>Ga0105248_10000065_pt1 | contig 121445 bp, 94 predicted proteins | sample KBSS34metaG_FD_81524 | JGI IMG/M metagenome (GOLD analysis project Ga0105248, IMG submission 81524) | Switchgrass rhizosphere microbial communities from Kellogg Biological Station, Michigan, USA - KBS S3-4 metaG | ecosystem: Host-associated > Plants > Roots > Rhizosphere > Soil | place... | reverse complement strand
GAGCGGGGTGGGCAGCAGGCCGCGTTCGAGGCGGGCGTTCTCGTCGGCGCGCAGTTGGGATTCGTGCAGGGCGCGGGCGGCGTGTTCGGCGTCGCGGCGTTCGAGGGCGTAGCGCAGGGCGCGTAGGAGGGTGCGGCCGTCGATGTCGCCTTTGACGAGGTAGTCCTGTGCGCCCGCCGCCACGGCCTCGGCCCCGCGGCGCTCGTCGGCGAGGCCGGTGAGGACGACGATGGCGGCGTGCGGGGCGAGGCGGCGCAGGGTCTGCAGCGCGGACAGGCCGTGGCTGTCCGGCAGACCCAGATCCAGCAGCACCGCGCGGGCGTCAGGTACCAGCGCGCGGGCCTCGGCGACGCTGCGGGCGCGACGCAGCAGCGGGGGAGAGGCCGTCTCGGCGAGCAGTTCCTCGACGAGGAATGCGTCACCGTCGTCATCCTCGACGAGCAACACGGGCCAGCCGGTCTGCCCGGCCCCGGCCGTCGCCTGCGTCGGAAGCTCGACCACGCTCAGCATGGATCTTCGGGGTTGCCTTCCTGCTGCGCCGTCCACGGGGGAACGGACCAACCGGGCGCCGACAATCCCTGGCATTCCGTCGGCCAGACTGCACTAAACCCGTCGGGAGGGGGGAGCGCTACACCCCCAGGGGTGGTTCCGGGGTGGTCACCGCGGAGTGCGTCTCGCCCGTCTCGCGCTCAGCGCGGGCCGCGGCCGTCTCGTGCTCGCCGCGGCCGTCGTGTCCGTCGTGTCCGTCGTGTCTCTCGGGTCCGTCGTCGTGGACTGCGCCGGCGCGGCGCGCGGCGACGTCGGCCCCGGCCGGCGTGGCGAGGGCCGGCGTGGCGAGGGCCGGGCGCGACCCGTGCTTGGCCCTTGACCAGCACTCGTGCTTGACCGCATTCTTACCCGTTCCACCGTCGACAATATCGCCCAGGAATGTCATAATCCTGATGCTTCCGAGACCTGATCACCGCGAACGGGACCGGTTGTCCCTGGGTCGTGTCCGCTTCCCGACACGGCGGGTTGGGCGCGGATTCCCAACAGGCCTAACGCTCGGTTCTATTCTGCCGTCCGCGTCCCGCCGACCGGGGCGGAACTCCGGCGCCGCGGCGCCTGCCGACAACATTTATTTCGATGTAGTCGCATGCCATCCATCGCCCCTGCAGATAGGCGTGCGACGAGGAGGTGCTCGAGAATGCTGAGAACGATAAGGACGAGAAAGGCGTGCTGGGCGACGGTACCCGGGCTGCTCGTCGGGGCGTTCGCGCTTGTCGCGAGCGGCGGCGGCCCTGCGTCGGCGGGCGGATACCCGGGCGCCAGCTGCCCGAGCGGCGTCCGGACGGACATCGTCATCCCGGGCACGGGGACGGGTGGCCCGGGTTCGCCGGCGGTCCATGTCGAGTCCGGTTTCTACGCGCTGAGCGGATTCTTCTGGCCGCCGTCGACGCTGATCACCTGCCGTACCCAGCACACGGCGGGCCATCCGTTCGTGCGCCCCGGCGGTACCGGCTGCCACGCCGGCGCGGTGCCGATGCAGATCCCCTACGAGCTGCCGCCGGACTACTCGACGGTCAGGAACGTCGACTGGGGAACGTTCCTGCCAGGCGGCTGGTATTACGGCGCCGGTCAGAACGGCACCTGGGCGACCGTCTGCTGGTACGCCCGGCAACCCGCGACCGACGGCAGCCCGGCCGCGCTTCCCGGCGTCACTCCGCCGAGCGCGCCGGCCGTCCCAACCCCGGTCGTCCCGGCTCCGGCGATTCCCATCCCGGTCGTCCCGGCCCCGGGTGGCACCCCGACGAGCCCCGCGACCGACGCGGTCCCGGCGGGCTCGGCGGCCTGAGGCCCGCGGAACGCCGCCGCGAACCCGCGGCGTTCCGCGGCGTCCCAGCGGTAAGGGGTCCGCGCGGTCAGCGCGCGGAGGAGAGCTGCCGGTCTCCGTGCCGGCGATGCCGTAGGGGCGCTCAGCTCGCCGACGCCGCGGGTGGTGCTCACCCGCGGCGGCGGGCCGCAAAGAAGGCCGTCGGAGCGCGGGTGCGGAATCCGGCGACAAGGCGGTTCCGCCGGATTCCGCAGCGGCTGCGCGAGTTGTCGCGACTTTGTTTTCCGTTCACGGCGGGTATTGCTGGTGTCGTGCGCGGGCGACGGTGGCGGGCGCCGGATCAGCGACGCGTGCCGTTCGGGTGATCGAGGGAGGCCAGGTTCCAGCCCTCGGCGATGGCCTGGGCGGCGGTGGCGAGGTCGTCCACGCCCATGGCCAGCTCGTCCGGCCGATCCGTGCTCAGGTCGAGATGGAACCCGTACAGGCTCGAGTCGACGAGCCGGACCACGCGCACGACCCGCTCCCGGGGAGCGCCGCAGCGGGCGAGATAGTCGCCCAGCGCGCGGACCCAGCGCTCGTTCGCCTCCCGGACGATGGTGGCGAACGGTTCCTGGCCGATCAGCCCGGTCGCCGCGGCCTGTACGTAGATGTCGGTGGCGCGGTGCAGCGGGTCGGTCTGCAGCGCCGCCCAGAGCGCGTTGACGCCCTGGCGCACGTCGGCGGCGCCGGGCAGCGCGTCGACGGCGCCGATCGCGCGGTCCTCGGCGCGGGTGACGACGGCCGCGACCAGCGCGTCCCGGCTGCCGAAGTGGTAGATCAGCATCCGGTCGCTGGTCCCGATGGCGGCGGCGACCGGGCGCAGGGTCAGACCGATGAGGCCGTGTTCGAACACGTGGTCGGTGACCTGGTCGAGCAGGTCCTCGCGGCGCCCCATGAGGCCCACATAGTAGGGCTGAAGCGGTCGCTACATCCAGGCGTAGCGAGTGCTACACTGTAGCAGTCGCTACGTACGGAGGGACTCATGTTGGCAGCCCTTGCCATGCTCATGGCCGCGATCGGCAGCGAGGTCGCGGCGTCCGCGCTGCTTCCGCGTGCCGACGGCTTCAAGGACCCGGTCTGGTCCGTCGTCGTGCTGCTCGGCTACGGCCTCTCGATCTGGCTGCTCGCGCTCGTCGTCCGCACCCTGTCGGTGTCGGTCACCTACGCCATCTGGGCCGGCCTCGGCACCGCTGCGGTGGCCGTCGTCGGCGCGTTCTTCCTCGGCGAGGGGATGAGCTGGGCCAAGGCGCTCTCGCTCGGGCTCATCATCGCCGGGGTCATCGGCCTGAACCTCGTCGACACGGCGGGCTCGACCGCCTAGCGCCGCCCCCGCCACGCTGGTGCGTTCCCTTGATCGTCGGTTGCGCCCCGGGGCGGTCGTGAATCGGCACGTGGGGCGACCACCGCGGGGCACAAACGACGATCATGCGGGCCGGACGGCCGGGGCCGACCTTGCCGACGCCCGGAGCTAGGTCACGTCCGGACGGGGATCGACCGGCTTGCCCCGGCCTCGCGACGCGAGCGCGACGGCCCGGGCGAACAGCACCTTCCCGGCGCCACGCGCGCTGGCGGCGAAGAAGGTCGCCCAGTCGAAGTAGTCCCGCCACAGCACGATCCGGCCGTCGCGGACCTCGAACGTCCCGCACACCCAGAACTCGGCCTCCCACGCGCCCGAACGGAGCACGTCGGTCCGCTCCGTCAGCACCACCGGTCCGTCCGCGGCCAGATGATGCGTACGGGCCTCGAAACCGGTGCTATATCGGACCATCCACCGCAGCTGCCGCTCGAACGCGGCCCGGCCGCGCGCCGGCGGGAGCGGGACGTTCTGGTAGACGACGTCGTCGGCGACGAGGTTCAGCGCGGCCTCGACGTCGAGGCGCTCGAGCGCCGCCAGGAACGCGCTCACGACGGCTTTCGGCGCGGGCGTGGTCTCCGGGCCGGACAGCGTCTTTGGCTCTGGCGTCGCAGGCTCTGGCGTGACTGGCTCCGACGACGCTGTTTCTGGCGTCGCGGGCTCTGACGACTCTGGCTCTGGCATGGCGAAACCTCCGGGCTGGGCGGAGCCGGCCACGCGGCCGGGCGCCCCGACACGGCGCCGCCCCGACCGGCGACCCGTCGACGGGCGCTCCTGGGCGGTGTCCGGACCAAGTGTCGCACCGGATCCCCACCCGGCGGCCACCGCGACGGACCTCAGAAGTGGGTGCCGCCGTCGATGTTGATGACCGCGCCGGTGAGAAAGCCGGCCCGGTCGGACAGAAGGAAGGCGATGAGCTCGCCGACCTCCGCGGGCCGGCCCGGGCGGCGCAGCCCGACGTCCATGTGCCATTCGTCGGTCATGACCTGCTCCAGCAGCCCGTCCGGGGGCACGCCGCGGTCACGCGCCAGCGCCGCGCGCACTTCGGCGAGCGAGTCGGTCTCGACGACGCCGGACACACGCAGTTCGCCCGAACGCCCGCCGCGCCGTAAGTACGGGCGACCGTCTTGGTGAACGCGGCGACTCCGCTCTTGAGCGTGACGTACGGCAGCCGGTCCGGGTGGTAGGCCCGCATCCCGTACGCCCCGGTGGTGACGACGGTCCCGCCGCCGGCCGCGACCAGGTGCGGCACGGCCGCCAGCACGGCCCGCAGGCCCGCGTGGGCCGGCGTCACCACCGTCGCCGGCCCGATGGACAGCCCGGCCGGCCGGCTGGCGGTGCTCCTCGGCCCGCAGGAGGAGGTCTTCGCGCTCATCGCGATGTGACGGCTGGCCAGGCGTGCCCCGCCGGTCCGCGTCTCAGCGGCGCGGCCTCGCCGGGCCGGGTCAGGCGGGCCTAGAACCGTCCGCCGTCCATCCCCGGAAGGCCCCGAGCAGCCGGTCGCGCATCTCCGGCCGCAACTCATGCGCCCGCAGCGTTCCGGTCAGCCGCGCGGTCTCCCGCATCTGCTCGACGTAGGTCGCGCAGCCGTCGCACTGCGCGAGGTGCTCGCTGACCCGGCGATGGGTGCCGGCGTCCAGCGCGCCGTCGAGATAGTCCGTGACGATCTCGACCAGCTCGTCGCAGTCGATGTCCAGGCCGTCGGTCACGCTCGGTCCCCGTTCAGGTAGTCCTCCAGCGCCTGGCGAAGCCGGGCCCGGCCCCGGTGCAGCAGCACCCGCTGGTTGCCCGGCTCGAGGCCGAGCACCGCGCAGACCTCGTCCGCGGCCAGGCCCTGCACGTCGCGCAGGTGCACGACCGCGCGCTGCCGAGGCGGCAGCACGTCCAGCGCCGCGCGCAGCCGGTCGCGGACCTCGCCGGCCAGCAGGGCCGACTCGGGCAGGTCCCACGGCCGGGGAGGGCTCGCCCAGTGCCCCGGCCACTCGTCGTCGCGGCCGCGAAACCGGCCTGGGTCGACCGTCGGCCCGGCCCCGTCCCCGGCCGCACCGGCGAAGGCATCGGTGAACGGGACGCTGCGGCGTTCCCGGGCGCCCCGGCGCCGAGCGACGTTGACGACGATGCCGAACACCCAGGTCCGCAGGCTGGACCTGCCCTCGAAACGGTCGAGGCCGGTCAGCACCGCCAGCCACGCCTCCTGCACGACCTCCTCGGCGACGGCCCGGCCGGGCACGTATCCCGCCGCGATCGCCAGCATCGTCGGCGTCATCCGATCGACCAGCTGCGCGAAGACCCGGTCGTCGCCGGCGCGCAGCGCCCGCACGAGCGCGTCGTCCGCGTCGCCCGGGGTCGGCGCGGCGGCCGGCCCGGTCTCTCGAACCTTCACGAACCGAACCTAGGCCGCGACGCTCCCACCCTCAAACGGGCCGCCGGCCGCAGGCCCTGTAACGCCCGGGCAGTTCGCGGCACTGAACCGGTATGACCACGCTTCACGACACCCCCATCCCCGCGGACGTCGCGCCGCCGCCCGGCCTCAGCGGCGGCCGATCATCACTGTTCTGCGACGTGACGCTCGCCGAGCGCATCGAACGCGCGGAGGCGCAGCTGATGGCCGAGGCCTGTGCGGCGACCCGCAGCAGGCGAGCCGACACCGCCGGCTTCGTGCTCCCGGTGGCCGGCGGCATGGCGAGCTACGCCGAGCCCGACTCGCCTTTCAACAAGGTCGCCGGCCTCGGCTTCGGCGGCGTCCCCAGCGCCGGCGACCTCGATGAGGTGGAGCGCGCGTTCGCCGCACACGGCGCCCCGGTGCAGGTCGAGCTCCCGCACCTGGGCGACCCGGAGATCGGTGCGGTCCTGACGGAGCGGGGCTACCGGCTCGTCTCGTTCGAGAACGTGCTCGGTCGCGCCCTGCAGCCCGGGCGGCGAACCGCTCCGGCCGCCGGCATCGAGGTCCGGACCAGCGGGCCGGACGAGCTCGAACGGTGGCTCGACGTCGTCGCCGACGGCGTCGTCCACCCGGACACCGAGGGCGTCCCCGCACATGAGGAGTTCCCCCGCGACGTCGCCATCGGCGCGATGCGCGACCTGACGGCGGCGACCGGCGAGGTCCGATATGTCGCGCTGCGGGACGGCGTGCTCGCCGGCGGCGCCAGCTACCGGACCGCCGGCGCCCTGGCGCAGCTGACCGGGGCGGCGACCGTGCCGGCGCACCGGCGCCGCGGCGTCCAGACGGCGCTGCTCGCCGTCCGGCTCGCCGACGCCGCGCAAGCCGGCTGCGACCTCGCCACCGTCACGACCCAGCCGGGTTCGAGGTCCCAGCACAACGTGCAGCGCAGCGGTTTCGACCTGCTCTACACCCGCGCCATCCTCGTGAAGGAGCCGAAATGAGCGGAGCCGAGATGACCCACCCGTCGACCGTCGCGACCCAGCCGCGCATCCAGCCGTACGACGGAGACCGGGGCGCCCTGCGGGCGCTGTTCGAACTGGCCGAGGACTCGTCGTCCGCGCTCGACGCCTACGTCGACGAGGGCCGGGTCCTGGTCGCGCTGCTCGACGAGCAGATCGTGGGCCACCTGCAGGCCGTGCCGACCGCCCGCGCCGACGAGGTCGAGATCAAGAACATGGCCGTGCTGACCTGCCATCAGGGGCGCGGCCTCGGCCGGGCGCTGATCGCGTCACTCGTCGACCGGCTCGCGGACGAACCCGTGACGACGGTGCTGGTCGCGACCGCGGCGGCCGACGTCGACAACCTGCGCTTCTACCAGCGGTGCGGATTCCGGCTGCGCTCGATCGAGCGGGACGCGTTCAGCGAGGCCACCGGCTACCCGGCCGGCATCGTCATCGACGGCATCGAGCTGCGCGACCGGGTCTGGCTGGACCGGTCCCTGCGCTAGCGGTCCCTGCGCTAGGGCCGCATCGCCTCGCCCGGACGGGCGCCGGGCGAGGCGGGCGAGCCCTGCTGTCAGCACGACGGCGGCGGCGACGGCGTACGACGCGACGCGCAGCGTCCACGCGTCCCCGGGCACGTCGGTGAACAGCGAGATGTACAGCGGATGGGCCGCAGCCGCCACCGCGAGCCACTCGGGCCGGCCCGCGAGCACGGCGAGCACCGCCAGCAGGACGCCGTACCAGGGCTGGGCGGGCGTCGCGGTCAGGAACGCGGTGCCCACCAGCCACAGCGCGGCCCGCTCCGGCGCGACCCGGTCCGGGTCCGACCGCAGCGCCGCGCCCGCGGCCGCGGCCAGCGCGCCGACCGCGACTGCCTTCGCGGCCGATCCGTGCACACCCAGCCCGGCGAGCAGCAGGAACCGGCTGCCCTCGCCGTAACCCTCGACGTTCAGGTACTGCGGGAGGAACCCGAGCACGCCCGTGCCCACCGCCAGCACGTGCGGCAGGTAGGCAAGCCCGACGACGGCGACGGCGCCGGCCAGGGCGACGACGGGCCGCCGGCCCCGGCGCGCGAAGGCCGGGAGCAGCAGCGCCGGGTAGAGCTTGACCGCCACGGCCGCCCCGAGCAGCACTCCCGCCCACCACTCCCGGCGCTGGGCCGGCGGCGAACTCCGGGCCGGCGGCGTGCTCGAGGCCGGCGCCTGCCGGGCCGGACTCGGCTCGGCGCGCCGGCGCAGGCCGGACCCGGACGGGGTGAGCACGGCGATGGCCCCGAGCGCGAGCAGGGCCCCGAGGACGTCGACGTGCGCGTCGGAGCCGGCCTCCAGGCCGGCGAGCGGCGTCAGCGCGTACAGGGCGGCCAGCCGCGGGTCCCGCCCGCGGGCCGCCAGCATCCGCATGAGCAGCCCGACGAGCGCCAGCGACGTGAGCGACGCGTACAGCTGCAGCCGGTGCTCGCGCGGCGGTCCGGGCAGGTAGTGGACCGCGGTGAAGTAGAACTGCGCCACCGGCGGGTAGATCGTGTGCGCTCGCGGATAGTTCAGCCGGGTGCAGCGCGGCTGGGGATCCGCGGCGGTGCACCCGGCCGAGTCGGGGAACAGCCAGTCGTCCCTGATCCGGTCGAGCTCCGGCGCGAGCGGGCCGTAGCGGTAGGGATCGATCCCGGCGGCCTGCACCCGGCCGTCCCACGCATACCGGTACAGGTCGTCGGACAGCCGCGGGCCGTGCGTGAGCGCCGTCGCCTGGATCGCGACCGTCGCACCGAGCAGCAGACCGACGGCCAGCCGGCGGGGAGCGGCCCGGACGAGCAGCCCGGCCGTGGCCAGCCCGAGGACCCACCACAGCATGACCAGGTAGAGCAGCGCGGGCCGGCTGACCAGGTAGCCCGGCTGGCGCAGTACCGCCACCTGGACGGCGAGCAGACCCGCGAGCCCTCCGACGGCCCCGGCGAGCCCCCACCGCCCGCCCCGCTCCCGGCGCCCGGCGCCGCCGATACCGATACCGCGCCGCGCCGATTCGAGGACAGCGCCCGGACCGACGGCGGCACGGCCAGCCGTCGTCCGTCGGTCGGGGCGTGCCTCCGGGTCCGGGGCGGCGGTGGGTAGGCGGGTGGTCGGCATGCAGCGAGCCTCGTCGCCGGAACCGCCCGAGTGGCCGCGCCGGGCCCGGGCTTCTCCGTTCCGTAAGGCTTCGCAGCCCGCTGAGGCGGGTTCCCCGACCTACGTTGCGTGAGTGCGACTGCCCTCTGGACGACTACCGCATCCGCCCGAGACCCTGCGGCGCGGACCGATGCGCGCCGACGCGTTCCCGAGCCGGCTGCACGACCCGCGGGTCGCCGCGCTGCTCGGGATCTGGCTCGGCGTCGCGTTCGGAACCTGCTTCGCGACCGGCCTGGTCTCGCACTTCATGCAGCACCCGCCGTCGTGGTTCGACTGGCCGTCCCGGCCGGTCTGGCTGTACCGGGCGACCCAGGGCGTGCACGTGGCCACCGGGCTCGCGAGCGTTCCGCTGCTGCTCGCGAAGCTGTGGACCGTCTACCCGCTCCTGTGGGAGTGGCCGCCGATCCGGTCGGTCGCGCACGCGCTGGAGCGGCTGTCCATCGTGCCGCTCATCGCCGGCGCGATTTTCCAGCTCGCCACCGGCATCGCGAACATCGCCCAGTGGTACCGCTTCCACTTCTTCTTCACCGTCACGCACTACTGGGTCGCCTGGATCACGATCGGCGCGCTGCTCGTGCACATCGCCGCGAAGATCACGATCGTCCGGGCGAACGTCGGCGCCGGCCGGGACAGGCAGGCCGAGCTCGTCGAAGCCGAGCCGGCCGACGCCGCTTTCAGCGAAGCCGGCCTCTCCGAAGCCGGCCTCGGCGGAGCCGGCCTCAGTGGAGCCGGCCTCAACGAAGCCGGCCTCGGCGTGACCGACCTCGGCCTGACCGAGCCCTCCCTCCGGGTCAGCCAGCCCGAGCCGCCCGGGGACGGCCTGTCGCGTCGTGGCCTCGGCGTCGCCGTCGGCACCGCGGCCGGGGTGATATCCCTGGTCACCGCCGGCCAGTTCGTCCCCGGGCTCGCCCGGCTCGACCTGCTCGCCCCCCGGAGGCCCGACATCGGCCCGCAGCGGGTGCCCGTCAACCGGACCGCGGTGGCGGCACGAGTCCTCACCGTGGCCCGCGACCCGAACTACCAGCTGGAAGTCGTCGGGCCGCGCCCGTTCACGCTCAGCCTCGACGAGCTGCACGCCCTCGCGCACCACACGTCCCGCCTCCCGATCACCTGCGTCGAGGGCTGGGCCGCCGACGCGACCTGGCACGGACCCCGGCTGCGCGACCTGCTGGACCGCGCCGCCATCCCGCACGACGCGACGGTGCGGGTCGAGTCACTCGAGTCACGCGGGGGCTACCGGGCCAGCGAGGTCGCCCCGCCGCATGCCCGCGACCCGCTGACGCTGCTCGCCACCGGCCTGGGCGGCGTCGACCTCGACCTCGACCACGGCTACCCGGCCCGGCTCATCGCCCCCAACCGGCCGGGTGTGCTGCAGACCAAGTGGGTGCACCGGGTGGTGATGCTGTGAGCGGGCGTCAGGCCTGCACCGGGCACCTCCAAGAACGCCGTCTCACATCAGTCCTCACGGGACAAGCGCAGGGAGCGTTCCTCGGAGGTTCCCGTGGCTGAGGAAGGTAGTGCCATCAGCACGGAAGACAGCGTGGGTAGTGGCCGGCCGAGTCCCGAGGCAGCCCCGACCGCTGGGGCCGGTCCGGTGTCTGGGGATGGCCCGGTGTCCGGGGTTGGCCGGACGTCTCAAGGCGGCTCGGTGTCTGGGGATGGCCCGGTGTCCGGGGTTGGCCGGACGTCTCAAGGCGGCCCGGTGTCCGAGGATGGCCCGGTGTCCGGGGTTGGCCGGACGTCTCAAGGCGGCTCGGTGTCTGGGGATGGCCCGGTGTCCGGGGTTGGCCGGACGTCTCAAGGCGGCTCGGTGTCTGGGGATGGCCCGGTGTCCGGGGTTGGCCGGACGTCTCAAGGCGGCTCGGTGTCCGAAGCCGGCCCGGTGTCCGAGGAGGACCCTGCGTCTGGGGACGACTCGATGTCTGCGGGCGGCCGGATGTCCACGGGCGGCCGGATGTCCACGGGCGGCCGGATGAATACGGGCGGCCGGATGAGAATGGGCGGGCGGATGAGTAGGGGCGGCCGGATGGTTGGGGGCGGTCCGGCGTCTGACGGCGGCCCGGTTCGTGCGGATGGACCCGGGTCGGTCGCGTCGTCGCGGCCAGGTCTTGCCGCGACGGGCACGGCCGGGGCCGGATCCGGGCGTCCCGTCACCGTCCTGCGCGGGCTGCTCGTCGCGGCCGGCCTGGCCGTGGCCGGCTACGGACTGCACGGCCTGTTCACCCACACGCGGGCCACCCATCCGCCGCAGGCCGCCCGCTGGCTGGTCGGCGGCGTCCTGGCGCACGATCTCATCGCCTTCCCGCTGACCGCCGTGGTGGGGCTGCTGCTCAGCCGGTTCGTCCGGGCGCCCTACCGTGCGGTCGCGCAGGGCACCCTCATCGTCAGCGCGGCCGTCGCCCTCGCCACCCTGCCGCTGTGGCGCGGCTACGGCGGCTCGCCCGACAACGCCACCGTGAACCCGCTGCCCTACGGCCGGAACCTGGCGATCGTCCTCGGCGCGGTGTGGGCCGTCGCGGCAGCCCTCATCGTCATCCGCGCAACCCGCCCCCGCTGGCGGGCCGCCCTCGCGCCGAGGCCGGCCCCCGACTCGCACCGGTCGGCCAGGCCGGTCACCGAGCCCGAGCAAGCCCCGCAGGCCGGACCGGTAGCCGCGTCCAGCCCGTCGCCACCGGCCGAGCCGATTGCCGCTTCGGGCTCCCCGTCGGCGGGCGAGCTCATTGCTGAGCCCGACCTGTCGGCTGGGGCCGAAGTGGTCGCCGGGGCCGACCCGCCACCGTCCAGGCCGGCCACCGACTCCGCCGCGCCGCGACCCACCGGCGCCGACCCCCGCACCGTCGGAACCGCCGAGCTGGATACCGAGTCTGACCCGTCCCCGCCGGCCGCGCCGATCGCCGAGTCCGATCCCATCTAGCGAGCCCATCGGGCGATCTTCCCGAGGCCGCCGGCGCCGTCGCAGCGTCAAGATCACCAGATGTGTACTCCCATCCGAGCTCAGAGTCGCCCCTGGTTCGGATTTCGGTACACAACTGACGATCAAGCCTTGGGCGCGGCGGGCGCCGACGGGACCGAGGCCTGGTTGGCGACTTCGTCAGCGCGATCGTCGTCGCGGTGATCGCGTCGGGGCACGAGTTCCGGGCTGGGCACGAGTTGCGGGCCACGAGCCCCGACAGCGCGCCGGGCGGAGGGGACGCGCCCGTGGACGGATGTCGAGGCAGGCGAAATTGGGATTCCCGAGGCCTCGGGAACCCCAATTTCGCCTGCCGGCATGGTTCGGGCGGCAAGGCATGGTTCGGGTGCATCGGGATGGTCGGGGCGGCCCGGGACGGTTCGGGTGCACCGGCATGGTTGGGGCGGCCCGGGGTGGTTGGGGCGGCCCGGGACGGTTCGGGTGCACCGGCATGGTTGGGGCGGCCCGGCATGGTTGGGGCGGCCCGGGGTGGTTGGGGCGGCCCGGATGGTCGGGTGCGCCGGGATGGTGGGTGGGGCGTGGCGGTCGAGGGCTGCCACGACGTTCGGCGCGACCACTAGGGGTGGGTCAGGGCGGCGAAGTGTCGGCCGTGGCCGCGCCAGGTCTCCACGACGCGCAGGCCGGCGGCCGCGGCATGCCGTTGGATGTCGCCGGCGCTGACGAAGGCCCAGGGGAACTGGGCCGACAGCCGCCCGTCGGATCCCTCCAGCCGGATCAGGCGCTGACCGGACGGCCCGCCGGGCGCGACCAGTTCGACGAGCACCCGGCCGGGGGGGCCGAGCAGCTCGGCGGTGCGGGCGAGCAGCCGGTCCGCGTCGCCGCCGATCCCGATGTTGCCGTCGGCGAGCAGCAGCGTCGACCAGCGCCCCTCCGCCGGTACCCGCCCGAACACGTCGCGGCACAGCGCCGTCGCGCCCGCCCGGCGGGCGAGCCGCACCGCGAACGGGGCGACGTCGATGCCGAGGGTGGGCACACCGCGCCTGGCCAGCGCGGCGGCCAGCCGGCCCGGCCCGCAGCCGATGTCCAGCACCGGGCCGGCCGAGCGCCGCAGTAGAGACGCGTCGCCAGGCACGAGGCCGCCGCGCCAGGTGTGCACGGGCAGCGGTTCCCGCAGGCCGTCGGCATGGCGTACCCATAGTCGCCCGTCGGCGGATCGCAGCGCGGCTTCGTAGAGCGCGGTCGGCCGGCTGGCCATCTCGCCGGGCAAGGCTCTCCCGGGCAGGCCCCCGCTGGGCAGGCCGCCCGCCGACCGGCCGCGACCTCCGGCGCGCGTGCCGGACGACGTCAACTGCGTGCCGGAGGACGTCAACTGCGTGCCGGTCGACGTCAACTGCGTGCCGGTCGACGTCATCGCCGGGCGATGGTGACGGGGATGGCGGAAGCGGCCCGGACGGCGGCGGCGAACCGGCCGCCGGGGGCCAGCCGGGCGACCTCGTCCGCGTCGGGGGCCGTGTCGACGTCCCGCAGTACCGGCAGGTCGGCGACCCGGAGACCGGCGTCGGCGAGCCGGTCCCGTTGCCGCGCTCCCGTGTCCGGCCGGGAGGTGACCACGCCGCGCAGCAGGCGACCATCCGGGCGGCGCAGGCCGAGCGCCCACCAGCCGCCGTCGGCCGCAGGGCCGAACACGGCGTCCGCGTCGGTCAGCCGGCGGCAGGCGTCCGCGAGGAGGGCCGGCGTGACCTGCGGGGTGTCCATCCCGATCAGCAGCGTCGGGCCGTCGGCACCGTCGAACGCGGCGGCGAGCCGGGCGTCGAACGGCCCGGCCGCCTGCGCCACGACGTCGATCGGCGCCGGCAGCCACGGGCCGGGCGCGCCGTCGAGCACGAGCACGGGCCGGACGGTCCCAACGCCGGGAAGCCGGGCGAGCGCTCCCACCGCCGTCAGCGTGTCGGCGAGGGCGGCCGCGGCGATCTCGGCGGCCTGCTCTGGGGCGAACGGCGGCGTGAGCCGGGTCTTGACCCGGCCGGGGATCGGTTCCTTCGCCATCACCAGCACGGTCACCGTGACCGGGGTCGCGAGACCCGGCGCGGGAAGGCGGGGCGCAGCCAGGTCCGGCCCGGCGAGGCGTGCCAAAGCCAGGTCTGGCGGGGCGACGTCCGGGGACGCGAGGCGCGGCGGGAGGAGGTCAGCCGGGGCGAGGGGCGGCGACGTGATGCGCGCAGGCGCGAGGCGGGGAGGGGCGGTCATCGCAGGCTCGCCAGCGCCGCGGTCATGTCCCGGACGGTGCGGGCCGTGCCGAGCGGCGTCCCGGTCACCTTCGACCGGCCGACGCGGGGGCGGTAGTCGACGTCGGCCTCGACGATGCGCCAGCCGTCCTGGGCGGCGCGCAACAGCAGCTCCAGCGGGTAGCCGAACCGGTGGTCGGCGACGGGCAGGCGCAGCAGGTCGTCGAGCCGGGCGGCCCGCATCGGCCCGAGGTCGTGGACGTCGACGCCGCGGCGGCGCAGCTGGCGGGCGACGACGGCGTTGCCGAGCCGGGCGTGCGGCGGCCAGGCGCGGGCGGAGACCGGACGGCGGCGGCCGAGGGCCAGGTCGGCACGGCCGGCCGTGACCTCGGCGACGAGCCGGGGGAGCTGGGCGGGGTCGAGCGACGCGTCGGCGTCACAGACGCAGACGATCTCGGCGCTGGCGGCACGCAGGCCGGCCTGGACGGCGGACCCGTAGCCGCGCCGCGGGGCGTCGACGACGACGGCGCCCCGGTCGCGGGCGACCTGGGCGGAGCCGTCGCGGGAACCGTTGTCGGCGACGACGGCGCGGTAGCCCGGCGGCATCCGGTCCAGGACCCAGGGCAGCGCATCGGCCTCGTCCAGGCAGGGGAGGACGACGTCCACGGACGCCGGCGCCTGGTGACTTCGCGTGAGCATGATCGCGACTCTAGTGACTGTCTGCCGGCATCAAGCCCCACCAGACCCTTACCAAACGAGGAACTCGGCCGGCCGGAACCGCGTCGACGGCATACCTCTTACGAACCGGTGACGGGTCCGTCCGGCGCCGTCCGTGGCGGCCCGGAGCGCTCTATCGTGGCCTGGTGGCCCGTGTCCTCGTGGTCGACGACGACCCCACCGTGGCCGAGGTCGTCGACCGCTACCTTAGTAACGCCGGGTTCGACGTCGACCGGGCCGCGGACGGGCCGGCCGCGCTGCGGATGGTCGCGGCAGCGGCCCCGGACCTCGTCGTCCTCGACCTGATGCTTCCCGGTCTCGACGGCATCGAGGTGTGCCGCCGGTTGCGGGAGCACGCCGCCATCCCGGTGATCATGTTGACGGCGCGTGGCGAGGAGGCCGACCGGGTCGCCGGGCTGGAGTGCGGCGCGGACGACTACGTCACCAAGCCGTTCTCGCCTCGCGAGCTGACGCTGCGGGTGCGCTCCGTGCTGCGCCGGGCGAACGAGTCGCCGCCGCCCGGGTCGGGCGTGCTGCGGGCCGGCGGGCTCGTCGTCGACGCGGCCGCCCGCACCGCCACCCGCGACGGCGGCTCGCTCGGGCTCACCGTGCGCGAGTTCGACCTGCTCCTCTACCTGCTGCGCCATCCTGGCCGGGCGTTCACCCGCGCCGAGCTGCTCGAGCAGGTCTGGGGCTGGACCTTCGGCGACCCGTCGACGGTGACGGTGCACATCCGCCGGCTGCGGGAGAAGGTCGAGGACGAGCCGACGACGCCGCGGCTGCTGGTGACGGTGTGGGGCGTCGGCTACCGGTACGACCCGCCGGCGCCGACGGGCACCCGGCCGGCAGACAACGGGGAACCGCCGCGATGAGCGCGGACCTGCAGGTCGTGCTGATCGCGCTGGGCTGCTCGGCGGCGGCGGCGCTGACCGGTGTTCCGCTGCTGCGCCTGCTGCGCGCCCGGCCGTTGTGGGCCACGGCGGTGGTGCTGAGCGTCGTCCCGATCGCCGCGGTCGCCGCGGGCGTGTCCGGCACCGCCCGGGCGATGTTCCTCTCGCACCACGACCTGCGGGTCGTGCTCATCGTCGTCGCCGTGTCCGCGGTGGTCGCGACCCTGGCGGCCCTCCGGCTCGGGCGGCCGGTCATCGCCGCCACCGGGGCGCTGACCCGCGCCGCGGACACTCTCGGCGGACCGGACTACCGGCGCGCCCGCCGGGTTCCGACGGCGGAGCTGAGCGGCCTTGCCCGCACGCTCGACGCGACCCACGTGCGCCTGGTCGACGCGCGGGACCGGGAGCGGGCGCTGGAGGCCAGCCGGCGGGAGCTGGTCGCCTGGATCAGCCACGACCTGCGCACCCCGCTGGCCGGGATCCGCGCGACGGCGGAGGCGCTCTCCGACGGGCTGGTCACGGACGCGGAGACGACCGCCCGCTACCACGGGCAGATGCTCGCCGACGCGGAACGGCTGACCGGCATGGTCGACGACCTGTTCGAGCTGGCACGGTTGCAGGCCGGGGCGCTGGAGCTGACGCTGGAGAAGGTCTCGCTGTCGGACATCGTCTCGGACGCGGTCGCCGCCGTCGACCCGATCGCCCGCGCCCGGCGGGTCACCGTCGCCGGCAGCACCCTGGACGCGGTCTACGTCGACGCCGACGCGGCGCAGGTCAGCCGGGCGCTGATCAACCTGCTGGTCAACGCGATCCGGCACACCCCCGACGACGGGACGGTCGAGGTCCGGGTCGAGCGCGACGGCGTTCCTGGCGGCGACGGCCTGGACTCGGCGGACGACGCACGGGCGATCGTCGCGGTTGCCGACCGGTGCGGCGGCATCGCGGCGGCGGACCTGCCCCGGGTGTTCGACCTCGGCTTCCGCGGCGAGACCGCCCGCACCCCTGGCGCCGGCGGCGATCATCCGCACCAGCCGCGGGTCCGCTCCGGGATCGGGCTGGCGATCGTCCGGGGCATCGTCGAGGCCCACGGCGGCGAGGTCACCGTGCACAACCAGCACGACGGCTGCCGCTTCGTCGTCGCCCTGCCCGCCGCCGCCTGACGCCTGGTCCGATCTCGAGGACGCCTGCCGCGACCGCGGAGCCGTCCCGCCGTCCGCGGTTCGTAAGATCCAGCGGCCGGCTGCGCCGCTAGCGTCGCGGGCATGCGGGTTCTCGTCACCGGCGGCGCCGGGTTCATCGGTTCGCACATCGTCGAGGAGCTCGTCGACGACGGGCACGACGTCCGGGTGCTCGACGCGCTGCTGCCGGCCGTCCACCGGGTGAAACCGGCGATCAGCGACGCGGCCGAGCTGCGCGTCGGCGACGTCACCGACCGGGCCACCGTCGAGGCGGCGCTGGCCGGGATCGACGCGGTCTGCCACCAGGCCGCCATGGTCGGCCTCGGCGTCGACCTCGACGACCTGCCCGCCTACACCGCGAACAACGACGTCGGGACCGCCGTCCTGCTCGCCGCGATGGCCCGGCGCGGGATCGGTCGGCTCGTGCTCGCCAGCTCGATGGTCGTCTACGGCGAGGGTGGCTACGTCTGCGCGGACGACGGGCCGGTCAGGCCCGGCCCGCGGCTGGACGCGGACCTGGCGGCGGGCCAGTTCGAGCCGCCCTGCCCGCGCTGCGGCCGGCCGCTGCGCTCCACGCCGGTCACCGAGGACGCCCCACTCGACCCGCGCAACGTCTACGCGGCCACCAAGGTCGCCCAGGAGCATCTGGCCTCGGCGTGGGCGAACGCCACCGGCGGCACCGTCGTCGCGCTGCGTTACCACAACGTCTACGGTCCGCGGATGCCGCGCGACACGCCGTACGCCGGCGTCGCGTCGATCTTCCGCAGCGCGCTGGAGCGGGGCGAGCCGCCGCGGGTCTTCGAGGACGGCGGCCAGCTGCGCGACTTCGTGCACGTCCGCGACGTCGCCCGGGCCAACCTCGCCGCGCTGCACCACGACGGCTTCGTCGGCCGGCTGGTCCCGGTCAACGTGGGCTCCGGGCGGCCGCACTCGGTCGGCGAGATGGCGAGCGCGTTGGCGGCGGCGTTCGGCGGGCCGGAGCCGGTCATCACGGGGCGGTTCCGCGTCGGCGACGTCCGGCACATCGTCGCGTCGTCCGACCGGGCCGGCGCCCTGCTCGGCCATCGATCCACGGTCGAGTTCGCCGCCGGCATGGCCGCGTTCGCCGGCGACCCGCTCCGCGACTGACCGAGACTGCGTGTGTCAGGATCATGTCGTTCTGTGATGTGGCATAGTGCACTGTCGTGCCGACGTTGAGGAGATAGTCATAGCCTGAGCACCGGGTTTGGGTATCAGTGTCCAGCTGATGTGCGTGGACGCCCCACGGTGACGGGACGCGTTCGGGAGGTTCGATGACCGCGCCACTGGTTCCTTCGCCCTCGTCGCCGTCGCCGGCCCGACCTCCCGCCGCCGACCAGCCGGCAGCCGCGTCCCGAGCCGGCCGCGAGGACGCACCCGCCGCCGAACAGCCACCCCGCGGGTCGGCCCTCGCGGGGGACGGCGCCGTCGCGTTCGTCTTCCAGGGCGGTGGGAGCCTCGCCGCAGCGCACGTGGGCATGCTGCGGGCGCTCACCGAGGCGGGCATCGTCCCCGACCTCGTCGTCGGCGCCTCCGCCGGCGCGCTCAACGCCGTCGCCTACGCCAGTGACCCGACCCCCGCCGGCGTCGAGCGGGTCGCGGCCGTCTGGGCGGCGCTGCGCCGCCGGGACGTCGCGCCGCTGTCCCCGCGCGCCCTGGTCGGCGGGCTGATCGGCCGGCAGGACGGCCTCGCGCCGACCGCGCGACTGCGTCACATCCTGGAAGGCGGCATGGTGGCGGCCCGACTGGAGGAGACGATCGTCCCGGCGCACGTCGTCACGACCGACCTGGAGACGGGGAGGCCGATCGTGCTGTCGTCCGGCGACGCCGTCGAGGCGCTGCTCGCGACGTCGGCCTACCCGGGCGTGTACCCGCCGGTGACCGTCGACGGCCGGCGGCTCATCGACGGCGGGGTGAGCGCGGACACGCCCGTCCGGCAGGCCGAGGACCTGGGCGCGACGACGACGTACGTGCTGCCGTCGGTCGGCCCGACGCTCGTCTCGGCGACCGCCGAGCGGGTACCCCGCGGGGCGTTCGCGCTGGCGCTGCGCGCGGTCAACCAGATCCTCGGCAACGCCGCCCGGGCCGACATGTCCGCCGTGCGCGGCACGGTGTTCCTGCTGCCGACGCCCGGCACGGCGACGGTGAACCCGTTCGACTTCCGCGGCACCCGCAACCTGATCGCCGCCGGCTACCGCCTCACCCAGGACTGGCTGCTCGACCCCACTCCGATCCCGGCGCCGCCGGCGGTCACCGCCCCGGCCGCCGCCCCGGCCGCCCGGTCGCGCGCCCCGGTCACCGCCCGGGCCCCCGGCCTCGTCTGACCGCCGGCTCGTCTGACCGCCGCGCCGGTCGCCGCCGGGCCTGACGGCTGCCGCGCATGATCGCGCTTTCTGCCCCCTCGTGGTCGTAACCACGGCCCTTTTTCGACCACCGGGGGGCACTACCGGCGATCTTGTCGGCGAAGTTGGCGGCCCAGCGCGGCGTGGCGCGGCGGTGCGGCCGCCGCCGGGCCTTTGCGCTACGGCTGCTGGTTGAGGACGTCCATGCGCTCGCGGGTGATGACGACGCCGCATTCGGGCTGGGTGTCCGGCTCGAAGGCGTCGCCGGCCCGGCTCACCCGGATGACGCCGTAGCAGACCGAGACGTTCTGGTAGTTGGTCGACAGGCTGATCGTGTCCTGCGGCGTCATGCCGGCGCTGTCGTAGTCCTTGACGCCGCGCAGGCCGGTGATGAACGACTCCCGGGTCGGGCACGGCCCGGCCTCCCGCAGGCCGCGGACGAACAGGTCGGCGGCCAGCCAGCCGTCGACCGCGCTGTCCTGGGTGGCGGGCTGGATCTCGGGGGAGTAGGTGTTCATCGCCTCGCGGAACCGCTGCTGTCCCGGAGTGTCGAGCTCGAACGGCCGGATGCTGGTGAACAGCGAGACGCCGGCCAGGGCCGGGCCGTACCGCGTCAGGTTGCTGCCGTCGTAGCCCTGCGGGAGCAGGACGACCTTGAGCCGGCCGCCCAGGGCCACGCCGATCTTGCGTAGCTCGGTGAGCAGGCCGGCCGCGGTCTCCGGGAGCAGGGCGCCGCCGATCACGTCGACGTTCGCCGCCTTGAGCTGCCGCGCGACGGTCGCGTAGTCGGCGATCGCGCTGCTGGTCTGGAACGTGCGCACCACCTTGACGCCGCGGGCCTTCAGGCTGGCGCCGAACTGCTGGGTGAAGTCCTCGCTGGGGGCGCTTGTGTCGATCGCGAAGATGGCCGCGCGGGTGCCGCCCTGTTCGTAGACGTACTTTCCCCAGGCGGTGCTGGAGCCGTCGCCCTGGTAGTACCAGGAGAACATGTTGTTCCGGCCGAGCCAGCTCGGATCGTCGGCCGGGCCGGTGACCGGGACGCCGCGCTGCTGGAGCAGGTCGGCCGATTCCCCGCCCGCGCCGGAGCCGTCGAGGAAGCCGAAGACGTGTTCCTGGTCGAGCAGTTCCTGGACGTTGGTGAGGTGCACCCGCGGGTCCGCCTGGTCGTCCCGCCAGGCGTAGCTGACCCGGCGGCCGAAGACGCCGCCCTCGGCGTCGTTCGCGACGTCCAGCCGGGCGTCGACGCCGGCCCGGAAGGCGCGGGTGCTGTCGGCGGCGGGGCCGGTGTCGCTCCAGGTCATGCCGGCGCGGACCTCCGTCGGCGTGACGCCGGGCGCGGCGGACGAGGCCGGACCGCAGGCCGTGCCGCCGGCTGCCCCGGTGCCCGGTCCGCAGGCGGCGAGGCCGGCCGCGAGGCTGCCGATGCCGGCCGTCAACGCGGCCAGGCGCAGTGCTCGGCGGCGCAGGTGCAACAGCATTGCGGAACGCTCCTTAGGGCGGCGACCCGGACGGCCGACCGGCTTTAACACCCCCGCGCCTGTCGCCCGAAGAATTCGACCCGATTGTTGTCCGGGTCACACTGGCGGGCCGGTGCCGTAGGTCCAGGCCCCGGAACTCTTCTCGGCGTCAATGCCAGGCGCGATCTTAACCACCTTTCGCCGGGCAAAAGAATTGGGTCAGCTGAACACCAGGTAAACATTCCGAAAATATGTGAGCTAGTTGTACCTATTAGTCATCCGAGTAGCCGCCGGGTCGATTTCGCGCGGCCGGCGATGCGCCGCGCGCCGCGCCGACCCGCGGGGCACACGTGCCGCCGGCGCGCTGCGGTTCAACCGGCAATCGGGAAAAGTGCGACACCCTGGTGACACCCGTCACCTGTCGTTCAGACTCCGTCTCCAAGAGGTCTCGGACGGCGTCCTACCGTCCAGATCGGCCCCGCCGAAGGGCGGTGCCGCGCCGTGACACTTGGAGGCCCCGTCAATGCCGCGCGTGCTGCTCAGGCGAGTCGCACCGGGCCCGCGCGGCGCCGCCACCGACGCCAGCTTCGCCCGGCAGCAGTCGAAGATCGTCACCGGCATCAACCGCCTCGGCGCGAGCATCGTCACGCTGGAGGAGGTCGAGAACTCGGCCTGGTTCAACGAGCCGCGCGACACCGCGGTCGCCGGCCTGGTCGCCGCGCTCAACGCGGCGGCGGGTATCAGCGTCTGGGCCTACGTGCCGTCGCCGCCGGCCGACCGGCTGCCCCCACTGACGCAGCAGGACGTGATCCGCACGGCGTTGATCTACAAGCCGGCCGCCGTGTCCCCCGTCGGCGCCTCGACGGTGCTGCTCGGCGACGCCGACCCCGGCGAGCCCTTCTCGATCGCCCGCGAGCGAGTGGCGCAGGGCTTCAAGAAGACCGGGGCGAGCGACTCCGACGCCTTCCTCGTCGTGGTCAACCGCTTCAAGTCGAAGGGCTCCGGCCCGGCGCTGTTCCCCGGCGACGCCGAGGACACGTCGTCCCCGGCCGCGGACCAGGGCGCGTTCAACGCCACCCGGGTCCGCGAGGCGCAGGACCTGAACGCGTTCGCGGCGCTGTCGGCGGAGGCGCTCGGCACCAACCGGGTCTTCCTGACCGGCGACTTCAACGCCTACACGCACGAGGACCCGATGGAGACCCTGTACGCGGCCGGCTACACCGACCTCGGCAGCGCCCTCGACCCGTCCGAGCACACCTACGTGTTCGACAGCCTGTCCGGCTCGCTCGACCACGTCCTCGCCAACACGGCCGCGCGGCAGCTGGTGACCGGGGTCGACGTCTGGCAGATCAACGCCCAGGAGCCGGACCTGGCGGGCGCTGTGGTGGACGCAGAACCAGCAGCCCGACGACCCGTACGGACCGTGGGAGCAGATCGCGACCGCGGCGGACGGCACCGCGCTGTGGACCCCGTCGCGGATCTTCACCGCCGGCGACACGGTCGTCTACCAGGGCAAGAAGTACAGCGCACAGTGGTGGACCCGTAACCAGGCGCCCGGCGACCCGAACGGCCCCTGGAAGCTCGCCAGCTGACGTCGAGCGGGAGTTCGCCGAGAGGCCGCCTTCGGTCCCGCCGCGGGCGGCCGCTCGGGCGGGCGGCGGCCGGGCGGGACCCGCGGCGCTAGGCGCCGGGCGCCTCGGCGACGGCCTCGGCGGCCGGGGCGCCGGTCACGTCGTGGTCGTGGTCGGCCGCGACGGTCAGCCCGCTCACCGGCTCCTCGATCCAGTCGACGAGGTCCCACGCGGCGCCGGCCCCGCCCTCGAGAATGATCATGCCGGTGTTCGACAGCCAGCGCTCGTCCGCGGGCCCGACGGCTCCCACCCGCATCCCGACCCAGGTCCGGATGGCGGCGCCGTGACTGACAACCGCGACCGTGTCGCCGGCGGTGTGCGCGGCCTCGATCGCCGCGATCGCGCCGTCGTACCGGCCGGTGAAGGCATGGCCGTCCTCGCCGCCGGGCACCGCGCGGTCGACGTCGCCGTGGATCCAGCCGCGGATCGTGTCCAGGTACGTCGCGATCGCCGCCTGGTCGCTGCGCAGCTCGAGGTCGCCGGCGACGATCTCCTCGAGGCCCTCCAGGACGCCGACCGTGAGGCCGCGGGCGGCCGCGAGCGGCGCGGCCGTGAGCTGGGTGCGGACGAGGACCGACGCGTAGACCGCCGCGATCGCCTCGTCGCGCAGCGCGCCCGGGAGCGCGCGGGCCTGGTCCCGACCGCGGGCGGTCAGGCCAGGGCCGGGACGCGCGGTGCCGAGGGCTCCATGGATGTTGTCCGGGGTCTGGCCGTGGCGAATCAGTAGAAGGCGCATCGCCACCGAGTCTAGAAGCCAGCCCTCGACCGGCGGGGCCCGCACGGCCCGCGGGCGGTGGCGGCCGGATGGCGGTTTCGTGGCGGCCGGGTGGCCCGCGCGGCGCGGGCGTCGGCGGGACGCCCGCGCCGCGCGAGGCGGCCAGCCACCTCGCCTACCAGGCGAAGTGCTCCGGCGCCGTCCGGTAGCCGGGAAAGATCTCGTCGAGCCGGGCGAGCGCCTTCTCGTCGAGATCCACGTCGAGGGCGCGGACCGCGTCGTCGAGCTGCTGCTGGACGCGCGGGCCGACGATCGGCGCGGTGACGGCGGGCTGGTGCAGCAGCCAGGCGAGTGCCACGTCGCCGGGCTCGTGGCCGAGCTCCGCGGCGAAGTCCTCGTACGCCTCGATCTGCGGGCGCTTGGCCGCCAGCGTGGCCGCGGACCGGCCCTCGATGCGCCGGCGACCCTCGCGCTGCTTGCGCAGCACCCCGCCGAGCAGCCCGCTGTGCAGCGGCGACCACGGGATGATGCCGACGCCGTAGTGCTCGGCGGCGGGCAGGATCTCCAGCTCGGGCTCGCGGGTGAGCAGGTTGTAGTGCGGCTGCTCGCTGGACAGCCCGACCAGGCCGAGGCGCGCCGCGGCGGCCTGCGCCTGGGCGATGTGCCAGCCGGCGAAGTTGCTGCTGCCGGCGTAGAGGATCTTGCCGGCGGTGATGGCGACGTCGATCGCCTGCCAGATCTCGTCCCACGGCGTCGTGCGGTCGACGTGGTGGAACTGGTACAGGTCGATGTGGTCGGTCTGCAGCCGGGCCAGGCTCGCGTCCAGGGCGCGGCGGATGTTCAGCGCCGACAGCTTGCCCTCGTTGGGCCAGTCACCCATGCTGCCGTAGACCTTGGTGGCGAGCACCGTGCGCTCACGGCGGCCGCCGCCTTGGGCGAACCACCGGCCGATGATCGACTCGGTGGCGCCGGGGCCCTCGCCGAGGCCGGAGACGCCGGCGGAGCGATGCCCGTAGACGTTTGCCGTGTCGAAGAAGTTGATGCCGTACTCGTGCGCCGAATCCATGATCGCGTGCGCGTCGGTCTCGCTGGTCAGCGGGCCGAAGTTCATCGTGCCCAGGCACAAACGAGACACGGACAGACCGGAACGACCGAGGTTGGTGTACTGCATCCGGGATGGAATCCTCTCTGGTGGCGGGGGTCCGTCGACACCGAGCCGGGGCGGCCCCCCGCACGGACATCGTCAGTCTTCACCTTGGAGTGCGCTCCAGGTCAAGGCGGCGACGGCGGGGCGGGCACGCGTCGTCCGGACCCGGCGGGACGGGCCGAGCGCGTCAGCTTCGTCGTCGCCCGGCCCGCCCACGGGCCGGTGGCGGCGCCGGCGACGCCCCAAGATCGCCAGTTGTGTATCGCCATCCGAACGCGGGGCCGTGGCCTGTTCGGATTCCGGTACACAACCGGCGATCAAGCACGTGGGTCGCCGGGCGGGTGGCCTCGGGCCGGTGCGCCGGGTGCGCCGGGTGCGCCGGGTGCGGCGGGTGCGCCGGGTGCGGCGGGTGCGGCCGGGCCGGGCCGGCCGAGTGCGGCGCGATGGGTGGAGTGGGGTGGGGTGGGTCTACCAGCGCAGCGCGAGCTTGCGGGCGGTGAAGGCCTCGGCGTAGCGGGTGCCGGATTCGACGCCGCGCAGGCGCAGCAGGGAGCGGAAGGTCTCCTCGTCGAACCAGGGCTTGCTGACCTGGCTCGGAAAATGCCGGTGGAGGTGGTCGATCTTCGCGGTGGCGACCTCGGCGGTGAGTGGGACGAACAGCGTCGGGCGGCCCAGGTCGCCGTCCCATTTCGGGACCTCGTACTCAAGGATCATGGCGCCGCGGAACGCCTGCCAGGCGAGCTCGGCGAGCGCCCGGTGGTCCTGGTGCAGGTCCGACACCGACGGCGCCAGCACGACGTCCGGGCGGACCCCGCGCGCGACGCCCAGCAGGACCTCCTTCGCCGCGGCCCAGTCGGCGGGGAAGAACCCGTCGCGCAACGCGTGCAGGTGCAGCGCGGCCAGCGAACGGCCCAACAGGGCCTCGGCGCTGGCGACCGCCTCGTCGCGGCGGTGCGCCGGCGCGGAGAGGACCACCCAGTGGAAGGCCGTCGCCGGGCGCGCCGCGAGCAGGCTCAGGATCGTCCCGCCGGCGCCGATCTCCAGGTCGTCGGAATGGGCGCCCAGGGCCACGACGCGCAGCGGCGAGCCGTCGTCCGGCGGCGGCAACAGAAGCTCGATCACGGTGCCCTCCTCGCCGATCGGGCCGGGCCGTGCGCGGTGGTCCCCCGGCCCGGGACCGGCCACGTCCGCGGCCGACGGGGCGGCGTCGTTGCCACCGTCACAGTGACGCGGGCCACGACGGGATTCCGTCACGCCGCGCACTGATCATTCGGTTTTTCCGCCGCCTAACCGGCGGCATTTAGGTGCATTCCTCAGTAGATGCGACGCCCGGCGCCGACATGAAACGTCGACAGACTACCTTGGCGTGGCAGCCGGAACATGGCGGGAGGGCCGAGTTCCGGAATTATCGGACCTATCGGTCTATCGGCATTATCGATCTTCGGGGTGGCGGTAGCCTTGGCACCTGGTTGTCCGGGACGGAGGCAGTAGGACCGCGGCATGTCGCTCGGGCGGCGGTTCGACGGGGGGAGAGCAGCGGGTGAAGGTCGTCCTGTTCTGTGGTGGGCAGGGGCAGCGGCTCCTGGAAACAGATCCGACACGTCGTTTCGCGCCGAAACGCGTGACCGACGCGCCCAAGCCGCTGCATCCGGTCGGCGGGCGCGCGGTTCTCTGGCATCTGATGTCCTGGTACGCCGCCTACGGCCATCGCGACTTCATCCTGTGCGTGGGCTTCCGGGGCGACGCCGTGCGCTCCTGGGTGAGCGGCCTGGGCGAGCACCGGTTCGCCGCGTCCAGCCTCATGCCGGGCGCCGACACCTGGCAGTTCGCCGACGGCCGCATCGCCGGCTGGCGGGTGACCGTGCTGGACAGCGGCCTGGCGGCGCCGGTGGGGGAGCGGCTGAAGGCCGCGCAGCCGCTCGTCGCCGGCGAGGACCTGTTCCTGGCCAACTACGCCGACGGCCTGTCCGACGTCTCCCTTCCAGACATGGTCGACACCGCGCGCCGAACCCGCGCCGTGGCGACCATGATGGCGGTGCCGCCGCCGTCCACGCTGCATGCCGTCCGGCTTCGTCCGGACTCGGATCAGGTCGACGTCATTGCACCGCTCGCCGACCAGCGCGTCCTCGTCAACGCCGGTTTCTTCGTCCTGCGCCAGGAGGTTTTCACCGCGCTGCGTGACGGCGAGGATCTGGTCGACGAGCCATTTCGGCGCATCGCCGAGGCCAGTGGGCTGCACGCCTATCCGTACTACGGCTTCTGGCGCTGCATGGATACGGCTAAGGACCGGCAGGCGCTCGACGAGCTGTGGCAGTCCGGCGCCCGGCCGTGGGCGATCTGGGAACGAACCGCCGCCGCGTAGCGCATCACAGCAATCACAGCGGCGGCCGAAATCGGCCGAGAGACGCCGGGCCGCCGGGCCGCCGGGCCGGACGCCAAGCCGCGACCGTCCGGCGGTACTCGGCGACGATCGGGGCGAGCTCGGCGGGCGTCGCGCCGTGCATGATGACGCCGTCACAGCCCAGCGCGAGCTGGTTGCGGACCGTGGCGACGCACCGCGCGGGGGAGCCGGTCGCCGCGGGCACGAGCCACTGCGCCGGGATGAGCGTGGCGGCGTGCTGGAGCTGCTCGGGCGTGCCGGTCACGTCGAGGCCGCGCACCTTGGCGATCACCGGGTCGGCCAGGAACCGGCGCAGCACCGCGGGGTAGCGGTGGGCGGCGAACCGCGGTCCGCCTGGGCGCGTTCATGTCCGTGAGGCCAGCGCTGACGGACAGGAGATCGCATGATCGGGCGACAATCCTCGCGGAGGTGGACGCTCGCCGCGCCCCTTGCGGCGGCGTTCTTCGCGGTCGCGGCCTGCGGCAGCGCTGATGCGACCGGCTCGACGCCCGCGCGGGAGACGCCAGCCAATTCCGGCGGACCGTTCACGACCCGGCTTGTCGTGCCGGCCGGACCGGTCGTCCAGGGAACGACCGTCGAGGCCGTCCTCGAGGTGACCAACCGCACCGGCAAGCCACGCGACCTCGCGCCGCCGGGGACCTGCAAGCAGAAATGGGGCCTCGGACTGCGGAGCGACGCCCTCGAGGCGGTGCCCTACTTCACCCTCGACTGCGAACCGGGGCCACTCGTCATCGGAACGGGCACCAGCAGGTTCCCGCTCAGCATCCGCGCGAGCTACCAGGCCTGCTCCCAGCACACCGACTCCCAGCACACCCCCGCGTCCGCCTCATCCCCCCGCTGCGGCCCGGGCAACACCATGCCGCCGCTGCCCGCCGGCGACTACGAAGCCCGCGTGCATGGCCTGTCGGGCATCCCAGATCCGGCCCCGGTAACCATCAGGCTGGTGGCCCGCTGATCGTCGAGATGTCAGTGAAGGCCTCGGGCCGCCCGTCCACTGCGCAAGCGCCGTGCCGGACAGGGCCCCGCCCTACCACCGAACACACGATGATCGCCGGCCGTATCCCCCCCGCAGGCTCCGGCCGTGCGACCCAGCCCCGACACGGCCACCCCGCCGCCCACCCCACCGGCAAGATCGCCGTCTAGGGGCCAGGATGGTCGTGCAGACCGGGCGTCTCACAGCCACCGCGGAGCCCATACGGCGATCATGGCCAGCGGGTGCACGTGCGCGGACGTGGCCGGTGGACGAGGCCAGCTGGTCGCGATCCGCGGCGGCGGGAGCGTCCGCGACGGCGACTGGCCGGTCGCGGTCACGTCTTGTCGGGTATCCACGAAGCCACAGCTTCGCCGACGGATCGTGGGTCGCTGTGCGGGCGGGTCAGGTCGGCTCGTGGTCCTCGCCGTCGGGGCTCGCGACGACGACGGTGTAGCCGTCGGGGTCCTGCAGCCAGAGCTCGCGGTGCCCCGGGCCGTTGCCCTCGCCGCTGGCCGGGTTGCGCATCGGCGGGTGCAGCACCGTCGCGCCTAGCCGCCCGGCCCGTTCGACGGCGCCCTCGAAGTCGGCGACGTCGCCGAACCAGACCACGGCGCCGTTGCCGACCGGCTGGTCCGGGACGGCGAGGCGGCCGTGGCCGTGCTCGACGTCCCACCGGTGCAGCTGCAGGACGAGGGTGCCGTCGGCGGTGACGAGCCGCTCGTAGTCCGGGCCGCCGTGGTCGGAGCGCAGCCCGAGCAGTTCCTGGTACCAGCGGCTGGACGCCTCGACGTCGCGCGCGACGACCAGCGGCTGTGGCCGCGGCGGCCCGGCGGGCACCGCGATGCCGAGCCGGTTGCCGGCCGGGTCGCTGGCCTGGATGAGGTAGCGAGCACCGCCCTGCAGCCGCGGCCGCCCGTGTACCCGGCCACCGCGTAGCTCGACCAGGCGCAGCACCCTGGAGAGCTCGTCGGCCATCAGCCACAGCAGCGGGCCGCCGGGCCCGACCGGCAGGTCGGTGGTGAGCTGGCCGATGAGACCGGGCGCGCGGAAGCCGACCGCGCCGGCACCGTCGCCGGGCTCGTCGACCTCCCAGCCGAACACGTCCCGGTAGAACGCGGCCGCGGCGGCCAGGTCGACCGCCGGAAGCCACAGGTAACCGATCCGGGATCCCGTCCCGGATGCTGTCGCGCCGCTCATGTCACGCCCTCCCGTCCGCCCGCCCGCCGGATCAAGTGTCCCAGCACGTGGGGTGCGGCGGCGCCCATCCCACGACGCACAGGGCCGCGGCGTGGCGCCGGGGGCGGAGCGCGGGGCAGGGGGCGGGGGGGTCAGCCCATCCAGACGGACTTCTGGTTGCAGAACTCGCGGATGCCGACCGCGCCGAGTTCGCGGCCGTAGCCGGAGCGCTTCACCCCGCCGAAGGGAAGCTCCGGGTAGGACGTCGTCATGCCGTTGATGAAGACCGCGCCGGCGACCAGCTCGCCGGCGAACCGCTCCTGCTCGTCCGGGTCGTTCGTCCAGGCGTTGGAGCCGAGGCCGAACGTGGTGACGTTCGCGATCTCCAGGGCCGTGTCGATGTCCGGCACCCGGTACAGCGTCGCGAGCGGGCCGAACGCCTCCTCCAGGTGCAGCCGCATCGCCGCGGTGACGTCGGCGACGACCGTGGGCGGGTAGAACCAGCCCGGGCCCTCCGGGGTCGTCCCGCCGCAGAGCACGGTCGCGCCCTTCTCGACGGCGTCGGCGACCAGCTCCTCCAGGTCGACCCGGCCCTGCTCGGTGGCGATCGGGCCGACGTCGGTGCCGGCGACCATCGGGTCGCCGACCTTGAGGGCGGCCATCTTCTCGGCGAACAGCCGGGCGAACTCGTCGTAGACGTCCGTGTGGACGATGAACCGCTTCGCGGCGATGCAGGACTGCCCGTTGTTCTGGCAGCGGGCCGTCACCGCGACCGTCGCGGCCCGCTCCACGTCCGCCGACGGCATGACGACGAACGGGTCGCTGCCGCCGAGCTCCAGCACCGTCTTCTTGATCTCGTCGCCGCAGATCGACGCGACGGACTGACCGGCGGGCTCACTGCCGGTGACCGCCGCGGCCATCACCCGTGGGTCGCGCAGCACCGACTCGACCTGCCGGGCGCCGATCAGCAGGGTCTGGAACGCGCCGACGGGGAAGCCGGCCCTCATGAAGAGGTCCTCCAGATAAAGGGCGCACTGCGGCACGTTCGAGGCGTGCTTGAGCAGCCCGACGTTGCCGGCCATCAGCGCGGGCGCGGCGAATCGGGTGACCTGCCAGAGCGGGAAGTTCCACGGCATCACGGCGAGCACGGGGCCGATCGGCTGGTAGCGGGCGTACGCGCGGCTGGCGCCGACGGCGGACGGGTCGGCCAGCGGCTCGTCGGCGAGGAACGCCTCGGCGTGCTCGGCGTAGAAGCGCAGGCCCTTGGCGCACTTGGCCGCCTCGGCCCGCGCGGAGGCGAGCGTCTTGCCCATCTCGGTCGTCATCGTGACGGCGATGTCGTCCAGCTCGGCCTCGAGCAGGTCGGCCGCGCCCTGCATCAGCCGGGCCCGCTCGGCAAACGTGGTGCGCCGGTAGGTGGCGAACGTCGCGGCGGCCCGGGCGAGCTTGGCGTCGATCTCCTCGGCGCTCAGCGGGTCGAAGGTCTTCAGCACGGCGCCGGTCGCCGGGTTGATGGTCTGTATCGCCATGCCGCTCACTCCTCGAGGACCCAGACGGGTGCTACCGCTGTCGAGCCACCCGCGCGGTCCATTCCCGTCCGGGGGCGCGCGGAACCGCGGGCCTGCGCCCCGGCCGGCCGCCGTCGTTCTTGGTCGCCAGCTCGGCCGGAACGTATCATCCTGAGTGAACGCTCGCTACCAGCCCGGGTTCGCTGGCCGCGTCAGCTGACGATGTCCTTGCGCTGGAAGCGCCACCACGCCAGCGCGAGGAAGACCGCCGAGTACGCGAGCACGACCCCGGCGCCGCGCATCATGTTGTCCCACTGCACGGTCGGGCCGATCGCGTCCAGCCAGGCGTACTGGAAATGGGTCGGCAGGATCCGCCGGTACGGGTCCAGCGCGGTGATCGTGTCGAGGATGTTCGACAGCACGACCACCAGCGTCGCCCCGCCGACCGCCCCGAGCGGGGCGTCGGTGAGCACCCCGAACCAGAACGCCAGCGCGGCGACCAGCAGCGACTGCAGGCTCGCGAAGCCGACGACGATGGCCAGCCGGGTCAGACTCTCCCCGTTCGTGAACGACCCGCCGAGCGGCGACTGCCCCGGCGCCCACCCGAAGAACAGCCCGCCGACCAGCAGCGCCCACGCGGGCAGCAGGATGTTCGCGCCAAAGCTCAGCGACAGGGCGACGATCAGCTTCTGCCGTAGCAGCCGCGCCCGCGGCACCGGGATCGCCAGCAGGTAGCGCAGCGACGACCAGCTCGCCTCGCTGGCCACCGTGTCGCCGCAGAACAGCGCCACCAGGACGACCAGCAGGAACGAGGCGGAGGCGAACTCGGTGAACAGCGCGAAGTTGGTCGCACCCTTCGTCGCCAGGGTCACCAGCAGCTGCCCGGAGAAGCCGCCGTTGTTGGCGCTCGCCGACGACTGCGGCGAGCTGGCCTGGAACGCGAGCGCGATCACCGGGGGCAGCAGCAGGATGACGAGCCCGACCAGGTGCGTGCGCCGGCGGCGCAGCTGCCGGACGAACTCGACCCGGACGCGCAGGGTGCGTTCCGGGCGGAAGCCGTTGTCTCGGGTCTCGGCCGCGCCCAGCAGCATGCCGTGCCCGCCGCGCTGGGTCGGCGGCGGCCGCAGCGCCCCGGGCTCGCCCGCGGATGGCTGTGTCACTGGTCCGCACCCACCATCCTGAGGAAGACCTCCTCCAACGAGCGCTGCGCCGGCGTGATCTGCGACGTCATCCCGGCGTCGGCCAGGATGCGCTGCGCCTCCTCGGGATCGGCGACCGCGAGCTGGCTGCGGCCCATGCCGACGATCTCCTCGACCGACCCGGCGGCGACCAGCCGCCCCTTGTGCATGACGACGACGTGCGAGCAGGTCTGCTCCACCTCGGCCAGCAGGTGGCTGGAGATCACTACGGTGCGCCCCGTCGTGGCGTAGCGGCGCAGCACCTCGCGCATCTCGGCGATCTGCGGCGGGTCGAGGCCGTTGGTCGGCTCGTCGAGCACGAGCAGCTCCGGCAGGCCCAGCATCGCCTGTGCGATCGCGAGGCGCTGGCGCATGCCCTGGCTGTACGTCTTGACCGGCCGCTCGATCGACGTCCCCAGCCCGGCGATCTCCAGTGCCGCCTCGAACCGGGCGTCGGGCGCCGGGCGCCCGGTCGCCGCCCAGAACAGCCGCAGGTTGTCCCGGCCCGACAGATGCGGCAGCAGCCCCGGCCCCTCGATGAAGGTCCCGACCTTGGACAGCACAGGCGCGCCCGCCTCGACGAGCTCGCCGAAGACCCGGACCGTGCCCAGCGTCGGCCGGATCAGCCCCATCAGCACCCGCAGCGCCGTCGTCTTCCCGGCGCCGTTCGGGCCGAGCAGCCCGACGACCTGGCCGGCCTCGACCCGGAAGGTCACGCCGTCGACCGCGCGGTACCCGTCGCCGTACTCCTTGACCAGCCCGTCCACGACGACCGGCACGGTCGCGAGGTCCGCGGACAGCCTGGCCGACGCGGCCCGCCGCCGGCGGCCGCGCAGCCGCGCGACCAGCGCGCCCGGCAGCAGCGCCACCATCGCCGTGCCGCCCACGATGAGCCACACCCACGGCAGGCCCGACCGGGCGAGGTGCCCGTCGACGGTGGCGACCGTGAGCACGCCGCGCAGCGGGTCGCCGTCCAGGGCGACGGCGTAGCTGCGCGGCGACGTGGGCAGCTGGTAGGCCGAGTCGGTGGTCCCGATCGCGACGACGAGCCGGTGCCCCGCCGGCACCTGGGCGACGACGGCCGGCAGCGTCACCGTCACCGCGCGCGCCTCGCCGGGCCGCAGGCCGGTGAGCCGGACGGGCGCGACCAGGCCGCTCGGCAGCCGGGGCTTCCCGTCCGGGGCGACGTCGAGCACCGAGGCGAACAGCGTCGCGTCGGTGACGTCCTGCGCGGTCACCCGCAGCCTGATCGTCGACGAGCCCGCGACCAGCGTCGCGGCCGGCAGCGGCTCGGACGCGAACGCCGCGACCTGGCCGGGGATCGCCGCGAGGCCGGCCGACCCGCCGGCGGAACCGGCCGCACCGGTCGAGCCCGCCGAACCAGAGCCCGCCGAACCAGAGCCCGCGGAGCCGCCCAACCCGGCCTGGCTCGTCGATCCGGACAGTGCTGCCGCGTCGGCGAGCAGCGAGCCCAGCCCCGGCACGGAGGTCAGGGCGGCCGGGGTGCCGCCGGCCGGGGCGTAGATCGTCTGCTGCGGGCCCAGCACGGTCACGCGGTCGGTGCGCCGGCTGGCCGCCGCGTCGTCGGCCCGCAGGTCGCGGGCGACGGTCTGGCCGGTGTCCGCGGAGATGCTGCTGCCGGGCACCGCGACCTCGAAGGACGTGTCGGGTCGCCCGTGCCGGTGCAGGACCGGGTCGAACCAGTCGTCGATGCTCGTGACCAGGGCGGTGGCGGAGTTCGCCCCGTCGTGGCCGCCGGTCCGCCAGACCTCCTTGACGGGCGTGCCGGCGGCGGCGAGGCCGCGGGCGTTCGCGTCCGCCTGGCCGAGCCCGAACAGCGAGTCCTGCTCGCCCTGGCTCAGCAGGGTCGGCGCGGTGATCCGGTCGAGCACGCCGGCCGGGCTCGCCGCCCGCAGCATCCCGAGGATCGCCGGGTCCGGCTCGCCGGTGCTCGCCGCCCGCTGGTAGGCGGCGCACAGGTCGGGCGCGAACCGGCCGCAGGCCCCCGGCTGCTGCCCGGTCGCCGACGCGAACAGCACACCGGCCCACTGCCGCTTGAAGACGCCGGGCTGGCCGCCGCCCGCGTTCGGGAACAGGGCCGAGGCGAGGTCGTTCCAGGTGATGTCGGCGGCCACGGCGTCGACCCGCCGGTCGTAGCCGGCGGCGAGCAGACCCACGGCCCCGCCGTAGGACGACCCGGCGACGCCCACCCGCGGATCGCCGGGCCGATCGGTGAGCACCTCCGGCTGGGTGGCCAGGTAGTCGATCAGCTTGCTGGCGTCGGCGACCTCGTAGTCCGGGGCGTCGAGGTGCACCAGCCCGCCGGACCGGCCGAAGCCGCGCGCCGTGTAGGCGAGGACCACGTAGCCGCGCCGGGCGAGCGAGCGGGCCGCCGTGGCGACGTCGTCCTTCGACCCGCCGAACCCGTGCGCGAGCAGGATCGCGGGCGCCGGCGTGCTGCTCGGCAGGTAGATGGTCGTGTCGAGCGTGACCGGCGCGCCGTCCTCGGCGACGCCCGCGACGAGCTGGGACCGGGTGGCGACGGCGGAGTCGGCGCCGGACACCCCCAGAGCGATGAGGAGGCCGGCGACGATCACGACGGCCGCCACGACGGCGACGACGATCCGGCGGCGGCCCTTGACGAGCGTCGTCAGCGCGCGGGGCGCGCCCACCTGTGCCACCGGGAGGTCGCTCCTTTCGCCGCGGACGAGCGGACAGCCAGCGCCGCCGGGACCGGAGGATCCGGAGTCGGCTCGCTGCGTCGACCGTATCCGGCGGGTGCGACCCGGCCACACCCCGTGGCCGGTCCGCGGGGCCCGCGGGGCCGCGCGCGAGCCGGCGGGTCACCGGCCGGCGGGCGACGCACGGCCGGGTGTGGCGAACCGCACGCTCGTCGCCGCGGCCATCCGGTGCGCGCCCGGGCGCGCATGATGGGCTGATGGTCCAGGTCAGGGTGCCCCGGTTACCCCTCGACCCCAGCGGGATCCGGTCTCGGGTCGGCGGCGAGGTGTTCGCCAGGGTCGCGGGGCCGGACGGTCCCGGCCGCCGGCAGCGCATCTTCGAGGCCGAGGGCGAGCGCTGGTTCGCCGCGGACCGGCCGATCCGACGGGTGCACGGCGACTCGGCGATGTTCGTCGGCGGCCTGCGCGCGCTGCTGCTGCAGTCGTTGCACCCGCTGGCGATGGCCGGGGTGGCGGCGCACTCGGACTTTCGCGCCGACCCGTGGGGACGGCTGCAGCGGACCAGCTTCTTCCTGGCGGCCACGACGTTCGGCCCGGCGGACGAGGCCGAGCGGGCGGTCGCCAAGGTCCGGGGCGTGCACCGCCGGGTCCAGGGCACGGCGCCCGACGGCCGGCCGTACGCGGCGTCCGACCCGCATCTGCTGCGCTGGGTGCACCTCGCGGAGATCGACAGCTTCCTCGCCGCCTACCAGCGCTACGGTGAGCACCCGCTGACCGGCCCCGAGCAGGACGGCTACGTCGCGGACACCAGTCTGGTCGCCGAGAAGCTCGGGATCGAGGCGCCGCCGCGCACGGTCGCCGAGCTCGCGAGCCAGCTCGCCGCGTACCGCCCGGAGCTGGCCGGGACACCGGCGGCGCGGCAGGCCGCGCGGTACCTGCTGGTCCGCGCGCCGCTCCCGCTCGCGGCCCGGGCGCCGTACAGCGCGCTCGCGGCGGCCGCCGTCGGCCTGATGCCCGCCTGGACGCGCTGGCCGCTGCGGCTGCCGTTCCTCCCGGTCGCCGAGGAGACCGTCGGCCGGCTCGCCGGCTGGGGCGTCGTGAGCACCATCCGCTGGGCGACGAGCCCGACGTCGGCGTCCCGGCAGGCCCAGCGCCCGGCCGGCTGACCCGGTCGCGCGGCGCCGGGCTCAGGCCAGGGCGCGCAGCGCGGCGGCGGTCTCCGTCATGCACGCGGCGAGATCGGGTGCGTCCTCGTCGGCGACCCAGCGGGCGAACGCGACGTGGAAGACCGTCACGGCGCTGTGGGCGGCCAGGCTGGCAGCGGGCTCGGGGACGCCGCGGGCGCGCAGCGTCTCGGCGGTCGACTCGGTGATCGCCGCGAGCTTGAGCAGCTCGCGTTCGCGCAGTCCTGGGTTGGCGGCCAGGATCCTGGCCCGTCGCCTGGCATGATCGCGGCGGTCCGCCAGCAGTCCACCGGCGGCCACCATCCCGACCAGCGCCACCTCGAACGGCGACAGGTCCGCCGCGGCGGCGAGGATCGCGTCGTGGGCAGTCCGCTCCATGGTGTGCGCGCCGTCGAAGAGGACCTCGCGCTTGTCGGCGAAGTGCCGGAAGAAGGTGCGCTCGGTGACGCCGGCCCGGGCGGCGATGTCGCCGGCGGTGGTCTGGTCGAACCCGCGCTCGTCGAACAGCTCCACGGCGGCGCGGATCATCCGGCCCTGCGCGCCCGGTTCCCACCGACCCATGCCGAGCAGTGTAGTGATGACGGTGGCTGACATGTGGTGGTACGGTCATGTCAGTTGCTGACATCGCTGGAAGGATCGCCATGCGCGTCTTCGTCACCGGAGCCTCCGGCTGGATCGGCTCGGCCGTCACCGCCGAGCTCGTCGGCCACGGCCACGACGTCGTCGGCCTCGCCCGCTCCGACACCTCGGCCGCCGCCGTCGCGGCCGGCGGCGCCGCGGTCCACCGCGGCGACCTCGACGACCTCGACGGGCTCGCGGCGGCCGCCGAGTCCGCCGACGGCGTCGTCCACCTCGCCTTCAACCACGACTTCGCCAACTACGCCGCCGCGGGCCGCACCGAACACGCCGCCGTCGAGCGCATGCTCGACACCCTCAAGGGCAGCGACCGGCCGTTCCTGCTCGCCTCGGGGCTCGCGGGTAACGGGCTCGGCCGGCCGCTGACCGAGGACGACGCCTCGCCGTTCCACGGCCCGGACGCGATGCGCGGCGGCGGCGAGAACCTGGCGCTGGAGTTCGCCGACCGCGGGGTCCGGTCGGTCGCCGTGCGCTTCTCCCCGACGGTGCACGGGATGGGCGACCACGGCTTTACCGCCGTCCTCGCGCGGATCGCGCGGGATGCCGGGGTCTCCGGCTACATCGGCGACGGGGCGACCAGGTGGGCGGCCGTGCACCGCGCGGACGCCGCCCGGCTCGTCCGGCTCGCTCTCGAGCGGGCGCCGGCCGGCTCGAGGGTGCACGCGGTGGCCGAAGAGGGCATCCCGTCCCGGGACATCGCCGCCGCGCTCGGCGCCTACCTCGGCCTGCCGACGGCATCGGTCGCGCCGGCGGACGCCGAGGCTCACTTCGGCTGGCTCGGGCGGTTCTTCGGCATGGACGCGGTCGCGTCCAGCGCCCGGACCCGGGAGCTGCTCGGCTGGGCGCCGACCGGCCCGACGCTGCTCGCGGACATCGCCGCGGGCGCCTACGCCGTGGCGGACTGACCGGGCGACCCGCGCCTTGAAGCGCGCCTGTCGGCGGCCCTCCCGCCATGGCGACAACCACAGTTCCCGCGCCGATCTCCGGGCACACCTTCGACAACCCGAGTTGTCGTGACGTTCGTCGGGTGCCCGTCGCGCTGTCTGCTGGTCCTACCCGACCGCAGATCCACGCTCAGCGGCGTAGGCAGGACGCGAGGGCTACTCCCTCAGCTTGGGGTATGACACGAGTTGGTGAAGTCATCCCACAACTGAGCGGCAAGTTGCCTCCCAAGGGGGGTAAGCACATGACGGCGATATCGTTTATAGCCCCCACCGAGGTACAGGAAACCGACCAAAAAGTAAAAGAGCTACTAAGTGTCCTATCTTCTCATATGAAAATGGATATGGCAGGGCTGTCGATCTGGCAGGACAGCAGCCTCGTCACACAGGTTGTCGCCGGGGACGGCGCGAGCTTCGGGATTGCCCCGGGGGTGACCTTCGGTATTGACAAAGGCATCTGTCGCGATCTACAGACCGGCGAAGTAACTGCTATCACCGGCGAGGCTCGTAGAGATCCCAGGGCGGCGCCACGGGACGTGATCAAATCTTTAAACATCGAATCATATGCAATGACAAGTCTGGCAGACGCAGAGGGCAAGCCCTACGGGATGCTTTACTGCCTGTCCCACCGGACCATGCCGGACCTGGCGCAGCGGGAGGGCCGCTTTCTGTCTCTGATGGCTTGTTTCCTCAAGGACTATCTGCTGGATCTCCGTAAGCTGTGGGAGCTGCGGAGCGGGATTTCACGCTGTATCAGCCGCCTTATCGACTCAGGTGGGCCCCGCATTGTCTATCAGCCCGTGGTCCGGCTGACCACCGGCGAGACAGTCGCGGTCGAGGCGTTATCTCGCTTCCCGCCTTCGTGCTTCGGGCACGCCCGCGACACCGAGGGCTGGTTTGCGGACGCCAGAACCGTCGATCTTCATGTGGACCTGGAGACGCTCATCGCACAGCAAGCCATCAAGGCCTTCTCAGCGCTACCGCCCACGGTCAAAATCGCGATCAACGCCTCGCCCGACACAGTTTCCGAGCGTCTCCCGCAGTTGGTCTGCGACCTGCCGGAGCGCGACCGCCTCATCATCGAGTTGACCGAACACGAACGGTGGACCGAGACCCCGGCCGCTCTCAGGGGTGTCGAGCGCCTACGTTCCAGCGGCATACGCATCGCCGTCGATGACGCAGGAACCGGATACGCCAACCTTGAGCAGCTTGTCCAACTTCGGCCGCACATCATCAAAATCGACCACGTCCTCACCGGGGGGATCGACCACGATCCCGTCCGCAGCGCACTCGCACTGGGCATCGCCTGCCTGGCCGACGCGATCAACGCTAGTGTAATCGCGGAGGGGATCGAGACCACCCAGGAACGGGATGCCCTCGTCAGGATCGGTATAACTTTCGGGCAGGGCTACCTGCTCGGCAAACCAGATTTACTCGCGTGACGCGGTAACGCTGGTTGTCGCCGGTCGGCCGGTCCGCCCACCGTCGCGGCAGGAATTGACGCCGGTCGTCGCCCGCCGCGCGTCGGATTTTGTACGAGCTGACCGTCCGCTCGGGTGCCACGACGCGCGACGTCTACGGCGTCATCCGCCGGTACGTCGAGGCGCTGCCGTCGGGCAGTCGCCTGGCGCTCACCCACGTCACCGCCGACATCGCGCCCGAGGAGATCGAGCGGGGCATGGACGTGTACCGGCGGGGCGGCGTTTCCGTGGTCGCCAGGACCGGGGCCGAGGTGGAACGGTTCTTCGACGGTCTCGAGCTCGTCGAGCCGGGCGTCCAGCTCATGCACCGCTGGCACCCCGAGCCGGGCGCCGATCTCCCGGTCGACAACCTGGTCGACCAGTACGGCGCAGTCGCCCGCTTCCCCTGACCCTCGTCGGGCCCGGACCGGCCGGCCCCGCGCGAGGGCGGGGCCGGCCGGTCCGACCGAACCGACGCGTCGGGCGCGGCGGTGGTGGTGCCGGGGCTAGCCGAACAGCGCCTGCGCGAGGCGCTCCTGCCAGGCGGCCTGCGCGCCGGGCTCGCTGTCCTCGGGCAGGCGCAGGCCCAGCACGACCTGGTCCGCGCCGGCCGCGTGATACTCACCGATCTTGGCGACGATCGTGTCCAGGTCACCCCACATCGTGACGCCGTCGATGAACGCGTCGCTCATTCCGGTGATGTCGGCGTCGCTGAAGCCCATCCGGGCGAAGTTGCGGCGGTAGCCGGGAATCCTGGTGTAGAAGCCGAGCGCGGCGCGCGCCGCCTCCCGGGCGGCCGTCGGGTCGGCGATCGGGATGACGAGCGCCAGCACGGCGAGCGTCGGCTGGTCGCCGAGCAGCTTGCGGGCGTCGGTCACGTGGTCCGCGGTCACGAGGTACGGGTAGGCGCCGCCCGCCCGCTCGCTCGCCAGGGTCAGCATCCGCGGGCCGAGCGCCGCCAGGATCCGCTCGGCGGCGGGTACGGCCGGCTGCGCGGCGTCGAGCTCGTCCAGGTAGGCGCTGAGCGTCGGCAGCGGCCGCGGGCCGTGCGCGCCGCCGAGGCCGACGACGAACCGCCCGGGGTGGTCCGCGGCCAGGGCCGCGTACGTCGTGACCACCTCGGCGGCCGGCACCCGCAGGACGGGAATGATGCCGGTGGCGACGCGCAGGGCGGTCGTGCCGCGGACGACCCGGTCGACCTGCGCCAGATTGTTGCCCTGGCCGCCCGGCAGCCAGAGAGTCTGGAATCCCAGTTCCTCGAGCCTGGCGGCGGCGTCGGTCTCCGCGGCTGGCTCCGCGGTCTCGGTTAGGGCCAGGCCGGAGATTCCGACCGATCCCGCAATGGTCATGACCAGCGCCAACGAGCCATGTCGGAGGACTGTTCCCGGCCCGGACGATGTTGGGCTGTGTGTTTTTTAACGTTCTCGGATTGCTCGGAGACAGCGAACTCCCGGCCGAGGTTGTGCATACCCGACCGGGTGTAACGGAAATATGATCGGAGCGAACCGTGTGTCGCGGGCCCGGCGGTACGCCGCCGCTCGTACTGCGCCCCACCACGCGGCGGCTACACCGTGAACCATTCGGTGACGATCTGGCGGCGATCGGCCGCGGCCAGCCGGACGTGCAGCTGGAAGGTCCCGCTGGGACGGAGCTCGAAGTCGAACCAGCCGACGGTGTCCGCGTCCGCCGCCAGCGTGCCGCCGTGGCGCGCGCGCAGCTCGACGTGCCCCGGCGCGGGCGGCACGAGCTGGCCGACGAGGCCGTCGTCGGTGACCTCCAGCTCGATGCTGAGGTCGTTCGCCGTGAACGTCATCGCGCGCAGCCGGGCGACCGACGCCCGGGCGCCGGCGAGGACGCCGTCCGACGAGGACTCCGCGCCGCCCTCGGACGCGTCGCCCCCGCCCCCGCCGCCGTTCGGGCCGGCGGTGCCGTCCGGGTCCGCCGGCCCGGCCGCCGAGTCGAAGGTCAGCCCCGCGAGCTCGGCGTCGACCGTGCGCCAGACGTACGCCGCCCGGCCGATCTCGACGATCCGGTCCGGCGCCGCCCGCGCGGCGTCCAGCGCGGTGCCGAGGTCGAGGAGCAGGCGGACGTCGTCGTCCCAGGATGATCTCGACATGACGTCATCTCCCGCCGGCCGCAGTGGTGTCCATCAGTGCCGCGATCGCGGGGTTCTCCCGGAGCTTGTCCAGGCAGCGGCCGCGGGTCGGGCCGATTCCGCCCTTCTTCATCCCCAGCGCCGCCACGATCCGGTTGTACCGGTCAGCCTCGTCCTCGTCCCGGAACAGCATCGCCAGCAGTTTCTGGCAGTGCTCCGGCAACTCGGCGAACGCGCCGCGCAGCGCGAGGTGGCGTTCCTCGCGCAGTAGCCACTCGTCGGTCGCCGCGTGGTCGGCCTGGTCCGGCATCCGCTCCGCCTCGACGGGCACCTGCCGGCCACGGGCCCGCAGCGCCTGCAGGCAGGCCCGCCGGGCGGTGGACGCCAGCCAGCCCGGCAGCGCCGCGGGCTCCCGGATCGTCGCGAGGCGCTCGACCAGTCGCAGCCATACCGTCGCCGCGACGTCCTCGGCGTCCGCGCCGGCCAGCCCATGCTGACGGCAGATCGCCCAGATCAGGGTGGCGTACCGGTCGACGATCTGGTTCCACGCCGCCTGGTCGCCGTCGCGCGCCCGCTCGACGAGCGCGACGACCGTGGGGTCGTCACGCATCGCCGCCGCCGTCGGGCCTGCGGATCGCCGGTCTGCCGCCGCGCATCGGCGCTCAGCTCGGTACGTGGACGTAGCGGCGGACCGGCGACGCCTGGTCGGCCAGCAGCTCCGCCAGCGCGTCGGCCGGGGTGAGCGGGTCCTGGCGGGCCGAGCCGTCGGCGCGCGTCGTCATCCGCGCGGCGACCGCCCCGGACACCGTCGCCGCGGCGAACGACGTCCCGCTCCAGCGCGCGAGGCCGTCGGGGAACGTCGGCGCCGAGCCGTCGGGCATGGCGACCTCGCCGAGCCGGTAGAGGCTCACCACGTCGACCGCGGCGGCGGTGACGTCCACCCAGGGCTTGCGCGGGCTGAACTGGGATCGGTACTCGGTGTTCGCGCCCACCGCGACCACGTCCGTCAGCGCCGCCGGCCAGACCGCCTCCGGCGGGTCGGGCAGGCTCGCCCGGTTGCCCGCCGACGCCACGACGAGCAGATGCTCGTGGCGCGCGCGCAGCGCCTCGATCGCCTGCCGGATGACGAACGGCGGCTCGTCGTCCTCGGTCGCGACGCCGAGCGACAGGTTCAGGACGCTGATGCCGCGCTCGGCGAGCGCCGCCATCGCGCGGGCGACGTCCCACGACGTGCCGGTGCCGTCCCAGGAGCGCAGCCCTGGGCTGGCCACGATCCGGGCGCCGGGCGCCTGCCGGCGGATCAGCCCGACGACGAAGTTCCCGTGCCCGGCCCAGGACGTCGGCGCCGCCGCCAGCGCCGCGGGATGCTCGAGCTCGGTGACCAGCGTCGAGGTCAGCGCGGGCAGGCCGACAGCGAGCAGCGGCAGGTCGACGACGCCGACGGACACGCCGTCGCCCGGGCCGCCGTCGGTGAGGACGGGCCACGCGCTGCCCGGCGTGCCGGTCCCCGCGCCGACGGGCACCGGGTCGACCGGGTCGCCGGACAGCTCGACCGGGTCGACCCCGCCGCCCTTGCTCTGCGGCTTGCTCTGCGGCTTGCTCTGCGGGCTGCCGCCGACGCCGCCCTTGCTCTGCGGGTTGATCGTGACGACGTCTCGGTTCTTCCCCATCGCCGGGACCGTGCCCGTGGTCCGGGCGAGGTCGACCCGCAGGTCGTACATCAGCAGCTCGAGCTCGGTGAACCGGCGCCCGGCGCGGCGCTCGAGCAGCGCCAGCTCGTTCGTGCACGGCCGCGGGTGGATCGCCGGCGCCGTGGCGCTCGCGGGCCGGGTGCCCGCGCGGCGCACCAGCGCGGCGTACTGGCGCACCGCCCGGGCGGGCAGCCGGAACAGCGCGAGGCCGAGGGCGTCGACGAGGGAGAGGTCGAGGTCCGCGTCGCTCGTCGCAATGCCCCGGGCGGCCAGGGCGCGCTGGACCTCCTGGCGGCAGGACGCGTGGATGGCCAGCTCGGCCGGCGGGTCGTCGCCGTCCGAAGCCGCGCCGGCAACGGTGCCCGGGTCCGGGTCGAGTGCTGGGTCGAGCGAGGCCGGGATGGTCATAGGTCGTCCTTCCCCCGTTGGAAGCGTCCTTGGCAGGCGGGGCAGCTACACATTCGGATACGCGAGTCGCGCCCGTGATACGCCGTCATCCGGGCGACAGGAAAACTGCTCGCCCGCATGGCCAGGACCGCGAGATCATGGCCGGGCACGGACATGCGGCGAAGCACGGGGAGCGGGGCCGGGTGATGTCTCGGAAGACGGTCGCCCGCCAGACGGTGGCCGAGCAGGCCAGGGAGGCGATGCGGCGCGCCGACTGGGACCCCGGCCGGGCGGTGCGGTTCGCGGCGGCGGTGCTGGCGCGGGCGCTGCGGGCGGACGACCCCGCCGCGGCGTCGCTCGCGGCCCGGGCCGCCGGGCGCGCCGCGCGGCAGACCGGCCAGGTCGACACCGCGATCCGCTACCTGCGCCAGGCCGTCGACCTGGCGGCCCGGGTCGAGCCAGGTCCGCTCGCCGTCGAGCTCGCCGGCGAGGCGCGGATCCCGCTGTCGGCCGCGCTGCTGCACCTCGGCCGGCCGCGGCAGGCGCTCGCGGAGATCGACGAGGCCGTCCGCCAGCTCGGCTCGCTCACCGGCACGGGCGAGCAGGCCACCTCGGGCGGCGAGCCCACCGGCGGCAGCGGCGCGGACGAGGCCGAGCCGGGCCGCCTGGCCGGGCTGGCACGGGCTCGCGGCCAGCGCGCGGACCTGCTGCGCCAGATCGGCCGGCTCGACGACGCGCTCGTCGAGTTCGGGGCGGCGATCCCGCAGCTGCGGGCTGCTGGCGCCGAGGTCGACCTGCAGCGCTCGCTGGTGAACCGGGGCATCGCCCACACCGAGCTGCACGCGTTCGTCCTCGCGGAGGCGGACCTGGTGGAGGCCGACGGGCTGGCCCGGGCGCTCGGCCGGCAGCTCGCGGTCGGGATCATCGCGGAGAACCTCGGCTACCTGGCGATCATGCGGGGCGACGTGCCGGCGGCGCTCGCCCACCTCGACCGCGCCGAACGGATCATCGGCGAGCACCGCGGCCAGCTCGGCCCGGTGTTCGCGGACCGCAGCGAGCTGCTGCTGTCGGCCGGTGTCTGTGGCGAGGCCCGCGAGGCGGCGCTCGCCGCCATAGCCGAGTTCGAGCGGCACCGGCGCCGACTGCTCGTGCCCGGAGCGCGGCTCTTCCTCGCCCAGGCCGCGCTGCTCGACGGCGACCCGGCGGCCGCGTTGGCGCAGGCCCGGCTCGCCCGCCGCGCGTTCGCCCGCCAGGGCCGTGCCGAGTGGGCGGCGTGCGCCGCGCTCGTCGTCGTCCGCGCCGAGCTCGCCGCCGCCGCGCGCCCGGGCCGCGACGCGCCGGGCGCCGCTCGGGGATCGACGACGGGCTTCCGGCTGAGCCTGACCGTCCACGAGCTGGAGGAGATGGTCGACACCCTGGCCCGCGCCGGCTGGCCGGCCGCGACGGTGGAGGCTCGCCTCGTCGCCGCCCGGGTCGCCGAGCTGCGCGGGCGGACCGCCGAGCGGCGCCGCCATCTGGAGCTCGCCTGCGCCGTGGCGCGCCGCGGCCCGGCCGTCCCGGCGGCGCTGCGGGCGCGCGGCTGGTTCGCGGCGGCGTTGCTGCGCCGCGACGGCGGCGACCGGCGGGGGGCGGCGGTCGCCGCCCGGACCGGCCTGCGGGTGCTCGACGAGCACGCGGCCGCGGTGGGGGCCACCGACCTGCGCGTCCACTCCGCCGTGCACCGCGCCGAGTTGAGCGAGCTGGGCCTGCGGATGGCGTTCGACGACGGCCGCCCGGCCGCGGTGTTCGCCTGGGCCGAGCGGGGCCGGGCGAGCCGGCTGCAGCGCCGGGCCGTGCTGCCGACGCAGGACCTGACGCTCGCCGGCCTGCTGGCCGAGCTGCGGGCGACCATCGCCGAGATCGACCGTGGCCGGCCGGACCCGCTCGCCCAGGTCCGCACCGCCGCGCCGAGCGCGGATCGCGCCCGGCCGCGGCTCACCCAGCGGCAGGTGGCCCTGGAACGCCTCATCCGCGACCACATCCGGCGTCATCCGGCCCCGGCTGGTCCCGCGCCCGGCGGCCCGGTGCCGCTGGCTCGGCTCGCGGCGGCGCTGGGCGGCCGGGCGCTCGTCGAGTTCGTCCAGCTCGACGGCCAGCTGCACGCGCTCGCGCTGGTCGACGGCCGGCTGCGGCTGCGACCGCTCGGCCCGGCGTCCGGCCCCGCGGGCCTCGTCGAGCGGGTCACCCACGCGCTGCGCCGGCTCGCCCGCGACGACGGACCGCCGGCCGCCGGCGCCGGGCGGCGCCGTGGCCACCGTCCGGCCGCGTCCCGCGACGCGGCCGTGGCCCTGCTCACCGACGCCGCCGGCCGCCTCGACGACGTCCTGCTGGGAGCACTGCCGGAGATCGCCGGCCGTGCCCTGGTCGTCGTGCCGACCGGGGCGCTGCACAGCGTTCCCTGGTCGGTCCTCCCGTCCCGGGCTGGCCGCCCTGTCACCGTCGCGCCGTCCGCGACGCTCTGGCACGCGGCCACCACCTCCGCGGTCCGATCCGCAGGCGACGGCGCCGATCCGGCATCCGTCCCCGCCGCCGGCGACCCGGCCGACCCGGCCGACCCGGCGGACCCGGCCGGCGCGGCCGGCGCGGCCCACTCCCGGGCGGCCGTGCTGGTCGCCGCCGGGCCGGGGCTGCCGGGCGCCCGGGAGGAGGCGACGGCGATCGCCGCGATGCACGGCGTCGAACCGTTGCTCGACGACGCGGCGACCGCGGACCGGGTGCTCGCCGGGCTCGCGACGGCGGACGTGGCGCACCTCGCCGCGCACGGCACGCTCGCGACCGACAACCCGCTGTTCTCGACGCTGCGCCTGCACGGCGGCCCGCTGGTGGTCTACGACGTCGAGCGCCTGGCGGCCGTTCCCCGCACCGTCGTGCTCGCCTCCTGCGACAGCGGCCGTTCGATGGTCCACACCGGCGACGAACTGCTCGGCCTCGCCGCCACCTTCATCGCCCGCGGCGCGGCCGAGCTCGTCGCGTCCGTCGTGCCGGTGCCCGACGGGGCGACCGCGCCACTGATGGTCGCCCTGCACCGCCGGCTCGCCGCGGGCGTGCCGGCGCCGGTCGCGCTCGCGGCGGCCCAGCAGGAGCTGCGGGACCGCTCGCCGGCCGATCTCGCGGCCGCGGCCGGTTTCGTCAGCTTCGGCGGCGAGGTGCCCGCCGCGCGCTGACGCCGGCCGTATCACCGCGGCGCCCCGGCGCTCCGTCCAACGAGTGGCGATCGAAGCCACCGAGGCCGAAGCGCCGTCCAGCCGCGCCACCCGCGCGGGCCCGGCGGGCACCGGCCGCACCCATCGACCGTCGGGGGAGCCCGTGGACATCCATTTCGCCAGAGCCGACGCCGGCCGCGCCCGTGCGCTCACGGGCACCGCGTCGCCCTTCACCATCGAGGTCCGTTTCCTCGGCGGGCTGACCGACACCGAACAGGCGGCGTTCGCCGCCGCGGCGGACCGCTGGGCCCGCGTCATCGTCGGCGACCTGCCCGACATCCAGATCGGCGACGACCTCATCGACGACGTGCTGATCCTCGCCCAGGGCAAGGAGATCGACGGCCCGGGGCGCATCCTGGGCAGCGCGCACCCGACGCACGTCCGGGTCGCGCCGGACGGCTCCTGGCAGCAGCCGTGCCGCGGCGAGATGAGCTTCGACGTCGCGGACCTCGCGGCGATGACCGCCGACGGCACCCTGCGCGACGTCATCACCCACGAGATGGGGCATGTCCTCGGGATCGGTGGCGGGGTGTGGGACCACCGGAACCTGGTCGCCGACGGCCCGGTCGGGCCGGACGGCCTGCCGAACCCCGTGTTCGTCGGCCCGACGGCGATGGCCGAGTACGGCTGGCTCGTCGGCGGGCCGGATGGCGCGCCGGTGCCCGTACCGGTGGAGAATCACGGCGGGTCGGGCACGTTCGGCGCCCACTGGCGGGAGAGCGTGTTCGACGCGGAGCTGATGACCGGCTTCGTCGACCCCGGCGGCAACCCGATGAGCCGGGTGACCGTCGGCAGCCTGGCGGACCTGGGCTACGACGTCGACCTCGCGGCGGCCGACCCCTACACGCTGCCGAGCCCGGCCCTGCTCGCGGATCGCGCTGGCCGCCGGTCGCGCGTGGTGCACCCCGCCGCGGCCGTCGTCGGGCCGGGCATGCTGCCGGCGCCGGAGCCGGTCCTCGTCGTCGTCCGGTAGCGCCAGCCATCTCGGCACGGCCGTCTCGGCACGGCCGCCCGCGCGTCGACGAGGCGCAGGCGGCCGTGCCGGACTCGGAACAACCAGGCAGGGAGGCCGCGATGCGCGTCTCGGCACCACGACCGGCGGTGGCCGGCCGGATCCCGACCCTGTCGGCCCGCGAGCACGAGGTGCTCGCACTCATGGCCGAAGGGCGGACCAACCGGGCGATCTGCGCGGAGCTCGTCCTCACCGAGCGCACCGTGGAGTCGCACGTGCGCAACATCTACCTCCGGCTCGGGCTGCTGCCCGGGCCGGGGGAACACCGCCGGGTCCTGGCGGTGCTCGCCTTCCTGCGTGCTTCGGCCGCGCTCGCCGATGCCGACGGGCGGGCGGAACGCGGGTCGTGGGCCGAGCCGGCGGCCGACCGGCCGCGGCCCGACGCGAGAAACGGAAATGCGCGAACAATGTCGTGCGCGCGACGCCGTGCGTACCGGTCCGGCGTTTGTCCGTTGGCTGACAGGTGCCGGACCGAACCGTCCGGGGTTGCCGGCCCGGGCCTCTGAGCTGGGGCTTCGCGGTGCGTCGAGCCTGAGTGGTAGGAGCGTGCTCCTATCTCGTCCCGTGCCGCCACGGAAACGTTTTCCCTTCCGTCGGGAAAGCCGCCTACCCGGCCACCGCGGCGTGCACCTCCGACGGCGGCAGCGACAGCGCCGCCGCCGCGCCGGCCGCCGCCGCGACGCAGCCGCAGGACACGACCCCGGTGTCACCCAAGCCGGTATACGCGGGCACCTCGGTGACCGTGACCCAGTACTTCAACGAGGGCGTCGTCGACCGGGTCCGCATCGTCCGCTAGTCGAACAGGGAGCTGACCGACTCGCCGTTGTGGATGCGGCGCATCGCCTCGGCCAGGGCCGGCGCGATCGACAGGATCCTGAGCTTGTCTATCTGCTCCTCGGCGGGAACGGGAACCGTGTTCGTGCAGACGATCTCCAGCACGTCGGACTGGTCGCCGATCCGCTTCAGCGCGCCGCCGGCAAACAGCCCGTGGGTGCAGGCGACGCGGATGGAGCCGACGCCGATGTCGCGCAGCCGGTCCAGCAGCTCCAGGACGGTGCTGCCCTTCGCGATCTCGTCGTCGAGCACGATGATGTCGCGGCCCGCCACGTCGCCGATGACGGCGCTGATGGCGACCCGGTCGTCCGCGAAGCGCTGCTTGGCGCCGGCCGCGACGGGTACGCCGAGCCGCCGGGCGAAGCTCGCCGCCTCCTTGGCGTTGCCGAGGTCGGGGGAGACGACGGTGGTGTTCGACAGGTCGTACTGCTGGAAGTGCTCCGCCAGCTCGCGCAGCGCGTGCAAATGGTCGACGGGGACGCTGAAGAAGCCGTGCACCTGCGGCGAGTGCAGCGTCATCGCGAGGATCCGGCTGGCGCCGGCGGTGACCATCAGGTCGGCGACGAGCCGGCCGCCGATGGAGATCCGGGCCGCGTCCTTCTTGTCCGACCGGGCGTACGAGTAATGCGGCATGACGACCGTGGTGCGGGCCGCGGAGGCGCCCCGGGCCGCGTCGAGCATCAGCAGCAGCTCGACGAGGTTCTCCTGCACCGGCCTTACCAGTGGTTGGATGATGAAGATGTCCCGCTCACGGCAGTTCGCCTGTAGCTGTACCTCGAGGCAGTCGTTCGCGAAACGGTTGATGCGCACCGGCGACAACGGCGTCTTGAGGTGTCGGCACACCTCCTCCGCAAGCTGCGGATGGGCACTCCCGCTGAACACGACAATCTCCCGCACAAACCGCCCCTGACATTAGTGCGACGCTGCGTCCAGACCTCATCATACAGCCCGGATCTTGCTGACCAGGTCAAACCCGGCCCTCGGCCGGAGTCGGACCGCGCCGGACGGTGATGTGCCTGGGCGGACGAGACGGGCCGAGGCCGGCGGCGCATAACATTCAACAGAAATAGCTGACCTCGCGGGAATAAGCACGCTGTCGATTCGTCGCCGCGCCGAGATCGTTTCACCCTCGGTATCGATTCGCCGCCGTTCCGGCGCCGAATCGAGGTATCCACCGCCCGACAGCGGTGCGCCAGGCCAGGCCGTCCGAATCGCCAGCGGCCGGGCGCCCGACGTGCCTTCCCCGGCCGGCTGTCGCCTCCCGGCGGCGCCGGCCGCGCCGGCCGGGCGAACGGGGCGGCGGGCCGGGATGGGACGATCGTGGCCGTGCGGCCGAGCAGACGGACGGTACTGCTGGCCGTGCCGACCTTCGCGGCCGGCGCGGTCGGGGGCGCCCGGTGGACGAGCCGGTCGGGCGCCGGCCCGCCGGGCGCCGCCGCGGCCGTCAGCCTGCCGGCGACGTCCCCCACCGACCCGTCCGCGGCGGCGCCGTCCGCGAGCGCGGCCACGGTGATCCCGAGCGGCCCGGCGGCCGTGACGCGGACGACCTTCCGAAGCGTCGCCCGAGGTCGGGACGTGTCGATGGTGGTCGTCGCGCCCGTCACCGGCCCCACCGACGGACTGCCGGTGTGCCTCGTCCTGCACGGCCGCGGCGACGACGCCGGGCGCGGCGTCGCCCTGCTCGGACTCGACGCTGCGCTCGCGGATGCGGCCCGGGCCGGCGTGCCGCCGTTCGTGGCCGTCGCCGTCGACGGCGGCGAGACGTACTGGCACCGACGCGCCGCCGGCGACGACCCGGAGCGGATGATCCTGGGCGAGATCCTGCCGCAGCTCGCGGCGAAGGGTTTGCGCGCCACCCGCCTCGCCGCGCTCGGCTGGTCGATGGGCGGCTACGGCGCGCTGCTGCTCGCCCGCCGCCACCCCGACCTGTTCGTCGCCGTCGCGGCGAGCAGCCCGGCGATGTGGCACAGCTACGGCGCCAGCGCGCCCGGCGCCTTCGACTCCGCCGCCGACTTCGCCGCGCACCGGGTCCTGGGATCGCCGCCTCCTGCGGGGGTCGCCCACCGGATCGACTGCGGCCAGCGCGACCCGTTCTACGCCGTCTCTCGCGAGGTCGCCGACGAGCTGGCGGCCGCCGAGCGCGGCTTCGGCCCCGGTGCGCACGACCCGACGTTCTGGCGGGCCGCCCTTCCCGCGCAGCTCGCGTTCGTCGGCGGCGCGCTTGCGCGCACCACGACCCCCGGCTAGCCGCTGCCGCGCTGACCCGAGCCGGCCCCGATAATCCAGCCATGGCGACGATCCACAACACGACCCTGGCCCCGTCGAAGCTGGAGGTGCTGACGGCCTGGCTACCCAGCCAGCCCTGGTACCTCGACGCGGGCCAGCCGCCGAAGCTCAGCAAGGCCGGCGGGTTCCGGCTCGACGACCCGGCGGGCGAGGTCGGCATCGAGTTCATGGTCGTCCGGGACGCGGCCGACGGCGATCAGGTCGCCTATCACGTGCCCATGACGTACCGAGATGCCGCCGAGCCGGGCATGGAGGCGGGCTTCATCGGGACGATGGAACACGGCGTTCTCGGCACCCGCTACGTGTACGACGCGGCCTACGACTGGGTCTTCGTCACCCAGGTCGTCGCGCTGATGCAGGGCCACGCGCAAGCGCAGGCACAGAGCAGCAGCGACACGGCGGACCCGACCGTCCGCAGCCGGCCGGCGCTGTCCGGCTCCGACATCGCCGTGACCGCCTGCGCCCTCGCCAGCAACGGCCCCGACGGGACGAGGCTGCGCGTCTCGACGACGGAGGCCGACGGCGCGCCGACCGACCTGCTGGTGCGCCTCGTCCGCGCTCTTCCCGCCCATCCCGCGCCGGTCGACGAGCGCGGCGGCTTCGTCCAGATCCCCTGGCGCCCGGGCAGCGGCGCCGAGTCGACCGCCGTCGTCATCACCGCCGCCGAGACCAACGGCTAGCAGGGTTCGGTATTCGCGGCGGCCCTCGGCGGCGTGACCACCCAGCCGTTGGCGGTGCTGGCCGACTGGGAAGTGTCGTACCTGGTCGCTAGCGTCCGTGCCGGGCACGCAGGCGTGTCCATGGTCTGGGTGAAAGGTGGCCGTGATGGCCGAGTTCACGTCCTATACGCCGGGTACGCCATGTTGGGTGGACCTGGGAAGTCCGGATCCGGATGCGTCCCGGGCCTTCTACGGTGACCTGTTCGGCTGGGAGGCGAATGAGTCGTCGGATCCGGCGGCGGGCGGCTACACGATGTTCACCCTGCGCGGCAAGCACGTCGCCGGGCTCGGGCCGCTGTTCAACGAGGGGCAGCCGGCGGCATGGAACACCTACATCTCGGTCGACGACGCGGACAAGTCCGCGGAGGCCGTGCGCGCGGCCGGCGGCCAGGTGATCGTCGCGCCGATGGACGTCATGGACGTGGGCCGGATGGCGGTGTTCCTCGACTCCGGCGGCGGCGCCATCTCCGTGTGGCAGCCGAAGGCGCACCGCGGCGCGCAGCTCGCGAACGAGCCGGGCAGTTTCTGCTGGAACGAGCTGGACACCCGGGACGTCGCCGCGGCGCGGGCGTTCTACCCGGCCGTGTTCGGCTGGGACGTGCACGAGTCGGGGCCGCAGGGTGGCCCGAACGAGTACTACGAGTGGCAGGTCGGCGGCAAGTCGATCGGCGCGATGATGCCGATGCCCGACCTGGTGCCCGCCGAAGTGCCGTCCTTCTGGCTGAGTTACTTCGCGGTCGCGGACACCGACGCGACGGTCGCGAGGCTCGCGGAGCTGGGCGGGTCGGTCCTGATGCCCCCGGCAGACATCCCGGCCGGCCGTTTCTCGATCGTCGCCGGTCCCCACCGGGAGACATTCGGCGTCATCAGGCTCTGAGCCGTCAGGGCGGCGGGCGCGGTCGCGCCCGCCGCCGTGGGCGGCCCCGGAGGCGCGCGGGCCTACCCCGCCCGCGCCGCGAGGATGGCCGTAGGCTGAGCTGGTGACTGTGGTGAAGATCAATGCGATCGAGGTTCCCGACGGCGCCGGACCGGAGCTGGAGAAGCGCTTCGCGAACCGGCTGCACGCGGTCGACGGTCAGCCGGGATTCGTGTCGTTCGAGCTGCTGCGACCGGTGAAGGGTGACAACCGCTACTTCGTGGTCACGCACTGGGCCGACGAGGAGTCGTTCCAGGCCTGGCTCAACGGCCCCGCGATGGAGGCCCACTCGGGGGAGCGGGCCCGCCCCGTTGCGTCCGGCTCGTCCCTGCTGGAGTTCGAGGTCGTGCAGCGGTCGGTGGCCGGCGGTTCCTAGGTGCGGGTCGACGCCCGGCCGCCCGGCACGAGGCCCGGCGGCCGCGCCACCCGGTGACGAGCGATCCTCGAACTACATGGTTGGGCGCGTGCAGGCCGGCGGAACGAGACGCCCGCCGCACGCGCCGCCCGGGCGCCGGCAGTGCCGAACGCCGAAAGTTGAGCTGTGATACGTATGCATTCGCGCCTTATGTGTCTCAGCGGCTTTCGGGAAAGCAACCGGCCCCATGCCGGTCAGAACCACCTACCCGTACTGTCTGCGGGCACGACAACCGAACGGGCCGACGCCGCGGGTCGGATCCACGCAGACTGAGGAGACGGTCGGTTCGTGGTCGACACACAGCTGGTCATGGGAGCGAGTGGCTTCCTTGGCTCGCACGTCACGCGTCAGCTGGCGGAACGCGGTGACGACGTGCGGGTGTGGATCCGCCGTACCAGCTCGACCAGAGCCTTCGACGACCTGGCCGTGGAGCGCCACCACGGCGACCTGACCGACGACGACGCGATGCGCGCGGCGATGGCCGGCGTGGACACGGTCTACTACTGCGTCGTCGACACCCGGGCCTGGCTGCGCGACCCGACCCCCCTGTTCGAGGCGAACGTGACCGGCCTGCGGCACGCGCTGGACGCCGCCGTCGAGGCCAAGGTCCGCCGGTTCGTGTTCTGCAGCACCGTCGGCACCATCGGCCTCGCCGCGGACGGCGGCCCGGCCGACGAGGATGATCCGCACACGTGGCAGCACCTGGGCGGGCCGTACATCCAGGCCCGCGTCGCCGCCGAGGACCTGGTCCGCACCTACCACCGCGAGCGCGGCCTCCCCGCGGTCATCATGAACGTCTCGACGACCTACGGCGCTCCCGACTTCGGGTCGCCGCACGGCCGGATGGTGTCCGACGCGGCGCACGGCAAGATGCCGATCCACTTCGCCGGCTCGATGGAGGTCGTCGGCATCAAGGACGCCGCCCGCGCCTTCCTGCTGGCCGCGGAGAAGGGCCGCGTCGGTGAGCGGTACATCATCAGCGAGCGGTACATGTCGTGGAAGGAACTGCTGACGACGGCGGCCGAGGCGGCGTCCGCCAAGCCGCCGCGGGTCGGCATTCCGCTGCCGGCGATGAAGGTGATCGGTCGCCTCGGCGACGTCGCCGGCCGGGTGCTGCGCCGGGACCTTCCGATGACGACCGTCAGCGTGCGGCTGATGCATTTCATGCCGCCGCTCGACCATGGCAAGGCAACCCGCGAGCTCGACTGGCATCCGTCCCCGACCGAGGACGCCGTCCGCGAGGCGGCGGCGTTCTACGTCGCGCAGACCCGCGTGAGTGCCTCCTGACCGGGACGCGCGCAGACCCGCGGGCCCGCGGCCGCGTGGACACCGCCCGGGCGGCGCGTCCGGAAGGACCGCCGGCTGTGTCGGGCTGTCCCGGTTGCGGTCCCGGTCCGCGCCGCGAGCCGGCGGCGGCGAGCTGTTTCTTTCAGGAATGTTTCCGCCGCCGTCCCCGCCCCGGCATTGACCACGTGGCCGGCGAGTCCGCAGGCGGCGCGGCGCGGCTCCCGGCACCGCTATCATCCGCATTGTCGGCGGCCGCGCTCTTACCGAAATCATCGGTGTCGACGCGGCGGTAGGCCTCGCACATCGGGCCCGGTAACCATCCAGCGTTCGCATATTGCGACGCCTTCCGCGTAGCGGCCCGTCCGCGCCTGCGCCGGGTGTCGTTACGTCAGACCCGAGCAAATGGGGGCCGTGCGGGGGCGGTACGCTCACCAATGGGCAACGTCGAGATCGACGTCAACATCGAAAGTCTTTGCGCCGAGCCCACTCGGGGGATGTCCGTTCAGGTCCGCGCCTACTAGACAGGAGCCGCGTCTTGAGCCCCTCGGAGCACCTCTCCGCGCTGTTGCGCGTGGAGGATGTCTCGATCAGCTTCGGTGGCATCAAGGCCGTGGACCAGGTGTCCTTCACCCTGGACCGCGGCTGTTGCGGGATCATCGGCCCCAACGGTGCCGGCAAGACGACCCTGCTCGACACGCTCGCCGGCGTCCTCGTCCCGCGCACCGGCCGGATCCTGCTGGCCGGCCAGGAGGTCACCGGCCGCTCGTCGACCTGGCGGGCGCAGCACGGCATCCGACGCACCTTCCAACGCCACCAGGCCTTCGGCTGGCTCACCGTCGAGGAGAACCTGCTCGTCGCGTGCGAGTGGCGCGGGCGCGGCCGGCGGATCCTCACCGACCTGCTCGCCGCCCGCTCGTCGCGCCGGCGCCGGCAGGCGCACCGCGAGCGCATCGACCACGTGCTGGAGGTGTGCGGGCTCACGGGCGTGCGGGACCGGCGGGCGGCGACGCTGCCGATCGGGCAGGTGCGGCTGATGGAGTTCGCCCGCGCGATCGTGGACCGGCCCCGGTTGCTGCTGCTCGACGAGCCGACCTCCGGCCTCGGCCCGGCGGACACCGAGCGGCTCGGCTCGGCCGTCGCCGACCTGACGGCCAAGGGTGAGTGCGCGGCGATCCTCGTCGAACACGACCTGGACTTCGTCACCGGCGTGTGCGACCGGCTGATGGTGCTGACGTCCGGCCGGGTGCTGACCAGCGGCGATCCGGCCGAGGTGTGCCGCGACCCGCGCGTCGTCTCCGCCTACATCGGGAAGGCGTAGATGGACAAGTTCGTCAGTCTGGTCCTGAGCGGGGGCGTCTCGGGCGCGATCTACTCCTTGCTCGCGATCGGCCTGGTGCTGAACTACCAGACGGCTCGGATCTTCAACTTCGGCCACGGCGCGACGGCGTTCTCGACGGCCTTTCTCTTCTACCAGCTGAACACCGGGCTGGGCTGGTCCACATGGGCCGCCCTGGTCGTCGCGGTGTTCCTGTTCGCGCCGGCCGCGGGCTGGGCGTGGGACCGGCTGGTGTTCCGCCGGCTCGCCGGCGCGGGCGAGGCGGCGACGACCGTCGCCAGCGTGGGCATCCTGATCACGATGCCGGCGCTCGTCCAGTGGCTCTGCGACGTGCTGAAGGGCACGTTCGGCGTCGGATTCGTCGACACGTCGACGGCGTACGTCGTGCCGGGCATCGGGCCGAACCCGCCGAAGAACTACCGGGTCACCTCCGGCCTGGTCATCAGCTCGAACCAGCTGATCGCGTTGATCGTGGCGCTGGTGGCATTCGTCGGGCTGTGGCTGCTGCTGCGGTTCACGCCGCTGGGCCTGCGGCTGCGGGCCGCGGTCGACAAGCCGGAGCTGTCGCGGCTGCGCGGGACGAACACGAACTCGACGTCCGGCGTGGCGTGGGTGCTCAGCTTCTTCCTCGCCGGGCTCGCCGGCGTGCTCGCGGCGCCGCTGCCGGGCACCTTCGGCCTGAACGGCGACAACTACACGCTCGCGCTGTTCGTCGCGGCGACGGCGGCCGTCATCGCCGGCCTGCGGTCGTTCCCGATCGCGTTCCTCGCCGGCCTGCTGATCGGCGCGGCCCGCAACCTCGCCGAGGGGTACGTCAGCGGTCAGTACCTGGGGTCGTTCGGCACGTGGGTCGAGGGCGTCTACGGGCTGCGCTCGTCGCTGCCGTACTGGGTGCTCATCATCGCCCTGGTCGTGGTGGGGGAGCGGCGCCGCCGGGTCGCGGGCACGGCGAGTGAGAACGCGCCGCCGCCGGACTACCTCGACGGGCTGCCGCGCTGGCGCCGACTCCTGCCGTGGGCCGTCGCGGGCGCGGTCCTGCTGGTCTACGCCCTGTTCCTGGCGGACAGCACCTGGCGCGGCATCGTGCTGTCCGGCCTCGCGCTGGCGATCGTCTTCCTGTCGTTCACGGTGGTGACCGGCCTCGGCGGGATGGTCAGCCTCGCCCAGTCCACGTTCGTCACCGTGGCCGCGCTGAGCGCCGGCTGGGCGGTGGGGCACGGCTGGCCGTTCATCCCGGCGCTGCTGCTGGGGGTGGCCGCCGCGGCCGGGATCGGGGTGGTCGTCGCGCTGCCGGCGCTGCGCCTGGGCGGCGTCGCGCTCACCCTCGCCACGCTGGCGCTCGCGTTGCTGGGCTTCTCGGTGCTGTTCAACATCGCCGGTTTCACCAACGGGACCGCGGGCTGGAAGCTGACGTTTCCGTCCGTCGGCTCGGTGGACTTCGGCGACGACCGGCTGATGACCGTCGTGCTGTTCGTGCTCGTCCTGGCGGTCGCCGGGATGGTCGGGAACCTGGAACGCTCGGCCTCGGGGCGGGCGATGGCGGCGGTGCGCTCCAGCGCGCCGGGCGCCGCGGCCAGCGGGGTGCCGCTGGCGGCGACGAAGCTGACCATGTTCGGGGTGTCCGCGGCGCTCGCGGGCCTGGGCGGGGTGCTGCTGGCCTGCGTGCAGGGCACCGCCCGCGGCTTCTCCTGGCCGCCGATCATGGGTTTCCTGTGGCTGGCGACCGTGGTGATCTTCGGCGTGCGCCGGCCGCAGGGCGCGATCGTCGCCGGCCTGGTGTCGGTCGCGCTGCCCCGGATCATCAGCCACGGGCTGCATCTGGGCTCGGTGGGCTGGGACGGGACGACCTCGCCGGTCGTCACGCAGATCCTGTTCGGCCTGGGCGCCATCGGCCTCGCCCAGCAGCCCGAGGGCGCGCTGGCCTCGTTCTCGATCCTGCGCCACCGGCGGCGGACCGCCAAGGCCGCGCAGGCCCATCCGGGACCAGCCGTCGCCCCGGCGACGAGCGGCCCGCCGGTCACCGGACCCGCGGTGTCCGTGCCCGCGCAGGCGACGCCCGCGGACGAGCCGACCGCGCCAGGCCCCGCGCTGCTGGAGCTGCACGGCGTGCGCGCCGGCTACGGCGAGGTCGAGGTCCTGCACGGCCTGGACCTGACCGTCGCCAGGGGCGGCGTGCTGACGCTGCTCGGCGCGAACGGCGCCGGCAAGAGCACGCTGTGCCGCACGGTCGCCGGCCTGAACGCGTGCACCGGCGGCCGGCTGCTGCTGCGCGGCGAGGACGTCACCACCGTCCCGGCGCACGAGCGGGCCCGGATGGGTGTCGTGCTCGTGCCGGAGTCCCGCGGGATCTTCCCGAGCCTGACGGTCGAGGAGAACCTGCAGCTGTGGCTGCGGTCGGCCACCGAGCGGGACGCCGTCTACGACCGGTTCCCGAACCTGGCGGCGCGGCGCGGGGTCGAGGCCGGCAACCTGTCCGGCGGCGAGCAGCAGATGCTCAGCCTGGCGCCGTTCATCGCCCGGCCGCCGGCGCTGCTGCTCGCCGACGAGCCGACGCTGGGGCTGTCGGTGAAGGTGGAGGCCGAGGTGTTGGCCGCGCTGCGCGTCCTGCGCGACGAGGGCACCACGCTGATCCTCGTCGAGGAGAAGGCGCAGGAGGTCCTCACCTTGGCCGACCAGGTCGGCGCGCTGTCGCTCGGCCGGTTGCAGTGGCTGCGGGCCGCCGCCGATCTCGACCTCGACGAGCTCACGTCCGCATATCTCGGCGGCGCGGCCACCGTGTGAGCCGCCCGCACCTGACCATTCCGAACGGGAGAAGGAAACTGTGATCCTCATGCGTTCGCGCCGGGCGCGGGCCGGGCTCGCCGGCACCGCGGCGCTGGCGGCCGCGGTCGCCTTCGCCGGGTGCAGCTCGACGACCGACAACGGCTCGGCCCCGGCGCCCGTGCAGCTCGGCACGCCGATGGCCGCCGCCGCCGCCAGCAAGCTCGCGATCGAGAAGGCCGGGCCGATCCAGTTCGCGACCGGGAACACCACCCGCGGCGTGCACGGCAAGACCATCGACATCGGCGGGATCGCCGACGTCAAGGACCCGTCCGGGATCGAGAACTTCCCCGGCGTGTGCGACGGCGCGAAGGCCCGGTTCGAGCGCGCCAACCGCGAGGGCGGCGTCAACGGCTACACGTTCAACTACGTGGGCTGCACGGACAGCGGCGCCGACCCGACCAAGTCCAAGGACGCGGTCACGGAGATGGTCGAGGACAAGAAGGTCTTCGGCCTGGTGCCGTTTACCGCCTCGGTATCCACGGTCGGCGACTACCTCAGCGAGAAGCACGTGCCGTACTTCGGCTGGGGCATCTCGACCGACTACTGCGGCTGGAACAACCGCCAGTTCGGCTTCTCCATCGTCGGGGCGGTCGCCTGCTCGAACGTCATTCCCGGGCAGACGTTCTACTCGTCGGCCGGCGTCGAGAGCTACCTGGTGGCAACCGGGAAGAAGCCAGCGGACGTCAGCGCCGCGTTCGTCGGGGCCGGTGTGGCCGCCGGGGAGAACTCGGTGAAGAGCTTCGCGAAGATAGCCGTCGGCCTCGGAATGAAGGCGCCGTACGCCAAGCTGCCGATTCCCGGCCCGGCGGCGCCGCCGCTGTCCGACTACACCCCGATCGCCCGCGACATCATCGCGAGCGGCGCGAACCTGGTGGCGACGACGACGCCGCCCGCGACGATCTTCCCGCTGGTGGCGGCGCTGCGCTCCTCGGGCTACACGGGCGACGTCCTGATCTACTTCGCCGACCCGCGCCTCGCCCCGCTTGCCGACCAGCTCGACGGCGTCTACGCGATGACGCCCAACTTCGGCACGTCCGTCTTCCCGAGCGCGACGTTCACCCAGATCGGCGCGGACCTGAAGGCCATCGGCTCGGCCGCCGACGCGGGCGCCTCCGGCAGCCTGACCTCGTACGGCTCCGCGGACCTGTTCCTCAAGGCGTTCGCGAAGATCGACGGGCCGGTCACCACCGAGGCGCTGGCGAAGGTGCTCAACTCCGGCTTCGACTACCCCCCGCTGGGCAACGCGCTGTGCGGCACGACGTGGCCGGCCGGCCGGATCCTCGGCAACGACTGCGCCGCGGTCGTCCGGTTCGACGGCGACAAGAAGGCGATCCTGCCGATCAAGGACCTGCAGACGTTCGGCCACGAGTACCTGTTCCCGTTCTCCTCCTAGCTGGTGCCTAAGCGCCCCCCGCGGGCAATCCGGAGGCCGCGCGACCGATCGCTGGTCGCGCGGCCTCCGGCGTTCTGGACCCCCGCGGCCGGGTGAGGATGCGCCCCGGCGACCGCCGGCCACGACACGACCAGCTTGGCGCTGTCCGGCGGCCTGCACGCGCGCTGGAGCACCCCGACCAGTGGGCGCGGCTGTCCGCCGACCCGGGCCTGGTGCCGACCGCCGTCGAGGAGATGATCCGCTGGGTCTCGCCGGTGAAGCAGTTCATGCGCACCGCCACGACCGACACCGAGGTGCGCGGCGTGCCGATCGCGAAGGGCGAGTCGTCGGGCCCGTCGAGTACAGCGAGACGCTCTTCGTCGGCGGCCCCCAGCGGCTGCCGATCCGCTACACGATGGCCTGGCCCGGCACGGCAACCGGCCGCGGACGAGGCATCCGCGGCCGGTTCGTCGGGCGTCGAGCGCCCTACTGGTCCAGGCGGTGGCCACACCAGCGGTTGCGGCTGGCGGCGTCGGTGCCGGCGGGGTTGGCGACGACCTCGAAGCCGGTCCCGGCGGCGTTGACCCGCATGAACGTGTAGCAGGTCGCGGTCTGGCCCCAGTCCTTGGTCAGGTCGACGGGGCCGGGCAGCAGGCCGCCGGCGTCGTACTTGCTCGCCCGCAGCGTGTCGATGAACTGTGCCCGGGTCGGGCAGGGGCCGGCCTTCTGGAGGCCGTAGATGAACTCGTCGGTGAGGATGTAGGTGACCAAGGCCAGCTCCTGGTCGGGCGGCTGCAGCTCGGGGGAGTAGCTGCTCATCGCTGCCAGGTACTTCTGGTGCGCGGCGCCGCCGATCTCGAACGGGACGTAGTTGACGGCGGCGGTCAGCCCGCTGATCGTCTGCCCGTACTTGTTCACCAGGGATTTGTCGTACCCGCTGGGGGCGAGGATGACCTTCACCGGCGTGCCGGCCTCGCGGATGCCGCGGATGACCTCGGCCAGGTCGGACCCGGCGAACGCGGCGCTGACCACGTCGACGCCGGCCTGCTTCAGCTGCTGGCCGAGCTGGACCGGGTTGGTGACGCTCGGGTTGTAGATGAAGTGGCCGTTCGCCAGCGGGAGGCCGGCCGACGTCAGGCTCGCGCCGATCTTCGAGCCGATGTCGTTGCCGGACGACGTCACGTCGTTCTGGATGATGGCGGCCTTGGTGCCGCCCTGTGCCTTGGCGAAGTCACCGAACGTCGAGACCGACGGCCCGTCGGTGAAGACGTAGGCGTAGGCGAACATGTTGCGGTACTTGTGGTCGGACCAGAACGGCTCCGCGGGCACGCCGGTCGCCGGGACGCCCTGCTGGAGCAGGTAGTCGGCACCCTGCTGGGCGGCGATCGAGGCCTCGACCAGCCCGAAGACCTTCTGGTTCTCGACCAGGTCGCGCACGGCCTCCAGGTTCTGCGCGGGCACGCTGGAGTCGTCGCGCCAGGTGTATTCGAGCTTGCGGCCGTCGATGCCGCCGGCCGCGTTCGCCTCCTCGATCCGGGCGATGAACCCGCCCTTCGCGGCGGTCAGCGAGGAGGCGCCCGCACCGGTGTCCGGGTAGACGAAGCCGAGCTGGATCGAGTCGTCGGTGAAGCCGGGGGTGTTGCAGCTGGCGACCGTGCTGCCGCCCCCCTCGCTGCCGGAGGACGCGCAGCCGGCGGCCAGCATCGCGGTCACGACGGAGACGACCGCGGCGCGGCGCCGCGACCTCGACGAGAACGAGGATCCGTGCGCGCCGCTGCACTGCCAAGACAAGATGGTCTCCACGTCGGTTCGGAGGTGTCAGGAATCCAGGGCCTGTTGAGGGACGACGGCCAGCTCGGGCAGCGCGGCGTCGGTCACCGCAACCGGGTCGAGGTCGTCGGCTAGCGGGGGGAACTGTGGGCGGCGCTTCTCGAGGAAGCTGTCTAGGCCCTCGCGGAAGTCCGGGCTGGCGACCGCGACGGCCGTCGCCCGGTAGGAACGCCACACCGAGGTGCGCAGGTCGCTCTGCAGGTCGGCGTGCAGCTGGTGGCGGATAAGCGCCAGCGAGGCCGGCGAGCAGTTCGCGGCCATGTCCGCGGCGTAGGCGCGGGCCGCGGGCAGCAGGTCGACGCGACGACGCGGCTGACCATCCCGAGGTCGAGGTGGCCGCTGTCCATGCCCGGGCATAAGCTCGTCCCGGCGCCGGTGACGATCAGGACGCGGACGCGCGGGTCGACGTCGGCCCGCTCCAGCACCTCGAAGTAGGCCTGCTCGAGCTCGGGATTCCAGGCGTTGCGACGCTCGGGCCGGTTCAGCGTGACCACACCGACGCCGTCGGCGCCGACGTGCAGCAACACCGGACCCTCGGCGACGACGACCGTGTCTCCACTCTCCGTGGTCGGCTCACCACCGCCGGCGGCGGACGACGCGGGCGCGGTGCCCGGCTCGTTCGCTGTCATCGCTCCCTCGGTTCGCATCCCCGACTCGGCGCGCGGGACGACCCGGCACTGGGCGGCCGCGGTCGGCAGGGGTACGCACGGGTGTTGCACTACGGACAGATACCGCGTCGGTCGGCGTTTCCGACCGGGAGGCCCGTGATCGGCGGCGCGACGGTGCGCCGGTGCTGATCTAGTGACCTACCGTCAGGCTGATGCCTACCTGGCTGCGCGGCCCATAGTAGGGCGTTTGGCGGGATGACAAAGGTCCCCCCCTCTGCGCAGGGCCCCGCTGGGTGTCCAATCCGGAGTCGGGAGCGTGGCGCATTACTACCCTGGGTGACGGCCAGCTGTCCGTCGGGTTGCCGTCGCTGCCCGTCCGGGTGAACGTTGGGATTGGTGACCGGTCGATGGAAGCCTCTGCGGGGCGAGCAAACGGCCCTCGGACCGGCGGGCCCGCGGCCAAGCGAGACGAAAGTCTCGTCCCGGCTCCCGCGACGCCGGGCAGAGCCGCCGCGGCCCCGGCACCGGCGTCGCGAACGGGCACTCACACCTGAGAACCGGCCGGCACCCGCATGGCCGCGAGGCACAGCCGGCTGAGCTGGTCCGCCGCGACCGTCAGCCCGCCGTCCATGGGCGCCCGGCGGGAGTCCGCGCGGATGGCCCGGATCCGCGCGTCCGCATCCGCGCCCGGGACTCCGGGCGCGCCGGCGAGGCCGCCGGGTCTGGCGCAGCGCCCGGCCGAGCGGGTGCCCGGCCCGCGGCCCGGTCCATCCGCATCGCTGGTCTCCTCTCCCGGTGCGCCAAGCGGCGCGTCCGTCGGTTCGGGTCGTCCGTCGGTCCGGGTCCGTAGTCGGTCTGGTCCGTCAGCAGGGCCGCCTGCATGCCGGCGTCGACGGGCACGTTGACGCCGTCGAGGTAGGCCGCCGCGTCCGAGCCGAGGTCCACCTGGACGAACTCGTGCGCCGGGCCGGCCGGGGTGGCCCGGTCGACCGCCGTGGCGCGGGCCGCGTCGAGCTCGTCGAGCAGCTCGACGAGGGCCGCGCCCACGCCGGCGGCCGCGAACACTGTCGGGCCGGCGGGTCGCCGGTGCGCCGGCGCCGAGGGCCGCAGGTCAGCGCCCGGTCGGGTGGGCCAGGTGCCCGGGATCAGGTCCGCCAGGTAGCGGGAAGCCGCCCCTGCGTCAGCGCGGTCACGGTCTCGCCGGCGACCCGGACGCGCTCGCCGAGCTCGACGACCTCGGCGCCGTTCCGGACCGGCGCGTGGTGCTGATCGGAGGCGCAGATCGCGGCGAGCACCACGACGACGTCGCCGCGGGCGTCAAACACCGGGGCGTTGACGGTGGTCGCCCGGTACGTGCCGCCCGGCTCGATCGTCGCGGGCAGCGCGTCGGCCAGACCGAACGTCCGGTGGACCTCGCCGAGGATCCGCCGCAGCGCCGCCGCGTGCTCGGTGCCGCGCTGGTCCTCGCCGAGCTCCGCGGCCAGCAGGTCGAGCCGTTCTCGCAGGTGCCGGTCCACCTCGACCGACCAGCCCCGCGCACGCACCCCGGCGAGGCTCGCCGCGATCTGCGCCGGCGCGTCGTGCGGCCGGTCCGGACCCAGCCGGTCGAGCCAGCGGTCCACGGCCGGCTGGTCCGACCAGGCGACACAGACCACGCCGATCGGCGGCTGCGGCGGGAACCGGTCGCCGAGGCGCAGGTAGCGGTAGGCCGGGCCCAGGCCGCCGGCCCCGCCGCCGTTGCCCGCCGTCGCCGGTGGCCGGCCGATCTCGCCGATGAGCAGCTCGTCGCGCTCGCCGGGAATCGCGCCCGTCACCAGGGCGAGGCACGTCAGGCCGGTCGCCGCGGCGAGGTCGTGGACGACCGGGCGGGCGGCGTCGACGACGGCGTGGCTGCGCGCGGCGGCCCGCCCGGCCGCGACCAGCGCCGGCCCGAGCCGGTAGGTGTGCCGCTCCGGGTGTCGCAGCAGCCAGCCACGGCTGGCCAGCGTCACGACCATCGGGAAGATCGTCGTCTTGCTGAGGCCGAGCGCCCGGGCGATCTCGGCCAGGGTGGCGCCGTCGACCGGGCGGGTGGCCAGCAGATCCACCAGGTCGAGGAGCCGGTCGGTCTGCGGTGAGGGTCTGCTCATGGTGCGCCCGACCGTAACCCAGCCCGTTCGCCATCTGCGCCCACGGGTTCGCAGGACGCACAGGTTGGTTCGCATACTGCGTCCGCTGCGCCCGCTGGCGGCCGCCGACCGCGCTCGCCTCGACCCGCTGCTCGGCTGATGACGTCGCCGCGGCCACCCGCGGACCGTCACGCGCCGTCGGTCGACGGCGCCTGCCCGCCGCCGTGATCAGCCCCGGCGACGCGCCGGCCGGCGACGCGGCGCCAGGGGCCGGGCCGCTCAGGCGGTGGGCGCGACGGCGTCCTGGGACGACCCCTGGTAGCGCCAGTAGCCGCAGAACGCGACGTCCTCCTTCGGCAGCGCACGTTCCGTCACGAGCAGCCGGCGCAGCCCGGTGACCATCGCCGACTCGCCGGCGAGGAACGCGTAGCCGCGGCCCGGCGGCGGGTCCATCGCGGCGGCCGCGTCGCGGGCGAGGGCGCCGGGCCGGGCCTTCGGGTCCTCCCGGCTCAGCCAGTGCAGCCGCATCCCGGCCGGCGCGTCGATCTTCTGGACGTCCTCGGGGCTGGGGATCTCGAGAAACGCCTCGCCGCGCGCGTCGCGGGGGAGGGACTCGCAGATGCCCGCGACGGCCGGCAGGCCGCTCTCGTCGCAGACGAGCAGGGACCAGTCGACGCCCGGTGCCGGGGTGTACATGATCCCCTCGTCGAGGATCGCGACCGGGTCGCCGGGCCCGGCCTGCCCCGCCCACGCCGACGCGACCCCGCCGTCGTGGGTCATCACGTCGATGTCCATCTCGGCGCTGCCGGGGCGGAAGGCGCGCACGGTGTAGTTGCGCATCACCGGCCGCGTCGCCTTCGACATGGACAGGTACTGGACGTAGCCCGAGAGGCCCGCCTTGTCGGGCCGGTGCAGTCCGTCCTGGCCGTCACGCGGGATGTACATCCGGAACCACTGGTCGTATCCCATCGGCTGGAACCGGGCGAGGTCGTCGCCGCCGATGGTGATCCGGACCGTGTGCGCCGTGATGCGCTCGGCCTGCACCACCATCGCGTTGAGGACCTCGCGCCGCGCCGGCTTCCGCAACCTGCTGTGGCTGGCCATGGGTGGCCTCTCCTTCCGTGGGTCCGGCACGCCGGGGCGCGCGGACCGCTCGACAACCAGGTCAAAAGATGGTTACTTCCGTTTGGTTAAGCTAACCTAAGTTGCCGCGGGCGGACATGGGAGGTGCTGTGCGAACTGGGTTCGTCGGGCTCGGCACGATGGGGCGGCCGATGGCCGGGCGGCTGCTGGCGGCCGGGCATGAGGTGGCGTGCGCGTCCCGGTCCCCCGGGCCCGTGCACGAGCTCGCCGCGCTCGGGGCCGAGCCGCTGCCGACCGCCGCCGGCGTCGTGGCCCGCTCGGAGGTCACCTTCCTGTGCCTCCCCGACGACGAGGCGGTCCGCTCCGTCGTCGGGGAGTGCCTGCCGGTCGTACGCGGGCGCACGATCGTCGACCACTCGACGGTCGGCCCGGACACCGAGACGACGCTCGGCCGCCTCGTCGCCGACGCCGGCGGCCACTACCTGGACGCGCCCGTCTCCGGCGGCCCGCAGGGCGCCGCCGCGGGCACGCTCGCCGTCGTGGTCGGCGGCGACGCCGGCGCGTTCGCGGCCGTCCGGCCGGTCATCGACGCCTACGGCGGCTACGTCGCCCGCGCGGGTGACCTCGGCGCCGGCCAGGTCGTCAAGCTCTGCAACCAGATCCTGGTGTGCGCCCAGCTGCTGACCCTCGCCGAGTGCGCGCAGCTCGCCCACCGCTCCGGCGTCGACCCGCAGGCGCTGCACGACGCGCTCGGCCACTGCACCGGCGACAGCTTCATCGCCCGTTCCCGTTTCCCGGTGCCGGGCGTCGCGCCGGACAGCCCCGCGTCCAACGACTGGCGGCCGGACTTCACCACCGCCCTGATGCACAAGGACATCGACCTGGCGTGGGCGCACGGCAACCGGGTCGGCGCCCCGCCCGTATCCGCGCTGCGGGTGCTGGACCTGCTGGCCGCGAACATCCGGTCCGGCAACGCCGGCCTCGACTTCTCCTCGTTCGCGGCGGTGGTGGCGGACCGCCCGCGGCAGGAGACCCACTGATCACGCCGACCCCGCGCCCGGCGGCCTGACCACGCCGCCGGCCAACCCACGCCGCCGGCCAGCCCACGACGTACACCGCGACGTCGCCCCGACGGGCGGCGTCCCGAGCGCGCCCGGCCACACCCGCACCTGACTGCTCTGGAGGACACCAGCCATGCCCGCCCACTCCGTGCCCGCCGACACGGCGACCGCCGAGCCCGGCGACGACGTCCTTTTGCCACGGCTGCGGGTGACCGGCCTGTCCGCCGAGGTGCGCGCGGTGCTCGTCTCGCCGCTGGTCCGGATGCCGGCGCCGTTCGCCGTGCGGTGCGCGGACCCCGACGCCGACGCCGAGCTGGTCGCCGCATGGATGAGCCGCGACCTGCTCATCCACACCTGGAACTCGGCCTGGCCGGCGGACCGCTGGCGGCGCTACCTGGCCGCACAGCTCGACAGCGACTTCTCCCGGCCGCTGATGCTCAGCTACGAGGAGACGACCGTCGGCTACCTGGAGCTGTACCGCGCGTCCCGCGACACGATCTCCACCTTCTACGCCGCGGACCCGTGGGACCTCGGCCTGCACGCCGCCGTCGTCGTCCGCTCCGCCATGCCCGCCCGCGGCATCGCCGTCGGCCTGGCCGGGCTCGTCGAGGCCGCGTTCCGCGCCGAGCCGCGCTGCCGCCGGGTGATGTTCGAGCCTGACCACCGCAACACCCCGGCCCGGCTCGTCTGCGAGCGCGCCGGCTGCCAGGAGCTCGGCCAGCACCACATGCCGACCCGCAGGATCGCCCTGTACGCCTGGCCGCGCGACCGGGGCGACCCGGCGCCCCCGTACCAGGGCCTCGAGGCCTCCGCGCCCACCGCCTGACCCACGCGTCCCACGCGTCCACCAGACGACCTGACACCGCACGACTTCGCGGACTCGGAGGCCGACGAGGCATGGGGAACGACACCGACCGCAGGCTCGCGCTGCTGCGCCGAACCCTGACCGAACGCGGCCTGGCCGACCCGGAGCCGGCCGCCGCGCCCACCCGCCGCGGCGGCGACACCCGCTACCCCCTCTCGCCCGGGCAGCGGCGGATGTGGTTTCTGCAGCAGGTCGACGCCGGCCGCGTCGACCTGAACGTGGGAGTGGCCCTGCGGCTGACCGGTCCGCTCGACGCCGGCCGGCTGGCCCGCGCCGTGACCGCCGTCGCCCACCGGCACGAGATCCTGCGCACCACGTACCACGCGGCCGCCGACGGCACGCCCTACCAGACCGTCCGGGCCGCGCCCACCGTCGGGCTGCCCACCGACGATCTGCGGGCGCTGCCGGCCGACGAGCAGGCGGCCCGGGTCCGCCGGGTCGCGGCCGACGAGTTCGCGCGGCCGTTCGACCTGACCGTCGACGCGCCGCTGCGGCTCACCCTGCTGCGCACCGGCGACGACGAGCATGTCCTGCTGCTGGTCGCCCATCACGTCGCCTGGGACGACGACTGCTGGGAGCCGTTCTTCGCCGACCTCTCCCAGGCGTACGCCACCGGCGCGACCGGCCCGACCCCGCCGGCGCAGTACCTCGACCTGCAGGTCCTCGACCGCTCGGCCCGTTCGAGCGACGCCGAGGCTGCCGACCTGGCCCACTGGCGGGACGCGCTCGCCGGGCCGATCGAGCCGTTCGAGCTGCCCGGCGAACTGGCCCGCACGGCGCCCGCCACCGAGCCGCCGGCCGCTGGCACGGGTGAGCGCGCCGGCGCCGGCACGAGCGGACACCGCAGCACGCAGGTGCCCGCCGCCGTCGCGGCCGACCTGCGCGCCCTCGGGCGGACGCTGCGCGCCACCCCGTTCGCCGTCCTCACCGCCGCGTTCGCGGCGCTCACCCACCGCGTCACCGGCGCGCGCGACGTCATCGTCGTCACGCCGGTCGTCGAGCGGCGCGGCCGGGACGCCGCCGGCGCGCTCGGCTACTTCGGCAACACGCTGCCGCTGCGGCTCCGCGTCGACGCGGCCGCCTCCTTCCGGGACCTCGCCGAGCACACCAGGGACGTGTGCGCCGGCGCCTTCGCCCACCGGGGTGTCGGCCTGGAGCGGATCGTCGCCGAGGCGCTCGGCACCCGGGGCGGCGGGCTGGACACCCTCGCCCGCGTCGGCTTCGGCGTCCGCTCCGGCGCGTGGACGGGGTTCGCCGCGCCCGGGCTGCGCTGCGAGCGGCTCGACCTGCACGCCGCCGTCGCCCAGCTCCCCTTCGAGGTGATGGCCGAGCCGGCCGCCGAGTCCTGGCTGCTGGCGGCGACGTACCAGCTCGACGTGCTCCCGGACGAGATGGCCGGCCGGCTGCTCGACGAGCTCGTCGAGCTGCTCGCCGCGGCCGTCCGCCGGCCGCAGACCGCCGTCGGCGACCTGCCGGTGCTCAGCGCGGCGCGGCGCGCCGAGGTGCTCCGCTTCTCCACCGGCCGTCCCGTCGCCGTCGTGGCGCCGACGCTGCCGGCGTTCGTCGCGGCGCAGGCCCGGCGCACCCCGGACGCGGTCGCCGTCGTCGCCCCCGAGGCGACCCTGACCTACGCCGAGCTGACCGGCCGCGCCTACCGGCTCGCACACCGGCTGATCCGCCAGGGCATCGGCACCGAGGACCTCGTCGCGCTGCGCTACCCACGCGGCCTGGACATGGTCGTCGCGACGCTCGCCGTCGTCGCCAGCGGCGCCGCCTACCTGCCCGTCGACCCGGAGTACCCCGCGGACCGGATCGAGTACATGCTCGCCGACGCGAAGCCGCGGCTCGTGCTCGACGAGCCGCTCGACCTCGACGACGACGGGCTGCCGGCCACCGAGCCCACCGACGACGATCGGCTGCGCCCGCTGCTGGCGGGCAACACTGCCTACGTCATCTACACCTCCGGGTCGACCGGCGCCCCGAAGGGCGTGCCGGTCACCCACGCCGCGATCTGCGGCCACCTGTCCTGGCTCACGAGCGAGTACGCGGTCGGCGAGGACGACGCGCTGCTGCAGGTCGCGTCGCCCAGCTTCGACGTGTCGGTCGGCGAGCTGTTCGGGCCGCTGTGCGCCGGCGCGCGGCTCGTCCTGCCCCGCCCCGGCGGCCTGCAGGACCTGCCGTACCTCACCGGCCTGCTGACCGAGCAGCGGATCAGCTGGATGCACTTCGTCCCGTCGCTGCTCGACCTGTTCCTCAGCCTGCCCGGCACCTCCGAGTGGCGGTCGCTGCGGCTCGTCCCGATCGGCGGCGAGGCGCTGCCGGGCGAGCTCGCCGACCGGTTCCGCCGTACCTTCGACGCGGCCCTGCACAACTTCTACGGACCCACCGAGACCACGCTCGCCGCGACCCGCCACGTCGTCGACGGCCCGCAGGGCACCCGCACCGTCCCGATCGGCGTCCCCAAGGCCGACACCCAGGTCTACGTCCTCGACGACCGGCTGCGCCTCGCGCCGCCCGGCACCGTCGGGGAGATCTACATCGGCGGCGGCCAGCTCGCCCGCGGCTACCTCGGCCGGCCCGGGCTGACCGCGTCCCGGTTCGTCGCCGACCCGGTCCGGGCCGACGGCGGCCGGCTGTACCGCACCGGCGACCTCGGCCGCTGGAACGGCGCGGGCGAGCTGGAGTTCGTCGGCCGCGCCGACGAGCAGGTGAAGATCCGCGGGTTCCGGGTGGAGCTGGGGGAGATCCAGGCCGTCCTCGCCCGCCACCCCGAGGTACGCCAGTGCGTCGTCGTCGCGACCGAGGCCGACCGGCTCGGGACCGTCCTCGTCGGCTACGTCGTGCCGGCCAGCAACCGGTCCGCCGAGCGCTGGGCCCGGGAGTGGGCCGGCCCGGGCGGGATCGCGGACCAGCTGCGCGACCAGCTGGTCCGGGCGCTGCCCGCCCACATGGTGCCGGCCGCGTTCGTCCGGGTCGGGCAGATCCCCGTCACCGCCAACGGCAAGGTCGACCGGGCCGCGCTGCCCGCCCCCGACCTGGCCGCCGGCCGGCCCGACCGCGAGCCGACGACCGCGACCGAGAGGCTGCTGTGCGCCGCGTTCGCCGAGACGCTCGGCCGCGACCGGGTCGGCGTCGACGCCGGGTTCTTCGAGCTCGGCGGCCACTCACTGCTCGCCACGTCGCTGCTGGCGGCCGTCGAGGCGCGGACCGGGGTGCGGCTGCGGCTCGCCGAGGCGTTCGAGGCGCCGACCCCGGCCGGCCTCGCCGCCCTCGTCGACGCCCGGCTCGCCGGCGCCCCGCCCGACCGGCCCGAGCTGCCGCCGGTCGTCGCCCGCCCGGATCGGCCCGAGCGGCCGCCGCTGTCGTACGCCCAGCTGCGGCAGTGGGTCGGCTACCGGGTCGACGGGCCGCGCGGCACCTACAACATCCCGTTCAGCGCCCGCGTCGACGGGGAGCTGGACGTCGCCGCGCTGTCCGCCGCGCTGCACGACCTGACCGACCGCCACGAGGTGCTGCGCACCGTCTACCCCGAGGTCGACGGCGTGCCGTACCAGAACATCCTGCCGGCGCACCCGGTGCAGCTGCCGGTCGTCGACCTGGCGGCGGAGGCCGAGCCGGCGGCGGCGGTCCGGGTCCGGCTCGCCGAGCTCGCCGGGCAGCCGTTCGACCTCGCCGCCGCCCCGCCGATCCGGGCGACCCTGCTGCGGGCCGGCCCGGGACTGCACTGGCTGTCGGTCGTCGTCCACCACATCGCGGCCGACGAGTGGTCCGCGCCGATCCTCTTCCAGGACATGGTCGCCGCATACCGGGCCCGGCTCGCCGGGCGGGCGCCGGCGTGGGCGCCGCTGCCCGTGCAGTACGCCGACTACGCCCTGTGGCAGCGGGACGTCTTCACCCCGCGCGCCGCCGAGACGCCGCCGGTCGGCGCGGCGGCGGACCTCGAACAGGAGCAGATCGCCTTCTGGCGGGACGCGCTCGCCGACCTGCCCGAGGACACCGCCGTCGGCCGTGACCGGCCCCGGCCCCGCGTGCAGTCCGACGCGGGCGGCACCGTAGAGCTGCGGGTGCCGCCGGCGCTGCGCCAGCGGCTGGCGGCGCTCGCCCGGGCGACCGACGCGACCGAGTTCATGGTGCTGCAGACCGCCGTCGCGCTCACCCTGCACGCGCTCGGAGCCGGCACCGACATCCCGCTGGGCACCCCCGTCGCCGGCCGCACCCGCCCGGAGATCGCCCAGACCGTCGGCATGTTCGTGAACACCCTGGTACTGCGCAACGACCTGTCCGGCGCGCCGACCGGCCGGGAGCTGCTGCGCCGGACCAGGACCGTCGCCCTGGCGGCGCTCGCCCACCAGGACCTGCCGTTCGAGCGGCTCGTCGACGCCGTCGACCCGGCCCGCACCACCGCCCGCCACCCGCTGTTCCAGGTCCTGGTGCACCTGCGCGAGTCCGGCCTCGTCAGCGCCGCCCTCGACGACGGCGGCACGACGCTGCGCACCGAGGCCCCGGTCGAGACCACCGCCAAGTTCGACCTGACCTTCGACTTCTTCGCCGCCGGCGACGGCTTCGGCGGCGGGATCAACTACCGCGCCGAGCTGTACGACCGGTCGACCGTGCGGACTCTCGCCGACCGGCTGCTGCGGGTGCTCGACGCGCTCGCGACCCACCCCGACAGCCCGCTGCCCGCGATCGACGTGCTGTCCGCCGCGGAGCGCTCCGCCGTGCTGGACACCTGGAGCTGGCCCGACCCGGATACCGGCGCCGAGACCGGCGTCCCGGCCCAGCACGGGCCGCAGACCGTGGCCGAGCTGCTCGACCGGGGCCGGCGTGCCGCGCCCGCCGGCGCCCTCGTGCGGTGCGGCGGCGTGACGATGGACCACACGGAGCTGCACCAGCGCGCAGACCGGCTCGCCGGGTACCTGCGGACCCTCGGCGCCGGGCCGGACACCTTCGTCGCGGTCGCGCTGCCCCGCACGCACGACCTGCTCGTCGCGCTGGTCGCCGTGATGAAGGCGGGGGCCGCGTTCCTGCCGCTCGACCTGCGGCTGCCGGCGCAGCGGCTCGCGTTCATGCTGGCCGACGCCGAGGCCGTCTGCGTGCTGACCGCCGAGCCCGTCGCGCACCTGCTGCCCGTCGCGCACCAGCTGGCCGCCGCGCACCTGCCAACCGCCGCCGGCTCGGGCCCGGCCGCCCCCGGCGCCGACGCGGGTCCCGACGATCGCGCCGGTCTCGGCGCCGGTCACGAGGCGCCCCGGGTGCTGCTCGACGACCCGGCCACCCAGGCCGCGATCGCCGCCGCCGAGCCGCCGGGCGAGCTCGGCCTGCGCGGCGACCACGCGGCCTACCTGCTGTTCACCTCCGGCTCGACCGGTGTGCCGAAGGGCGTCGTCGGCAACCAGCGGGCGATGGCGAACCGGCTCGCCTGGCAGCCGCGGCTGTACCCGGTCGACGCCCCGGACGTGCGGCTCGCGCAGGGCGCGCTGAGCTTCCTCGACGGTCCGCTGGAGCTGCTCGCCGCCCTCGCCGCGGGCGCCGAGGTGCTGCTCGCCGACGACGAGCAGGCCCGCGACCTGTCCGCGCTGGCCACGCTGCTGCGCGACCATCCGGTCGGCCAGGTCACGATGGTGCCGAGCGCGGTCGCCGTGCTAACCGACACGGCACCCGACGCGGTCGGCGCGGTCCGCCGCTGGGTATGCAGCGGCGAGCCGCTGCTCGACCCGTTGCTCGACCGGCTCGCCGCGGCCGCGCCCGACAGCCACCTGGTCAACTCGTACGGCGCGACCGAGACGGCAGGGGCGACGGTCCGCACGACCGTCGCCCCGGGCCGGCTCGCCGCCGGCCGGCCGGTGCCCGGCACCCGCATCGTGGTCGTCGACGACCTGCTGCGCCCGGTGCCGCCGGGGACCGTCGGCGAGGTGTGCGTCGCCGGCGCGCAGCTTGCCCGCGGGTACTGGCGCCGCCCCGGCCTGACCGCCAGCCGGTTCGTCGCCGACCCGTTCGCTGCCGAGCCCGGCGGCCGGCTCTACCTGACCGGCGACCGGGGCTGGTGGGACGCCGACGGCCGGCTGCGCTTCGCCGGCCGGGTCGACCATCAGGTCAAGATCCGCGGCTTCCGGGTCGAGCTCGGCGAGGTGGAGGCCGCGCTGCGCTCCGCCCCCGGCGTCGGCGCCGCCGCCGCGCGGCTGCACACCCTGCCCGGCGCGGACGCCATCGTCGGCTACGTCGTCCGCTCCGCCGGCGGCCCGCCCACCGGGTCGCCTGCCGGGCCACCCGCCGGGCCGCCGACGAAGTCGCGCACCGGACCGGACGACCCGGCGTTCGCGGACCTGGTCCGGGCGCACGTCGCCGAGCGGCTGCCGAGCTACGCGGTGCCGGCGACGGTCGTCGTCCTCGCCGAGCTGCCGCTGACCAGGTCCGGCAAGATCAACCGTCCGGGCCTGCCGGCGCCGGACCTGGCCGCGACGGCGGTCGCCGACGAGCTGACGACCGACACCGAACGGGCGCTCGCCGCGATCCTGGGAGAGGTGCTCGGCGTGCCGCGGGTCGGCCGCTCGGACCGGTTCTTCGCCCTCGGCGGCGACAGCATCGTCTCGATCCAGGTCGCCGCCAAGGCCCGCGTGGCCGGCCTGGCGCTGGAGCCCCGGCTGCTGTTCGAGCACGAGACGGTCGAGGCGGTCGCCGCCGCGATCGACGACGCCTGCGCCGCCGGCGCACCCGACGACGGCGACCCGGGCGGCGCGGACCCCGACGGCTGGCCCGCCCCCCAGACCGACCCGATGAGCGCGTCCGGCCTCGACGCGGCCGACCTCGCCGCGCTGCAGCGTGCCTGGGGAGCCCGATGACCACCACCGAGACCCGCGACGCCGGGACGCGCGGCGCCGGGACCCGCGACGCCGGGACACCGAGCCGCACGATCGTCGACGTCCTCGCGCTGACGCCGCTGCAGACCGGGCTGTACGCGCTCGCCCAGGCCCGGGAACCCGGCGCCGTCGACCCGTACACGATCCAGTTCGTCGCCGACGTCGACGGCCCGCTCGACGCCGACCGGCTGCGGCGCGCCACCGTGGCCCTGCTCGACCGGCACCCGAACCTGCGGGTGTCGTTCTGGGACCAGGACCTGCCGCATCCGGTGCAGATCGTCCCGGACCGGGCCGCGCCGGCCTGGCGGGAGGTCGCCTGCGCCCGCGCCGAGCTGGACGCGCTCGCCGACCGGGAGCGGCGCGCCCCGTTCGACCTCGCCGCCGGCCCCGCGATGCGCTTCGCCCTGGCCACCACCGGGCCGGGGCAGCACCGGCTGATCGGGACCGTGCACCACATCGTCGTCGACGGCTGGTCGGTGCCGACGATGGTGCGCGACCTGGTCGCCGGCTATCTCGCCGACGGCCGACTCGACCACCTGCCGCCGGTCCGGCCGTACCGCGACTACGTCGGCTGGCTCGGGCGGCAGGACCCGGCGGCGGCCCGGACCGCCTGGCGCGACTACCTGGCCGACCTCGCCGAGCCGTCGATCCTCGCGCCGGGCCGGCGCGGCACCGCCGCCGCGCTGCCGGTGTCCGTCGAGGTCGGCCTAAACGGGACGGACACCGCGCGGCTGCTCGGCTGGGCCCGCGCGAACGGGCTGACGGCGAACACGCTGGCCCAGTTCGCCTGGGCGGTGCTGCTCGGCCGGCTCACCGACCGCCGCGACGTCGTCTTCGGCGCGACCGTCGCCGGCCGGCCCGAGCAGCTCACCGGCGTCGAGGACATGGTCGGGCTGTTCATCAACACCGTCCCGGTCCGGGCCCGGCTCGACGCGGCGACGACCGTCCGGCAGGCGTGCGCCGACCTGCAGCGCCGGGTTGTCGCCATGCGCGGGCACGGCGGTGTCGGCCTCGCCGCGATGGCGCGCCTGTCCGGCCATCCCGAGCTGTTCGACACGCTGATGGTGTTCCAGAACGCCCCGCGCGGCTCGATGGCCGACGTGGTCCGTTCCCCGGACGGGGTGGTGTTCACCCCGCTGCGCCTGGACAGCCTGACCCACTACCCGCTCACGCTGGTCCCCTACCTGGCCGACGGCGAGCTGCGCGTCATCCTGGAGCACCGCGCGGACCTGCTGCCGACCGTCGACCCGGCCGAGCTCGGCGCCCGGCTCCTGCAGGTGCTGCGCGCGCTGCCCGCCTACGCCGACGCCGACCCGGACCTGCTCGACATCCTGCTGCCCGGTGAACGCGCCACCCTGCTCACCCCGGCCCTCCCGCCGATCCAGGCACTCCCACCGATCCAGGCCCTCCCGGCCGAGGCGGCCATCCCCGCCCAGGCGGCGATCCCGGCCGAAGCGACCGAACCGGCGACGTCGCAGCCCGCGCGCACGGCGCAGCCGTCGACCGTGCCCGACCTGTTCTGGCGGCACGTCGAGGAGACGCCCGCCGCGCTCGCGATGAGCTGGTCGACGGCGTCGGCGGCGCACGCGGACCTGGGCGGTGCGGTGCCCGGGCGGCTCAGCTACGCGCAGCTGGGGTCCGCCGCGGCGCGGCTCGCCCACGAGCTGGCCGCGCGCGGCGTCGGCGCGGAGGACGCCGTCGTCGTCGCGCTGCCGCGCGGGCCGCGGTTCGTCGTCGCGCTGCTCGCCGTGGCGTTGGTCGGCGGCACGTCGGTGCCCGTCGAGTGGCCGGTGCCCGCCGCGCGGCTGGCGACGCTGGTCGACCGAACGGCCGCCGTGGTCGCGGTCACCGCCGCCGACGCCGCCGACGCGCTGCCCGGCTGCGGCGTCCCCGTCCTGAACCTGGACGACGCCGCGATCGCCGCGTCCGTCGTCGCCCGGCCCGCCGACCGCCCACGCGTGCGCATCGCGCCGGACCAGGCGCTGTACACGATCTTCACGTCGGGATCGACGGGCGAGCCCCGGGGCGTCGTCGGCACCCACCGCGGCGTCGCCGCCCTGCTCGCCGACCACCAGGCCCGCGTCTACGCGCCCGCCGCCCGCCGGCTCGGCCGGCCGCTGCGGGTCGGCCACGCCTGGTCGATGAGCTTCGACGCGTCCTGGCAGCCGACGCTCGCGCTGCTGTCCGGGCACGCCATCCACGTCTTCGACGCCGACGAGCAGCGCGACCCGGCCAGCCTCGTCGCCGGCATCCGCCGGTTCGGCGTGGACATGCTGGAGACCTCGCCGTCGATGTTCGGCCACCTCGCCCGGGCCGGCCTGCTCGAACCGACCCCGGCCGGCGAGCGCTGCCCGCTCGCGGTGCTGGGCCTGGGCGGCGAGGCGGTCGGCCGGGACGTCTGGAACCGGCTGCGCGCCCTCCCGACGACCGCCGTCCACAACTTCTACGGGCCGACCGAGACGACCGTCGACGCCGCGTCGGCCGCGCTCGCCGACACCGCCGGGCCGAGCATCGGGTACCCGGTCGCCGGCATGCGCGCCTACGTCCTCGACTCCCGGCTGCGGCTGGTCCCGGCGGGCGTCGTCGGCGAGCTGTACCTGGGCGGTGACCAGCTCACCCGTGGCTACCTCGGCCGCCCCGGGCACACCGCCGGCCGGTTCGTCGCCGATCCGCATCGGCCCGGCGAGCGGATGTACCGCACCGGCGACGTCGTGCGCCGCGCCGCCGCGGGCGAGCTGGAGTACCTGGGCCGCGACGACGACCAGGTCAAGATCCGGGGCTACCGGGTCGAGCCGGCCGAGATCGAGACCGCGGTGCGCGCCGTTGCCGGCGTGTCGACGGCCGTCGTGCGGGCCGTGGCGCGCGGCGCGGGCCAGGCGCTGGTCGCCTTCGTCGTCCCGGCCGGGGGCCTCGCCGCGCCCACCGCGCCGACGCCGGCCGACCTGCGCGCCGAGCTCGCGGACCGGCTGCCGGCGCATCTGGTGCCGGCGCGGCTCGTCCTCGTCGACGCGCTGCCGATGACGACCAACGGCAAGGTCGACACCCGCGCGCTGGCGGCGCTCGCCGCGGGCGGCCCGGCCGGCGTCGGGGCGGCCGCCGACGCGCCGCCGTCGACCGCGACCGAACGCGCGCTGTGGGGCGTCGCGACCGAGCTGCTCAGCGCGGCACCCGGGGGCGTCGACGCGGACCTCGCCGACCTCGGGCTCGACAGCATCTCGACGATCGCCCTGGTCGGCCGGGCGCGCGCCGCCGGCGTCGCGCTCACCCCCCGACTCGTGGCCGCCAGCCGCTGCATCCGCGACCTCGCCGCGGCCGCCGACGCGCTCGCGGCCCGGGCCGGCGGGGCGGACGGGTCGCCTCCACCCGCCGACGAGGGCCTGGGCGCCGTGCCGCCGCTGCCGGTCGCGCGCCGGCTGCTCGAGCTCGGCTCGTTGCGCCGGTTCACGCAGACGCAGCTCGTCACGGTGCCGCCCGGCACCGGTACCGCCGGCGTGGAGGCCGCGCTGCAGACGCTCATCGACCGGCACCCGACGCTGCGGGCGGCGCTCACACCGGCCGGGAACGCGGTCGTCACCCGGCCGGTCGGGGCCGTCAAGGCGGCCGACGTGCTGCGGACCGCGCCCGGCGACGCCGCGTCCGCGCTCGCGGCCGAGGCCCGGACCACCATCGACCGGGTCGACCCAGGCCGTGGGCTGATGCTGGCCGCGCTCTACCTGCCGGACGCGGACCTGCTTCAGCTGTCGATCCACCACCTCGCCGTCGACGCGGTGTCCTGGGCGATCCTGCTGCGGGCGCTGGCCCGGCCGAGCGAGGCCTGCGGCGAGCTGACCAGCTACCGCCGTTTCGGCGAGCTGGCCCACCGACGGGCCCACACCGACGCCGTCGCCGCCCAGGTGCCCTACTGGGCCGGCGAGCTGGCCGGCGCCGGCCGGCCGCTCGGCGCGCGGCCGACCGATCCGGCCCGCGACCGGGCCGAGCACCTGCTGGTCGCGACGGTCGCCGCCTCGCCGGCGACGACGGCGGCCCTGGTCGGCGCGGCCGGCCGCGACGTCGGCGTGCGCGAGCTCCTGCTCGCCGCCCTCGGCGCGGCGGTCCGCCGCTGGCGCCCGGCGCTGCCCGACGTGGTCGTGGACCTGGAGTCGCACGGGCGCCACGACGACGTCGTCGGCGGCGCCGGGGCCCGCGGCGACGGCCCCGCGCCCGACGACGTGGACACGTCGGCCACGGTCGGCTGGTTCACCAGTGTGTTCCCGTTCCGCCTGCCGCCGGGGCCGGGGCCGGGGGCGGCGCCGGCGGCCGGCGAGGGTGCTGGGCTGTGGCGGGCCGCGGCGGCGACGGCCCGGCGCATCGCGCAGGTGCCGAACCAGGGCTTCGACTTCGGGCTCGCGCGCAGCATCCGCGCCGACCCGGGGCTGCGCGCGGCGGCGGTCCCGCCGATCGAGTTCAACTACCTCGGCCGCTTCGACCAGGCCCCGGCCGCGGGCAGCGGCTGGGCCGCCGTGACCGACCGGGCGCTGCACGAGCTGCTGCCCGCCGACCCGGAGCCCGACCTGCCGCTGCGCTACGACCTCGAAGTCATCTGCGCGATCGGTTCGGTCGGCGGCCCCGGCGCGCCTGCAGCGCTGGTCACGACGCTGCGGGCGAACGGCAACGTGCTCGCGGCGGCCGACGTCAACGCCCTCGGCCGGCACCTGCTCGACGCGCTCGGGCTGCTGGCCGGCTCGATCGGGCAGCGGTAGTGGGAACCGTATGCCCGACCGGGCCGCCCGTCCCTACCCCAGGGCCGGGTCGCCGAACAGCTCGGCGGCGGACGGCACCCGCACCGGCAGCGGGTGCGACACCGTCGTGCGGTTGAACAGGTGCCGCCACGACACGTTCTCGGACACGCCGCAGCCGCCCCAGGAGCCGGTCGACACGACCGACGTGAATTCCATGCCATTACCGAAGCCGCCCGCGTTGCCCATCGTCGACTGGTTGACCAGCACCCGGCACACCCTGGTCGCGCCGGCCAGCAGGTCGACCCGGGCGTCGGCGACCGGGCCGGCGCCGGTGTGCAGCGCGCAGCTGTGGCCGCGGCCGCTGCGGGCCAGAATGTCCCCGACGTCGCGGACCGCGCCGTCGAAGGTGCGGTAGGGCGCGAGCGTCAGCACGGGCGCGAGCTTCTCGGTGAACAGCGGCCGGCCCGGCTGCGCCGCCGGCGCCCTCGCGACGAGCGTCGTGACGGGCCGGCCGGCGGGGACCGGGATGCCGCAGGCGCGGGCGATCTCGCCCGCGCCGCGCCCGACGAGCAGCCGTTCGAGGCGTCCGCCCGGCCACAGCCGGCGTTCCAGCCGGCGCGACTCCTCGTCCGACAGCAGCAGCGCACCGCCGGCGCGCAGCCGCTCCCGGAACGCGCCCAGCACCCGGGCGTCGACGAGTGCGTTGCTCTCCGACGAGCAGGACGTGCCGTTGTTGAAGCTGGCACCCTCGTTGGTCAGCGCTGCCGCGGCCGCCACGTCGGCGTGCTCGTCGACGACGACGGTCGCGTTGCCGGGCCCGGACGACACCGCGGGCGTGCCGCTGGCGTACACCCGGGCGACGGTCCCGGCGCCGCCGGTGCCGACGACGAAGTCGGCCGCGCGCATCAGCTCGCGGCTGGTCTCCCGGTCGGCGCCGGCGACGAGCTGCAGCAGGTCCTCGTCGGCGCCGGCCGCGCGCAGCGCCGCCCGGACGGCGTCTACGAGGCGGGCCAGCGGCTCGGCGGTGGCGGGGTGCGGGCTGACGATGATGCTGTTGCGGGTCTTCAGCAGCGACAGCGCGCTGGTGGCGAGCGCGGTGCACGGGGCGGTCGCGGGGGTGACCAGGGCGACGACGCCCAGCGGCTTGGCCCACGTCGTGAGGCGCCGCTCGTCGTCCCGGGCGATCACGCCGACGGTCCGCTGCCCGTGCAGGTCGCGCATCGTGCCGAGCACGCGCCGCTGGTGCAGCGCGACCAGGTCCGCGGCGTCGCCCATCCGGGTCGCGGCGGCGACCTGCGCGCACAGCTCGCGGATCAGGTCCTCGCGGTAGCACGCCCGGCCGGCGGCGCGCACGACCGTGTCGACGCGGGCCTGGTCCCAGTGGTCCGTCGCGTCCCCGGCCGCCCGGGCGCGGGCCAGCAGCCTGCTCAGCGCGGCGGGCAACCGGGGGCCGTCGTCGCCGGGGGGTGGTCGGTCCTGCAGGGCGGTCCGCTCGGTCACTCCGGTCACCGGGGCGAACCTTCGGGGGGTCGGGAGCGACGCGCGCCGTCCGGTCTCGAGCCCGGACCCTCCTGGTGGATCGACATTCCGCTCCTCGTGTTCCGTCCGCGCCGGGCCCAGGCCTGGAAGGTGCGACCCCTGTGCCTTAAGTTAGCCTTACCTTTCCTTTCTCGGCATCTCACCACAGCGCAGCGCACGGAGCAATGGAGACGACGACCGCCGGCCGGCCCCCTCCCGACCGGCGGGAACCGCTCGACCCCACGCATGAGCAGGCACCCCTCCAGGAAGGATCACAGATGGCGAGCTGCCACCCGACGACCCGGCAGGCGGCCGGGCCGTGACCGCGGCGGTCGAGGCCGACGCCCTCGTGCAGACCTTCGGCGACCTCCGGGCGCTCGACGGGCTGTCCCTGCGCGTCGAGGCCGGCACGATTCTCGGCCTGCTCGGGCCCAACGGCGCCGGCAAGACGACGGCGATCAACGTGCTCACCACGCTGCTGCGCCCCGACGCCGGGCGCGCGACCGTCGCCGGGCACGACGTCGCCCGCCAGCCCGCGCTCGTCCGGGCGGCGATCGGCGTCACCGGCCAGTTCGCGGCCCTCGACGCCGGGCTGACCGCGCGCGAGAACCTGGTGCTGTTCGGTCGGCTGATGAAGCTCGGCCGGGCCGAGTCCCGTCGGCGCGCCGACGAGCTGCTCGAACGGTTCGCGCTGACCGAGGCCGCCGACCGGCGCACCGGCACGCTGTCCGGCGGGACGCGCCGCCGCCTCGACCTGGCCGCGTCGATCACCCGCGAGCCGGCGGTGCTGTTCCTCGACGAGCCGACGACCGGCCTCGACCCGCGCAGCCGGCTCGCCCTCTGGGACGCCGTCCGGGAGCTGCGCGCGAGCGGGATCACGATTCTGCTCACGACCCAGTACCTGGAGGAGGCGGACGAGCTCGCCGACCGGGTGACCATCATCGACCGCGGCCGGGTCGTCGCCGAGGGCACGGCCCCGGAGCTCAAGCGCCGGGTCGGCGGCGCGGTCTGCCACATCGCCGTCGCCGACCCGACCGACCGGGAGCTCGTGTCCCGGACGCTCGCGCCGCTCGGCCCGGTCAGCGTCCTGCCGGACGGCGTGCGCCTGCCTGCGTCGGGCCCCGAGACGCTGGTCGCCGTCGTCCGGGAGCTCGACGAGGCCCGCCACGGCGGCCTGCCGATCGCCCGGATCGACGACATCGGCCTGCGCCGCCCGACCCTGGACGACGTCTTCCTGGCGCTGACCGGCCACCAGGCCACCTCGCCGGACGCGCCCGGCGAGGCCGCCGGCGCGCTCGGCCGATCGGCCCGGCCCACCGCCGAGGTCGGCTCATGACCCCCGCCGTCCCGGCGACGGCCGGCCCGGCCGCGCTGTCGGGACCGCCGCCGGGCCTCGCGGGGACGGGCCTCGCGGGGACGGGCCGGCCACGGCCGGCGCTGGCGATCGACGTCGCCGTCCTCGCCGGCCGGCACATCCGGCTGATGAGCCGCCGCCCGGCGTCGATCATCAGCGCGATTGTGCTGCCGCTCGTGTTCGCCCTGCTGTTCTTCACCGTCTTCAGCCGGGTCATGAAGCGCGGCGGCATCGACTACATCGACTACCTGCTGCCCGCGGTCGTCATCCAGGCGGTGTTCTTCACCGGCATGTCGAGCGCGATCCTGGCCGCCGAGGACGCGCTCGGCGGCACGCTGCGCCGGCTGCGGACCATGTCCGTGAGCCGGCCGGCGCCCGCGCTCGGCCTGCTCGCCGCCGAGCTCACCCGCGTGCTGTTGTCGTTGTGCGTGCTGCTGGCGATCGGCGCGGCGCTCGGGTTCCGGTTCCACGGCGGGCCGTGGAAGGCGCTCGGCTTCCCGGTCGTCACGCTGGTGTTCGCCGCCGGCCTCGTCACCTGCCACATCGCGCTGGGCCTCGCGCTGCGCCGGCTGGAGGCGGTGACGACCGCGACGAACCTGATCTACTTCCCGTTCGTGCTGCTGTCGAGCGCGTTCACCCCGGCGTCGGCGTTCCCGTCGTGGCTGCGACCGGTCGTCGAGCAGCAGCCGGTGAGCCGGGTCGCCGAGGCGCTGCGGGCGCTGACCGCGACCGACGCGGCGATCGCCCGGCCGCTGCTCATCGCGGCCGCGTGGCTGCTGGGGCTCGGCGTCGTCGGCGTGGTCGGCGCGAGCCGGGCACTCGGGCGGGCCGCCGCATGAGCGGGGCCACGGTTGTCCGCCCCGCCCCCGTCGGGGACACCCTCGCGATGGCCGGCCGAGCGCTGCGGCTGACGCTGCGCGACCCGGCGACGTTCGTGCTGGCGGTCTTCTTCCCGCTGATCCTCCTGCTGCTGATCACCGCTAGCTTCGCGAAGGTCGTCAACCCGGACGCCGGCTACGGCGACTACGTCGACGCCAGCCTGCCGCTGTTCGTCCTCATGGGCATCGCGTTCGCCGCTCCGTTCACCGCCGCCGCGACGGTCGCCGACCTGCGTGACGGCTTCGACGCCAGGATCCGGACGATGCCCGTCCCGGCGCTGGCGCCGCTGGCGGGGCGGGTGCTGGCCGACACGGCACGCAGCGCGATCACGATCGTCGTGGTCGTGGGGGTGGGGGTGCCGCTCGGCTTCCGGTTCACCGCCGGCCCGTGGGCGGCCGTCGCCTTCTTCCTGCTGCCGCTGCTGTTCGGGCTCGGGCTCGGCTTCCTCGGTCTGCTGGTGGCGATGCGCTTCCGGGACGCCGAGACGGTGGTGGCTGTGCTGAACCCGCTGCTGCTCGTCTGCTCGTTCCTGTCGACGGGCATGGTGGCGCGGACGGATCTGCCGGGCTGGGTGGCGCCGATAGCCCGGGTGAACCCGTTCTCGGTGGTCATCGAGGCGATGCGGGGCCTCGCGCACGGCGGCGCCACCGCCCGGCCGGTGCTCGAGGCGCTGGCCTGGTCACTCGTCCTCGCCGTCGGCAGCGGCATTCTCGCCGTCCGCGGCTACCGCACCCGAAGCGACCGCCTCGCCACCTGACCCGCGGGCCCCGGGCCGCCTCTGGTGGCGGCCCGGCGGCCCGCACCAATGCCAAACCGTGTCATTTCAGTGAGCCTATAGGCTCATTAGACCGACACACTTCGCCGTGCTATGCCCGAAGTGTGTCGATTGAGTGAGCCTATAGGCTCAATGAGCCGACACGATTCGGGTTCGCGGCGGGCGGCCGGTTAGCAGACACCCGCGGCGCCACCGAGCAGCGCGACCGTCGTGAGCGCCGCGCAGCCGCGGACGACGTTCAGGCGCCCCAGCCGCTCGCGGGCGGCGCGCCAGCCGTCGGGGGGCTCGTCAGGATGCCAGGCCGCGATGGCAGCGCTGATCGGCAGCTCCAGGAAAACCGATACGCCCATGACGATCGCGGCGCTCGCCAATCCGCCGGCCGCGAGCGCGGCGGGCGCCGCGTCGCCGCCGCGGGCCGCGACCACGACCGCGATCGCCGCCGTCGTCACGGTCGCGACCATCAGCGTGCGGCCGTAACGGGCGGCATATCCACCAAGCGCCTGTCTTGTGGCTATATAAATGGATCCGCTGCATCGGCGGAGTGCGGGATCGACGACGGCGACGACGGCGACGTACGTACCTGCGGCGAGCGTGGCCGGAACCAGCGCCACGAAAAGCATGACGGACACCACGCACGGGAGCGTGCGGGACGGCGCCCGTGTTCCCAGGCGGTCCGGCTTGAATGCGGCCCAGGTCTCGGATGTTCTCGACACCGCTGAAGTGTTTGCCCCTTTAATCCGCGGCACCTTTGTGGGAAATGCTCGGAGCATCGCGGATCGTTGCCGGCACGTTTAGGTAACCGCGGCGGCGGCCGGCCGCCCGGCGAACGCCGGATCGGGCGGCCGCTCGGCTACCCGACGACCGGGGCGGCTGGGCCGAGGGTGCGCCAGAGGAACTCGTAGGTGAGCGCCGACTTGTGGGCGAGCTGCTCGTTGTCGGCGGCGCCGCCGTGGCCACCCTCGATGTTCTCGTAGTAGCGGACGTCGTAGCCGAGCTCGCGCAGCCGGGCGACCATCTTGCGGGCGTGGCCGGGATGGACCCGGTCGTCCCGGGTCGACGTGGTGACCAGCGTCGGCGGGTACGGCCGGTCGGGGCGGACGTTCTGGTAGGGGGAGTACTGCGACAGGAACGCCCAGTCGTCCGGATCGTCCGGGTCGCCGTACTCGGCCTGCCAGGACGCGCCGGCGAGCAGCAGGTGATAGCGGCGCATGTCGAGCAGCGGCACCGAGCAGACGATCGCGCCGAACAGCTCCGGGTAGCGGGTCAGCATCACGCCCATGAGCAGGCCGCCGTTCGAGCCGCCCTCGATGCCGAGCTGCGCCGGCGTCGTCACGCCCCGGGCGACGAGGTCCTTCGCGACCGCGGCGAAGTCCTCGTAGGCGCGCGGCCGCTTCTCCCGCAGCGCCGCCTTGTGCCACTCCGGGCCGTACTCCCCGCCGCCGCGGATGTTCGCGACGACGTAGGTGCCGCCGCGGGCGAGCCAGGCACGGCCGATGCCGCCGCCGTAGCCGGGGGTGAGCGAGACCTCGAAGCCGCCGTAGCCGGACAGCAGCGTCGGCCCGGGCTGGCCGCGGCCGACGACGAAGTAGGGGACGCGGGTGCCGTCGTCGGACTCGGCGAAATGCTGGCTGACGTCGAGGTCGGCCGTCGGGAAGAACGCCGGCGCCTGCTTGAGGATCTCCGGCTCGGCGCCGATCTCGCCGCGGTAGAGCGTCGCCGGCTGGGTGTAGCCGCTGAGGGTCAGGTAGTACTCGTCGTCGACGTCGGGGTTGGTGCCGGCGAGGTCGGCGGAGCCGGTGTCCGGGAGGTCGGCCAGCGTCGTCCGCGTCCAGCCGTCGGCCGTCGGGGTGAGTACGGTGAACCGGCTCTTCACGTCCTGCAGGGTGGCGAGGATCAGGTGGTTGCGGGTCCAGGCGTGGTAGGCGAGTGACGTGTGCTCGTCCGGCTCGAACAGGACCTCCAGCTCGCGCTTGCCCGCGACGAAGGCCTCGAAGCCGGTCACGAGCAGGGAGCCGGCGGGGTGCACGCGGTCGCCGACGGCCCAGTCCGACCGGGGCGTGACGAGCAGCCAGTCCCGGTGGACGGAGGCGTCGGCGTCGTCGGGGACCTCGACGCGGACCGGGCCGGCGGGGGTGCGCAGGTACAGCTCGCTGGTGTAAAAGTCGGCGGAGCGGTAGAAGAAGTCGCGTTCGAAGCCCTCGGTCGGGTCGTGGTACGCGCCGGCGGAGACATCGTCCGGCTCGCCCTCGTACACGGTGACGGCCTCGTCGAGGGGCGTGCCGCGGCGCCATTCCTTCGCGATCCGCGGGTAGCCGGACGTGGTCAGCGAGCCCTCGCCGACGTCGGTGCCGACGTAGACGCGGTCCGCGTCGATCCAGCCGACCGAGCTCTTCGCCTCGGGCAGCGCGAAGCCGTCCGCGACGAACTCCTTCGTGCCGAGGTCGAACTCCCGCACGACGCTCGCGTCCGCGCCGCCGCGGGAGAGGTTCACCAGCGCGAGGCGGTGGCCGGGCCGCAGCACCGACGCGCCGTGCCACACCCAGTTCTCGCCCTCGCGCTCGGCGAGCGCGTCGACGTCGAGGACGATCTCCCAGTCCGGCGCGTCGCCGCGGTAGGAGGCGAGCGTGGTGCGCCGCCACAGGCCGCGCGGGTGGGCCGCGTCGCGCCAGAAGTTGTAGAGATGCTCGCCGCGGGTGACCGGGTACGGGATCCGGTCGTCCGCGTCGAGCACCTCGAGGATCTCCGCGCGCAGCGCGGCGAACTCGGCGGACTGGGTCAGCTCGGCGAAGGTGTCGGCGTTGCGCTCCCGCACCCAGGCGAGCGGCGCCTCGCCGGCAACGTCCTCGAGCCAACGATACGGATCATCGTCAGTCATCGTCCCAGTCTGCCGGACGCCGGCGTCGGCGGCCGCGATGTTCGCGACGGGCGCGACGCCACCGCGGCCGGGGCGCCGCGCCAGCGCACCGCGCTACGGGGTGGCGACCGGCTCGGCGTCCCCGCCGACGTGGTAGCGGCCGACGGGGACGACCATGGGGGTGCCGGACACCGGGTCGGGGATGACCCGGGACCTGATCCCGAAGACCTTAGTGACCAGGTCCTCGGTCACGACCGACGACGCGTCACCGGCGGCCACGACGGCGCCCGACCGCATGGCGATCAGGTGGTCGGCGTACCGGCAGGCCAGGTTCAGGTCGTGCAGCACGATCACGACCGTCTTGCCCTCCTGCCGGTTGAGGTCGGTCAGCAGGTCGAGCACCTCGACCTGGTGGCTGACGTCGAGGAACGTCGTCGGCTCGTCGAGCAGCAGCAGGTCGGTGCCCTGGGCGAGCGTCATCGCGATCCAGACCCGCTGGCGCTGCCCGCCGGACAGCTCGTCGACGGAGCGGGTCGCCAGCTCCACGGTGTCGGTCACGGTCAGCGCCCTGGCGACGGCCGCGTCGTCGTCGGGGCCGAGCTGACGAAACCAGCCCTGGTGCGGGTACCGGCCGCGGGCCACCAGGTCGACGACCCGGATGCCGTCCGGCGCGGCCGGAGACTGCGGCAGGATGCCGAGCTTCGCGGCGACCGCCTTCGTCGGCAGCGCGTGGATGTCCTGGCCGTCGAGGTACACCGCGCCGGAGGCCGGCGCGAGCAGCCGGGCGAGGGCGCGCAGCAGCGTCGACTTCCCGCACGCGTTCGCGCCGACGATCACGGTGATCCGGCCGGTCGGGATGTCGACCGACAGGTCCTTGACGATCTCCCGCTGGCCGTACTTCAGCGTCACCGCCTGGCCCGACAGGCGGGGCTCGGCCACCGCGGTCGTGCTACCCCCGGTCGTCATCGGGCTCTCCTCGTGGTCTGGTCCAGGTCGCCGGTCGCGCCTGGATGTCGTGGCCGGTGCCGCGCCGGCCGTACCGTGGCCGGCCGCGTTCGCCGGTGCGGTCAGCCGCCCTGCCCGCTGCGGTTCGCGGCGGCGAGCAGCCACAGCAGGTAGGGCGCGCCGACGAGGGCCGTCACCACCCCGACCGGGAAGTCGATCGACGGGACCGCGTGCGCTCCGATGAGGTCCGACGTCGTCATCACCAGGGCGCCGACGAGCGCCGCCGGGGCCAGCGCCGCCTCGCCGTCGACGACGAGGCGCCGCGCGATCGGCCCGGACGTGAACGCGACGAACGCGACCGGTCCGACGGCGGCCGTGCCGACCGCCGCGAGCGCGACGCCGAGCAGCAGCAGCGCGAGCCGGGAGCGTTCCACGGCGACGCCCAGCGCGCGGGCCACGTCGTCGCCGGCGCGCAGGGCCGCGAGCCGTCGGGACAACAGCAGCGCCACCGGCACGAGGACGGCGAGGGCCAGGCCGAGCGGGCGCACGGTGTCCCACGACCTGGCGCCCAGGCTGCCCGTGATCCAGCCGAGCGCGCGCCGCGCGTCGTACACCTTGGAGATCGTCATGACGTACGAGATGACGCTGATGAGCATGGCGCCCATCGCGATGCCGATCAGCACCAGCCGGTAGCCGGTCACGCCCCGGCGCCAGGTCAGCAGGTACATGATCGTCGCGGTGGCGAGTGCGCCGCCGAAGGCGATGGCGGACACCGCGTAGCCGCCGAGCCCGAACCCGACGATCGCGATGACCGCGGCGGCGCTCGCCCCGTTGGTGATCCCGATGACGTCGGGGCTGGCCAGCGGGTTGCGCAGCACCGCCTGGAAGATCGCGCCCGACAGTCCGAACGCGGCGCCGGCGAGGATGCCGGTGAGGGCCCGGGGGAGCCGGATGCTGGTCACGATGTAGCCGTCGCCGCCCTCGTCGACGCCGAACAGGGTGCGCACGACGGTCGGCGCGGGGATGTGCACCTCGCCCAGCGAGAGCGAGACGCACAGGACGCAGCAGCACAGCACCGCGAGCGTGAGGATCACGGCCAGCTGGCGGGCGTCGCGCACCCGGCGCGCCCGGACGACGGCGGCCCGCGCAGCGGCCCGCGCGGCCGCGGACCCGGCGGGCGTCCCGGCCGCGCCGGGCGGGACGCCGGCGGGTTCGGGGGTGGCCGTGCTGTCGGCGGCGGTGACGGGGGCGATCCGCTCGGAGGTCCGGCTCACAGCTCGGCCATCCGCTGCCGGCGGACGAGCGCGATGAGGAACGGTCCGCCGACGAACGCGAGCACGACGCCGACCTGCAGCTCGCCCGGCCGGGCGACGAGCCGCCCGATCACGTCCGACGTGAGCAGCAGGATCGGGGCGATCAGCGCCGCGTACGGCAGGACCCACCGGTGGTCCGGGCCGGTGAACGGCCGGGCGAGGTGCGGCGCGAGCAGGCCGACGAACCAGATCGGCCCGGCGATGCACGTGGCGGTGGCGCACAGCACGACCGCCAGGCCGCTGACGGCCGCGCGCGCCACGCCGACCCGCTGTCCGAGGCCGCGCGCGACCTCGTCGCCGAGCGCGAGCGCGTTGAGCAGCCGCCCGCAGCACAGCGCGACCACGCCCGCGACGACGACGAACGGGGCGAACTCGACGAGCAGCTCGCGGCGGCGGCCGGCGAGCGACCCGACGCTCCAGAACCGGAACTGGTCGAAGGTCGCCGTGTCGGTCAGCAGGACGGCCGTCGTCGCCGAGGTCATGGCGGCCTGCACGGCCGCGCCGGCGAGCGCGAGCTTGACCGGCGTCGCGCCCCCGCCGCCGGCGGCACCGATCGCGTACACGAGCGCCGAGACGAGCAGGGCGCCCGCGAACGCGAACCAGACGTAGCCCAGCGCGGAGGTGATCCCGGCGAGGCTGATCGCGCACACGGCCGCGAACGCCGCGCCGCCGTTGACGCCGAGCAGCCCGGGGTCGGCGAGCGGGTTGCGGGTGACCGCCTGCATGATCGTGCCGGCCAGGCCGAGCGCCACGCCGACGAGCAGGCCGGCGAACAGCCGGGGGATCCGGTTGATGACGACCTGGTGGTCGCTGTTGCCCGGCTGCTGGTGGCGCAGCGCGTCGAGCACGACGCCGAGTCCGACCTGGCGCGCGCCGACCGCGATCGCGAGCAGCGCCACGGCAAGCAGCACCACGACGAGGACGCCGAGCCCGGCGACCAGCCGGGCCCGGCGCCGGGCCACCGTCGGCGCCGCCCTGCCGGCTGCCGGCCGTCGACCGGCCTCGGCCGAGACGGCCGGTCCGGTCGGGGCGGGTGGCCGGACGGCGCCGGCCGGCGTCGCCGGCGGCGCGGCCGCGAGGGTGACGTCGACCGGCGGGGTGGGCGTCGCCGCCGGCGGCACGGTGGGGGTCATGGGTCAGGCCCCGCCCTTGCCCGCCGCCTTGTCGAGGAACGGCCGCAGCTTCGCCAGCGAGTAGGGGATCGACAGCGGCGACGGGGTGTTCAGGCCGACGATGGTCGGGTAGTCGAGGATGGCGACCGTGCCCGGCAACTGGTCGAAGCCGGGGATGTCCTTGAGGTCGCTCTCGCCGCCGCCGTTGATGAGGAAGGCCAGCAGGTCGGCGCGCAGCAGGCCGGAGCGCTCGGTGCTGACGTTGACCCGTGTCTCGCCGGTCTTCGCGGCCTCGTCCAGGATCGGCCTGTAGATCGTCATGCCGAAGGCCTCGAAGAACAGGCTGGAGCCGTCCTTCGGGTCGCCGACGATGTACATCGAGTCGCCGACGACGTACTGCGCGAGGGCGAACGACTTGCCCGCCAGCTCGGGCAGCGCCTTCGCCGCCGCGGTCACGGGTGCCTCGGCGTCACGGATCACCTTCTCGGCCCTGGCCGGGTCGTCGAGCAGCTTGCCGGCGGTGCGGGCGAGGTCCTGCCAGGCGGGCACCTGGTCCGTCCCGGGCGGGCCGGCGATGGTCGGCACGCCGGCGGAGAGCAGCTTGTAGGTCTCCTCGTCCTGGATCGCGTAGGCCGCGACGACGAGGTCGGGCTTCAGCGCGAGGATCTTCTCGACCGGCAGGCCGTCGGTGGCCGAGATCTTCGTGGCATCGGCCGGCAGCTTCTCCCACGGGACCCCGGCGGCCGGCAGGCCCGGGTCGACGGCGTACCCGACCGGGGTCACGCCCATGGCGAGCAGCACGTCGGTCCACTGCAGGTCGAGGGTGACGACCCGCTTCGGGACGGTCTTGATCGTGGTGCTGCCGTAGGTGTGCTGGACGGTGACCGGGGCCGGCAGGGTCTGCGGGCCCCCGGAGGAGGCGGCGGGCGTCGGGTCGTCTTCATCGGAACCACAGGCGGCGGCGCTGGCGACGAGGAGCGTCGCGAGCAGCGCCAGGACCATGCGCCCCGTGCGACTGGATCTGAGCATAAGGTTAGCCTTACCTTAGTTGCTGTTCGATCGTCATCCGGCCCGGCCTGTGGCCTCCGTCACGCGCCGCGCCGGCGGCCGGCCTCCCGCCGGCGCTGGTCCGTCCCGGCCGCCGCGCGTCGCTCACGGTCGGATCGGAATCCGGCGGGGCAGGGGTCGACGCACGTGATTATTTTAGGTAAGCATTACTTAAAGTAAAGCTAGATTAAGTAGCGGGCAGAAGATCCAAGGAGACGGGCACCTCATGTCGACCAACCCGTTCGATGACGAGAGCGGCAGCTTCTACGTCCTGGTCAACGCCGAGGGCCAGCATTCGCTGTGGCCGACGTTCGCGCCGGTGCCGGCCGGCTGGACGACCGCGCACGGCGCCGCGAGCCGGACGTCCTGCCTGGAGTACGTCGAGGCCAACTGGGCGGACCTCCGCCCGGCCAGCCTGATCGCTCGGATGGACGCGGATCGGCGCGCCGCGGCGAGCCAGGCCACGGCGACGTCGACCACGTCGACGTCGACGAGTCCCGCCGCCCGGGGCAGCCACGAGAGCCTCGACGCCGGCGTCGCCCGGTGACCACGCCGGCGACGTACCACGAACGAACCCTGCCCGCCGTCGACGATCCGCTCGCCGCGGCGGCCCGGTTCGCCCGCCAGGCCGCCGGCCCGGTCACCGTCTACGAGCAGGACGGCACCTGGCTGTGCGGCTCCGGCGCGCTCGCCGAGATCGTCGCGCACTGGGACGAGGTCCGCTACCGCGGGGACGGCGCCTGGCGCGTCGAGCCCGCCGACGGTGCCCCGCTGCGCGCCCTCGCCCACGTCCTCGCCGACCTGCCGATCGCCGGCTGGCGCGCGTGCGGCTGGGCCGGCTTCGAGCTCGGGCCGCGGGTGCTCGGCCTGCCCGGCCCGGCCGACCCCGAGCCGCTCGTCCACCTCGTCGTCCCCGCCCGCGAGGCCCGGCTCTCGGCGACCGGCACGCTGCTGCGCGCCGTCGACCCGGCCGAGCTGGATACGCTCGCCGGCCTCCTGACCACACCGGACGGCGGTGCGCCGGGCGAGTCCGAGGCGCTGGCCGACCTGGAGCACGGCGCCGAGGACTACCGCGGCGCGGTTGCGCGGGCCGTCGCCGACATCCACGCCGAGCGGCTGCGCAAGGTGATCCTCTCCCGGGTCGTCCCGGTCGAGGGCGACATCGACCTGGTCGCGACCTACGTCGTCGGCCGGCGCGGCAACACGCCCGCCCGCTCCTTCCTGCTCGACCTCGCCGGTCGCCGCGTCGCCGGGTTCAGCCCGGAGACCGTCGTCGAGGTCGCCGCCGACGGACGGGTATCCACCCAGCCGCTCGCCGGCACCACGGCGCGCGACGGCGGCCCGCAGGACCAGGTCCGGCGGACGGCGCTGCTGCGCGACCCGAAGGAGATCTACGAGCACGCGGTGTCGGTGCAGGCGGCGCAGGAGGAGCTGCGCCCGCTGTGCGCCCCCGGGACGCTGGTCGTCGACGAGTTCATGTCCGTCCTCGAGCGTGGCAGCGTCCAGCACCTGGCGTCCCGGGTCAGCGGCCGGCTCGCCGCGGGCTTGCTCGGCTGGGACGCGCTGGGCGCGGTCTTCCCGTCGGTCACGGCGAGCGGCGTGCCGAAGGCTGCCGCCTGCGCGGCGATCCGGGAGTACGAGACGCCGCGCGGCCTCTACAGCGGCGCCGTCATCAGCACGACCGCCGACGGCGCCCTCGACGCCGCCCTCGTGCTGCGCACCGTCTTCCAGCGCGACGGGCGCACCTGGCTGCGGGCCGGCGCGGGCATCGTCGGGGCGTCCCGCCCCGAGCGGGAGCTGGAGGAGACCCGCGAGAAGCTGCGCAGCGTCAGCCGCTTCCTCGTGCCGGCCCGGCCCGACCCGGTGGCGACGGTGGCCGTCGCGGCCGCGACCGTCGAGATCCCGGCGCTCGCCCGGCCGGCAGGCGCCGCCGCGGACGGCCTGGAGGCGCTGCGTCGGACCGTCGCCGCGCTGATCGAGGAGGACCCGAGCGCGCTCGGGGACGGCGACAACCTCTTCGAACGCGGCCTCGAGTCGATCGCGCTGATCAAGGCGATCGGGCAGTGGCGGCGCGCCGGCCTCGAGGTCAACTTCGCCGAGCTGGCCGAGAACCCGACCCTGGACGGCTGGTTCAAGCTGCTGGCCGGGCGGCGGCCCACGGCCGCCGCGCTCGCCGCGGGTGAGACCGAGCCCGAGCCCGAGTCCTCAGGTAGCGTCCCGGCCGCCGCTGCGGCGCCCGCCGGATCCGAAGCCGACGACGGCGCCGAGTTCCCGCTGGCGCTCATGCAGCACGCCTACTGGATCGGGCGCGGCACCGGCCTGCCCTACGGCGGCGTCGCCGCGCACCTCTACACCGAGTTCGACGGCCCCGGCCTAGACCCTGCCCGGCTCACCACCGCGATCGAGCGGCTCACCGGGCGGCACGAGGCGCTGCGGACCCGCGTCACCGACAACGGCGGCCAGATCGTCGAGCCGGTGACCGGCTGGCGCGGCCTCGCCGTCCACGACCTGCGCGGCCTCGACGACGACGGCGACGTCGCCGCCCGGCTGGCCGAGGTCCGCGACCGGCTGTCCCACCAGATGCTCGACATCGAGCGGGGCGAGGTCTTCTCGACCGCGCTGAGCCTGCGGCCCGACGGCACGACCCGGTTCCACCTCGACGTCGACATGGTCGCCGCGGACGCCGTCAGCTACCGTGTGCTGCTCGCCGACCTGGCCGAGCTGTACGCCCGTCCCAGCCAGCCCGGCCCGGCGCTGGCCTACACCTACCGGCGCTACCGGTCCGAGCGCGGCCAGGCCCGCCGCGACGCGTCCGCCGCCGCCCGGCGCGCCTGGCAGGACCGGCTGCCGGCGCTGCCCGGGCCACCCCAGCTCGCGCTGGCATCCACCCCGACGGCCGCCGGCGTCGCGCCGTCGCCCGCCCCGGTCGGCGGCGCCCGGACGGCGGCGTCCCGGGTGTCCCGGCGGCACCTGCAGCTCGACCCGGCGGCCCGTGAGCGCCTGACCCGAGCAGCGCATCTGCGCGGCGTCACCCCCGCGATGGCCATCGCGACCGCGTTCGCCGAGATTCTCGGCGGCTGGAGCACCCAGCCGCGCTTCCTGCTCAACGTGCCGCTGTTCGACCGTGCGCAGGTGCACGCCGACATCGACCAGGTCGTCGGCGACTTCACCAGCTCGGTGCTGCTGGAGATCGACCTGACCGACCGCATCCCGTTCGTCGAGCGCAGCCGCCGGGTCCAGGCCCGGCTGCACGCCGACGCGGCGCACGCGGCCTACTCCGGCGTCGAGGTGCTGCGCGACCTGGGCCGCCACCTGGGCGAGCCGGTCCTAGCGCCGGTCGTGTTCACCAGCGCGCTCGGCCTCGGGGAGCTGTTCGCCGCGCCGGTCCGCCGCGAGTTCGGGCAGCCGGTGTGGATCATCTCGCAGGGTCCGCAGGTCATGCTCGACGCCCAGGTCACCGAGCTCGACGGCGGCCTGCTGGTCAACTGGGACGTCCGCGAGGACACGTTCGCGCCCGGCGTCGTCGATGCGATGTTCGCCGCGTTCGAACAGCTCGTGCGCGGCCTGGCCGTCCACGACCCGGCGACCGAACCGGGCAACGTCGCCTGGGACCAGCCCGTCGACGGGCTGCTCGGCGAGCCGACCCGGGCGGTGCGCCGCCGGGTCGGGTCGACGGCGGGCCCGACGTCCGGGCGCCTGCTGCACGAGGGCTTTTTCGCGGCGGCCGAGCGCCGCCCGGACGCGCCCGCCCTGCTGTGGGACGTGCCGCCGGCCGGCGCCGGCGCGGCGCCGGAGGAGCGGTCGCTGTCCTACGGCGAGCTGGCCCGCCAGGCCAGGGCGGTCGCCGCGGCGCTGGGCGCCCGGGGGGTCCGGCGGGGCGACCTGGTCGGCGTCAGCCTGCCGAAGGGGCCGGAGCAGGTCGTCGCCGTGCTCGGCGTGCTCGCCGCCGGCGGGACCTACGTGCCGATCGGGGTGGAGCAGCCGCCGGCGCGGGTCGCCCGGATCGTCGCGACGGCCGGTCTCGGCACGGTCATCATCGCTGGCGACGGCGGGGACCGGGCCGGCGGGGACCGGGCCGGCAGGAACTGGCCCGACGGCGTGACGCCGCTCGGCCTCGACGAGGCCAGCCGTACCGGCGAGGCCGCCCCGGCCGGCGCGCTCACGCTGGCCGCGGCGGACGCCCCCGGCCACGTCGACGAGCCGGCCTACGTGCTGTTCACCTCCGGCTCCACCGGCCAGCCCAAGGGCGTCGAGATCGGGCACAGCGCCGCGATGAACACCATCGACGACCTCGTCGAGCGGCTCGGGATCGGCCCGGGCGACCGCACACTGGGCGTCTCCGCGCTCGACTTCGACCTGTCGGTGTTCGACATCTTCGGCCCCCTGTCGGCCGGCGGCGCGGTCGTGGTCGTCGACGAGGACGCCCGGCGGGAGGCCGCCCGCTGGGCGCAGCTCATAGCCCACCGGGGCGTCACCGTCCTCAACTGCGTGCCGGCCGTGCTCGACCTGATCCTCTCGACCGGCCGGCCGCTCGGCGACGGCCTGCGCGCCGTGCTGCTCGGCGGCGACAAGGTCGGCGTGGACCTGCCCGGCCGGCTCGCGTCGGCGGTTCCCGGGTGCCGGTTCCTGGCCCTCGGCGGCACGACCGAGACGGCCATCCACTCCACCGTGTGCGAGGTCGCCGGCGACGGCCCGGTGCCGGCCGGGTGGCTCTGCGTGCCGTACGGCACGCCGCTGCGCAACGTGCAGCTGCGCGTCGTCGACCACCTGGGCCGCGACTGCCCCGACCACGTCGCCGGCGAGCTGTGGATCGGCGGCGCCGGCGTCGCCCGTGGCTACCGGGGCGACCCGGAGCGCACCGCCGACCGGTTCGTCGTCCGCGCCGGCGCCCGCTGGTACCGCACCGGCGACCTCGCCCGCTACCAGCCCGACGGCACCGTCGAGTTCCTCGGCCGCCGCGACCACCAGGTGAAGATCAAGGGCTTCCGGGTCGAGCTGGGCGAGATCGAGGCGGCACTCGGCTCGGTGCCCGCAGTGCGGGCCGGCGTGGCCGCGCTGACCGCCGGCGACGACGGCCGGCCGCCGTCACTCGGGGCCGTCGTCGTCCTCGCCGCCGGCGGCGACCCGGCCGCCGCGCCGGAGGCGGTCCAGGAGGGCCTGCGGGCGCTGCTGCCGCCGCACATGGTGCCCGACCGGGTCGTCGTCGCCGAGCAGCTGCCGCTCAGCGCCAACGGAAAGATCGACCGCCGGGCGCTCGGCGCGCTGCTGGCCCGCGGGCTGGCCGGCCCGCGCTCGGCCGCCGCGCCGCCGCGGTCCGACCTGGAACGGGTGATCCTCGCCGTCTGGCGGGAGGTGCTGGGCCTCGACGAGATCGGGGTCGACGAGGAGTTCTTCGCGCTCGGCGGGGACTCGGTGCTGGCCACGGCCGTCGTTGCCCGACTGCGCGACGAGCTCGACACCGGCGACGTGACGGTGCGGATGGTCTTCGGCTCGCCGACCGTGGCGGGGCTCGCGGCCGGCCTGCGCGCGGCCGAGGCGACGCCCGGCCGGCTCGACCGGGTGGCGGCGATCGCCCGCGAGATCGCGGCGCTCTCCGACGACGAGATCAAGGCCCGGCTGCGGGAACGGACCGGTGCCGACGGCGAACCGGTCGACGCCCCGGCCGCCGGTGCAGCCGCCGCTCGGGCCGACGCCGCCCACAGAACCGACGCCGCCGACTGGACTGACGCGGCCGACAGGACCGTTGCGGCCGATGCGGGCGACACGACGGGGACGCGGCGGTGAGCGCGCCGGCCGCCGCCGGCTCGGCGGCCCGGCCGGGCGCGGCGGACGAGTGGGTCCGCTGGCCGGACGCGTTTGCCCGCCGGTACGCGGCCGAGGGCTACTGGCAGGGCGGCCCCCTGGGCGACCTGTTGCGCGACTGGGCTGCCCGGTCGGGGGACGCGACGGCCATCGTCGCCGGCTCGGCGGCCCGGCCCGTCCGACTCAGCTACGCCGAGCTCGACCGCGCCGCCGACGACCTCGCCGCGGGCCTGACCGGGCTTGGCATCGTCCCCGGCGACCGCGTGCTCGTCCAGCTGCCCAACCGGGCCGAGTTCGCGACGCTGCTGTTCGCGCTGCTGCGGCTCGGCGTCATCCCGGTGCTGGCCCTGCCGGCGCACCGGCGCGTCGAGATCGAGCACCTCGCCGCGCTGTCCGGCGCCGTCGCCTACGCGATCCCGGACACGCACGAGGGCTTCGACCACCGCGCGCTGGCGGGCGAGATCGTGGCGACCGTCCCGTCCGTACGCCACGTCCTGGTGGCCGGCGACCCGGGGGCGCACACGGGTCTGGCCGCGCTCACGGCGGCCGGCGCCGCCGCGCGTGCCGCGGGCCGGGACACGCCGCCGCCCGCGCCCGACCCGGCCGGCATCGCCGTGCTGCTCATCTCCGGCGGCACGACGGGCAGGCCGAAGCTGATCCCGCGCACGCACTGGGACTACGCCTACAACGCGCGGGCCAGCGCCGAGGTGTGCGCGCTGACGGCCGCGGACGTCTACCTCGTCGCGCTGCCCGCCGCGCACAACTTCCCGCTGGCCTGCCCTGGGATCCTCGGCGCGCTCGGCGTCGGGGCGCGGGTGGTGCTGGCGAGTTCCCCCAGCCCCGACGTCGCGTTCGACCTGATCGCGGCCGAGCGGGTGACGGTCACGGCCCTGGTGCCGGCGCTGGCGCGGATCTGGGTGGACGCCGCCGAGTGGGAGAAGCCCGACACGTCGAGCCTGCGCCTGCTGCAGGTCGGCGGCGCCCGGCTGGACGCGCAGCTGGCCCGGCGCATCCCGCCGACGCTCGGCGCGGGCGTCCAGCAGGTCTTCGGCATGGCCGAGGGGCTGCTGAACTACACCCGCCTGGACGAGGAGGACGAGCTGGCCCTGACCACCCAGGGCCGGCCGCTCGCCGCCGCCGACGAGGTCCGGATCGTCGACGGGGCCGGCGCCGACGTCGCCCCCGGCGAGGTCGGCGAGCTGTGGACCCGCGGCCCGTACACGCTGCGCGGCTACTACCGGGCCGCCGGGCACAACGCCACCGCGTTCAGCCCGGACGGCTACTACCGGAGCGGCGACCTGGTCCGCCGGACGCCCAGCGGGAACCTGGTCGTCGAGGGGCGGATCAAGGACGTCGTGAACCGTGGCGGCGAGAACGTCTCCGCCGGCGAGCTGGAGGAGCACCTGCTCGCCCACCCGGCGGTCGCGCAGGCCGCCGTCGTCGCGGCGCCGGACGAGCAGGTCGGCGAGAGCGTCCGCGCGGTCGTCGTGCTGGTGCCCGGGACGGGGCTCACCCTGCGGGAGATCAAGGCCTTCCTGCGCGAGCGTGGGCTGGCCCGCTTCATGCTGCCCGACCTGCTCACGGTCGTCGACGCGCTGCCGCTCACCCCGGTCGGAAAGATCGACAAGCGCGAGCTGCGACGCCGTCTCGGCTGACGCCGACCGAACGTCGTCATACCGGTCTCCGTGGTGGCGGCCGGCGGTCGCGCGCCCGTCAGGTCGTCTGCACAGACGGGGGATGCCCGTTCCAGGTGGCGAACAGCGACGAGGTGGTGGCGTCGCGGCTGAAGTCGACCCGCAGCCAGCCGTCCGCCTGCCAGGCCTGGACCCGCCAGCCGTCCTGCGGGGTGGCCGACACCAGCCGGGCCGACGTCGCGGTCATCTCCAGCACGACGCGGCCGCCGGTGAGCTGGTAGCCGCGCACGTCGGTGCCGTCGTCCGGCGCCGTCGGCGCGGTCGAAGACGCCGCCGCGCCGGGCGCCGGCCGGGTGCCGGTCGCCGGGCCACCGGGCGCGGGGCCGGCGGACGCACCGGTGGACGGCGTCGGTGGCGGAGCCGGCGTGGACGCGGGCGGAGCCGGTACGGGCGAACGGTCGCCGATGGGCGGGCCGCCGCCGGTCGCGGGCGACGCGAGCCGGTCGACGGGGACGACGGCGGGAACGTCTGTGGCCGCGTCCGTCGCGAGAACCCGCTGGACACCCAGCCAGGAGACGCAGACGGCCAGCCCGGTGGCGACCGCCCACAGGGCGAGGCGGCGTACCGTCCTGGCCACCGGGGCATGGTACATAACGGTCATCTCGGGGCGGGATCTACGGTACTGCGTTATGGCGACAGTCCTGGTGGTCGAGGACGATCCGGCGGTCCGAGCGGCGCTCGTCCGGCACCTGACGGCGGCGGGGCACGCGGTGCGCAGCGCCGGCGCCGCCCTGGATGCGATGCGCGAGGTCACCCAGGTCGGCTGTGACCTGGTCGTCCTCGATCTCGGCCTGCCCGATCTCGACGGCGCCGCCGCGCTGCGGATGCTGCGCGGCGTGACCGACGTGCCGGTGGTGGTCGCGACGGCCCGCGACGACGACGCCAGCATCGTCCGGCTGCTCAACAGCGGCGCCGACGACTACCTCGTCAAGCCGTTCACCCCGCAGCACCTGAACGCCAGGATCGCCGCCGTGCTGCGCCGCACCCGCCCCGGCGGCCCGGGCGGCGGCGACGCGACCGGGCCGATCGCGAGCCCGCCGCTGCGCGTCGGCGACCTCGCCGTCGAAGTCCGCCGCCGGACGGCGACGCTGGCCGGCGCGAGCCTCGACCTCACCAGGCGCGAGTTCGACCTGCTCGCCTACCTCGCCGCGCGGCCCGGCGAGGTCGTCGCCCGCGGCGAGTTGCTGTCCACGGTCTGGCAGCAGGCCTACGGCGGCGACCAGACCATCGACGTGCACCTGTCGTGGCTGCGGCGCAAGCTCGGCGAGACCGCAGCCCGGCCGCGCTACCTGCACACGGTGCGCGGCGTGGGCGTCAAGCTCGAGGCGCCTGGCTCGCAGCGGGCCGGGTCAGAGCGGCCTTCGTCCGAGGGCCGGCCCGCCGAGCAGCCGCCGGCGCAGCGGCCGCTGTCCGGGGCGCCGCGGCCGCAGGCGCCCGAGGCATGAGACGCGAGCTGATCCGCCTCTCGATCGCGGTCACGTCGATGGTGGCGCTCGCCTTCCTCATCCCGCTCGTGCTGATCGTCGACCAGACGGCCCGCGACCGTGCCTTCACCCGCGCGGAGCGGACGGCGGCCGAGCTCGGCCCCGCCCTGGCGATCACCACCGACCGGTTCGCCCTCGACCGGGCGCTCGCGGCCAGCCCCGGCGGCGCCGACGGCCTCGCCGCCGTCCACGTCCCGGCCGTCGACGGGGCGCTGATGACGATCGGGCCGTCCCGGGCCAACGCCGACACGCTGTCCGCGGTGGCCGCGAGCGGGCGGGCGGCCACCGTCGACGTGCCGGGCGGCTCGGCGGTCCTGCGCCCGGTGGCGGTCAGCGGCGCGCGGGTCGCCGTCGTCGAGGTCTACGTGCCGGCCGCGTCCATGCACCAGGGGGTGCGCGCCGCGTGGCTGGTGCTCGGCGCGGTCGCGGCGGTGCTGGTCGCGCTGTCCGTGCTGGTCGCCGACCGGCTCGGCAGCCGCGTCGTGCGCTCGACCGGCCGGCTCGCCGCGGCGGCCCGGCGCCTCGGTGCGGGCGACCTCGACGCCCGGGTGCCCACCTCCGACGCCGGGGCGCCCCCCGAGGTGCTGGACGCGGCCGCCGCGTTCAACACGATGGCCGACCGGGTGCGCCAGCTCGTCGCCGCCGAACGGGAGCTCGCCGCCGACCTGTCGCACCGGCTGCGGACCCCGCTCACGGTGCTGCGGCTCAACACCGCCGCCCTCGCCGACGACGGCGCCGCCGACCAGGTGCAGGCCGCGGTCGACCGGCTGGAACGCGAGGTCGACCTGATCATCCGGGCGGCCCGGGACCGCGGGGCTGGCGGCCCGGTCGCGGCCGGCTGCGACGCCGCCGAGGTGGTCCGCGACCGGGTCGACTTCTGGTCGGTGCTCGCCGAGGACCAGGGCCGGCCCTGGCGGCTGCTGGGAGTTGCCGACGGCGCGCCCGTGCCGGTAGCCCGCGCCGACCTGGTCGCCGCGCTCGACGCGCTGCTCGGCAACGTCTTCCAGCACACCGGCGAGGGCGTCGGGTTCGCCGTCGGGCTGCGCGCCACGGCCGGCGCCGTCACCATCGCCGTCGCCGACGCCGGTCCCGGCATCGCCGACCCGGCCGAGGCGGTGCGCCGGGGGAGTGGGGCCGGCGGGGCGGGCTCGACCGGGCTCGGCCTGGACATCGCCCGGCGGGTGGCGACGTCCACCGGCGGCGAGCTGGCGATCGGCCGGTCCGGCCTCGGCGGCGCCGACATCCGGCTGCGACTGCGCACCACCGCCGGCCCGGCGGCCGGCCGGCCCCGGTCGCGGCGACGGCGGGCCGGGCTTCCCTAAGCCAGTCCTAAGAGACCTTCTCGGCTGCCTCAGCGACGGCGGCGCCGGCCGGAGCGCTCATTAGCGTCCGCGGCGAGCGCACACCGAGGAGGTCACACGACGATGTCGTCGAAGCAGGGTAGGCACCGCCGGCGCCGCCGACAGATCATCTCCGGCTCGGCCGTGGCGGTCGCGGCCGTCACCGGGCTGGTCCTCGCCCTCACCGTTGCGGGCACCGCGTCGGCGGCTGAGTTCGGCGCCACCTACACCCGCACGCAGGCCTGGGGGACCGGCTACTCCGGCCAGTACCGGGTGACGAACACGACCGGCACGGCCCGCGCCTTCAGCCTGGAGTTCGACCTGCCGGCCGGCGCGCGGCTCACCTCGCTGTGGAACGCCACCGACCGGATCGACGGCCAGCACGTCACCGTCACGCCGCCTACGTGGCAGCCGACGCTCCCCCCGGGCGCGAGTGTCGACGTCGGCTTCGTGGTCAGCACCCCCGGCGGGGTCGCCGACCCGACCGGCTGCCGGATCGACGGCGACGCCTGCGCCCCCGCCGCCGGCGGACCCGCGCAGCCGTCCTCGCCGGCCGCGTCGTCCGCGCCCGTGACGACGGCCCCCGCCACCCCGTCGGCCCCGGCGACGACGGCCCCGGCCACCCCGTCGGCCCCGGCCACGCCGACCACGGCGCCGCCGGCGACCACCGCGCCGCCCGGCACCACCCAGCCCGGCTCCGGCGGCGGGTCGGGCCGGTTCGCGCCGTACGTCGACACGTCGCTGTACCCGCCGTACGACCTGGTCTCGGCCGCGCAGACCTCGGGCGTGAAGAGCTACACGCTGGCGTTCGTGCTGGCCGGCGGCGGCGGCTGCAACGCCCGCTGGGGCGGCATCTCCCCGCTCGACCAGGAGGGCGTGCCCGGCCAGATCGGCAGGCTGCGCGCGCTCGGCGGCGACGTCCGGGTCTCGTTCGGCGGCGCGAACGGCACGGAGCTCGCGCAGGCCTGCTCCAGCGCGTCCGCGCTCGCCGACGCCTACGGTCAGGTCATCAGCGTCTACGCCCTGACCAAGATCGACCTGGACGTCGAGGGGTCGTCCCTGTCCGACACGGCCGCCAACGACCGGCGCTCGACGGCACTCGCCCAGCTCCAGAAGGACGCGGCTGCCGCTGGCAGGCGGCTCGACGTGTCGTTCACCCTGCCGGTGCTGCCGTCCGGGCTGACCCAGCAGGGCGTAGCGCTGCTGGAGAACGCGAAGCAGCGGGGCGTGACGGTCGGCGCGGTCAACGTCATGGCGATGGACTACGGCGACGGCGCCGCGCCGAACCCGGACGGCCGGATGGGCGCCTACGCCATCGACGCGCTGACGGCCACCCAGGCGCAGGTGAAGGGCGTGTTCGGCCTCTCCGACGCCGACGCGTGGGCACACCTCGCGGTCACCCCGATGATCGGCGTCAACGACACCCGGACCGAGGTGTTCCGGCAGGCCGACGCCCGCCAGCTCACGACGTTCGCCGGCGGGCACAACCTGGCGTGGTGGTCGATGTGGTCGCTGACCCGCGACCAGCCGTGCCCCGGCGGTCCGGCCGACTACGCCCAGGCGACGTGCAGCAGTCTCGCGCAGCAGCCGCTGGAGTTCAGCCGGATCTTCGGCGCCGCCGGCTGACCTGACCGGGTCGGCGGGGCACGACGACAGCCGTCACGCCCCGACCGGCCCGAGAAGCTCCGGTCGCGGACACCCCCCCGCCGCCGCCGGAGCCGGCGGCGCCCCTCTCCGTCCCCCTCCCCGGGGGCGCCGCCGGCGCAACCGGCGCCGTCGAGACCGAGCCGTCGACGGCGCCCCCGTCCACGCCCGACCGAGGAGTCACCTGATGCTGAACCGACGTGCCCTGCTCGCCGGCGGCGCCGCCGCGCTGGCAAGCGCCGGCGTGGCCGGGGTCGCCGTGGCCAGCCGCTCCGGCGGCGCCGCCCGGCCCGCCGCGCTCGCCGCGGCCGAGGGAGCCGTCGACATCCCGCCGCACCTCCCGGGAACGCCGTTGCCGCTGGTGATCGTGAACCACACCTACCGGTACGCGAACCGCGAGATCTGGTTCGCCGTCGTCGGCACGGACCTCGCCACCGGCCGGCAGGTCTACGGCCGCGCGGACGGCGTTACGACCGAGGTCGCGCTCGGCGCCGACCCCGCCGGCATCTCGATCCCGCTGGTGGCCGACGGCGACACGGTGGCGGCCATCCCGGTCGGGATGTCGGGCCGGGTCTACGTCTCGATCGGGGCGCCGTTGGACTTCCGGATCGTCGCCGACGGCGCCGGCCGGCCCGCGCTGCAGTACCCGGCCGGCTGGGTGCGCGGCGCGCCCGGCTACGACCTGCTGCACGACTTCGCGGAGTTCACCCACAACGCGGCCGGGATGTTCTGCAACACGACGATGGTCGACATGTTCAGCGTTCCGCTGCTGCTGCGCCTGCACGGCGACGGCGACCAGACCACCGGCCAGGTCCGGCAGGGCGGCCGGGACGCGATCTTCGCGGCGCTGCGGGCCAACCCGGCGTTCGCCCCGCTCGTCGTCGACGACCGGCGGGTGATCGCGCCCGGGCACGGCATCGAGGCGGGCCTGTTCCCGGCAACATACTTCGATCCGTACGTCGACGCGGTGTGGAACCGGTACGCCGGGACGGCGCTGACCGTCGACGCCGCCGGCCGGCGGGTGACCGGGCGGGTCAGCGGCGGGCGGTTCGTGTTCGACGGCGGGGTGGCGTCGTTCGCCCGTCCGAGCACCCGCGACGTGGTCTTCTGCGACGGCGCCCTGGCCGCGCCGAACGACGGGGTGACCGGGCCGGTCGCGGCCGTGCTCGCCGCTGGCCTCAACCGCTCGACCCTGCTCGCCGACGCGGCACAGCCCTCGACGGACCCGGCCGCGTACTACCGCGAGCAGGTGACGAACCACTACGCCCGGGTGCTGCACGAGAACACGGACAACGGCCGCGCCTACGGCTTCGCGTTCGACGACGTCGCCGGCCAGGCGTCCTACGTGGAGGACCACGCCCCGTCGCAGCTGACGATGGTGCTCACGCCGTTCTGAGCGCCCGCTCGCCGACGGCCGGGCGGCGGGCGAACCAACGCCTCGTCGCCGGATCGGACCGGGCGTCCGGGCGGATTGCGAAGTACGCCTATAGGCACCTTGAGCAGACACACATTCCTCGGACCTGGTGGAGGTGTGTCTGTTCAGGGTGCCTATAGGCACGTTCAGGTGACACGGTTCGGGGTCGGAGGCGACTCCCGGGGCGGGTTGACCAGCGGCTAGTGGCTCTGTTGATCAAAGTGGCCTACGAAGGTGGCCCGGAGCCGGGTTAACGTCCGGCATATGCGGACGAAATCGGGCAGGTCGCTCTCGGTTCTGACGGCCGTGGTCGCGGTCGGCGCCGCCGGCCTGCTGGTTGGCTGCAACGCCGCCGGCGGTCCGGGAAGCGCGGGCCCGCCGATCACCGTGAGCCCGACGACCACCACGGCCGCGCCGACGCCGCCAGGCCAGGCCACGACGACCGCCGCGCCGCCGCCGGTCACCACCACCCCGACGACGTCCCCGCCTGCGCCGCCCACGGGGTCCGGCCGGCCGGGCACGACGAACCCGCCCGCCGGCAACCCGGGCGGGTCGGCGCCGGTGCCGGCCGAGGGCGCCGCCGTCGACACCTCCCACCCGACCCGCGTCGTCGGCACCGGCACGCCCGCCAGCTGCACCTCCGACGCGGTGGTCTCGGCCGTCGCCGCCGGCGGCATCATCACGTTCAACTGCGGGCCCGGCCCGGTCACCATCACGATGACCGCGACCGCGAAGGTGGTGAACGCGGCCAGCGAGCACGTCGTCCTCGACGGCGGGGGGCGGGTCACCCTCAGCGGCGGCGGCCACCGCCGCATCCTCTACCTGAACACCTGCGACCAGGCCCAGGGCTGGACGACGTCGCACTGCGACGACCAGGAGACCCCGATCCTGACCGTGCAGAACCTAACGTTCACCGCCGGCGACTCGACCGGCGACCGCACCGAGGGCGGCGGCGGCGGGGCGATCTTCGTTCGCGGCGGCCAGTTCAAGATCGTCAACTCGACGTTCACGAACAACCGGTGCGACCGCACCGGGCCCGACCTCGGCGGCGCCGCGGTGCGGGTGCTCGACCAGTACCAGGACCGGCCCGTCTACGTCGTCGGCAGCACGTTCACGGGCGGCTCGTGCTCGAACGGCGGCGCGCTGAGCAGCATCGGCGTCTCCTGGACGGTGCTGAACAGCGTGTTCCGCGACAACGAGGCGATCGGCAGCGGCGCGAACCCGGCCCGCTCCGGCACCCCGGGCGGCGGCAGCGGCGGCGCGCTCTACGCCGACGGCAACCTGTTCCGGATCCAGATCGCGGGCAGCCTGATCGAGAACAACCGCGCGGCCGAGGGCGGCGGGGCGGTCTTCTTCGTCAGCAACGACCGGACCGGCACGCTGGCCATCGAGAACTCGACGCTGCGGGGCAACCCGAGCGCCGGCTTCGAGACCCACGGCTACCCGGGCATCTTCTTCCTCGGTTCCGGCAGCCCGTCGGTCTCCGGGTCGACGCTCGCCTGACGCCTGACGCCTGACGCCTGACGTCGCCGCCGGCCGACGTCTGCCACCGCGCCGGCCGCTGGCGTCAGGTGATGCGGCGGTCGGCGGCCCAGCGGGTGAGCTGGTGGCGGCTGGACAGACGCAGCTTGCGCAGGACGTTCGACGCGTGCGTCTCGACCGTCTTCACCGAGATGAACAGCTCGGCGGCGATCTCCTTGTAGGCGTAGCCGCGGGCGAGCAGCCGCAGCACCTCCCGTTCCCGGGGGGTGAGCTGGTCGAACTCGGCGTCGGGCGTCCCGGCGGCGACGGCCGGCGTCGCCGGGGCCGCCTCCCGGAACGCGTCCAGCACGAACCCGGCCAGCCGCGGGCTGAACACGACGTCGCCGCCGGCGACCCGTTCGACGGCGTCGGCGAGGTCGTCGGCGGAGATCGTCTTGGTGACGTAGCCGCGGGCGCCGGCGCGGATCAGCGCGATGACATCCTCGGCCGCGTCGGAGACCGAGAGCACCAGGAAGCGGGTGTCCGGCAGCCGGCCGCCGATCTCGCGCAGGACGGCCAGGCCGCCGCCGTCGGGCATGTGCACGTCGAGCAGGACGACCTGCGGCCTGCTCGCGACGATGCCAGCGACGGCGTCGTCGGGGTTTGCCGCCTCGCCGACGACCTCGACCCGGCCGCCGAGCTCGGAGCGCACGCCCGCCCGGAACATGGCGTGGTCGTCGACCAGAAAGACCGTCGTCATCGGGGCATCCTTATCGCTACCTCCGTGCCGTTGCCGGGGCTGCTGCGGATCGCGACCGTCCCGCCGTGCCGCTCGACCCGGCCGATGATCGAGCCGCGCACGCCGTGGCGGTCCGCGGCGACGGCGTCCGGCTCGAACCCGACGCCGCGGTCGCGGACGAAGACGCTGACGGCGTCGGCCTCCACCTCGGCGTAGAGCGACACCTCCGTCGACCCGGAGTGCCGGGCCGCGTTGACCATCGCCTCGCGGGCGGCTTCGCTGGCCGCGGCGAGCGCGTCGTCGAGGACCAGGTCGCCGACCACGACGACGTCCACGGTGACCGCGTAGGCGTCCTCGACCTCGGCGGCGGCCGCCCCCAGCGCGTCGCCGAGCTGTCCGCCCGCCGCCCGGGTGCCGTAGAGCAGGTCGCGCAGTGCCCGTTCCTGGCCGCGGGCCAGCCGGGTGACCTCCCGCGCCGAGTCGGCGTTGCGCTGGATGAGGACGAGCGTCTGCAGCACCGAGTCGTGCAGCTGGGCGGCGATGTCGGCCCGTTCCTGGCCGCGGATTCGCTCGGCCCGCTCGGCGCCGAGCTGGGACATCATCCCGATCCACCACGGCCCGCCGAGCAGCGCGAGCCCGACGGCGGTCACCACCGTCGCCCACAGGCCGTCCCGGAAGGTGTCCACGTTGGCCCGGTGCAGCACGAGCACCCCGCCGGCGACGACGAGGGCGGCGCCGAACGCGAGGCGCAGCCGGCCCATCCGGTCCGCCGGCGCCGCGCCGAACGTGTTGCGCGACGTGCGCCACCATCGGTCCCGGTCGGGGCCCGCGGCCTGCCGCCAGATCGTCGCCCCGCCGAGGCAGGCCAGCAGCGTCGGCACGAACAGCGTGTCGTCGGCGAGCCTGGTCGCGAGCAGCCCCACGGCCGCGAGGACGACGACGGCGAGCAGCGCGCGCTCGACGAGCGGTGGCAGCCGGGAGCGCCGGACGCCCGGGGGCATCGGCAGCACGATCCAGTAGGTGGCGTAGAGCGCGACCCCGAGGCCGCCGCTTGCGGCGAGCAGCAGGAACAGGAGGCCGACGGTGCGGCGACGCAGGCCGGTGTGCAGCGCGATCCCCGCGACGACGCCCGCGGCCCAGCCCACGTCGGGGCGCCGGTACAGCACCTGAGCGGCGACCGGGGGCAGGCCCGCGGCCGCCGGGATCGGGCTCGCCGGGAATGGGCTCGCCGGGACCGGGCTCGCCGGGCCGGTGGTCACAGAGCCATGATTGCGGTTCCGGCGCCGATCCGGGTATCAGGATCTACCCCCAGACCCCGGTTCAGGGTCGGAATCAGGGGTTCGCCGGATGCGCCGAGGCCGCCCTGGCCGGAAGGTATTGCGACTATGAGCACTGATCCTGAAGCCGTCGCGGCCCCGCCCGCGGCGCATCCCCGGCGCGTGCTGCGCCGCAGCGCCACCGATCGCGTCGCCGCCGGCGTCGCGGGTGGGCTCGGCCAGTACGCCGGTGTCGACCCGGTGCTGTTCCGGGTCCTGTTCGCCGTGTCCGCGTTCTTCGGCGGCGCCGGCGTCCTTGCCTACGCGATCGCGTGGGCTGTCATCCCCGTCGAGGGCACCGGGCGCGCGACGGTCGACGGCTGGATCGAGGCGCTGCGCCGCCGCCGCCTCCCGCCGTGGCTGCTCGCCATCGCCGGCGGCGTCCTGCTGTGGGGCATCGCGTTCAGCTGGTGGTCGCCGCATCCGCCCTGGCCGCTGCTCGCCGTGTTCGCGGTGCTGCTGGTGATCCTCGGGACGCGCGACGGCGGCTGGCGCCGGCCGGCCGCGCCCGCGGACCCGACGACGACGGTGTCGCCGATGACATCGTCCGGCCTGCCGGCGACGGCCGAAGCGCCGTCCGTCCAGCTCGAGAAGGGTCTACCGGGCGCGCCGCCGCCCTGGGCGACGGAGGCGCGCGCCTGGTGGACCGAGGCCCGGGACGCGGCCCGTTCCCGCCGCCGCCGGGCGTGGCCGCTGCGGGTCGCCGCCTTCGGGGCGCTGGCGGCCGCGGTGATCGCCCTGGCCGTCGTCGACGCGCTGGTGGGGATCTGGCTGCCGGTGTACTTCTGGGTGGCCGGCGGGATCGCCCTTGCCGCGCTGCTGGTCGGCGTGGTCCTGCGCCGGGCGCCCTGGTCGCTGGTGCCGGTCCTGGTCGTCGCGGCGCTCGGCACCGGCGCGTTCGGCGGCAGCCACGCGAGCCTGCACGACGGGATCGGTCAGCAGATCTGGACGCCGGCGACGTCCGCCGACGTCCGCGGCGACTACCGGTTCGCGCTCGGCCAGGGCGTCCTCGACCTGCGCCGCGTGACCCCGACGGGCCCGCACGACATCCACGTCACCCTCGGCGCGGGCCAGGTCCGGCTGATCCTGCCGCCGGCGATGAACGCGACGGTCCAGACCCACATCCGGCTGGGCGACGTGACGGTCGAAGGCGACGACCTGGTCGTCGCGGGTGACACCGGCCGGGACGACTACGGCGTCGACAAGACGATCCTCCCGCCGACCGGTGCGACGGGCCCGGCGGTGACGATCGACGTCGACGTCGCCGACGGCAACATCACGGTCGCGCACCGCTGACGGCAGCCGTAGGAAGACGCCGGAGGTCGGACCGTCCTGGCAGGCGCTGTGGGGCCCAACCGGGCCGTTTTGGCCCCACAGCGCCTGCCAGGATTCACCGCGCGGCGGGCGCCGGATCTTCGTCATCAAGACCGAGGCCAAGACCGGGACCGGTGTCCGGCCGAAGTGTCCGATGTTTGACATCCTGCGGCGCGCGGTCCTCTCACCCAGTGGGATGGAGCGACCGGCCGCCATGCGCGCCGGGGCACTGTCGCCCCTCGCCCAGCCGGGCCGTGATCAAAGGTCACACCTCGTAATAGTCTGATGTATGGTCAGTAGTCCGACCGGCCGGTAGCCCTGATCTCGCCGCGCGGTGGTGCGGCGCGGGGCGCCTGGGACAAGGAACAGGGTGGCGCGGATGCTCAGCGTGGAGCGGGTCAAGCCTGCCTACGTCCAGGTTGCCGGGCAGCTCCAGGACCTGATCGTGCGCGGCAGGCTGACCGCCGGCCAGCGGCTGCCCGTCGAGGCCGAGTTGTCCACCATGTTCGGCGTCAGCCGCAGCACGATCCGCGAGGCGCTGCGCCTGCTGTCCTCGCAGAACCTCGTCGAGACCCGGCGCGGCGTGCACGGCGGCACCTTCGTCGCCGCCCCCGACACGACCCTCATGGGCGGCATGCTGGAAACCGGCCTCGGCCTGCTCTCCGGCGCCGACCTGGTCTCCGTCGACCAGATGATCGAGGCCTGCGACCTGCTCGAGGTGCCCGCCGCCCGGCTCGCCGCCGAGCGCCGCACCCCGGAGCAGCTGGAGCAGATCCGTCAGGCCGCCGCCGTCGCCGACAAGTTCGACGACCCGATCGAGCGCTACGAGGGCGGCGGCAACGGCTTCCACTCCGCGATCCTCGCGGCCTGCGGGAACCCGCTGCTCAACCTCGTCGCCACGCCGATCTTCACGGTGCTGCGGACCCGGTTCCACCGCACGAACGTCGCCCAGGACTTCTGGGACCGCAGCTCCGAGCAGCACCACGCCATCTACCACGCGATCGAGCTGGGTGACTCGCAGCGCGCCGGCGACCTGATGCGCATGCACCTCGCCGAGCTGCGCGCCCTCTGCCCGGGGGGCGCCCACGGCCCGGACGCCGCGCACGGCGAGGCCGATGAGCCCACGGCGTCCGCCGGCGGCGCCGCCGTCGACCTTGGCGCCCTCGTCGAGGCTGCGGCCGAGTCGGAGCGCGCCCGCGACCCGCGCGCGGTCCCCACCGGCGGCTGACCGCCGACCGGTCGTGCACCCGGTCGGACCGCGACGCGCCGGCCGGCCTCCCGAGCTGACCCTCAGACGGCGGAGATGGCGATCGACCGCAGCGGGACACCCGTCCAGCCCGGGCCGACCGGTTCCACCTGCGTGGTGCTGACGGTCGTGCCGCGACGGTCCGCGTCGTGGTGGCGTCCGGTGTAGCCGACGGACTGGTAGGGACCCCCGTCCCGGGAGAGCTCGGTGACATTCCCGGCGTTGCCGGCGTCGACAAGCCTGCGGTACGCCCGGGCGCTGGCCGCGTCGGGCATCTGCACCCAGGAGATGGCGATCAGCACGACGTCGCCCCTCCGGTTCGTCAGCTCGAGCTGGGCCCGGTAGAGATCCGTGCACGGCTGCCCCCGGAAGAAGTCGCGCACCGCGCCATAGGCGTGATCCGCGCAGGTGGCGCCGTCATGCTGCAGCCGGCCGTCGCCGTGCAGGCCCCTGCGGGCGAACCTGGTCTCGATGGCCTGAAGGTCCGCCGCGCTGATCTTCAGGGTGGCCCGCTGCGTGCCGCCGCGCGAACTCGCCGAATCGGCGACAGCCGATCCGCCGGTCGAGCCGGTGCTGTATGTCCAGAGGATGGCCAGCGCGATCGCCCCCGCCAGGACGATGCGGACGCGCGACCGCTTGCCCTTCTCCTTGTCGTCGCCCTTGTCGTCGCCATTTCCCGCGGAATCCGACCCGCCTTTTGGCTGCTCGGCCATGTTTCAACCCCCCCGATTGGCCTGCATCCCGGGGGGCGCGGTCGCGGCGCGTCCTGGCTCCACTGCATGGACGCCGGCGCTCGGTGTAGATCACGTGATATCGCCCCCCGACGACATGCCAGGTGAACCATGCGGCGACGCGAACGGCCCGAGGCCGAGTCCGCGAGGGCGACGATTACTTGGAGTACCTGGCGTAATTCAGCATATCCGCGAAACTGCGGAATGCGGAGTGCGGCGTCGCCCCCCGTCCCGGCGATGCACGCCGAGCCTGGTCGCAGGCCCGGGGCCGGCCCCGACGGCGGGATGCTCGGCGCCCGAACGGGCCGCCGGCCCCGGTGCCCATGTAAGGGGGCCGACGTCACCTGCTGCGGCATTAGGCTGCTTCCATGGTTGGCGACGCTGTGCGGAAGGTGGAGTGGTGAGCGGCGAGGCGGTCGCGCTGCTCGGGTTGCTGGCGGAGCCGGACCGGCTGCGGGTCGCCGCGGCCCTCACCCTCGGGGCACGCACCGTCGACGAGGTCGAGGACCGGACCGGTCTCGACCGTCGGCAGGTGACGCGCGCGCTGGAACGGCTGACCGCCGGCGGCCTGGTCGGGCGCGACGGCGCGGACGGGCTCCGGCTGCGAGCTGAGCGCTTGAAGGATGCGGTCCGGGCCGCCGCCGCGGACCGTGCCGAGGAGCCGGCGGTGGACCCGACGGCGACGGGCGCCGCCGCGGCCGTGCTGCGGACCTTCATCAGGGACGGGCGGCTCGTCCAGATACCGGCGAACCACACGAAGCGCGGCTACGTGCTCGACTTCCTCGCCAGCCAGTTCGAACCCGGCCGCACCTACCCGGAGCGGGTGGTCAACGAGGAGCTCCAGAAATGGCATCCCGACAGCGCCGCACTGCGCCGCTACCTCGTCGAGGAGGAGTTCCTGGAACGCCGCGACGGCATCTACTGGCGCGCCGGCGGCACCGTCAAGCTGAGCTGAGTCACGCCCGTCCGGACGACTAGCTCGGAGGACGGCAGCGCCGCGTGCGCCTCCGTCGCCATCGAGACGGGGAAGGCCGTCTCGTTCGCGCCCCAGACGATGAGCCCCGGCAGCTCATCGGCAAGGGCGGCGAGCTGCGGGAGGACGATGTCGTCGTCGACCGCGTTCTCCAGGTACCTGCCCAGCTGGGCGAAGGTCTCGGTGGCGCCGGGGGGGACTGGAGCAGGCCGTCTGGCGCCTCACGGGGCATCGCAGCGGTCTGGGTCAACGGCGTCCCCATCGTCGCGGGCGGCGAGCCCGTCGACGATGCCTACCCCGGCATCCTGGTGTCGACGATGCCTACCCCGGCATCCTGGTCCGGCCGTCCGCCTGACCGGCGAGCGCCGCGGTACCCCGAGCAGACCGCCGTTCTCCGGTCCGCCCCGGACTCGGCACCTCACGGTGCGCCCGCGTATTTCGTATGTCGGATCTCGTGGCGACATCCGTGGATTGTCGGCTTGTCGATCCCGACCACGGGCCGCCCCCGCCTGGGCCTAACCTGGGACTGATCGGAAATGCGCGGAAGGAGATCTTCGATGCCCAGGTGTCCGCACACGTTCTGTCGACGGTCCCGATGAGCGCGCCGGTGGTCGTCGCGGTGGTCGGTGGTGGCGCGAGCGGTTCCCTCGCGGCCACTCAGCTGGCAAGAGCCGTCGCGGTCACCGGCCGACGGCTGACGATATTGCTCGTCGAGCCGGACGAGGTCGCCGAGGGCCTGGCCTATCGAACCCGGGACCCGCGGCACCGGCTCAATGTCCCGGCCGCGAAGATGAGCGCATTCGACGACGACCCCCAGCACTTTCTGCGCTGGCTTCGTCGGCACGTCGCGGTCGACTTTCCCGCGAGTGGATACGCCCCCCGGCAGTTCTATGCCGACTATCTGCGCCACACGCTGGCGGCGGCGCTGCGCGCCGCGCCGGGTGTGCGCTTCGAACGGGTGCGGGCCCGCGCGACGGACGTCCGCCGGCACGGCCCGCGGCTGCGGCTGACGCTCGACGACGGGACCAGCCATCCGGCCGACGCCGTCGTCCTCGCGCTCGGGCACGGCACCGCGTCGACGTCGTGGGTTCCGCCGGCGCTCGCCCGGTCGCCGCGGTTCGTCGGTGAGCCCTGGCGGGCGGGCACCGAGCGTGACGTCCCGGCCGGCAGCGACGTGCTGCTCGTCGGCTCCGGCCTGACCATGGCCGACATGGCGCAGAGCTGGAGCCGGACCGGCGTGCGCCTGCACGTGACCTCACGCCACGGCCTGCTTCCGCTGGCCCACACGCCGAACCAGGCCCCGCCGCTCGCCGCCCCGGCGCTGCCCGACGGGCCGGTCAGCCTCGCCCAGGCCCGCCACCTCGTCTTCGAGCAGATCCGCGCCGCCGACGGCGACTGGCGGCGCGGCGTGGACTCGATCCGTCCGGTGACGGCGCAGCTGTGGTCGCGGCTGGACCCGGCCGGCCGCTCGACCTTCGTCGCGACGACGATGCGCCGCTGGGACCAGGCCCGCCACCGCGTCGACCCGGCCGTGCACGCCTGGCTGGAGCAGCGCCGCGCCGAGGGATCGCTGGTCGCGCACACGGCGCGGGTCGTCGACGCCCGGGACACCGAGGCCGGCGTCGAGGTGTCGCTGAGCGACGGCTCCCGGGTGCTCGCCGCGGCGGTCGTCAACTGCACCGGCGCGGGCTCCGGCGTGCGCGGAAGCCATGATCCCCTGGTCATGAACCTGCTCGCCTCGGGCCTCGCGACCCCGGACGACCTGGACCTGGGCTTCGTCACCGAGGGATCCGGGCGGCTGGTCGCGGCCGACGGTCCCCAGCCGGCGATCTGGGCCGTCGGGCCGCTGCGACGCGGCGACCTGTGGGAGAGCGTCGCGATGCCGGAGATCCGCGGCCAGGCGGCCGCGCTCGCCCGCGCCGTCGTGGCCGCCCTGCCCGGGCCGCGGGTCGCCCCGCGGGCGCGTGACCCCTACGGCCTGCCCCTCACCGCGAGCCAGGCCGCGGCCGACCGGTACGTCGCCGGGCTCGGCCGGATCCTGCGGGTGCGCTCCGGGGCCGAGACGCTGCTGGCCGAGGCGGTCGCGGCCGACCCTGGGTTCGCCCTCGGGCACGCGGCGCTCGCGCTGCTCGGCGCCGAGTGGGGCGCCGACGTCGACGTGGAGACGGCGCTGCGGGACGCGCAACGGCACGCCGCCGGGGCCGACGAGCGTGAGCGGCGCTTCATCGAGGTCGTCGCCGCCCGCATCCACGAGCCGGGCGCCGGTTCGGCCGCGGGCCTGCTGAGCTACATCCAGGCGTACCCGGAAGACGCCCTGGCGGTCAGCGTCGCCGTGCCCACGATCGCGTTCGGCGGCGCGACGGAGATCCCGGCCGAGGCGTGGGCGCTGGTCGAGGGGCTGGCGGCGGTCTACCGCGACGACTGGTGGTACCGGGGGCTGCTCGCCTTCACCCGCCAGGAGCAGGAGCGGTGGGAGGAGGCGTCCGAGCTCGCCGCCCTCGCGCTGGCCGTCGAACCGACCGCCGGCCACGCCGTGCACGCGAAGGCCCACGTCCACTACGAGACCGGTGACCACGAGGCCGGGCTGGCCTGGCTGGACGGCTGGATCTCGACGTCCGGGTCGGACTCGTCGCAGCGGGCGCACTTCTCCTGGCACGCGGCGCTGCACGAGCTGGCGCTCGGTGACGACGGCGCGGCCCGGGCGCGGTTCGCGACCCAGCTCGCGCCGCCGGCGGTGTCCGGCGTCCGGGCGCTGATCGACTCGGCGTCGCTGCTCTGGCGCGGCCTCGCGGCCGGCGCGTGGACGTCGGTGGAGCTCGGACCGGTGCTGGACACGGTGCCCGGCGCCCTGCTCGTCGATCCGCCGACGCCGTTCGTCGGGCTGCACGCGGCGGTCGCCCTGGCCGCCGCGGGGGACTGCCGCCGACTCGCGCAGCTACGCCGGTCCGCAGCCGCTCGGACGAGCACGGTGTTCACCGACACCGTCGCGCCGCTGGCCGACGCCCTGATGCACCTCGTGCACGGCGATCCCGACCGGGCGACCGACGCGCTGATCGCCCTGCCGGGTGTCGAGCGGCTCGGCGGCAGCGCCGCCCAGCGGGAGATCGTCGAGGACACCACGATCTACTGCGCGATCCAGGCCAACCGGCCCGACGTCGCCCGGTCGCTGCTGCAGACCCGGCTCGACCGCCGCAGCTGTCCCCGCGACATCCGCCGCCGCGCGCAGCTGCTCACCGGCGAGCAGACCGCGCGTTCGTCACGGAGCACCTGACCCGGGCCCCCGGTCGCCGCCGGCCCGTGCGGGATCCGGTGGGATTTCCGGAGCCAGAGCGAGGAAAGCTAATTACTCAGATCCGGGCCTGAAGATTCGCATGACGTCGGTCACCTACGCGTGGGCACGCCGAAGCGGCATTCGACCCGCGCCGACTCGTGCTCCCACCAGCCCGGACGGCTTGTCTGCCCGCCTGCCCGCCCGTCTCTGGCGGACCGTGGCGGATGAATGACCCCATAGTCAAGCTTTGGCGACCCGCCATGTACGACCTGGGCAGATGTTAGGAAGGACCCGGCTCGTCGCCCTTGGGCCAGCGCTGGGTGAGGCTGCGGCCTCGGCCCGGTCGGTCGCGCATCCACGCTTGGAAGGTCGACATGCGCCAGCGGGGGCGGTCGGGTACCGATGCGTCGTCGGGTGGTGGCATGCGGCCCTGGGAGCGGTAGCGGCGTAGCGTGCTCGGCTCGACTCCGGCTAGCTCGGCCATCTCGCGGTAGCCCAGCAACGGGTCGTCGTCGGCCATGCCGTGATCTTATGGTTCGGCTAAATGATGGCGCGCCGCGCGGTATTCTGGAGGTGTAGGCGGTCCCGACGGGTGTTGGCGCACCCGACCGGGACCTTGATCACAGACCTGCGTAGACAGGACGGTAACCCGTGTCCCATCTTCCTCCACACTCCGGCGACGGCTGGCCTCGGCGATTCCAGCACGCGCGGTCGGTGCCGCTGGGCCAGGGCCTGGTGTCGCTGACGCTGCACTCGGGCGCGACCACGCGGGACGTGGCCGGCGTCGCCGCGATGATGCATCCAGCGGTGTACCTCGACCACCGGACGGTGCAGCCGGACGGCACCGCCGTGAGCCTGATCTTCCGTGAGATCCCCTCGGGCGTGCCGGAGTCCGTTCCGCTGCCCGCACTGCCGTCCCAGGGCCCGGACGTCATGGCCGACGCATCGACCGTTGGCCCCACCGCCTGGCAGCCGGACGTGGACGCGGCGACCGTGCCTGCCCACGGTGGGCTGACTCCGTATGAGTTGGCCGTCTGGGAACTCGTCTCGTCATCCCCGGGCGGGGCGTACGGCGCCCGCATCGTGCGGATCATCCGGCGGGAAGACCCAGAAACCGTGATTGCCTTCGCGGAACTCCTCCGTGACCGGCGCTGCGGCTGTCACCGAACCTGACATGTCTGTTCGGGTCGCGCGGCGGGGCCGGCCGCTCGTCTCGCGTCCGCCGGCCGCCGCGTCACACCCGCTGTCAGCGGCTCGGGTCTGAGGGGCCCTGCCCTTCACAGCTCGGGCTGAGCGGGGCTCCTCCGGCGGGCAGGCAAGCTCCGCTTTGCCCCAGGGTTCCCGGCCAGGCAAGACCCGTCGATGAGCGTTGACCTGAGCGTCACGGGTGCGGGTCTTGCCTGGCCGGGGTTCCTGGGGCGACCCTCTGGGTGCCTGCACGACGGAGGAGACACGCGTACTCGCGCCGGCCCTCCCCTCCTCTGGTGGAAGGGCCGGGGCCCGGGGCAGAGCCCCGTATGTCGGCGAGCAAGAGACGCGTTCGACCGACTGTGTCTGTCCGAAGCGGTCGCCAATGCCGGGGCATCCGGTAGGTAAGCTTTCGGCGCAAGCTGATCTGGTCGCTCGTGGAGGTTCGGTGGCGCTCCCTCCGAGTCAAGGGAAAGTCGTTGCTCCGGGAGCTCCGACCTTCGCACTCCACACGCTTGGCTGGCGAGCCTTCCAAGATCTCTGTGGGACTGTGCTGAGTGAGGTGTGGGGTCAGTCGGTGCAGGTATTCGCCGACTCAAATGATGCCGGCCGTGACGGAGCCTTCTACGGCGTGTGGGCTCTTCCTCCGTCATCGACGGGCTTTCAAGATATACCAGATGGACCTTTCGTTCTCCAGTGTAAGCACACGAAAAGTGCGGATTCGACGCTCACCCCATCGGAACTTGAGGGCGAGTTCAAAAAAGTTCCGTCACTAGTGCGCCGGGGCCTATGTCGGACCTACGTACTGCTTACCAATGCGCGCGTTACCGGGGAAAGTGAGGCCGTTATTCGCGGGCGACTGATGGCCGCCGGGGTCGTGCATCCGCTGGTTTTTGCAGGAAACTGGCTCTGCAATACTATTGCCGCAAATAGGAACCTGCGGACATTTGTTCCGCGCGTCTATGGACTCGGCGACCTATCGCAAATTCTTGACGAGCGTGCATATGCTCAAGCTTCGATCTTGATGGCCGCAGCGAAGGATCAGCTTGCAACATTTGTAATCACGGAGCCATACCGCAAGGCGGTTAGATCACTGGAGAAGAACGGCTTCGTCCTTCTTCTTGGCGAACCTGCCGTTGGAAAATCTGTCATCGCAATGATGCTTGCGCTTGGATCTGCGGACAAATGGAAATGCATGGCACTCAAGCCTCGCTCCGCAAGCGAGTTGGTTGATCGCTGGAATCCGCACGAGTCGGGTCAATTCTTCTGGGTTGACGATGCGTTCGGAGCCGTCCGGCACGACGCGGAACTAACTCGGGACTGGCTGCAAAGTCTGCCCCACGTGATGGCAGCCATTGACCAAGGCGCACGGGTCGTGCTGACCTCACGCGGTTATATCTATCGTGAGGCGCGCCCACTATTGAAAGAGTACGCATACCCTCGTCTACGTGAGCAGCAGGTTGCTATAGACGTGGAGGCGCTCACCGTAGACGAACGTAAGCAGATCTTGTACAACCACTTGAATTACGGTGACCAGCCTGTCGATGTCCGCCGCAAGATGAAGCCTCATCTCGACAGCGCGGCGATCGTCGCACCGTTTCGACCGGAGGTCGCGCGCCGCCTCGGACTTCGAGCTTTCACGGCCCGGCTCACGATAGATCGAGCAGGTATAGAGGATTTCATGCAGAAACCCACAGAGTTTCTGCATGACGTTTACGGCCAGCTTGACTCTGACAGCCAGGCAGCTCTCGGCCTTGTCTACGTAGCTACAAGGGACGGAAATCTATCCAGGGCGGCCGGACTGGACGCACAGCAGCTGGAGATAATCGCTAGCATTGGCGGCACCCCTGCGGGCGTCATGAAAGCCGTCTCAAACCTCGTTGGCACATTCCTCCGGGAAGACGGAGATCCATTTTCGAGTGAGGGCGTCTCATTTCGTCACCCGACGCTGCGCGAGGGATTCGCCTCATGGATTTCGCGTCAGCCTCACTTGCTGGGCATCTTGATTGCAGGCTTTCCTGACCAGAGGCTGGCAGATCAGATCGACTGCACAAACGACGTACGGCAGGGGACTCTACTCAAGGTTCCGTCGGTGCTTTATCGAGACATTGCCGAGCGGTTTGCATCGACTAATCGGCGAGTGGAAGCCGATCGCGACAAGGCGGGAATTGCAGGCTATAACACTGACTACTGGAACTGGAAGAGCAGTTTGCACCGACTTCTTGCCGAGCGTTCGAGTGACGAATTCCTAAAGGCCTACACCGAGCGGGATCCGAGTATCCTTGAAGATCTGTCGCAATTCAAGTCGTACGGTGATTTCGCGCTCGAGCCCCCCGTCTTGGCCAGAATTTATCGGGCCGGCCTGCTTCCCGAATCGGTGAGGGCCAGCGCGATCGACACGCTATGCGAGTTGGTTGCCGAAAGCCCGGACGCAGGATGGATCGAGAAGCCGGAATGGAATATCCTACTTGCGCCCTTAGATCGTGCGAGGCTGATTCAAGTCGTTCGCGACCTGGTACCACACCTTGAAGACTTGGTAGGCGAATGGACCAGCGAGGATGCCGATGACGACGACGGATCCGTCGTTGAAGCCGTGCTCGCACGATATGCTGAAATGTTTGTGTCGATGGACGAATTCGATATTGCTTCCGAATTTGAAGGTGAGCGAGAGGCGTACGCGAATTGGGTGAGGGAAAGGCTAGAGGATGCGGCGGATAATAACTCGGAGGATTTCTACTGGGATGACGATCTTCCGTATCGCGGTGAAGCGATGCCATTTGCAGTCCGACCGGTAATGATGAGGGGAGAAATAAAGACGAGAAGCATTTTTGACGATATTGATCAGTAGTGGGGATCGCCTATTGGTCTGGCGCCGAGAGTCGGGTGCCCGAGGGATATCGGCGACGCGCCGACGCTCCGACGGGCGCGGGTGGGTGGCAGACCCGACGCGGCTGGGGTGCCGAGCGGAGCGAGGCGGGGCCCCGGGGCGTGGCGGGGCTGACGGGTCCCGCCCGTGCGCGGCGTGTGCGGCGCTGCGCGGCGCGCCGGCCGGAGGCCGGCCTTGAAAAATGTAAAGTTTTTCTACGATGGCGATCTTGGTGTCTTGGTGTTGCGTCTTCACTTACCCTGTCGTCGCATGCTGTACTCACCTGATGTCACCAGGTAACGCCTTCAGACAGCAGGCGGCTGGCGTCAACCTGCTGCCGTCGGAGTGCGAGATCCGCAGCACCTTGGCCGCGCCCCCCCCGCAACGGTCTCCAGGAGTGGTGCGAGGCCAGTGCCAACGCGGGGTAGCTGGACGGTTCGCTATCGTGCCGACCATGAACGAGGGGGCGACGTTGTGAGGCTGTGCGCTGCCCCCTGCCCGCCGGTCTTTTAGTTGATCAACTATACGAGGATGGCAGGGCTGGACCATCAGCGATGACCTCCGGGCGCTATTACCCGACCGAGCGGAAATCGGCGAGGGATTCGCCACGCCGACTCCTCCTATAGCGGCGGCGTTTCGATTTCGCTGCCGCTTCTATGACGAGTGTCCCAGACTGGCCAGAAACATTCGACTCGGCAACTGAGTCGCCAAGGCCACGGTGAGATACTGCGCAAATTAGAATGTGAATCTCAGAACCTCGGATGACCATTTCTGGTAGCGAGCTAGTGGGCCAACGACTTCACGGTCATTCCGCAAGCCCTCGATTATATCGAGGAGAGCTTCAACTACTTTCTTGGCATCGTCATCTAGGCTGGCATCATCCACGCGATCTCTCAGAAATTCTGTAATGTCAGTGTCGCCGGGGGAACTCTCAATTAGTTGCACCAAGATTCTTGCGTGGGCTGGAGCAACAATTACGATTGTCAGCATAAGGAGAACCGCCTGAAAGTCTCCCCCTCCTCCAGGGGAACCAAGGAAAGAACCGGCATCCTTATCCGGGACGGCGGCGCGAATTAGTCTGTAGATATTTATTAGCTTTTTTCCTGCCCTCGGCGTCGGTATGATCGGGGCAAGTTCGGGAATGAATTCGCGCTCACGTCTCGTGACCGTGAGTTTTCGAGCTGCTATTGCAAACCCACTCAGTGGAGAACTCGCGGCCATTGTGGCGCCGTCGGCTACTGGCGATGAGGTGCGGCGTTCTGGGTCTCCGCTAGCAAGTTCTAGCCTCTGACGACCTTCCATTTCCTCTGGGTTGGCCGGCATATCACCCGGATCGAGATCAGGCATAATTGATTCTAGGTAGTATCGACCGTCTGCGGCACTCATAGGAGGGAGTGAAAATTGAATCTGAAAAATTTTGTCGAGGTACTCAAGGGATCTCGCCTTCAGAAATTCGTTGTTCGCTCCCCGGAAAATCTCGGAAAAGTATATTATAAAGCACCTGATAAGCCAACGCACGTCTACTGCCACAATCACTACAAAAAGCGGCATCGCCAGTAGAAGGTGCGCAGCCTCGAGAATTTCGATCACTTTCTCGGGCCTGCAACGGTCCAGATCATCAATGTATAGAACGATGCGATTAAGTGGGTTTCGTGCTTCGTCTTGTTTCCGCACACGCGCAAGTGCGGTGGTCAGCCCCTCAAGATCTTGACGGACCTCGCCTACCAATCCTCGGTATCGCTCGTATGTAGCCGGCTTGGACCGGTTCTCTAGGTACTTTGAGAGAGAAGCGCACGCATCAACGGAGGTGAATCTATCCTGCGCATCTACTAGTTGTTTATCCAGATCCTCTTGGCGCACCCGAAGTGCCGCTCGCTGCTTATCGGTGAAAACCGCGGCATTCGCAATGAGGCGCCATGCGGGCCGCGCGATCGCTGCGCAGTAGAGCGCTGCCGCCGTGGCCACGGCAGTAGCCTGTCCTATCAACGGCTTAGCTACGAACCAAGCTCCAGCTATTATGGCTGTTAGGGCGAACAACGCCACCAGTGACATGCGGCTAGTCTTGAGGTCGGACCAGGCTTGCCTTAGCGAAGCGCCTACAATTATCGCCATTTTGCCGGGTGATGGAAATTTAGAAAATACTCCCTGGAGGTTTCCGGAGTCGTCGATGCCACCGAGGTCATGCTGTATTTGCTGCTTGCGCTTCTTGATGTCTTCAATTTCTTTCTTTAGCTCTTCCCGCTCCTTTGCGCTTTCCTCAATAAATCTCGGGAGCGAGTCCCCTGCATCCACGCTGGCGGCGAGTTCGGTGAATATCCTTTCTATCAGCCCGGTCCACACGTGGCTGTCATTGTAATGCCAGGCATTGAACGTTACGTGTTTTACGGACTTTACGTATCCCTCTCCACCCACGTACGTGTCGTCCACACGCTGTTCAACCTGACGCAGAAAACTTGATTTGCCGCAGCCCCATTGCCCTAGCAATGCGATGGCGAGCGGCGGTGCGGTACTTTTGGCAGAAATGATCGCGGCGAGCCTGCGGACATCGGCGGCGAATTTGAGCCTGTCGTCGATACTTGGTTCATCACTCAGTGGTTCAGCCAGAAACAAATGTCCGATGTCCCGATCGGATGAAATGTTTCTGGTACGCGCCGTACGGCCGAGATCGACAAAAGAGGAAGGAAACCTGGGCGCCGCAAATGACGGGAAATCGGGTCCGTGGGATGGCTTTGACCTACCCGACGTCGCAAACCTGATCTGATCGAGCAAGCGGTCGCGGGCAACGTCGGCATCGACGTCGAAAAGATCGAGCGGAACTATTGGCGCCAACAATGCGGGCAGGGGACAGTCTTCAACACGTACTGGAATCAACTTTCGGGATATTCCTAGGGGATCTGAGGCGAGGGCTGCCCCCCATTCCTGCTCGCCAGCAGCCGATACCAGGTATGCGTTGGAGATGATGGCTATAATGCGATTAGATCTTGAAATTCCGGCGAGAACGGCGCTCGTCCAGTTCTTTCCCGGGGAAGAATCCCAGGCCCGAAGTAGTACTCGGTACCCTGTGTCCTCAAGTTGCCACGCAATCCACTCTGCCCAGCGCATGTCCTCCTGAGCGTACGAGATGAAGAAGTCCCAGCCATTCGCGTCGGTGTCGTCCCCCGTAGCCATGGAGTCATGTTGCCACCAGCTCAGCGGTCCTCGGCCGGCGCCTGCGATGTTGGGTGGGCTGACCCGGCGAGAACGGCTGGCATCCTCCCCGCAGCCGGTAGCGCGGCAGCTCCTTGATCTCTAACGAGATCAATTCGGCAGCGTGTGGCGGGCTGCTGGCGTCATCGCTGTTGTGGCTGGTTCCCTGCTCAGACGGTGGGGCCTGCTGGTACGAGCTTCCCCTGGAACTGTGGAGATGATCGGCTGGGTCAGGGCCCTGGTCTGATCTGGCGGGCTGTGTCTGGGTGTACCCGGCGCCGCGCGTCTCATGGGCCAGGCTCCCTGCCTGGCCCTG
>Ga0105248_10000063_pt1 | contig 122399 bp, 96 predicted proteins | sample KBSS34metaG_FD_81524 | JGI IMG/M metagenome (GOLD analysis project Ga0105248, IMG submission 81524) | Switchgrass rhizosphere microbial communities from Kellogg Biological Station, Michigan, USA - KBS S3-4 metaG | ecosystem: Host-associated > Plants > Roots > Rhizosphere > Soil | place... | reverse complement strand
GACACCACACACCTCCCGGACACGGCCAGGATCAACGGAAGGGACAGGCCGCATCCCTCACCTTCCACCACAAAGATCAAGATGCCGTCGCCATAGCCACAACCCGAATTGACCAGCAGGATCCCTCGTGGTCCTGAACTGGCCAGGAATACGACCACGCGGGGGCACAAACCCCGATCATGCAAGTGGCTAGCCAGGCAAGTCGCCGATCATGCACCCGATCGCGCCAGCCGGAGCGTGGCCGACCCGCGGACTAGCGCTGGCCGGGCCAGCCGGGCGGGGGTGGCTGGTGCGGACCCGTCGGATAGCCCGGCGGGGGCGGCCCGGGGGGTGGCGGATAGGACGGCTGGCCGTAGGCGACCGGATAGCCGCGCGGCGGCGTCGGGGACTGCAACGTGCCGGAGTTGACGTAGCTCGGCCCGGGGGCGGCCTGGCCGGCGGTGATCTCCCGGGGCCGCGCGGAGACGCGGGGGAGCAGCACCAGGCCGGGGTTGCAGTCGCCGGGACGGACGCGGACCTCGCCCTCACCGGTACCGACCAGGATGAACGCGGTCGGCGCGAGGCTCTGCAGCACGGTCGGTTCGACGGTGTAGTCCTTCTCCCGCTGCAGAGTGGAACCCGCGGTGTGCGACGTGCCCGCGCTGACGGTCACCGTGTTCGACCAGGCGGACGAGTGCGACGTCGTGGTCGACTCGGTCCAGCCGCTGCTCTCGCCCGTCCCCTTCCCCTTCCGCCTTCCGCCGGAGACGGGAAACGTTCCGCCGCTCTTGCCCGTAGTCTGCGCGGTGCCGTCCTGTTCGCCGTAGGTGTTCCCGACGCCCTCGCTGAAGTTGCGGCCGACCTGCTCGGTCAGCTGGGCGAGGACGAAGCGGTGGCCCTTGCCGATGTGGTCGGCCGCGAGCGTCGCCTCGCGGGAGTTGCCGAGCCGCATGAAGACCGTCGCGCTGCCGCCGGTGCCGATCAGCCGCTCCGCGTCGTCGCCCAGATGCTCGAACAGCAGGACGAGGCGGACCCGGGCCAGCTCGGCCTGCCGGACCAGCGCCCGCAGCGTCTCGCCGCCGAGGTGGTCCGCGCCCGCGACGGCGAGGACGTCGGGGGAGCCGTCGCGGCGCCGGCCGCGCAGGTGGTGCAGCAGCGTCTGGACGAGGACGCGGTCGGTGAGGATCTTGCGCCGGGCGCCGCCGGGGCCGCGGCTCGTCGTCGCGAGCACCCGCAGGCTGCCGGTGCCCCACCATGACGCCGGCCCGTCGACCGGCGCCAGCTGGCCGGCCGCGTCCCGCCCGGCGAGCGTCTCCAGCTCGGTGCCGAGGAAGCTCGCCTGGTCGGCCACCCGGTCGCGCTGGCCCAGCTCGGACATCGCCCGGCGCAGCGCCTGGACCTCGTACGGGGTGAACTCACCCTGGTCGAGCGCGGCGCTCTGGTGGCCGGCGCTGCCGCTCTGGCTGTTCGCGATGCGCAGCGCCGCGGCGAGCCGGGGGAACGTGAGCGGCGGGCTGATCGACCGGGTGACGGCTCGCAGGATGCTGACGTCGATCGCCCGCAGCGTCGGGTCGCCGCCGCCGCGGCGGTCCGTGTCGAAGGCGTCGGCGAGCAGGTCGGCCGCGTCGAGCGGGTCCAGGCCGGCCAGCAGGCCGAGCGCGTCGAGCGAGGCGGGCAGCTCGCGCACCTCGGTCGGCACGCCGACGCCGTTCGCGACGAGCACCAGCCCGGCGCCGACCGCCGACTCGCTCAGGTCGACCAGCAGGACGCCGGACCCCGCGGCCAGCAGCGACGCGCCGCCGGTGGCGAGCAGACTCGTCCAGCCGGCGGCGGTGCCGCCGAAGACGTCGACCCGGGTCGACGTCGACGCGTCCAGTGGGTAGAAGTCCAGCCCGGCGGCGATGCGATCCTGCTCCGCCTCCTCGTGCTCGGCGACCCGCCGCTGCCAGTCGTCGTAGGCGCGCTGATAGTCGTCCCGCGCGCGGACGACCTGCTGGCTGTAGTCGTCGAGGACGGCCTTCAGCCGGGTGTCGGCCGATCGGTAGGGCAGGTACCACCAGGCGAACAGGCCGGCGGCGACGAGCAGGCAGAACAGCCCGGCGATCAGGGAGAAGCCGACCGTGCCGAGGGCGCCGAGCACGAAGATGCCGCCGGTGATCGGCTTCCAGATCTGGCCGAGGGCGTCCGCCCGCTCGTGCTCCAGGCCGGCGACGTACGGGCTCGGCGGGTCGGCGTACATCGGCGGCCGGTCGGCCTCGGGGGACGGCACCGCGCCGTGCGGCGGGGCGAACTCCCAGCCCCAGCGTTCGTCGGGCTGGTAGAGCCGGGCGAGCAGGTCCTCCCGCAGCTTCTCGGCCCGCGGTGTGGTCACCTGGTCACCCGCCTGTTCACCCGGTGGCAGTCGTATCACCCCGCCCATTGAACCCAATGTGTCGGCGCGTGGGATCTTGTTGGTCTTATCCGGACCGTATACCGAACGATGTCGTCTGGGTAATGGGCCCCGGGGTGCCATGTTCCCGGTCGTCCGCCGTGATCCGTATGTGTCATCTTCGGCCTGGCGCGGCAGGTCGAACGCGTCGGCCCTGTCGCAACGTGTTCGGGTGCGTATCGTCCGTAATGAGTCTTCGGTGGAATAGATTCGAAGGGCTTTCCAGCGCGCCAGGCTCGCCAGGCGTTGGGTGTCGTGCCTGGTCAGGCCTCGGGTGCCTCCGTGGGTGAACCGCCAGGATGGGACGCTGTGTCTCGGATGACGAGGCCTCGTCGGGGCAGGAGGAACGCCGGAAAGAGCGGACCGACTGGTGACCCGTCGGGTTGTCCGTCGCCGATGTGATGGGAGTCGCTGGTATGGCCGCGCACTCGGGCGATCGTCAGATCAGCCGGCGCTGGCCGCGTTCCCGCCGCGGAATGGCGGTCGGCGTGGCTGCTGTCGGAGCCACTCTCGTCGTCGGCACCGCCGGCGCCTTCCAACTCGTCGGGCCAGACCGGGAACCGGCCGTCGAACGGGCCGTCGGGCACGGCGCTACCGCCGGCTCGCCGACGCCGGCCGGCGGCGCGGCCCTCGCCCGGGTGGCTGGGGGGCTCGACAACGGCGCAGCGGGCGTCACCATGGTTCCTGGTGGGTCGAACGGCTCCGGAGAGGGGGACGCGGCCACGGGTACCGGCATCGTCAGCAGCGCCGCCCTCCCCGGCGTGGGCGCCTGGGCAGCCGCGCGGGTGCCCGCCGACACCGGGCAGGTCATCCTCGTCAGCGCTCCCGACCGGATGTCGACCAACAACACGGTGACGCTGTGGGAACGCCCCGCCGAGACCGCGCCCTGGACGCGCCACGGGCTGCCGCTGACGGGCCGCAACGGCTCCGGCGGCTGGACCGTCAGCCACCACGAGGGCGACCGCCAGTCGCCGATCGGCGTGTTCACGCTGACCGCCGCCGGCGGCCGGCTGCCCGACCCTGGCACGGCTCTGCCCTACGAATACCAGCCGCGCTACTTCGTCGCGGGCAGCGGAGACCTGGACGACCCGATGTCGGCGGCGTTCAACTACGTCGTCGCCGTCGACTACAACCGGGTTCCCGGCCGGCCCCCGTCCGACCCGGCGCGCCCGCTGGGGGAGCAGGCCGGTGGCGACATCTGGCTGCACGTCGATCACCTGACGGCGACGAAGGGCTGCGTCAGCCTCCCGCAGGACCAGCTGGCGTCGATCCTGCGCTGGCTCGAGCCGGGCAGCCACCCCGTGATCGTCATGGGCGACGCGCCGTCGCTCGCCGCGGTGAACCTCTCCTGACGGCTCGTCGGCCGCCGGCCCGCGGCGCGGGCCGGCGCGGGCCGGATGGGGGTGCGGCCATCCGCCGGCGCGGGGCGCGTGACCGGGTTACCCGTCGGCCGAGACCCGCACCCCACACGGCGGATCGGACAGGTAGACCTTGCCCGGCTGACCCGGGTCGAGGCGCACGGCGCCGTCGCCCTCGTGAGCGGTGACGGAGCCCAGCGCCCGGCCATCGACGGAATACAGCGTGAGTGCGCATTCCCCGCCCTGCGCGGCCAGGTCGACGGGTTCGACCTGGATCGGCCCCTCGACCTGAAAGGCCGGCGTGTCTCCGGTGTAGGCCGCCTGGGTGAACGGCAGCGTGACGTTCCCGGAGCCGGCGGCAGCGGACACCGCGCACGCGTCGTCGCTGGCGGTCCACCGGAAGTCGCCGGTGAGCGAGATCTGCGTGGTGAGGCGTCCGTAGATGTCGGCGAAATGCCGCGTGGTCCCACTGCCGACCTCGGTGAGCGTCACCGAGCAGCCGACGTCCGCGCCCTCGATCTGATCGTCGATGGTGATGCGCCACGGCTCGGTCGCGCTGAACTGGACGTCGCCGCGGGCCCCCGCGCCGGAGGCGTCGTTCTTGTCTCCGCCGGTCACCAGCAGGCCGATGACGGTGCCCGCCGCGGCGAGCAGCACGCCGGCGGCGATGCCGAGCGTGCGGCCGAGCGGCCGGCGGCGCCGCTTCGGCGGCGAGGACTCGCTCGGCGCGTCGCCGGCCGGCGCCGACCACGGCCGGGTCGGCGGGACCATCGCCGAGCGCGGAGTCGGGGTCGACGGCGGGGTGTCGCCGCGGCCGCTCGCGAGCACCCTGGTCGCCGGCAGATCCGCCTCCGGCGGCGCCGAGCCGGCGAGCGCCAGGCACAGGTCCGCCGCCGTCGGTCGCTGCGCGGCGTCGCGGGCCATCGCGTTCACGACCGGCCCGCGCAGCGACGGCGCGATCAGATCGCGGTCGATGGCCGGTTCCGCCGCCGCGACCCGGGCCAGGATCAGCTCGACCCGCCCGGTCCCGAACGGTGGCTTGCCGCTCGCGGCGTAGCAGAGCAGCGCCCCCCAGGCGAAGATGTCCGCCGCGCCGGTCGCCTCCGCACCGGACACCTGCTCCGGTGAGTGCCAGCCGGGGGTGCCGACGAAGTGCCCGCTGGTGGTCAGCGCCACCGCGTCGGCCGCCGCCGCGATCCCGAAGTCGATGACCTTCGGCCCGTGCGGCGTCCACAGCACGTTCGACGGCTTGAGGTCGCGGTGGACGAGGCCGGCGGCGTGGATGGCGGCCAACGCCTCGGCGAGCCCGGATGCCAGCAGCACCTGGTCGTCGGCGCGCAGGGGGCCGTTGACGCGCACATGGTCGGCAAGGCTCGGCGCGTCGACGAACTCGGTGGCGAGCCAGGGGCGGTCGGCGGCGAGCTCGAAGTCGACGAGACGGGCCGTGTGCGCGCCTCCGACTCGGAAACACGCCTGCACCTCGCGCTGGAAACGGCGGCGGAACTCCGGGTCGTCGGCCAGCTCCTCGCGGACGAGCTTGACGGCGACGCGACCGAACGGGCCTTCGGCCAGGAAGACGACGCCCATGCCGCCCGCGCCGAGGCGGCCCAGCAGCCGATGACGGCCGAGCTCCGCCGGATCGCCGGGCCGTCGTTCCTGAATCCGAACCGAGGTTCCGCTCATCGTCGGTGGTCCCCCCCACCCGTCCCGTTCCGGCGAATAGCGCCGGAACCGGCGCCGCGCATCGCTGAATATGCCACTGTCCGGTCAGAACGGGTGTTCCAATCGGTCATCCGACCGGATCTGACCAGCGGAGGCGCGTCGACGGACGTCGCGGGCGTCAGGATAGGGCGGCGTCGAAGAACAGGGCGACGGTGAGCGCACCCGGGTCGAGAACGCCGCGGGCGACGTCACCGACATAGGCGGCCCGGCCGCGGCGGGCGCGCAGCGCCTCGGTCGAGAGCGCGCCGGCGCGGGCAGCCTGCGCGGCCAGCCGGATTCCACCCGTCACGTCCAGGCCGTCCGCGACCGCGGCGGCGAGCGCGTCCACCGCGGGCACCATGGCGTCGACCATGGTCTTGTCGCCCGGCCGGGCCTTGCCGAGCCGCCGCACGGTCGCGGTGCCCGCGTCGACGCCCCCGGCCAGCGCGGCCAGCGTCAGCACCGGCGCGTCGCTCGCCTGGCCGATGCCGCGAAACCACAGGCCGAACAGCGGGCCGCTCGTGCCGCCGGTGTCGAGGAAGCCGTGCGCGACGCCGAGGAACAGCGCCCCCGGGGTGGCCGGCGGCACCTCGTCGAGGCGCCGTTCGACCCGGCGCAGCGCCCGGCGGATGTTCGCGCCGAAGTCGCCGTCGCCGGCCCGCCGGTCCAGCTCGCCCAGCTCGGCCGCCTCCGCGTCGAACCGCCGCTGGAAGGAGACGATCCAGGCGGCCGCCCCGTCGAGGTCGAGTCCCGCCTCGGCCGGCCCGTTCGCCTGCCCGGACGGGGCCGCCGGCGTCGGCTCGCCCACCAGTGCCGCCGTCAGCGCCTCGCCGGCGTGGCCGGGTGCGCCGTCGCCGTCGCCGAACGCCGCCTGGGCCATGTCGACCTGCCTCACCTTGCGTCGAGGGGGCGCCGGCCCGCGGGGCCGACGCGCCGCGTGGGCTACCAGCTGAGCGCGACCGTGCGGACGGGGGCGTCCCAGAGCGCGAGCAGCTCGTCGTCGACCCTGGTCAGCGTCACCGAGCAGCCGGCCATGTCGAGGGACGTCACGTACGGGCCGACCAACGCCCGCTCCACCGTGATGCCCGCCGCGTCGAGGATCGTGACCACCCGCCGGTGGACGACGGCCAGCTCCAGGCCGGTGGTGGCGCCGAGGCCGTTGGTGATCGCGATGACCCGGTCGCCGCGACCGATCGCGAGGTCGGCGACGAGCGGGCGGACCAGCTCGTCGGCGAGGTCGTCGGCGGCCGTGAACGCGCGCCGGCCGACGCCGCGCTCGCCGTGGATGCCGACGCCGAACTCCACCTCGTCGGCGGGCAGGTCGAACGACGGCCGGGCGGAGCCGGGATGGGCGCCGGCGGCGAGCGCCACCGCCATGGAGCGGGAGGTGGCCGCGACCCGGCGGCCGAGCGCGCCGACCCGCTCCAGGTCGGCACCGGCCGCCGCGGCGGCACCGACGATCTTCTCGACGACGACGGTGGCGGCCGTGCCTCGCCGGCCCGGGCCGTCGCCGGTCATCGACGCGGTCGCCAGGTCGTCGTCGACGAGGACCTGGCTGACGGTGATGCCGTCGTCGGTGGCGAACTCCGCGGCGATCTCGAAGTTCAGCACGTCACCGGTGTAGTTCTTGACGACGTGCACCACGCCCGCGCCGCCGGAGACGGCCTGGGTGGCGGCGAGGATCTGGCCGGCGGTGGGGCTGGCGAACACCGCGCCGGGGACGGCCGCGTCGAGCATGCCCTCGCCGACCATGCCGACGTGCAGCGGCTCGTGGCCGGAGCCGCCGCCGGAGAGGACCGCGACCCGTCCCGGCGGCGCCGGGTGCGCGCGGGTCACGAAGCTCGGGTCACGGTTCCAGCGGATCAGCCGTGGGTAGGCGAGTTCCAGCCCCTCCAGCGCTTCCTCGACGACGTCGTCCGGATGATTGACGAACTGCCGTCGTGGCGCGCTCACGCTGATCTGTTCCGGCATTGCGTTCTGAGCGGTCATCGCCGGCGGCACTCCGTCTCAGTCGACGCCGTGTCTCAGTCAACACGGTGTCTTAGTCAACACGGTCTCACCCGGCACGGTCTCACCCAACTCGGGTGCCCCTCACCTCGGGCACTGTCCCGTGTACACCCGCGCCCGCCACCGGATCAACAACCGCTCCGGCCAGTCGCCGGACGGCCGCGCGCCCACCTCGCCGACCGTTCGGGGGTCTCGCGTGGCGAACCGGTTACGGCGAGGGGTCCACTGGTCTGGCCGTCGGGTCGGCCCGCGGCGGAAAGAGTATGAAGTACCCGCGCGATCACCTGGCTCGCCGTCCGCCGTCGTCCGCACGCGCGCCTCGCCGGCGGGCACGGCCGGGCTGCGCGCGGCGCGGGTCGCGGCGGAGGCGTCGCCGGTAGTGGCGATAGTGAGGGTAGGGCCGGCCGAGCCGGTGGTAGGTCGGTAGGCGACAGGGACGCCGGACGCGGCGAGCGGCGGCGCCCGGTGCGGGGACGAGCGGAGACGCGACATGCAGCTGGGGATGATCGGCCTGGGCCGGATGGGCGCCAACCTGGTGCGCCGGCTACAGGGGGGCGGCCACGAGTGCGTCGTCTACGACGTCAACGCGGACGCCGTCGCGGCGCTGAAGGCCGAGGGCGCGACCGCGACGACCTCGCTGGCGGAGTTCGCCGCCGCGCTGACTACCCCGCGGGCGGCCTGGGTGATGGTCCCGGCCGGGCTGACCGGGGAGACCGTCTTCAAGCTCGCCGACCTGTTCGAACCAGGCGACATCATCATCGACGGCGGCAACTCGTACTACCGCGACGACATCGAGCGGGCCAAGGCGCTCGCGCCCAAGGGCATCCACTACGTCGACGTCGGCACGTCGGGCGGCGTGTTCGGCCTGGAGCGCGGCTTCTGCCTGATGATCGGTGGCGAGCCCGACGTGGTGACCCGGCTGGAGCCGCTGTTCGCCACCATCGCCCCCGGCGTCGACGCCGCTCCGCGCACCCCAGGCCGCTCCGGTGACCCGACCCAGGCCGAGCAGGGCTACCTGCACTGCGGCCCTATCGGCGCCGGCCACTTCGTCAAGATGATCCACAACGGCATCGAGTACGGCATGATGGCCGCCTTCGCCGAGGGCCTCGGCGTGCTCAACAAGGCAGGCATCGGCAAGGCCACCGGCGCCGGCCACGACGCCGAGACGACCCCGCTCACCCACCCCGAGTACTACCAGTACGACTTCGATATCCCGTCGGTCACCGAGGTGTGGCGCCGCGGCAGCGTCGTCGCCTCCTGGCTGCTCGACCTGACCGCCGTCGCGCTGGCCGAGGACCCCGAGCTGGCGACCTTCGGCGGGCGGGTGTCGGACTCGGGCGAGGGCCGGTGGACGGTGCTCGCGGCCGTCGAGGAGGGCGTGCCGGCGCACGTGCTCACGGCGTCCCTCTACGAGCGGTTCAGCTCCCGCGGCGAGGCCCTCTACGCCGACAAGATCCTGTCCGCCATGCGCAAGCAGTTCGGCGGCCACCACGAGAAGCCCGCGACCTGACGGCCGCGTCCCTGGGGGCTTGCGGAGCACCGCTCGTGGCCGGCGTCGTCGGCCTGGTGGCCGCCGGGTCCCGCGGCGCCGGGCCTTGGGACGCGGGATCTTCAGGCCTCGGTGGCCGGCTCGCCGGTGGCGGCCGGGTGCTCGGAGGCCAGGTGCTCGGCGAGGCGGTCGAGGAGGGGGACCTGGCCGCGGACCAGCTTCGTGCGGGCCGTAGCCAGGTCGAACCAGGCGACCCGGTCCACCTCGGGAAAGGACCGGATTCGGCCCGAGCCGCGGGGCCATTCCAGCTCGAAGGTGTTACTCACCGCGGTGGCCGGGTCGAAGTCGCCGCGCAGGGCGTACGCGGTGACGACCTTCCCGCCGGACTGGCGCGCCGCGCCGAGCTCGACCCACTGCCCGGCGGGCGGCGCGGCGCCGAGCTCCTCGGTGAACTCGCGGGCCGCGGCCGCCCGTGGGTCCTCGCCCGGGTCGTGCTCGCCCTTCGGTATCGACCAGGCGCCGTCGTCCTTGCGCGCCCAGAACGGGCCGCCCATGTGCGCTATGAGCACCTGGAGGGCGCCGTTCGCCGTCCGGTAGAGCAGCAGGCCGGCACTCGTCCGCGCGGGCATGGGGGACCCTCGCTCTACAGGCCGTAGCTCTCGAGGAGGCGAAGCCAGACCTCGCTGACGGTGGGGAACGACGGGACGGCGTGCCACAGGGTGTCGAGCCCGACCTCGCCGACGAGCGCGATCGTGGCCGAGTGCAGCAGCTCCTGGATGTCCTGGCCGGTGAAGGTGGCGCCGACGACGACCCGGCGGTCCTCGTCGACGACCAGCTGGGAGGTCCCGACCAGCCCGACGCCGCGTACGGACGAGCCGGCGACGCCGCTCGTCGCGACCGAGACGACCCGGACCCGCAGGCCGGCGGCGCGCGCCCCCGCCTCGGTCAGGCCGACGGCCGCGACCTGCGGGTCGGTGAACGTCACCCGCGGGATCGCCCGGGAGCCGGCGACCTCGGCGGGCTCGGCGCCGGCGGGGTCGCGCCGGCCGGCGACGATGTCGGCGACGAGGCGGCCCTGGTACTTGCCCATGTGGGTGAGCAGCGCCCGCCCGTTCACGTCGCCGATCGCGAACAGCCAGTCCTCGCCATCGCCGGCCGGACCATCGCCGGCCGCGCCCGCGCCCGCGGCGGCGGCGGCGCCCTCGCGCGCGGCGTCCGCGCCGGCGGCACCCGCGCGCGCGGCGCCGGTCGCGGACCGGACTCCGACGGCCCGCAGGTGCGTGTCGACCTCGACCGGGCGCCCCGGCGTCAGGCCGACCGTCTCCAGGCCCAGGTCGTCGGTCGCCGGGTGCCGGCCCACGGCGACGAGGATCTCGTCGGCCTCGATCTCGGCGCCGTCGTCGAGCGTGACGACGACGGGGCCGCGGTGCTCGTCGGACGCGGCCTGCTCGCGGCGCGCGGTGGTCACCCTGCGGCCGGTCTGGACGATGATGCCCTCCGCCTTGAAGGCGTCGGCGAGCTCGTCGCCGACGAACGGCTCCTCGTGCGCGAGCAGCCGCGGCTGGCCCTCGATGATCGTCACCTCGGCGGCGCCGAGCCGGCGGAACCCCTGCGCGAGCTCCGTGCCGACGGCGCCGCCGCCCAGCACGACCAGCCGGCGCGGCACGGTCGTGGCGCCGGTCGCCGACCGGTTGTCCCACGGCTCTGCGTCGGCCAGGCCGGGAATGGGCGGCCGGACCGCGGTCGTCCCGGTCGCCAGCACCACCGCCCGGCGCGCGGCCAGCCGCCGAGGCCGCCCGTCGGTCTCCGCCGGGACGACCGTCCGCGTCGTGTCGACGTCCACGAGCCGCCGGCCGGCGAGCCGGCCGCGGCCCCGGACCACCGTCACCCCCCGGTCGCGCAGCCACGGGACCTGGCCCGCGTCGGAGAAGCCGCCGACGATCTCGTCGCGGCGGGCGAACGCCGCCGCCCCGTCGATCCCGCCGGTGACCGCGCCGGCAGCGCCGGGCACCCGCCGCGCCGCGGCAAGCACGTCACCGGGGCGCAGCAGCGCCTTGCTCGGCATGCAGCCCCAGAAGGAGCACTCGCCGCCCACCCGCTCGTGCTCGACGACCGCGACCGACAGCCCAGCCTCGGCGAGCCGGCCGGCGGCCACCTCACCGGCCGGCCCGGCCCCGATGACGACGACGTCGAACGTCTCCACGCCACCCGCGTCCGCGTTGCTCATCAGCCGCCACCCCATCCCCGCCGTGCTCTAGCCGTCGAATACCCACCCGTTTCCGTTCGCGGCGCCCGGAGGTCCGGACGTCCCGTCGGTATTCCGGCCAGGCCAACGGTGACAGCTTTCCGTCGTGCTGGACAGTCGCAGAAGGCAACGGCGCCTCCAGCGCAGTGCCAACACAACCACGTCGCCGGCCCGGCACCACGTTCATCCGGACATGCGCCTGAACCGGGGCACCGCCGCGCCGCAGGACGCTCAGCGTCCGAGGCGGCGGGGCGGCGCCTTCAGCGCGCGCACGCCCACGGGATCTCACGGTCGCAGGGGTGGTCGCGCTGCGGCCGGCCCCGTCGGGCAAGCAGGAGGCCCGGCTGGCGCGAGGGGTGCTGGCCGGATCGTCCGCTACGACGGGCGACCTGGCCAGTGCCGATGCTCGCGAGATCGGAGTGTTCGGCTACGCCGCGGTGCCGCCGGAGCTGTCGGGGGCGTCGTCGCCGGTCGCCTGGCCGTTCGGGTGCGGGCGGGAGCCGGCGATGCTGCCGACGACGACGCGGCGGGCGGCCCGCAGGCCGGCCGCGGCGCTGGCGGCGGCCGCGTTGATCGAGACGCCGCTGTTGACCGAGAGGCCGCCGCCCGGCGTGAACGGCTCCGGGTCCGGGTCCGCCGGCGCGGCGGTGGCCGCCGGCCTGGGACGCGGCGTGGCGCGGACGGACGGCAGCCGGCGGGCGTCGGGGGCGGCGAGCCGGGCCGCGTCCGCGGACAGGTCGTCGGCCGCGTCCTGGGAGGCCCGCTCGGCGGCGACGCGGGCCTCGTACAGCTCGACCTCGGCGTGCACCCGCGCGTCGTCCCAGCCGAGCACCGGCGCGATCAGCTCGGCGACCGGGCGGGCCGCCGCCAGGCCACGGTCGCCCGCCTCGAAGGAGATCCGCGTCCGCCTGGTCAGCACGTCCTCGAGCCGCAGCGCGCCCTCGTGCGACGCGGCGTACACCGCCTCGACCGCGAGGTACGCCTCGGCGCCGGGCAGCGGCGCGGCCAGCCTCCGGTCGGCGACGACCATGTCGACGAGCTCCTCGGTGAGCGTGCCGTACCGGCGCAGCAGGTGCTCCACGCGGGCGACGTGCAGGCCGGCGCGCTCGGCGAGCCGCTCCCGGCCGTTCCACACGGCGAGGTAGCCGTCGGCGCCGAGCAGCGGGGTCTTGTCGGTGCAGGACGGCGGGACGGTCCTGGTGAGGCCGGCGGCCGCGGCGTCGACCGCGTCGGCGGCCATGACCCGGTAGGTCGTGTACTTGCCGCCGGCGACGGTCGTGAGGCCGGGCGCCGCGGCGACGACGGCGTGCTCGCGGGACAGCTGGGTGGTGTCGTCCGACTGGCCGGACAGCAGCGGGCGCAGGCCGGCGTAGACGCCGACGATGTCGTCGTGGGTGAGCGGTGAGCGCAGCACCCGGTTGACCTGGTCGAGCAGGTATTCGATGTCGGCGCGGGTCGCGGCCGGGTGGGCGAGGTCGAGGTCCCAGTCGGTGTCGGTGGTGCCGATGATCCAGTGGTTGCCCCAGGGGATGACGAACAGCACGCTGCGTTCGGTGCGCAGGATCAGACCGGTGGCGCCCAGCAGCCGGTCGCGCGGGACGACGAGGTGCACCCCCTTGGACGCGCGCACCGACACCGGGCCGCGCCGGCCGAGCAGCGCGTGCAGGTCGTCGGTCCACACGCCGGCGGCGCTGATCGTCTGCCGCGCCCGGACCCGGATCTCGCCGGCGCCGGGCGAACCGTCGCCGGCCTCCAGGTCGCGCACGACCGCGCCGGTGACCCGCTCGTCCTCGCGCAGCAGGTCGACGACCCGGGCCGAGGTCACGACCGCGGCGCCGAAGCGGGCTGCGGTGCGGGCGACGAACATGGTGTGTCGGGCGTCGTCGACCTGCCCGTCCCAGTACTGGATCGCGCCGACCAGCGCGTCGGCGCGCAGCGACGGGAACTCCCGCAGCGCCGCCTTGCGGGTCAGGTGCCGGTGCATCGGCAGGCCGCCCATGCGTGGCCCCTCGCCACCGGGTGCGGCGGCGCGGGCGGTCCGTGGCGCGGCCGCGCCCGGGCCGCCGATCCGGGACAGGCCCTGCCCGAGCGTGTCGTAGAGCAGCACGCCGCTGCCGATGTAGGCGCGTTCCCAGCCGTGGTGGGTCAGCGGCAGCAGGAACTGCACCGGCCGGACCAGGTGCGGGGCCAGCGTGTCGAGCAGCAGCGTCCGCTCCCGCAGCGCCTCGCGGACCAGCGCGCCGTTGAGCTGCTCGAGGTATCGCAGGCCGCCGTGGATGAGCTTGCTGGAGCGGCTGGACGTGCCCGCCGCCAGGTCACGGGCCTCGACGAGGGCGACCGACAGGCCTCGGGACGCCGCGTCCAGCGCGGTGCCGGCGCCGGTGACGCCGCCGCCGATGACGAGGACGTCGAACGTCTCCTCGGCGAGGCGGCGCAGCGCCGTGGCCCGGGCGGCCGGGTCGAGCCGGCCGGGACGCTCGGGATGCTCGGCCGGCGTCGCCCGGGGGCGCGCGGCGGGGCCGGCCGATCGGGCCGATCCGGTCATCGGGTCTACCTCCTGGCTGCTGCGACCGGGGCCGGCCGACCGCGTGGCTTCGTCAACGTCGCGCGGGGTTCGGCCCGACACCATCGTGCCCGGCGGCGGCGACGCCCGCCGCCGGGGCGGTCCGTTCGGGCCGGGATAGTTCGTCGATGTCGGGCGCGAGCCGGCAGACTGTCATACGTTTTGGTTGCTTGACTCAACCAAAACTTCGGCCGGTCGGCGCCGGTCGGCGCCGGTCGATCCGGGGGTCGATCCGGGGGTCGCCCGCGCGGAACGTCATTCGCCGAAACGCGGCCTCGGGTACAGGGTTTGGTGTCAGCACGGCGATTCGGGAGGAATCTGGTGAGAGCGCCTGGTTCCCGGAGCGGACGGCACGGGCACGCTCCGGGTAAGCGCCTGATATGACCACCGGGGCCCGGCGTGCCCGGACCATGTACCAGTCGGTAGGGGGCAACAATGGCGGCACCAGAGGAGCAGGAATGACGGAACGGCCCGCGCAGCCGGGGCGTGATGATCTGGCCGCCGCCATCTACACCGAGTTGGCACAGCTGGTCCGACGGCTGCGGGGGGAGGCCAGCGACCTGCATCCGGGACTGTCGCTGGCGGCGTACACGCTGTTGCTGTACCTCGCCGAGGTCGGCGAGGCGCGCGCCGCCGACCTGGTGGCGTTCTTTCGGCTGAACAAGTCGACGGTGAGCCGGCAGCTGACGGAGCTCGTCGCCGCGGGACTGGTGGACCGCGAGGCCGACCGCGGCGACAGCCGGGTCCAGCTCGTCCGGGTCAGCAGCACCGGCCTGACGACGCTCGACGCGGTCGACAAGGTCCTGCGCGCCCGGATGCAGACCCGCCTCGACAGCTGGCCCGACGAGGATCTGGCCGTGTTCGGCCGGCTGCTCGCCCGCTACAACGAGCTGCCCAGCCCGCAGGCGCCCGCGCCGGGCAACGCGGCGGGCCGCGGGGCCTCGGGCCGGTCCGGGCTGCGGCCGTCCCCTGTCACCTGACCCCCTGTCACCTGATCGGGCGGCATGTTACTAACGAGTTAACGTCCCCGACGAGTTCGGAGCGAGCCGTATGGACCTGACGTTCACGCCGCAGGAAGAGAGCTTCCGCTCGGAGCTGCGCGGCTGGCTCGACGCCAACATCCCGGCCGCCTGGCGGGATCCGGGCTTCTGGCGCGACCTGCCCGACGACGAGGCCTTCGAGCTGCGGCGAGACTGGGAACGGCGCAAGTACGACGCGGGCTTCGCCGGGATCGCCTGGCCGACGCAGTTCGGCGGCCGGGGCGGCACCCCGGGCATGAAGGCGATCTACGACGAGGAGATGGCGCTCGCCCGCGCCCCGCAGACCGTCAACGCCCTGGGCCTGACGTTCCTCGCGCCGACGGTGATGGCGATCGGTACCGACGAGCAGAAGCGGGACATCATCGGCCCGATGCTGCGCAACGACGTGATCTGGTGCCAGGGCTTCTCCGAACCGGGCGCCGGCTCCGACCTCGCCGCGCTGCGCACCGCCGGCGTGCTCGACGGCGACGAGTACGTCGTCAACGGCCAGAAGATCTGGACGACGAACGCCATGCACGGCGACAAGCTGTTCGCCCTGGTCCGCACCGAGCCGGGCAGCCAGGCCCATCACGGCATCTCGATGCTGCTCATCGACATGCGCCAGCCCGGCGTCGAGACCCGACCGCTGCGTCAGATGAGCGGGGCGAGCGAGTTCGGCGAGGTGTTCTTCACCGACGCTCGGGTGAAGGCCGCGGCGAACCTCGGCGGCATCGGCAACGGCTGGAAGACCGCGATGCTGCTGCTGTCGTTCGAGCGCGGCGCCTCCGGCATCTCCCAGTACGCCGCGTACCGGCAGAGCTACGACGAGATCGCCGCCGTCGCCCGCCGGCTCGGCCGGGACAAGGACCCGGCGCTGCGCCGCGAGCTCGCGAGCCGCCTCGTCGAGCTGGAATGCCTGCGCTACCACGCGATGCACGTGCTCACCCAGGTCGAGCAGGGCCGCGACCTCGGCTCCGAGGCGTCGATCACCAAGCTGCAGTGGTCGGAGACCTACCAGAAGCTCTTCGAGACGTTCGACCGCCTGCTCGGCCTGGACGGCGTCGTCACCGCGCCGGTCGACGGCCTCGACCTCGCCTCGCTGCAGTTCGAGGCGTTCTGGACCCGGTCGGTGACGATCTGGGGTGGCTCGTCGCAGGTGCAGCGCAACATCGTCGCCGAGCGGGTGCTCGGCCTGCCGCGGTAGCACGCCGCGGAAAGGGGCAACGACGTGTACTTCGCCTTGACCGACGAGCAGCGAGCGCTCGCCGAGACGGTCCGGGACTTCCTCGCCGACCGGTTCGACCTGACGGCCGTGCGGGCCGTGTTCGAGGACACCGCCGGCGACGGCCACCCGCAGCAGCTGTGGAAGGCGTTCGCCGAGCAGGGCTGGCTCGCGGTGCTCGTGCCCGAGGAGCATGACGGGATGGGCCTGGGCCTGCTCGACGCGCAGGTACTCGCGCGTGCCTTCGGCGCCGGCACGGTCCCCGGCCCGTGGCTGCCGACGGTGCTCGCGGGCGAGGCCGTCCGGCTCGCCGGCTCGCCCGAACAGCGCTGCGCCGTCCTCGCGCCGCTGGCCGCGGGTGAGCTCGTCGCCACGGTCGCGCTGCGCGGGCCCGGCGGCGCGTTCGACGCGACCGGAGTGGCGGTGAGCGCCGGCGCGGGCGGCCGGCTCACGGGGACCGCGTCGCCGGTGGAGTACCCGGGGGTCGCCAGCACGGCGGTCGTCGCGGCGACGGAGACGCCCGCGTCCGGGGGCGCGGACGGCCGGGCGGGCATCGGCCTCTACCTCGTCGACCTGTCGGACCCGGCCGTCGCCGTCACGGCGCTCGACAGCTACGACGGCACGACCCGCCTCGGCGTGCTGACCCTCGACGGCGCCGCCGGCGAACGGCTGCCGGGCTCGGACGGGAGCGTGCTCGCCGAGCTGAACCGGCGCGGCGCCGTGCTCGCCGCCGCCGACCTCGTCGGCATCGCCCGGGCCGCGCTGACCAGGACCATCGAGTACGACAAGACCCGGGTGCAGTTCGGCCGTCCGGTCGGCGGGTTCCAGGTCATCAAGCACACGCTGGCGGACCTGCACGTCGCCGTCCTCATGGCCGAGCACGCGGCGCTGTACGCGGCGCACGCCGTCGACGCGGAGCTGCCGGACGCGCAGCTCGCCGTCGCGGTCGCGAAGGCCAAGGCCAGCGAGACGGCCGAGCGGGCCACCGGTGCCATGATCCAGTACCACGGCGGGATCGGCTACACCTGGGAGCACGAGGCGCACTTCTTCTACAAGCGGGCCAAGCGCCTGGTCGGCACCTTCGGCGACACCGGCCAGCACCTCGACCAGATTGCCGCGCTCAGCCTCGACTCCGTGGCGGCCGGCTAGCGATCCGACGGGCCCGGGCCGGCAGGCGTTCCGGCCCGGTCAGGACGCCCGCCCCGGCGCTGGCGCAGCACCCGACCTGGCTCCGGGCCACGGCGGCGTGAACACTTGTGGCATGACTGCTGACGCCTCCGCGGGCACCTCGCCGGACGCCTCGTCGCTCGCCCTGGACGCCGTCGCCCGGACCAGAGCGGGCACCGAGCTGGCCGCCGCGCAGATCGAGCAGCTGGTGGCGGACTTCGTCGCCGGCCGGATTCCCGACTACCAGATGTCCGCGTGGCTCGCGACGGTGGCGTGCCGGGGGCTGTCGCGGGCGGAGACGGTCGCGCTGACCCGGGCGTACGTCACCGGCGGCGAGACCCTCGACTTCGCCGCGTCCGGGCGGGTGGTGCTCGACAAGCACAGCACGGGCGGCGTCGGCGACACGGTGAGCCTCGTCGTCGTCCCGCTGGTCGCGGCGTGCGGGGTCGCGGTGGCCAAGATGAGCGGCCGCGGCCTGGGCCTCACCGGCGGCACCATCGACAAGATGGAGTCCGTCCGCGGGCTGCGCCTCGAGCTGGACGCCGACGACGTCTACCGGATGGTCGACGAGGTCGGCATGGTGATCACCGGGCAGAGCGCGCGGCTGACCCCGGGCGACAAGGCGACCTACGCGCTGCGCGACGTCACCGGGACGGTGGACAGCCTGCCGCTGATCGCGGCGAGCATCGTCAGCAAGAAGGTCGCCGTGGGCGCGCACGGCGTGCTGTTCGACGTGAAGACCGGCGCTGGGGCGCTCATCCCGGACCAGGACCGCGCGCTGGAGCTCGCGCGGCTGATGGTCGAGGTCGCGACCGGCGCCGGCCTGCGCTGTCAGGCCGTGCTCACGGACATGAGCCAGCCGCTCGGCTACGCCGTCGGCAACGCCCTGGAGGTACGCGAGGCGCTGGACGCGCTGCGGGGCGTCGACGTGCCGGGGTTGACCGGCCTGAGCCGCACGATCTCAGCCCTCATGCTGCGCGCCGCCGACCATGACCTCACGCCCGCCGCCGCCGAGCGGAAGGTCGACGAGATGCTGGCCGCCGGCGCGGGCTACGAGCAGTTCCTGCGCTGGGCGGCGGCCCAGGGCGCCGAGCCTGGTGCCCTCGACGAACCGGGCGGGCTGCCGACGGCCGCCAACCAGACGCCGGTCCTCGCCGACCGGGCCGGCTTCGTGTCCACGGTCGACCCGCGGCTCATCGGCACCGCCGCGATGCGGGTCGGCGCGGGCCGGCTCGTCAAGGGCGGCCCGCTCGACCACGCGGCGGGGGTTGTGCTGCGCCGCCGGGTAGGCGACCAGGTCGCGGCGGGCGAGCCGCTGGCCGTCATCCACCACCGCGACGGCGTCCAGCCACCCGTCGACCTGGTCAGGGACGCGTTCCGGGTGACCGAGTCGGCTCCGGCCGAGCCGCCGGTCGTCCTGCAGATCATCTGACGGCCGACCGCCGGTCAGCCGCAGTGGACGCGGCGGGTCCAGACCAGTCGCGGCGGGGTGCTCGTGGCGACGCCGGCGTAGGTGTGCCGCCAGGTGCCCAGCACGTTGGTGAGCGCCGGGCGCACGGCGAGCACCAGCGGCGTGCCGGGCGGGACCGCGACCTTGCCTGCTGCGGTCGGCATGCCCGTGATCCACCGCTGGTAGAGCTCGGTGACGTCCGCGCTGATCTCCTGCGCCGGCGCGGCCGGCGGCCCCGCCGGCGGTGCGGCGCCGGCGCCGGCCGCAGGCGGGTCACCGGCATCGGCCGGCCCGCCGGCGGCGGCCAGGGCGTCGGGCACCGTCGGGTCGTCGGGCGCCGTCGGGTCGTCGGGCACCGTCGCGTCGCCTGCCGGCGACGGGCCGCCGTAGCGGGACCAGGCGAGGCTGCCGCGTGGTCGGTTCGCGACCAGGTCGAGCGTCGGGATCGTGGTCGGGATCGTGCCGACGGCGAGCCCGGTGAGCGCCGACGGATAGGCGGCGAGTGGGTACGGCCCCTCGTCGGTAGGCGCCCCGTCGGTGCGCAGCAGGGTGATCCGCAGCTCCACCCGGCGCACGCAGGCCGCCGGCGCCGGCAGCAACGGGAAGACGATCTCCGCGGTGAGCAGGTGGTCGTCGCCGCGCCGGGGGAGGTGCCGGTAGTCGCGGCCGACGGGCAGCTCGTCCGGCGCGGCCCGCACCTCGCTGCGCGCGCCCCGGCCGGGCGCGTAGGACGTCAGCAGATAGCCGCGAGTGGCCGTGATCGGCACGCCGGGCGTCTCGGTCACCGTCCGGTGCGGTGCCGCGGCCGCGGCCGCCGGGCCCGTCGCCGGCGCCGCGGTCGTCGGTCCGGACAGCGGGCGCAGCGCCGCCGGTCCGCCGCCGATGCCCAGCACCACGGCGCTCAGCGCGAGGAGGCTGACGGCGCCGCCCGCCAGGGTGAGGAAGATCCGGCCGCCGCGTCCTGGCGTGCGCAGGGTGACGCCGAGGCGCTCCCGCAGCAGCCGCTCGATCCGACCGCCGAGCGGCTCCAGCCGAGTCTGCGTCCGGGTCGCCGTCCTGGCCGTCGCCCGGTAGGCGAGGGTGGCCCCGGCGCGCGCGCGGGCCGTGCGCGCCGGGCGTACTGCGGGCCGCGTGACCTCGGCCGGCCCGATCCGGGCCAGGACGATCGTCGTCGCCTCCGCGTTGGCGACCTCGTCGGCAGAGGCCGCGCCGCCCGCGCCGCCCGGCGCGGGTCGTGCGGGCGGCGATGCCGCTGCGGGTCGCGCGGACCGGTCGCCGCGCGTGGTCGTGACCACCGAGAGGTTGTCCATAGGTGCGCTCCGGCCACGGGCTGTCCGTCGGGTCGGCCGCATCCGCCGGGGAGTCGACCACTGTACGCAGTTACCTTGTCACCATGTGTCGGGTTGACCGGGCTGACGCGCCGCGGCGGCTGTGGCACCGTAGTGCGCTCTGCGTGCCGATAGGCGCCCGTTGGGCCCACCGCGCGGCCCGTGTCGCGTGCGGGACGGCCCCTCGTGGCGCGCGTGTCGCCGCTGGTACGGTTCCGCGGAGCCCGGGAACACTTGGAGCCCCTATGACAACCCCAGCGCCTGGCCAGCCGGATCCGTACGCGAAGCCCGGGTCCGAACAGCCGCCGCCTGGCGCCGGCTATCCGTCGCCCGGGCCGGGCTACCCGCCCGGTCCCAGCTACGGCGACCCCAACGCGGGCTACCAGCAGCCGGGTCCCGGCTACGGTGACCCGAACGCGGGCTATCAGCAGCCGGGTCCCGGCTACGGCGACCCGAACGCCGGGTACCCGCCCACCCCGGGTTACCCGGGTTACCAGGGCGACCCGAACGCCGGATACGCGCAGCCGGGTTACCCGCCCGGCCCCGGATACACGCCGGCCCCCGGCTACCCGCCGGCTCCGGGTTACCCGCCCGTTCCCTTTGGCGCCGACCCATCGGCGCCGTTCGGTCGGCATCCGATGACCGGTGAGCCGTTCTCGGACAAGGACAAACTGACGGCGGGCCTGCTGCAGATCCTCCTCGGCGGGGTGGGTGCCGGTCGCTGGTACATGGGCGACTACGGCATCGCGGTCGCCCAGCTGCTGACCTGCGGTGGCCTCGGCATCTGGTCGCTGATCGACGGCGTGATGATGCTGACCGGCAACGTCCGGGACAAGTTCGGCCGCCCCCTGCGCGAATAGTCCGGTACGCCTAGGCGCGGTCAGTGAAGACCGCGGATGTGGACCACAGCACGGCCAAAAGCCGCGCACGCCCGTCGTGCGCGGCTTTTCGCTGTGCCGCGACGTCTGCAACGTCCGAGCCGTCCACGACGTCCGCGACCGAGTCGCCGGTTCTGGGAATTCATGCTCTGAGCGCTTGCTTTCGGCATCCATAACCGTGATCATGTGATCTCCGACACAGATCCCTGTGTGTTGTGATGGTTACTTGGGGTGTCATGGTGGCGATGCACGTGGTTCGCGGCCGGCGCCGGCGCGCGGGCGTCCCCGTGGCCCGTGTCGACGTCCCCGTGGCCCGTGCCGGCGGCCCCGCGGCCTGTGCCGGCGGCCCCGCGGGCCGTCCCGCGCCGCCTTACGCGGCGGCGCTCGTGAGACTTCTGCGGCTCGGATCGCTGTCTGCCCTGGTCTCGGTCGGTGCGCGCGGAGCGGCCGAGCGCGGGCCCGCGTCGACGCTGTGCGTGTTTGCCCGGGTCACTTGTGTCTTCGGCCCGTTGCGGCAATCCTGGTGACCTGCGCCACGTTTCATTGTGCAACTATCGCCTGTTGATCTTGATGTCGACGGGTCCTGGGGTGCCGCGGAGGTTCTGCGTGGTCACGGAAAGCCAGCCGGCGTTCTTACACGTCGGGTCACTCGAGGTCGTCTACGCCGGGGTCGTACGCGCGCTGCGCGGCGTGACCCTGTCGGTGGGCGCCGGCCAGGTCGTGGCCGTGCTCGGCGCCAACGGCGCGGGCAAGTCGTCCCTGCTGCGCGCCGTCTCCGGCACCCTGGGGATGCACGGCGGGAAGGTCACCGGCGGCGCGATCCGGTTCGACGGCCACGACCTCGTCGGCCGGGGCGTCGCGGACATCGTCCGGCTCGGCCTCGTGCACGTGCCGGAGGGCCGCCGGATCTTCGGCCGGCTGACCGTCGACGAGAACCTCCGGGCCGGCGCGACGTCTGTGCGCGGCCGGGCGGCCCGCGTGCAGGCCCGCGACCGGGTCTACGACCTGTTCCCGCAGCTCGCCGACCGGCGGCACGCCCGGGCAGTGCTGCTGTCCGGCGGCGAGCAGCAGATGCTCGCGATCGGGCGCGGGCTGATGTCGACGCCGCGGATCCTGCTGCTCGACGAGCCGTCGCTGGGGCTCGCCCCCCAGGTCATCGGCAAGATCGGCGCCGCGATCCGGCAGATCAACGCCCAGGGCATGTCGGTCGTCCTCGTCGAGCAGAACGCCGCGATGGCGCTCGCGCTGTCGGAGACCGCCTACGTCCTGGAGCTCGGGCGCACGGCGCTGTCGGGACCGTCCGCCGAGCTGGCCGCCTCCGACGAGGTCGCCCAGCGCTACCTCGCCGTCGCGGGCGAGCCCGCGCCGGGCGCCGACGAAGCGGCGTCACCCGACGCGCCTCGCGACGGCACGGGTGCGGCGCCGGGGAGCCCGGCGCGGACGCTTTCCCGGTGGCAGCCGCCACCCGCTCGGCGGATCCTGTCGCGACCGCGGGCGCGGGCCGCCGGCGAGCAGGGCGGCGTGCCGGCGGGGGAGTCCCGGTGACCGGGGCCGCCGACACGACCTCGGTGACCGGCTCGCCGGGCGCCGGCCCGCTGACGCGCGAGCGGCCCGTGCCCCAGCCGCCGGCGGCCGAGCCACTGGTGGTGCGGGACGTCACGGTGCGGTTCGGAGCGCTGGCCGCGCTCGCGGACGTGTCGCTGCGGGTCGAGCCGGGCTCGGTGCACGCGCTGATCGGGCCGAACGGCGCCGGCAAGTCGACGCTGTTCAACGTCATCTCGGGCGTGTACCGGGTGACGTCCGGGCGGGTGCTGCTCGGGGAGACGGTGCTGACCGGCCAGCGACCGCACCGGGTGACGGCCCTCGGGGTCGGCCGGGCCTTCCAGAACCTGGCCGGATCGCCCTACGAGTCGGTGCTCGACAACATCATGATCGGCCGGCACCACCTGATGCGCACGGGCTTCCTCGGCGCGGGCCTGCGGGTGCCCGCGGCCCGCCGGGAGGAGCGGCTGCACCGGGCCAGGGCGCGCGAGATCGCCGAGTTCCTCGACCTCGGCGCTCGCCTGCACGTGCCGATCGGGATCCTCCCGTACGGCGAGCGCAAGCGGGTCGAGGTGGCCAGGGCGCTGGCGACGGAGCCCCGGGTGCTGCTGCTGGACGAGCCGGTCGCCGGCATGAACGGCGTCGAGACCGCGCAGATGACCGCGGCGATCCGGGCGATCCGGGCCTCGCTCGGGATCACCGTGCTACTGGTCGAGCACGACATGGCGATGGTCATGTCGCTCGCCGACCGGGTCACCGTGCTCGACTTCGGCCGCGTCGTCGCGGACGGCACCCCGGCCGAGGTCAGCCGCGACCCGGCCGTGATCCGCGCGTACCTCGGCACCGGCGACGAGGGCGACGCAGCGACCGGCGCGGCAGCCGTCACCCTGGCCGCGGACGCCGCCGGCGGCCCCGGCCCGGCCGAGGCCGCCGGCGGCCCGGCGACCGGCGCGGCCGCCGCCGGGCAGCGGGCCGACCCGGACGACGAGATCGCCGTCAGCACGAGGAAGGAGCAGCCGTGACGACGTTCGTCTCGCTGTTGGTCAACGGGATCTCGCAGGGCGCGGTGTACGCGCTCATCGCCCTTGGCTTCGTGATCATCTTCAAGGCCAGTGAGGTGCTCAACTTCGCGCACGGCTCGATGCTGTTCGTCGGCGCCTACCTGACCGCGCGGCTCGTCGGACCGGTCGGGTTCGCCGCCGCCGCGGTGATCGGCGTCGTCGGCACCGCGCTGCTGGCCGTTCTCGTGGAGCGGCTGCTGTTCTCCCGGGTGGGCAGGGGCACCGGTCTCGCCACCCAGGGCCAGGTGGCCGCGTTGACGATCATGACGTTGGGCCTAGACATCGTGATCGCGACCGACCTGACCCGGCGGATCGGCTCCCGCGTGCTGTCCCTGGACCAGCCGTGGGGAACTGGGGCGTTCTCCGTCGGCGGTGTCGGCCTGGCCTACAACCGGCTGATCGCCATGGGTACCGCGGCCGTGCTGATCCTTGCGTTCTTCGCCGCGTTCCGGTTCACCGGCTGGGGCGTGGCGCTGCGGGCCAGCGCCGAGGACCCGGAGGCGGCCGCGCTGATGGGCATCCGGCACTGGCACGTCAGCGCGCTGGCCTGGCTGGTCGCGGGCGGTCTCGCCGCCGTCGCCGCCGTCTTCCTGACCGGAAGCCCGACGCCCGGCCTGGAGCCGTCGATCCGCACCGTCGCGTTCCTCGCCTTCCCTGCGGCCATCATCGGCGGCCTGGACTCGACCACCGGCGCCCTGGCGGGCGGGGTGATCGTCGGCGTCGCCCAGTCGCTCGTCGCCGGTTACGCCGACCATCTGCAGTTCCTCGGCGGCGACTTCGGCGGCGCGGTGCCCTACGTCGTCATGCTCGTCGTCCTGCTGGCCCGGCCGGCGGGGCTGTTCGGCACCAGGGAGCTGGCCCGTGTCTGACACTCACAGCACGTCCCGAGCTCGCGGCTTCTGCGCGGTGCGCGGCGCCGGCGGCCCGCGCGCCGCGCTGACCGCCCGGCTGCCACTGGTCTCGCTGCTCGTCGTTCTCGTGGTCCTCGTCGTCCTGCCGCTCTACCTGCAGGAGTTCTGGCTGCGGGTCGGGTTCTCGATCTTCGGCGCGGTGATCGGCGCGATCGGCCTGACGATCCTCGTCGGCACCACCGGGCAGCTCTCGCTGGGCCACGCCTTCTTCCTCGCGGTCGGCGCGATCAGCTACTGCTGGCTGGCCAGCGAGCCGAGCGACCTGGGCAGCCGGCACCTCGGCGGCCTCGGCCTGCCGCCGCTGGTCGCGATGGTGCTCGCGGTCCTGATCTCCGGGCTCGCGGGCCTGCTGTTCAGCCCGGTGTCCGCCCGGCTGCGCGGCATCTACCTCGGCATCGCCTCGCTCGGTCTCGTGTTCGTCGGCCAGCATGTGCTGAACTCGGCCACCCCGGTGACCGGCGGCTTCAATGGTCGGCGCACCCCGCATTTCTCGCTGTTCGGGTTCGCGTTCGACAACGACGACTCCGGCTTCGCGGTGCTGGGCGTGCCCTTCGGGCGGTTCGAGCGGCTGTGGTACCTGGGGCTCGTCCTCGTCGTGCTGGCCGCCTGGTTCGCCTACGGCGTGCTGCGGTCCCGGCCCGGCCGGGCGCTGCGGGCGGTGCGGGACGGCGAGATCGCCGCGGCGGTCACCGGCATCGACGTGACCGGCTACCGGGCCAGGGCGTTTCTCGTGTCGTCGATGTACGCGGGGCTGGCGGGTGTCCTGTACGCGCTGTCGATCGGCAGCGTGGCCCCCGAGTCGTTCACCGTCGACGTCTCGATCCAGTATCTCGCGATCATCCTCCTCGGCGGCCTGGGCTCGATCGGCGGCGCCGTCGCGGGATCGGTGTTCGTCATCGGGCTGCCGCTGCTGCTGGAGCAGTACAGCGAGAACCTGCCGTTCCTGTCGGCGCCCGGCAGCAGCGGCGTGACCTCCGCCGAGGCGGCGAAGTACGCCTACGGCGCGGCCGTGATCCTCTTCGTGCTCTTCCAGCCGCGCGGCCTCGCCGGGATCGCCTACACGCTGGTGAGCGGCCGCAGGGCTGCCGCGCTGCGCCGGGGGTCCGACCCGCCACCCGACGGCGGGGGTCCGCCCGCCGGACGGGGCCGGGCGGCCGCCGACGGCGCCGCCTTCGCCGGGACGGGCTCCGTCGGCCCGGCCGGAACGGTCCAGGCCGACCTGCCAGCCGGGGCGGCGTCGGGCGGCTGACGGACCGCCCACCCGAATCTGCATCCGCCGTGGGCCGGACTCGCCGGCCTGGCGAGCCGGGAAGAGAGGGGAACGTCGATGTCATCAGACCTGACGGGGAGAGGCGGCGGGCCGCGATGGCGGTCGGCCGGTCGGATCTCGCTGGCCTTAGGCCTCGCGGCGGTCACGATGCTGGCCGCCGCGTGCAGCTCGAAGGCCAAGGACGACAAGCCGCCGGCGTCCGCCTCGGCGGGCGGGGGCAAGGTCGTCAAGACCGGCCAGGGGATCAACGGGACCGTGCTGACCCTCGGCAACCTGAACGACGTGACGGGATTCTTCGCCGCGAGCGGCAAGGACCTCGCCATCGCCTACGACATCTTCTGGAAGGACTACAACCAGAAGAACGGCGGGATCTGCGGAAAGTACACGGTCCAGCTGGAGAACGCCGACAGCGGTTACAACGTCCAGAAGGCCACGACCGAGTACTCCGCGATGGAGGGCAAGGTCGCGGCGATGCAGATGGTGCTCGGCTCGGCGATCGCCACCGCGCTGTCCGAGGACCTGACCACGGACGACATGGTCGCGATCCCGCTGGCCTGGTCGCAGTCGCTCTCGGACAACCCGAACTACGCGATCGTCGGCTCGACCTATGACGTCGAGATGATCAACGGCCTCGACTACATGCTCGAGAAGGGCATCATCGCCAAGGGTGTCAAGATCGGGCACATCTACCACGACAGCGAATACGGCATCAACGCCGACGCCGGCGTGAAGTACTGGGCGACGCAGAACGGCTCCCAGGTCTTCGAGCAGAAGGTCAGCCCGCTGCAGAACGACCTGAGCTCGCAGGTGACCGCGCTGAAGGGCCAGGGCGTCGGAGTCATCGCGATCACCGGGACGCCGACGCAGACCGCCGCGCTCGCGGCCGCGACCAAGACCCAGGGCCTCGACGTGCCGCTCGTCGGGAACGGCCCGACCTACACCCCGGACCTGCTGACGGGCGACGCGAAGGACGTCATCCTGAACCGGTTCTACTTCGCCGGCGGCAACGGCACCCTGCCAGGGACCGAGGCCGCGACCGTGCTGGCCGCCTACCGCAAGGCGGTCGGCAACCCGACGGCGATCCCGACGCCGGCGCTGTCCACCGGCTACGCGACGGCGACCGTGATGGCGAAGATCCTGGAGTCGGCCTGCGCCGCCGGCGACCTCACCCCCGCCGGCATCGTGGCCGCGAAGAAGGGCCTGGCCACGCTCGACACCGGCGGGCTGACGGGCAAGCTGGACTACTCGAAGCCGGGGATCTCCCCGACCCGACAGTCCTTCATCGTCAAGCCGGACGCGGCCGCCGACGTGCGGCTGACGATCATCGCGCCGCTGTACGAAGGCCCGGACGCCAAGACCTACGTCCGCGCGAAGTAGCTGTATCTCTGGTTCCTGCTGCGGCTAGGGGGAGCCGAGTAGTCCTGGGAGGGCGTCGATGACCAGCGACCAGTCGGAAGACGACGGGTCGATCAGCGTGTAGTGGTCGCCGGCGGCCTCCGCCAGGTTCACGGGGCCGCCGGCGCCGACCGCCGCCTCGACGTAGCGGGCGCTCTGGTCGAAGGGGACCTCGTCGTCGCTGCGGGCATGCACGCACAGCATGGGCATCGGCGGCGGGATGGCGGCGGCGGGGTCGACGAGGCGGTACCGCTCGGGCAGGTCGTCCGGACCGCCGCCCATCAGGTCCAGGGCGGCCGTCCCGCCGACGCCCGCCCGCGCGCTGTCGGCCAGCCACAGCACCCCCGCCTGGGCCACCACCCCGGTCAGTCGCACCCGCGGCGCCGCCCCCGGCGATCCCGCCGGCAGCGCCGCCCGGCCCGCCGCCCAGGTCGCCAGGTGGCCGCCCGCGCTGTGCCCGACCGCGACGACGCGCGACGTGTCGATGGCCAGCTCGGTTGGCAGCTGCGCCAGCTGGTCGATGCCGGCCGCGACGTCGGCGAAGGTCGCGGGCCAGCCGCCGCCCCGGCCGACCCGGCGGTACTCCAGGTTCCACACCGGGTAGCCCCGCCGCACGAGGTCCGCGGCGAGCGGCCGGCCCAGTGACGCGCCGTAGCGCGCCCGCCAGAACCCGCCGTGCAGAATGACGACCGTGCCCCGGGGCGCCCGGCCGGCCGCGGCCTCGTCGGGCCGCCACAGCTCGCCGAACTGGTCGGTGTGCCGGCCATACCGGTACACGGCGGGACGCATGCGGCCTCCTCCGATCTCGCGGCGCCCGCCGGCGCCCCCGGGCGCCCCCGGGCGTCCCGGGGCGTCCCGGGGATTCGGCGAACCGGACAACGGCGGGACAGAACCGCCTCCGGCGGGTCACTCTCCAAGGCTGGCGGTGCCACCCGGCGCGGCGCGACGTAGCCTGATCACGGGGCGCGCCCGCCGCGGGCGAAGCGCGATCATGTTTCTTCCGCGCCTGGCGGGCATCATGCCAGCAGGGCGGCGCCCTGTGGGCACAATGCCCATGGGCGGTGCCCTCCGGGCACCGTGCCGACCGGCCGTGCCCTCCGGGCACAATGCCGACCGGCCGGGCCCGGGCGCACGGGGAGGTGGCCGCCGATGAGCCGGTACGCGGTGGACGTCCACGACCGCACGCTGGTGGTGTCGTGGGATACCGGGCTGGGTGACGTCGCCCAGAAGGTCGCCCGGCTGCCCGTCGCCGTCGACGAGTCGGACGCGCTGCAGCTGGCGCGGACGCTGACGTTCCTGTCCGCCGCGGCGTGGCGGACCTACACCCACCCGGATGAGTCGGCGCTGCAGGCGCTGCCGACCGGGGACGACAGCCTGACCGGCCGCGGCCGAGACGTCTTCGGCAAGGTCGTCGCCGCGATCGAGCAGCCACACCTGCCGCACGACGGGCTGATCCAACAGGCCGTGATCGTCGTCGAGGAGGCGGCCCACCGGGTCGGCAGGGCGCTACACACGATCGCCGACACCCAGCTCATCACCGACGTCGCCGCCGACGTCCGGTCGGAGCTGGACGCGGTCGAGCGCGCGGAGCTGGGTGAGCTGTCCGGCCGGGCCCGCCAGGCGGTCACCCTCAGCCGCGCGGACGCGTCCCCGCTGCAGGTCGCCGCCGCGGACACGCTGCTGCGGACCGACCCGCTCGGCAGCCGCGCCCTGTTCACCGACGTCGAGCCGACGGCCGCGGCGATCGCGGCGGCGCACTGGCTGCACGCGTCGGCGATCGTCGCCGCCCGGCACGCGGACCTGGACGTCACCCAGGTCGTCGCCGAGGCCGACACCATCGAGCCGCTGCCGCACCGCACGCCCACCCTGGTGCTCCACCAGGTCGACGGGGGCGACTCGCCGCGCGAGGCGGTGCTCGACCTGATCGCGCACGCCATGGTCGTCGCCGAGGGGCGCAACCCCGACCTGGACGACATCTTCGAGTGGGTCGCCGAGATCGTCGAGGACGGCCCGCCGGCGCCTGACGACGAGGGCGAGAGCCGGCTGCCGCGCCGGCAGGGGCGTACGCCGATCCTGCCCGCCGAGGGCCTCGCCATCCAGATCCGCGGCGTAGGCGACCCGGACGACGACGACGACCTGGCCGGCACGCACGGCCTCGACGACGACGAGGACGACGACGAGGACGAGGAGCTCGCCGAGACGCTCGTGCTGCCCGACCGGCTCACGCCGCTCGACCCGCGCCGGCCGGCCGTCGACCTGCTGGAGGACCTGCTCGCCGGGATCCATGGCTGCTGGCTGCTCTACCGCGAGTTCGCCGACCCGCCGAGCGTGCCCCGGCCGCCGTCGCCGGAGGCCGCGCTGCCGGAGGAGATCACCCCGGAGACCGTCTCCGCGGCCCGCCGCAAGCGCCGCGAGCAGCTGCGCCGCGCCTTCGACGACGAGGTCCGCGCCGCGGCCGCCACGCTACGCGACCAGCTCGTCTAGGGCATCGGATGTCGCGTGCGCTGGTGCTCGGCGGGGGCGGGTTGGCCGGGATCGCCTGGGAGATCGGCCTGCTCGCGGAGCTCGCCCACGGCGGGTCGGACCTCGCCGCCGCTGACCTCGTCGTCGGCACGTCCGCCGGTTCGGTGGTCGCTACCCTGTTGCGCACCGAGCAGAGCCTCGACGAGCAGCTCGCCGCCCAGCTGGAGAATGCCGGCGCCGGCGCCGGCACCGAGCTCGTCGCGAAGCTCGACGTCGACCTGCTGTCGACCATGACCGGCGAGGCGGTCAGCGGCGCCCGCAACCTGCCCGGGGCGCTGTCCCGGATCGGCGCGATGGCGCTGGCCACCCCGACCGTCACCGAGGCCGAGCGGCGCCGGGTCATCGAGGCCCGGCTGCCCCGGCACGAGTGGCCGGCGGGCCGGCTGCTGCTCACCGCGGTCGACGCCGAGCGCGGCCAGCCCGTCACCTTCGACGCCGGCTCGGGCGTGCCGCTGGTCGACGCGGTGGCGGCGAGCTGCGCCGTGCCCGGGGTCTGGCCGCCGGTGACCATCGACGGCCGGCGCTATCTCGACGGCGGCACCGGGTCGGTCACCAACGCCACGCTTGCCGCCGGCTACGACACCGTGCTGGTCGTCGCGCCGATGACCACCCCGGCGCGCGGCCCGTTCGTCGGCATCGAGGACGAGGCGCACGACCTGGAGAAGGCTGGCAGCCGGGTGCTGGTCGTCACCGCCGACGACGCGGCCCGGGCAGCCTTCGGCCCGAACGCGCTGGACCCGGCCTGCCGGCCCGGCGCCGCGCGTGCCGGGCGCCGCCAGGGCTGGTCGCTCGCCCACACCGTCCGGGCCTTCTGGACCGCGGACGCCGCTTAGGAGCGGGTTTCAGGGTTGCCGGCCGGTGGCCGCGACGTTCAGGCCGACGCCGATCATGGCGAGGCCGCCGACGCCGCCGATCGCCGCGAGCCGCCGCGGGTCGCTGGTGAACCACGAGCGCACCCCGGCCGCGACCATCGCCCACCCGCTGTCGGACGCCAGCCCGATGGCGATCGCGAGCAGGGACATCAGCAGCATCTGCGCGGGGACGTTGCCCGCGTCCCGGTTGACGAACTGCGGGAGCACCGCGCCGAACATGATCAGCGCCTTGGGGTTCGTCACGCCGACGACGAAGCCCTGCCGGATCGTGTGCCGTCGGGAGCGGGCCTCGACGGGGGCGTCGGACGTCGCGGCCAGCTCGCGGCGGTGCCGGATCGCGTGGATCCCGAGCACGACGAGGTAGATCCCGCCGGCCAGTTTCACGGCCAGGAAGGCGGCCGCGGACCGTTCGACCAGCGTGCCGAGGCCGAACGCGACCAGCACGGCCACGGCGTAGTTGCCCAGCCCGCCGCCGACGGCGCTCAGGATCGCCGGCCGCCGGCCCAGCGACAGCGCGCGGCCGACGACGAACAGGACGTTCGGGCCGGGGATGACGATCAGGATGAACGCGCTGACCGCGAACCCGGCCAACTGCCCACCAGAGATCACTCGAGGATCCTATCGCCGCATGCCGGCAGGCAACCACGAACCGCGCGACCACGGCCCCGTACGCACGCCCGTGCGCCCGCCGCCGGCGGCGTCGGGCTCAGCGTTGGGCTCAGCGTCGGGCGCGGACCTGCCAGAGGTCGGGGAAGCTCGGCTGGAACAGCGTGGAACGCAGGTAGGCGGCGCCGGGGGAGCCGCCGGTGCCGGTCCGGGCGCCGATGATGCGCTCGACCATCTTGACGTGCCGGTAGCGCCATTCCTGGATGCCCTCGTCGATGTCGACCAAGGCCTCGCACACCCCCGCCGGCACGCCGCGTTCGTCGGCGTACGCCTCGGCGAGGGCCGCCTGGACGAGTTCGTCTCCGCCCGGCCAGGGCAGGCTCGGGTCGCGGTCGAGCGTCTCGTCGGGCAGCTTCCAGCCGGCGGTGCCGAGGTAGCGCAGCAGGGAGTCGAAGACCGAGCGGCGGCGCAGGACGGCGGCGAGCGTCGCGTCCACCGGGGTGCCGGCGGCGGCGAAGTCGCGGCGGCCGAGGGTGGCCTCGATCCAGCGGAACTGGAAGGACTGGAATCCGCTCGACGTGCCGAGCTCCGGGCGGAAACGGGCGAACTGTCGTGGGGTCATCGTCTCCAGGACGTCGAGCTGGCCGACCACCGTCTTGAGGATCTTCGCGACCCGGCGGGCGGTCTGCAGGGCGCCGACGCCGTCGCCGGCCTCCAGGCGCCGCTGCAGCAGGCCGAGCTCGTGCAGGATCTGCTTGAACCACAGCTCATAGACCTGATGGATGATCACGAACAGCAGCTCGTCGTGTTCGTCGGTGCGTGGGCGTTGCGCGGCCAGCAGCTCGTCGAGGCGCAGGTAGGTGCCGTAGGTCAGGTCGTCGTCGCCGCCGTCGCCTGGTCCGGGTGCCGGGACGGGCGCGGCCGGGGCGGGGGTCACCGGTGTCGCCGGCGGACGGCGGCGCCCGCGAGCCCGGCGGCGCCCGCGAGGCCGCCCGCGGCGGCCAGCGCGGTGAGCCGGCCCTGGCGGCGCATCCGGGCGGGGATGTCGGCGTACGGCATGGTCGAGAAGCTCACCAGCTCGTAGCGCGAGACGTAGCGGCCCGGGAGGCGGCGCTCCAGCCAGTGCTCGGCCGCGACCCTGGCCTGGAAGACCTTCGAGCTCACCCGGTCACGCATCTCGACGAAGTTGTCCAGCGCCATGTCGGCGATGGCGTCGCAGCTGGCCTTGCGGCGCACCTCGTAGCCGGCCAGCGCCGTCGCCCAGTCGCCGCGGGTCTCGTCCAGGCAGCGGACGATCTCGACGCAGTCCTCGAAGGCGCAGTTCGCACCCTGGCCAAAGAACGGGACGATGGCGTGTGCCGCGTCGCCGACGAGCGCGAGCGTCGCCCCGCCCGCCTCGGCCCCGGCCTGGCCGCCGCCGCTGTCGCCGCCGGCCGGGGCGTGGTGCACCCATGGCCATGCGCGGATCGTCGCGAGCGAGCCGAGCGGGTTGCGCAGGTAGTCGTCGACCAGGTTCGGCGCGAGCCCCACGACGTCCGGGTAGTGCGCGCGGAAGTGCCCGAGGATCGCCGCCGGCGTCGTCAGCGCCGCGAACTGCTCGGCGGTCCAGAACAGGGTGCAGGTGAAGGATCGGTCCAGGTTCGGCAGGGCGATCATCATCGACTCGCCGCGCGGCCAGACGTGCAGCGCGTCCGGGTCCAGGGCGAAGTCGCCGTCGCGGGCCGGGATCGTCAGCTCCCGGTACTGGTGCGCCAGGTAGTCCTGGCTGAAGGTGAAGCCCGGGCGGAAGGTGACCGCGCGCCGGGCGGAGCTGAAGGCCCCGTCACACGCCAGCACGACGTCCGCGGGCACGACCCGCGAGCCCTCGCCGGTCTCGAAGCGCAGCTCGCCGGCGGCGAGCTGCAGGTCGGTCAGCCGGCAGCCGAAGAACAACCGGACGCCGGGGGTCTTCGCGGCGACGTCGAGCAGCGCGCCGGTCAGCTCCGCCCGGCTGATCGAGTTGATCGCCCGGTCCCCGGCGGCGCTGTACGGGCGGAAGCTCTCCGTGCCGGCCGGGTCGTGCACCATCCGGCCGTGCATCGGCAGCCCGCGGGACAGCGCCTGCTCCGCGAGCCCGACCTGGTCGAGCGCGGCCAGGCCGCGGGCCGAGATCGCGAGGTTGATCGACCGGCCGCGTTCGGGCGGGGTGGTACGCGGGTCGTCGCGCCGCTCGTAGAGGGCGACGTCGATGCCACGCCGGCCGAGCAGCGTCGCCAGCAGGCAGCCGGCCAGGCCCGCCCCGACGATCACCACCCGCCGGCCGTCCGCCGCGTCCGGATACTCCGTCACCGGTCCTCCGTCCCGTCTCGCCTGTTCTCGTCACGTCTCGTCGAGCTCGGCGGCGAGCGCGGCAGCGGCGCGCCAGCAGTCGTGGAACGTGCCGTACAGCGGCACCGGGGCCAGCCGGAGCACCTCCGGGCGCCGCGCGTCGGCCACGACGCCGTGCCGGCTGCGCAGCCGTTCGGTGAGCGGGCCGACGTCGCGGCCGTGGACGCGGACGGAGAGCTGCGCGCCGCGATGCTCCGGCGCCCGGGGCGTGATGATCTCGGCGGGCCGGGTGGCGCACACCTGGTCGAGCAGCCCCGCCAGGTAGCCCGTCAGCCGCCGGCTCTTCGCGCGCAGTGCCGGCAGGCCCGTCCGGTCGAACATCTCCAGCGACAGCAGCACGGCGGCCATCGACAGGATCGGCGGGTTCGACAGCTGCCAGGCGTCGGCGGAGTAGACCGGGCTCACGGCCGGCGCCATCTCGAAGCGGGTCGCCGGGTCGGTCGACCACCAGCCGGCCAGCTTCGGCAGGGTCCGGTCGGCGAGGTGCCGCTCGTGCACGAAGGCGCCGGCGAGCGAGCCGGGGCCGGCGTTGAGGTACTTGTACGAGCACCAGGCGGCCCAGTCGACGTTCGCGCCGTGCAGGTCGAGCTCGACGTTGCCCGCGGCGTGCGCCAGGTCCCAGCCGACGACGGCGCCCGCGGCGTGCCCGGCGGCGGTGATCGCGGCGATGTCGAGCTGCTCGCCGCTGTAGTAGTTCACCGCCCCCAGCAGCACCAGCGCGACGGTTCGGCCGTGCTCGGCCAGGTAGGCGACGACGTCCTCGGACCGCAGCGCCGCCTCGCCCGGGCGGGGCCGCAGCCGGATGACCGTGCGGTCCGGGTCGTAGCCGTGCCAGGCGGCCTGGCTGCGGACCGCGTAGCTGTCGGACGGGAAGGCGGCGTCCTCGATGAGGATCGCAGGCCGTTCGGGGGTCGGCCGGTAGAAGCTGACCATCAGCAGGTGCAGGTTGACCGTCAGCGAGTTCATCACGACGACCTCGCGGGGCAGCGCGCCTACCAGTCGAGCCGTCGGCTCCCGCAGCAGCTCGTGGTACGCGAACCACGGCCTTCGCGCCTCCAGATGGCCCTCGACGCCGAGGCGCGCCCAGTCGTCGAGCTCCGCGCCGAGCCGGGCCCGCAGCGCCTTCGGCTGCAGTCCCAGCGAGTTGCCGGCTAGGTAGGCAACCTCGCCGTCGCCGTGCGGCGGGATGTGGAACTCGGCCCGGCGGGTGGGCAGCGGGTCGTCGGCGTCCCGCTTGCGCGCCGCGCGCTCCTCGTCGGCGCGAAGGGGCTCGCTCACCCGCCGGCCCCGCTGGCCCCGCCGGCCCCGCTGGCCCCGCCGGCCCCGCTGGCCCCACCGGGCTCGGCGGTGAGGCCGAGGAAGGTCGCCGCGTTGCCGGCCAGCAGCCGGGCGCGGGTGGCGTCGTCCAGGAACGTCGCCGCCCGCACGACGGCGCCGGCCGGGCGCTCGCCGAGCGGGTACGGGTAGTCGCTGCCGACGACGACCCGGTCCGCGCCGACCGTGTCGACCAGCAGCCGCAGCGCCGGCTCGGTGAAGACCACCGAGTCGACGTAGAACCGGCCGAGGTAGTGCTCCGGCGGGTGTTCTGAGCGGCCGACCACGTCCGGCCGTCGATGCCAGGCGTTGATGAACCGGCCGAGCCAGAACGCGAACGACCCGCCGCCGTGGGCGAAGCAGATCCGCAGCCGCTCGTCGACCCGGTCGAACACGCCGCCGAGGATCATCGCGAGGATCGACAGGTGCGTCTCGGCCGGCATGCCGACCAGCCACTGCGCCATCCACCGGTCCAGCCGGGGCGAGCTCGGCAGGTCCCACGGATGCACGAACACCGGCGCGCCGAGGGCGGCGGCGTGCTGCAGGAACGTCTCCACGCCCGCGGCGTCGAGGTCGAGGTCGCCGACGTGGTTACCGATCTCGACGCCGACGTGGCCGGCGGCCAGGCAGCGCTCGAGCTCGGCGCAGGCCGCGTCCGGGTCCTGCAGCGGCACCTGGCACATCGGCAGCAGCCGGTCGGGCGCCGGCGCGCAGATCTTCAGCGCCAGGTCGTTGAGGATGTGGGCGATCCGTGCCGCCTGGCGGACGTCGTGGGCGTAGGAGAAGAACACCGGCGTGGGCGAGACGGCCTGCCGACGCACGCCGTCGGCGTCCATGTCGGCGAGCCGGACGTCGGCGCCCCAGCAGTCCGCGGCGACCCGGCGGAACTCCCCGCCGCGCAGCATGATCATGAGTTCCGACTCGGAGTCGATCCGCGGGGTGGGCGCACCCGGGCCGAGATCCGGCCAGCCCCTCGGGACGTAGTGGGTGTGGACGTCGATGATGTCGCCCGGCGTGGTCATCCGGCCCAGCTCAGCGCTCGGCCGGACGCCCGGTCGGCGCCGCCTTGCCTGGGTGCAGGGTGCCGCACGTCGGGCAGGTGCGGGCCTGCTCGTCGGCGTAGAAGGCGTTGAACACCGGTGGCAGGTCTTTCACGATGTCGCGGACCTGCAGCTCCGTCTCGTGCACCAGGGCCGCGCAGGCCGGGCAGTACCACTGGAATCGTTCCAGCAGGCCTTCCTCGCGGATCCGCTCCACGACCAGGCCGATCGATCCGGCCTCCGGCCGCTGCGGCGAATGCGGCACGTACCGGGGCAGCAGCCAGGTCTCGCCCTCGCGGATGTCGATCCTCCGCGGGGTGCCGTCGTCGATCACGTCGACGTGCATTTCGCCCTTGAGCTGGTAGAACCACTCTTCATACGGATCGACGTGGAAGTCCGTCCGCGCGTTCGGTCCACCGACGACCTGCACGATATAGTCGTCGCCCACCACCAGCGTCTTGTTCCCCACCGGGGGCCTGAGCAGGTGCCGGTTCTCCTCGATCCACCTCGGAAAGTTGATCGGCGGGGGGAGCGTCATGAGGCACCCTTTCTCCGGATCACGAGCCGGCCGGCAACGGCGGGAAATAGGCGACGGCCTGCATCTCGACGAGCAGCAGCGGGTGCGGCAGCTGATGCACCGCGACCGTCGTCCTGGTCGGCCCGGACTCGTCGAAGTACTCGGCCCAGGCCGCGTTGTAGCCGCCAAAGTCGTTCATGCTGACCAGATACGCAGTGACGCTGACGAGGTCGGACAGACCCGCGCCGATTCCGGCGAGCAGACCGCCCACGTTCTCGATCACGGCCCTCGTCTGGGCCCGGATGTCGAGCGAGGTCGTTCCCCATGCGTCGACCTCGGCGCCAACGAAGGTGTTGTCCGGCCGACGCGACGAGGTCCCGGAGACGTAGACGAAGTCACCCGCCCGCTTCAGGTGCGGGAACCGTCCCCGCGGCACCGCCCGGCCGGCGGGCTCCAGCGAGCCGTCGCCGCGGGGTCCCCCCGCCTGCTGCGGCGCCGGGCCGTCGCCCGGGCCCGTCGTCACCGGATTTCCGCGGTGACACTCACCGTGCCGAGACCCGCGACCCGGGCCTCGACCCGGCCGGGGCGAAGCGGCGCGGCCGCGGTCGCCGCGCCGGCCAGCACGACCTGGCCGGCCGTCAGCGGGAAGCTCCGCTCGCGCGCCAGCGGGACCAGCGCCCGCAGCGCGTCCAGCGGATGGCCGAGGATCTCGCCGGTCGTCCCCCACTCGGCGACCCGGTCGTCGATTACGAGCTCGACCCTCAGGCCGCCGAGTGCGTCCCGCATTGCCGCGTCGAGCGGCCGCCAGGGGCCGACGACGACGAGTGCCGCCGACGTGTTGTCCGCGACCACGTCCGGCAGGCTGAACCGGAAGTCCGCGTAGCGCGAGTCGATGATCTCCAGTCCCGGCGCGAGGGCGTCGACGCAGGCGACGATGTCGACATCCGGCTCGGTCGGCGCAACGTCGCGCGCCAGCCGGAACACGACCTCCGGCTCGACCCTGGGGTGGATCAGCCGGGTCAGATCGACGCTCGCGCCGTCCGGAACCAGCATCGCGTCGGTGACCTGCCCGCAGATCACCTCCGAGATCCCCATCTGCGCCATCTTCGCCCGGCTGGTCATGCCGAGCTTCGTGCCGGCGAGCCGCTCGCCCCGGGAAAGCCGGCGTCCGACGACCGCGTGCTGGATCTCGTAGGCGTCCGCGAGCGCGAGTCCGGCCGGCAGCTGCGGCACCGCCTCGACCCGCAGCCGCGCCCCGTCCAGATAGTCCGCCGTCTCCCGGACCGACACCGTGCTCACAGGGCGACGCATACGTTCGTCAGCTCCGTGTAGAAGTCGAGCGAGTGCTCGCCGCCCTCCCGGCCGATGCCGGACAGGCCGATCCCGCCGAACGGGGAGCGCAGGTCACGCAGGAACCAGGTGTTCACCCACGACAACCCGACCCGCAGCCGCTGGGCGACCGTGTGGCCGCGCGACAGGTTCGTCGTCCAGACCGCTGCGGCCAGGCCGTAGTCGGTGTCGTTGGCCAGCCGGACCGCGTCGTCCTCGGTGTCGAACGGGACGAGCGCCGCGCACGGGCCGAAGATCTCCTCGCGCATCGGCCGGTCGGCGTTCGTGAGCCCGGTCCACAGCGTCGGGGAGATCCACGCGCCGCCGTCCAGGCCGTCGCCCATCGTCGGCACCCCGCCGCCGGCCAGCACCTCGGCGCCGCCCCGCTCGGCGAGCCGGTAGTAGCCCAGCACCTTCTCCCGGTGCTCCGCCGAGATCAACGGACCGGTGGTCGTCGCCGGGTCCTCGGGGCGGCCCAGCCGCAGCCCCCGCGCCCGCTCGGCCAGCCCGCTCGCCACCTCGTCGAACACCGGCCGCTCGACGTAGACGCGTTCGGTGCACAGGCAGACCTGCCCGGTGTTCGAGAACACCGACCGGGCCAGGCCGGCGAGGGTCGCGTCCAGGTCGGCGTCCGCGAACACGACCGCCGCGTTCTTGCCGCCCAGCTCGAACGACACCGGGCGGACCCGCGGCGCCACCGCCCGCATGATCGCGGAGCCGGTCGCCGACGAGCCGGTGAACGTCACCCCGTCGATCCCCGGATGCTCGACGAGGAACTGGCCGGCCGAATCCGGGCCGAACCCGTGCACGACGTTGTACGCGCCGTCGGGCACGCCCGCCTCGGCGAGCACCTGCGCGAGCATCGTCGCCGTCGTCGGCGTGTGCTCGCTCGGCTTGACGACGACGGCGTTGCCGCAGGCGAGCGCCGGCGCGACCTTCCACGTCAGCAGCAGCAGCGGCAGGTTCCACGGCACGATCACGGCGACGACGCCCAGCGGCCGGCGCACCGCGTAGTTCAGCGCCTGCCGGCCGCCGGCGAGGTCCGTCAGGAAGGACGGCTGCCCGGCGGCGGCGACCGTGTCGGCGAACGCCCGGAAGTTGGCGACGGCCCGGGCGACGTCGAGCTCCCTGGCCTGGGCCAGCGGCTTGCCGGTGTCGCCGCTCTCGGCCCGGGCGAACTCGTCGGCGCGGGCCTCGATCCGGTCGGCGACCCGGCGCAGCAGGGCCGCCCGCTGCGCCACCGTCGTGCGGCCCCACCCGCCGTCGAGCGCGGCCCGGGCCGCCCGGACGGCCCGGTCGACGAGCGCTGCGTCGGCCTCCTGGACGCGCGAGCGGACCGAACCGTCCACCGGGTCGAGGTTGTCCCAGCCGCCGCCGGCCGCGTCGACGTATCCGCCGTCGACGAAGCAGCGCAGCGTCGGGCGGGTGGCGGGCGGCTCGGCCACCGCGGCCGGCGACCGCGTCACCACGGCCGCCTGCCTCCCACCGGGGCCGGCGGCCAGGCTCGCGGTCGCGGCGGCACCGGGTGGGGACGGGCGCGGCGACCGGACGACTGCATGGTCCCAGTGTCCGGCTCCCGGATTTGATCCGCAAACACCGAACGGCCAGGCCGGTTACCTGGACGCGCCCTGGCCGCCGGCGGGCGCCGGGTCCGCGGGGACGGCTCCGCTGTCCCAGTAGTCGAGCCGGGCGGCGACCTGACCGTCCCGCAACGTCAGCAGCCACAGGCCCCGCAGCCGCAGCGGGCCGGCCGGCAGGTCCGCCGTCAGCACGTAGGGCATCGCCACCCGGTCGCCGGCGGCGACGGCGGGCTGCTCCGGGTCGGGGGAGTAGCGCAGGCCGGGGAAGGCGGCCAGGAAGCCGGGCAGCCGCTCCCGGTACTGCGCCCGGCCCGAGCTGGCGCGGCCGTGCGGCGAGGCGTGCTCGTTGCGGAAGTCGACCGTGACGCAGTCGGCGACGGCGTCCGGGTCGCCGGTGTTCATCGCCGCCACGTAGGCCGCGGCCGGCGCCGGCAGCCCGCGCCACCCGGCCGCCGCCGCGCTGTCCACTGCACGGGCCCGGTCCATACGGCCGACCCCTTCCGACCGGTTGTGACGCACCGCGAGGCGGATACCGCCAAGGTCGCGGGGGAGTCTAGCGGCGCGTTAACCGATCTTCATCGCCACGGCGATCGGTGACCGGCCTGAAGCATCGCGGAGAAGGAGCGGCAGGGGCGGCCCGGCCGCTGACAAATCGCGGTCAGAATAGGGGCAACTTCGGGGCGGTTTAACGGACGGCGCGCTTTTCTGTCGCGGACGACTGCATCCGACCGGGGGCGCGGCGTACGGGATGACCCGATGGTGGCGCCGGCGGCGCGAATCGTGGGAGAAGTTTCCGATGTGCTTGCTTTGTGTGATTGAAGGCCGATGCGGTAGCGTGCTGACAAAGATCAGCAAGGAGCTGCGCAATGGATCTCTTCGATGGAGACCGTGGCGCCACGGGGGGCTCCGGGACGAAACCGGCGTGGCGAATCTTCATCAGCCACACCAGCGAACTGGCCTCGCACCCCGAGCGGCTGCCGTTCGTCGCCGCCGCGAAGCGGGCGATCACGGACTCGGGGCATATCCCGGTCGACATGTCGAACTTCGACGCGGAGGACAGCGACCCGGCCGAGATGTGTCGGCGCCGAGTCGGTGACTGCTCGATTTACCTGGGCGTCTTCGGGTTCCGGTACGGCACGCCGGTGCGCGGGCGCGATGACGTCTCCTATACGGAGCTGGAGTTCAACGCGGCCACGGAGCTCGGTCTGGAGCGCCTGGTTTACCTGCTCGACCCGAAGCGCACCGAGGGCACCCACGAATGGCTGGCGGACAACCTCCGCGGCACCCGGCAGATGGCCTTTCGCGAGCGGCTCACCGAGGAGGCGAATCTGGTCGTGACCACGGTCGCGACGCCGGAGCAGCTCGAGCTCAAGATCACCCGCGCGCTCGTGGGGCTGCAGGAACGCCGAGCACGGGCCGTGCGCCAGGCCGACGTCGAGCCGCTGCGCGTTCCTCGCCCGGTCGAGAACGTGGTGGACCGGCCCGAGCTCACCGGACTGCTGATCACAGCGCTCACCTCGGACGGATCCGCGCCGGTCGCGGTGCGGGGCGGGGGAGGGTTCGGCAAGTCGACGCTGGCCGCGGTGATCGCCGGCCGGCCCGAGATACTCGCCCGCTTCCCCGACGGCCAGGTCTGGATCGACGTCGGGCCTGACCTGGCCGGCGCGCGGCTGGCCGCGAAGATCAACGAGTGTGCGACGCTGTTGGGGGCCGTCGGGTCCGGGCCCGCGGACCCACGACAGGCCGGCGTCCGGCTCGCCGACCTGCTCGCCGACCGGCGCATCCTGCTGATCATCGACGACGTCTGGCAGGCGGCCCAGCTCCAGCCGTTCCTGGAGGGCGGGCGCCGCTGCCGGCGGCTGGTGACCACGCGAGACCGGGCCGTACTGCCGATGGACAGCGTGCGGGTCGACGTCGACGTCATGGCACCCGAGCAGGCGGTACGCCTGCTCACGGACGCGATCCCCGGGCTCGACGCGGGCCTCGCCAGGCCACTCGCGCGGCGTTGCGGCTACTGGCCGGTGCTGCTGCGGCTGGTCGCCGGGCACCTGCACGGCATGCTGCTCGACGGCCGCCCCATGGCCGGCGCCGTCGCCGAGGTCACCGACGGAATCGACGAGGAGGGGCTGGCGGCGTTCGACGACAACACCCGGCGGGAACGCGCCGTCGCCGCGACCGTCGAGGCGAGCCTGCGCCTGCTCGGCCAGATGGGTGCGTTCGGCGACGGCGCGCTGGAACGGTTCCAGGACCTGGCCGCGTTTCCCCCCGGGGTGACGATCCCGCGTGACCTGCTGGGCGTGCTCTGGCGGCACACGGCCGGCTGGGGTCAGTGGCAGACCAGACGGTTCTGCCTGCGCCTGACCGATCTGTCGCTGGTTCTGGCGCCGGGGCAGGACGGCGGGCTGCGGCTGCACGACGTGATGCACGAGTACCTGCGGCGGCGGCTCGGCGGCCAGCTCCCCGAGGTGCACATCCGGCTGCTCGCCGCGCGCGCCCGGGACCTGCCCCGCGAGGACGGCCAGCCGGCCTGGTGGCAGCTGCCCGAGCAGGAGCGGTACCTGTGGGAGCACCTGGCGGTGCACCTCGCCGAGGCCGGGCAGCGCGACGAGCTCGTCGCGCTGGTGCAGGACCTGCGCTGGGTGGCGGCCAAGATCTGCCTGGTGGGCCCCGCGAGCGTCGAGGCGGACATGGCCCTGCTGGGCGTCCACCCGGTCGCGCTCGCCGTGGCCCGGCTGGTGCGGCAGACGGCGAATCTGCGCGACCCCGGGGACCAGCGGCCGGCGGTCGTCGCGACGCTCGCCGCCTACGCCGCCGGCATCGAGGTGCTCGCGCCGGCCGCGCGGCGGCAGCTGCCCGATCCGGCCCTGCGGCCGGTCGTGCCGCCGCTGCCGGATCAGCCCGACCCGGCGCTGCTGCGGACCCTCACCGGCGCGATCGAGCACATCACGGCGCTGGCGGTCGCCGAGGACGAGTCGTGGCTTGCCGCCGCCGGTGGCGCGAACGCCGGTGACGGCGAGGGCACCGTGGTGATCTGGCGTCTTCCCACCGGCGAGGAGCGCGTGCTGCGGGCCGGTCACAGCGGTCCCGTCTCCGCGCTCGCCGCCGCACGGGACGGGTCGTGGCTCGCCTCCGCCGACCGCGAGGGCACCGTGCGGATCTGGGACGTCGAGAACGGCAGGCTGCGGCACACGCTGGCGGGTCACACCGGTCGGGTCGCGATCCTGGTGGCCGCACCGGACGGGTCCTGGTTGGCCTCCGGCGGCGCCAACGACGGAACCGTGCGCATCTGGGACACCGAGGTCGGGACGGCCCGGCAGGTGCTGGCCGGCGACGGGGCCTGGATCTCGTCGATGGTGGTCGGGCCGGGAGGCCGTTGGCTCGCCGTCGGCGCCGGTGACGGGTCGCTGCGCGTGTGGGACCTCGCCAAGGGCGCCTGCGCCGCCCCGATGCAGGCACACGCCGGCTGGGTCTCGGCGCTGGCGGTGGAGCCGGGCGGCTCCTGGCTCGCCTCGGCGGGCGGCGACGGCACGGTACGGATCTGGGACCCCGCCGCTCTCCTCGCGGCGGACTCCGGCCCGCTTCCTTCGCCGCCGCCCGCTCGTCCAGGCGGCTCTGGTGGGTCCGCCGGCCCGGTGACCCTGGTGGCGGCGCCGGACGGCTCCTGGCTGGCCTCCGGTGGCGGCGACGGCCGGGTGCGCCTGTGGGATCCGGTCCTGGGTGTCGAGACCCGGGTGCTGAGCGGCCACGCCGGCGACGTGACCGCGCTCGTCGTCGCGCCCGACGGCTCCTGGCTCGCGTCCGCCGCCGGTGACGGGACCATCCAGGTGGCTGACCCGCGGGTGGCGAGTGACCGCGCGCTCGTTCCCGGACACGCCCGGCCCGCGCACGCGCTGGCCGCGGCGCCGCGGGGCTCCTGGCTCGCCTCCGCCGGCGGCGACGGCACTGTCCGGATGTGGGATCCGGCGGCGGTCGGCGCGGAGCGGGCGAAGCCCGTCGGGCAGATCCGCGGGGTGAGCGCGCTCGAGGCGGCCGGGGCCGACGGCTGGCTGGCGGTCGGCGCGAGTGACGGGGTGCTGCGGCTGTGGGAGGCCGACGTCGGCGTGGAACGCGCCGCGCTCGCCGGGCACCCGGCTTCGATCCGCGCGCTGGCGGCCCCGGCGCATGGCGAGTGGATCGCCTCGTTGGACGACGACAACGTCGCGCGCGTGTGGCGGCCACGCGAGGACGCGCACATCTCGCTCGCGTCGGGCGGGCTGGTCACCCGGGTGTCGACGCTGCTGGCAGACCCCCGTGGCGGCTGGCTGGCGTCGGGCGGTCCGGACGCCGCCGTCCGGCTGTGGGATCCGGTCTCCGGTGCGGAGCGCGCCGTCCTCACCGGTCACGGCCAGGGTGTCCTCGCGCTGGCGGCGCCGGCCGACGGGTCGTGGCTCGCCTCGGCGGGCGGCGACGCGACCGTGCGGGTGTGGGACCCCGCCGGCGGGTCGGGTTCTGCGCCGCTGCATGTGCTCGCCGGCCACACCCGCCGCGTCCACGGGCTCGCCGCGGCGCCGGACGGATCCTGGCTGGCCTCGGCCGGCATCGACGGGACCATCAGGATCTGGGACCTCGTCGCGGGCTCCCAGCGGGCGGTCCTGGGCGGCGACCTGCATGACGTCCGGGCGCTCGCCGCGGCGCCGGACGCCTCCTGGCTCGCGTCGGGCGGCGCCGACGCCCGGGTGCGGATCTGGGACCCGGTCGGCGGGGTGGAACGGCATGCGCTGTCCGGGCACCATGACAGCGTCGTGGCGCTCGCGGTGTCGCCGGACGGAGCCTGGATCGCCTCCGTGAGCAGCCGCGACCGGACCGCGCGGATCTGGACGCCGAAGGGCATCCAGGAGACCATGATCCGCCTCGATGGGGCGTTGCAGTGCTGCCGGTGGACCGGTCCCACCCGGCTGGCCGTCGGCGGTGCCCGCGGCCTGTACCTCTTCGACCTCGCGGCCTGACCCCCGGACGCGGAGCGGGCGGGCGCCCTCAGGAGGACGGCTGCGCCGAGGCTCCGTCGAGGCGCTGCCGCGACTGGTCACGTGCCGCCGTCACCTCGGGGCGCCGTCCCGCTTCGGGTGACAGCCGCTCGACCACCTCCAGGTCCCGCAGCGCTGCCGCGGCCGACCCGCTCTGGGCGTGCAGGACGCCCCGCAGCGCCAGGGCCTCGATGTTGCTGAGATCGACGGCCAGGGCGCTGTTGAGCACGCCGATGGCGGCCTGTCGCAGGCCCGCCCGCGCGAGCGCTCGGGCGTGGTCGGTGCGCAGGTCGATGTCGCCGGGCAGCCGTGCCGAGGCGGACGCGAGCTCGTCCACGGCCCCCGCGACCTGCCCCCGCTGCAGCAGCAACCGGCCAAGTGAGGCGAGCACCCGCCCGCCGGCCGCGAGGTCCCCGAGGGCGTCGAACGCCGCGGCCGCGGTGCGGTACAGGTTGATCGCGTCGACGGGGTGGTTGCGCCCGGCCGCGATGTGCGCCAGCAGGGCTTCCGCCTCGGCGCGGAAGCGGCCGTCGGCCGGCTCGGCGCTGAACCGGGCCGCCTCCCGGGCGTACTGCTCCGCGAGCGCGAGATCACCGTCGGCGAGCGCGCTCTCGGCGCTGCGCAGCAGCAGCGTGTTCCTGGACTGGGTCGGATCGTCCTCGACGCCGGACCAGGGGCGGGAACCCGTGCGGACCGGCTCGATGAGCCGGTCGTGCAGGAGCTCGTACCAGCGGGATCCGGCTCGATCGTCGGCCCGCAGCAGGTGGAGCCGGACCAGCTCTCGCGGGATCGAGTTGGGCATGCCCGCGGTGGAGCTGATGCCCTCGTAGACCGTGCTGCGGGTGCCCATCTCGGTGATGAACTGGCCGCGCACCCACCGCCAGAGGTCGGGGGCGGGCAGCCCGTGCTGGGCGGCCACCTCGGCGATCGCGCCGGAGCAGGTGTTGAGGAGCATCCGGTCGATGTCGGCGTGATCCTGCAGGTGCTGCTGCGAGATCAGCCTGGTGCCCTCGGGCAGAGCGTCCCACAGTGCGGAACAGACCATCTGGAGATGGCTGGGCTCGACCGTGTCGGACACCACGGTCCGGCGCTCGTTGAGGGTGCTGGTGAAGGTGACCGTCCGCAGATCCCGCACGAGTCGTTCGGCGACGCCCCCGGCGAAGGCGCACTCGGTACCGACCAGCGGCCCCGTCACGGCCTCGAGCGCCGCGTCGGGCCGCAGCGAGGCCATCGCGAACCGCTCGACGTCGGCCGGCACGATGTCCTTCTCGTACGGCAGCAGCCGGGCGAGCGCGTCCTCGCGGATCGAGACCAGCAGCCGCAGCCGCGGGACCGCGGCCGCGGCCTCGCGCAGGTCCTTGATGAAGGCCTCGCGGTAGCCGATGCGATACGGCAGATCCGAGAACAGCTCCTCGAACTGGTCGATCGCGCAGTAGAGCGGGACCGGGTCGCCGAACTGGTCGCGACGGTCCTCCAGGCGGCGCAGGAAGGCCGTGATCGACATGCCGACGAGCTCCGCCGGGGAGGTCGCCTGGGACCAGGTCGACAGCAGTGAGTACGTGTACGGGTTGAGGTTCGGCATGTCGGCCGCCGGGAACGCGGTGCCCTGGGAGACGCGGCCGAGCGGCAGGACCTCGGCCGCGTCACCCTTGAGCTGCGGGATGATGCCGGCTCGCAGCAGCGAGGTCTTGCCGACCCCGGACTGGCCGAACAGCACCACCAGTCGGTGGGACTGCCACAGCGCCCGGACGTCCGCGGTCTCCTGCTCGCGGCCGTGGAAGATCGCCCGATCGTCGGCGTCGTAGGAACGCAGCCCGATGTAAGGGCGGGTCGGTGCCATCAGGTCATCTCCAGCCGGGCACCGAGCGCCGCGCAGAACTCGGTGAGGTCACCCCAGAACACCGCGATGTTCCATCTCTGGAAATAGCCCGTCAGATAGTGCTGTACGGCCGCGGCGCGTTCGGGCTGGTCGCCCGGCGCCGGCGGTGCGAGCTGCAGCACCGCGCGCCGGCGTGGCTCCATCGCCGCGACCGTGCGGAGGAGCCCGTGAAAAAGAAACCTGAACGTCCAGTCGTGAAGATCATAGCCGAGGAAGAGCAGCGGCCGGGTGGTGAACGCCGGCCTGAGCTGTGTCGGTATCAGCTGGCGACCACTGCCGCGGTCGGCCGCGAGCGCGAGCAGGAACTCCAGATGGTCTTCCTCGGTGACGACCATCGATCCAGGCTGCCGGGAACTTCCGTGGAGGTGGTAGACGACGGGGTCGCTGGCGGTGGGAAAACGCAGGAGCTCTTCTTCCGCGGCGCGGGATCCGGCCGACTCCGTGCTGGCATTCCACGGGCATATCGCGGAACGTGGATTTCTTCCCTCTCGGCGCAGCGCATGCGTGAGGAATCCGTCGAAGTTGGTCGTCAGGTAGACCGGCAGCGGCAGCCTGGACAGCAGCGTGTGCGGCTCCGCCGGCGCCTCGAAGTCCGGCGGTAGGAGAGCCTCGACCTCGTCGGCGACCCGTTGGCGCAGGAACGCCGGCTCCCGCCGGTGCGCCGCGTCGCTCGCGGCTGGCAGCTCGCCATCTCCTTCGGCCGCAGCGGGTCCGAGCAGCGAGTCGAGGCCGTCCAGAAGGTTTGGCGGCGTGGCGTGGACACCGTCACCCGACCGGGAAGCACGGCTGGCGCTCGGGGCCGCGCCGGCGCCGAGCAGTGGCGTGCATGCCCCGTTCTTGAGCTGGTCGACGAGCCGGATCCAGTCCTTGTCGTCCACCGCTGGCCCCCGCCGATCTCGCCCGTGGCCATGCCCGTGGCCATGCCCGTGGTCGCCGTCCCGCCCCTCGACGACCATGTCGGCCGACGGCTCACCGCATTTCTGTATACCTGACGGGGGTCGAGCGCACGGCGTAATTCGGCAAGCCGGTGGCCGTTCAGTTGGCGGTAACCGGAGGCGTCGGCCGATCGCCGCGCTGGCGGCCGCCCAGCCGCGCCCCGGCCGCGCCGGTACACAGGGGAATTAGGTCGTGTGGTCTTTTTATGGCTGAGAAACCCCACGCGGCGTGGAGCTGGATGCGATGATGGAACGGCTCCGCGCCCCGGCGTGCCAGCCGGGTGACGCGCAGCGCCCTCGTACGCCGTGGGAAAGCCTGGTCGGCTGCCGCGGTGGCGTATGGGCTTCGCTTGAAACCTTCGGCTGAGGGGGAGACATGGCGGCCGTCGATGCACGGGACCTGCCGCCGCGCGCGGTTCCCGTCGTCTGGGGCAACGTGCCCCAGCGGAACAAGAACTTCACCGGCCGGGTATCGCTGCTGGAAAAGCTGCGCGTGAACATGACGGCCGAGGGTATGGCCCTGCTGCCGCATGCTTTGCAGGGGCTGGGTGGTGTGGGGAAGACGCAGCTCGCGGTGGAGTACGCCTACAAGTTCTCCCACGACTACCAGGTGGTCTGGTGGATTCCGGCGGACCAGGCGCCGCTGGCCCGCGCCTCGCTCGCGTCCCTCGCGCCCCGCCTCGGTATCGCCGGCGTGGCGAAGATCGACGATGCTGTGTCCGCGGTGATGGACGCGCTGCGCCGTGGGGAGCCCTTCCGGGACTGGTTGTTGATCTTCGACAACGCGGACCAGCCGGAGACGATCCGGGACCTGATGCCGCACGGGCCCGGGCACGTTCTGGTGACGTCCCGCAACCATCGCTGGAACAGCCTCGTCGACACGGTCGAGGTCAACGTGTTCAGCCGGGCGGAGAGCCTGGAGTTCCTCACCCGCCGGGTGCCCGGAATCGGCGGCGCGGACGCGGAACGGCTCGCCGAGGAACTCGGCGACCTGCCGCTCGCGCTGGAGCAGGCAGGCGCCCTGCAGGCCGAGACCGGGATGTCGGTGAACGAGTACCTGCGGCTGCTCGACCAGGCCGCGACCAAGGTGCTGCAGGAGAACCCACCGACGGACTATCCGGTACCCGTCGCCGCCGCGTGGAGCCTGTCCATGGCCCGGCTGCGTGAACAGATGCCGTTCGCGTTGGAGATTCTCCGGCTCTGCGCGTTCTTCGGCGCGGAACCGATCTCCCGCGAGCTGCTGGTCAACGGTCGCTACGTGCTCGACCCGTCGCTGCGGGATCTGGTCGCCGACCCGATCATGATGAGTCGCGCCATTCGCGAGCTCGGGCGGTACGCGCTCGCGCGGATCGACAACCACCGGCGCACCATGCAGGTCCACCGGCTCATCCAGCGGCTCATCCAGGACGAGCTGGATGCCGACGTGGCGACCAGCGTCCGCGACGAGGTGCACGCCATGCTCGCGCAGGCGACGCCGGACGAGACGGACGCGGAGGAGGGCTGGCCGGACTTCGAGCTGGTGCTGCCGCACGTGCGGCCGTCCGGGGCGCTCGCCAGCCGCCGGCCGGACGTGCGGCGCCTCGTCAGCAATGTCGTCCGGTATCTGTACAACGTCGGCGACACGGAAGGCAGTCTCACGCTCGCGGACGACGCGCTGGCGCAGTGGATCGCCGACGACGGCGGCATCGAGAACCGGGCGGTTCTCGAGCTCAACCGGCGCAAGACGGACGGGCTGTGGGCCCTCGGCCGGTACGAGGAGGCGTACGAGCTGCGGCGTACCACCCTCGACCTGATGCGGCGGGTGCTCGGGGAGGACGACGAGGAGACGCTGCGTATCACCAACGGGCACGGGGCCGACCTGCGTGCCCGCGGTGAGTTCTCGGCCGCGCGAGCGCTCGATGAGGACTCGCTGGCCCGGCACCGCAGGGTGTTCGGCGACGAGGATCCCGAGACCTTCACCGCGGCGAACAACCTGGCCGTCGACCTGGAACTGACCAGCGACTACCGGGCCGCCTACGAGACCGACGAGAAAGCCCGGCAGGACCGGCTTGACCTCTACGGCCGCGACGACAACATCTTCGTGATCTTCTCCATGAATGCGGTGGCCAGGGATCTGCGTCAGCTCGGGCTGTACCTGCAGGCCCGCAATCTCGCCGAGCAGGCCTACCAGCTGTTCCAGGAGGTGGTCGCGCGCAACGCACTGCGTGAGAACCACGCCTGGGTGCTGCTACAGGCCAAGGACCTTTCCGTGGCCCGCCGCATGGCCGGCGACTTCGGCGCGGCCCTGGAACTGGCTCGGGACGTCCACGACCGTTACGTCCGCGATTTCACGGCGGTCCACCCGGACACCCTCGCCGCGGCGGTCAACCTCGGCAATGCGCTGCGGCGGACCGGGGACCTCGACGGCGCGGCGGAGCTGATCGAGCAGACGGTGCAGGGCTACCGGCAGGCGCTTGGCGAAAGCCATCCCTTCACCAACGCCAGCATTCTCAACCTGGCCATCATCCAGCGGCAGCTCGCCAAGCAGACCGGTGACCGGGAACGAATCGAGGCGGCGAGAACACAGCTCCAGACCGCGCTCGACAACCTCAGCACCTCCGTCGGGCCGGATCATCACTACACGCTGACCTGCGCATCGAGTCTCGCGACCGCGCACGCCGACCTCGGTGATGTCGACGCGTCCCGGGCGCTCGGCGAACGAGTGCTTCCGCGGCTGCGCGCGGTGCTCGGCGAGGACCATCCGCACACCCTGATGTGCGCCGCGAACCTCGCCCTCGACCTGCGCGCGCAGGGACTCGCGCTCGATGCCGACGAACTGTTCGAGGACACGCTGCGCCGTTACCGGCTGACGCTCAAGGACGACCATCCGGATGTTCGGGAGGTCGCGGAGGGCATCCGTGTCGACTTCGTCTTCGAGCCTTCACCGCTGTGATCGCCCCCGCTCGCGGTCCCGGCCGTCGGCGCCGGCTGCGCGCCGGTTGGCCGGGTTTCGGTGCCGGCGGTGATCCAGTCCGCGAGCTCGACCGGTGACGACGCGGCGTCGAGGGAGCTCAGCTGCGTGTGCAGGGCCAGGACGATCTCAGGCCGGCGCACGACCGGGTCGCCGTCGCCGCATGCCGCGCGCCGCGACAACAGGAAACCCGCCCAGGCGTCGAGCCGGCCAGGCTGGTCGATGATCAGCTCCTGGTACCGCAGGGATGCCGCGGCCGCCTGACCCGTGAGCAGCAACAGGTCCGCGGGCGTGGCGGCGGGGATCGCCGCGTCGAGCTGGTCCGGCTCCGCTACGAACCCGTCGAACCGGTCGGGCTCTCGCAGGAGCAGGTAGCTGAGGCTGAGCCGGCCGTGGGTGACGAAGCGCGCGCCGCTGGGAACGAGGTCGTCCGAGAGGGCCGGGCTGGCCGGGAGGGTGCGGGCCCGGCCCATGGGGACAGTGGTCGGGAGCAGCGGCGGGCAGGGCTCGTCCTGCTGCCAGGCCCGGCGGAGGTCGGCGAGGAACGCGGCACCAGGGCTGACATTGCGGAGCCGCCAGGTGATCCGGTGCTCGGCGTTGGCGATGTCCGCCAGCGCGGCGGCGGGCTCGGGGACATCGCCCTCGGCGATGACCGCGAGCCTGCGCCGCATGCCGCCCACGAACCGTTCTCCCAGACCGGTCAGCACGCCCGAGTCCATCAGGGTGTCGAACACTCCGGGAAGTTCGGCCCGCCATCGTGCGTATTCGAACTGCGCCAGGCGCGCGCCGGCTCCGGTCGCAGTCCGCCGGTGGTCGTTCCAGAAGTCGGTGAGGGCGAGGAAGGCGAACGCGCCCTGAGCCAGCCCGGGAACGGGCCGGGGATCGCGCCGCCAGGGGGAGTAGTTCACCGCGCGCCGGTCCGGCTCGAACAACGGCACGAGGTCGAGGAGGGCCGACAGCCGGCTGTGCGCGAGTTCGTGAATGAGCGAGGCGGCCAGCGCCAGTCCGCTGTGCGGAAGGGTGAGGGCCACGGCTCCACAGGCGTCCGCGGAGGAGGCACTCAACTCCTCCGCTTCGCGGGGCGAGCGCAGCGGTACGAGTGACGAGAGGGTGGCGGCGACGGTGGCGGCGCGATCGGGATGGTGCCGCACCAGCAGTTCCCACGCCTCGTCGAACCGGTGCCGCCAGACGGCAAGCTCGTCGTCCCGCAGTCGGGGCGTGGGCGGGACGCGGTGAAAGGCACGGAACGGATCGATGTCGTCGACGTCTACCTGGACGCGGTGACCGTCGAACTCGCTGACCAGAGCCCGCAGGGACAGCCAGGACGGAGAACTCGAGCCGGCCGCTGGCTCGGGGTCCGCGGTGGGGGCCTGCTCGGCAGCGAGAGATGCCCGGTTGATGAACCCGGTGCCAGTTTTCTCCCTGCCGCCGCCGGGGTTCCCGGCCAGCTCGATGACGAAGGTGGCGACGCGGACCTGCGCGTTCTCGTGGGCGTACACGGAGAGCGAGACCCGCCGCGCCTGCGCCCACGTCGGATCGGAGGTGTCCTCGCCCTGGTCCCGGCGCGGGGAGACGCGCTCGGGCAGGGATTCCTCACCGAGACGGTGGGAGACGCCGATCCGGACCCAGCCCGAGAGACCCGGCAGCACCGCGCGACCGAGCGTCGGGAACATCACGCCGCCGTCCACGGCATGGCCGGTCACCTCGCATTCCCGCCCGACGAGGGTGGCCGCGGTGGCGGACAGCGCGCCGAGGCAGCCGATCTGGGCGGCGAGGTCGTCCGTGTCCGTGCCGGCGAGCCTGGCCGGCGCCTCCGCCTGGCCGGCTCCGGATCCATGTCCATACAGCAGGCGCAGACAGCGCATGCCCCATGCCCCGACCTGCGGGTGCAACAACAGCCGGTCCACCTCGACCCGGCCCGCGCGGTGTGCCGCACGCAGCACGGTCAGCGACGCGTCGAGTTCGGCCAGGGCGGCGAGATCGGGTCGGCGTTCGGTGACCGCACCGGCCAGCGCCTCGATGAGCAGCATGCGCCGGCTGAGCTGGCCGGCGCGGAGGGTGGCGAGATCATCGCCGCCGGCGGCGATCGCGTCGAACTCGTCGACGGACATGCGGTGCCGGGACAGCGCGCGCGGGCCCGCTGGCCCGGCGGCCGGTAGGAGTCCGCGACCGGACACGTCCGAGACGTGGCCCGTCGGCGCGGAATCGCTGGTCAACACTGAGCGTCCCCCCGGAGGCTGGTGAGATCCGCCCGCACGCGGGCCTCGATGTGCCGAACCAGCCGGAAAAGGTCCGGGCAGTAGACGGACGGGTTTCTGAAGCCCGCACCCGCCCGATAACGGTGCGGATAGTAGCCGCCGCCGCAGATCCGGCCCACGGCACAGCTCCGGCAGCCGTCGGCGAGGGCTTCCGCGCCAATCTGCCGGGCCGCGATCGCCGGTGTGTGCAGGGCGTCGTCGAAGCTGTTCGCGAAGATGTCGAGCCCAGTCGCCGCGGCCCGGTCGTAGGTTGACTTGAGCGTATCCACCTGCTCCAGCGAACCGTCGGTCTCCACTACCACGAGACCGACCGGCGACAGCCCGATGACCTCGGAGCTGCTGGCCCCCCCGAGGAGCAGCTGGATGATTTCCGAGAACAACCGGATATCGACCTCCCGACGGGGAGCCGAATACCAGCGCTCGAAGAGCCCGATCAGCCACCTGGCGTACGGGGTGCTCTCGTCGGGGAACCGGCCGGGCGGTGCCGTGGTCCAGTTGCCGTGCGGCAGGATGACGTCGATGGTGGGCGGCGCCCAGGTCAGGACCTCGTCGTAGAGCTCCAGCGGGTCCGTGGCCAGATCGACGACGGCGAGAATCCCGGCGAAGAGTCGCCGATGGGACGTGGACGCGAGGAGATCCAGGGCGTGTCGGACCTGTGCGTGACTACCGCGCCCGTCCGCGAAGCGACGATGCCGGTCGTGTGCCGCCGCCGGGCCGTCAAGGCTGACACATACGCTGACGTCACGTTCAGCGAGCAGTTCGAGTGTCCTGCCGCGAAGCGCGATCCCGTTCGTCTGCATGACGATCCGGAGCCGGACGCGGGGATCGACCCGCCGGCGCACCTCGTCGGCGAGCCACGCGACGAAATCCGTACCCGCGAGCAGCGGCTCGCCGCCATGGAGGACGATTTCGGCCCGTTCCAACGCGTGCGCGGAGACATGCTCGGTGATTCGTTTTACTGCCTGAACGGCCGTGTCCCGGCTCATCGCGGGCGGCTGCCGGCGCCAGCCCGCGTCTGCGGCCGAATATACATAGCAGTAGTCGCAGGCAAGATTGCACCTGCTATGTACCTTCAGGACAAATTGCCGAAATGGTCGAGGACTCCAGCCGCGCTCGCGGAGCGCTGCCACGTCGAGGAGATCGCCCGGCCATTCTGTGGCCGCGATTCCAGCATTGGCGGCGGCCTGGTCGGGCGATTTCGTTGTGAAGGGCACGAGTTGCACGGTCGGGTGTGCGGTCCCGGCTGATTTCTACAGGCTCGATTGGAAGCCGGCGAGAGCCTCGTTCGGATCCTTCGCTTCTCGCCGCAGGCGCCGTAGGGACTCACTGAGCGCGTCGTCGCCGCTGCCCCCCACGACAGCCAGGCGGGCCAGGTCGGCCAGGTCTACGCCCAGGAGGTCGACCATCGAGGTTTCCACCTCGGCGCTTCCCGTCGCGGCGGCTGACAGGTCCATCGGCTATCTCCCTCAGGCTTCGGGCTTCAGCCGCCACAGCTCCGGCCCGGGAGGAGAGTGCCGGACGATCACCCACGGGATGATCGTCACGCGACCAGGCCCCCGCCCCGATGGCCTGGTCGTGGCACCTGGCCCGTCTTGGACGTACTCGTGTCTCGGACGTACTCGTGTCTCGGACGTACTCGTGTGTCAGCCATACCCGTCCACCGCCGAACCCGGTGACCTCGAGGGGTCCACACGGGATCGGCCGGAACCTTGGCTCGTGCTGACTCGTTCCGTAAAGCAATAGCACAGTGTCGGAGCCGACAGTGTGCACCTCGGGGCCAGACTACAACCCCAGCGGCCGCCGTTCTTCGAACCTGGTGCCTGTGGGTGTTCGCAGCCCGTATGACCAGCCCCGGAGGTGTCTGTTTCCTGGCGCCGCTTCCTGGCGCCGCGTCGCGTCCGCGGAAAACCAGGCCCGGGGCTGCCCTGAACAGCGCGACAGCGAGACCCCGGCCAGCGCTCCCACTCGGATGTGTGATTACTCACTATTCGTATATTTGTCCGCCTATTATCTCGCCCGGTGGGGGCTCCGTCGGAGCCTGGCGATGGCTGTCTAGGCCATTCTTCCCAAAAGACGGAAAGGCGCGGGTCGAATGAATAGGCCGGGAGTTGTGGCGGCCGCTGGCGACGCGGCTTGCCCGGCTGGCGTTGCGGCGTCGTTGGCGATGTCGAGCGTCCCGTCACTCCCGCCGTCGGCAGGACGGCGGCACGGGGCGTTCGCGGACGTGCGGTCGTCGGTCGCCCGCTCCGGGTGACGGCCGGGTGATGGCTGGCATCCTGCCGGAGCGGGTTTACGGCCGGGACCCCGAGGCCCGGCCGCGGTCGACGGCCTGCGGCGCTCGGGCCGGTAATCTCTATCTCGCGGGCGAGTGGTTCGGCCCCCACAGCTCGCGGATCGTCGCGAAGACCTTCTGGTTGTGGCTGAACTCGACGACGTTGCCGTCCGGGTCGTGGACCGCGCAGATGTAGCCGATCGGGTCGGGCATGTCCCGCGGCTCCCACCACAGGCTGCCGTTCTCCCGGGCCTTCGCGGCGATCGTGTCGATGTCCTCCCGGTTGGGGACCTCGATGCCGATGTGCGCGAACGGTTTCATGATGCCCTGCTGGGTGCCGGCGGCCGAGTTGAACGCGGAGAGCACCAGGACGAACGGCGTCTCCCACTGGCCCGGATTCGACAGCCAGGCGCCCCGGCCGTCGGCGTCCTCGCGGGTGGCGACGACCACGAGCGGGGTCATGGCGGTGTAGAAGGCGATCGACTTGTCGAGGTCGCCGCTGGGCAGCGCGATGTGCGTCCAACGGGGCTGGCTGAGCTGGGAAGCGCCCGATCCCGCTGGGGTCTGCGCGGACCGCGTCATGTCGGTGGTCACCGGCGTCACTCCTCTGCAGGTGCCGGTGCGCGTCGTCACCGGCCGGTCGGCTCTGTGCGGACCCGCCCGGTTGGGGCGGGCGGCCCGGCGCGGCACACGTCCACTTTCCAACTTTCGCCGTCGGCGCGGCAGCGCGCCGCGGCAGCCGCGTCGCGGTCATCCGCGTGGGGCCCTCCTGGGCTCGCCTCGCCGGTCCACGGATCACCGCCTCCATTGCTGCACGTGTCTGGATGATTACCGTAGGGCGTCGGGATGGGGGGCGGTGAGCCGCGCGGGAGGCGTTCGATGAGATCCAGGGCGGGACTGGCGGTGCTGGCGCTGGCGTTGGCGGCCGGTGTGGTGGCGGCCCTCGTCCTCGTGATCGGGCGGGCCGACCAGCCGCGCGACCTGCTCGGCGACGTCCCTCGGCCCGCGTCGCCGACCGGGGTCACCGTGCCGCCGGACGTGACGGTGATCGCCCAGCTGTCCCGCGACGTGCCGCGCTTCTCCGCGCCCGACGAGCGGACCCGCGACGGTGTTGTCCCCGGGCGGTGGCGCGGCGCGCCGGCGTCCCTGCCGGTGATCGACAGCCGGCCTGGCTGGCTGCGGGTGCGCGTCGCGCAGCGGCCCAATTTCTCCACCGCCTGGATCCGCACCGCGGACGCGCGGCTGGTCAGCAGCGCCTACCGGATCGCGATCGACGTGCAGGCCAGGCGGCTGCGCCTCTACGAGCACGGCAGGCTGACGCTCGACGCCCCGGCCGGCGTCGGCACGCCGGACGACCCGACGCCGACCGGCGAGTTCTTCCTCGCGCTGTTCGCCCCGCCGCCCGGTCCCGGCTACGGCGACTACATCCTGGTGACCTCGGCGCACTCGACGAAGATCACGGACTGGGACTCGTCCGGTGACGCGATCGTCGGCATTCACGGCCCGCTCGGCGCGGATGAGGCGATCGGCGATGCCGGCGCCCAGGTGTCGCACGGCTGCGTCCGCCTGCACCTGCCCGACCTGGCCCGACTGCGCGCCGTCCCGGCCGGTTCGCCGATCACGATCTCCGGAAGCCCGGTCTTCTGACGGCCGATGTGCCGCCGGAGCCCCGCCGTGGCATGGGGCCAGGCAGCAGATCCCGACACGCCGATCAGTTGTGAGTAGCCAACTGATTACCTTGTGTAACTCTTGAGTGCGGAGAGTTTGCCCACCGCGTCCCGTCGTTCGCCTCGGCGAGGCATCTCACCGAGGCGCCAGGCTTGGAGTTCGAGGAGCTTTCGAGGAGCTGTAGTGCGCATTGCCAGCAGGTCCGGGCCGCGGGCCCGGTTGTCACTTGTATCCACGCGGATGGCGGTGCCCGCCGCGTTCGCCCTGGTCGGGTTTGCCGCCACCACCAGCGCGGTCGTCGTCCTCGGCCCGGACGCCGCGAGCGCCGACGCCGCCTACCCGCTCGCCCTCGCCACGTCGTCCGCGCCGGCCGCCTTCACCGGCCCCGGCCAGACGCTGACCCTCTCGTACCTGATCACCAACAACGGTGACAAGACGCTCTACGGGGTCGCCGTGCAGGACGCGCTCGTCGGCCTCTCGCCGGTGACCTGCCCCGACGGGCCGCTGAGCGCGGGCACGTCCAAGACCTGCACGGCCACGTACGTCACGACCCAGGCCGACTACGACCTGACCTACCTCGACGACGTCGCCACCGCCAGCGGCATCGTCGAGTCCGAGGGCACGGTCGTGGCCTCGCCGTCGGCGAACCTGCGGATCCCCGACGACAAGCCCAGCACGCCGCTGGCCGCCGCCCAGTCCGGTCCCGACGCGTCTGCGCCGGACAGCGCGGCCGGGACGGCGCCGCTGGCCGCCCAGCCCGACCCGGCGGCGGCTCCGGGCGCCGGCTCCGGGGGTGTCCCGGGCGCCGGCTCCGCTCCCGGCGCGGGCGCGGTGCCGGTCGCCGGCGGCGCTCCGGTGGGTGCCGCTCCGGTGGGTGCCGCTCCGGTGGGTGGCAGCCCCGTGGGCGGCCCAGGCGAGCCGGCCCCCGTCGAAGCCGGCGCGGCGCCCGCCGGGGTGAGCCCGGTCGGCGGCGCGCCGGTGCCCGTCACCGGCTGAGTGATCCGCTCGCGTCCACGCCGCGAAGGCCCGGCACGTCCCGCGAGGACGTGCCGGGCCTTCGCGCTGTCCGGGATGCGGCCGCGCGCCGCCGCGGGCGGGCCCCTCGGATCCGTGTTCCCGCAGCGGCTTAACCAGGCCGACACGAGAGCGATGGAACCTGTCGAGACGACGCGACCGCGCGCGTTCCGGAGCCAGCCCGAAGGCCAACCGCAGGGCCGGCTTCCGCCCCGACCGACTGTGAGGTTGCCGCATGACCACCGTCGCCGCCGGCAGCGCCACCAGCGACCCGGCCACGGGCGGCGCGTTCCTCCCGTCGACACCGGAGACCGTCCGCTGGGGCTTCCTGCCGAACGCCGCCGCCAGGCCGGTCCTGCGCGTCGCCCCGGGCACCGCGGTCACCATCGACACGGTCAGCCACGAGGGGATCATGGAGGACCAGGGCCGCGACCCGGTCGGCTACTTCGGCGCGCACGGCGTGCGGCCCGAGGAGATCCCGGCCGATCAGGTCGCGCTCGCGGCCGGGCTGGAACACGCCGCCGACGCCGGCCCGCACGTCGTCACCGGGCCGATCCACATCGACGGCGCCCGCGCCGGCGACGTGCTGCGCGTCCGCGTCGTCGGCCTGCGGCTGCGCGCCACGTTCGGCGTCATCAGCAACCGGCACGGCCGGGGCTGCCTCGCCGGCGAGTTCCCCGAAGGCACCGTCCGCCAGCCCGGCGCCGACCGGGACCATCCGGACCGCTACGGCTCCGTCCACACGTTCGTCCGCACCCGCACCGTCGGTGGCGTCGACCACGGCGTCCTGCCGTTCGGCAACCCCGGGCTGCCAGCGGCGCAGGCCGTCTTCCCGCTCGCCCCGTTCCTGGGGATCATGGGGGTGGCGCCGGACACCACCGGCCCGGTCGGCTCCGTCCCGCCGGGCGCGCACGGCGGCAACCACGACATCGCCCTGCTCGGCGCCGGCAGCACGTTCTACCTGCCCGTCCAGGTCGACGGCGGCCTGTTCTACGTCGGCGACCCGCACTACGCCCAGGGCGACGGCGAGGTCGCGCTGACCGCACTGGAGGCGCCGCTGCGGGCGACCGTCGTCCTCGACGTGCTGCGCGGCGCGGCGGCGGATCGGCTCGTCGGCGTGCTGCGCGAGCCGTTCGGCGAGACCGACCAGTACTGGATTCCCGTCGGCCTGGACCGCGACCTCGACGAGGCGATGCGCCGGGCCACCCGGGCCGCGATCGGTTTTCTGTCCACCCGGGTCGGGATGAGCCGGGCGAACGCGCTGGCCTACCTCTCCGCCGCCGCGGACTTCGCCGTGAGCCAGGTCGTCGACGACGTCAAGGGCGTCCACTGCAAGATCCGCAAGAGCGACTTCCCGTCGCTGTGAGGCGCGCCCAGCGAACCCGCGTTCCTACTTCAACGGGTTGGTCCATTTCAGGCCCGGGAACTTCGCGAAATCGGTGTCATTGGTGAACAGTTCACCGCGGTACTCGATGGCGTAGGCGGCGATCTGGGCGTCGGTGGTCAGGTTGCCGGCCGAGCCGATGTTCTGGAGCAGTCCGAGCACGGTTTCCAGATGAGTCTGCCCCGGCGGCAGGAGTTCCACGTTGGGCTGTTCCAGCCAGCCTCGCAGGTAGCCGGCCGCGGTGTCGATGGCCAGTGGGGACGTGTGGACGCGCGGATTCGTGGCTATGCGCAGGAATCCGAACAGAACAGGATGGGAAAGTCCGACCTGGGCCCGGCTGTTGATCGATCGCTCCCACCATTCCCGCGCGCGTGTGTGCTGTGGATAGCCGGTAATGACGGCATACAGCAGCAGATTGACGTCGGGAATGATCACGACGTGGGGCGGAGCTTGTCGAGGATCTCGTCCTCTTCGAGTTCGTCAGCCACCCGGTTGAGGCTGGTCACGTCGAACCCGGGCCGGATGGTCGACTCGTGCGGCACCAGGCGATAGGGCTCGTGTTCGGCGGCTCTAGGCGCCAGGGCGCGCCGCAGGGCGTCGTTGATGACCTTCTTCATCGAGCGCCGCTCGCGGTGGACGGCGTCCTCGACGAGCCGCGCGACGTCGTCGTCGAGCGTGAGGGTGGTACGCATGTCCGTCATCATGATGCCTAACGATCAAGGTGTCAAGACGCGCCAGAGCCGATGCGGCCTAGGGTGTCCTGTCCGACACTGTCGGGTTAGACAGTATCTGACCTCGGGCGGGCCGAGTGCCGCCGCGGGCTTGCGGCGCGGGCACATAGGGTGTGCGGGCGGGGTTTCTGACATCCGGCGTATGAGAGGTTGGCCCATCGTGCCGCCGGAGCCGGGTTCGCGGGATTCGGGTGCCGACCTGCTCGTCGTCGGCGGCGACGTCGTGACGATGGACGCGGCGCGGCGGGTCGTCGTGGGCGGGGCGGTCGCCGTGCGCGGGCGGACGATCGCGATGGTCGGCCCGGCCGGCGCCGTCCGGGCGGCGTTCCCGGGGGCGCCGGAGCTGGCCGCGACGGGGTGTGTCGTCACGCCCGGAATGGTCGACGCGCACCAGCACACGACCGGGGATCCGCTGGCGCGCAGCGTGATCCCGGACGACATCGACTCGCAGGCGTCGATCTTCGAGTGGGCGGTGCCGCTGCACGTCGCGCACCAGGCCGAGGACGACGAGGTATCGGCGCTGCTCACCGCGGTGGAGGCGCTGCGTGCCGGGGTCACGACGATCGTCGAGCCGGGCACCGCGGCGCACCCGCTCACGGTCGGCGCCGCGCTGCGCCGGGTCGGCATCCGGGCGATGCTCGGCACCTGGGGCTGGGACGTTCCCGACGCGCCGTTCTCGCTGCCGACCGACGAGACGCTCGCCCGGCAGGCCGCGGTGGTCCGGGCGTTCCCTCCGCCGGGCGCGGGCGGGGATGGCCTCGTCACCGGCTGGGTGACGCTCGTCGGGCACGACCTGGCCAGCGACGAGCTGCTCGTCGGGGCGGCTCGGCTCGCCGGCGATCTGGACACCGGCCTCACGATGCACCTGGCGCCGAGCGTCGACGACCGGCGCGCCTACGCGGCCCGCAGCGGGCGCGGGCCGGCCAAGCATCTCGCCGAGCTCGGGGTGCTCGGGCCGCGGCTGCTGCTCGGCCACGCCGTGTGGCTGTCCGAGGCGGAGATCGGGAGTCTCGTCGAGACGGACACGGCCGTCGCGTGCTGCCGGTGGGCCTACCTGCGCCTCGGCCAGGCCTGACGAGGGCCGGACGGCATGTGCCGTTCCTGCGGTCCGGCGGGCGGCTCGCGCTCGGCTGCGACGCGCACAACGCCGGCGACCGGGTCGACGTGCTCGGCGCGGCGAGACTGCTGGCCGGCCTGTCCCGGGACGCGCCGGTCGACGGGGCGCGGCCGCTGCGGGCGCACGAGGCGTTCGAGGTCGCGACCGTCGGCGGCGCGGCGGCGGTCGGGCTGGGCGACGTCGCCGGAGCCCTCGTCCCCGGCCGGCAGGCCGATCTGGTGGTCTTCCGCACCGACGACCCGGCCTGGGTGCCGCTCGGCGACCATGCCCGACAGCTCGTCTGGAACGCCCCGGCGCACACCGTCCGGGACGTGCTCGTCGCCGGCCGGCCGGTCGTCCGCGACGGCCGGGTGACCACGCTGGACGAGGGGGAGCTGTGGGCCTGGGCGCGGGAACGGTCCGCGTCCCTGCTCTCCCGGGCCGGTCTCGAGATTCCCCGTTCCTGGCCGCTCGCCGCCGGCGAGCAGCCGCGACCCGCCCGATGCTCGGCCACAACCCACTGGCCGCCCGGCACGCGGGCGTGCGCGCGGCGACGTTCGGCGGGCTGGCGCTCGTCCTGTCGGGTGCCTGCTCCGGGCTCGCCGGCGGGGTGGTGCTCACCGGCCAGGTCTACCGACTGCAGCCGGGGATGTCGGACAACTACGGCTGGGATGGCCTGCTCGTGGCCCTGGTCGCCCGGAACAATCCGGTAGGCGCGATAGCCGCGGCGCTGCTGTTCGGCGGCCTGCGATCCGGTGGCGGCGTGCTTGCCTCCACTGGCGTGCCCGCCTACCTGATCGACATCATGCAGGCGCTGCTGGTGCTCGCCTTTGTGCTGCCGCCGGCGCTGCTCGCGCTCCGGCGGTCGGCCGCCGGTCGCCGCCGCGGGGCCGCGGCCGCGGACTCCGCCTCCGCCGTCCCGTCGGGAGCAGGTGCATGATCCTGGACGACGGCGCCACGATCCTGTCGAGCGCGATCCGGCTGGCCACGCCGCTCGGATTCGCGGCCTGCGGCGAGTACCTGGCCGAACGGGCCGGAACGATGAACATCTCCATCGAGGGCATGATGATCACCGGCGCGTTCACCGCGGTGGCGGCCGCGTCGGCGACCCGTTCGGCGACGCTCGGCCTGTTGGTCGGCGCCCTGGCCGGCCTCGTCCTCGGCGCGATCCACGGCGCCATGGCGCACCGGCTCGCGGTGAACACCTTCGTCGTCGGGCTCACCCTGAACGTGCTGGCTCTCGGCGCGACCAGCTTCTTCAACGAAAGCATTGAGCTAACCGGTCACCAGGTCGCTCAGGTCAGCATCCCCGTCCTGCGGGACATCCCGCTCGTCGGCGAGCCGCTGTTCGTCCAACGCTGGCCCGTGTACCTGCTGCTCGGGTTCGTCCCGTTGACCTGGTATCTCGTCGAGCGGACTCGATGGGGCCTGGAGCTGCGCGCCGTCGGCGAGAACCCGCAGGGAGCGGACGTCACCGGTATCCGGGTCAACGTCCGGCGCCAGCAGGCACTGCTGTGGTGTGGCCTGTTCTCCGGCCTCGGCGGCGCATATCTGGCCGTCGGCGCGGTGGGCTCGTTCAACGACAACATGACGGCGGGCCGTGGCTACCTGGTCATCGCCGCGGTCATCTTCGGCGCCTGGCGGCTGCGCGGCACGATCGTCGGTGTCGCGCTCTTCGGCCTCGCGGACGCGCTGCGCCTCGCCCTGCCGGCCGTCGGCCTGAGGCTGAACAGCCAGCTGCTGATCGCCGCGCCCTACCTGCTCGCCCTGGCCGCGATGGTGCTGGTCGTCCGCCGCACCCCCCAGCCCGGCGCCCTCGGCAAGCCCTTCACGGAGCGGGGCGGCGCGCCTGTCGACGCCGCCGCGGTCGATCAGTCCTCGCCGGAGAAGCGCTCCCAGGCCGCCTGCTTGGAGACGCCGAGCGCGGCGCCGATCCGGGTCCAGCTGATGCCGCGGCGACGCAGGACATCCACATGATCGTGGATGGCGGACTCGGTCTGCGTCGCCACAGCCTGGACCTTGGCCAGGGCGGTCAGCACGTCGTCGTCGGAGCTCTCCTCCCAGGCGCTGAACGCGGGCGCGGGCAGCTCGTTGATGATCAGATTGCACAGGTCCACGCACTCGTTGCAGATGTAGACGCCGGGGCCGGCGATCATCTTGGTCACGACGGTCTGGTCCTTGGTGCAGAAAGAGCAGGACAACGATCCGAGCCGGCCCTCGCCCGCCGCCGGGCTCTGCGTAGCGGTCATGCCGTCAGGTCTACCTTGACGCGATCAGGCCGTCAAGCCAACCCTGACGGATGCCCGTCGGGGACCCCTTGACCCGGCGGGGGACGACGATCTGAACGCGGCGACGCATCCGTCGCGGGCGCTGTTCGCTGATTCTTGCCGGGCGGCTCAGCAGCGATCGGGGGTCCGCCTCGTGACCACGGCGATCGAGCCCACCTGGCCGCCGGGCCGGCCCGACGCACCCGTCGGATCAGCACTTGTGGGGCCGAAACGGCCGGACCGGCCCCACAGGTGATGCCCAGATCTGCTGACACCTGCCCAGGCTCGCGGCCGGACCAGCGTCCGGCCAGAGATCGGAATTCCGTGTCTAGGCGCGGCGGCGGTTGCGGATCGAGGTCGCGGGGGCGACGATCAGGCCGGCGCCGGCCAGCAGGATCGCGAGGACGTCGAGGGCGGCGATCGCGGTGCTGTCGGACGGGGAGAGCAGGCTGCCGTGCGCGATCGCGAGGTCGGCGGCGTTCGCGTGGGTGCCGTCCGCACCGGCCAACGTCCCGGTACTCGCCGTCGGCCTGGCGGTCGAGCTGGCCGGGGCGGCGTCGACGGCCGTCAGGTCACCGGGCGGCGCGTCGGCGGCAGCGCTGCTCGGCTCGGACGGCGATGTGGTGGGCGCGGGCTGGTCGACGGCGGAGCCGGCGGGAGCCGCGGGTCCGCCGGGCTGGGCCGCGCCCCCGGCCGACCCCCCGCCGCTGCCCGACGAGCTTCCCGAGCCGGCCGAACCCCCCGAACCCGACGAGCTTCCCGAGCCGGCGCCGCCGCCCGAGCTCGCGCCGCCACCTGTACTGGCGCCGCCGCCCGACCCGGCGGTGGTTCCCGCGGGTGTCAGGCTGTCCGCCAGGCTCGAGGCCACTTGGCCGAGCCTGCTCAGGTCGATGGTCGGCGGCCGGTTGAGCACGCCGTCGACGTCGACCCGCACGTCGAGCGGACGGTCGAACAGGGAGCCGTCCTCGGCCGCGGCCCTTGCGGGCAGGGCGGTGAGGACGGCGAGCGGGCCGGCCACGAGAGCGCCGACCATGAGCCCGCGGATGGCGCGGGAGCCGATCAGGCCGCCGCGGCTCGTGGCGCCGACCCGATCGCTTGGCGGCAGTCCGGTCGGCGTCGTGGTTCCGTCGTCGTGGCCACGCTCAGTGTTGTGGTGCATGGCCATGGCCCGGATCCCTCCCGTTGGGTGTCGGTCCAATTGTGCGGACAGTTTGATCCGATCACCATGTTTCGGGCGGTCAGTCCGGCGACAGAGCGTGTCGGCCGCCGACCAGTCTGATTCCCGACATCAACGCAGGGTGTGTGTTATGCAACTGTCGCGGCGCCGCGTTGCCGCGGAGCGTGCCGGCGTTGTGCTACGAGCGTGGCGTTGCGGGCGAGCCCGAGGGCTGCGCGTTCTCGCGGGGCGGCCCCGGTAGCGGGACCAGCAGCGGGTTCGGCGGCGGGCCCGCCGGGGAGCTGGTGTAGGCGAGAGCCTCGCCGGAGGCGGGGAGCTCGAGCCCACCCGTCATGGGATGAATCTACGCCGGTCCGGGCGTCGTCAGGCCCGCCCGGATCCGGCCCGGAGTCGTTCCGAAACCGACGTGGCCGGCCGGGCGGATGGTAACCGACTTGATGTCGGCCGGCGGGCCGCGGTCGAAATCGGCAGCCGGCGGCAGGAATTGAACACTGTCCATATTTCCGCCCCGTCCGGCGGGCCAAACTGCTATTCTCGCGATTCCGAGTGAGTTGGTCGTGTTCCACGCCGAGCGAGCTGATCCTCGTTTCCATGGCGGTGGCCGCCCGCGTGGATAACGGCTCCGCGCCGCCCGCCGGTGACGCCGGGGCCAGGTATAGCTGGCCGCGAATCCGTCGTCATCCGCGGCGTTATCCGCCTTCTGGCCGTGCATCTCGCCGAAGTTCCCTTCCCGTCGGCGTCAACCGTGGCAGAATCTGGGTGTGCTTCGGGGGATATTTTTCGATCTTGACGACACACTCGTTGACCAGCGCTCGGCGGCGGCGGCCGCCGTTGTCGAGTGGGCGGCCGGACACGGCGTCACGGACGAACTGGTCAGTGTGCGCTGGAACAGCGTCTCCGACAACCACTACGCGCGCTACCAGCGCCGGGAGATCACCCTTATCGAACAGCGCCGCGCGCGCGTGCGAGAATTTCTCGCCATCGAGGTGACGGACGCGGACGCCGACGCCATCTTCGCTGGATATCTCGCCCGGTACAAGGCGGGCTGGGTCGCGTTCGACGACGCCGTGCCTGCTCTGCGTCGCGCCCGCGCCGCCGGGCTGACCGTCGCGGTGCTCACCAACGGCGACGAGGAACAGCAACGGCAGAAGCTTACCCGCCTCGGCCTGCTCGACGAGATCGATCTGCTCATTTCGTCGTCCGTGCTTCCGGCGGGAAAGCCGGACCCGCGCGCATTCAGGGTCGCACTTGACATCCTCGGCGTGCGGGCCGACGAGGTGCTGATGGTCGGGAACTCGCTGGAGAATGACGTCTTCGGTGCGGTCAACGCCGGGATCGAGGCGATCCTCGTCGACCGTTTCGGCGCGCACTCGGCTGCCGGCGTGCCCCGGGTGAGCAATCTCGACGAGCTCTTGTTCTGAACGCCGCGCACCGGCCCGTAGGGTAGGGCCATGGAGAAGCCCAAGATCGACATTGCGGATTCCACCCCGCCCGCCGAGCTGGTCATCACCGACCTCGTCGAGGGAGACGGCGCGCCGGCGGTCGTCGGCCGGCCCGTGTCGGTGCACTACGTCGGCGTCGCCCACAGCTCCGGCAAGGAGTTCGACGCCTCCTACGACCGCGGCCAGCCGTTCCGGTTCCGCCTCGGCGCCGGCGACGTCATCGCGGGCTGGGACCAGGGCGTGCAGGGCATGAAGGTCGGCGGCCGCCGGCAGCTCGTGATCCCGCCGCACCTCGGCTACGGCAAGCGCGGCGCCGGTCGGACCATCAAGCCCAACGAGACCCTCGTCTTCGTCGTCGACCTGCTGGGCGTCGGCTGACGTCACGCGCAGCCGCCCGGCGATCGGCCCGGGTCCGCCCGGGTCCGCCTGGGTCCGACGCTCGCGTCCGCTGCCGGGCTACAGCGACCCGGATTCGACCCGCGCCCGGGCGGCCGGGTCCGCCAGCCCCGCGAGCACTCCCGCGCGGTCCGGCTCGGACCTGTTCTGGCTCCACTTCGCCTTCGCCTCGACGGACTCGACCCGCAGCGAGACCCCGACGATCGCCCGCAGCATTCCCTGGACGTACCGCTCGGGCGCGTCGGTCACGGCCCAGGGATGCTCCCGGCCGGCCTCGTGCCGGTCGGTGAGCCGGCTGACGACGGCGTGCAGCCACGCCGGGTCGTCGTGCACGGTGACCGGGCCGCGCAGGTGGACGGCGGAGTAGTTCCACGTCGGGACGTCCCGGCCGTGTTCGGCCTTGGATGGATACCAGGACGGCGACACGTAGGCCTCGGGCCCCTGCACGACGAGCAGCCCGGCCGCACCGGTCGCCATCCGGCGCCAGTGGTCGTTCGCGCGGGCGAGGTGCGCGACGACGAGGCCGTCCGCCCACAGCACCGGCAGCAACGTCGCGTCGACGAGCCCGTCCGGCCCGACGGTCACCAGCGTGCCCGACCCGCGGTCCGCGACGAATCCCCGGATCGCGGCCTCGTCGTCGACCCGGTTGGCCGCAGGCACATACACGTTCCCAGCGTACGGCCGGCGGCCGGCGGCCCGGGCGCCGTCGCGGCCTTCGGTCCCGCGGCCCGCGCAGGCGACGACCGGTCGGATTCGCCGGGCGGGCGCATGGGTAGCAGCGTCCGGTGACGATGATTTCGTCCGCGGCCCCGGCGGGCTCGACGGCCTTCGTGCTCGGCGGCGGCGGGGTGCTCGGCGCGGCGGAGGTCGGCATGCTCGGCGCCCTGCTGGACGCCGGCTGCCGGCCGGACCTGGTCGTCGGGACGTCGGTGGGAGCCATCAACGGCGCCGCGGTCGCCGCCAACCCGACGGCCGAGGCCATCGAGCAGCTGACCGAGCTGTGGTCCGACCTCGGCCGGTCCGACGTCTTCGCCGGCGGTCCGGCGAAACAGCTCGCCACGGTCGTCCAGCACGGCTACCTGCACTCGAACGCGCCGTTGCGGCGGATGCTGCGCGCCCATCTGGTGGAGACGTTCGACGAGCTGTCCGTGCCGTTCCAGTGCGTGGCCGCCAGCATCGAGCGCGCGGCGGCCCACTGGTTCGACCGGGGCTCGCTCATCGACGCCGTGCTGGCGTCGTGTGCGGTGCCCGCCCTGCTGCCGCCGGTGAAGATCGGCGACGAGCACTTCATCGACGGCGGCCTGATCGACAGCACGCCGGTTGGAAGGGCGGTCGCGCTGGGCGCGCGGACGGTCTACGTCCTGCACGTCGGGCGGATCGAGCGGCCGCTGCGACCCGCCCGCTGGCCGTGGGAGGCGGGCGTGGTCGCCTTCGAGATCGCCCGGCGCCGCGGCTTCGCAGACGCGATGGCGAGCCTGCCCGACGGGGTGACGGTGCATCTCCTGCCGGTCGGCGACGACCATGGGGCGCCGCTGCTCGGGCTGCGCTACCGGTCCGCGGCGGGCGTGCGCCGCCGGATCGAGCGGGCCCGTGAGGCCACCGCCGACTACCTGCAAGGGAACCGGGACAGCGGGACCCCAGCCGCCGCGGCCGAGGACGACGAGCTTCGTGGCGCGCACCGGGCCGGCGGCGCGCGGTGAGCGCGACGGTGCCGCCGCGCGCCGTTCGCCGCCTGATCATCGATCCGTTGTTCGTTCCGTTCGCGGTCGCGGCGGCGGCGATCTTCGCCGCGGTGACCGTGCTCGGGCTGATCGGCGTCGTGATCGACCGGCGGCTGCGGCTGAGCCGGATCGCGGCCCTGGGCGCGATCTACCTGTCCGCGGAGGCGGTCGTCATCGTGTCGGCGTTCGGGCTCTGGCTCGTCCGGCCGCTGCTGCGGTCGCGCTGGGATCGGGCTCATTTCGCGTTGCTGCGCGGGATGCTCGGCCTGCTCGTGATGGCGGCCGGGCGGCTGACCAGGTTCCGCCTGGAGGTCCGCGAACCGCCGGCGGGGACGTTCGACTGCGCCGGCCGGCCGGTGCTGGTCGCCAGCCGCCATGCCGGCGTGGGGGACTCGTTCGCGCTCGTCTATCTCGTGCTGTGCCGATACCGGCGCCGGCCGCGGGTCGTCCTGCTGGCCAGCCTCCAGCTCGACCCGGGCATCGACATCCTGCTCGGCCGCCTCGGCGCCTGTTTCCTGCGCAGCGACGGCGCCGATCCGACGGCCGTCGCCCGGGTCAGCGCGCTCGCGGGCCAGCTGACCGACGGGGATGCGCTGGTCATCTTCCCGGAGGGCGCCAACTTCACCGCCCGGCGGCGGCGGCGCGTCATCCGCGGCCTGCGCCGGCGGGGGCAGAGCGGCCGGGCGCGGGTGGCCGAGGACCTCACCCATGTGCTGCCGCCGCGGCCTGCCGGGGTGCTCGCCGCGCTCGACGCGGGCACGGTCGCCGGCACCGCCGTGGTCGCCCACACCGGCCTCGACCGCCTCACGACGCTGCGCCAGATCTGGCGCGCGCTGCCGCTGGCGGTTGCGATGGAGGTGCGCTGGTGGTGGTTCCCGGCTGGCGACCTGCCCGCCGCGGGCGGCGACCGCGCGGACTGGCTGACGATGCACTGGGCCGTGGTGGACGCCTGGATCGACTCGCGTCACCCTGCCACGCCGAGATCCGCGCAGGCCTGACCCGATACACGCCGTTGCGCCGTTACTCCCGTCTACGCTGACTTTGTAGCGGAGACGAGCCAGTCTGACTGGACTCGAACCGTGACTCGGCCGGGGGGACGTGTGGGGTGGAGAGGCGATCGCTAAATCGACCAGAAGCCGAGCCGCCGCATGTCGCCGCGGTCCGCGGCTAGGCGCCCGGTCGGTGGGCAGCGTGGTCGGTCACTGCACCCCCGCGATCCGACGCCAGGTGGAGATCGCGGACCGCGGCAGTGCTGCTGCCGCGGGCGGCGGGCGGCCCGCGGCCTGAGACAGGCCCGAGCGGACTTCCCGGGGCCTGCTACAGGCCCCGGACCGGGAGGGACAGCAGAGTCAGCGAGCGGAAGTAGCGGTACCAGGCGAGCGCGGACGGGCGGGCAGCCGGGTCGTGACCGACGCTTGCCGCTACCAGCGTCGCCCCGGTCCGGTCGAGAGTGCCGGCAGCGGTGCGGCCCGCCGTGTCCGCGGTGACCACCGCGCCCGGCGAGAGCGCCCTGATGACGAACAGCCCGAGTTTGAACAGATCCGTCGTGATCGACTGTGGGCTGCGCGGATTGGGAGGCATGAAGTCCGGGGCGTGGCCCTGCGCGACGACGGGCGCGCTGCCCACCTTGCGCACGGCGTCGCAGTCGACGAGCAGCACGTCCGGTGTCGGCGCCAGGCAGTAGAGGACGTTCCGCGACGAGATGTCGCCGAAGACGATGTCGTTGCGGTGCAGAAACGCGATCAGATACGCGAGGCGCTGGCAGAGCAGCAGCCGGGCCGCGAGGTCGGGGAAGTCCAGCCCGCGCTGGGCCGCGTCCCGGCGGTCCAGGAACAGGAAACGCGCCTCCCGGGGGACCCGGTGTGTTTCGCCACCGAGCCGCAGCTCCGTGAAGAACGCGCCCGGGATGAGCCGCATGACGATGCCGGCAACCGTGGCGTCGGCGGCGTCGAGATCGTCGACGACGAGGCGGAGCGGCCAGACGAGATGGCTGTCGAACCAGGGCTGCTGTTCCCGGGCGACCGCCGCGCGCAGGGTGATGACGTTCGCGACGCCCTGGGGAGCCACCCCGCCCGACGTCTCCCGGTACTCCTTGTAGATGAGAGGGACGGGCACCTCCGCCAGATGGAACTCGGGAAGGCGGAAGATCTTTCCCTGCCCGCCGCCGCCGAGCGGGAGCAGCGCGCCGAGCGCCGGCCTGGCCAGCGCGAGGTCCCGCCACGTCATCGGCCGCCAGCCTCCCACTGCGCGGTGATCCACTCCTCTGGCGGTTCGGCGATGATCGTGTCGAGTTCGCTCTGGTCGTTGATCTGGGTGAAGACCGCCGTCTCCTGGTCGGCGGAGCTCAGGACGGTCCCGATGACCACGTCGATGAGCGCGTTGATGGCATCCTCCGGCTGGGCATCCGCACCCTGGACGAGCACAGGCGTCCCGGGCCGGGGATGGGCCAGGGCGCGCAGGATCGCCGGGTCGGACTCGGCGATCGAGCACGGCACGATCATGGGCGGGTTCTCGCAGGTGGCGAGCAGCCGTGCGAGCGACTGTTCCCAGGCGTTCGGGGCGTCGTCGAACGGTTCGCCGTCGCTGAGGAAGAACGCGGCGGGGCGGCCGATCGCGAATCCGTCCGCGGCGAGCTGCCGGGTGTCCTGGTTGATCGTCCCGAGCAGGAGGTCCAGCGCCGGGCTGTACCGGGTGCCGTCGTCGCGTGTCCGCAGCACCGGCAGCGCCGCGGTGTTGAGCAGATCGCACAGCGGCAGCACGACCCGCGCCGACCCCGAGAAGTCGATCATGCAGATGCGGACCTTGTCGTTCGCCCGCGGATCGGCGGCGAGCGCGGCCGCGAGCTTGCGCAGGATCTGGTTCGCCTGCTCCAGCCGGGGCCCTTCCATGGACTGTGAGACGTCGACGACCAGGTAGAACGGCACCAGTGCCGGGGTGTGGCCCACTGCGTCATTCCCTTTCGCTGTACGAGGTCCGCGAGCAGGCGGCTAGGACAGACCCACGATGACCAAAATGGCGATCACCACCACCAGCAACACGGCGCCGACGAGAATCGGCCGCAGGTTCGACTTCTGGTCGTGCGTCGGCGCCGCGGTGACGACCGTCGTTCGCAGGCTCGGGTCCGGTCCCGCACCCGTGCTTTGCGGGCGCGGACCGGCGAGCGCCGGGAAAGGGTCGAAGAGTCCCGCCCGGCCCCGTGCGCACCACGGGCATTCCGCCAGGTGTCCGCCATAGGTGTGACCGGGGCGGGACAGGCATGTCCGTACGTCGTGCCAGGCCTCGTCGAGCGCGGCGTACCACTCCTCGGCCGCGGGCCGGCGGTCCACGGCGGCGTGGCCGGTCCCGAACGCCTGCCGGGCGAGATCGTGCACGCCGGGCGGGAGGATCTCGCAGGCGACGGCCTCCGCGGGCAGGTGGACGGCCCTGGGGTCGGTCACCGCCGTGATGCCGTAGACGATGTTCGTCTCGGGCGACGGCTCGTCGTCGAGATCCCGGGTCGGAAAGCCCTGAAAAGGATGGTCGCCGCACAGCAGCAGCTGGCAGATGAGGACCGCGAGGCTGAAACGGTCGGTGGCAAGGCTGCGGGGCCCTGACTGGGTCGTGACCAGCTCCGGCGCGCCGTACTCCGGTGTCAGCGTCTCGCACGGGAAGAACACCCCGCCATGGGAGAACTGGAACGAGTCGCAGTCGAGCAGGCTCACCAGGCCGGTGCCACTCACATACGCGTTCGACGGCGCGATGTCGCCGACGACGATGTCGTAGTCGTGCAGCACTCGGGCCGTCATCGCCAGGTTGTTCGCGACGGTCAGCAGGAACCGCCAGTCTTTGTTGGGGAATGCCCGCAGCCGGGCGCCGTGCTCGAACAGCGTGTTCATCGGATGCCCGCCGATGCGTTGCATCGCGTACCCGATCACCGTCCCGTCGGGGTCGGTCACGAGCTGCTCCGGCCAGATGCAGATCGAGTGGCTCGTCGTCGGCTGCACGAACTGACCGGCGGTGAACGCCTCCATCATCAGCAGCAGCCGCCGGGTGCGATCCGCATCCGGCTCGCGGTAGACCTTCGCGACCCGGCCACCGTCGACGGCGTAGACCTGCGACTGCGCGCCGACGCCGAGCGGGGTCGTCACGCTGTATCGCCGGCCGCCCACGACGAACTCGGTCATGGACGCAGCACCGCGGCGAGCAGCGTGGTGTCGTCCTGCGTCGCGGCGATGACGTCGTCGCGCTGCAGGAGGCGCAGCAGGCCCAGCGGGTCGAAGTCGTCCCGGTCCAGCAGCCGGAACACCGTGTCCACCATGGGCTCTTCGACGAGGGAAAGCTGGCCGTCCTCGCCGCGCGCCAGCGTCGTGTAGGCGAGACCGTCGGTCGAGAGGAAGGCGCCGGTGATCGCCTCGTCGTAGATCGCGCTGACCCGGACCGCGCCGGCCGTGTTCGAGGTGAGGAACGTCGTGCTCGACGCGTCCTCGGCCGCGGCGACAGCCGAGTCGACGAGGTGCAGGTTCGACCGGCCACCCGAGCCGGTCCGGATGATGACGAAGCCGTCGCCGACGCTGAAATAGCCGACGACCGGATGGGCGAGCACGACCGTCGTCAGCGTGGTGGCGAAGTCACCGACCGCCTGGTCGCCGCCGCCGACCGCCCGTGCCACGTCGAGGAACGTCGTGATGACCTGATCGCTCAGGTGCTGCAACAGCGCCGCCCAGTCCGGCGCGGACTCGGGCTGCCAGTGCGCCCGGATTCCCCGCTCGACCACCGACAGCGCGGTGCTGACGGCCAGCCGCGAACCGTCCGCGGAGCGGGTGCGCGAGCCGGCGCCGTCGGCCACGGCCAGGATGTGGATGTCCGGGCGGGACGGGTCGTCGAACGGCAGGTGCGTGTGGGCGAAGGCGTCCTCGCACCAGCTGCCGCTGCGGACGTGGTCGTAACCCTGCATCGTCGCGCCCCGCACGCGCCAGCGAGGCCTTCCGACCTGGCCCGCCGGCCGCCGGGCCGCGGCCTCGGCGGCAGGCATCAGGATTCCTTCCATTCCGCGGTCCGGATGGAGCGGTTCGGGTCCTCGACGCTGCGCTCCAGCAGAATGAGAATGTCGTTGAAGTCGAACTCGCCGTAGATCCGGTAGTTGTCCGGCGCGAGCTGACGCAGCGTCTCCTGCCCCACGGCGTCGATGGGGGGCACGCCGATCGCGAAGAGGGTGAGCTTCCGGCGCTGCTCGAGCGCGCGTATCTCGCCGGCCAGCGGCTGCCAGTCGGGGGTGAAGTGGCCCTGGTCGTCGGTCGGCCGTCCGTCCGTGACCAGCCACATGAGCGGCCGTCGCCAGGTCACGCGTTCCTGGGTGAGCTGCCGTTTGCGCGCCTCGATGACGTCGATGCCCAGCCGGACGGCTTTCGTCAGCGGGGTCACCCCGTCGGCCGGCAGGACCGGCGCCGTGAACTCCCTGGCCGAGACGAACGGCGTGCGGTCGCTGCGTGGGTCGAAGCTCTCCGTGCCCCGCCACTTGAGGACGCCTCCGGCGCCGAACGTGATGAGCGCGAACTCGGTGGACGCCGCCATGCTGTGGTTGTTCATGCTGTGCGCCCAGCTGTGCAGCGCGTCATTCAGCTTCGATATCGCCTCACCCCGCATGGACGACGAGGTGTCCACGCAGAGGACGACGAGCACGCGATAGTTCGGCGGCGGGATCGAGATCCCGTCGATCGCGTCGACATATCTCTCCTGGGAAGTCGGGTTGTATCCCGCCCCCGCGGAGCGCTGGTGCGCTGGCATTCTCGACTGCCCCCGGCTCGTGGAACTGGACGCGCCGCGCGGTCGCGCGGCGCGGACGACGGATGTCGCTGGCCCTGACCTGGCCGTTTACTGGTCCGACGCCCGTCGACGCCGGCCGTCCGGCGGGCCCACCGGCCACGCCTGCAGCCCGTCGCCGCTGTCGGTGTAGAGGGCAACGGATTCGCCTATCCGCGGACGGGACTGCCCGCTGCCCTTCCAGACGGCCCGGTAGAGCGCACCGTGGGCGGCCACATAGCCGGTCTCCCGGAACTCGGAATGGACGAGCCCGCGCTGGCCGAGCTCGACGTCGGGCGCATGGACGCGGGCCACGTGGAGCGCGGGGCGGGCCGAAGACGGGACGCCACCGGTCCGCTGCCGGCCCTGCTGGGCGCCCTGCGCGGGCGGCGGCGCCCAGCTTTCCTGCGCGTCGCGCGCCGGTTCGGTCCCGGCCCGCTGGCCTGACGTCCGGGGGAGGGCAGTGCGCTCGACCGGGATGTCGTGGTCGAAGCGGTCGCGGCGCGGCCTGCGCAAGGCCAGGACGCCGACGGCGAGCAGGATCGCGGCCAGGACCCCGACGATGGTCCACGGCAGCCAGCGGCGGCTCTCGTGATGCGCCGGCGGGGGGTTCGCGTGCGCCGGGTCCGGCGGCGACGCGGTGGTCGGGCTCGGCGATGTCTCGGCGCCGGCACTGGTAGTGCCGAGCGCGTCGGCGAAGGGCCGCCAGGTCAGCGGGTAGAAACCGGCGGTCAGCGCGTTCGCGTCCTTGGCCAGACGCTCACAGTCCGCCCCACAGACTGGCGTCTTCCTGGCCAGCGCCCCCAGCGCGGCCTGGGAGGTCGCGTGGTCGCTGATTCGGTATCTCGCGAGCGCGAATATCAGCGACCCGACGTTGCCGAGCGGGTTGTCCGGGGGGTCCTTGACCTGGACGGGCTGCGTCAGCACCGCGAGTCGGTCTCGATTGCCGACGATGCGACTGGCGACGGCGGGGGTGGGCATGACGGAGCCGTCGCTCGTCGCCTGCTCGATATCCACCACCGTGATGACGTCTTTGCCGGTGCCCGCGAGCGTCGACTCGATGGTGTTCCAGACCGTGGCGTCGACCTTCTTGGGAAGTCGATACAGCCTGAGCTGGTAGGACGTGTTGTCGATCTTGGCCCTGCCGATGAGCGGCAAGGGTGCCGCCGTGGCGCTGGTGGTCGGCGCGGGCGAACTCGCGGCGCCGCTCGACGTGGTTGTTGCGTCAGGAGCCGTTCCCGACCCGTTCCCAGAACAGCCGCCGACGCCGATCAGGACGGTCAGGAACGCGGCGAGCGATGCCAGCACCGGGCCGAGCCCAGGGCGACCCTTAGCCGACCGCGAAGAAGCGCAGAAGACCTGCGACGCCATGATCCCCCGTTAGGACGTAAACCGAAGCTGACGCGGACGGTACCGACAGCGGCGACCGCTGTCCTCAGTGTTATCCATGAATTAGCGAGACGGCGGGGTCGTCCCCGCTGCCCGAAGCTCGTCGACAGTCGGTCCGCGGGGCATGGCACACGTGCCGTCGACGGACGCCGGCGGCCGTGGGCAGGTGCGGTCTTCGCCGTGGTCGGGTCGCCGCCGGCCGGCCGCCTGGCTGAACCGCCGGCACGGCGGACCGAGGAGGAACGGAAGTATGGGCAAGGTGGACGGCAAGGTCGTCTTCGTCACCGGTGCCGGGCGGGGGCGTAGTCACGCCGTCAGACTCGCGAGCGAGGGCGCCGACATCATCGCGATCGACATCTCTGAGGACATCCCGTCGGTCAGTTATGAGATGGCGAGTACATCCTGGGTCACGAGCTGGCTGGGTGGAAGGCGGACGGCACCCCGGTGCTGGTGGAGGGCCAGTTCGGCTGCGGGGCCCGCTCCTTCTGGCAGGAGGGCCGCAACAACCTGTGCGCGCAGACCACCCGCAAGGCGCTTGGCATGATGCAGAACGGCGGCATGGTGGAGCAGTTCCGGCTGCCGGCGATGAGATTCGGGAACGGATCATCACGCACCGCTTCCCGATCGAGGACGCGGCGGAGGCGTTCCGGGTGGCCGGCGACCGCGGTCGGGTGCCATCAAGGTGGTCGTCGACGTCGCCTGATCCCTGCCGTCGCACGCGCGGCCGGTTGGCGTCACCGTGCTCGCGTCGGGAGATCGCCAGGGGCGCCGCCCTGATCGGCCCGCCCCGTTTCCGCGAGCCGCTCGGCGCCTGGTGGTCGACCCGAGAGACCCGGTGACCGCTGTCAGTCGGCGGAATCGGCCGGCGAGATGTCGCCGGCGCCAGGAGCCTGGCCGGGGGAGCGGCGGCGGCGGGTGCCGACGTCGGCGGCGCGCCGCCGCGGCGCGTCCGGCGGGAGCGCGCGCTCCTCGGCCACGCTTTCCGCGATCTTCGTGACGGTTCGGGTTCGGGTCTCGTCGTCGAGTCCGCTCAGAAGGCTGTGCAGCACACTCATGGAGGTACATCTCCGCTCGCTGGGGTGATGCGCCACCCCTGCCCCGCAACCGCCCCATAATGCCTTCTCCGCGAATTATGACCGCGTGTAGTCGCCTCTGGTGGCTCCGAGGATTCGCTTCCTACCCGAAAGAAGGTGGCGGCTCGATTCCACCCCAAGGGAGGGGCTGAGCCCCGAACTGACACCCTGCCGCCGTCTTCAGGATCACCGCTCGTCAGGATCACAGCCTGCCAGGATCACCTATCGCCAGGATCGGTGATCAGGCGGCCAGCAGGTCGATCAACTGCCGGGCGTTGGTCTGGGCGTAGTCGGTATAGCAGTTGTTCATGAGCACATGGGTGGTGTCCGCCTGCTCGGCGAGCTGGCGCAGCCGGGGAGCCCATTCCCTGAGCTCGCGGTCGCTGTAGTGGTAGCCGAAACGGTCATGGACATCCTTGCTGGTCCACTTGTCGCTGTGGCCGTGGAAGCGCACGACGGCGAGTTTCGCGGTCGCCGCCACGACCGGCGGTATCGACGTGGGATAGCCCTGCGGCATGTCGACGCACACGTACGGAACGGCGTAGGAGGCGAGAAAGTCCAGCGTCTCGGACTGATTGCGGTCCGCCATCCAGGTCCGGTTCCGGAATTCCACGCAGATCGGCAGCGGCGCGCAGCGGTGCTGACATTCGAGGATGTATTTCTTGTTCGCGGCCCCGATCGGGAACCATTGCGGAAACTGGAACAGGATGGCGCCCAGCTTGCCTGCGTCCGCGAGGGGCGCCACCGTCGTCAGGAAGCGATCCCACACCTCGTCGACGAGATCCGCGGCCAGGTCGCGGGCGTAGAGGTTCTTGCGGTCCGAGGGCAGCCTGGCGCGCAGATCGGCGTACAGCGACGCCGGCCGGGTCGGGTGCTGGGTCAGCAGCGAGAACGCCTTGATGTTGAAGGTGAACTCGGCCGGGCTGCGATCCACCCACGCGCGCACGGCGTTGTCGCTCGGCGGCGCGTAATAGGTCGAGTCGACCTCGACCAGCGGGAACTGGCGGGCGTAGTAGCGCAGTCGCTGCTCCGCCGTCCTGGCCTCCGGCGGGTACCAGCCGGAGTCGATCAGGGTTCGGTCCGTCCAGGACGCCGTCCCGACCAGGATCCTGCCCACGTCTCACCTCACCCTGTCCGCCGCCGTCCTTCCCAGACCCGGTCCACCTCGATATAGCTGACCAGCAACCGTAGCCTCGTCGATCATGGGCTGCTGCGGCGTCCACCTCGTCGTCCGGCAGCGCTGGCGGCGGCGTGCTGCGGTCGCCGGTGGCCGGTGGCCGGTGGCCGGTCGCAAGGTCACTGACGCTGTCAGCGCGCCGAGCTTCCGGTCCGCTGGAGATGGTCGTGGAGCATCTGAATGGCGGCGGCACCGTCACCGACGGCGGAGCCGACCCGTCGGGTGGCGCCGTGCCGGACGTCCCCGGCGGCGAACACCCCCGGCCGGCTGGTCTCCAGCCGGTGCCGCGGCCGGTCGAGACCGCGCGCGACGCCGCCTCGGGCGGCGGCCGAGGCGGCGTCGGATCCGGTCAGGACGAATCCGTCGGCGTCCAGCGCCACTAAGTCACCCAGCCAGTCGGTGCGGGGCCGCGCGCCGATGAAGACGAACAGCATGTCGACCGGTATCGACTCCAGGTCGCCGGAGCGGAGGTCCTCGAGGACGAGCGCCTTCAGGCAGCCGTTTCCCTCGGCGCGCTGGATGCGGGTATGGGGGCGGACGTCGATCCTCGGATGACGACTCATCCGATCCACCAGATATCTCGACATGTTCTGCTGGAGATCGTGTTCGCGGGCCAGCAGGTGCACGCACGGCGCGACCTCCGCGAGAAACACGGCGGCCTGCCCGGCCGAATTCCCGCCGCCGACGACGGCGACGGGATGATGAACGCACTGCCGGGCTTCCAGGAAGGTGGCCGCGTAGCACACGCTGGCTGCCGCGAGATCGCCGATGCCGGGCACGTCCAGCTCGCGGTAGCGGGCACCGGTCGCGACGACGACGGTCCGGCTGACGATCTCGACCCGCTGGCCGTCGAGATCCAGCGACGCGGCCTGCAGCTCGCCGTCCGGAACCAGCGAAACGGCCTCGGCCGGCAGGTCGATCTCTGCACCGAACCGGCGGGCCTGGATGGCGGCCCGCTCGGCCAGCTCCGCGCCTGAGATCCCGGCAGGAAAGCCGAGATAGTTCTCGATCCGGGAGGACGTCGCGGCCTGGCCTCCGGTGGCGGTCGCGTCGAAGACGATAGTGCTCAGGCCGTCCGCGGCACCGTAGACGGCGGCGGCGAGCCCGGCCGGTCCTGCGCCGATCACCAGCAGATCCCGCACCCCGCCGTCCGGGCGTGGGGTCGTCAGCCCGATCGCCTGCGCCAGCCTCGCGTTGCTCGGGTTGCGCAGGACCTTTCCGTCCCGCCAGATCACGACGGGTGTGTCCTCGAGGGTCAGTCCGAGAGTCCGCAGGGCCTCCTCCGCTTCGCTGTCCTCCTCGAGGTCGACGTACCGGTGTGGCAGACGGTTTCGGGCGGCGAACTCGCGCAGTCGCCGGGTGTCCGCGCTGTAGCAGGAGCCGATGATCCGGAATCCCGCGTCAAGGCCGATCAGTATCTCCCGCCGGATGAAGAAGGCCCGCACGATCAGATCGCCGAGTTGGCCGTCGTGCTGCACGAGATCCGTAAGCTGTTCCACCGGCACGGCGAGGATGCTGGTGTCGTCGCCGGCGATGGCGGTGTAGAAGGCCGCCTGCCCGGCCAGGAGGCCGAGCTCACCGAGGAAGCGCCCAGCTCCGTGGACGAGCAGCCGCCGTGGCTCGTCGCCGCCGTAACCCGTGATCACCTGTACTGAACCCCGCAGGATGACCAGGAACCGGTCGCTCGGTTCGCCCTCCTGGATCAGCACGTCGCCGGGCGCGACGTCCCGGCGGTCGCCTCGGGCGGCGAGGGCCTCGATCTGGTCGGCCGAAAGCCGCGGGTACGCGCCGTAGCTGTCCGGAGACTCGGTGACCGCGGCCGTGTCCGTCATCGTCATGCGCTTCTCCGATCCGAATGCGCCACGGCTCCGAATGCGCCACGGCGGACCCGGATATCTGCGGCCGGGACCGTTTCGGGGCCCCTGCCGCAGCGCCGCTGCCGGACCTGCGCAGTGCGCAACATCCATCACCGCAGCTCGGCCGCAACCCGACACGCCGGGCTACGACTAGAGCCCCGGGCATTGGTCGGGGCTACCCGCTTGGTCGACCGGTACACGTCGACTGGGTACGTCCTGCCGGACTACCACCAGGACCGTCGGGTACGTCGAACCAGGTCATTCCGAGGTCGGAATTCGGGTTTGTCCGGATGCCCGGCGAAATGACGCGTGTGCTCCGAACGTCGACAGAGGGAATAGCGCATGTCCACGTCTTCCACCGTCCGGAACAGTCCGATCGCCAGTATCAATCCATACAACAACGAGGTGATGCGCGAGTTTCCTCCCATGAGCGAACAAACCGTCGAGCATGCGGTCCGAGAGGCGCATCGGGCGTTCGAGTCCTGGCGCGGTCTCAGCGTTGGCGAACGGGCCGCGCTGGTCGGTCGGGCTGCGCAGCTGATGCGTGAGCGCAGCGAGCACCTGGCCCGGCTGGTGACTCTCGAGATGGGCAAGCTCATCCGGCACAGCCGCGTCGAAATTGACCTTTCCGCGCGGATCCTGCAGTACTACGCCGACAAGGCCCCGGCGCTGCTCGCCGACGAGCCTTTGGATCTCGAGGTCGGCTCGGCCGCCATCATCAATGATCCGCTGGGAGTGGTCCTTGGCGTCCAGCCCTGGAACTTCCCCGTTTACCAGACCATCCGGTTCGCGGCACCCAACCTGGTGCTGGGGAACACCGTCCTGCTCAAGCCGGCGAGCAACACGCCGCAGTCGGCACTCGCCGTCGAGCAGATCTTCACCGACGCGGGGTTTCCGCGAGGTGTGTACACCAACCTGCTGATTTCCGTCCGCGAGGTCGCCGGGGTGATCGAGTCTGACGTCGTCCGGGGCGCATCGCTGACCGGAAGCGACCGGGCCGGCGTCAGCGTCGGTGAGACAGCCGGTCGAAACCTGAAGAAGAGCGTCCTCGAGCTGGGCGGCAGCGACCCGTTCATCGTGCTCGATGACGACAACCTCGACCGCACCGTCGAGGCGGCTGTCGTCGGCCGACTGCACAATATGGGGCAAAGCTGCGTGAGCGCCAAGCGGATGATCGTGATATCCGACGTGTTCGACCGTTTCGTGCACAAGCTGGCCGACAGGATGCGCGAGCTGGTTCCGGGTGACCCCGTCGACGAGGCGACCACGCTGGCGCCGGTGTCCTCCGACCGGGCCGCCCAGACGCTGGTGGACCAGGTCCACGACGCGCTCGACAAGGGAGCGACCGCGGTCGTCGGCGGCGGGCGCGTCGACCGCCCAGGAGCGTTCGTGCAACCCACCGTCCTCGTCGGCGTGACGCCGAACATGCGTGCGTATCGCGAAGAATTGTTCGGACCGATCGCGGTCGTCCACCGGGTACGAGACGACGACGAGGCGGTCTCCTTGGCGAATGACTCGCCATACGGTCTCGGCGGCGCGGTGTTCAGCAGCGACCTCGCCCGGGCCCGCGCGGTTGCCAGCCGGGTCGAGAGCGGCATGGTGTGGATCAACCATCCGACGTCATCCGAGCCGGAACTGCCGTTCGGCGGCATCAAGCGGTCCGGTTATGGCCGGGAGCTGTCCCATCTCGGCATCATGGAGTTCGCGAACCGGAAGCTGATCGTGACGATGGGGGCGGACGCGCCCATCGCCGACGCCCTGGGCTGATACTCGCTCTGGCAGCGTGGGTGTGGCGGCGCCGGCCGCGCGGATCAGCCGCTCCGCATCGCCGTTCGCGCGCGGTGTCCGCGGCGGCGTCCGCCCGACCCGGATGCGGCGAGGCCCTGGTCCGCGGCGGCACACCTCCGTGTGCAGCGCCAAAAAATCTGTCCCCGCCGTAGTAGACATCGAGGCATCCGTCGGGTAGCTTTACTCCCGTAACCGAGAGAGTCCATGGTTGCGGCAGACAGGAACTGTCGCGAGCTGGACGGCGGTCAGGATAGGCCGCCGAGCACCACCGAGGAGTTCAGCAGTACCCCCGTCTGTCACTGAGAGAGGAGTAGGCGCCATCAAGATCGCCCGGACGATGGTCTAGCTCGTCCGGTCCCCGCAGGCCCCGGATTGGAAGGTGGTCCCCGGTCACGCATTCGCGATCACCTCAGCAGCCGCCCTCTGTGGGCGCGGCGCGAACTGATGAATCCGGCGCACCTGGCCGGTAGATGGTGTTGAAAACCCTCGGGGCCCTGGTGCCATCTGGCGCCAGGGCCCCTCGACGTGTCTCGAAGGTGCAATGACTCCTGGAACCACCCGCAAACCGGCCGACAGCCTCGACGACGACGACTATCCCGCCTACACCATGGGCCGCGCGGCCGCCATGCTCGGCACCTCTCCCGCGTTCCTGCGGGCCCTCGGCGAGGCTCGCCTGATCACCCCCCTGCGCTCGGACGGCGGCCACCGCCGCTACTCCCGCTACCAGCTGCGCATCGCCGCCCGCGTCCGCGAACTCGTCGACCAGGGCACCCCGATCGAGGCGGCCTGCCGCATCGTCATCCTCGAGGACCAGCTCGCCGAAGCCCAAAAGATCAACGAACAACTCCGCCGACAGTCGCCAACAACCAGCCAGCCATGACCGCCTGGCCATGCTGGTCGGAGCGTCGGCCCGTCGCGCATCGGTAGGGCCGGACGGGCGCGTTACGACCATGCGCGACGGCTGTCCACGGACCCGGCGATGCTGGGTCTGTCGGCCGAGGCGGTCTCCGCCGCGCCTCGGCGATCGGCAGCAATGTTCGGTGTGCCTTGGCAGCGCCGAGTGTCCGCTGTGCTTCTAGTCCGTGGATCGGAGGCGGGACGGGCGAGCTGTCGGCGCGACATCCGCGGCCTGATCGCGTTCGAGTTCGGCTCGCAGCCGCGTGTTCTCGGTCTCCAGCTCGAGCACCTTGGCGATCCCGGCGAGGTTCAGCCCGGCGGCGAGCAGATCCCCGATCCGTTCCAGGCGCACCAGGTCTTCGCTGCTGTAACGGCGGGTCCCGCCGTCGCTGCGGGCCGGCTCCAGCAGCCCACGCCGCTCATACAGGCGCAGGCTCTGCGGGTCCATCCCTACGAGATCGGCGGCTACCGAGATGCCGTAGACCCCATGTGCGGGGTCTACGTCGGACGGTCTCATGGGCGCCTCCGGGGACTCCGCCCGGACGGCCGACCGGGGGCTTGCCTCAGTCTGCCACCGGTGCTATACAAAATCTAGGTCAGCCACCACAGATAAGTGGATGACCCAACGCTCTGATCGTGAAGATTCTGATCGTGGAGGTGGAGTTCCGATGTTGGTGCGCACCGACCCGTTCCGGGAGCTGGATCGGCTGAGCCAGCAGGTGTTCGGCACCCTGGGCACGGCGGCCCGGCCGACCGGGATGCCGATCGACGCCTGGCGCGAGGGCGAGGAGTTCGTGGCGGAGTTCGATCTGCCTGGGGTGGACCCCGCCACGGTTGACCTCGACGTCGAGCGCAACGTGTTGACCGTGCGGGCGGAACGTTCAACGCTGAACGGGGAGCGTGAGGTCCTGGTCGCCGAGCGGCCCCGCGGAGTGTTCAGCCGCCAGTTGATACTGGGCGACAACCTGGACACGGAGAAGATCACCGCCAGCTACCACGCCGGCGTGCTGACCCTGCGGATCCCGGTCGCCGAAAGGGCCAAGCCCCGGAAGATCGCGATCGACACGTCCAGCGACGACCGCCGGGCCATCCCCGCCTGAGCCGCGGTGGGACCGATGACGACCCTGCAAGGGGGGGCGCCAGTCCGGCCGGTCGAGGCCCAGCTGGCCGATCTGATCTGCTCCGACCCCGACCTGCTCGACGCCGAGTTCGACGCCATCATCTCGGCCGAGTGGGACAGCGACGTTCCGACGGGCCGCCCGGGGCAACCACCCGCGCCGCGGTCACCGTCCCCCGGGCCCCCGGCGAGCGCGGGTTGCCCCCACCCTCACCCCTGTGGACCGCCGGTAGCCCGACGGCTCCAACGACGGGCCGGACAACGGGCACCGCCCAGCAGCCCGACGCGGGCACCGGCATAGCGGCACAGCGGCGCGGCGAAGGGAGACGCAGCCACCACCACGACCCCGAACGAATCCCCATCAGCACGCCGATCTGCGCGCACGCCTGGCCCCCCGGCCGCTCCCGGGGGGCCAGGCGCAGGCCAGGCCCCGGAGACGCGACGAGCCGGCAGCCCGTTGAGGAAGGCCGCGCAGCCCGCCGCATCACGACCCCCCACAGCTCGGGCCCGGGGATTCGGACAGGCCGGAGTAGACGTAGACGTCGGGTAGCCAGCCGCCTGCCGCGAGGCGATCCCAATGGTTGCTCGCCGACGTTGCGCCGGATGGCGGCGCGACCGCGGGGTCGCGGCGTACGCGACGCACAGTCCCAGTTGAAAATGTCGGAGGAGGCGCCGGCTGGCCTGCCGCTGAGCTGCTCCGGCGCCATCCACGAGAACGTCCCGATGAGCTGACCGCTGTGGGTCTGACTCGTTCCGTCCAGGTGGCGGGCGATCCCGAAGTCGATGATCTTCGGCCCGTCCCAGACCAGCAGAATGTTCGACGGTTTGAGGTCCCGATGCACGAGCCCGGCGCTGTGAATCGCCACCAGCGCGTCGGCCACACCAACCGCGAGACCTGTCAGGACCGGCCCGTCGAGTCGACCACGGGTGTTGACCGCCGTTTCTCGCCGCCCTCGAACTGGAAAGCGGCGCGATGGTCTCGGTTCACCTCCACGACGGCGAAGCGACTTGGCCACGCAGCCGGCTGGAAGTAGCGGGAACAGCTGGAAACCTCGCGTTGACGTCGGCTCCCGAGAACAACCCCTGGGCGGCGCAACTCCAGATCGGGCGGCATGACCTGTATGAATCCCGGCCGAGCGCGGTGAGCTGGCGCCCGCTCGTCGTGGAGGACCGTGAGCAGCCTACGGTGCCGCTGGAAGCCGAGAATGTCGCGCGTCTCTACGACCGGCTGGCGGCCGACCTGCGTAACGACACCAGCGATTCGCCAGACTTCGCCTCCGCCTACCAGCTTCATCGGTTGATCGAACAGATCCAGGATTGAACGGTCCGGGCATCTCGGACGCCGACCGCGTCGAGCCCCGCGTCGGCGACCTCGGTGGGGCCGGCCGGGGCGCACCAAACGACCAGCTGGACAGACGGATGTCAGGCGAGGACGAGGAATCGCGTCCGCGACCGCCTTCTCCAACGCCGCCGCGATCCCGAGCTCGCGCCACAACCCGTCGAGCAGCCACGTCCCACCGATCGAAACGGGCGTTTGTGACCTCCATCGGCCCCGCGCCCGCCGCCTCGCCCGCTTCCCCGGCCGGCGCCCGCCGCCTCGCCGTCGCCGAAGTGCGTCCGGATCGACCCCGCGAGACGCAGCAGGCCGTCGACGTCGACCTGGTCGACGCGGCCGAGGTTCATCAGGACCTGCGGCTTCGTGACCCCGTCGACCCGGCGGTTGTGCGCGAGCGCGACATAGCACAAGCCGATCGTGTTACCACACTTTCGGCTTCGCGAGGCCGAAAACCCAGACCAGTAGAATCGTGTGCCCACGAACCGCGGAACCCGGGCGAAACGGCCCGAAGAAGCCGGGGCGGACGTCGCGGTTCCGCAACCGGCTGAACAGGCCGTACTGCGCTGCGGCGAATGCCGACGGTGATCACCCATCGGATGTCCAGGCTGAGAAGTGGTTTTACGCTGTGAGGAGTCAGGGCGCGCCGAAGTCGCCCACCGCTTCAATCACCACCGCTGCGCCGGATCTTCACCGGATGTAGGGCGGATCATCGTGGAGGAGCCCGCCCAGATCGGGCGCGGCCGGGCCCTGGTCGCGGTCGAACGGGCGGGTAGCGCCGGTCGGCTCCACGAAGGTGTGTCGAGCTCGCGGCAGGTCATTGCCCGGGGCGGATGCCGTGGATAGTGTGCGCGCATCCGATCTTGGAAGTGCCTGATCCTGGGGGATACATGCGGGGGACTCGTGCGTGGTGGTTGCTCGCCACGGCAATCGTGATCAGTGTGGTCGGTACCGCGTGCAGCGGGTCGGACGGCGAACCCGGCCCCGCGGCACCGAACTCGCCGCCGGCGGTCGCGACGGCCGCCGAGCCGACGCGCGAGGCGGCTTCCGCCGTTCCCTCTGCCCTGCCCGCGGAATCGCTGCCGCCCGGCGCCGTGCAGGGCCTGGACGACTATGGCGGCGACGGCGTGCTCGACCCGACCTGCGGCACTCAGGACTTCGGCGCCGGGCTGGTGCTGCGGATCCCATGCGAGATCACCACGCCTAACGAGCCTGAGAACGGCAGCCGGCTTGTCCAGAACTCGCTGTATCGCCTACCGGGCTCCACTGACATCGATCTGACCGGGATCTCGGGCAGTCTGCTGCTGGCCCGGGACGACGCCGGCACCAAGGTCGTCATCGTCGTGTTCAACTCCGACAACCTCTTCGCGACCGGCAGCGACGTGCTCGGCAGCACCGACACGATGGACAACACCATCAAGCTGATCAACTCGAGGTTTCCCGGCGGCACCATCCAGGTCCGCGGCCACACGGACGCGACCGGGTCGCCCAGCGCGAACCAGGCGCTGTCGGAGCGCCGCGCCGCCGCGGCCCGGCAGTACCTGCTCGACCACAAGATCAGCGCCACGGAGGTGACCGCGGTCGGCATGGGAAGCAGCCAGCCCCTCGCCGAGGAAGCCAACTCGGACGGCTCACCCGACCCTGAGGGCCAGGCGTTCAACCGCCGGGTCGAACTCGTCCTGCGTCTCCCCGCCAGCTAATGCCGTAGCTGGCAGCGAGGTCGCCCTGCGTGCGGATTGGATGAAGATGGCCACTCCGAGCTGGCGGATCGCTGTTGGTGGCCAGCGCTGGCACGTTGTTCGTGGCCGCGGTTGGCCAGCGCTGGTGCCGTAGGGGCGTGGCACGGCGTGAGGCCTGGCGTCTCGTTACATTCCCGGCTGCGGGGCCTGAGAGGCGGGTAGTCGTTCAGCAGGCTCGGACCGCGCCGGACGGTCGCTGGCCGTGGCTCCGGGACTGGGTGTCCGGGTGCCCCTGACCAGCAGCCACAGGCCGGTGGTGATCTCGAAGACGAACATCGGCAGCCAGATGATGATCGAAGCGCCCTGCGCGGTGGTTCGGCTGGCGGCGGTGTCCAGTGGCACCCCGACGACCAGGATGAGCGAGGCCCCCACGCCGAGGGCGGCCAGCGGGACGGGAATCGCGCGGGCTCGTAGGAGCAGATACGCGAACAGCGTGCTGCCGACGGCGAAGAACGCGGCTCCGACGTTGGTGCTCCACGACGCGGCGTCGGCCACGACCGCGCCCAGTTCCTATGCGCCGGCGGTCGGTGCCTGGCTGAGCGACAGCAGGATCAGCACGCTGAGGATCTTGACGGCGTAGAGAGCCGCCTCTATCAGGCGGCAGGCGAGTGCCAGGATCGCCAGGTTCTCGTCCTGCCGTTTGGTCAGGGCGTAGAGCATGGCCGCGAGCGCCAGCGTGCCCATGGCTGCGACCAGGAGCAGCACCGTGCTGGCCCGGAAGCTGACTGTGTTGGCGGCGATGGTGCGGAAGGTGTCGGCGATGTCGCCGCCGCCGCTGACGCCGTCCTGAAGGACCGAGCTGGCCAGGACGGCGGCGATGACGATCAGGAACAGCGCACCGGCGAGGCGCGCGACGTACCGGTTGGACATCATCGAGTCCTCCATTGATATCCGGGGCAGTGAACGCAACGCCGCCTGGCCGGTCTGGCTCACCGGGGAACCCACTGGCGAGGTCCCTGCGAGCTGCGAGGGTTCATGGCGTGGCCGGCTCAGGAGCGCTACACGTCGACCGTGCCGGACGCCGGTTGAGTCGCGGTTGTGGACCGGTGGCAAGAACGTTTAGTCGTGCCGCGCGCCGCGACCTCGTCGGCGCGTGGTGTCCCCGGCGGGGTCCCCATGGACATCCCCGCACAAGGCCATCATCAGGCAACGGTAGCCATAACCGCACGCCGAGCACGCGGCCAACCCCTGCAGTTGTAGGCGGGATTCCGTAGCACGCCCCAGATCACCGACCGATCCCAGCGGTTCTTGCCAAAGAGGGTCAGAACTGTGACGGTGCCTTGTAGCGGCAAAGCCCCTGTCGGGACACGCGCACCGGTCCGATCCCAGCGACCGCCACCGGACGGCAGCCGACAGGTCAGCGCGCTCCGCGAGGTCCCGGCTCTGGGCTTGACCTTGACGTACGCGTGAACCTTTAGCGTCCACCGACGTGAGCACACTCCCGCGCACAGGCCGAGAAGTTCGACTCGCCGCCCGCCCGGTCGGCATACCCGTCCCCGGCGACCTCGTTCTTGCCACAGCCGAGGTTCCGCAGCCCGCCGCAGGAGAGGTGCTGGTGTGGAACCTCTTCTTGTCCCTCGACGCGGGGACACGCATTCGGATGAGCGATGTGGGAGTGCCGATCCCCCTCATCGCAGTGGGCGAGGTGATGGCCGGCGACGCTGTCGGGCACGTGATCGCCAGCGAGAGTCCCGAACTTGCGGTCGGTGACCTGGTGCGGCACGCGCTGGGCTGGGGGGAGTTCGCGGTAGCCGACGCGGATAGGTTCCACAAGGTGGACGGTCAGGCCTTCCCCACGCCATCGGCGTACCTTGCCCCCGTGCTGACCGCCTGGGCAGGTCTGGTGGACGTCGCCAGACTGACCGCGGGAGACAGCGTCTTCGTGTCCGGGGCGGCCGGCGCTGTCGGCGGTCTGGCCGGCCAGATCGCGCGTCTGAAGGGTGCGGCTCGAGTGGTCGGCAGCGCGGGATCGCCCGCCAAGGCGGCCCACCTGACCAGCGTCCTCGGCTTCGACGCCGCCTTCGACTACCACGACGGGCCGCCCGTCGAGCGGCTGCGCGAGATCGTGCCAGGCGGTGTTGACGTGTACTTCGACAACACCGGCGGTGAGCAACTCGAGGCAGCGATCGAGGTCATGAACCCGCGCGGGCGGATTGTCCTCTGCGGCGCGCTTGCTTCCCAGAACGAGGCGGTCGGCGTGCCCGGGCCAACCAATCTGATCCTCGCCATCGCCAAGCGGTTGACCCTGCGGGGGTTTCTCACCAGCGACCACGTTGAGCGGACGGCGACGGTCCAGGCAGAGATGTCCGAGTGGCTGCGCGCCGGACGTCTTCACCTCGACGAGACCGTCATCGACGGCTTGGACAACGCCCCGGCCGCATTCGTCGACATGCTCCATGGCGCCTACACCGGCAAGGTGCTCATCCGGCTGCCCTCGTAAGCGCGAGCCCTACCGTTGCTCTCGGGAGGTGGCAACCATGTTGATCGGCGAGCTCGCAGAACTCACCGGGACGACCACCCGGGCACTGCGCCACTACGAGGAACAGGGGCTCCTGCGGCCCCGGCGCACCCGCAGCGGCTACCGGGCATACGAAAGCGACGACGTCACGCGGGTGGAAAACATCAGATCGCTGCTCGCGACCGGCTTCACGCTTGAGGACATCCGGTCCTTCCTCGCGTTCCTGAACCGCCCGCTGCCCAGCCGGTTCCGTCCTGCCCCCATGTGCGACGACGCGCTCGCGGTGGCCGCCCAGCGCCTCGCGGCACTGGACGAGCGCATCGCGACGCTGGCGCGGCTGCGCGACCGATTGGCCCTCCGCCTCCCGGAGCTGACCAGCTGAGCCGGAACCGCAGTGCCGTCAACCCAGAGCACGGACGCCGTGATGTCCTCGTGGGGACAGCGCATCCCATGCCTGATGGCCTCGCGGGTGGCTTGCGCCCTGGCGATCCGCTCGTCGAGTTCCGCGAGCTTGCGGCGCATGAGCTGTCTGCGGTGGCCAGGCGTGTCGTCGCCGCTGGCCAGGAGAGCCTTCTGCTCGGCGAGGGTGAACCCCGCGTCGCTGTAGAGCAGGATCGCGCCGACAACCCGGCCCGCCGACTCAGGGTAGCGGCGTTGGCCGGAGACCCTGGCCGGCGCGGGGAGCAGGCCGAGCTCCTCGTAGTAGCGCAGCGCCGAGGCGGTAACGCCTGCCCTGCGGGCCAGTTCGCCGATGGTGAGCAGGTCGCCAGCCGCTTTGACTTCAGGTGCACTTGAAGGCGTCGACTGTCCGCCATGGGAACACGACATGAGGGAAGCGTGCCACGAGCAGTGAGGCGGGCTGTGACCGCAGTTGTCGAGTACGGGGTCGCCCGAGCCGGGACCACCGCCGTGCGCGCCCTGGACCGCGACGTCATCGGCCAAGCCCATCATCCTCGGGGCACGGCCGGGAGCGTGACCGGCTGGATGTTCGCCCACCGCCCGTCCAACCGGCAGCGCAGCCGCTGTCCGGGCTGGCCGAGTGACCCTGGTGAGGGCTTCGGTCGATCAGATTCCACCCGCACTCGACGGTCCCTTCGACGCCATACTCGCCGTCAATTCGCTCGGGTTCTGGACCGCGCCGGCCGAGCGCCTCGCCGAGTTGCGCCGACGGCTGGCACCTGGCGGGCATGTTGCCATCGTGTCCCAACCCCGCTGCCCCGGAGCAACGGTGGACACGTCCCGCGGCGCCGCCCGCGAAATCGAGGACCTGCTGCGGAGCGCCGGCTTTGCGCACCCGAGCACCGAGATCCTCCCTCTCAGCCCTCCGGCGGCCTGCGTCCTTGCCACCAGTCCAGGCCCAGGCTGGGGCGTGCCAAGAGTCGATTCAGGGGTTTGATGCGATGAAGGAGCGGGCCTCCGCTCCTTGGTGACGGCCCCCGGGTAGGCCGGGGGGTTGTTGCCATCGTCACTGGACGAGGAGGAGCCAGGGCTTGTGCCGGTTGCCCGCGGAACTCACCGCCACCGGCAGCCGCCGGCAGGCGTGGGCGACGACCGCTTGCAGCCCATGTCGGTCCCATGCGGCCAGCCGTCGTCTGAGCGCCAGACCCAAACGCCGCCACGACCGCATGGGCGGGCGTTCTCTCATCCTTCCGCGCCGGTCACCGCCCCCAACGACCGCGGTCAGCGCATTAGCGCCCACGCGGGTCCCGGCCGGTACAGATCGAAACGGGACGGGTGCTTCCGAGGCGTGTCTGCGCGCCAGTTACCGCTCCGTCATGAGCTCGTAACGGGAGAATGCCCCAAACGGATAAAATTACCGTCGATGGGAAAAAATGGGGCCTTGACCGTGACGCATCCTCGTCGTCGGAGGTGCGCCGACGGGGCAGGGCGGACGAGGTGACCGGGAAGGCGTCGTTGCGCGCGGTCGGCGGACCGGCGTTGGCTGCGGCGGCGGTTGCCGCGTTCGCCGTTCTCTGCCAGTTTCCGGCGAGCCGGCCCGATCCCGTGGCCGTGGCGATGAACGTGCTCGCCTGCGCCGCGTTCGCCCTGGTAGGGGTCCTGATCGCGCGCGAGCCCCGGATGGCGTTTCTCGGCGGGTGCCTCGTGCTGGCCGGGCTGCTCTGGGCGAGTCGCTGGCTCTATGTCTGGGACCACGGGGTGTGGCCCTTTCTCTCGTTGGAGGGCCAGCTGCTGTTCTGGGTGCCGGCCACCTGCGCTGTCGTCACCTATCCGACCGGCCGCACGGACTCGCGGGCCGAGCGGGTCTTTCTGCTCACCACTGTCGTCGGCCTTCCGGTCAGCTGGACGGCCGCCGCCCTGTTCACGACACCCGAATGGGCGCATTTCCCGGTGGGTTCCTGGTGGCCCACCGTGGTGGCCAAGCGCTCGCTGAACCTGGCCACCCAGCTCGGCGTCACCGTCTTCACCAGCGCGCTCGCGGTGGCGCTGCTGGTGTTGCTCGCCCGGCGGGTCCGGCGGGCCTCGCGCCTCGACCGCCGGCTGCTCGTCCCGGTGTTCGCGACGTTCTCGGCCGCCGGGCTGGCCGGCGCGCAGGCGCCCTGGCAGGGGCAGGACTTCACCCAGTCGCGGGTCGACGTGCGCCTGCTGCCGGTGATCCTCGCGGTGCTGGCCGTTCCGCTGGCGTTCGGCGCGCTGCACCTGCGCCGTCAGATCGCCCGCGCGGAGGTCGGCGAGTCGCTCGCCGGGCTGTTCGTCACGCCCGTCGCCGCGGCCGGCCCGCAGGCCTGGCCCGCGAACCGGCCACCCGGCGGCGATGGGGATGCGGTGGATCCGGTGACCGTCCGGGACCTGGTCCGGCGGACGCTCGACGCGCCGGAGACGGACCTGCTGCTCACGGACGGCGCCGGCCGGTACTGGGACGTCCACGGCCAGCGGTGCCCCCCGCCGGGTGGCGACCGGCTGGTGATCCCGGTCCGGGCGGCGGACGAGACCCTCGTCGGTGTGCTGGTCGCGAGCCCTGGCCTGGACCGGCACCTCGACGTCGTCGAGGCGACCGTCGCCGCGATCAGTCTGCTGCTGGAGAACACCCAGCGGGTGCTGATGATGCGGCTGCGCGCGCAACAGGCCGTGAACGACCTGGACCTGCTCGTCCGCGAGGGCGAGGAGCGGCACCAGACCCTGCAGATCCGGCTGCGTGCGGCCATCGGCCGCCGGCTGCTCGTGGTGGCGGCGAAGCTTGGCGAGGTGCGCGGGCGGACCGACGACCCGCGGGTCGTCGAGGCGGTCGAGGCTGCCTACCGGGAGTTGATGGATGCCTTCCGGGACATCCGCGACCTCGCGGGTGGCGCTGGGCCGGCTGTGCTGCGCGAGTCGGGCCTGCGGGCCGCGATCGGCCTGGTCGCCGGCACGCTGCCGATCGCGGTCGAGACCAGCGTCGTCGAGCGCAGGTTCGCTCCCGAGGTCGAGCTCGCCGTGTACTACACCGTCTCGGAGGCGCTGACGAACGTGTACCGGCACGCCGGGGCGTGCCGGACGAGCGTCTGTGTGGCCTTCCGCGGCGACGAGCTCGTCGTCAGCGTCGTCGACGACGGCAGGGGCGGCGCCGACGTCGCGTCGGGCCGCGGGCTGACGGGCCTGGCCGAGCGGCTGCGGTCGGTCGGTGGCCGCTTCCAGGTCAACAGCCCGCCCGGCGGCCCGACGGCGCTCACCGCGACCGTGCCCGTGGCGGTGGCGTCCAGGACCTGATCTGGTGGCGCGCCCGGGCGGGCGCCACCCCGTGCCGTTCGGACGGCCCCGGCACCGGGGCCTGCTGCTGGTGGACCCGCAGCCACAGCAGCGTCGCGAGGACGCGGCGGTTGTCGTCGCTCGAGTTCGCCAGGCCCAGCTTGCTGAAGATGGCGGTCAGGTAGTTCTCCACGGTCTTCGTCGACAGGCTCAGCCGGTGTGCGATGCCGAGGTTGGACCGGCCCTCGGCCATCACGGCCAGGATGGCCTTCTCTCGCTCGGACAGCCGGTCCAGCTCGGCCGGCGTGCGCAGGTCCGACATCATCAGCGTGACGATCGACTCGTCGATGGTGAGCCGGCCGGAGGTGACCTGGGCGAGCGCGTCGTTGAGCGTGTCGATGTCGTCGACCCGCTCCTTGAGCAGGTACCCGACGCCGCGCAGCTCGGAGCGGGCGTCGTCGAGCGCCTCCCGGGTGCCCGTGTCGCTGGCCATCGTGCGCGCCAGCGCGAGGCGCGCCGCGAGGCCGAGCAGCCGCTGCTGCGTGCCGTCGTGCAGGTCTCGCTCGAGCTGCCGGCGCTCACGCATCGCGAGCTCGGCGACCCGGGTCCGCGCGGTCCGCAGCTCGGCGACCTGCGCCCCCATCGCCGCCTGGAGCTGGACGTTCTCGAGGGCGAGCCGGGCCGCCGCTACCGTCACCTCGGTCAACGGGCAGGTCCGTGGCGTGGCCGGGTGGACCAGGATGAGCGCCAGCGGCTCACCGGACCGGGACAGCACCGGGACCACCGCGCGCTGCGCCGGGCCGGGCAGCCGCTCGACGACCCGGGCGTCCCCGTCGACGTACACGCGGCGGGCGGCGAGCCAGAACAGCACCTCGACGGTGTCGTCCCGCAGCGCCTGGCGCAGCGTGGCGCGCACCGACTCGATGGTGGGCGGCTTGCGCTGCCGGGCGAGCACGCTGACGATCTTCGCGCGGGCCAGGCGGTGCCGCACGCCGGTGGTTATACCGATCACGCCCGCCCACAGCGCCCGCACCGCGCCCGGTGGCAGTGCGCCGCGGGCACCGCCGGGCGTCCTGGGCGGTGCCGTCCGGACCGCCGGTGCCCGGCGTCCCCGGCCGGCGGCCCGTCCCCGCCGTCCCCGCTGCGGCCGTCCGCGTCGGTGCCGTCCGCCTGCCCGCCCGACATACCGGGCACGCGGCGGGCCGCGCGGACCGCCGGGACGCTCAGCGCGCCCACGGCGAGGAACACCGCGGCCAGCGCGGCCCAGCCGGCGACACCGCCGGCGACCACCAGCCAGACGACGAGCAGCGGCCCGGCCGCCTGGCGCACGCCGCGGCCGAGCGAGAACGCGGCCTGGTACTCGGCCTGCCGGCCGGTGGGCGCGAGCGCGAAGACGACTCCGAAGCTACCCGCGGCCTGGCCCAGCTCGCCGAACGTCATGAGCACGGCGCCGCCGGCCAGCACGGCGCCGGCGAGGACGGCGTCGGCACCCGCGGCGGCGGCGAAGACCAGACAGGCCGCGGCCTGCAGCAGGCCCGAGCGGCGCAGCAGCCGGGCCGCGCCGTCGAGGGTGCCGGCACCACGGCTCATCGCGGCCTGGCAGCCGAACACCAGAACGGTGTTGACGAGGAGGACGGCCGCCGCCATCGACGCCGGCGCCTCGGTGCGCGCCACGATCCACAGCGGCAGGCCCGCGGTCAGCACCGTCTGGTACAGCTCCAGCGCCCCGCAGACCAGCGCGACGGCCAGGAACGTGGGATTCGCCAACGCGGCCGGTCCCGCGCGGCGCGGCGCCCTTCCGCCGGCCGCGGTCGCGGCGTCGACGGGTTCCGGACCGGTCGGCCGGTCGCGCGGCCCGGCGCGGGCGGCGGCGCGCAGCCGGGCGACGACGGCGACACAGCACAGCTGGGCCGCCGCGTTGCCGGCCATGACGAGATAGAACATCTCACGGCTGCCGACGGCGAGGGCCGCGCCGGCCACCGCGGCGCCGCCGAGGAACCCGACGTTGAACAGGCCGCGCAGCTGGGCGCTCACCCGGACCCGGTCGGCGGCGCCGAACAGGTCGAACGTGAGGCTGGCCTGCAGCGGGCGGTTCGCCGACTCGCACACCGAGATCAGCGCCGCCGTGACGGTGAAGGCCGCCGGCCCGTCGACGAAGCAGTACGCGCAGAACAGCACCGCCAGCGCGGCGAAGTTCGCCACCAGGGCGTTGCCCGCGCCGACCCGGTCCGCCAGCCGCCCCGCCGGCACGGCCGCCACCAGCCCCGCCAGGCCCGCCACCGACAGGCCCAGGCCGACCTCGCTGGCCGTCAGGCCGGCATACGTCGCGAAAAAGATCGCGCTGGAGGTCAGGAAGACGCCGTTGCCCGTGGCCTGGACCAGCTCCAGCGTGCCGAGCTGGCGCGCGGCGCCGGCCTCGGGCACCAGGCCGCGCAGCCACCGCCCGACGCCGTCCGCGGCGCCGTGCCGGCCGTCGGTGCGGTGCCGGGCCGCCCGGACGGCCGCGACACTCTGCCTGGGCAGGCCCTCCGCCGCCGCGACGCGCCGCCCGGGGCTCGGCGCGGCGGCTCGCCGGGGGCTCGGCGGGCGGGTGAGGACCGCGGTCCGGGCCGGCCGACCGGTCACGGGCCCGGCGACTGTGCGTAGCCGAGCCACAGGTCGTGCTCCGCGACGGCCGCGGCGGTGCGCGGGTCCGACGCCAGCTGGCGGTACGCGCCGGTGTTGTGGCGGCGGACGGCGTCGGCGTGCCCGGCCAGGACGCTGCCCTCGGCCAGGTCGACGAACCAGGCCGGCCGCAGCATCGCCCCGCGCAGCGCCTTCGCGACGGACGTCCGCAGCCCGGCGTGGATCCGCCGCACGCCGCGCTCGCCGGCCCGGCGCAGCTGCTCGTAGTAGGCCACCGTGAAGTACTCGCCGGCACCGGTGAGCCGGCCGTAGTCGAAGCCCGTTCCGCGCAGGTACTGCGTGTCGCCGGCGACGTAGTACAGGCAGTACGCGACCGGGTGCCCGTCCCGGTCCCGGCACAGCGTCACCCGGGCCGCGTCGCCCATGCCGGCGACCTGGCGCGCGAACACCTCGACGTGCTCCGCGACGGTGCCGGTGTGGCCGTACCGGGAGTCGGTCTGGTGTGCCAGCGGGGCGATCGCCTCGTGGCAGTCGCCGAGCGCCAGATGCTCGATCCGGTGGCCGGCCCGCTCGAAGGCGCGGACCTCGGCGCGCACCACCCGGCGCCGCTTCGGCGGCAGGCCGGCGAGCCAGCCCTCCCAGCCGGACTCGGGGATCTCCAGCCACGCGTCCGCGGCCACGAACACCGGCGGCGCGGCGAGGCCGGCGGCGACCGCGGCGCGCGCCCCGGCCGACGACAGGAACATCGCGACGCAGGCCCCGCCCCCGCCCGGCGCGCCGGCGGGTGGCTGGCCGGCGCGCAGCTCGGCGACGAACGCGCGGACGGCGGCGGTCTCGTCGACGCCCGGCACGACGAGGAAGTCGGTCTGGAATCCGGCGGGCGCGCCCACCATCACCCCGGCGGGCGGCGGCGCGGGCAGCCCGAACGACCCCAGTACCCGTGACCAATCGTAGGACGCGGGCGGCGGCGCGTCGAAGACGGTCACCGGCGCCGCGCACGCGGGCTCGCCGTCGAGGTGGGCGAGCCGGCGTTCGACCCGCCGCCCCGGTGAGGCCGCGCACACCGCCGTCCATGCGGCGGTCGAGTAGAAGCGGGAGCTGGCGAGCCGGTCCCACTCCGGCGCCGCGACGACGGCGCTCACCGGCCGGCCGCCGCGCCCGTCGACGCCGCCGGGCCCCCGCCCGGTCCGTCGCCCGGTCCGTCGCGCAGGCTGCCGTCCGGGCCGTCGGGAGTGACCCGGATGGTCAGCAGGGCCAGGGCGGCCTCGGCGTTGCGGGCCGCCTCGGACGCGTCGGCGCCCGTGGCGAGGACGAAGCCGGGCCGGTCGTCGGACATCCGCAGCGGTACCGTCCGTGCCCCGGGCGTGAGCCGGGTCTCGACCCGTGACACGCCCGCCGACGCCGCGGCGGCCCTGAGCCCGGACAGCTCGGTGACGACACCGGGCGGCAGGTCGAAGAACCGGATGGCGGCGCCTGCCCGGTGGCTGCCGGCCGGCAGCGGGTCGGCATCGCCGGCGAAGCCGGCGAGGGTCGCGGAGAACAGGTCGACGCCGGTGGTCAGCTCGACCATCTCGAAGATCCGGTCGCCGCCGGTGCGGGTGTGCGTCTCGATGACGACCGGGCCGTCAGCGGTCACGACGATCTCGGTGTGCGACGGGCCGTACCGGTGCCCGACGGCGTCCAGCAGCCGGAAGGTCACCTCACGGACCTGGCCGAGGACGCCGGCCGGCAGCCGGGACGGCATGGTGTGCCCGGTCTCGACGAAGTGCGGCGCGCCCGTCGTCAGCTTGTCGGTCACCGTCACGACCCGGTGGCGGCCCTCCCAGGTCAGCGCCTCGACGCTCACCTCCGGGCCGTGCACCCACTTCTCGGCGAGCACCCGGGTCGCCGGGTCGACGGCGTACATCCGGGCGAGCGCCGGTCCCAGCTCCGACGGCGTGTCGACCCGGTGGATCTGCCGGCTGCCCGAGCCGCGCACCGGCTTGAGGATCAGCGGCCAGCCGGCCCGGTCGCCGAACGTGCGCAGCTCGTCCGGGTCGTTCGAGCGCAGGTGCGGCACCGACGGCACGCCGACCGCCGCCAGCCGGTCCCGCATGAGCGCCTTGTCCCGGGTCAGGAGGACGGCGTCGCGCGGGTTGCCGAACAGGGCGAGCCGTTCCCGGACCGCCGCCGCGGTCAGCAGGCCGTGTTCCTGGAACGACAGCACCGCGTCGAACGGCCGGGCCCGGTGCAGCGCGGCGATGACGTCGGGCAGGCCCGGGTCGTCCATCGGCGCGGTGATCAGCTGGTCGACGGTGCCCAGGTCGGCCGGGGCGATGTCCGCGAGGCGCTGGGCGACGGTGAGGTCCAGGCCCTGGGCTTTGGCCTTGCGGTAGATCTCGGTGAACCCGCCGACCATCATCAGCCGCGGGCGGCGTGACCGCGGCCGGGTGGCCGGGGCGGTGGCCGGGGCGGTGGGAGCGGCCGCCGCGTCGCGCCGGTCGGGGACGGCCGGGGCGTCGTCCCCGGTGGCGCGGATGTCCCCGGCCAGGTCAGAAGTACGACTCAAGGGTCCCGCTCCTCCGGATGTCCGCGGTCACGCAGTGAAAGCAGCCACCGAAACGCATGACGTTGCGGAACGGGATCGGGATCGGCTCCAGGCCCCAGTCCTCGAACAGCTCGATGAGCGGCGTCTCGCCCGCCTCGACGAAGACCCGCCGGTGGTCGGCCATGAAGACGTTCATGCTGACCCAGGCGCTGGACATGTAGAGCAGATGGCTGGCGGGCAGCGCCGGCTCCGGGGCGAACCGCACGTCCCAGGCGTCGAACGGCGCCGGCAGTTCCTTCACCCGGTGCGGGTTCAGCAGCAGCTTCCCGGGCGCCAGCGGCATGAACGACGCGTCGATGTGCATCGGCGACGGGTCGTGCACGTCCAGAACGTGCACGGTGTACTCGTCGCCGATCAGCCGGGACACCCAGTCGATGCCGAGCTGGTTGGTGACGTGGCTGCGCTGGGCGAAGATGTCCGTCCCGCAGCGGATGAAGTCCGCCGCGTCGAACGTCGGCTCCAGCTCGCGGACGAGGTAGCGGCCCGACCGGTACGGCGCATGGTCGTCGAACTCGGGGTCGTAGGTGTCGTCGAGCAGCCGCGGCCGGGGCGAGGCGATCCAGCCGGCGCCGCGGCGGAAGTAGTCGGTGAGCAGCCGCCGGTAGGAGTTGACCTCGAAGTAGCGCGACCGCCAGGCCATCGGCGCCTCGATGACGGTCTCGCCGATCACGAGCAGCAGGTCGCGTGGCATCGCGTTGTACAGCCCGCCGGGGCTCGACCAGTCGGGGGTCGCGAACGGCCGGGTGTGGTCGACCGGGTCCGGCCGCACGACGGTCACCCCGAGGGCGCGCAGCGCCGCGGCAAACGCCTCCAGCTCCTCGCGGGCCGCGTCGACGTGCTCGGCGGGGAAGGCGTCGCCGGCGTTGCGCAGGAAGAAGTCGGCGTTGCGCGCCGGCATCGTCGCGCGCAGCGCCACGTCCCACGCCGGCACGGCGGCGCCGTCGATGACGCCGACGATCACCTCCTCCAGCGGGTCCCACTCGTTGTATGACCGGACGGGCGAATCGCCGCCCGCGCCGTCCGTGGGCGGTCTTTCGTCTTCGTTGGACATTCCTGTACCTGCCCTTTCCGTGGTCGTGCGGCGATGGGTGGCTGTGCGGCTGTGGATGGTCAGGCGGCGGTGGATGGTCAGGCGGCGGTGGATGGTCAGGCGGCGGTGGATGGTCGCGCGCGCGGCCGTCGTCGGTGCCTGCCGCGGCGGGCACCGGTCACGCGTCGAGCGCCGGGTCGTTGTCGCGCGAGAAGCTGCCGTGCCGGACCAGGCTGAGCAGCCGCTCACCGGTCGGCGGCGGGCTGAAGAAGAAGTCCGGGTCGTGCCGCCGGCCGGGTTTGCGGTACCGGACCAGGTCGGCGAGCGCCCGGCCGACGTGCCGCGGGCCCAGGCCGACCAGCAGCCGCAGGTACTCCGCGTCGGTGATGGCGGGGCCGAACCAGTGGTTCGCCGAGATGGAGGGTTCCTGCGACCGGAGGTGGTGCCACCAGCCGCGGGGGATGAACAGCGCGTCGCCGGGGCGCACGACCGTGCGGTAGACGGTCGCCCGGCCGTAGGCCGGGAACTGGCCGGCGTCCCAGTTCTCGGGGTCGACGCGGCTGTTGACCAGGTTGTCGACGAACGGGTACACGAGCCGGCTCTGCGCGAACGGCACCAGCAGCACCCGTTTCGTCCCGGCCAGCTGGACGAAGACGTTGTCCTTGAGGTCCGAGTGCAGGCCCGAGCAGGTGCCGGCCGAGCCGATCCACAGCCGGGTGTCGGTGCCGCCGTCGCCGGCCGCGCCGGGCCTCGGCCCCGACCGGCGCCGCGGGCTCGGGCGGCCCGCGGCGGCCGGCGCGAGCGCCGCGGCCAGCGGCCCGAACGCGAGGCCGTGCTCCAGTCCGGCCAGGACGTCGGCCGGACGGGTGTAGCCCAGGTAGCAGGGCGGCTCGCCCGCGCGGTGCGCCAGGTCGATGAAGTCGGCGAGGGGCATCCTCCGTTCGTAGGAGCGCTGCCCGCCGGGCAGCGCCCCGCCGTGCCGGGGCAGGCCGGTCAGCGCGGTGATCCGCCTGTCTCCGGCCTGCGCGCGCAGGGCGGGGAACGTCCAGCGGGCCGCCGGCCAGTCGGCCGCCGCGCCCACGATCTTCAGCGGCAGCCGGGCCGGCGGGACGCCCGGCAGCTCGGCCGGCGCGACGGCCCGCACCGGCCTGGGCTCGCGGGCAGGTCGGCTCGTCATGCGCTCGCCAGCCCGCCGGCGGTCTCCCCGCCGTCCACGATGAACGACGCACCGGTGGCGAACGCCGCGTCGGGTGACGCCAGGAAGGACGCCAGGCCGGCGATCTCCTCGGGCAGGCCGAGGCGGCGCAGCGGCAGCGCCGCCGCCTGCGCGGCGATCCGCTCGTCGCCGTGCTCCGCGCGCTGCATCGGCGTCACGACATAGCCGGGGCAGATCGCGTTGACCCGGATACCCGGCGCGAGCTCCAGCGCCATCGTCCGGGTCATCTCGATCACGCCGGCCTTGCTGACGTTGTAGCTGACGTAGTTCGGCATCCCGACCAGCCCGCTCACCGACGCCGTGTTGATGATCACGCCGCGGCCGGTCGTCGCGCGCATCAGCCGGGCGGCGGCCTGGGCGACGAAGAACGCGCCGGTCAGGTTGACGTCGAGGACCCGCTGCCAGCTGGCCGCCGTCACCTCCAGGCAGCCCTCCCGGACACTCACGCCGGCGTTGTTGAGGACGAGGTCCACGCCGCCCCACCGGCGTTCCAGCTCGCCGAACGCGCGGGCGACGTCGTCGTGGCGGGCGACGTCGCCGCGGATCGCGAGCTCGGCCGCCGGGCCGTCCGGCGTGGCCGCCGCCTGCGGGTCGCGCAGGTCCAGCACCGCCACCCGGGCGCCCTCGGCGGCGAACCGCGCGGCCATCGCGGCCCCGATGCCCGAGGCGCCGCCGGTGACGAGGCAGCGCTGCCCTCCGTGCCGGTTCACGGCGCGCCCACCGCGCCGGCTGCCAGGGGCCGCTCGCCGGCGCCGCCGAGCTCCCGGCCCTGCTCGGCCCGCCCGCCGGCCGCGCCGACGAGCGGGCCGAGGTAGCTGCGCCAGGTGCGCTGGAAGTGCGCGACGCCGAGCTCGCGCTCGAGGGCCAGCGCGTTGAACCGGTAACGGCTCGACCGGACGTTCGCCTGCAGCGACCGGCAGACGACGAAGTCCTCCTCCATGTCGCCGGTGACGTCGGCGCGCAGCTCGTCCACGTCGATCGGGTGCAGCCGCCGCTGCGCCGCCGTCTGCAGGACCGGGATCTCGACGACGGTGCGCCGGGCGCCGACCGGCAGGATGCGGAAGAACGAGACGTGGTTCTTCGCGGTCTGCACCGTCGTGCCGGGGAAGATGTAGCCCTGGTAGGACGGGCCGGAGCTGTCCCACGGGTACTTGCAGGGGCCGTCGGGCGCCGTCTCGCGGTACGGCATGAGAACGCGGGTGTGCCGTCCGGTCGGCAGCGTCTGGACCCGGTCGAAGTCGAAGACCTTCAGTGTCCGCGGGTGGACCGGTCCGAAGTGGTAGTCCTCGACGTAGTTCTCTACGACGATCTTCCAGTTGATCGGTTCGTCGAACCGGAAGACCGCGACCTCCCGGAGGTCCTCGAACCGCTCCGGGTACCGGTCGAGGAACTCCGGGAAGCCCGCCAGGTAGGACTCCAGCGGCTCGGCGTGCGGGTCGGGGCTCGCGAACACGAGCCCGCGCCAGACGGCGGCCGAGGCCGGCCGTAGCCCGACGTCGCCGAGGCGCAGGCCGGGGAAGCAGGCCGCCTGCCGGGGCACCCGGTTGACCGAGCCGTCGTACCGGAAGCTCCACGCGTGGTACGGGCAGACGATCGTCCGTCCGCAGCTGCCGGTGCCGTCGAGCAGCCGGGCGCCGCGGTGTGGGCAGACGTTGTGGAAGGCGCGCAGGCCGCCGTCCGGGCCGTCGTCCGGCCCGTCGTCGCCGCGGACCACGACGATCGGGTCCGTGCCCACGGTCGCGGTCAGGTAGTCGCCGGGGGAGCGGACCGCGTCGGCGTGGCCGACGTACTGCCAGGTGCGGCCGAAGATGTGCCGCATCTCCAGCTCGAAGACCGCGTCGTCGTCGTAGTACGAGCCGGGTAGCTGGGCGTCGACGGCCAGTTTCTCGGGCCTTTCGGAATTCTCCTGAATGAGTCCGGCGGCCGGGCCGAATGTGGGCACAGCGGTGCCGTCAAGGCTGGGGAGCATGGGTCCCGCCTGCTTTCTCCGGAGGGATGTCGGGGACGTCGCGGCGCACGGCCCGGCGCCGCCTGGCCGAAGGTGGCCGGGCGGGTCGGGCGCGTCGTGCCCCAGGACGGGTGGAAGGCGGTCAGCGAAGCGGGAGCAGCCGGTCCGACCGTTCCCACTCGCGGATCTGCCGGTAGTCGGCGTGCAGCTGCTCGACGTCGGCGTGCAACAGATAGATGTGGCCGGTCTTCGTCAGCAGGTCGACCGTGCGGGCGACGGGGTCGCCGGCGGCCGGCGTCCGGGTCACCGAGTGGAACGAGGGGAGCGTCCGCAGCAGCCGCTCGCAGTTGTTCTCCCGGACCGTGCCGGACCGGTGCGCGATCAGGTTGACGACCATCGGCGTGCGGCGGATCTCGTAGCCACGCCCGATGTCCGCCTGGAAGCCGGCCGGGTCGGCGTACCGCTGCATCGTCGTCGTGACGTGGCTGTCCCCGATCGCGGCGGTCACGGCGCTCGAGGAGATCCCGCCCTGCAGCCGCGCGGCGCACTCGATGAGGACCGGGCCGCGGGCGGTGACCATCAGCTCGCTGTGGCTCGCGCCCTCGCGGACCCCGAGCGCGTCCAGCACCCGCCGCAGGTAGGCCACAAGGGCGCGCTGCGGCTCGCCCTCGTACGGGACCATGATCTCCCAGTCGTAGACGAAGCCGGCGCCGGGGACGAGCAGGCGCTGCTCCCGCCAGATCTCGATGATCCGGTGCTCGCCGCCGAGACTCACCGCGTTGACCATGAACTGCTCGCCAGTCAGGAACTCCTGCACCAGCGCGCCGCGGTTGCGCAGCCCGAGCAGGTTGCGCTTGTCGTGGATCGCCGTGAACGCCGCCGCGACCGCCCGGGCGGAGTGGCAGAGCCGGACGTCCTCGCTGCCCGCCGCGTCGAGGGGCTTGACGACGACCGGCCAGGCGCCGAGCGACGTCGCCGCGGCCACGGCGTGCGCCGGGCTGACGGCGTGCTCCTCGCGGGCGTGCGGCAGGCCGGCCGCGGCGAGCGCCCGTGCCATGGCGTGCTTGTCGCGCCGCTGGCCGCTCGTCGCGGGGTCGTTCCCCGGCAGGCCCAGCCGGTCGGCGAGCTCGTCCGCGAGCGGCGTCCCCGACTCGGTGCCGGCGACGACGACGGACGGCGCGAAGGCCCGGAGGGCGGCCGTGATCTCGTCCAGCGACTGGTCGCGCAGCCCGAGCGACAGCGCGAAGTCGTCCGGCCGGTACGAGGCCGCCAGCGAGCCGGCCACCTCCCGCCCGGAGGCGACATGCACGAGCTCCCAGCTGGCGTCGCGCAGGGCGCTGCCCAGCGCCGCGCCGGTGCTCAGCGCGTCGACGATGCAGGCGCGCGGCGCGCCCGGGCCGCCGTCGGCGGGCGGCGCGGCGGTGGCCGGCCGCGGCACGAACGTGGTCACGAGCGCGTCGCCGCGGGGCCGTCGGCCACCGCGGCGCCCGCCGCCCACGGGCGTGTCGACATCACCGCGTACTCCCTTCAGATGCCGGTGTCGTTGTCGCACGTCTCGGGCGGTGTCGTTCACCGTAAACCGTCGTGCGTTGAACCGAGTGTCCGGCCGGGAAATGCGCGATGAAAGAGGGCAGGCCCCTGGGGAAACCCCCAAGAGAAATTGGTCTGGCGGGCGACATCAGCCGCGTTTCTGCAGGTGTGCGTACCGATGGCGCGATTTCTGCCGGGCGTCGGACGGCGGCGTTCGGGGTGGTCCGGAGAATCTTTTTCAGAAGCGTAACCGTGCCGTAATGCGGGATGGTGTGTGGGTTGTGGTGGTGTTGGCTACGGGGAGTGCCGGGTGCTGACGGGCGGCGTGACCTGCGCGGTTCCGTCGAGGCCGGTCGGCGCCGCGTCCTCGGTCATGCTCATGTCCTCGTCGTCCTTGGTCCGGGCCGTCGCCGTCGCCGTCGACGGCCTGTCCGGTACCTAGACCAAGACCGCCGACGAGATCCGCACCTCCCTCGCCGGATACCTCACCAAAATCAACCTGAGAGTGGCGCCAGAACAAGGAAGAACTAAACTCAAGAAATTCTGACGCGGGACACCGGTGCCGCCTCATGGAACGATCGCCCCGCCCAGCCCCCTCGCCACCACGACTGTCCCATAGATCATCTCTCGGTGATCCCCGCGACAGTCGCACCGTGCACGCGGAACCGCCCTCCGGGCATGCCGGACGCGACTCGGTGCGCCGGCGCCGAGCCGGCCCAGAAGCACGTAACGACCGAGCCGCCGTGGCGCGAACTCATCCAGCGGCACTACACCCGCCGGGGGGTGGCAGACCCGACGCGGCCGGGGGTGCCGAGCGAAGCGAGGCGGGGCCCCCGCGGCGCGGCGGGGCTGACGGGCCCCCACTGGGCGTGTCGCGTGCGGCGCGCGCCCCGAAGGGGCGCCTTGAACCGGTACAGATTTTCCGCGACAGCCTCGATCTCATGGCATTGATCTCATGGCTTTGGCACGCTTTGGCCAGCAGTGCCCGATCACAGACGATGTCGCCGAGTTCGCACCTATACGTGGCGGCCTTCGTCTGCCGGCTTCCTGGCCCGGCCAGACGGCGTGGACGAAACGGCGCGATGCCAGGGACTGCTATCGCTCGCAGAGCCGGACAACCCATTCGATAGGTGCGATGATCCGGAAGTCGGCGAGTCGGGGAGGGACGTAGACAGTGGAGGACAGGCCGCGAAGCTTGCAGGATCTGATCCGGGTGCGGCAGGCGAGCGTATTTGTGGGGCGGATCGAACAGCTCCACTTGTTCGAAGAGAACCTGGCACTGCGCGTGGACGGCCCGCGTCGGAGATTCCTCTTTAGCCTTCACGGCGATGCCGGTATCGGCAAATCGTTCCTGGTCCGACAGTTCAGTCGGCTTGCCCGGGAACGGGATTGGGTGACAGCATATATCGACCATAGGGTTAACGATGTGCCGGCGGCAATGTCCGCAGTTGGGCGGTCTCAAATGATCAGTGCATCAGCCCTGGTAGAAAGGTGATCCACGGGCTGGAGGGCTGAGTGCGCGGTACGGAGTTGACCTTGGAAGATCGGGAGTCGATCTCCAGGGGGCTGGCGGTGGAGTTGTTGCATCGGGCGATCGGCACGTCGCTGGGTCGTAGCCAGTCGGTGATCAGTCGCGAGGTGGCGCGAAACGGGGGCAACGCGAACTATCGGGCCGCGGACGCGCAGCGGCGCGCGGAGGAGCAGCGTCGACGGCCGAAGCTGTTCAAGCTGGAGAAGATCCAGCGGCTGCACGACGTGGTCGCCGAGCGGCTGGCGGACGACTATTCTCCGCAGCAGGTAGCGAATAGGCTGGTCAAGGAGTTCCCGGACGACCCGGAGATGCGCGTGTCGCACGAGACGATCTACCAGACGCTTTTCGTGCAGGCGCGCGGTGAACTGCGGACGCAGCTGAAGTTCGCGCTGCGGTCCGGCCGGGTCGAGCGACGGCCGGCGGGGTCGACGCGGCCGAAGCCGGCGCGAATCGCCGGCATGGTGGGCATCGCGGAGCGGCCGGCCGAGGTCGAGGACCGTGCGGTGCCCGGCCACTGGGAATCGGATCTGATCATCGGGAAGGGTGGGAAGAGTCAGATCCTCACCCTCGTCGAGCGCACGACGCGGTTCACGATGCTGTTCCGGATTCCCTATGACCGGCAGGCCGACCGAGTCGCGATCCAGCTTTCCCAGAAGGTGCGCACGCTTCCCGAGGCGCTGTTCCGCTCGATCACGCACGACCAGGGCGTCGAGATGGCCGACCACGCCCGTTTCACGATCGCCACCGGCATTCCCGTCTACTTCTGCGATCCGCATTCCCCATGGCAGCGTGGGAGCAACGAGAACACGAACGGTCTGCTCCGCCAGTACTTTCCGAAAGGCACCGACCTCGAGGTCCACACACAGGCGGAACTCGACCGCGTCGCGGACCTTCTCAACCGCCGTCCCCGTCAGACGCTCGACTGGGACACCCCGGCCGAACGACTCAACAATCTGATATTCTCCCATTCAGGATGATGCGCTGACCAGTTGAGGTCGCCCTCGGCGATCGGATGGAATAGGCCAGGTCAGGGTTCGAGTCCCTGACGGCCCACCACGCTCCGTATCTAGCGTCCGACCTGGATCAATAGGTTTGATTATTGGTCGGGCCGCCCGAATTTGCCAAACGACCAGTTAGATCGGCATGCCTCCTGGTTCGTACGGAAAGTCGGTCCTCGCCCGGCAGCGCTCGTTGGCTACTGTGAGCGACATCGCACAGTGCGGCGACATGGTCCTCGCGGTCCGGTTGGCGGCCTTGTCCGCGCGGGTGAGGGTGACGAACCGGTTGCGCTTGACCGGGATCTTCCCCCGTGACGGCCTTCTCAGCCTTCCAGACCGAGGTCGAGTTTTTCTGCCCGTGCGCTAGCCGCTGATAGGCGACCGTCTTGAGTGTCTCGACTTCCGCCTCGTCGTGCGCGGACCCGATGTGATCCATGGTCCGCGACCCGCACCGGTTCGAGTACACGATCTACACCGCAGTCGCCCCCGATGCTGTCCGCACGGTGCGCACATAGGCCACAAAACCCCCAGGCTGCGGCCGGGTTGGATCACAAAATCAGACGCCCTCACGAGCGAACCCGCAGGCCAGACACTTCCGATCTTGCCGAGACGATCAACGTGAAAGAAGCCAGGGGAGATAGCGGACGCCGAGCGCCCGCCACCGGCCCACCGGACGCGGCGTCGTCCCAGTCGCTGATCCGATCGACGGTGATGAGCTCCCGGAGGACGTGTCTGCCGAGCGCGCCGCCGAACACGGAGGGCGAGACCCGGCGCTGGCCAACGGGTCGTCTTGTTCAGGTCTGTTCGCTGCCGGCTTCGGCGCGAGCCGTCCAGCAGAGGCGCCAGCCGCGGTCCCTTCCCGGACGCGGTCCGCGACAGCACTGGTCTGGATGGCAGTCACCGAACGGCACGTCTGTCGAGGGTCACGCCCAGGGCGGACAGGCTGCTGGTCAGGTCGTCTGGCGGGCAAGGTCGGTGCCCGCGCCGGAGACGGAAGCGCTGCGACCACCGCAGCCGGATTCGGCGCATCTTGCCCCCGAAGCGTGCGGGATACTGGCGCTATGCGGATGATCCCGGACCAACCGTCACCAACGCCGAGCCGGGCGGAGAAAGAGGTTTTTGAGCGTTTTCGGGCGATTACTGACACGCGCTGGAGCTGGGCGCTCCACAGCCTCGGCCTGCCCGAGCACGAGCGGAAGCGGGTTGGTGAGATCGACTTCCTCCTGGCGGGCCGTGAGGGCCTACTTGTCCTTGAGGTCAAGGGCGGCGGTGTTACCTGCCGGGAGGGTGTGTGGGAGACCCAGGACCTGAGGAACCGGACCCACAGACTCCGGGAAAGCCCGCTGCATCAGGCATCGACCGCCATGTTCGCGCTCGAGGGCCGGTTGCAGCGGCTGGGCTTGGGGATGGTGAACCGTACGGTTCTGGGCTGTGGCGTCGTCTTCCCCAACTGCGCTTTCGACGTCGCCAGCGTCGAGTGGGCGCCCGAGACCTTCGTCGACATCAACCGACTCGACCGGCTCGACGTCGCTCTCGCGGAGATGATGGCGCACTGGCGGGCCAAGCCGGGCACTAGGAGCAGCCTGTCACCGAGGGATCTCGAACGGTATCTCGACGTGCTTCGGCCGGACTTCGTCCGGGTACCGAAACTGAGCACCGTCGCCAGGGACTTCGAGCTCGAGTTCGTCTCCCTGACCGAAAAGCAGTATCAGGCACTCGACGTCAACGCGCGCAACGCCCGGGTGCTGTACGAGGGCGGCGCGGGGACTGGGAAGACCCTGCTCGCCGCACAGCTGTGCCGGCAGCATGCGGCGGCCGGCCGCCGGGTGCTGTTCACCTGCCAGAGCGAGATCCTCACGGAGTTCGTCCGGTCCCAGCCCGGCATGGACGGCGTCGAGGTCCACCCTGTGGCAAGGGTTCCAGTGGCTCCGGACACGTTTGACGCCGTGGTGGTCGACGAGGCGCAGGACGTGATCAACCATGCCGACCTCGACCGTCTCGACTGTGCGCTGGTCGACGGACTTCGCGACGGGAACTGGGCGATGTTCCTCGACCAGAACAACCAGCGAGGACTGGTCGGAGCCTATGACCCTCCCGCGATGGAACGCCTGTCGTCGTTGCGGCCCGCGAGTTTCCTGCTCCTCGACAACTGTCGCAACACGAACGAGATCGTCGAGGCCACGCGGGAGCGAACGGGAGCCGACCTGGGTGTGCAGGCGGCGGGCAGCGGCCCGGTGGTGGAGTTCGTCCGCGCGACAGGCACAGAGGCCACCGCAGCCGTCGCGCGGCACCTCGAGAGGCTTTTTGACGAAGGGGTGAAGCCGAACGAGGTCACCCTTCTGTCCGCGGTCAGCCTGAGGCAATCGGTCTTCGGCCGTCTGCCCCGGCACCTGCTGAACCGGCTGGACGTCCTCGACCCTGGTCGCCTGCGCGCGGTACCGAGCGGCCGTTCGATGTTCGCGCGGATCGGCGATTTCAAGGGCCTCGAAAGCCCGTTCGTCCTCCTCGAGTCGCCCGGGAACCTGTCGGGCGAGGTCGTGCGGTCGCACCTGTATGTCGGCATGACCCGTGCCCGGGTCGGGCTGTGGGTCGTCGAGGTCACGGGCGAGGGCGGCGTCGGAGGCCGGCCGTGAGCGCCCGGCCTCCGGTGTCCGGGGACCGGGCACGCCTGCTCTCCTACCTTGGCGACCAGCTGATCGGGCCGGTGGCCGGTGAGCGGGAGACGCTTTCGGAAGCGCCCGAGTACCGCTACACCAGCGGCATCCTCTTTCCCTTCCGCGCCACCGACGCCGGCGACGAGGAGGCGGACTTCGACCCGCACGAGATCGCCGACGAGGTGGCTGGCAACGTCGGCGACGAACCGGACGACGATCCGATCGGGCTCGCCAGCCAGGTGAAGCCCAGCTCCATGGGCATCAGCTTCATGCTCGCAGGGGCGTCGGACGTCGACGTCTCGATCCGGGCCGCCCGCTACGAGGACGTCGACGGGGACGGCCGCCGCTGGCGGCGGGTCCCGTTGACAGCGCTGGTACGTGTCAGCCGACCAGGCGACAGGCCCGCCCCGGACCCGGAGGTCGTCTTCGGCGGGGCGGCCGAGCTCCATTCGCGGTGGCGCGACCGCGAGAGCTCTCTCATCGTCACGGTCACCCTCGTGAACCGGCGCGAGGTACGCGGCTCGGCACGCATCCGCTCGTCGGACTGCCTCTTCCAGCCGGAGCTGAGGTGCGCCCCGGTCGAGGGCAGGATCGTTCCCTACCCTGCGCGTCCCCACCTTCACCTCGATGCGGAGGAAGAGGAGATGGACCTCCTCTTCCGGGATGTCCCGACCTATGCGATCGGTCACGGGGTGTCGGCCGATTGGCCGACGGACGGCGGGCGGTCGCCCGGCCATGTCTCGACGTCGTTCCTCCCGGTTCGGAACGTCCCCGGTGCGAGTTTCAAGGTCGGCGGAGATTCCGGGGTTCTGCGCCTCGACTTCCTCACGGGCGCTGAGAAGAACCAATCGGCCGTCGTGACGGCGCTCCGCCAGTTCGTCGACGGTTACGACGCGTGGACGGCCGACCTCCGTGGCCGTGCCGATGCCGCGGGGTCATCGGACGCGCGGCACCGGCTACTTGACCGGGTCGACGTGGCGCGGCGGCGAATGCGTCGAGGTGTCGAGCTGATCGGTGCGGATCCCGTCGTCCGTGAGGCGTTCGTCCTGGCGAATGAGGCGATGCGGCGCCAGATGGCGCACACCCGCGCCGAGACCCGGCAGCGCGCGGTCGAGGAGTCGGCAGCGGACAGGCCCGACTACAGCTGGGTCGACGCCTCGTGGCGGCCGTTCCAGCTCGGCTTCCTTCTGCTCACGCTCGAGGGAACCGCGACCGAGTGCCCCGACCGGGACCTGGTCGACCTCATCTGGTTCCCCACCGGGGGCGGGAAGACGGAGGCCTACCTCGCGCTCGCGGCGTTCGCGATCTTCCACCGACGTCTTCTTCACGGCGATCGCGGCGCGGGCACCACCGTGATCACGCGGTACACGCTGCGGCTTCTGACGGCCCAGCAGTTCCAGCGGGCGTCTGCGCTGATCTGCGCCTGCGAGACACTGCGCGAAGGCTCACCGGAGCGCCTCGGCAGCACCCCGATCACCATCGGCATCTGGACGGGCGGGGCCAACAGCCCCAACACCCTCGCCGAGGCCAGGGCGCTGGCGGCCGAACTGCGCGCGGGAGCCACCGGCACGAAGAGCTTCCAGATCGACCGCTGCCCCTGGTGTGGAACCAGGATCGTCGCCGGCGACGAGGACGACGAGGAGACCTGGGGCTTCTACGCGGACAACACGACGTTCCGGGTGAACTGCCTGAATCCGGCCTGCCATTTCTTCCATACCGGGCTGCCGATGTCGTCCGTGGACGATGCCCTCTACGAGCGGCCACCCACACTTCTCATCGGAACCGTGGACAAGTTCGCGCGCGCGGCGTGGCGCCGGGAGATCGGCGCCTTCTTCGGCGCCGGCGGCACCCCAGGCCCGTCCCTGATCATTCAGGACGAGTTCCATCTGATCTCCGGCCCGCTTGGCACGGTCGTTGGCCTGTACGAGGCCGCGTTCGACGTCGTGCTCGCGGCCAACCGGTGCAGGCCGAAGATCGTGGCGTCCACCGCGACCATCCGGAACGCCGCGGAGCAGACGCGTGGCGTGTTCGGCCGCGAGCTGGCGCTGTTCCCCCCGCCGGGCTTCGAGGAGTCCGACTCGTACTTCGTGCGGACGGACGTCTCCTCACCGGGCCGGCTCTACGTCGGCTTCATGCCGCAGGGGCACACCCCGCTCACCGCGCTCGTCCACGTCGCCGCTGCCCTGCTGCAGGCTCCCATGACCGTCGACTTCACCGCCGAGGGACGCGACGCGGTCTGGACCCTGGTCGCGTACCACAACAGCCTCCGCGAGCTTGGAAAGACCAGCACCCTCGCCCGCGACGACATCGACAAACGCATGGAAATCATCGCGCCCAGCGAGAACGACAAGCGGATGCTCGGCGACGACAACATCGTGGAGCTCACGAGCGGCGTGCCGCCGTCCCAGATCGAGCAGGTGCTGGAACGCCTGGGGCGCCGCTGGGACGACCCCGAGTCGGTCTCGCTCGTCGCCAGCACGAACATGATCTCCGTTGGGGTGGACGTGGACCGGCTGGGCCTGATGCTCGTGCTGGGCCAGCCGAAGACGACCGCCGAATACATCCAGGCCAGCAGCCGGGTCGGACGGAGCCCGGCGAGACCGGGCACAGTGCTGACGCTCTACTCGCCGTCCAAGCCACGTGACCGGTCGCATTACGAGTCCTTCGCCTCCTACCACTCGAAGCTCTACCGCGCCGTGGAGCCGACGTCGGTGACGCCGTTCTCCGTCCCGGCGCGGGAGCGCGCACTTCACGCGGGCCTTGTCGTGCTCGCGCGGCACGCGCGCCGCTGGGGCGCCGACGACGACGCCTTGTCGATGGACGAGTACGACCCGGAGTTCCGCCGCCTGGTCGCCGATCTCGTCGACCGCGCCCGCCGCGCGGACGCCGAGGAGGCGGAGGAGGTCCGGGCCCACCTGGACCGCCTGATCACGGAGTGGGCCCACGCCGTCGCGGACGCGGAGGAAGCAGGCGGCCTCCGTTACCAGGACCGTCGAGGCGCTCCGGGGCTGCTGCGTCCGTTCACCGAGGGCGGCATAACGAACCAGGTTCCCTGGCGGACGCTCAACTCGATGCGAAGCGTGGACGTGGAGATCTCGATCGTGATCTCGGGGGAACGCCAGTGACGCAGCACCAGATACGCCGCGCCCAGGTCGTCAGCACCTTCGGCCCGGGTGCGATTGTGGACCTTCTCGGCGAGTCGTTCGTCGCCGAGGACGCGAGCCGCTGGCCCCGGCGCCACACGGAGTCGATCCGGACGCCTCCTGGCCTGGCCAGCGCGCTGGGCGTCGACGACCTGCGGACTCCGCTCCTGTCATCGATGGGAACGCTGCCCTACCGCCGCTTTCCCCGCTGGCTCTTCTGCCCGACGTGCCGCTGCATGACCCGCTGGGATCCGCGCGACGCACGCCCGTCCGGGCCGCGGTGCCAGAGATGCCGGCCCCGGTCCTCGAAGGCGGCGCCAAGGCTCGTCCCCATGCGGTTCGTCCTGGTCTGCGACGACGGCCACCTCGACGACGTGCCCTGGCATCTGTGGGCCCACTCGGGGGCCAGGCACCGGGACCAGTCCCAGTGCGGACACGCGCACCTTCGCTTCGAGAGCCGGTCCGACCTGGGCAGTGGCCTCGACTCGCTCTCGGTACGGTGCTCGGCCTGCCAGGCGAGCCGCTCGCTGCGGGACCTCACGAACAAGGAGACCCCGCGGCGCCTGGGCTGGACCTGCTGGGGGCGACAGCCGTGGCAGAGCCGCGAGGACGCCAGGGCGTGCAACGAGACACCCGTGGTGGTGCAGCGGGGCGCTTCCAACGTCTACTTCCCGGTCGTCGTCTCGGCGCTCCACATCCCGCCCAACTCCGACTGGCGAACGATGAACGACCCGGCCACCCGGATGGCGACGAACAAGTTCTTTCAGGGCTTGGTCGAGGATCCGGAGCACCCCCTGCGCGACGCCCTGATCGACGACCTGGCACGGAGGTACTCGCTGGGAAGAGATCAGGTCGAGGCGGCGGTAGCCGACGCGCGGAACCAGCGGACCGCCGATCGGGGGATCGACGACATCAGGCCGGACGAGTGGTCGGCCATCTGCCAGCCGCGCACGGAATTCGACCCTCGGGACGGGTTCATCGCCCGGCTGACGCCGTTCCCGTCCGACGGGTCCGACCCCGATCCCGTCAGCCGTGGCCTGGCCGGCCGGATCGCGGCCGTCACCCTGGTCGACCGGCTCCGCGAGGTCCGTGTCCTCGATGGCTTCCAAAGGCACAACGCGACGTCGACGGTCCGGTCGAACCTCGGCCATCCCCCGGCCTTCCTGCCGGCGGTCGAGGTGTACGGCGAAGGCGTATTCCTTCGTTTCGACGAGAACACCGTCGCTGACTGGGAGCGGCAGCCGGAGGCGCAGGAGCGTGCGAGGCGCCTCGCCGCGCGCAGGCGGAGCGCGACCGGCCTGGGCTGGCTGCCCGATCCGACGCCCCGGCGTCTGATGTTGCACACGCTGGCCCACCTTCTGCTGCGCCAGACCGCGTTCGACGCGGGCTACTCGACGTCCTCGCTGCGGGAGCGGCTCTACGTCGGTCGTGCCGACACTCCGCGGCCGATGGCCGGCGTGCTGCTGTACACGGCAGCCGGGGACGCGGAGGGAACTCTGGGCGGTCTGGTGCGGCTCGGACGGGCCGAACGGCTCGTCCCCCTGCTGCGGGCGGCAGTCGCCGCGGCAGCCTGGTGTTCCTTCGACCCGGTGTGCGGCGAGGCCTCGGGGCAGGGACCGCGCGGGATGTCCCTCGCCGCCTGTCACGCCTGCGTCCTGGTGCCGGAGACCAGCTGCGAGCACGGCAACCGGCTGCTCGACCGACGAATGCTCGTGGACCCAGGCTTCGGCTTCTTTCGGGACCTGGTGGCCGACGGCCGGTCCGCGCCCGGCGAGATCTCCTGGTAGTGGACCGCGCCGGTTTCCCTCGCCCTGACCCGTCGCCCAGCAGCCCGGAGCGCGACCACAGCGATGAACCCGTCCACCGTCCTCACCGGCCCGGCGAACACGGACGTCGCGCGCGCGGCGCTGGCCATCGCGGAGCAGCACCACCGCGCGGGATCCGAGGTCTTGATCACCGTTCCTGGGCGTGTGTCGCTCGAGTACCTACGCAGCCGAGGGACGAGCATGCGCCGGAGCGACCTCCGGACGCACTCCGGCCTCATGCACGACCTCTGGCGGTCGGCATGTCCTGGTGATCCACCGATGGTCGACGAGTTCGACGTCGACCTGGACGCGTTCCTCGACCGGATCCTGCGGCGGCCTCCCAGGCGCCGGTGGCGGCGACGGATAGTGATCCTCGAGGGCGAGCGACTGCCCGTGGACGCCTACCGGATTCTCCGGCTACTCGAGGTCGGGACCACCGTCATCGCGAGTGAGGGCACGCGCCCGCGGGGGCCGATCACGACGATCCCGGAAATCGTCCGTTCGCTCGGCCTTGCCCGGCCCCGGCACCTTTCCATGCCGGTCCCTTCGACCCGGGAGATCATCGCCTTCGCGAACGCCTTCTACCCGGGAGGCCGACCGGGCCCCTGCGACCTTCCAGAGCAGGGCGGCTCACGGCCCCGTCTGGTGGCTTTCGCCAACCAGCTGGAGTTCTGCCGGTGGCTCGCTGGGTTCGAGCAGGCCCGGCCAGGCAGGCGCATCGGCGTCCTCGTGGAGCGAGCCGAGCAGGTGGAACGCATGCGTCGGCTGGCCGATGCCTGTGGAACCGCGGTCCGCTCCTTCACCGGCGGTGGAGACGCCGCCGCGCTGCGCCCCGGCAGTCCCGGGATCGTGGTCCTGACCTGGGCCAGCGCCTCGACCCTTGATTTCGACGCGGTGGTGTTGCCCGAGCTCCAGGACGTCCTGCGGCCGGAGGACCTGGACAGCTGGCGGGTGCTGCATGCACTGGCCGCGAAGGCTCGCTCGGAACTCGTGCTGGCCTACTCGGGCCGCGGTGTCCCGGTGCCCGTCGCCGCGATCCCGCCAGCGCTGATCGATGACGGCCGGGGCGCGGAGTGGTGCTTCGGAGCCGAGGAGAGGCCAGGCTCCGGCCCGGCACAGGAAACCTCGGACCCGGCCGACCCGGCCTTGGCTGACGAACTGGCCGGTCTCGCCGGTCCCGAGCCTCATGTCCGGCCGTGTCCACGGGACTCCCGCGACGTCGCCGACGCGGTCCGAGCGGCGCGGGGCCGTCTCGGTCGTGACCGGGCACTGCGTGGCAGTGGCCGGCGCGACGTCCTGTCCGCACAGGAAGAGGTCGGGTTCGCCGCGCTGATGCGAGCGGGACGGGTGCCGCTGCGCGAGGCGCTCCCCGTGGGCTTCCGCGCGACACTCGACGACGGCGACGAGCGGGCGGCCGCCTTCGACGCCATGGTCCATCACAACCTGGGACTGGTCCGCAGTGTCGCACGAACAGTCTCTGCGGAAGGTCTCGATCAGGACGATCTGGCGCAGAGTGGCGTAATCGGCCTGATGCATGCGATCGAACGATTCGACGCAGAGCTCGGCACGAAGTTCTCGACGTATGCGACCTGGTGGATCCGGCAGGCGATCGGCCGGGCGGTCGACAATGAGAGCCAGATCATTCGATACCCCGTGCACGTGCGCGAGCGGATCAGGAAGGTCAGCGCCGCGCGCGCTGCTCTGGAAACGTCGGGCCGGCCCGCACGGGCGCCCGACATCGCCAGGCACACCGGTCTGACTGTCGACCAAGTGATCACTGCCCTGCGGCTCGACCGAGGCGTCGTGTCCCTCGACCAGCCAGCCGGACCGGACGAGGACACGCGGCTGGGCGACCTGGTGGCGTCCACCGCCGCCGGGGACGAGGCGGATCCGGCGGATCTCGTCGAACTGCTGGACGCGAGACACACGGTCGCCGACGTCCTGAGCCGCATGAAGGATCGCGAGGCGCTGGTCCTCCGCCTCCGCAACGGCTTTGAGGACGATCAGCCCTGGACCCTTGAGATGATCGGTAACCGCCTCGGCGTCACCCGGGAGCGCGTTCGCCAGATCGAGTCCAAGGCGAAGGCCAGCTTCATGAGGGTCGCGTCGCGCGCACACCCGGCGCCCCCGCCGGAGCGGACCGCGCCGGCGCCGGCGCCGGAGCCGCCGAACGCCGTTCCCGCCCTGCGTTGGCGGGCTGTCGCGCGGGGAACCCTACTGCCCGAGGTCGCCGGCCTCGGCTCGCGTGTCGCTCAGCTCGACGCGCTGGTCGAGAACCTTGTCGGACGCGCGGTCGCGAAGCGGGCGTCCACGGTGCGCGTCGATGCGGACCTGGTCTCCGACCCGCTCTCGGTCATGGTGGAGTCGGACGAGGCCGACGGCCTTGTCCCGGCGCTTCGGAACGCTCTCGTCGCACGGGCCGCCGCCGGAGACGGTTGCGACCCGGCCCCCGAGCCGGACGACGCGGCAGCCGTTCTTGCTCTGCTCGCCCGCTTCGACGAGATCACGGTTACGAGCCAGGCTCCGGACAGTACGGCGGCACGGCTCCGGCTGACGCTTGCCCGCCGCACCGGACATTGGTGGCTCGACGAGAACGACAGCCCGACAGCGCTGGGACGGGCGCCGGCGACCTCCGTCGTGATGCGGGGACCGCGCTCAGCCGTGCTCGCCGGCAGCACGGACATCGCGGGCGACGCCGTCCGACGTTGGCGGGCGAGACTCGGTGTGGTCCACGGACCCCTGCTGGCCGGGGGCGGGCTCCGCATCGAACTAGCTGACGAGAAAGTCCAGTACCTCGACCCCTTTGCCACCCAGAACCGCGCGACGCAGGATCTCGGCACGGAAGTCATCTTCCTCAACGGGCAGATCACCGAAGTCACCATGTATGTCCTTCCTCATCCGGACCGGCTCGCCGGAAGTGACGGTTACGGGATTGGTAGCCTTGCCGAGCTTCAGGCGAACCAGGGCATCTATCTGAAATGCGGCGACCAGTTCATCGTGACCGGAGGCTGGATGGGGATTCCGAGCATGGAGCGCGGACCGGAGTCGGCTCTGGCCCGGGTTCTCGTCGACATCAGCCCTGCGGACCGTGCGAGCTGGGAGCCGGCGTCCGCGTCCGTCCGGCCGCCGGCGGAGATGGTCGGCCGCCTGTCCGAGCTCGCGCGCTCGGCCGCCCGGCGCTCGGCCGAGGTCTTCCAGCACCGCGCGCGGGAGTTCGACGGTGGTGCGCATGCCTGAGCCGGAGTCCGGACCCACGGATCAGATCAGCCGGCTCGTGAGCGAGCGGCTCGCCGACGATCCGGGTCTGACCAGTACCAGCGCCTTCGTCAGCGTGATGGGCGAGTACCTCGTCAGCGACGGGTCGCTCGAGGACCTGACGGTCTGCTTCTTCCGAACGACCAACGGCGTCCGTCAGGTCGAGGTCCACGGCTACGACCTGAGTCAGGACGGGACGACACTCTCCCTCGTCGTGGCCGAGTACGGCCCGGGCGGGGGCGCGATGCGGCGCGAGCGGGTCGATCGTCTGGTGCGGCGGGCCGCCGCGTTCGTCGAGTTCGTGCATCAGGGGCTGCACATCGGGCTCGAGCCCTCAGGTCCCGCGTTCGACATGACCGACCGGATCCACTCGGCTTGGCCCCAGATCGAACGAGTGCGTCTCGTGCTCGTGACCGACGGCGTGACGACCCTCCGGACTTCCCCGAGGACGACCGCGGCCGGCCTTCCGGTGACCGTCGACATCTGGGACGCGACCCGACTCGGTCGCCTGATCGCCTCCGGCCGCGGGCAGGAGGAGATCATCATTGACGTCCTTGGCCGGGGCCACACCGTGCCCTGCGTCGCCTCGGTTCCCCAGGCCGGCGGTTACGGCTGCATCATGGCGGTGGTACCTGGACAGCTGTTGGCCGAGCTGTACGAGGAGTTTCACTCCCGGCTCCTGCAACGGAACGTGCGTGCCTTCCTCCAGGTCCGAGGTAAGATCAACAAGGCGATCAACGAGACGATCCGAAAGGAGCCCGGCAGGTTCCTTGCATACAACAACGGAATATCCGCGACCGCGTCGGGCGTCGAGTTCGCGGCCTCCGGTGACGGAACTCGGATCATCGGCCGGTTACGCGACCTCCAGATCGTGAACGGAGGTCAGACGACCGCGTCGCTGCACTATGCTGCCGCGCGCGGCGCCGACCTCTCCGACGTGCACGTGCCGGCGAAGATCACCGTCGTGGTACCCGAGCGTCTCGACGAGCTCGTACCGTCGATCTCGCGCTACGCCAACTCGCAGAACGCGGTCAGCCTGGCCGACTTCGAGGGCAACAGCCCGTTCCACGTCGGCCTCGAGGCTCTCTCCAGGAACATCTGGGCACCCGCCCGGCCCGGCGAGACCGCACAGACCCGCTGGTATTACGAGCGAGTCAGGGGTCAGTACGAGGTGGACCGTGGGCGCCTCCGGACGCCGGCACAGCGAAGGACGTTCGACCGGGAGAACCCCCGGAACCAGCGGATCTCCAAGACCGACGTCGCCAGGGTCGAGTACGCGTTCCTCTCCCGTCCACAGATCGTCTGCCTCGGTGCGCAGAAGTGCTTCCAGCAGTGGACCACAGAGTTCGAGACCGCCAGTCGGGACCGTCCGGAGGCGGCCTACTTCCGTGCCCTGGCCGGGCGAACCGTGCTCTACAACGGCGTCGAGCGCGTGGTGCGGGCTCGGCGGTCCGGCGGTTACTACGCGCAGACCACTGCCTACACGGTCGCGCTGATCGTCCACACTCTCGGCGCCGCTGGTGTGGCTGTCGACACCGAGGCGCTGTGGCGGGCCCAGCAGCTGCGGGCGGAGTTGCTTGCCGAGTTCGACGACCTCGCCGTCCGTGTCCGCGAGGCACTGGTCACCCCGGACACCGCCGCCAACATCACCGAGTGGTGCAAGAAGGAGGCGTGCTGGGGCAACATCCGGGCGCGTGTGCGGTGGTCGCCATCACCGGCCCTGCTCACGCCGCTCGGACGGTGAGCGCTGTCCACGGCGGAACTGTCCGCTCGGTCTGCTATGACGGGCAGGCGAGTGCAAAAATCGTCACGGAGGGTTGTATCGCCGGTAGGATCCGGCCGACAATCGCTCGATTGCCGGCAAAACGGAGAGGGCGTCAGTGTGTCGATCTACGGCGTGAAGCTGGAGCGAAGTGACCAGCTCCGGCTGCCGCGGCACCCGGACGCACCCGAGGACTTCCTCGCCTGGTGCCGCGGCCTGAGCGAGCAGGGAGTCCCCCTGGCTGTTGATCTGTTCGCGGGGGCGGGCGGCCTGAGCCTCGGACTCGAGAACGCCGGGTGGGCGATCGTCGCCGCGGTCGACAACGACCCGCGGTCCGTCGAGACGCACGCTCACAACTTCCCGGGCCAGGCGCTCAACCTGGACCTCGCAGACGTGACGGCTCGGCAGGGGTTGTTCGAGCTGCTTGACGGCGTCGACATCGATCTCGTCGCGGGTGGGCCCCCGTGTCAGCCGTTCAGCCGGGCAGGTTCAAGCAAAATAAGAAGCCTCGTGAACGCCGGGTCGCGGCCGGGAACTGACGCCCGGCGTGAGCTGTGGCGGGTGTTCGTCCAGGTGGTCGTTCGACTCAGACCGCGGGTCGTCCTCATGGAGAATGTGCCGGACATGGCGTTGGGAGACGGTTTCCGGGCGATCCGGGAGATGGTATACGAACTCGAAGAGAACGGCTACTCGACCGACATCAGCTTCATGGACACCTGGCGGCATGGCGTGCCCCAGCATCGTCGGCGCCTCATTCTCCAGGCCCGCCGGGACGGCCGGCCGTTTCGGGAGCCGCGCGAGCTCCCGAAACGCACGCTCGGCGACGCGATCGGAGATCTCCCGCCACTGGGCGCGACGACCGGATCCCGGGAGATGAGATACTACCCGCCCGAACAGCCTGGCGAATTCCTCGTCTCCATGCGTGCCGGAGCGCCGAAAGGAGTCGTGCACGACCACATGGCGCGGCCGGTCCGGGCGGACGACCGCGAGATCTTTCAGTATATGACGCCAAAAATGCTCTACACCGAGGTTCCCGCGCACCTTCGGCGCTACACGACGAAGACGTTCGACGACAAGTACAAGCGTCTTGACGAGGATGACCTGAGCCGAACCATCACCGCGCACATCGCCAAGGACGGATACTGGTACATCCACCCTTCCGAGGCCCGCACGCTGACCGTCCGGGAGGCGGCCCGCGTACAGACCTTTCCCGACCGGTTCCGGTTCGCCGGCCACCGCAGCGACGCCTTCCGCCAGATCGGCAACGCTGTCCCACCGGGAGCGGCTGAGATGGCCGCACGGTCGCTGCGAACCGACAGCGAGGGCACAGAGAAGAAGGAGCCGACCTGCGTCGACTGGCGTACGGTGCGCGCGGCGCTCGATCGGTGGGCGGACGACGAGCGGAACCTTCCGTGGTCAGCCCGGCCCGGGCTTCGTCCGTTGGCTGCCATGGCGGCGGCCGTGCTCTCCGGCGCGCGGGCCCGCCAGGACGAGACGACCGCGGCGACGGAGGCGCTGCGCGAACGGGACATGCTCACCCCACCCCTTCTACAGGCGGCGATTACCCGGATCGGCACTCCGGGGGGCGAACGTGCCCTTCGGCGACTGGAGCCCCTGCTTAACCGGTTCGCAGATGACGATGCGCCGAAGCTTGTCGAGCTTCGGCCGGCGGAGGCTTCCATCTATCACCTCCTGCGCGGGACCGTCGCCGGCGAGAGTCTTCTGACGACGACGACGACAGTTCGGGTCGCCTCCCGCTTCCTTGACACCAAATCCCGGAGCCAGGAGATGCTGACCGCAGGGCGCATTGACCTGGCCCGCCTCGTCGGCTCGGGCGAAGGCTCCATGACGCGGATGGCCGCGTTGCGGCAGATCGGCCGTTCCGTGTGCGGGCCTGCCGCTGACCCGATATGCGACCAGTGCCCGCTGGCCGCCTGGTGCCGCTACCGTGCTCGTCGCGTCTCGGAGACGTTGCCCTTCGAGGAGGTCGAATCACACGCCGGCTGACCTGCTGCCTCGTGTCGGACCCGGCGCGCCGCCTCCGACACGTCACGCCGAATGTCGCACTCCCAGATCCGTAGCACCCGCCAGCCGGCGTCGGCCAGATTTCGGTCGTTGCGACGGTCCCGGTCGCGGTTGGTCGCGAGCTTCTCCCTCCAGCGATCGGCGTTTGGTCCCCGGAACTGCTTCATGCCATGCTCGGGGCAGCCATGCCAGAAACAGCCGTCGACAAAGACGGCCAGCCGCCATCTCGGCAGCACGAAGTCGGGTGTGCAACCTGGGAGCACACGGACATGCACGCGGAAACGCAGCCCGAGACGATGAACCTGGCTCCGTAGCCGGAGCTCGGGGCTGGTGTCACGCGAGCGCCGGTTCGCCAGGTGAGCACCTGCGGCGGTCCTGACCCAGCTGCCCGGAAGCGTCGGGCCCGGATCACTGCTTACTGTCACCTCACCTCCCCTGAGGTCCGTCCGTCCAGTGTCCCGGTGCTGTCATGACTGAACCGCCCCGGGGCGTCCGAGTGTCCGGAAGTGGCTACGGCGCCGATCGGTCTACGTGAGAATGGCGCGATGGTTGCGGAGAGTGCGCGTGAGGCTGCTAAGCGGGTCCGGGAGTTGGAGATCCGCCGGCACCGGACAGCATGCAGGCACGCCGCCTGTGATATGCGTCAACGCGGCCCGACGACACGGTAGCGCCCGGGGCGACCGGTGGAGACATCACCCTAACCAGGCCCTCGGAATCGGAATACGGAATACGAGACGCCATGCCCTCGACTCGGCGCGTCGCTGGTACCGGGCCTCGGCCGCGTCGACCGCCTGCTGCGACTCTCCCAGCCGTTCCCCCGCTCGATCAATCATCTTCATCAGCGCACCGAGACCAAGCATGTCCTGCGGCGACACGAGGTCTGGATTATTCATCAAGGTCGCGGTCGTGCATTGAAGCAGAGAAATCAAAGCGAGGTGCCCGGGATCCGCCAAGCCCGTGTTCATCGGTCCGGTAGCCATGTAGGTGACCTTGCCGCGGGTATTCCTGTTCAGCGCCCAGCCCTTTGCGTCGGAATGAACCTCATGACTAGCCCACCGGTAATGCGACCGCAGATGGGACACCTGTGCGAGCTTCTCAAGGGTGCGAAAATTGGGATTTGGGTCGAGCGTTGCGGCCCAGCCGTAATCTTTCTTGAAGACAGGTCCGTAAGTCTGCATTGCCGCGTCGTACCGTTTCTTGAACTCGTCCATTTCGGCATCCGAGTACGGCTCGTATCCGAGGGTGACGCAGTTCTCCTGGAAGGAAACCGCGTCGAGGTAGACCGTGACCGCCGTGTGCGCGAGGAAACGCTGCGCGAGATCGCTGTGGGCAGGTTCGCGGCTGAACTTGGAGATCACGGCCGCCGTCACCGCGAGCTCATGCAGAGTCCGGCACCGCGCCAGCCCCCCCATGCCATATCCGCCGATCAAGAGATGATGCACCTCGCGTGCCACCCGACACGCACGGGCATGCAGCCCGGTGAGCACCTCCGACGCGGTGTCGCCGCCGCGCTCGATCGCGTCGCGGGCCCGCTCATTGTAGCCGGAGCCCATCTCCTCGGCAGCAGTCAGCACGTAGTAGAACAGATCAAGGCCGGCGCCCCATCGGCCGGCGAGCCGCCGTTCGAACCTTGCAGCCTCCTTTCGCCGGTCGCGCAGCATCCGAGGACCTGACTCGATCAGCGCGTCGGCCAGCCCGGTCGCCGCCTCCTCTACCGCGGCGTTCAGGGCGTTCCCCGCCAACGCGGCCGCCGCGTCCTCGTCGAGACCACGCTGGAGTGCTTGGAGGATGCCTTCTTCGAGTACCTCGAAGATGACCTCATCGAAGCTTCGTCGATCGTTGCGGCTGCGCCGGAAACTCCACCTCACGAAGCCACCATAGTGATCTACGCGGGAGCATCCACGAGCGAGCGGCGTACTGCGCGCCACGGCCCGCCAGCCGACCGTGTGCTGCTTGCCTTGCCTCAGATCAGGGGCCGCCCTACAGCGATGCCGGGTCGGTATAGCCGTCGAGGCGGTGCAGGTAACGTTGCGCAGCTTGGTGACCAGTCCTCGGGCGGTCCCGGCGCCGATGGCGAGCCGTTTGCGCAGCGTTTCCGCTGAGATTGGGCGTTGGTGCTGCTGCCAATGCAGGGTGCCCTCGGCGCGGCACGGTGCAGCAGGTACTGCCGGCGCGCCTCGCGAACGGCCTCGCGTGACAACGGGCCTCGGCTGGAGTCCCGTCGCCTACCGGCTCGGCCGCCGGTTCACGGCGATTGACCGGCGCCAGGGGCGGGCTGTCGGCAGCCGGCATTGCCGGTGGGTTCTGGCGGGGCGCCGGGGCTCGCATGGCGTCGAGGAGGCCGGGGGCGACCTCCGCCCATCCGATGAGAAGAAGTTGAACTCGATGCTGGATGGCCGCGCCTTCGGCCTCAGGGCCGACGAGTGGCCGCGGTTGACGTAGAGAATCTGCATTCCCTTTCGTCGCGTCGAATCCACTTGGTCGGGGACGGTGCTGTCCGCGACAATCTGTCGTGTGCCCCTGCCTCAGCCTCGATCCACCGATGATTTTCTGTGATCTTCAGGTGATCAACTCGACCTGAAATGGATCTTCTTCTGGCTGGTTTCGGGTAGGTGGGCGTGGCTGACCTGCCGGTCTACCCGGCTTT
>Ga0105248_10000058_pt1 | contig 137708 bp, 111 predicted proteins | sample KBSS34metaG_FD_81524 | JGI IMG/M metagenome (GOLD analysis project Ga0105248, IMG submission 81524) | Switchgrass rhizosphere microbial communities from Kellogg Biological Station, Michigan, USA - KBS S3-4 metaG | ecosystem: Host-associated > Plants > Roots > Rhizosphere > Soil | place... | reverse complement strand
CGCGCACGCGCTAATGGATCAGTGCTCGACGGCACGACATCCCACCGGTCGTCTCACCTCCCCAGCAACCAGCGGCGGCACGATCTAGGCGTAGACCTCGACCATCGGACCTGCCGACGAGAGTGCTCAACCGCTGGCGGCTCGGACACCAACCCCATCACAGACGGAACCGGTGCAGTCCCATTAGTCCACGTCCGCGTCGGGGCGGGTCGCCTGCGCGGCGGCCACCCACTGGGCGAGGAACGTGGAGATGTGCCCCTCGGCGATCGTCTTGGTGATGCCCAGCCCGCCGAGCAGCGGCTCGCCCTCCTTCAGATCCTCCAGCTCGAGCAGGGCGAGCAGGATGTGCTCGGTGCCGATGTAGTTGTGGCCGAGGCGCAGCGCCTCCCGGAAGGTCAGCGTCAGCGCCTTCTTTGCGCCGCCGTCGAACGGGACGAGCCGTGGCGTCGGCGATGCCCCCTCGGCCGGCGCTGGTTCGGTGCGTGGTGGCAGCACCGCCGCGGCTGCGTCCCGGACGGCGTCCAGCGAGAGGCCCGACTGGACGAACACCTTCGCGGCGAGACCTTCGGGCTCGGTCAGCAGGCCGAGGACGAGGTGTGCCGGCACGATCAGCTCGTTGCCGGCGTCGATCGCCTCGTTCTGGGACGCCACGACGACGCTGCGCGCGCGGGGAGTGTAACGCGCGAATCCCTGGCTCGGATCGAGGTCCGATGCCTCGCCGGGGTCCTTCGGCACGAAGCGTTTCTGGGCGGCCTGCTTACTGACCCCCATGCTGCGGCCGATCTCCGTCCAGGAGGCTCCGGACCGGCGGGCCTGATCGACGAAGTGGCCTATCAGATGGTCGGCGACGTCGTCGAGGTGGTCGGCCGCGATGACCGCGTCTGCCAGCTGGTCGAGGGGGTTGGAATGCACCTTCTTGATCGCATCGATCAGATCGTCAAGCCGCACGGGTGCCATCGTTCGAGTCGTTTCCGCCATGCGTCAACCATAGGTTGACGCAGCGGAGTGCGTCAACCTTGAGTTGACGGTTCGCGCGAGGGTGTGCCGGGGATCCCTGGGAGGGCGCCGGAGCGGGGGATGCCGGTGCGCGGACCGGCGCGTCGCGATCGCCGCCCCCCGGGCCGGCCACCCTCGTCACAACCTGTGATCGAGTGTGCGCGGCTCAGCTCGCCGCTGACGGCTTTTCCGGCTGGTCCGGTGTGATGGAGCCCGGGCCGCTTCCTGGTCCGCACCATGCCTCGCGCCGGCGGTCATTCCCGAACCGCGAAACGTGTCGCGTCAGTGAGCCTATAGGCTCACTGAGCAAACACACTTCACCGCGCCACCGCTGAAGTGTGTCGAATGAGTGAGCCTATAGGCTCAGTGAGCCGACACGGTTCGTGTCAAGAAGCGGTCCTCGGGCGCGGCTGGAGCAAGCGGCGGCCTTCGGGCAGGGTGAGCGCATGGCGATTGACCTCGAAGAACGGGAGAACGCCCGGTGGGGCGCCCTCATCCGCGTGCAGTCCATGGCATTTACCGGTCAGCAGGCGCAGCAGTACGGAATACCCGGCCACAGGGTGCGGGCACATGTCGCCGCGCAGCGTTGGCAGCGCGTGTATCCGCGGGTCTATGCGGCGTACAACGGGCCGTTGACCGCCGAGACGCGGCTTTGGGCGGCGCTTCTGTACGCGGGCCCGGAGGCGGTGCTCTGCAGGGAGTCCGCGGCCTATCAGTGGGGACTCGTTGATCATCCGCCTCAGGTCATCCATGTGTTGGTGACCGGGTCGACGAAGCTGATGGCCGCCGATGGGGTCCACATCCACCGGACTCGGCGGACCCTGACCAGCATGGATGTGTACCGCTCGGACGGGCCGCCGCGGACCTCCGCCGAGCGCACGGTGCTCGACCTGGCCGAGCAGCAGTCGGATCGGGAGGCGGTCTGCGAGCTTGTCGCGCGTGCGGTACGTGTGCACGCGACCACCGGGGAACGGCTGACGGGGGCGTTGGAGCTTCGCCGGCACGCGCGATATCGCGCGCTTCTGCGGGAATGCTGCGTGCTGGCGGCCGAGGGAGCGCATTCGGTGCTGGAGATGCGGCATGCGCGACTGTGTCGCCGACACGGTCTGCCCGAGCCGGCCCGGCAGGTTCCCTTTCGGGGCGAGAGCGGCTGGTATCGCTTCGATGGCTTCTATGAGCGTGAACAGCTCGTCGTCGAGCTGGACGGCTGGAAATTCCACGGCGACCAGAAAGCATGGTCCGACGGCCAGCTGCGTGATTTCGACCTGAAGACCGCGCATCTCGAGGTGCTTCATCTTCCGGGGTCCGTGGTTCTCGCCAATCCCTGCGAGGCCGCCCGACGGCAGGCGGCCGCGCTCCGGATGCGTGGCTGGCCGGGAGCCCTGCGTCCATGCCGGCTGTGTAGCTGAGAGACGCCGATCAGGCGTGGGACGGCGAGGCCTTTCCCCGCGAGGCGGCGTGGTCGCACAGCGGCGGGACGATCTCGTCGACGATGCGCCGGGCCAGCAGATCCGGGTCGCCGGTGGCGCCGACGGCGGGCAGGAAGACGAAGTGCCGGGCGCCGGCGTCGACGAACGCCCGCAGCTTCGCGAGCACCTCCGCCGGGGTGCCGGCGGCGGCGACCTTGTCGAGCATGGTGTCGAAGTCCTGCCGGTACGAGCCGCCCAGCGTCTGGGCCGCGGCCGCGCGGGCCCGGTCGCCGTCGTCGTCGACGTTGACGTGGATGAAGGCGTACCAGTCGAAGCCGTCGAGGTCGCGCCCGCCTCGGCGGCCACCCCGCGGCTCGTCTGCACGGCCGCGGCGTAGCCGCGGCTCGTCTGCACGGCCGCGGCGTAGTGGCGGGGGAGAAGAGATAGGGCATCCAGCCGTCGCCGAGCAGCGCGGCGCGGCGCATCGCGGGCTCACGGCGGCCGGCGACGACGATCGGCGGCCCGCCGGGCTGGACGGAGGTGGGATGGACCCGGGCCGGCTCGATCGGGCGTCCGGTTGGGGCGGCGGCCGGCCGGCCGGTTACGAGGCCGCGCCGGCGCCGGCGCCGGCGCGGCGTGCGAGCAGGGCACGCTCGTTCTGCCGAATGTCGACCGCCAGCGCGAAGTCCCGATTGTCGAGCGCCTCGTCCTTCGCCTCGCGCAGCGCGGCGATCTTCGTGTCGAGGTCGCCGGAGACCGAGTCGAGCAGGGTCGGGCCCGGGTACGGCAGGACCCCGAGCGCGACGAGCGTCCGCCGCCTGGCCTCCTCCCGGTTGAGCCGGAGCCGGTCGAGGATCCGGGCGCTCTCGCCGCCGTCCTCGCGCACGAGGCTCAGCAGGATGTGTTCCGGGCTGACGTCGGAATGCTCGGCCGCCTTGGCCTCGAGCCGGGCGCGCTCGAGGACCCACTCGGCCCGCTGGGTGAACCGTGGGCGGCGCTCGCGCCGGGCCTTGCCACGCATCATCGACTGCCGCGCGGAGCCGCGGCCGACGGTGGCCTCGACCTCCGAACGGGCCCGTTCCAGGGTGATGCCGAGCGACACGAGCACCCGGCCGCCGGCGCCGCTGCGCCGGTCGAGCATGGCCAGGAGCAGGTGTTCGGTGCCGATCTGGTCGTGGCCGAAGCCGAGGGCCTCCTCCTGGGCGAGCACGAGCATGCGGCGGGCAGGGTCATTGAACAGGTCATGCATCGATGGGCTCCCCGGTGCGGCGTCCCCCCGACCGCCCGACGACGTTGATCGTTATTGTTATTTCATTCTCCTGGATGGCGGCGTCCGATGTGGCCGATAGGGCGGAAATCCCCGCCGCGGACGGGCCGCGTCGACCGGGAACAGCCCGAGGCCCGGCGCGCCTAGGTCGCCGCCGGGCCACGCCGCCGGGCGCTGCCGCGGCCTACCGTACCGGCGAACGACCCCGCCATCGGCGGTCGGCGGCACTCCGCTGTGGCATATGCACAACCGTCCCGGGGCCCAGCCCGCCAGCACTTTTCGGATCGGGGCGCGGTCGCGGGACGCCGTCACGTCGGGTAGCGGAACGAGTACGGCTGAGCGGCTCGGAGGCGGGTGCGGACGACCCGGCGGGAAGGGTGACCTGGCCCGACCGGCGGTGCCCCACCCGCCCCGGCTCCGCCCCGACCGCGAATCGTGTCGGCGCAGTGAGCCTCTAGGCTCACCCAATCCACACACTTCTCGGACCCTGCAGGGAAGTGTGTTTCTCTGGTGAGCCTATAGACGCGTTCACGTGACACGGTTCGGGCTCGCGGCCGCCCCCCGGGGCGCGTCAGACCTCGATTGGGGGTAGCAGGCCGAGGCTGGCGGTCACGGCGCCCAGCTCGAAGCGACTGGTCACGTGATGGGCGTCGTAGAGGTCGGCGACGTCGCGGCGGACGGTGCGGATCGTGACGCCGAGCTCGGCCGCGATCACGTGGTCGGTGTGGCCCTGCGCCAGCAGCGCGAGCACGGCGTTCTGCCGCCGCTGCACGGCCGGGTCCGCGGCCTGCGCCGGCGCGGCCAGCGGCTCCGCGTCGCGATGGATGCGCTCGATCATGTCCGTGAGGATCGTGAGCAGGCTCGGCGCCTCGAGGACGAGTGCTCCCCGGTCCAGATCGTCCGGGTCGACGGGGAGGACCGCCGTGCGGACGTCGACGGCGACCGCCCGCATCGGTACCTGGGTGCTCTGGCGAACCCAGCCGAACGACGGCAGCCGCCGGGTGCCACTGGCCGCGCGCGCGGCCGCGACGTACTCCGGCGCCCACACGGACGCGACGCGGACCCCGCGCTCGACAGCCCGCGCCATACCCCACACCAGGTCCTGGATGAACTGCACCTGGCCGGGGCCGGCGGGGCTGGGCCCGCCGAGCAGGAAATGCACCTGCGTCTCGGCGTTCTCCACCAGCTCGAGAATCTTCAGCAGGATCTTCTGCTGGTCGAGGATCGTGACGATCCGGTCCTGCGCGCCGGGCCGGCGGCGGCCGGCGAGATAGTCGGCGAACAGTCCGCTCTGGTACAGGGCTGCGCGCTGCCCGACCATGAGCGAGCGGCTGGCCTCCAGCTCGACGCGCTCTGTGGCGTGCTCCGCCTCCAGGACGAGCGTCGGGTCCTGCGCCTCCCACGTGTCGCCCACCAGGCGCAGCAGTCCGCGCTGTAGCTGGCGATGCACCTCGGCCTCGACCCGTTCCACGGGCTGGCCGACCCATTCGGCCAGCGACTCGATGTCGGAGTACCGATGCCCGGCGGCCGCCCGGTAGACGGCGATGCCGAACTCGTCGAGGCCAAACAGCTTCTCCAGCTGCACCTGGGCGTCTCCCTCCGATCGGCATCGTGTTGGACGCCGACGGGCGTCCGATGGATGCCCGGGCCGAGTGGGGGGTCGGCGAGGGGCGTAGCGGCGTCGCTATGCCTGGTCGAACCGGTGTATTCGGGACGCTACACCAGGACACGACGGCGGCCAATGCAGATCGCGGTAGCCGTGACCCCAATAGGACGCGTGTCCTTCTTAGGACCGAGGCGCGTGACCCCAATAGGACGCGTGTCCCACTTAGGACGGCGTCTTCTGACCCCAATAGGACGCGTGTCCCACATAGGACCCGGCTACCTGACCCCTATAGGACGCGTGTCCCACATAGGACCGTTGGGTGACCTATCCCCCTAGTCGGCCGCCGGGTTAGCTTCACAACGTCGCCGGGGCTCGGGACGGCACCCGCAAATAATCTCCACAAAGGGGTGCCGCCTCGCCGCAGACACGTCCCCCTCCGTTCCTGTCGGTGCTGTCGGTGCACCCCCCTCCTGTGCCGGCGCGGCCCCGGCGGCACCTGACCCCTTCACCCACCACAATGCCTGCCCCGCGCATTCCGATCCCGGCCCGCCACATCATCCCCGTCCACCAATCACCCTGACGTCGCCGTCGGTCTCCTTCCGGCCATGCCCGCCCTTTTCTCGCTCCGCCGCTCCGTGCTCGCGGCGGAACCACGGATCGGCGGCCACCACCGGAATTGCGACCGGCTTCCGGAACCAGCGATGGGAGCGAGATGGAGAACTGGCCGGTTCGGTACCGGCTGGCGGTCGCGCTGGTCGTGCCGCTGCTAGCGCTCGCAGGGCTCAGCGCGCTGCTGGTGTCCGGGCAGGCGGGCGCGGCGCACGCGGCGAGTCGCAGCGAGGCTGCCGCCCAGCTGACGATCAAGGTGAACGCGCTGGTCCGGGCGTTGTCGCAGGAGCGTTACGCGTCCTCGTCCTACATCGGTTCGCAGTACCACGTGCTCGAGGCGGAGACCAAGGCCTCCCGGGCGCCGGTGGACCAGGCGTACGCGCAGGTCAAGGGCGTCGCCGCCACGCTGCCGGACGACGAGCGGCTGCGCGCCGCCGTCGACACCGCCGAGACGGAGACCGACAAGCTCGTCGGCCTGCGCCGCCAGATCGACGCGCACGCGCTCCAGCCCGGCACGGGCCAGGACGTCTACAACCGCATCGTGCGGGCGTGGCTCGACGTCACCCCGGCCCAGTCCGGCGTCGGCACGACCGACCCCGAGGTGGTCCGCACCGTCGCCGCCCTCACGGCGATCAGCAACGTCGCCGAGCAGTCCGCCCAGCAGCGCGGCTACGTCAGCATCCTGGTGATCCTGAACCGCCTGGACTCCAACAACTTCGGCCTCATCCGTGCCGCGAGCGGCGCCGAGGCCGCCTGGGTCAGCCAGTTCGACGTGTACGCCGACACCGGCCAGCGCCAGCTCTACGACCAGACCGTCGGCCCGACCCTCGGCCCGGTGACGTCGCTGCAGGACCGGGCGCTGCGCGAGGCGCAGGCCAACCAGAAGGTCGACGTCACCCCGACCGACTGGATCGCCGCCTCCAACGCCAAGATCGACCGACTGCGCGACGTCGAGGCCCAGATCACCCAGGACCTCGCGGACCGCAGCGGCGCGCTCGTCTCGACGGCCCGGACCCGAGCCTGGCTCGCCGGTCTGCTCGCCGGCGTCGTGATGATCCTGACGCTTGCGGTGTCGGTCGTCATCGCACGCCGGCTCGCCCGGCAGCTGCGGGCGCTGCGCGAGGACGCCATCGACATGGCCGAGCAGCGGCTGCCCGCGGTCGCCGCCGCGATCCGCGACCGGCGCCCGGTCGACGCCGACATCGGCCCCGACACGGGGTCGCGTGGCCCGGCGGACGAGATCGGCGACGTCGCCCGCTCGCTGCGCGAGGTGTACTCGGCGGCCGTGCACTCGGCGACGGAGGTCGCGGCCCAGCACTCGCTGTCCGCGTCGATGCGTAACCTGGCGCGCCGCAGCCAGACGCTGATCCACCGTCAGCTCAAGCTGATCACTGATCTCGAGCGCGACCAGCAGGACCCAGACATGCTCGACCGGCTGTTCAAGCTCGACCACCTGGCGACCCGCATGCGCCGGGAGGTCGAGGGCCAGATCGCGCTGTCGGGCGGCCGGCCGAGCCGGGTGTTCCGCTCACCGGTGAAGCTGGTCGACGTGCTGCGCGCGGCGGTCGCCGAGGTGGAGGCGTACACCCGGGTCGAGGTCAGCACCACGATCGACATCCGGATCGTCGGCCCGGTCGTCGGCGACGTGATCCACCTGCTCGCCGAGCTGGTGGAGAACGCCACCCAGATGTCGCCGGAGAACACGGCGGTCTCGGTCAGCGGCAGCCCGGTCGGCACCGGCGTCGCGGTCGAGATCTCCGACCGGGGCATCGGCATCGCGAACAGCACGATGACCGAGCTCAACGCCCGGCTCGCCGACCCGCCGCCGTTCAACCCGGAGCAGCAGGGCGACAAGCTCGGCCTCTGGGTCGTCGCGAACCTCGCCGCCCGGCACGAGATCGACGTGCAGCTGACCCGCAGCGCCTACGGCGGCGTCACCGCTGTCGTACTGCTGCCGTCCGAGGTGCTCGTCGACGAAAGCGTCCAGATGCCGCCCGTCGTCGACGACCCGCTGCAGGCAGCGCTCGACCGGATCTCCGCGCTGGAGCGACTGGACGCCGACGCGAACGGTTACGCCGACGACCCGTACGCGGCCGGTGCCGCCGACCTCGCGGGCCAGGACGACGTGCCGGTCGGCGGCGGCCTCGCGGACGACGACGCCTTCCTCGACGGACTCGCCGTCAGCTACGACGACGACCCGTCCCAGGTGCTCACGGTGCGCGAGAGCTTCTTCCGCCCGCTGGCCCGGCGCGGCGAACCGGCGACCGGGGGGCACCCCATCGTGCCCGCCGCCGGCTCGAACGGAGGCGTCGGCTCGAACGGAGGCGCCGGCTCGAACGGAGGCGCCAGCTCCAACGGAGGCGCCGGCTCCAACGGCGCCGGCGCCCACGGCGACGACGCGGACGGTTCCCGTGCCGACGAGGTGCACGCCGACGACTCGACCTCGGCGGACGCCGGCGCGACCGGCCCGACGCTGTTCGACGCGGTGCGGGCCGACTGGGGCAACACCCTGGAGCTCCCGCCGATCACGGTCGGCTCCCCGGCGAACCGCCAGCCGCCTGCGCCGGTGCCGGCGGAGCCCGTGGCGCCGGCAGGTCTGGCGACGCCGCCCGGTCCGGCTGCCCCGGCGGGGCCGGCCGTTCCGGCCAGGCCGGCCGCCCCGTCCCGGCCGGTGGCGCCGGCCGGGCAGGGCACGCCCGCCGGGCTGGCGGGGCCGGCCGGGCCGAAGCGGCCCGCGCCGCCGGTGGCCCCGCCCGCGGGGCCGGGACGGCCAGCGCGACCGGCACCTCCGTTCGCACCGCGCCCGCCGGCTCCGCCGACCCCGGTGGCCGCGGCGGGCCCGGCCGGTCCGTCCGCCCTGACGGGCGCCACCAGCCTCGGGGGAGCTGCCGGACTCATGGAACCGCCGCTTGGTCACCTGCCGCATCGCCGCCGGGGCGAGCACCTGTCCAACGAGCTGCGTGGCGGCCGGCGCACCCCACCCCCGCCGCCGGCGCGCCTCAAGGGAGCCGGACCGGACCCCGAGAAGGCACGCAACCTGGTCACCTCATTCCGGGCTGGCTTCCGCCAGGGCCTGCCGGGCGACGACGAAAGGATGGGCGATGCCTCCCACCGGTAATCTCGGATTCCTGTTGAACGATCTGGAAAGACGTATCTCCGACGTTCAGTGGGCGGTGGCTCTTTCCTCGGACGGCCTTCAGCTCGCCCGTTCCTCGGGTCTTTCCCGGGAAGGCGGCGACCACATCGCGGCCGTCGCCTCCGGATTCCGCTCGCTCGCGCTCGGCGCCTCCCGGTACATGAGCGGCGGCGACGTCCGGCAGACCATTGTCGAAATGGACGACGGCTACCTGTTCGTCGCCGCGATCGGCGAGGGGTCCTGCCTGGCCGTCGCGGCGTCCGCCGCCGCCGACCCGGGAATGATCGCCTTCGAGATGGCCCGCCTCGTCACCCGCGTCGGCCAGGTCCTGACCCCGCCGATGCGCGTCCAGGTCTGACGGCGGGGGGTGCACGGTGCTTCGGGATGACGAGGAGCTGCCGGAGGAGGCAGCCGGACCGGTCGTCCGCCCGTATGCCGTGACCGGCGGACGCACCCGACCGCACAGCGCGCTGGAACTGGTCGCGCTGGTGGCAACCACCACGCGCGGGGTGGCCGTCGCGCGGCGCCCGCCCGCCGGCATGCCCCCCGAGCAGCGTGAGATCGCGTTCCTGTGTCGCCAGCTCCAGTCCGTAGCGGAGATCTCGGCGCGCCTTGACCTGCCGCTGGGAGTCGCCCAGGTGCTCGTCGCCGACATGGCCCGTGACGGCCTCGTCGTGGTCCACCGACCCGAGCGCCCCGACTGGCGGCCCGATTCCGAACTGCTCCGAAAGGTGCTCGATGGCCTTCAGCGGCTCTAACGGCCAGACCCGCCCGGGTGGCCCCCCGAACGGCCCGGCTGGCGGGGACGCCGACCCCGATGTCACCACGACCCCGTTGAAAATCATCATCGCCGGTGGCTTCGGCGTCGGTAAGACGACGTTCGTCGGCTCGGTGAGCGAGATCCCGCCCCTGACGACCGAGGCGCACATGACGGCGGCGAGCGTCGGCGTCGACGACACCAGCCGGATCGTCGGGAAGACCACCACCACCGTCGCGATGGACTTCGGGCGGATCACGCTGCCCGAGCAGGACGTCGTGCTCTACCTGTTCGGCACCCCGGGCCAGGACCGCTTCTGGTTCATGTGGGACGAGCTGACCGTCGGCGCCGTCGGCGCCGTCGTCCTCGCCGACACCCGCCGCCTGCCCGACTGCTTCGCCGCGATCGACTTCTTCGAGGACCGGCGGCTGCCGTTCGTCGTCGCCGTCAACCAGTTCGACGGCGCCCTCGTCCACCCGGTCACCGACATCCGCAAGGCGCTCGACATCGACCACCCGGTGGTCACCTGCGACGCCCGCCACCAGCCGTCCACCCGGGCGGCGCTCATCGCACTCGTCCGCCACGCGCTGGAGGCGACCCTCGCCGAAGAGGCCCGCGCCGCCCAGTCCCAGCCGACCCCGCAGAGAACGTGACACCAGGCCCGCGGGCGCGCGCGACCAACCCGGCGCCGCGCACCACGGGGCTCAGACCCTCGAGGGAGGGCGAGTAACGATGAAGCCGTCGCCGCGATCGATGCCCGTGGCAGAGCCGGTGCTGACCGACTGCCCCGCGCTGCCGCTGAACCTGACCGTCATCGAGATGGAAGTCGACGTCGACCGAGCCAGGCTGATCGCCGCCGAGGAGCCGGACGGCGCCGCGCTGCCCGCCGTCGTCGTGCGGATGCCGGCCTACGTCGCCGGGGCGCTCGCCAAGGTGCTCGACACCTGGGCCATCGTGTGCCAGGCGGCCGGCTCCGACGACACCACCGAATGGGTCACGGCGGCCCACGCCCTGCTGCTCGCCGGCCGCGAGGCCGCCGACGGCATTCCCTACCCCGAGCTCGCCGACCTGCTGCACGCCATCCCCGACACCCTCACCACGGCGGCGCGCGAACCCGCCCCTGTCCCCGCCCCGGCCCCGGCCCCCGACGACGCCGAGCCCGCCGTGGCGGTGACCCGCCCCGACGACCACAGGGTCGCCGGCCGGCCCGTCGGCCAGCGCACCCCGGCCGGCGCCGAGCCCGCCACCACCGGCCGGCGCGGCGACGCCCGCCACGTCGCCAGGGTTCCCGCCGGCTCCCGCGCCGCGGCGGGCGTCAGCGAGGCGCGCGCGGCCGCCGGTCCGGTCGAGGGCCGTCGCGTCGGCGGCCGGGCCGCCTCCCACCCCGCCGCCGACGTCGCGCGCAGCCCCGTCGCCGGCACGCTCGTAGACGGGCGACGTTCCGGTGACGAGTGCGCGTGACCTGCGCGTCGACCCCGCGGTCGCCGCGCTCCTGCCAGCGGACCTGCTCGCGGCGCTGCGCCACGGGCCGCATCCCAGCACGTACCGCTGCCCGGTGTGCGGCGCCGACGGCGACCTCGCGATGAGCGACCCGACGTCGGTGGTGCTGCGGCGCTACCCACACCGGTTCGTACGGCGCGTCCAGCTCGCGCACACCGACTGTGCCGCGTCCGCGGTCACCGTCGCACCCGCGGAGCTCGCCGAGGCCGAGCTTGCCGCCAGCGGGTCGAGCATCGTCTACGCCGACCTGCTCGGCATCGGCACCGCTGCGCTCACCGGCTGTCGGCCGCAGCCCCTGCTCGCCGTCGACGATGACGACGACCTGATGACGACCGACCCGCGCGCTCCCGGCGACCCGGGCCGGCTGCGGCCCGGCGAGCTCATCGACCCGGCGGTGTCCCACGCGCTGGCGACCGGGCTCGCGCTGCAGATGTCGCTGCGGGCCGACCCGCCGTTCGCGCCCGGCTGGTCGGTCCGGATCGGCCCGTCGCTGCTCGACCTGGTCCATCCGCGCGCCGATGGGCGGCAGGGCATCGAGCGGCTCGGCCACGCGATCCCGGCCACCTGGCGGGCCGCCGTGCGCGCCGCCGGGGACCAGGTCACCCTGCTCGTCGGCCGGATGGGACTGTCGACCGCCATCCGCTCGCCGTACCTGCCCGGGCCGCGGCCGGCGCCGCCGATCCCGCCCGTGTCGATGCATCCCGGGTCCGCGACCCCGACGGCGCCGCGGACCCAGCCCGTCCGGCCCCGGGTCGCGCTGGCGACGTCGCCAGCGGCCACCTTCGCCGTGCTGTCAGCCGTGAGCGCGGGCCGCGTCGCCGCCGGCCGGGTCACCGTCACCTGGGCGAGCCCCGATTGAAGCCCACCGATGTGCCCGTCGCCCTGCAGGCCACGCGGCCGCTGCCCGCACCGCCGCCGCCACCACCGCCGCCACCACCGCCACCGCCACCGCCGTCGGGCCCGGCGACGTCCCCGCCGTCGTGGCCGCCGGGCCCGGCCCCCACGCCGAGCCCGCCGGCGTCGCCGCCGCCGTGGTCGGCCGGCCCGGCGCCCGCGCCGCAACAGTCGCCCAGGCCGCGACGATCTGCGCCAGAATCCTTGTCAGGGCCGGGACTGTCGGCGTGGCGGGGACAAGCTGCCCCGGCGCGAGAGCCGGCGTGGTCGGGTCTGGTGGCGGCGCCGGGCGAGGCCGAGTGGCCCCGCATGCCGGCGTCGCCAGGCGAGGCCGAATGGCCTGCGTTGCAGGCGTCGCCGGGTGATCCTGACTGGTCGGCATTGCAGGCGTCGCCGGGCGACCCTGAGTGGTCGGCGCCGCTCGCGTCGCGGGCCGCGTGGCCGCAATCGCCCGCGTCACCTGGAAATCGCGCCCGGCCCGCGCCGCCGGCGTCGCAGGCCGCGTGGCCGGCATTGCCCGCGTCGACGACCGGTGGGCGCGCTTGGCCGGCGCCGTCCGCTTCGCCTGAGCGGCACGCGACGACCGAGCAGCCGGCGTCGCCCGGCGCGTCGGCCTGGCGGGAGGCGCCGCCGACACCGAGCCGGCCGACGGGGCCTCCGGGAGCGCCGGCTTCGGACCCGGCGCCCACCTCCTGGTCCACCGGCCCGGCGCCCGCTCCGGGCGCGGCACCGTCATGGTCGGCGGCCGCGCCGGAGCGGCCCTTGCCGCCCCAGGGCCCGCAGTTGTCATGGCCGCCCGCCCCGCCGGCCGTTCCGCCGCCCGCGTCGCCCGCGTCGCCCGCCGGGTCGTCGCGGTCGCCAGCCCCGGCGTCGTGGTCCTCGGGACCGGCGCCGTCCCCGGCGCAGCCGCCGCTGTCGGTGGCCTCGGCGGCCTGGTCGCCGGGCGCGCCGTCGACGCCCGACGTCACGGCGTGGTCACACGCCCCGGCGCCGCAGTGGGCACCGGCGGCGGCCGCGCCGGCGCCGCCCACGCGTTCAGCCCCGACGCCGTCGCGTTCGGAACCACACTCCGGCCCGACACTCTCCGGCCCGACACTCTCCGGCCCGGCACTCTCGGGTCCGGCGCTGTCCGGGGCGGCGTCGCCCGCCAGCGCCGGGCTGGCCGGCAACGACACCCGCAGGGCGCCCCTGTTCCTCGTCGGCGGACTGGAAGGCCCCCCGCATCCCGGTCTCCCGCTGGCCGGCGCGCTCAGCATCAGCACGGTCTGCCGCGGCCTGGACCTGCCCGGCCGCGACGGCACCCGCCTCCCGCTCGACGACGTGCGAGCGATGGCGGTGCACCTGCTGCCGTCGGTACTGCTCGGCCAGCCGGGCGGCGGGCCCTACTGGCTGGGCGGCTACGGGTTCGGCGGGGTCGTCGCCTACGAGCTGGGCCGGCTCCTGCGCGGCCTGGGCCAGCAGGTCGCCCGGGTGTTCCTCTTCGACGCCGCGCTGCCGATCGCCGGCCAGGCGCCGCCGGATGGCAACCCGACGCTGGCCGTACGCGAGCTCGCCCGGATGCGCCATCTGGCCTGCGTCTGGCAGGGCGCCTGCCGCTGCGGCGTCGACCACTCCGTGCCGCTCAGCGTGCAGGGCGCGGCGATCGCCCGCGCGCTCGGCGCCACCGACCCCGACCGCTACGAGGACCACCTGCTCGACGCCGTCGACACCTACACGGCCGCGCTGCAGGCCTACGCGGACTACCGGCCGCCGCCGTCGGACCTGCCCGTGGTCCTGATTCGCCCGGCGAACACGGCGAACCCCTGGGGGCTGCCGTCCCAGTTGCGGCTGTCCCCGACGCCGAGCCTCGGCTGGGAGGAGGCCGGCGTCGCCGACCTCGTCACCGCCGTCATCCCGGGCGATCACACGACGATGTTCGCCAACCCCTACCTGTGGGACGTCGCCACGATCGTGCAGCGCTACCTGCCGCATCCGCAGCTGCGCCGCCGCACCGGACCGCCCGCACGACCGGCGGCGGCGACACGCCCGGCGGTCCCGGCCATGCCCGCGCCAGGGGCGGCGCCCGCGCACGCCGGCGCTTCGGTGCCCGCGCCCGCGGGGTGGGCGGTGCCCGTCGGAGCGGAGGCGACGCCGACCGGACCGCTGCCGGCGCGGGGACCGATCACGGTGACCGCCACCGCCGCACAGCCGGACCGGGACGCCGACCCGTTCGTCGTCTCCCGGCCGCCGCGGCGGCGGTCCGCGCCGGTCAGGCCGCCGCTGGGGAGCCGTCCGCGGCCGGCGTAACGGGGTAGGCGGCGGCGAGCGCTGCCCAGCCCTGCGGGATGGCGCCGAGGCCGGCGCCCGTCTCCGGGTTCCAGTACTCGGCGAACTCGGAGACGACCGCGGCGCGGCGGCTGGCGTCGGCGATCGTTTCCGCGAGCGCGGTCGCCTCCCCGCGCAGGGCGGCCAGGTAGAACATGTAGTCCAACTGCGGCCAGGACGGCCCGCGCCAGTACTGTTCCGGCTGGTAGCGCGGATGTCCGGCCGGCAGGAAACGCAGGCCGAACGGCGCCGCGTAGGTGGCGGGGTCCGCCGCCTGAGCGAGCGCCAGCCCGGCCCGCTCGGGGTCGCGGGTGACGAGCGCTGGCATCAGGCCGTCGAGCGTCGGCAGGGCTGCGCTCGCGCCCCCGCCGACGATCGGCAGGTCCACCCAGTACCGCTGCTCGGCATCCCACAGCAGGTCGTCGATCGCGTCCGCGAGGTCGTCGGCGCGCCGGCGCCACCGCGACTCCCCGGTCAGGGCGGCCAGCTCGCCGGCCGCGTGGGCGGCGAAGGCGTTGATCGCGGCCGGGGCGACGACGAACTCCCGAGACCACACGGCCGCGCCCTCGTCGTCGAACTTCGTCGCGTCCACCAGCTGATGATCGAAGATCGTGAAGGCCAGCCGGGACCACGTGGACCGGCCGATCCAGTCGTCGAACCGCGGCGAGTCGTCCGACCCGGACTCCCACGGATGCACGATGAACAGCAGGCCGTCCGCCGTCATCCGGTGATCCCACAGGTAGTCCAGGCCGCTTTCGATGCGGTCCAGCGTGCCGGGCAGGAGCTTGATCCCGCGCCCGGTGATGGCCCGGGCGGCGTGGGCGTAGATCGGCGGCTGGGTGAACGAGGAACGATCGGGCAGCGGGCCGCTGCCCACCGACGACTCCGCGTAACGCATGTGCGGCACGAACCCGCTCGGCAGCTGCGCGTCCAGGCAGGAGGCGAGCTCGATCGCCGCCCGCGGGTCGCCGAGCGCGGCCCACGAGATCGAGTGGAAGCACGAATCCCACAGCCACAGGTGCGGGTAGACGTCCGGGTTGGGCACGCAGTACCCGTCCCGCCAGCACCGTTCCAGGACGGCGGCCGCCCCGTCCACCGCACCGAGGACCATAGGCCTCAGGCTAGTCCGCCGACCGGACGGGCCACCGACGGCCCGGCGAACGGCCGGCGACGCCCCGGTCACACCGGGACGTGGCCGCCGTGGCTGGGCCTGGCGGGCGCCGGTCGGGTGCGCCCCGGCCCGGGCCACGCTCCCAGGCCCGATCCGTGTCGGCGGCCTCCGGGCCAGCGGTGACCGGTCGCGGGCGGTTCGCCGTCAGGAGACGGCGTCGGCGGCCACCAGGTCCCAGGCCTTGGCCAGCGCGGCCTCGAAGGTCTCGCGGGGCTGGGCGCCGTTGATGGCGTAGTGGGACTGGACCAGGAAGTACGGGACGCCGCGGATGCCGAGCTCGCGGGCGCGGGCCTCGTCGGCGCGGACTTCGGCGGCGAACTCGTCGCCGGCGGCCACCGCGCGGACCCGGGCGCGATCGAGGCCGAGGACGGCGACCGTGTCGGCCAGCACGTCGGGGTCGGAGAGCAGCGCGCCGCGGCTGAAGTAGGCGGCAAACAGCTCCTCGGCGGCCGCGGCGTCCAGGTCCTCGGTCGCCGCGTACCGCAGCACCCGGTGCGCGGCGAACGTGTTCGCCGGCCGCAGCGCGGCGAAGTCGAAGGTGAGGCCGACCTCGGCGCCCATCGCGGCGACCCGGTCGTTCATCGCCACGGCCTGCTCGACGGAGACGCCGTACTTCGAGGCGAGCAGGTCGTGGATGCCGCCGGGTGTGCTCGGTGGGGCCTCCGGGTCGAGCTCGAAGCTGTGCCAGCGGACGTCGACCTCGTCGGCGTGCTCGAAGGTGGCCAGCGCCGCCTCGAACGCGCGCTTCCCGATGTAGCAGAAGGGGCACGCGACATCCGACCAGATGTCGATCTCCAGCATCGTCTCTCCAGGGCGGTTCAGATTCAGCTGCAGGTTCAGTGGAAGCGGGGCGGCTGGCCGGTGGCCTCCATGACCGACATCCACAGGTCGCCGGCCGGGTCGACCTGGTTGCGGTGGCCGATCGCCAGCGGGATCGGGATGTGGATGAACCGGCGGCGCCAGCGGCCGACGACCATCTCGGTGCGGCCCGACATCGCGGCGTGCACGGCGGCGTGCGCGAGCCGGATGCAGTAGACGCTGTCGTACGGGTTGGCCGGGACGCTGCGGATCACGTAGCTCGGGTCGATGTACTTCAGGTTCATCTCGACGCCGACGGACGCGAAGTAGTCGGTGATCCGGCGGCTGAGGAACTGGCCGACGTCGTGCAGCCGCCGGTTGCCGGAGGCGTCGGTGCCGGTCAGCGTCGCGGCGCCGTTCTCCGCGGCGGACAGCTCCTGACCGGCGCCCTCCGCAACGACGACGAGGGCGTGGCCGGTGTCCTCGATGCGGCGGCGCAGGTAGTGCAGCAGGCCGCCCTCGCCGTCGAGGGTGAACGGCACCTCGGGGATGAGCACGACGTCGGCGTCGGACTTCGCGAGCGACGCGTAGCAGGCGATGAACCCGGAATGGCGGCCCATGAGCCGGACCAGGCCGAGGCCGCCGGGGGCGCTGGTCGCCTCGGCGTGCGCGGCGGCGATCGATTCGGACGCCTTCGCGAACGCGGTCTGGAAGCCGAAGCTCTGGTCGATGAACGGGATGTCGTTGTCTATCGTCTTCGGGATGCCAACCACGGCGATCTTCTCGCCGCGCTCGGCGGCGAGCCGGGCGATCTCGCCGGCGCCGCGCAGGGAGCCGTCGCCGCCGATGACGAACAGGATGTTGATGTTCATCCGGGAGATGCAGTCGACGATCTCCTCCGGGTCCTGCTGGCCGCGGGAGGTGCCGAGCAGGGTGCCGCCGTCCTCGCCGATCGTCGCGACCGTCTCCGGGGTGAGGTCGAGGACGTCGTGCCCGTACCGGGAGATGAACCCCTGGTAGCCATTCCGGAAACCGAAGATGCGCTTCACGCCGTAGTGGGTCGTGAGTTCGTTCACGACGCCGCGGATGACGTTGTTCAGCCCGGGGCACAGGCCGCCGCAGGTGACGATGCCGACCCGGGTCTTCGGCGGGTCGAAGTAGATCTTCCGGCGGGGGCCGGCGGCCTCGAAGCTGGGTAGTTCACCGATCGGCACATTGCGCGCGGACACCATCGCCAGCGTGTCGTCGAAGAGGACCTTGTCGGCCTCGTCGATGTAGTGCTCCGTCGTCGGCCGCTCGCCGAGCAGCGGCAGCAGCGGGGAGGTCACCCGGCAGGGCCCGAGGGTGCGGACCGCCAGCGCCTCCTGGTCGACGGTCAGTGGTTCGCCCAGCGTAGCCACCGTGAACCGAACCTCTCCTCGCCTGTTCCGCCCGGCGCGCCGGGGCGATCTGATGGCCGATCCGACGACCGTGGTCCGCTGACCGTCGCCCGGTCGACCGTCACCCGGCCGCTGTGATCCCGGCTGATCGGAGATCCTCGGCGGTTCCAGGACTTTCTTCGAGCCTACCGGGAGCTTTGTCGGCCGGCCTCAGGAGGAACCGTCGACCTCGACCAGGCCGGCCTGCCGGGCGAGCGTCTCCCGCGTCAGCTCGTAGATCTTCTCGCCGGGCGCCACCGGGATGGCGGTGGCCACGGCCGGGCCGGGCTGGTCGCCGCTGCCGGGGTAGAGGTCGACGCGGGTGAACAGGCCGCCGGTGACCCCGCGGTAGCCCCCGGCCGGGCCGAGCGGGTGCGCCGCGTAGGCGACCGAGCCCGCGACGTGCACCGGCACGCCGGCGATCGCCCCGGCCGAGACGTGGTGCGAGTGACCGGCCAGCACGATCCGCACGTCCGACCCGGCGATGACCCGGGCCAGCCGCTCGGGCCGCACCAGCACCATCGCGTTGAGCAGGCCCACCGGCGAGGGCACCGGCGGGTGGTGCAGCGCGAGCACGGTGCCGGCGGGCGCCGGGGTGGCGAGCTCGGCGGCGAGCCAGGCGAGCTGGGCGTCCGACAGCTCGCCGAGCGCCTCGCCCGGCTCGGTCGAGTCGAGCGCGACGATGCGCAGGTCGCCCACCCGGCGCACCTGGTCGACGGGTTCGGTGCGCGGCGCGGCGTCCAGGATGGCCTCCCGGAAGACGGCCCGGTCGTCGTGGTTGCCCATCAGGTAGACCACTGGCACGCCCAGGGCACCGGCGCGCGCGTCGACGAGGGTGCGCAGCCGCCGGTAGGAGGCCGCGTCCCCGGTGTCGGTCAGGTCGCCGGTCACCAGCAGGGCCGCGACGTCGAGGCCGGACCGCTCGATCTGGTCGAACGCGGCGGCGACGTTACGCAGCGTGTCGACCATCCCGTGGTACAGCTGACCGGCCGGGACGATGTGGGTGTCGGAGAGCTGGATGACGGTGTGCGTCGGGTTCGGGGCGTCGGTGATGAGGCGCACGATGGGCTCCCTGGTGGCGTGGGCGTCCGTGCTGCTCAGGGTTTCAGAGGCGGACCGCCCTGAGCAGGCGCTGTTTCGTAGTAGTCAGGTTCGTAGTAGTCAGGCGCTGGCGGGGTACCTGGGAGCGTTGTCTCACGAAGTGGCCGCCTGCGCCGGCCCGCGGCCGGGCGCCTCGTTACGGCGGTGCTTCCGGCGGATGTCGCGAAGCGTTCGGCGCCTTGTGGGCCGTCTTTCTCACTACTACGGTCGAGAAAGTTTGCATGACACCACCGGGGGAGGGACCCTGCCGATGACCGCCGAGAGCTGGTCGTTCGAGACCCGTCAGATCCACGCCGGCGCCCAGCCGGACCCTGCTACCGGCGCCCGCGCCGTCCCGATCTACCAGACGACCAGCTACGTCTTCCGGGACACCGACCACGCCGCCGCCCTGTTCGCGCTCGGCGAGCCGGGCAACATCTACACCCGGATCATGAATCCCACGCAGGACGTCTTCGAGCAGCGCATCGCCTCGCTCGAAGGTGGGGTCGGCGCGCTGGCCGTGTCCTCCGGGCAGGCCGCGGAGACGATCGCGATCCTGAACCTCGCCGAGTCCGGCGACCACATCGTCTCGTCGGCGAGCCTCTACGGCGGCACCTACAACCTGTTCCACTACACGCTGCCGAAGCTCGGCATCGAGGTGTCGTTCATCGACGACCCGGACGACCTGGCGGCCTGGGAGGCGGCGGTCCGGCCGAGCACGAAGGCGTTCTACGGCGAGAGCGTCGGCAACCCGAAGGGCGACGTCCTCGACACCGAGGGCATCGCCGAGGTCGGCCACCGCAACGGCATCCCGCTGGTCGTCGACAGCACGCTGACGACGCCCTACCTGTACCGGCCGCTGGAGCACGGTGCCGACATCGTCGTGCACTCGGCGACGAAGTTCATCGGCGGCCACGGCACCGCGATCGGCGGCGTCATCGTCGACGGCGGCCGGTTCGACTACGGCGCCTCCGGCCGGTTCGCGAACTTCACCACCCCGGACCCGAGCTACCACGGCCTGGTGTACTGGGACGCCCTCGGCCACGGCTCGTACATCGCCAAGGCCCGGGTCCAGCTGCTGCGGGACGTCGGCGCCGCGATCTCGCCCTTCAACGCGTTCCTGCTGCTGCAGGGCCTGGAGACGCTGTCGCTGCGCATCGAGCGGCACGTGTCGAACGCGCAGAAGGTCGCCGAGTGGCTCGACGCCCGCGACGAGGTCAGCTGGGTCGCCTACCCCGGCCTGCCGTCGTCGAAGTGGTACGACCGGGCCCAGCGGGTGCTGCCGCGCGGCGCCGGCTCGATCCTCTCGTTCGGCATCCGCGGCGGCGCGGCCGCGGGTCGCAGGTTCGTCGAGGGCGTCGAGCTGTTCAGCCACCTCGCCAACGTCGGCGACGTCCGCTCGTTGATCATCCATCCGGCGACGACGACGCACTCGCAGCTCACCGACGCCGAGCAGGCCGCCACCGGCGTCACCCCGGACCTGATCCGCCTGTCCGTCGGCATCGAGCACATCGACGACATCCTGGCCGATCTCGACGCCGGCTTCCGTGCCGCCAAGGACTGATCCGGCCGCCGCGCCGGCCCTGACCACGCCCGGCCCGGTCCCCGCCTCGGGGGCCTGGCGGCCGGGGGTGGACCCGGCCGGCCGGCGGCGGTTCGTCCGGCTCGCGGGTCCCGCCGCGCTGGAGCGCGGCGGGACGGTGCCCGCGGTCACGGTGGCCTACGAGACGTGGGGAAGCCCGGTTGCCGACGCCGCCGGCGGCGTCGGCAACGCCGTGCTGGTGCTGCACGCCCTGTCCGGCGACAGCCACGCGGCCGGCCCGGCCGGGCCCGGACACCCGACGGTCGGCTGGTGGGACCCGCTCATCGGCCCCGGCCGGCCGATCGACACCGACCGGTTCCTCGTCGTCTGCCCGAACGTACTCGGCGGCTGTCAGGGCACCACCGGGCCGGCGTCGGCCGCGCCGGACGGGGCGCCGTGGGGGAGCCGCTGGCCGGAGATCACCATCGCCGACCAGGTGCGCGTCGAGGCAGCGTTCGCGGACGCGATCGGGGTGCGGCGCTGGGCGGCGGTGATTGGCGGGTCGATGGGCGGGATGCGCGCGCTGGAATGGGCGGTCGCGACGCCCGAGCGGGTCGCCCGGGCGGTGGTCGTCGCCTGTGGGGCGACGGCGACCGCCGAGCAGATCGGGCTGTACGCCGCGCAGCTCGCCGCCGTCACCCTCGACCCGGGCTGGCGCGGCGGCGACTACCACGCCGCACCGCCGGGCGCCGGGCCGCACGCCGGCCTCGGCCTCGCCCGCCGGCTCGGCCAGCTGAGCTACCGGTCCGAGCCGGAGCTCGCCGCCCGGTTCGGCAACCGTGTCCAGGACGACGGGCGGTTCGCCGTCGCGTCCTACCTCGACCACCACGCCGGCAAGCTCGCCCGCCGCTTCGACGCGGGCAGCTACGTGACGCTGACCCGGGCGATGATGACCCAGGACGTCGGCCGGGCCCGTGGCGGTCCGGCCGTCGCCGTCGCCGCCTGCCCGGTGCCGCTCACCGTCGCCGGGGTGGACTCCGACCGGCTCTACCCGCTGCGCTTGCAACGCGAGCTCGCCGACTGGGCCGGCAACGGCGCCCCGACCGTCATCCGCTCGCTGTACGGCCACGACGGCTTCCTGCTGGAGCGTGACCAGGTCGGGGCGATCGTCACGGCGGCCCTCGCCGGCGCGGGACCGGCCCGGGCGACCGTGGAGGGCTAGAGGATCATCTTCGGGCGCACGGCGTGCCAGCAGGCAGTGGTCCAGCCGGGGTTCGCCGCGTCACCCAGGTAGTACCAGCCGGCGGGCAGGAAGGTCCCCCAGGTGGGCGGCGCGGTGTCCGTGATCTCGGCGGGGGAGGCATCCGGGATCAGGAAGGGCAGGCCGCTGCCGTCGCAGCCGCCATGGCCGACCCTGATCAGCGGCTGGTGCGGGTCGGACCCGACCTTGCAGACGACGGCCGTCGCCGGCGGCCAGTACAGGCCGGCCTGGGAGTAGAACCCGCCGGTGAGATGGGCCGCCTCGACCGGGTACTCGCGGTCGGACGGGATCGTGGCCCGGGTGCCGGGCGGGCAGTCGCGGGTCGGGTCGCCGCCGGCGGCGGCCGGGGTGGCCTGGCCGAGGACGGCGCCGCAGGCCGCGGCGGTCGCCGTGGTGGCGGCGAGGGCGGCGATCCGGCGGCCGAGCCGCCGGCGCCGCGGAAGTGGTGTCCGCTCTTTCACAGAAAGCAACCTAGTGACCACGCGGGTGTATCCGATGGCTGTACGGCGGCATGCCGGGAACGCGGAGTGGTCTATGTGTCACGGCTTGTCAACAGCCTGGCGGGGCCTGGCGGCGGCCGGCCGAATGGACAGGGCGCGGACGGTGGCTGACGCTGGAGCCGTGCCGGCGCGGACCCGCCCGTGACGACGCCTCCGCCGGTGCGGCGCGGCCAGCGCCACCACCCGCGTCGCTGCCAGCGTCACGACCAGCGTCACGACCCGCGAGGAGGCGTCGGATGATCCGTCGGGTGCTGCTCGCCGCGTCCCGCAGTGCGCACGCGCGGGAGCTGGTGGTGACCAACCGGCAGACCCGTCGCGTCGTCCACCGGTTCGTCGCCGGCGAGCGGCCCGTCGACGCCCTCGACGCGGTCCGGCGGCTCGCGGCCGACGGGATCCTCGCCACCGTCGACCGGCTCGGCGAGAGCGGTACCGACGTCGCCGGTGCGCGCGAGGCGACCGACGGCTACGTTGCGCTGCTGGACCTCGCCGAGGACGCCGGGCTCGCCGCCGGGCTGGACGTGTCGGTGAAGCTGTCCGCGCTCGGCCGGCTCGTGCCGTACGGCGGGTGGAAGGTCTGCCTCGAGAACGCCGCCGAGGTGTGCGCCCGGGCCGCCGCCGTCGGCGCGACGGTGACCGTCGACGCGGAGGACCACGGCAGCGTCGACTCGGGTCTGGCGCTGCTGGCCGACCTGCGGCGCGACTTCCCGTCGACCGGGGCCGTGCTGCAGGCCTACCTGCGCCGCGCCGAGGACGACTGTCGCCGCCTCGCCGGCGCCGGCTCCCGGGTGCGGCTGTGCAAGGGCGCGTACCGGGCGCCCGCGGGGGTGGCGTTCGGCCGGCGCGCCGAGGTCGACGCGTCCTACGCCCGCTGCCTCGGCATCCTGATGGCCGGCGAGGGCTATCCGATGGTCGCCACGCACGATCCGGCGCTGCTGGCGCTCGCCGGCCGGCTGGCCCAGGAGCACGGCCGCGGCGCCGGCGACCTCGAGTACCAGCTGCTGCACGGCGTACGGCCGCACGAGCAGCTGCGGCTTGCGAGCCTCGGCGCCCGGGTGCGGGTCTACCTGCCGTACGGGCCCGACTGGTATCCGTACCTGATGCGGCGCCTCGCCGAGCGGCCCGCGAACCTGGCGCTGTTCCTGCGCGCGCTGCGCAGCCGTTCCTGACGCGAGACGGGCCCGCCGGGCCGGCCCTCGATGTGCAGAGGCGTCCGCACAGAATGGCGCATTTCACGGAGGTGCGCCTTACCTCCTTGAGGGAAGGCTGACCTCAGGGAAATGTCGTCCTTGCCGCTGTAATCGACGGCGCGCGCCGTTCGCCCCATTTCTGTGGTTTGCTGTCCACGGGTGGAAATGGTGGTGGTCGCGCGCCGTCCTCGCTGGTCACGGACAGTGGTCGGGGAAGTGCTCCACCCTCGGACGACCTGCCCACCCGCGACGGTGGGCTCCTGGCGGAGGGGTGTGAACATGCGCGGCGACGCGGAGATCATCGAACTGTTGAATGCGGTGCTCACCAATGAGCTAACGGCGATCAACCAATACTTCCTGCATTCGCGTATCCAGCGTAACTGGGGTTACCAGCGCCTCTCTGAGCACTCCTACCACGAGTCGATCGACGAGATGAAGCACGCCGACGAGCTCATCGAGCGGGTGCTCTACCTCGGCGGTCTCCCGAACCTTCAGCGCCTGCACACCCTGGCCATCGGCGAGGACGTGCCCGAGCAGCTCAGCCTCGACCGCAAGCACGAGGAGCGATCGGTCGAGGTGCTGCGCACCGGCATCGCGCTGAGCCGGGAACGCGGTGACATCGGCACCGCCGGCCTGCTCGAGCGGATCCTGCACGCCGAGGAGGAGCACATCGACTGGCTCGACGCGCAGCACGACCTGATCGCGCAGGTCGGCGTGCAGAACTATCTGGCGCAGCAGATCCACGACTAAGCCGCGGGCGGCTCAGCCTACCCGGCGGCGTCTCAACATATGGGACGCTAGTATCAAAATATGAGAACGAGCCGGGTGGGCTACCGCTGGCTGGTGCTGGCCGTCGGGACGCTGGCGCAGGCGAGCACGAGCGCCTACTTCCAGGGGCTCGCCGGGGTCGGCCCGGCGCTGCGGGCCGAGCACGGCCTGACGCTCGGCGGCCTGGGCCTGCTGCTCGCCTGCCCGACCGCCGGGATCCTGCTGACGCTGCTGGCCTGGGGGCCGCTCGTCGACCGGTACGGGGAACGCCCGGCGATGACGTTCGGGCTCGCCGGCGCGGCCGCCTGCCTGTTCGGAGCCGGACTCGCGGGCGGCCTGGCCGCCCGGGCGGCGCTGCTCGCGCTGGCCGGTGCCGCCGGCGCGAGCGTCACGACGGCCAGCGGCCGGGCCGTGCTGACCTGGTTTCCCGGCGCGCGCCGCGGCGTCGCGATGGGGATTCGGCAGTGCGCCGTGCCGGCCGGCTCCGGGCTCGCCGCCGCCGTGCTGCCCACGGTGACCGGCCGGTTCGGCGTCGTCGGCGCCTTCTACGCCCTCGCGGCCAGCTGCCTGGCCGCCGGCGTCGCCGTGGTCGTGTTCATCCGCGAGCCCCCGGCCGACCTGCGTGCGGACCTCCCGGCGGCGGCCATCGCTCCCGGTCCGGCCGAGGCCGTCGGCCCGGCCCAGGTGGGCGGACCCGCCGGCGGCACTCGCGGCGGACCCGCGGGCGGCGCGTCGACGCGGGACGTGCTGCGCGACCGGCGACTGTGGCGGCTCAGCGTGGCCGCCGGGCTGCTGGTCGTCCCGCAGTTCACCATGGTCGCGTTCCTGGTGGAGGCGCTGCACGACGGGCGCGGGATGAGCGCCCAGCGGGCCGCCGTCGTGCTGACCGTCGCGCAGGCCGCGGGCGCGCTCGCGCGGATCCTGGTCGGCGCGTGGAGCGACCGGGTCGGCGCCCGGCTGCGCCCGCTGCGGGTGCTCGCCGTCGCCGCCGCCGTCGGGATGACGGCCGCCGCCGGGGCGAGCGCCGGCGCCCCGCTGGGCCTGCTCGCCGTCGTGCTCGTCGCGGTCACGGCCGTGACGGTCTGCTGGAACGGGCTCGCGTTCACCGCGGCCGGCGAGCTCGCCCCGCCGGGCCGGGCGGCGACCGCCATGGCCGCGGAGAACACGGTGAACTTCGCCGCCGCCGCCGCGACGCCGCCGCTCGTCGGCCTGCTCGTGACCGGCACCGGTTGGTCCCAGGCGTTCCTCGTCGTCGCGGTGGCGCCCGTCGTCGCCGCGGTCGCGCTGCGCCCGATCCTGGAACGTCCCCGGCCGCGGCCGGGGAGCGGTCTGTTCGGCCGCGCGCCCGCTGACCTTCATGTTCGCGCCGTTGGATCTGGGTAACAGAACGTCCGGTTCGCCGCTATCGTGACGCCCATGCGAGGCGCTGACGGCGTGACCGCCGCCGTCGGGGCGTCGCGCCCGCCGTGCTGACCGTCGTCGCGCTCAGCCTGCTCGCCGCCTTCCTATGGGCGTCGTCGGCTGTCCTGCAGCAGCGGGCGGCGCTGCGCGCGGGCCGCAAGGGCGCGTTGGCGCTCGACCGGGTCGTCCCCGGGCACAGCCTGCTGCTGGCGCTGGCGCGCGAGCCGCTGTGGCTGGCGGGCTGGCTGTCGAACCTCGGCGGCTTCCTCGCCCAGGCCGGGGCGCTCTACCTGGGTTCGGTGTCGATCGTGCAGCCGCTGATCGTCGCCCAGCTGCTGTTCGCGCTGCCGCTGTCCCGGGTCGGCACCGGCCAGCGGATGCCGCCTGCGGCCTGGTGGGCCGCGGGGGCGGTGTCCGCGGGGCTCGCGATCCTGCTGGTGGTGCGCGGCGAGCCACCGTCGCAGGTGCACGTCCGGGACGCGCACCTGATCGCCGCGATCGCGGTCACGGTCGCCGTCGCCGTCTCGATCACGATCTGGTCGCGCGGGCAGTCCCCGGCGCTGCGGGCACCGCTGTTCGGCATCGCCGGCGGTTTCTTCTACGCCCTGAACGCCGTGCTCATCAAGCGCAGCACCGAGCAGCTTCTCGACCATGGGGCCCGCGCGCTGGCGACGAGCTGGTACCTCTACGTGCTGATCGGGGCGACGATCGTCAGCATGACGCTGAGCCAGACGGCCTACGCCTGCGGGCCGTTCGCCGGCGCGGTGACCGGCATGAACATCGCGAACCCGGTCGTCTCGTACCTGCTCGGCGTGCTCGTGTACGGCGTCCCCGCGCCGACCGCCGCCGACCAGATCGCCGGCCTCACGGCCGCGGCTGGGCTGGTCATCGTCGGTGTCGTCGCCCTGGCCCGGCTGCTCCCGCCGCCGCTTCCCGAGGGTCCCCCGGTGGTGGTCCCCGCCCAGGAGCCCGCCACCGCGCCGAAGCGTGTCCTCGCCAAGGAGGCCGTTCCCGTCGGGGAAGCCATGCCCGCCAAGGACGCCGGTCCCGCGGGGGAGCCCGCCCGGCGCCGCCGAGCGGCCAGCGCCGGGCGGCGCGTCGGGCGTTAGGCGTCCCGACGGACGATCGTGTAGGCGGCGGCGCCGAGGCCGACGGCGATCCAGACGAGCAGGACGACCAGGCCGCCCAGCGGGGCCAAGACGTCGTGGTCGCGCACGACGGTCACCAGCGCCTCGCCGCCGCCGTCGGGGATGAACTTGTGCACGCTGCCCCAGTCGCCGGGCAGCAGGCCGGTGATGATCGGCACCACGAAGATCAGGCCGAGCAGGGCCGCGATCGAGCCGCCGGTGCTGCGGATCAGCGTCCCGAGCGCGAGCCCGAGCAGCCCGATCGTGGTCACGAAGAACGCCCCGCCGAGCAGCACCCGGATGACGTGCGGGTCGCCGATCGAGACGCCGAGACCGACCTGGTGCAGGATCGCCTGCCCGCAGAAGAACGCGGCGAGGATCGACACGAACGACAGCACGAAGCTGGCCACGCCGAACACGGCGGCCTTCGCGAACAGCACCGGCAGCCGGTGCGGCACCGCGCCGAGCGAGGTGCGGATCATGCCGGTCGAGTACTCACCGGTGATCAGCAGGACGTCGAGGATGCCGACGGCGATCTGGGAGAAGTAGCCGCCGACCAGGCTCGTCATCACCGGCTCGGTGAAGTTCGCTGCCCGCTCCTGCGGCGTCGAGCTGTGCCACTCGTTGACGGTGATCGCCGGGATCATGCAGCCGAAGCCGACGGTGACGACGAACGCCGCGAGCAGCGTCCAGATCGTCGAGCGCAGCGAGGTCAGCTTCGTCCACTCCGAGCGCAGCACCCGGGAGATGGTGACCTTGGCGGTCGCGTGGAACGCGGCCGGCTGGCGGACGCGCACCGGGCCGACCGTCGCCGGCGCCACGGCTTCGCCGGGTCCGATGGGCGTGGTGGTCATGCCTGCCCCCTCGAGGTGGTCACGCCGGCGGCCGCGGGGGCGTCGCCGGTGCCGGTCGCGGCGGCCGGGATGTGCGTCGGCACCTCGCCGTGGTTGTACTCGACGGCGTCGCGGGTGATGTCCATGAACGCGTCCTCCAGCGACACCTGCCGCGGGGTGAGCTCGTGCAGCGGGACGCCGGCCTCGAACGCCAGGTCGCCGATCCGCTGCGCCGTCAGGCCGTTGACCGCGATCGTCTCCAGCCCGGTGAGCGTCGTCTTCGTGTTCTCCTGCCGGTCGAGCACCTCGGCCAGCCGGGACGCCTGCGGCGAGCGCACGTGCACCAGGTCGCCGGAGGCGGAGCGGATGAAGTCCTCGACGGACATGTCCGCGATCAGCCGGCCGCGGCCGACGACGATGAGGTGGGTGGCGGTGAGCGCCATCTCGCTCATCAGATGCGACGAGACGAAGATCGTGCGCCCCTCGGCGGCGAGCGACTGCAGCAGGGTGCGGATCCAGCGGATGCCCTCGGGGTCGAGGCCGTTGACCGGCTCGTCGAGGATCAGCACGTCCGGGTCGCCGAGCATTGCCGACGCAATCCCGAGACGCTGGCCCATGCCGAGCGAGAAGCCGCCGACCCGCTTGCCCGCCACGTCGGTCAGGCCCACCAGGGCGAGCACCTCGTCGACCCGGCCGCGCGGGATGCCCTGCGTCTGCGCCACGGCGAGCAGGTGCTTGTAGGCCGACCGGCCGGTGTGCACGGCCTTCGCCTCGAGCAGCACCCCGACCTCGCACAGCGGGGCGGAGAAGTCCCGGTAGGCCTTGCCGCCGACGGTGATCTTGCCCTTGCTTGGCCGGTCGAGGCCGATGGCCATCCGCATCGTGGTCGACTTGCCGGCGCCGTTCGGGCCGAGGAACCCGGTGACCACGCCCGGCTGGACGGTGAAGGTGAGGTCATCGACAGCCGTCTTGCTGCCGTACCGCTTTGTCAGGCCACGCGCCTCTATCATCCGCCTACCTCAGGGGTCTGTCGTCTGTCCGTCACGTCCACCTTAGGGGGCGCCCGTAGGCCTTCCGGGCGCGGAGGTGGCGACATGCCGGCCCGCACGTGTACGCCGGGTGACGGAGGTTCCCGCCCCGGAGCGGGCCGCCGCCACGTCGTAGCGCGTGCAGCCGCGGCGGCGCAGGTCAGCCGTCCGGGAGCGTCGCGCGGCCGAGCCGGCCGGTCGCGGCCGACGATTGCGCGCGCACGCGTCCTGTCCGCTGTCCGACATTGGCCCGCCGGCGTAGGGCGCCCGCCGCGGGCAGGAATCGGGCAGCTGCCCGATGCCGACGTGCCCGTCCGACCGCGACCGTGGAAAGCGACACGGAACAGACAGCACCCGCGCCGCACGGCGCGAGAGGACGAGGCAGACGATGTTGTCCTGGCAGATCGCGTCGGCGACGGCGCGGGAGCACGGCGACCAGCTCCGGCGGGACGCGGCGTCGGCCCGCGCGGCCAAGGACGCCAAGGAGAGCGGCGGCCCGGCGCCGGCGGGCAGGGGCCTGGCGCTGGAGCCGGAGGAGGTCTATCCGGCCGAGCCGGCGACGGGTCGGGCCGGGCGACGGCGGGCGGCCAGCGGCCGGCGCGCCTGAGCGGGGAAAGTCCCGCGGATGCGGACCGCCATCGGGTAACCGACGATCAGGTGGCAGAAAACGGGGTGGAGTTGTCGGTCCCGTCCGCCAGACTAGGGGGCATGACGCGACTGGCGAGCCAAGTGTTCGTCGGCCGCGCGGCTGAGCTCGCCCGGCTGCAGGGCGCGCTGCGGCGCGCGGCCGACGGCGAGGGCGCCGGCGTCATCATCGGCGGCGAGGCCGGCGTCGGGAAGACCCGGCTGGTGGACGAGGCGGCCGCCCGCGCCTCCGCGGCCGGGCACACCGTGCTCGCCGGCGGCTGCGTCGAGCTGGAGGGCGACGGCCTTCCGCTCGCGCCGGTCGTCGAGGCGCTGCGCGGCCTGGCCCGCCGGATCGGCCCGGACGGCCTGGCCCGGCTCGCGGGCGGGCGGCGAGACGAGCTGGCCCGGCTGCTGCCCGAGGTCGCCGGCAGCGCGGCCATCCCCGCGGCCGGGGGCGAGGACGCCCAGGGACACGGCATTGGCCGGCTGTTCGACTTGGTGCTCGGCGTCGTCGAGGCGCTGTCGGCCGAGCGGCCGGTGCTGTTCGTCATCGAGGACCTGCACTGGGCGGACCACTCCACCCGGGCGCTGGCCGCGTTCCTGCTGCGCAACCTGCGCGGCGTCCGGGCGACGCTGGTCCTCACCTACCGCGCCGACGACGTCGGCCCGGGCCATCCGCTGCGCACGTTCCTGGCGGAGTCCGAACGCCTGCGCTGGGTCGCCGGCTCGGAGCGGCTGCGCTGGGTCGAACGGATCGAGCTGGCCCGGTTCGGCCGGGCCGAGGTGAGCGAGCTGGTCGCGGCCATCCTCGGTGAGGCCGCATCGGACGACCTCGTCGACGCGGTCATGGAGCGCTCGGACGGCAACGCGTTCTTCGTCGAGGAGCTGGTCTGCGCCGCCGGCGCCAGCGGGGTGGACACGATCAGCCCGACCCTGCGCGACGCACTGCTCGCCCGGATCGAGTCGTTGCCGGCCGCGACGCGCCACCTGCTGCGGGTCGCTGCGGCGGGCGGCCAACGCGTCGAGCACCGGCTGCTCGGCGCCGTCCTCGGCCTGCCCGAGGAGCAGCTGTGGGAGTCGCTGCGCTCCGCCGTCGCGACCGGCGTGCTCATGGTCGCCCCCCAGGACGACGCCTACTGCTTCCGGCACGCGCTGACCCGCGGCGCCCTGCGCCACGAGGCGCTGCCCGGAGAGCTGTCGCACCTGCACCGCCGCTACGCGCAGGCGCTCGAGGCCGACCCCGACCTGGTCGGCGGCGGGGCGCGGGCCGCGGCGGCGGTCGCCTACCACTGGTGGGCGGCCTGCGACCACGCCAGGGCGCTCCCGGCGCTGCTGACCGCCGCGCAGGCCGCCGCCGGCACCTACGCGTTCGCCGAGGCGCTGCGGCACTACGAGCGGGCGCTCGCGACCTGGGACCTGGTGCCCGACGCGCGGCCGCGCACCGGCGTCGACCACCTGGCCGTGCTGGAGGCCGCGATCGTCGCGGCGAAGATGGCCGGCGAGCTGCGCCGCGGGCTGGAGCTCGCGGCCACGGCGCGGGCCGAGGCCGACCGGCTCGGGGATCCCGTGCGGCTTGCCCTCGTGCTGACGGAACAGAGCTTCCTGCTGCGCCTGCTCGGCCATTCGGACGGCGTCGCGGAGGCGCGGGAGGCGGTCCGGGTGATGCCCGCCGAGCCGCCGACGCCGACCCGGGCGAAGGTGCTCGTGTCGCTCGGCAAGGCGCTGTCGATGGTCCCGCGCCGGTCCGCCGCGCTGGAGGCGATCGAGGAGGCGCTGGCCGTCGCCCGTGCCACCGGCGCCCGTCGGGTCGAGGCGACGGCGCTGATGAGCACCGCCTGTCTGGCCGGCGCCTGGACCCTGCCCGACGACGCCCGGCTCGGCCGGGAGATCGCCCACGAGCTCAGCGACGACGACCTGCTGCTGTCCAGCTACACCAACGAGTCGGACACCTGGCTCGGTGGGTGCCGGTTCGACGAGGCGGTCGCCGCCGGCCAGGAGGGCCTGCGGCTGGCCCGCAGGCTCGGCCAGGAACGCACCAGCGGCCTGCTCATCGCGGGCAACGTCATCGAGTCCCTGTTCGGCGCGGGCCGCTGGGACGAGGCCGAGAAACTGCTCGCCGACACCACCGAGCTCGCCCCGATGGGGATCCACGCCCTCTTCCTGGAACAGCTGCGCGGCGATCTGGCGCTCGCCCGCGGCCGGCTCGACGAGGCGGCGGCCGCGGTGGCCACCGCCGAGAGCGTCCTGACGCACCGCTACCTCGGCAGCCAGTACACGATGCCGCTGCTACGGCTGCGCATCGAGGTCGACGTGCGCCGGGCCGAGCCGGACGCGCTCGCCGACGGGGTCGCCACCGCGCTGGCGGCCGTGCGGGCCGTGGAGTCCTTCGACTTCACCGACGTCGTCCGCTACGCCGCGCCGCTGCTCGCGGCCGCCATGGCCGCCACCGCCGAGGCCGCGAGCGTCGCGCGGGCGCTGCGGGCGGGCGACGACCTGCGCCGCGCCCTGGACGCGTCCGCCCGGGTCGCGGCGCTCGCCACCGACATGCCGTTCGAGCGGGCCGTCGCCGGCGAGGCCTGGCGTGCCGTACTCGTCGGGGAGCAGGCCAGGGCCGAGGGCGGGCCCGACCCGGAGCCCTGGGCGAGCGCGGCGAAGGCGTGGACCGCGCTCGGGGTGCCCTACCAGTCGGCGAAGGCGCGGCACCGGCGAGCGGAGGCGCTGCTCGCCGTCGGCGACCGGGCCGCGGCCGGCGACGAACTGCGGGCTGCCGCGGTGGCGGCCGGCGCGCTCGGCGCGCACCTGCTGGACCACGACCTGCGGCTGCTCGCCGCGCAGGGCCGGCTCGCGCTGCCCGGCCCGGCGGGCGACGACGCGGCCGACTGCGAGGCGGCGTCCGCGGCCGGCGGCGCCCCGCTCGGGCTGACCGCGCGGGAGCTGGACGTGCTGCGTCTCGTCGCGGCCGGCAGCACCAACCCGCAGATCGCCACCGCGCTGTTCATCAGCCGCAAGACGGCCAGCACGCACGTCTCGAACATCCTCGGCAAGCTGGGCGTCACGTCCCGGGGCGAGGCCGCCGCCGTCGCGCACCGCCTGCGCCTGTTCGACGACGCCGAGGCCCTGCTTCCGCCCGCCGCGCGCTGAGCGACGGGTCCGCCGGTCGGTCCGGCGCCGGCTACCGGCTCGTCGTGCGCGCGGTGGGCATCGGGACCGGGACGCGGTCGGCGCGCCGGGTCGTCGGCACGGCCAGCGGGTCCGGGCGGCTGGCGAGGCGGACCAGGTCGGCGACGTCGACGTCCACCGCGCCGAAGCCGTGGGCGGTGCGCTCACCGACGCCGGCGAACGCGGCGAACCGGGCGAGCGCGGTGAACATCGTCGCCGTGTAGTCGGACGCGGCCGCGACCAGCCGCAGGTCCGCCTGGCCGACGAACCCGACCTGGCGCAGCCCGTGGCCGAGCTCCACCTCGGCGCTGGAGCCCCACATCGCGTCGAGGTAGACCGCGCCGCCAAGGTCGCGCGCCTCGTCGGCGCCGATCCGCAGATGCCCGGGCGCGTACCGGTTCCAGCGGGCGACCAGGCCGCCGAGGGCCAGCGCCGGGTCGGGCAGCGGCAGGTCCCGGCCGTCCCGGGAGAAGAACGTCGGGGTGTTCATCGTCAGCCGGACCCGGCGGACCGGCCGGCTCTGCGCCAGCTCGGCGTACGCGTGGCGGTGCAGGTCCGCGCCGACGACGGGGACCGCCCGGGAGCCGAAGCGAACCACGCTCGGCGGCCACGCCGGCGGCGTCGCGTCGTCGTCGAGCCAGCCCAGCCGCCAGCTGCTCGTGCCGGCGTCGCCGCCGGGCGCCAGGGCGCCGGCGCTGAACGAGCCGTTGTCCGCGCCGGGGGTCGCGTCGCCCGGGTCGCAGACGGCGCTCGCCGCGGCGAGCAGCCAGCGAGGGGGCACGTCCACCACGGCGCCAGCCATCCGAACGAGGAGCATCGACGGCATCGGGGCCTCCGCCATCATCCCGGGCGACGGGCGATCGGCTGGGTGCAGTCAGCCACCGCCGCGGCGGGGAGCATAGTCGACGGCGCCGTCGACACTGTGGCCGGGGTCACTCATGCGCTACATCGAGCCCGCATAACCGCCGACATTGGCAACTTCGTCCGCTATACGCGGCCGATGCCAGTTGAGCGCCCTTTTTCAACGTAACTCACAAGATGTTTCGCCCTGTGCCGGTTTAGCCTGAGTGAGCCGGCAGTCGCCAGTGCTGCTCCGCGCAGGGTCGCCGTCCGCTCCGCCGGCATGATCGCTGCTTGTGCCCCCGGGTGGTCGTGGAAACAGCCATTCCGCGACCACCCGGGTGCACAACCGACGATCATGAGCGGCGGTCACGCGTCGTCGTCGGCGGCGGCCCTAGTAGTGGATGACCGATTCCCGGCCGAGCAGGTCGGCGTAGTCGGCGGGCAGCTGGCCGGCGACGTCCTCGAACTCCGACGGCGAGATGCCCACCTTCAGCGCCGCGACCACGGCGCGGGCGTGCCGGCGGGCCCCCGCCGCGCTGCAGGTGTCGCCCTCGAGCTGGGCGACCCGGCGGTAGAACTCGTGCACCCCGAAGCGCTCGCCGGCGCCTCTCGGGGGCAGCGCCGCGGCGAACGCCGCCGGCAGCTGCGCGGCGAGGCTGCGCGTCTCGCCGCCCGAGATCCGCTCCCCGAGCACGGTGAGGGTCGCCCGCACCGCCGTCTCCGCCTGCCCCGGCGTGCCGATCCGGCCGGTCACCCGGATCGCGGACACCAGCTCGTCCTGTTTCATCGCGCACCGCCCCTTCGCCGCGGCCGCCCCCGACCACGCGGACGGGACGATGGAAGCCCGGCACGGCCGGCCTGTCCCCGGTCCGGTGCGGACAAAACACCAGGTCACCGACGTGGGGGCCCCGCGTCGGCCGGGCGGCGCCGAGCGGTCAGGTCTGCGCAGGCGCAGGGGGCGTCGCGGGGGTGAGGTAGCCGCCGCGGGCGAGGTAGGCGAGCAGCGTGTCCGCGGCCTCGGCGGGCGTCGCCGGGTGCACGATCGTCGGCGGCTCGTGGGCGACGAGGGCGCCGGTCAGGGCCAGCAGCCGGGCGCGTGGGGTGGCCCCCGCCGGCGGCGGGACGACCCGGGCCCGCGGCCGGTACGCGCGCACGCCCGTGACCCGGACCGGTCCGTCGGCGGGGTGGGCGACGTCCGCGACGGGCACGGGCGCGTCGCCGGCGGCCAGCAGCGCCGGCAGCGCCGCGCGCCGCGGCCGCACACCCGCGGCCTCCGCCGAGCAGACGGCGGGCGTCGGGATGCGCAGCCGCTCCCGCCGGCCGCCGTCGAGGCGGCGCTCGCCGAGCAGCGCGCCATCGCCGGCCGGGGCCAGCCTCACCAGGCCGAGGGCCTGCGCTGCGCCGAGGGCGTGCGCGAGCTGCGCCGGCAGCGCGCCGGTGCCGCGGTCGGGGGAGTGGTCGCCGCACAGCACCAGCGTCGGCTCGCCGACCGTCCGGATCGCGGCGACCAGCGCGTCGGCGAGCGCCCGGGTGTCGCCCGCGAGGTCCGCGAGGTACTCGTCCGCGGGCCCGAAGGCCTCCTGGCGCTCCCATCCGCGCACGGGGGCACCGCCCGCACCGGCACCGGCACCGCGGCCGCCGCCGTCGTCGGGGGCCGGGCGGTGGCCGTCGCCGGCGGGCGGCCAGGACACCCGCAGCACCTGGGCGCCGAGCGCGGCGGCGGCGCGCAGCGGCCCGGCGGCGATGGCCGGCCCGGCGGCGACGGCGAGCACCCGCCCCGCCCACGCCTCGGCGATCGTCAGCGCCCGCTCGACGGCCGCCTCGTCCGCCGCCGAGAGCCCCGCTCCGTGCGCCGACCGGGTCACCGCCCCGGTCAGCGGGTCCACCTCGGGCCGCAGATCGGCGACCCGCAGACACACGGCCACCAGCGGTCCGTCTCCGCCACCAACCACCGTTCGGCCTCCTAGCCCTGGCGGAAGACGACGCCGTGGCCGCCGTCGGGGTAGGTCCAGGTGAGCGCGCCCTCGCCGTTGCAGACCAGGTAGCAGGTGCCGCACTCGAAGCACTGCTCGTAGTTGAACAGGATCCCGCCGTCGGCCGTCGGCGCGAACAGGTTCGCGGGGCAGGCCGTGACGCAGGCGCGGGTGGTGCACGAGCGGCACACGTCCGAGTCGACGACGATGTGCGCGCGCTCGCCGACCCGGAAGTCGACCGTCGACATCCGGTCCTCGAACGCGATTTCGCCGAGCCGCCCGCCGCCCGCGCCCTCGTCGGCGGTGGCCGCCGGCTCGGTGGGCGCACCCGTGGCGCGCGGCGGCTTCCTGAGGCCGAACCTGCTCACCGGAACACCTTTCCGATCTTGAGACCGTCGCTGGCGAGCTGGCGCAGGCTGACCCCGTTGCGCTTCGCGGCCCGGCGCAGCAGCGCGAGCGCACCGGGCTTCGGCTCCGGGTTCGTCACCGTGAACAGGCTCTCGACGAGGTCGGCGACCAGCCCCGGGTACCGGCGCTGGATCCGCTCCGACAGGATGATCTCGGGTGCGCCGCGCAGCCGCTTGTGGTCGGCGAGCACGAACTGCCCTTCCAGCTCGTCCCGGTAGCGCGCCAGCCGCTTCTTCGACGGGTCGCCCGCGGCGGCCGCCTCGGCGGCGACCCGGCCGGCGACCAGGCCGGAGCCGATCGCGAAGTTGACGCCCTCCAGCCAGATGCCGGCGGCGAGCGTCATCCCGGCGGCGTCGCCGGCGATGAGCAGCCCGTCCATGGCGAGCGCCGGCATGTGGTCGTAGCCGCCCTCCGGAATGAGGTGCGCCGCGTACTCCTTCACGGTCGCCCCGCGCAGGTAGGGGGCGATCGCCGGGTGCGCCTTCAGGTCGGCGACGATCTCCTCCGGCCGGACCTTCGCCGCGGCGAGACCCGGCAGCGCGAGCACCGCGCCGATGCTGACCGTGTCGCTGTTCGTGTAGAGGAACCCGCCGCCCGGGATGCCGCGGGTGTGGCCGAGCATCTCGATGTCGAGGCCCTCCCGGCCGCGCAGCCCGAAGCGCTCGTCGATCACCTCGCGCGGCAGCGACAGCACCTCCTTGACGCCGAGCGTGTGGTGCTTCGGGTCGGCCTTCGGCAGCAGGCCGGCCTCCTTGGCGAGGAACGAGTTCACGCCGTCGGCGGCGATGACGACGCGGGCGCGCAGCTCGCCGTCGGCCCGGTCGGTGCGGACGCCGACGACCCGGCCGGTCGCGTCCCGCAGCAGCCCGGTCGCGACCGTCGAGGTGATCAGCCGCGCGCCGGCCGCCGTCGCCTTGCCGGCGAGCCAGCCGTCGAAGTCGGCCCGGTACGCCGTCATGCCGTTGTACGGCGGCCCGGCCCAGTTCTGGGTGCGGAAGTCGATCGTGAGCGCCTGCGTCTCGGTGAGCACCATCGTCGAGCGGCGGACCACCCAGCGCTCGACCGGCACCTCCGCCCACCAGTTCGGCTGGACGGTGTCGAGGATCCGGCCGTAGATGACGCCGCCGTAGACGTTCTTCGAGCCGGGGAACGGGCCGCGCTCCAGCATGACGACGGAGGCGCCGGCACGGGCGGCGGCGAGCGCTGCGGCCGCGCCCGCGGGGCCGGCGCCGACGACGAGGACGTCGACGTCGGCCGCCGCGTCGCCGACGGCCGCGCCGGGCGGGCCGCCGGGGCCGGCGTGCCTGGACTGGTCGTCAGTCATGGTCGACCTCCGCGCGGGGGCCGGGAACCCCGGTGGTGACGGGCGCCGTGGGGCCGGCACCCGGGCCGGGCGCCGCGTCCGGGGCGGCGCCGGGGACGGGGACGCCGAGGCGGCGGGCGAGCTCGGCGAGCAGCGCGCCCGCGTCGACGACGAGGCCGAGGTCGGCCATCGCGGTCATCGGGCTACTCGGGTCGGTGTTGACCGAGACGACGTGCCGCGGCGCGCCGAGGCCGCCGGTGTGCTGGGTCGCGCCGGACACGCCGAACGCGATGTACAGCTCCGGGTCGAGGGTGATGCCGGTGGTGCCGATCTGGCGGTCGTAGCCCATCCAGCCGGCGTCGGTGACGACGCGGGTCGCGCCGGCGGACGCGCCGAGTGCCGCGGCGACGTCGGCGAGCAGCGCGAACGCGGCGGTCGGGTCGACGCCGGCGCCCGCGAGGACGCCGTCGCGGGCGACGAGGCCGGCGCCGCCGCCGAGCACCCGGCGGGCCTCGCCCAGGTCCATCGTCGCCGGGTCGGGCTCCAGCACGTCGATCACCTCGACGTCGACGGCGGCGCCGCCCGGCGCCGGCAGCGCCACCTCGACCGGACCGTCGGCGGCCGCCGACGCCTGCTGGAGCAGCCGGGCCGCGGCGGCGCTCGGCGGGGGCTCGGCGAGCGCCGGCTCGGACCGTCGCGAGGCCGGCGCGGCGGGCGGCGGCGGGGACCCGCCGTACACCGACCGCGCCTCCGGCAGCAGTGTCGCGACCGCGGGCGCCGGGCACGCCGTCGCGACGAGCAGCCGGCCGTCGACGCGGGCCAGCTCCGCCACGACCTCACCACCGCCGGCGAGCCCGACGCGGACGGCGCCGGCGAGCAGCGGGACGTCGAGCGCGGCGGCGAGCCGGGGCGCCAGGTCGCGGCCGTCGGCGGAGGCGGGCAGCACGACGAGGTCCGCGGTGGCGAGCAGCGACGCGAGCGACGACGCGAGCGCCCCCGCCCGCAGGCCCGGTCCGGTGTCGGCCCACCAGGCCTCGGCGGCCGGGCCGCCGGCCGTGTGGTGCAGCGCGGCGGCGGCGTCGGCCGCGCCGGAACCGACGACGAGCACCCGGCCGCCGGCCTCGGCGACCGCCTCGGCGCCGCCGGGCGGTACCTGGCCGCCGCGGGCGGCGACGACGGCGACCGCGCCGGTCACCGTCAGCCCGGACGCCGGTCCTGCGGGCCGGCGGTCGCCGGGTGCCGCGGCCGGCTCGGCCGCGCCCCGGGCCTGCGGCGCGGTTGCGGAGATCACCGCCTCGGTCATCGCGGTCCGGTCCCGTCGGCCGGGTCGCCCGCGCCCGCGACGGTCAGCGGAATGCGCGCCACAGGCGATCACTCTCCATCACGATGTCGTCGAGGACACGATCCGCCTCGTCGAGACTGTCCGCCTCGATCTCGGCGGTGAACAGCGCGAGGAACTCCGGCGCGACCTCCTCGCCGAGCGTCCACTCCAGCTCGTAGATCACCCCACGCCCTCCACCCTCGCACCCCCGCGCCCCACAGGCGCGCCCCGGGCCGCTCCCGGGCTCACAGCGCCACCGCCGCGCGCTGGCCTTCCACGACGGCGGCGTGGGCGCGGCGCGGGGCCAGGCAGTCGCCGACCCGCGTCACGGTGAAGGGCAAGGGGCCCGCCGGCCGGCCCTCGGGGCTATGAGGGCCGGCCGGCAGCTCGGTCCGGGCCGCGCGCAGCGCCCGGTAGATCGTGTCGTCGGCTCGCTGGTGCACGGCGCAGACGACCCAGTCGACGGCGCGGACGTGGTCGGTCCCGGTCGGGTGGTGCTGGAGGCTCAGCACGACCCCGTCGCCGTCGGCCGCCGGCGCGGCGCCCATCGGCACCAGGTCCGTCGCCTGGGTGATGCCGCGGGCGGACGCCTTGACGTTCCACTGCTCCATGTCGAGGGTGACGCCCAGGTCCTGGCCGACGACCATGCCGTTCGTGACGACCTCGACGTCGCAGCCCCGGTCGGCGAGCAGCTCCGCGACCGACGTCGCCTGGTGGAAGCCCAGCTCGTCGACGACCACGACCCTGCCCGTCGGGACGGCCCGGCCCGCGAGCACGTCCCGGACGTCGACGACGCGCGGCTGGCCGTTGGCCCACCACGGCGCGTTCGGTTCGGCGCCGGTCGCGAGGATGACCGCGTCCGGCTTCTCGGCGAGCAGCAGGTCCGCGTCCACCTCGGCGGACAGCTTCACGTCGACGCCGAGCCGCTGCGCCCGGGCGACCAGGTTGCGGGTGATGTCGAGGAACTCGGCCCGGCTCGGCACGCTCGCCGCGAGCAGCACCTGGCCGCCGAGCCGGTCCGTGCGCTCGAACAGGGTGACGTGGTGGCCGCGCTCGGCCGCGGTGACGGCGGCCTGCAGCCCGCCAGGGCCGCCGCCGACGACGAACACCCGCTTTCCGCGCCGCGTCGGCGCCGGCAGCGCGATCGCCTCCCGGCCGGTCCGCGGGTTCTCGATGCAGCCGAGCCAGCGGTTCAGGCCCATCCGCCCGACGCACTCCTGGTTGCAGGACAGGCAGGTGCGGATGTCGGTGGCGTGCCCGGCGCGGGCCTTGGCGGCGAAGTCCGGGTCGGCGATCTGGCCGCGGACGACGCCGATGAGGTCGGCGTGGCCGGCGGCGAGCGCCCGGTCGGCCTGCAGCGGGTCCTTGAACCGGCCGACGCCGACGACCGGCAGCGACACGGCCGCCCGGATCGCGCTCGGGATGAACATCGCGTAGCCCGGCGGCACCTGCATGCTCGCCTCGATCATGTAGAGCGTAGCGGTGGCGACGCCGATCGACGTGTTGATGTAGTCGACCCTGCCCTGTTCCTCGACCATCCGGGCGATCGCGACGGCGTCCGAGATCGTCGTCCCGCCCTCGATCAGCTCGTCGCCGCAGATCCGCACCCCGAGCGCCCTGCCGGGCCCGATCGCCGCTCGGACCGCGTCGACGATCTCCAGCAGCAGCCGGGCCCGGTTCGCCAGCGACCCGCCGTAGGCGTCGGTCCGCTTGTTGGTCGCGGGCGACAGGAAGCCGCGCACGATCGACGAGTGCGAGCACTGCAGCTCGATGCCGTCGAACCCGCCGGCGACGCAGTGCTCGGCGACCAGCCCGTAGCCGGCGACGACCTCGCGGATCTCATGCGGCTCCAGCGCCTTGGGCACCTCGCGGAACAGCGGGTCGGGCACCGGGCTCGGCGCCCACACCGGCTGGCGGGAGAACATGCTCGACGCCTGGCCGCCGTTGTGGTTGATCTGCGCCAGGATCGGCGTGCCGTGCGCGTGCACCGCGTCGGTGATCCGCCGGTAGCCGGGGATGACGGCCGGGTTGAAGCCGTGGATGAGCTTCTCGTACGGCCAGTCGGTCGGATGGGTCGAGTGCTCCTCGGTGATGATCAGCCCGGCGCCGCCGGCCGCGCGGGCGGCGTAGTAGGCGGCGTGCTGCTCGGTCGGCAGCCCGTCGGCGGCGTAGTTCGTCAGGTGGGCCGAGAACACCACCCGGTTGCGCACCGTCAGCGGGCCGATCCGCAGCGGGCTGAACAGGTAGCGGTACCGCCCGGTTGCGCTCATCGGGCCGCCCCCGCGCCCGCGCCGGCCGGCGCTCGTCGCGGCCGGCCGGTGGCCGTCGCGATCTCCAGCGCGCGGCGGCGGCCCTCCAGGACGGCCTCCAGCGCGGTGCGCGGGGCGACGCAGTCGCCGGCGCGTGGCGTGCCCGGCCGCTCCAGATAGAGCGCCTCGGCGGGCAGCCGGTGCCCGCAGTCGACGACGACGGCGCAGCTGACGTCGCGGCGCGCGCCGGTCCAGACGTCTTCCAGCACGGCCCGGCCGCCGCCGGCGGCGCGCAGCAGCGCGCGCAGCTCGCGGCGGACTCCCGCCTGGGCGAGGCGGGTGTTCGCGGGTGCGAGGTCGCCGGTCAGCGACAGCAGCGTGCCCGCGACCTGGTCCGGCGCGACGAGGGCGACGTCGCGGCCGGCGGCTGCGAGCCATTCGGCGATCCCGACCGCGACCGGGCCGCCGACCGGATCGTGCACGACGACCGGCCCGGCCGGCAGCACGCCGACGCCGGCCGCGAGCAGGTCGAGCGCGGTGACGACCGGCGCGGCCTCGGCGTCGGCCGGCGAACCGCCGCCGCCGGGCGAACCGCCGCCTGACCGCGCCTCGCCAGGCCGCGCGTCGTCGGGCTGGGTGTCGGTGGGAGCCGCGCCGGCGCAGGCCTCATCCGGCGCGGGGTAGGCCCGGCCGGCGGCGACGGAGCCGGTGGCGAGCAGGACCCGCTGGCCGGCGGCCGTGGCGGCGTCCAGGTCGTTGGCCGTGATCGTCCGGCCAAGCTGGACGGTCACTCCGAGCCGGGCGCACTCGGCGGCGAGCCAGTCGACGAGCAGCGCGAGCCGTTCCCGGCCCGGCCCGACCGCCACGGTCCGCAGTGCCCCACCGAGCCGGTCGCCGGCCTCGGCGACCGTCACGCCGTGCCCGCGCCCGGCCAGCACCCGCGCGGCCTCCAGCCCGGCCGGGCCACCGCCGACGACGAGCACCTCGCGCCGAACCGCGTCCCGGCCCTCGACGGGGGCGTCCTCGGTCTCGTGGCCGGCTCGGGGCTCGCCGACGCAGCTCACGATCGGGTTGCGGTTGTCGCGGACCCGGCAGGCCTGGTTGCACAGCAGGCACGGCCGCACCCGGTCCGCCTGCCCGGCCCGCGCCTTGGCGACCAGCTCCGGGTCGGCGATCTGCGCCCGGGTCAGCTCCACCAGGTCGGCGACGCCGTCCGCCAGCGCGGCCTCGGCGGCGGCGACGTCGACGACGCTGCCCTGCAGCACGACCGGGACCCGCCCCGCCGCGGCCGTGCGCATCGCGGCGCACAGCCCGCGGTTGAACGTCGGTGCGGTGTGCGCCGTCGGCCGGTAGGAGGTCGTCGAATACGGGCCGCCACGGGTAACGACGAGCAGGTCGAGCAGGCCAAGGCCGGCGAGCTCGTCGACGTGCCCGGCAGCCTGCTCGGGGGTGACACCCGCCCACGGCGCCAGCTCGTCGCAGCTCAGGCGCAGCGCGAGGATCCGGGCCGGGCCGAGCGCCGCGCGCACCGCCGTGAGCACCTCGCGGGTCAGGCGCAGCCGGTCGGAGCCGTAACCGTCGCCCCGGTGGTTCGTCAGCCCGGAGTGGAACTGGCGCAGCAGTGCGAGCGGGCCGGCGTCGATCTCGACCCCGGCGAGGCCGGCGGCGGCGGCCAGCTCCGCGGCGGCGGCGAAACCGGCGACGACCGCGTCGATCCCCTCCTGCTCCAGCTCGGCGGGCAGCTCCCGGCTGGCCGCGTCCGCGACCGGCGACGGCGCCCACAGCACCGACTGGGAGTAGGCGCTAGATCCCTGCCCGCCGGCGTGGCCGAGCCCGGCGAGCACGACGGTGCCGTGCGGGCGGACCGCGGCGGCGAGCGCCGCCCAGCCGGGGCCGCAGTCGGCGGCGAGCGGGGCGCGCTCGTAGGGCCAGTCGTCGGCGGTCACGGACGCGGTCTCGGTGACGAGCACGCCGGCACCGCCCGCGGCGCGCCGGGCGTAGTAGGCGACGTGCCGGTCGGAGATGTCACGGCGGTGGGCGAGGTTCGTCTCATGCGGACCGAACAGGACCCGTGACGGAGCGACGTGTCCACGCAGCGCGAAGGGTTGGGCTAGCGCCAGATTCGCGCTCGCCAGCACCTTCGGTGGTAGGCCCGGCACCGAAGGTGCCGCGGCGGGCGTTCCTTCGGCGTCGCCGTCGATCGGGTTCATGCTGTGGCCATACCGTGATGTCCGTCCCATCGCAATGGGCTGGGCGTCTCCCCGGCAGGGAGGCGCGCGGGCCCGCCTGGTTGTGACACCCGATGTCACAACTTGGCGGGTGATGCGAAGCATATTGGCACCCGATGCCAAAGGAAAGGGATCGGTCGAATGTGTATCGCGAGCCCGGATCCCGGCGACAGCGCGGCTCTGGGGGCTCCCCTCGGGCAGGGGACCGCGACCAAGGCGCCGGCCGAGCGGGCCGGCGGTGGCGGGCGCGCCGGGCGCCGGCCCGTGACGAGCGCCGCCGAGCTCGAGCGGCACGCCCTGATGATCTTCGCCGAGCGCGGCTTCGACGCGACCACCGTCGACGACATCGCCGCCGCCGCCGGCATCGGGCGGCGCACGTTCTTCCGGTACTACGCGTCCAAGAACGACGTCGCCTGGGGGGAGTTCGACGCCCACCTCGAGACGATGCGGGCGGCGCTCGCGGCGGTTCCGGCCGACGCGCCCGTGCTGCCGGCGCTGCGCCGGGCGATTCTCGCCTTCAACACCTACCCCGTCACCGAGGCGGACTGGCACCGGCGGCGGATGGCGCTCATCCTGCGCACCCCGGCCCTGCAGGCGCACTCGATGCTGCGCTACGCCCGGTGGCGGGACGTCGTCGCCGAGTTCGTCGCCGCGCGGACCGGCCGCGCCGTCGGCGTGCTGGAGCCGCAGGCCACGGCCTGGGCGTTTCTCGGCGTCGCGGTCGCCGGCTACGAGGAGTGGCTCGCGCACGCCGACGCCGACCTGATCCCCATCCTCGACCGGGCGCTCGCCCTGCTGGTCGAGGGCCTCGGCGCCGCGCTCCAGCTCTCCTCCGAGACGACCTAGCCGGCCCGGCGGGACCCGCCGCCGTCCGCCGCCGGCGCGCGGACGGCCGGCGCGCGTGGTACACACGTGGCTCACGACGGTTACTGAGAGTAATCGTCCATCGCCGCCTCGGCGGAAGGGGAGCGACCATGCCGTCGAAGGCGCGCACGACGACCGGCAGCGCTGGCGCGAGCGGATCGGCCGGCACCACCCGAGCCGCGGCCGCGTCGCCCGCGACCCGCTCGGCCGGCACGCGCACGTCGGCGGCCCGGTCGACGCCCGCGAGCGCGACCACCACCCGGTCTGCCGGCTCCGGACCCGCGGCGGCGCGCTCGACCGCGGCGCGCTCGTCGGCCAACGGCGCAGCCGGCAGCCGCTCGTCGACCGCGCGCTCGTCGACGTCGCGTTCCGCCGCGACCCGCTCGTCGACCACGCGCGCCACGGCGACCCGCTCGTCGGCGGCCCGGCCCGCGGCGGCGCGATCCGGCACGGCCGCACCTCGCGGCTCCGCCGCCGGCACGATCACGTCACGCGGCGTGACGCCCCGCCGCGCCACCACGCGACCCGGCGGCGCCGCCGGAACGACGCCGCGGTCCGGCTCGCCGACCGAGCGGGCCACCGCCCGGCGCGCGGACGCCTCCCCCCGCGGGACGCAGCAGGCGCCGGTGGCCGAGGACTGGTACCGGCTCGGCGTGCTGGACGGGGTCGCCGGCGAGCACGAGGCGGTCGCCGCCTCGATCCGGATCCCGTTCCTGCGGCTCAACGTCGAGCGCCCGCACCGCCGCCGCGGCGTCCTGACGGGGCGTCCCGCCCCCCTCGCCGACACCGGGCGGGCCGGGGCCCGGTCGAACGGCGAGTCGAGCGGATCCGACGGCTGGCGACTCGGCCCCGTCGAGCTGCCCTCGCCCAGCAAGTCTGCCTACTACCTGGGCCTCGGCGCGCTCGCGGCCCTGCAGGTCGTCGAGTGGCCGGTCGTGGCCGCGATCGCGGCGGGCACGTGGGTCGCGCAGCACACCAGGCCGGAGGCGCCGGCCGCGGGCGGCGCGCCGTGGGACCTCCTGCGCCACCTCGGGCGCGACCAGGGGGGGCACGGCCGCAACGGCAGCAACGGCCACGCCGGCGCCGGGGCCGACACCCACGTGCAGAACGGCCACGCGCCCCACCGCGCGTCCGCGGACAGCTGACGGGTGGTCGCCCTGCGCCTGCCCGGGCCGATGCTGCCCGGGCGCGTGCCCTCCGGCCGGGTGCCGTCCGTGCTGCCCGGGCGCGCCGGCGTGGCGGGGGTGCTGGCGGCCCCGGCCGCCGTCGCCCGCGCGCTGCCCGACCCGGCGCCGATCGCTCGGCTGGTGCCGAATCCGGCCCGGATGGTCCGGGCGTTGCCGGACCCCGGTCGGGTGGTCCGGGCCCTGCCGGACCCGAGCCGCGCGGTCCGGGCGTTGCCGGATCCGGGCCGCTTGGTCCGGGCGTTGCCGGACCGCGGTCGTGCGGCGCGGGCGGTGCCCGGCTTCGAGCGGCTGGCGGGCCTGGTGCCCAGCCCGGCCGAGGTCGCACGCTCGGTTCCGAGTCCGCGCCGGGTGGCGCGAGCGCTGCCGAGCCCCGGCCGGGTCGCACGGGCGCTGCGGCATGAGCTGGCGCATCCCGACCGGCGCCCCCGCCGGGTGTGGCACGCGGACGGGACCGCGCACATCGAGCTGATCGGCGACACCCGCACCGGCGGCGCGGCGGCCCACGCGGCCGTGCGCGCGGCCCTGCGCGGGCTGCGCGGCGTCGACTGGGCCGAGGTCGACGAGGGCCTCGGCCAGGTGCTCGTCGGGTTCGACAGTGACCAGCTCGACGTCGCGGACCTCGTCGACGCCGTCGCCGCCGTCGAACGCGCGCTGCGCGGCAGGTCGGGCGCCGACGGGGGCGACGAGGCCGGCGACGAGTCGGACCGCGCCGCCGAGCCGCCAGGTCGCGCCGAGCCGCCAGGTCGCGCCGAGCCGCCGAGCCGCGCGCGACCGTCCGGCCGCGCCGCACGCCCGGGCCGCGTTGGCCCGCCGGCCCGGGCCGTCGAGCGCCACCCCGCGGAGACCGACCCGCTGCTCGCCGAGGCCGTGGCGCTGGCCACCGACGCCGCCGCCCTGGGCATCGCGCTCGTGGGCCGGGTCGTCCGGCTGCCGGCCGCGCCGCGTGCCGCGGCCGCCGTCGTCGCGATCGTCGACGGCCAGCCGCGGCTGCGCGCGGCGGTCGCCGACCGGATCGGGCCGAGCGCGACCGACCTCGCCCTCGGCCTCGCCGGCGCCTGGGTCGGCGCGCTCACTCAGCAGCCGGACGTGCTGGCGGTCTCCATGGTCGGCCGGGCCGCGCGGATCGCCGAGCTGCGCGCCGGCGCACGGGTGTTCGCGGACCGGGCACCCCGGCTGACCGCGGACACGGCGGCTCGCCCCCGGCCGGCCGAGCACGTCCAGGGCCCGGACGGACCGCCCGGCGGCCGCCGGGCGGGCGACGCGCGCCCTACCGGTGCCGCCCGGGGCGGTCGGCCGGTTCCGCTGCCGGATGGCCCGGTGGAGCTCGCCGGCGCGCGGCTGGCCGCGGCCGGGCTGGCGCTCGGCGGGGCGGGACTGCTCGTCGGCCGGTCACCGCGCCTCGCCGGCGAGCTGATGCTCGCGGCGCTGCCGCGGGCGGCCCGAGCGGGACGGGAGGTGTTCGCGGCGACCGCGGGGCGCCGGCTCGCCGGCCGCGGCATCGTCCCACTCGACGCCGGCTGCCTGCGCCGCCTCGACCGCGTCGACACGGTGGTGGTGCACGCGTCGGTCCTGCTCGGCGAGCGGGCCCGGGTGCTGTCCGCCACCGACGCGGCGACGTGGAATCGGGTGGAGGCCCTGCTCGGCGAGCTCGACCCGCGCCGCGCCTTCGCGCCGGGCGAGACCGTCGTCCTCGCCGGTCGCGAGCGGCTCGTCGCCGCACACGCCACCGGCCGCCGCCGCGCCGCGGACCCGGCCGGCCTGCCGCTGGTGCTACGGCGTGGGCGGACGAGCTCCGAGGCGCTCGTCGGCGCCATGCTCGACGGCCACGCCGAGGCCGTGCTGCGGGCGGCTCGCGGCTGCGGCCGGGTGGTGCTGACCGAGCACGCGAGCCTCGCCGACGTCGCGGCGCTCGCCGACGTGTCGCTCCCCGCCCGGCCGCCCGACTCCGGGACCACGGGCGAGGCCGAGGACGGCCCCTCGGCGGTGCGGCCCCGCCGGCCCGCCGGCAGCCTCGCCGACGAGGTCCGCCGGCTGCAGGCCGGCGGCGCGGGCGTCTGCGTCGTCGCGGACGCCGAGGGCGACGAGGCGCTGCGGGTCGCCGACGTCGGCGTCGGGCTCGCCCGCGCGGGGCACCGCCCGCCGTGGTCGGCGGACCTGCTGTGCGGCCCGCGGCTCGTCGACGTGTGGCGGGTGCTGCGACTGCCGCCCTACGCCGTCGCGACGAGCCGCCGGGCCGCCACCCTGTCGCTGTCCGGCTCGGCGCTCGCCGCGCTGACCACCGTCGTCGACGGTCCGGGGGCCCGGCCGGCCGGGCGGCGCCTCGCGCTCGTGAGCGGGCCGGTGAGCGCGGCGGCCGCGACGGCCATGGCCGCAGGGCTCATCGCGGCGCTGCGGGCCGACCGGGTGTCGCCGCCGCCGCCCGTGCTGCACACCGACTGGCACGCGCTGACCGCCGAGGCGGCGCTGCGCCGGCTGCGCACCGCCGTCGGCGCACCCGACGACGAGGTCGTGGCCGGGCGCGCCGCGGCCGGCGACGCAAGTGCCCCGGGCGGCGGGCGAAGCCGGTCACGACGTGGCCGGTCCGCGGGTAGGGGCGCCGCGCGGATGGCCAGCGGCTGGGTCGCGGCGGCCGGCGCGACGCCGCGCCGGTACGTCGCGGCGGTCGTCGCCGACCTGACCGACCCGCTCGTGCCGGTGCTGCTCGTAGGGGCGGCCGCGAGTGCCGTTCTCGGGTCGACCACCGACGCGTTGCTCGTGTCCGCGGTCTCCCTGGTGAACGCCGCGATGAGCGGCGCCCAGCGGGCCCACGCCGAGGGGGTGCTGGCCCGGCTCATCGACCGGAACCTGCCGATGGCCCGGGTCGTGACCGGCGCCGGCGAGACCACGACCCGGCGCGCGGACACGCTGCGGCCCGGGGACGTCGTCGACCTGGGCGCCCATGACGTCGTGCCGGCGGACGGCCGACTGCTGCGCGCCGACGCGCTGGAGGTGGACGAGGCGACGCTGACCGGCGAGTCCCTGCCGGTCACGAAGAGCGTCGAGCCCACGCCGGCGGCCGAGCTCGGCGATCGGGACTGCATGGTCTACGAGGGCACCACCGTGCTCGCCGGCGCCGGCCGGGCGGTCGTCGTCGCGACCGGCGAGGCGACGCTCGCGGGCCGGGCGGCCGTCGTCGCCCGCTCGCACACCGCCGGGCCCGTCGGGGTGCAGGCCAGGCTCGGCGAGCTGACCCGGCTCGCGCTGCCGGCGACCGGGCTGTCCGGGCTCGCCGTCGCGGCGCTGGGGTCGCTGCGGGGCGCGTCGGCGCGCTCGGCGCTCGGCTCCGGGGTCGCGGTGGCGGTCGCTGCGGTGCCGGAGGGGCTGCCGCTCGTCGCCACGGTCGCGCAGGTCGCCGCCGCCCGCCGGCTGGCGAAGCTCGGGGTGCTGGTGCGGTCCTCGCGGGTGGTGGAGGCGCTCGGGCGGGCCGACGTCGTCTGCTTCGACAAGACCGGCACGCTGACCGAGGGCCGGCTGCTGCTGCGCGCCGCCGCCGTGCCCGACGCGCGCGGCCGGTGGCGGACGGTGCCGGTGCCGGCGCCACCCGAACCGGCCGGGACGGCTACGCGGATGCTGGCGGTGGCGGCCGCGGCCTGCCCGCGGCCGTCGGGCCGGGTACCGCACGCCACCGACCGGGCGGTGCTCGACGCCGCCGCGGGACGCCCGGGGCTCGCCGCGGCGCTGGCGGGGGAGCGGGTGGACGAGAGCCCGTTCGAGACCGCCCGAGGCTACGCGTCGACTCTGCTGCGCACCGCCGACGGACCGGTGCTCGCCGTCAAGGGAGCGCCGGAGGTGCTGCTGGGCCTCGTCGAGCTGGACGCGCCCCGGCTCGCGGCGGCGCGGGCCGCGGCCGGGCGGCTCGCCCGCCAGGGCCTGCGGGTCCTGGCGGTGGCCGAGTCGGCGCCGGGTGCCCGGCCCGCCGCCGCCACCGACCTCGGCTCGCTGCGCCTGCTCGGGTTCGTCGGTATCGCGGACGCGCCGCGCCCGTCGGCCGCGCCGGGCGTGCGGCGGCTGCTGGACGCCGGGCTGCGGGTCGTCGTCGTCACGGGTGACCATCCGGACACCGCCTCGGCGGTCGCCCGCGAGGTCGGCGTCCCGGGCGCGGAGCGGGTGGTCACCGGCGCGCAGCTCGACCGGCTGACCGACGACGGCTACGCTGCCCGGATCGGCGCCGCCGCCGTGTTCGCCCGCGTCTCGCCGGAGCAGAAGGTCCGGCTGGTCACCACCCTGCAGCGGCTCGGCAAGGTCGTCGTTATGACGGGCGACGGCACGAACGACGCCGCCGCGATCAGGGCCGCCGACGTCGGCGTCGCCATCCGCGGCCGGGGCACCGCGGCCGCTACCGGCGCCGCCGACCTGCTGCTCACCGACGCCGAGGTCACCCGCCTCGCCGACGCCGTGCTGGCGGGCCGGCGGATGTGGCGGGCGGTGACCGACGCCGTGTCGGTGCTCGTCGGCGGCAACGCCGGTGAGATCGCGTTCACGCTGCTCGGTACCGCGATCGCCGGGCAGGCGCCGCTGCGGCCTCGCCAGCTGCTGCTGGTCAACCTGCTGACCGACATGGCGCCGGCGATGGCGCTGGCCGTGCGCTCGCAGGAGGACGACGGCCCGGGCGGCGACGGGGGTGCCCGGCCGGTGCCCGTGACCGGCGGCCGCGCGCAGGCGGCCGAGGCGGACGTGGTCGCCGGCCGGTGGCTGTCCGGGCCGCTGCGCCGCATGCTGCTGGTGCGCGGCGCGGCGACGACCGCGGGCGCGACGGCGGCCTGGCTCGTCGGGCGGTACACCGGCACGCCTCGGCGCGCGTCGACGATGGGTCTGCTCGCGCTGGTCACGACCCAGCTCGGCCAGACGCTGATGCTGGCGCGCCGCGACCCGCTGGTCATCGCGACCGCGCTCGCCAGCATGCTGGTGCTGGCCGCGCTGGTGCAGACGCCGCCGCTGTCGGCGCTGTTCGGCTGCCGCCCGGTCGGCCCGTTCGGCTGGTCGGTGGTGCTCGCGTCGGCGACGTTCGCGACGTTCGGCGCCTGGCTCTATGACCGTCGCCGACGTGGCCTGGGTGACCCGGCGGGCGTTCCTGTCCGGTCGGAGGTCCTCGTCCGCTCGGAGGTCCGTGCTCGGTCGGAGGCCCGTGGTCGGTGGGAGGCCCGTGGTCGGTCGGAGGCCCGTGGTCGGTCGGACGTCGCCGCTTCGGCGCGGGCCGCGGGCCGGCCTAGCCCCGGGGGCCGGCCCGGCGTCGCGCCGGACACCGGCCGAGGCCTGCCGTTCCCGTCGCTGACGCTGCCGGCGTTCGTGCGCCCGGTTCCAGCCGGGCTGCGGGTGGGCCCGGGCGCCGCCGGAGCGGCGCGCGGCTCCGGGCGGGCCGGGACGGGCGGGCGGGACCGGTCGCCGAGCGGCCCGCGGCCGGTCAGGCCGTTGGTCAGTGGGTGACGGGTCCGATGTAGGTGGCGGGGTAGGCGTCGTGCCGCTGGTCGACGACGGCGCCGTTCGGCCAGTCGACGCGCACCGGGTCGCGGTCGTCCGGCGGGGTGACGAGCAGGTAGCTCGCGTCGAACGCCGGCATCGCCGCCGCGGTGTCGTCGCCGGTACCCGGGGTGGGCACGGCGTCCGTAGGCGTTGCGCCGGCAGGGTCCGGGAGGCCAGCCGGGGGCGGCGTGCCGTCCGTGACGGGCGGACCGGCCGCGGCGAGGACGCCGTCCGTGGGCGGCGCGCCGTCGCCGGGCGCGGCGAGGTAGGTGAGCACGGCCGCGGCGCTGTCTCCGGCGGGTACCCGCAGCGCGACCGGCAGAACGGTGGTCCGGCGGGCCAGGTCGTAGGTGTCGCCGGCCGCGTTGACGAGCGTCGCTCCCGGGAACCCGTACATCTCGCACGTCCTGGCCGTCACGTTGGTGAACGTGACGATGAGCCCCTGCTGCAGCAGGGCCGAGGTGAGCGCGGTGACGCCGACCGGCGCGCCGAGCTTCACCGTGAGACCCGGGCCCGTGCATCGCGGCAGCTCGTCGGTACCGACGACCGGGTCGGCGGCCACGACGTCTCCGCCGTCGCCATAACCGCCGCTGCCGCCGCTGCCGTCACCGCTGCCGGGCGCGGCCGGTTCGACCGGCGCCCGCCGGGCCTTCGGCGGGGGCGCCACCGGTGTCGTGCCGTAGGCGTCGGCGCCCGTGTCGGCATCCGTGTCGGCGGGAGCCGTGCCGACCGAGGCGGCCAGCGGCGAGGGCTGCGGCCCCGTCGGGGTCGGCGACGGCGCCGTGTCGAAGTCGGCGGACGGGTCGGGCCGCGCGCAGCCGGCCGCCGCGACCAGCGCGACCGCTGCCGCACAGGCACCCATCGCCGTCGTGGCCTTCTTGGCGCCGTTGCGCGTGCGCGTGCTGGGCTGGTCCATCGCTTGCTCCCCGGCGTCCGCGCCCCCGGGCGGGGCGTCTGACCCGGGAGTATTCGACAGTTCATGCTGACAATCCGGTGGGCGCGGCGGCGTGGTCCGGGTGCGTACGCGACCGGCCGGCATCGCCCCGTCTCGGATCGTCCGGGCCGATCCGCCCGCAATCGCGTGGTCGTGTCGCTGGTGCCGATCCGCCGCGATCGCGCCGTCGAGCCGGCGGTCCGGGTCCGGGGCGGCGGTACGGCCGAGCTGGCGCCGACCGGCGGCGCCGGCTGAGGGCCGCGAGCCGGGGGCGCCGGGGCGCTAGCCGAGGATGCGCTCCAGGCCGGCCTCGAACTGGTCGGTGAGGTCGGCATGAAGGTACGGCGCCGCGCCGGCCAGCTCGGGATAGCGGGAGCGCGGCGGGTTGACGGTCGGCATCGGCGCGCCGACGCGGTCCGTCGCGAGGTTCTCCGCCAGGTGCCGCGCCTCGACGAGCGCGTGGCCGACGACGAAGAACAACAGCGTCTGCCAGGTCGCGGCGGCGTCCGCGTCGGTGTGGCCGGTCGCGCGCAGGGCGCCGAAGGCGTGCTCCATCCGGTCCCACCATGCCCCGGTGCCCGGCGGCTGGCGCAGCACCGACGGGCCGAGCGTCGGGTAGCGCAGCAGCTGCCCGCGCAGCTGGCGCAGGTTCGCCCGCAGGTCCTCGGCCGGGTCGCCGGTCGCCGGCAGCGGCTCATCGCCGCGGATCATCAGGTCGGCGAGCGCGTCGAGCAGCTCGTTCTTGTTCTGGAAGTGGCGGTAGATGGCCGTCGGATCGACGCCGAGCCGGGCGCCGAGGGCGCGCATCGACAGCGCGTTCACCCCGCCGATGTCGACGATCTCCCGGGCGCTGTCCAGCAGCACCTGCCGCGACAGCGTCCCGCGCGGTGTCCGCCGGTTGGCCGCGCTGACCGTCACCCGGCCGCTCGGCTCGGCCGCGTCGGGCGTCTGCTCGGCTGCGTCGTCCGGCTCGTCCCGTGCGAGGTCGTCGTCCTGCGGCACCGTCGTTCTCCTCATCACCCTGCCGCCGGCTCGTCCCGCCCGGCTGCGGCGTCCGACATCGGCATCCCGCGATCGGCGCTGCGCGATCGCGACCCTCGCCGCGCACTGTAGACAACGCCGTTGACGGCGTCTCGCCGACGCGCCCCACGGTCCGCACATCCCGCGCAGATCCCACAGACCAGGCGGGTCCGACCAGGTCGGCGGCCCGATGGCGCGCCCGCGACGGCTTCCCCGCGGCACGGTTCGGCCGATCGACGTACATCCCGGCGACCGAGGAGGAAGCTGGAGGGTGCAGGGTGTCGAGGAGGAATGGATCCGCGTCGTCACCGTTGAAGCAGACAGGGCCGAAGACACAACTGTTGCCGGGCCGGGGAGGGACTGGCGGCGGGCGCGAACGGCGCGGGCCGGGCGGCAGCAGATCGTGGTCGGCGGCGCGGGAGGCTCAGGCCTGCCGCCCGCTCCGTGACGACGACGTCCCACGTCGCCTTGCCGCCGATTGTCCCTCGGCCCCGCGGACGGTGCGGTCGGCGGCCCGGCGTGATGGTCGTGCGGGCAAGGCAGGACTATGCCGGCAGGCACCACCCGCGGACCCACCCGCGACGCGACAATGCGGTGACGGCCGAGGCCGTCGCCCTGGCAGGACCCTGGCCGAAGGAGGTGCCACCGTGGCGCACTGTCTGTTTCCGAGAACGACGGTGCCGTCGGCGGGCGCCCTGGGACGGGGTCGACACACCAGTGGGGAGGTCTCGACCCATGCTCGACCCGAGTGAGCTCTACGAGGTCCACGGCGACCTGCCCGACCTGGGGCGGCCGGTGATGCTCGAGGCGATGACCGGGGTCGTCGACTCCGGCAACGCGATCCGGCTCGCGAGCGAGCACCTGTTGACGACGCTGGAGCACGAGGTCGTGGCGACGTTCGACATCGACCTGCTGCTGGACTACCGCTCCCGGCGCCCGGCCATGACGTTCGTCGAGGACCACTGGGAGCACTACGAGGATCCCGTGCTGGCCCTCTACGTCCTGCGCGACCGCGCCGACACGCCGTTCCTGCTGCTCGCAGGCCCCGAGCCGGACCTTGTGTGGAAGCGGTTCTCCTCCGCGATCCGCGAGCTGACGAGGCGGCTGAACCTGCGCCTCGCCGTCGGCCTGAACGCCATTCCGATGGCCGTCCCGCACACCCGCCCGACCGGGCTGATCGCGCACGGCACCCGCAAGGAGCTGATCGCCGGCTACGAGCCGTGGGTGCGCCAGGTCCAGGTTCCGGGCAGTGCGGGCCATCTCCTGGAATACGAGTTCGGCCGGGAGGGCCGCGACGCGATGGGCCTGGCGGCGCTCGTGCCGCACTACCTCAACCAGACCGACTTCCCGCAGGCGACCGAGGTGCTGCTGACGTCGGTCTCCAAGGCCACCGGGCTGATGCTGCCGCTCGACGGGCTGCGCTCGGCGGCCGAGTCGGTCCGCGGCGAGGTCGACCAGGAGCTCGCCAAGGGCGGCGAGATGGCGTCGCTGGTCAGCGCGCTGGAAGAGCAGTACGACGCCTACAAGCGCGGCAAGGACGGGGACAGCCTGCCGACGGTCAACGCCGAGGACCTGCCGTCCGCGGACGAGCTCGGCGCCGAGCTGGAGCGCTTCCTCGCGGAGCAGTCGGAGACCGACGGTCCCACGTCGCCCGGCCAGGGCTGACGCGGCGCACGCCGGTTCGCGGCACGCCGGTTCGCCGGTTCGCGGCTGACCCGCCGCGGGCCGGCGCCGACGCGGCTCCGGGCTGGTCGCGCAGGTTCTCGATGACCGCGGCTGCATGCCGACGCGCCCCGGCGGCGTTCGGCCGGGCGTCAGTCGGTCCAGCCGGCGAGGTCCAGGCCGCGGGCGTGCTCGAGGCGGAAGGCGAACTCGATTCTGGCCTGGGCGGTGGGCTTCAGCTCGACGGTCCAGGTGAGCTGGCCGAGGTCGGTGCGCTCGTCGGCGGTGGGGGAGCTGTGCAGGTCCTTGACAGTGATCCCCTCGTGCCTTGAGACCGGGACCTGGTCGCGGACCGTCACCCGCGCCGGCCGGGGCGTGTGGTTCGTCAGGGTGATCACGTAGCCGACGTCGGTCCGCCGCTGGTTCCCGACGACCTTGCGGCTGGTGGCGCGGCTGACCAGCTCGCGCTCGACCAGCAGGCGGTCGTCGACGCCGAGCTGCAGCTCCACCTCGGCGCCGGGCGGGACCAGCTCGACGGTGCTGGCGCCGACGAAGTCCGCGTCGTGGAAGATCGCGACCGGGCCGGGTAGCAGCGTGTGCGCCGACGTGTTCGTAACGGTGACCCGCAGGTACGCCTCGGCGGCCAGCTTCGGCACGGTCAGGTAGTCGAGCTCGGCCGCCAGCTCCAGGATCGCCAGCGTCGTGCGGTGTGGGCGCCCGTCGGCCGGCACCGCCACCGGCCGGGCCGGCCGGTACGTCGCCGCGGTGCCCGACGTGTCGACGGTGGCCACGGCGTGCTCCACCGGCGGGGGAGGCGGGGGAGGCGGCGGCAGCGACGAGCCAGGGGCCATCGGGGACGCGGCGACGGGCAGGGCGGCGTCGAACACGGCCCCGCCGCCGACCACGCGGCTGCGCGATGCCATGGCGTACGGCATCACCGGTCGGGCGACGTCGACGTACCAGGGGCTCAGCTCGGGCAGGCCGCTGGCGTGGCCCGGCCGGGCGGTCGAGAGCCGCAGGTCGCCGGCGGGCCAGTCCTCGCCGCTGTGCTGCTGGACCATGCCGAACCAGGTGAGCGTCACGACGCCGTCGACGAGCCGGGCGTCGTACCGCGGCGACCACGAGGCGCTGCCGACCAGGTAGGAGACCTCCAGGTCGACGTCGCCCCCGCCGCCGCCCGTCCGCTCCAGCGTCACGACGACCTGCCGGGTGTCCGGCAGGCGCAGGCCGCGGCGGGTCTCCAGCACCCGCCGGGCCGCGTCGAGCTGCTTCTGGATGTCCTCCTGCTCGTCGGCGAGCGCGCGCAGCCGAGCCTGGACGCCGGCGAGCTGCGTGGCGAGCGCGCCGCCGACCTGCGCGAGCTGGCGCTCCTCATCGCTCGGTGCCGTCCCGCCCCCGGGAGCCTCGGAGCCGCCGGGAGCTGCGGTTTCGCCGGGACCCGCCGGGCCGCGCTCGGCGGGGCCCGCGCTCCACGATGGCGCGCCCCAGCCGCGGGCGAGGGCGGCGGCACCGTTGCGGGCCGCCACGTCGAGGAAGCGGCGCCGAGCCTGCTCGGCCTCCTGATCGTCGGCGAGCTCGCGGACCCGCCGGCGCAGCCGTTCGACCTCGTCCGACAGCTCGGCCAGCCGCGGGTCGGCGGTGACCGCGCGGGACTCGACGGCCACGTCCACACCGAGCACCCGGACCGCGCCGCGCCCGGAGACCCGCACCGAGTCGGTGTCCAGCTCCAGCGGCAGCCCGCGCAGCGTGACCGTGACCTCGGGCGCGGGGCCCGGGCCGCCGCCCGCGTCCTCGCCGCCGCCCGCGTCCTCGCCGCCGCCCGCCTCGTCGGCGTCCTCGACGGGCGGCAGCGTGACGGTGCCGCGGCGGGTGACTCGGGCCTGCCTCGGGTAGACGACGACCGCGGCGATCGGGGCATCCAGCGACAGCGCCGTCCCGGCCGGGGGTGCCGGCGGATTCCACGGCGCGTTCCATGCCGTCGGCACCGGCGTCGTCGCGTCTGGAGCAGCCATGCTGATCACCCTAGCGGCGCCCTGCGACAAACCGGCACGAGCCGTCACGCGGGCGTTAGCTCGTGCCGGGCGAAGAAGTCCCAGATGGCGGCGGTGGCGTCCAGGCCGGTCGCCGGCGCGTCGGCGGCCGGCCGGCCCTTGCGGCCGCCCGGCCAGGCATGGCCGCCGCCGCCGATGCTGTCGAGGACGACCTCGGAGCCATCGGCGCACGGGCCGTAGGTGGCCTGGATGACGGTTCCGTCGCGGCGCTGCGCGGGGATGGCCGGGCAGCCGTCGTGGCTCACCCAGAAGCCGACCGAGTCCGCGACCGACCGGTCGGCCCGGCCGCGCTCGGAGGGAAAGCGGTTCTCCTGCGCCGTGCCGACGCCGCCGTCATAGGGGACGTTCTGGTCGGCGGTGCCGTGGATCGCCAGGACCGGCACGGGTCGGCTCGGCGCGCAGCCGTCGTCGTCGAGGGCGCCGGAGACGGGGGCGATCGCCGCGATCCGGTCGGCCAGGGCGCAGCCGACGCGGTACGTCATCATCGCCCCGTTCGAGAAACCGGTGACATAGACCCGGTCGACGTCGAGCGGATAGTGCGCCGCGATGTCGTCGAGCATGGCCGCGACGAAGCCGACGTCGTCGACGTCGTTCTGGCTGGCCTGCCCGCAGCACCAGCCGGCGTTCCAGGTCAGCAGCCTGTCCGCGCGCCGTCCCGTGCCGTTCGGGGCCGCGACCAGGAAGCCCTTCTCGTCGGCGAGGTCGAAGAACCCCGTCTGCCGCTCGATCGCGCCGGCGTTGCCGCCGCCGCCGTGCAGCTCGACGACGAGGGGCCGCGGCGACGTCCCGGTGCCCGGTGGGACGTGGATCTCATACGAACGCTTCGTGCCGGCGACCGTCAGCGTGTGACTGACCGTTCCGGCGGACGGCGCGGTCCCGGACGCCGGCGGGGCGGCGACCGGCGCTGGCCGGTCGCGCGGGCCGCAGGCGGTCAGGGCCATCGTTCCCACCAGCGCCACGCCGGCCAGCGTGAGCGCCGTGAGCGCGCGGTGCGGTCTGGCTGGTCGCATCGGTCCGTCGCCTCCGGTCGCGCGGTCGTCTCGTCGGCCTGACGATCGCACCGGACGGCACGCGCACCGTTAGTGGCACGTAAGACGAACGTCAGCGACGCTCCCCGGGGGTGCCGGGGTGCCGGGGTGCCGGGGTGCCGGGGTGCCGGGGTGCCGGGGTGCCGGGGGTGCCGGGGGTGCTGGGGTGTCCGGCGACGGACAGGGTGGCCGGGACGGCGCCGGGAGGCGAGGATGTTGTGCGGGCAACGAGTGTGCGCGGATGGTGAGGTCAGGCCCGGCCGGGCGGTCGCCGTCCCGAGACGAGCATCGGAGTGACCATGAACAGCGACCCGATGACCACCGACCGGACGACCACCGACCCTTCGACGGCGGCGGCCGACCCTGCCCCGCGTGACCTCCCCGCCCTGGCGGCGGCCCGGGTGCACCTGCGCGCGAGGTACCTCGTACCCGCCGAGCGGCGGCCGGCGTCATCGGCCCGCGGCGTGCACCACACGGCGCTGATCAGCCGGGACGTCGAGACGACGATCCGCTTCTACCAGGATCTGCTCGAGTTCCCGCTGACCGAGCTGATCGAGAACCGTGACTACCCCGGCTCGTCGCACTTCTTCTTCGACGTCGGCAACAGCAACCTGCTCGCCTTCTTCGACTTCCCCGGACTCGACCTGGGTCCCTACGCCGAGGTCGTCGGTGGTCTGCACCACGTCGCGATCTCGGTGGCGGCGGACCGCTGGGAGCGGCTCGTCGGCAAGCTGACCGAGGCGGGCGTCGAGCACGTCATCCACTCGAGGGTCTCGGTCTACTTCCGCGACCCGGACGGCGTCCGGCTGGAGCTGATCGCCAACCCGCTCGGCGAGATGTACGGCACCAAGGTCCTCTGAGCCGGCCGGCGGGTCGCGCGCGGGGGCGCCGTCGCCGAGGCTGGTTGGGAGGCGGCCGGGTGGGGAGGCGAGAGTGGTGACCGTGGTGGAGACGGTGCCCGGCGAGGTCGTCACGTTCCTCGAGATGACAAACCCGGACCAGCTGCGACCCGGGCGGGTCGTGCCAGGGCTTGTGCTGGACGGCACGGACGACGAGGCGCTGATGCGGGCGACGACGACGCGGGTCGGCGCGCCCTATCGGTGGCCGAGCGCGACCTGGTCGGACGCGGCGTGGGCCGGCTGGTTCGCCGACACCCGCCGCCAGAGCTTCGTGCTGCGCGCCGACGGCGAGGTCGCCGGGGTGCTGGAGACGACCGCGCACGTGCCCTGGGAGGTGGAGATCGCCTCGTTCGGCCTGCTGCCCGAGCGCGTCGGCACCGGCCTCGGCGGGCACGCACTCACGCTCGCCGTCCAGCATGCCTGGCGGCTCGACCACCCATCGCTGACCGAGGTCAGGAGGGTGTGGCTGCACACGTCCACCCTCGACCACCCGCATGCCCTCACCAACTATCGGGCCCGCGGCTTCCGCCCCTTTCGGACGCGCACCCGCGGCCACGTCGTCCGCACCGGCTGACCGCGTGCCCGTGCCGGCCACGTCGCGTCCATGATCGTCGTTTGTGTCCCGGGCGGTCGTAAATTCGCCCCGCGGATACGACCACGCGGGAGCACAAACGGCGACCCAGGCCCGGCGCCGGCGCCGGGCCTGGGTCAGCCGGTGGCGCGGACTGGGCCGGAGACGGCCTCCGTCACGACCCGGCTTGCCTGGGCGGGGCCGAACGTCGGCGGCTTCGGGGCGGTCTCGGGGGTGCCGATCCGGACGACCACCGTGTCCGAGCCCGGGTCGACCTGGACGATCTGGTTGCCCAGGCCGATCGCCCAGAACATGTCGTCGGGTGCGCCGGACACCAGCCGGCCGCGGGTCGCCGTCTGGTTGCCGACCTGGGAGAGGTCCGTCGCGACCAGCGGGTTGCCGACGAGGCCCTCGTGGTTGAGCCACCACAGGTAGCCGTAGGCGGCGTTCAGATCCGTCGACGACGTTCCGGTCGCCGAGCGCAGCCAGTCCGCCGAGACGACCTGCTTCCCGTGCCAGCTGCCGTGGTCGAGGGCGAGCTCGCCGAAGCGAGCCAGGTCGCGGCAGGTCGTGTGCAGCCCGCTGTAGGTGATCGCGTTGCCGGACCTGTCGGGTGTCATCGACGTATGCGTCATGCCGAGCGGGCCGAACAGGCGCTCCTGCGCGAACGCCACCGGGTCCTTGCCGGTCGCGCCGTCGAGTACCTGGCTCAGTGTCTGGACCGCCGAGTTGTTGTACGCCCACACCCGGCCCGGCGGGTTCGCCTGGTCCAGGCCGACCGCGAACCCGGTCTGGTCGTCGGCTCGGATGAGCTGGCGGTAGTCGATGCCGACGCTCCAACGCCGGCCGGAATCCATGCTGAGCAGGTCCCGGACGGTGACGACCTGCGACGGGGTGCCGCGCCAGGACGGGATCCAGGTCGAGGCGCTGTCGGTGACCTTCAGGTCGCCGTCGTCCTGGGCGATCCCGACGAGCGTGCTGGTCACGGACTTCGTCACCGAGAAGACGTCCTGGGCGGTGTCCTTGTCGGTGCCGCGGAAGTACCACTCGCCGGCGATCTTCCCGGCGCGCACGACGAGTAGGCAGCTCGACTTGCCGTCCTGCGCGGTCTTCGCGATCGCGTCGAGCCTGGCCGCGTCGAGGCCGACCGACGCCGGGGAGACGGTCTCCCACTCGGCGCCCGGCTGGTGCGGTGCCGCGGCCTGCCCGGACGCGGCGGCGGTGGCGGGGATGGCCGCGGCGGCCGGCGCGCCGGAAGATCCGCCGCAGGCTGCAAGGCCGGCCAGCGCGGCGGCCGCGAGCGCCGCGGCCGCCGTCGGTGTGCTCCGGCGGGTGGGGCCGGGTCGGGACGGGACGGGGGAACAACGACGGCGTGGCTGCTGACGGCGCATCGGCGACCTCACGGAGCATGGACGAGGCGGACGGCTGGACGTCCCCCGCGGATCGACGTCCGGGCGGGAGCCCTGCCCGGAACACCATGATCTACGAGAGATGTCCGAGATCGTCGCAGCTGGATGTCAGCATCCGGTAAGGCCTCGGCGCACCCGACGTAAGGCGGATCAGGCTCGAAGGCCCGCCTCGTGGGTCGTCGTCGGTTACGAGGCGTCGGGGTGCGCGCGGCGATAGGCGGCGGACCGGGTCGCGGCGGACGAGCCGTTCGACGACGGCGCCGTGGCGGTCTCGTCGAGGCGGTCGTGCAACCGCTCGCGGACCTCGTCCGGGGTGTACGACCGCCGGGCACGCTCCGAGCGGGCCACCATCGCTCCCGTGGCCGCCACCCCCACGAACCCGGCCAGACCGAGCACTTTCCACCAACGCATACCTCAGGCTAGAGCCCGCGCCGCCGGTCGGCCGGGCCAATCCGCCGAAAGTGCCCACTGTTTTCGCCGGCTGGCGACGCACGTGCGCCGCGGAACCGGGAAACATGCGTCCGCGGCATGACCGGCCGGTTCGGACGGGTCCGAGGGCGGTCGACCCGTCCTAGGCTGGGAGCATGTGCGCGATGCCGGTCAACCTGGACGCCGCCGTCGAAGCGAGCCGCACCGGCGATCTGTGGCTCTTCCGTGGCCGCACCCCCGCCGACCGCGCCATCCAGACGCTGACGAACAGTCCGGTGAACCACGTCGGCATGGCGGTCGTCATCGACGACCTGCCGCCGTTGATCTGGCACGCCGAGCTCGGACGATCGCTGACCGACCAGTGGACCGGCGGCCGGCACCGCGGCGTCCAGCTGCACGACCTGCGCGACGCCGTCCAGGTCTGGGGCCAGCGTTACGGCCAGCGCGCATGGCTGCGCCAGCTGGAGCCCGAGGTGACCCGCGAGGCCGAGGACGCCGCGTTGCGCATCGTCGCCCGGCTCGACGGCACCCCGTTCCCGTCCACCGCGCAGCTCGCTGGCCGCTGGCTGCGCGGCCGGCTGCCGACCCCCGTACGCCGTGGCGGCGCCCGGCCGGCGGCGTCCGACCCGGCGGTCGCCGACCCGACCGCGGCGCCCTGGTTTGCCGCGTTCCCCTGGCACAGTGGTGCGGAAAGATCTAGCGGTTCTGAACGCCCCAGTGGTTCGGAGCGGCCCAGCGGCTCCGGTGAATCCAGCGGTTCGGGCAAATCCAGCGGTTCGGGCAGGTCCAGCGGTTCGGACCGGGCGACCGGTTCGGGCCGACCCGAGCCCGGTGGGCCGGGTGACGCCGCCGGACGCGCGGGTTCGTCTCCGGCCGGCGCCGGCCGATCGTCGGACGCGGCGAGTGCGGCGGGGCCGCTGTCCGACGGCGGCGGCGCGGACCTGCTCGACGCGGTCGGCGCCCGACCTGGCCGCTGGTCGCGGCTGCGCGCCCGCGGGAGCCGCCGCGGCGGCGCCCGAACGGCGGGCCCCGGCGCGGCCCGACTGGCCCTGCAGTCCGGCGAGCCCGACCCGGCCGACGATCCGCAGCTCACCGACGAGGGCCCGTCCGCCCTGGAGACCGCGTACTGCGCCGAGGTCGTCGCGATCACCTATCAGGCGATGGGGCTGCTCGCCGCCGGCCGCCGGCCGAACTGGTACGACCCGGGCCGGTTCTGGAGCGGCGACGACCTGCCGCTCGCCCTCGGCTTCACCCTCGGCGCCGAGATCGCCGTCGCCATCCCCGGCTGACCCCGGGACCGAGCCCCGGCCTACCCCGGGATCATGGCCGTGGCTCGTGGCTCGTGGCTCGTGGCTCCTGACTCGGGTCCTGGCCCGGGGCCGTGGCCACGCGCCGGCGGGCGTGGTTGGGTGACGTCATGGACGAGAAGGGCATTCTGACGCAGATCAACGCACTGGTCGCCGAGGAGCACGACCTGCGCGCCCGGCGGGCGAACGGCCAGGTCGACCCGGAGGCCGAGCTGGCGCGGCTGCGCCACGTCGAGGCGTCGCTCGACCAGTGCTGGGACCTGCTGCGCCGCCGGGCCGCGCTGCGCGAGTCCGGCGGCGACCCCGACGACGCGAAGGCCGCCCCCGTCGCCCAGGTCGAGGGCTACATCCAGTAGCGCCCGACCCGCGCGCGGCCAAGATCCACGGGAAGCGCTAGCGCTGCGGCGCAGGGCCGCCCGGCCGCGTCCTCGTCAGCTCCCGGTCGGATCGCGGCGGGCCGTCGAGCGCACCGCGTGCCCTGTCGTCGAGCGCTGCCCCCGCCGTCTCCGCCGCCACGTCGGCGAGCGGGAGGCGGATCGTGAACGCGGCCCCGCCCTCGGGCGCGGCCGTGGCGGCGGCGCGGCCGCCGAGCCGGGACGCCAGCCGGGCGACGAGCGCCAGCCCGAGGCCCGTCGAGACCGGCCGCACCCCCCGGTAGCGCTCGTAGAGCGCCGAGCGCTCGAACGCGACGGCCAGGTCGTCGTCGGTCAGCCCGGGGTCGCCGTCGCGCACCTCCAGCACCGCGACCGGCGGTGCGCCGCCGCCGACCTCCGCCCGGGCCGCGAGCACGATCGGCGCCCCCGCCGGAACGAGCCGCAGCGCGTTCTCGGCGAGCCCGTCGAGGATCTGCCGCAGCCGGACCGGGTCGGTGACCGCGACGACCGGCCCGGCCGGCACCTCCACCCGCAGCTCGACGCCCACGGCCGCGCCGCGCCGCCGCCACACCTCGGCCGCGTCGGCGACGAGCCGGGCCAGGTCGACCGGCGCGGCGTCGACCCGGAAGTCGTCGGCGTCGAGCCGGGCCAGGTCGAGCAGGTCCTGGACGAGCCGGTCCAGCCGCAGCGCCTCGTCGAGGATCACCCGGCCGGCCTGCTCGGTCTGCCCGGGCGGGGTGACCCCGTCGGCGAGCGCCTCGGCGAAGCCGCGGATGGCGGTCAGCGGCGTGCGCAGCTCATGCGAGACGGACAGCAGGAACTCTCGCTGCCGCGCCTCGCTGGCCGTCAGTGCCGTCGCCAGCCCGCCAAGCGCGTCCGCCACATCCGCGATCTCGGCCGGGCCGCTGGCGGCGACCGCGCGCGCCGGGTCGACGTCGCGCCGGCCGCGGGCCAGCTCGTCGGCGGCGACGGCCAGCGCCCGCAGCGGCCGGGCCAGCCGGCGCGCCAGCAGCAGGCCCACCGCCGTCGCGACGGCGAGCGCGACGGCGAGCGCGACCACCAGCCGACGCGCCAGCGTCGAAGTCAGCTCCCGCGCCTGCGACGCGGGCTGGGCGAGCAGGACGGTCGTGCCGTCGGGCAGCGGCCGGGTCGCGACGAGCACCCGACGACCGGCCGTCGTGCGCAGGGACGCGGTTCGGTGCGAGCCGGCGAGCTGGCGCAGCGTCGCCGGCGGCAGCGCCAGCGCCCATCGGTCGGCTGGGAGGCCCATCGTGGCGCGGACGCCGCCGCGCGGACCGACGATGATCAGGCCGACCTGCTGTGACCCGATCGCCCGGGTGACGCTCGCGCGCAGCTCCGTGGTCGCGTCCGGCTGCTGGTAGAGCGCGACGACGAGGTCCGCCTGCCGGCCCAGCACCCGCCGGGCCTGCGCCTCGCCGACGTCACCGAGCTGCCCGAGGAACACCGCCCCGGTGATGATCACTGCGAGCAGCGCCACCAGCGTCGTGGCGAGCGCCGTGCGCCGCCCAAGCCCGCCGCGCCGCCCGCGTCGGTCCTCCCGGCCCTCGCCGGGCCACGGCAGCCCGGCTCGCCGCCGGCCACCTGCCCACCGGGCGCCGGTCGCCGGTGGGCTAGCCATCGGCGGTGTAGCCGACGCCACGGACGGTGCGGATCGGCGAGCCGGCGCCGAGCTTGCCGCGTACCTGGGCGATGTGCACGTCGACGGTCCTGGTTCCGGCCGCCGCGTGGTAGCCCCAGACCTGGGACAGCAGCCGCTCCCGGGTGAAGACCAGGCCGGGGCGGGCGAGCAGCGCGGCCAGCAGGTCGAACTCAGTTGCGGTCAGCGTGACGGGCGCACCCTCGGCCCGCACCAGCCGCCGGTCCAGGTCGACCTCGACGGCGCCCGCCCGCAGCACCCGGCTCGCGGGCCGGTCGCCCGGCGGCCCGGCCCGGCGCAACACGGCTCGCAGCCGGGCCACCAGCTCACGCGGGGAGAACGGCTTGACCAGGTAGTCGTCGGCGCCCAGCTCCAGGCCGAGGATGCGGTCGACCTCGTCGTCGCGGGCGGTGACGAACAGCACCGGCGTCCAGTCGTCGTCGGCCCGCAGCGCCCGGGCGACGTCGCGCCCGTCCAGGCCCGGCAGCCGGATGTCCAGGACGATCGCGACGGGGGCGAGTGTCCGGGCCGCCGCGAGCCCGGCCGCGCCGTCGTGCCGGACCTCGACGCCGAACCCCTCCCGGCTCAGATAGAGCCGGATCAGCTCGCAGATGTGCGGCTCGTCCTCCACCACCAGCACGAGTCCCGCCGATCGTCGCGCCGCCGAGGCTTCCGTCGAGGCGGTCGTCGTGCCGGCGGCCGGCGGCACGACGCTGGTCGTCGCCGGTACGTGCGCCGCCGGGACGGCCGCAGCCGGCGGTGTCGGGAGGGTGCCCACCTGCCCAGTCTGCGGCGCGCCGGTCGGCGCGTGGACCCCGGTTGGGCGGCCCGCCGTCGGTCTTACCGTCCTCGAACATGGCGGCCACCGCGCGCTGACGGTCCGCTGGGACGGTCCGTGCATGGCCACCGCGCGTTCCGACATCGCGTTCCTCCACCGCAGAGCCGGCTTCGGGGCGACCCCCGCCCAGCTCGACGCCGCGGTGGCCGGCGGGTACGACGCGGCCGTCGACGCGATGCTCGGCGCCGGAGCCCACCGCGGCGGACCGGACGCCGAGCCGCCCCCGACGTTCCCGCCGCTGCCCCGGCTGGCCGGCGCCGACGCCGAGACCCGTGCGACCTACGTGAGGACCGCCCGGGCGCAGGCGACCGCGCTGACCGGCTGGTGGGTGCGGCGGATGGCCGCCACCGCCGACCCGTTCACGGAGAAGCTCACCTTCTTCTGGCACGGCCACTTCGCGACGTCGATCACGAAGGTCAAGGCCGCGTCGATGATGCTCGCGCAGAACGAGATCTTCCGCCGTTCCGGCACCGGCCCGTTCGACGCGCTCACCCTTACCGTCGCCCACGACCCGGCGATGCTCGTGTGGCTCGACGCCGGCCAGAACCGCAAGGAGCACCCGAACGAGAACTTCTCCCGCGAGCTGATGGAGCTGTTCACCCTCGGCATCGGGACCTACTCGGAGCAGGACGTGCGGGAGGCGGCCAGGGCGTTCACCGGCTGGCGGGTCGACCAGAGCCGCACCGGCTTCCAGCTGGCAGCCCGGCAGCACGACGATGGGACGAAGACCGTCCTCGGCCGGACCGGGAACCTCAGCGGCGAGGACGTCATCGCGCTGGTCACCCATCAGCCGGCGTCGGCCCGGTGGGTCTGCGCCCGGCTGTTCAGTCGGTACGCGGCGCCCGTCACCCCGGACGCCAACCCCGCCGCCGACGCGATGCTGACCGCCTACGGCGCGGGGCTCGACGTCGGCGCGGCGGTGCGGGCGATGCTGCGCTCGCCCGCATTCCGCGCGTCCCGGGGCAAGCTCGTCGCCCAGCCCGTCGAGTACGTCGTGCTGGTGCTGCGCGCGCTCGGCCTGCGGGTCACGCCCAGCGCCGGCGAGGGCTCCGGTGGTGGCGCAGCGGCCGGCGGCGGGGCGCTGCCGGAACGCGCCGTGCTCGCTACCCTCGCCGGCCTGGGCCAGGTGCCGTTCCAGCCGCCGAGCGTCGGCGGCTGGCCGGCGAACGCGGCCTGGCTCACGACCGCCGCCACCCAGGTCCGGACGAAGTTCGCCGCCGCGGCCGCCGCCGCGGCGGACCTGTCCGCGATCGCCGACGAGCCCGTCGCCGGCCGGCCGGACGCCGTCGCCCATCTGCTCGGCCTCGACGGCTGGACCCCGCGTACCCGCGCGGCGATGGCCGCCGCCGGCGGCAACCCGGCCCGCCTCGTCACCCTGGCCCTCGTCTCACCCGAGTACCTGACCGTCTAGCGGCGGCCGCCGCATGATCGCCGTGTGTGCCCCCGGCTGGTCGTGAACGGGCGCCGATGGCGACCACCCAGGGGCACAACCCGCGATCATGCGGCGCGCGACGGCGGCGGACTCGCCAGGGGCGTGGGAGACGCCGGCCGCGCGGCCAGAGCAGAAGGAGAACGCCATGCCGTTCGACCGGCGCCGATTTCTGATCGCGTCCGGGGTCACCGGCGGGCTCGCCGCGGCCACCGCCGCCGGGATCGTGTCCTATCGGGAGCTGCACGACGGCGCCACCAGGGAGCCGCTGACCGGCGGCGGCGTCCTCGTCGTCGTCACCCTCTACGGCGGCAACGACGGCCTCAACATGGTCATCCCCGTCGACGACCCCGCCTACGCGAAGGCCCGCGGCGAGCTGGCGTACGCCGCCGACAACGCGCTGCCGCTCGGCGACGGCTTCGCGCTGCATCCGGCGATGACCGGCGTGCGGAAGCTCTGGGACAACCACCGGCTCGCGATCGTCCGCGGCGTCGGCTATCCGAAGCCCGACCACAGCCATTTCCGCTCGATGGCGATCTGGCAGACCGCCTCGCCGGAGACGTCGTCGACGACCGGCTGGCTCGGCCGGTGGCTCGACGCGCAGGCGAAGTCCGGCGGCGCGAGGTCCGGCACCGCGACGGGCGGTGCGACAGCCGGTGCCGCGACGGCCGGCGACCCGGCCGCGCTGCGGGCCGTGTCCGTCGGGCCGACGCTCGCCCCGCTGGTCGTCGGCGCGACGACCGCCGCCGCGGCCGTGCCGACCGGGCCGTTCACCGCCCCCGGCGGCGCGATCGGCCAGGAGCTGCGCCAGCTCTACCGCCCCGACCCGACGGACGGCCCGCTCGCCGCCCGGGTGGCGTCGTCCGGCGCTGACCTGTTCATCGTCGCCGGCACCCTCGGTCCGGTCGTCGCCGACCAGTCCGACCAGAGCCAGGGCCCGGCGGGCCAGCTCGACGCCGGTGGTGAGGACGCCACCCCGACCCCGGGTGCCGCTACGGCCCCGGGCGCCGCGACCTCGGGCGCCGCGACCTCGGGCGCCCCGACCGCGGCCGGGGCGCCGTCGGCCGCACCCTCGGCCGTGCCGTCGGCCGCGAAGGCGGGCGAGCTCGGGGCGCAACTCGACGTCGTCGCCGCCTGCGTCCGCGCCGGCGTGCCGACCAGGGTCTACTCGGTCAACCTCGGCGGCTTCGACACCCACACCCAGGAGAAGGCGACCCAGGAGCGGCTGCTCGCCGAGCTGGACGCGGCGCTGACCCGCTTCCAGGCCGCCGTCGCCGCCGACCCGCACGGCACCGCGGTGACGACGCTCGTCTACTCGGAGTTCGGCCGCCGGGTCGCCGCCAACGCGAACGGCGGCACCGACCACGGCACGGCCGCCCCCGTCCTCGTGCTCGGCTCCCGGGTCCGCGGCGGCTTCCACGGCGACGCACCGAGCCTGACCAGCCTCGACGACGGCGACCTGAAGGTCACCACCGACTTCCGCTCGGTCTACGCGACGCTGCTGGAGCGGGTCCTCGGCACCGACGCCGGCGTCGTCCTCGGCTCCCAGGAGAACTTCCCCCGCCTCGCCTTCCTTTGACCGGCAGTCGCCCGCGCCGTCGCCGTGCGCGCTGTCGGGCGGGGGACATCGTCGCCCCGACCCGTGGTGCGTGCTCGCCGTAGGGTGGTTCCCGGGTAAGCCGACGGTCAGGGCCGGGCGTGCCGGACGGCCCGAGGGACGTCGCGGGCTGCCGGCGGACGCGGCGCCGGCCGGGTGATCACGGCTGGGCGCGTGGACGGGTCACCCAGGCGGTGTCGCTGGTCTCGGAGGGATGCGCGGTGACGGAGTTCGGCCAGGTGCTGACGGAGACCGGCAAGTCGGGCGCATCGTCCGCTCCCGGCGGCGCGGACCCGCTCGACAACGTGTTGTGGTCGGCGCTGTCGGGGCGGCAGGCCGGGTTCGGGGAGCGGGTCGGTCGGGCGGCCCGGTTCCAGACGGACGTGGCGCCGTTCGCCGCGATGGCGGGTGGCCCGGGCGCGTGGGCGTGGGACGACCTGGCCGCCGTCGTCGGGCCTGGCGGCGCGGCGGTGCTGTTCTTCGTCGAGGAGGAGCCGCCGGCCGGCTGGCGGTCGCTCGACCAGCTGGGCCTGGTGCAGATGGTCGCGACCGACGCGTTCACCGGCGCTCCCGAGCCCGAGGCGCGGCAGCTCGGCCCGGACGACGTGCCCGCGATGCTCGACCTGGTCGGCCGGACCAAGCCCGGCCCGTATCTCCCGCGGACCATCGAGCTCGGCAGCTACCTCGGCGTCTTCGACGGCGGCGCGCTGATCGCGATGGCGGGGGAGCGGCTGCGGGTCCCCGGGATGACCGAGGTCAGCGCCGTGTGCACCGATCCGGCCTACCAGGGCCGTGGGCTCGCGACCCGGCTGATGCGCGCCGTCGCCGCCGGGATCCGCGCCCGTGGCGAGACACCGTTCCTGCACACGGCGGCGACGAACACGACCGCCATCCGCCTCTACGAGCACCTCGGCCTCGTCGTGCACGCCACCACCGTGTTCCGCCTCGTCGAGGCGCCGGCCCGCGCCGAGGTTCCGGACCAGCGCGCCGACGATCCCGGCACCTGGGCCGACGACGACGAGCCGTTCGTTCGGCGCGGCGAGTGCGGCTGACCGGCGGGTCCCGACCTCCCGCCGGGGGGACCCTGCGCTCAGGCGGCTGTGACGGCCGTGGTCTCGGCGTAGCCTGCGAACAGGCCTGACGGTTCCAGGAAGGTGGTCGCGGTGGCCCCGCCGCGCCACCACGGCCACGACACCGTCGACGCGATCCGGGCGATGCGGGACGGCCGGGCGAAGGTCTTCGTCGGCCTCGGCGGCAACTTCGTCGCCGCCACCCCGGACAGCGCCGTCACCGAGGCCGCGGTCCGCTCCTGCCGGCTGACCGTCCAGATCTCCACCAAGCTCAACCGGTCGCACGCCGTCACCGGCGAGATCGCGCTGATCCTACCGACGCTGGGCCGCACCGAGGTCGACGTGCAGGCCGCCGGCCCGCAGGTCGTCACCGTCGAGGACTCGATGGGCTCGGTGCACGCCTCCCGCGGCACCCTGGCGCCGGCCGGCCCGGCGCTGCGCTCCGAGGTCGCGATCGTCACCGGCCTGGCCGCGACAACCCTCGCCGCCCGCCTCGGCCGCCGGCCCGGCGCCACCGCGCGGGCCGGCGCCGCCGCCGACCCGACGTGGGCGGACCCGGCGGCCAGGGTCGTGCCGGTCGTCGACTGGTCGGGCCTCGCCGGCGACTACCGGCGCATCCGCGCCAGCATCGCCCGGGGCGTCCTCGGCTTCGACCGCTTCGAGGAGAAGATCGCTGAGCCGGGCGGTTTCCTGCTGCCGCACCGGCCGCGCGACGCCCGCGAGTTTGACACCCCGTCGGGCCGGGCCGTGCTCACCGTCAACCAGCTCGCGGTGCTGCGCGTCCCGCCCGGTCACCTGCTGCTGCAGACGGTCCGCTCGCACGACCAGTACAACACCACGATCTACGGCCGAGACGACCGTTACCGCGCAGTGCGCGGCGCCCGCCGGGTGGTGCTGGTCAACCCCGACGACCTCGCCGCCCTCGGCCTCGCCGACGGCGACGGCGACGGCGTCGACCTGGTGAGCGTCTGGACCGACGGCGTCGAGCGCCGCGCCGAGCAGTTCCGGATCATCGCGTACCCGACGGCCCGCGACTGCGCCGCCGCCTACTTCCCGGAGACGAACGTCCTCGTCCCGCTGGACTCGACCGCCGAACGCAGCAACACCCCGACGTCGAAGTCGATCGTCGTGCGCCTCGAGCCCCGCCCCTGACCGGACCGCGCGGCCGGCGCGCCGGGGCCGAGTTGATCGAACCGTACGGGACGATCGAGAGCGGCCGAGCCGGCAGTATGGCGAGGACGAGACGACAGGAGCGGCCGGCCGTCCAGATCGGCCCGGCCTCGCCGCGAGACGGGAGACGGGAGACCGTGAGCATGACCGAATCCGCCCAGAAGGTGGCGATCGTGACCGGCGCGGCCCGTGGCCTCGGCGCCGCGACCGCGCTGCGGCTGGCCGAGGACGGCTACGCCGTGGCCGTGCTGGACCTGGAGGAGCAGGCCACCAAGCCGGTCGTTGACCAGATCGTCGCGGCGGGCGGCAAGGCGATCGGCGTCGGCGCGGACGTGAGCAACGCGGCGCAGGTGGAGGCCGGCGTCGCGAAGGTCGTCGCCGAGCTCGGCCCGCCGACGATCCTCGTCAACAACGCCGGCATCACCCGCGACAACCTGATCTTCAAGATGCCCGAGTCCGACTGGGACCTGGTCATGGCCGTCAACCTGCGCGGCGCGTTCCTCATGACGAAGACCTGCCAGAAGTACATGGTCGACGCCAAGTGGGGCCGGATCGTCAACCTTTCCAGCACCTCGGCGCTCGGCAACCGCGGCCAGGTCAACTACTCGGCGGCGAAGGCCGGCATGCAGGGCCTCACGAAGACGCTGGCCGTCGAGCTCGGCAAGTTCGGCATCACCGCCAACGCGATCGCGCCCGGCCTGATCGAGAGCGAGATGACGCACGCGACCGCCGAGCGGCTCGGCGAGACCTGGGAGGTCTTCGAGGCCCGCCGCGCGAAGGAGATCCCGGTCGGCCGCGTCGGCCAGCCCGCGGACATTTCGCACGCCGTCTCGTTCTTCGCCAGCGAGGGCGCCGGCTTCATCACCGGCCAGGTCCTCTACGTCGCCGGGGCTCCTCGGGTCTGAGTGGACGCGGGGCGTCCGGCCCGGACGGCCGGGCGCCCGTGGTCACTTTCCGTGTCGAGTCGTGTGCGGCTGAGCGGGCCGCTGGCGGCCGATCGGTCGCCGCCGGTACAGGTTCACGGGTCGCACGCGGCCCGGCCGTCGGCTCCCGACGCCGGGGCCCCGCCCCGACGCCGGAACCGTGTCACTTGGTGGTGTCTATAGGCTCAATGAGCCGACACACCTCACCGCACCCCCGCCGAAGTGTGTCGAATGGTGGTGCCTATAGGCACACTCAGCTGACACGGTTCGGGGTTGAGCGGTGCCCCGGCGGCGGCCGGCACCGGCCCTGGGGGACCCGGCGGAGGGTGACAGCGGCCGTGATCGCGGCCTAATCCGGTGGCGGGCAGCCAACACCGGCCTACCGTTGAGACATGACGACGACGGCCGGGACATCCGGGACGGCCGGGACATCCGGGCCCACCAGCGCGGTTTCCGAGTGGGCCGGAGCAGATTCGGCCGACATCGCCGGCGCGCCGGCCGGCGCCACCGCGGTCCCCGCCTCGGCTGGGGCCGGCGACGTGGCCGGCTCGGCTGGGGCCGGCGGACCGGCCGGCGGACCCGTGGGCGGGCCGGGGCTGCCGCAGCGGCGGCGGCTGGTCACCGAGCTGCCGGGCCCGCGGTCGCGGGAGCTGCTGGCGCGCCGGGACGCGGCGGTCGCGCGCGGAGTCTCGATCAACCTGCCCGTGTTCGTGGTGGCGGCTGGCGGCGGGATCCTCGTCGACGCCGACGGCAACTCGTTGATCGACTTCGGCTCCGGGATCGCGGTCACGACCGTCGGCAACAGCGCCCCGCGGGTCGTCGAGAACGTGATCGCCCAGGCGCGGGCCTTCACCCACACCTGCTTCATGATCACGCCGTACGAGGGCTACGTCGCGGTCTGTGAGCAGCTCGCCCGGCTCACCCCGGGGGACCACGACAAGCGATCGGCGCTGTTCAACTCGGGCGCCGAGGCGGTCGAGAACGCCGTCAAGATCGCGCGCGTGCACACCCGCCGCCAGGCCGTCGTCGTCTTCGACCACGCCTACCACGGCCGCACCAACCTGACGATGGCGCTGACCGCCAAGAACCACCCTTACAAGAACGGCTTCGGCCCGTTCGCGCCCGAGGTCTACCGCGTGCCGATGTCGTATCCGTTCCGCGACGGCCTGTCCGGGCCCGAGGCGGCTACCCGGGCGATTGGGATCATCGAGAGCCAGGTCGGCGCGGCCAACGTCGCGGCCGTCCTCGTCGAGCCGATCCAGGGCGAGGGCGGCTTCGTCGTGCCCGCCGCGGGCTTCCTGCCGGCGCTCGCCGACTGGTCGCGCACGCACGGCGCGGTGTTCGTCGCGGACGAGGTGCAGACGGGGTTCGCCAGGACGGGCGCGATGTTCGCCTGCGAGCACGAGGGCGTCGTCCCAGACCTGGTCGCGACCGCGAAGGGCATCGCCGGCGGGCTGCCGCTGTCCGCCGTCACCGGCCGCGCCGAGATCATGGAATCCGTGCATCCTGGCGGCCTCGGCGGGACCTACGGCGGCAACCCGCTCGCCTGCGCGGCCGCCCTCGGCGCGATCGAGACGATCGAGCGCGACGGCCTGGTCGACCGGGCGCGCGCCATCGGCGAGCGGGCCCTGAGCCGGCTGCGCGACGTCGCCGCCCGGGTGCCGGCCGTGGGCGACGTCCGCGGGCGGGGCGCGATGCTCGCGGTCGAGATCGTCGACCCGGCCACCGGCGCGCCGGACCCGGCCGCCACCGGGCGGGTCGCCCGGCGCTGCCACGAGCAGGGCGTCGTCGTGCTCACCTGCGGCACCGACGGCAACGTGCTGCGGCTGCTGCCTCCGCTGGCGATCGGCGACGACCTGCTCGACGACGGCCTCGCCGTCCTCACCGCGGCGCTGGCGACCCTCGCCCGCTGACGGTCACCGGCCGGCCTGGTCCGCTCAGCCGAGGACGACGACGCGGGTCGGCCGGAAGGTGACGGCGACGCGGGGCTCCAGGCCGGGGCGCCGAAGTCCTCGAGGGTCCGCCCGTAGGTGGCGAGCATCACGGTCAGGAAGGTCCTGGCCGTGTCGTCCTCGGCGATCGCCTCGGCGCGGATCTCGGCCGTGCGGTACGGGTTCGACGGGTCGACGGCGAACACCGTCGCCGTCGGGCGGGCCAGCAGGTTGCGGTACTTGTGGCGGTTCTTCGACAGCGAGGTCCGCACGACGCCGTCCTCGTCGACCAGGCCCCAGATCGCCGTCGCCTGGATGGAGCCGTCCGCGTTCAGGGTGCCGAGCTGGCAGGTCGAGCTCGTGAACAGGTCGCGGTGCGTCTCGGGGACGACTCAAGAGTCCGACATGGAACCAGTGTTATCGGACCGGGTCCACGTTCGTCGAGCGGGAGCCACGCGCCGCGGTGCGGTGCGTCACGGCGCGGCGGATCAGGGGATCTCCATCGTCTGGGCGGTCCGCAGCTCGTCGAAGGCGCGGGCGAGCTCGGCGGGCAGCCGGGCGGCGAGGCGGCCGAGCAGGTGGTCGACGACGAGGGCGCAGGCGATCGGCAGGGCGTCCGGGTCGAGGCTCGGGCGCGGCGCGTCGTCCGGCGGGTGGATCGACAGTGTGCCGGCCAGCACGACGATGACCGCGTACGGGTCGAGCCCGGGCCCGGCCAGCCACGGCGACGCCCGGCCGATGACCTCGTCGAACAGGGCGCGGATGTCGTCGGCGTCGAGGCCGTCGGAGTAGGCCTGCTCGACCAGGCCCAGGGTCAGCCGGTGGAGCAGATCCCGGGCGACGGTCTCGTCGCCGGCCCGCAGCCGCTCGCAGGCCGTCCGCAGGGCGGCCGCGTCCCGCTGGCCGGCCGCGTCGACGAGCGCGGCGACCGTGCGGGCCAGCTCGCGGCCCACCGGCGGCAGCGCGGCCATGGTCATCGGTGTCGCCCCGCGTGTCGCATGCCGCCATACTGGCCCATGCGCGCCGGGCCGTCCGGCCGTGTCCCGGCAAGATCGCCGCGAGCGGCCTGGCTAGTACCGCCCGTCGAGGCCGACGGTGGGTTGGGCGGGAACCGCCGGCTGCGCCGGGGTGGCGGGCCGGGCCGCCGTCGCAGGCTGGCCCGGGGGGAGGGGCGGGCCGTAGCGGGCGACGATGTCGCCGGGCGCACCGCTGGAGATCCAGTCGTGGAAGTGCCGGGCGCGCTCGACGACGAGGGGGTGGCCGCTGCCGACGCGCAGCTGGAAGCGGTGCAGCCGGGAGATTCTGCTTTCGCCCGCGAGGGTGTCCAGGTGGTTGGCCTGCTCCAGGAAGGCAGCGGTGCTCATCTCGTCGGAGCGGACGCCGCCGGCGAGCTTCATCATCATGCCGATGCAGGCGTCGAGGTCCTGGGTGGCGAGCATGGCGGCGCGGTCGGCGGTGAACTCGGAGGCGCGGTCCCAGCTTTTCAGGCCGATCCGGATCCCCATCCCGACGGCGGCCGTCATGGGGTTGACCCGCCGCATCCCGACGGCCGCCGCGCCGCCGAAGACCCGGGCCATCGTCTTGTAGAGGACGTGGCCGCACTTGATGTGGCCGATCTCGTGACTGAGAACGCCGAGCAGCTCGTCCTCGGACATCAGGTCGATCAGCTCGGTGAAGACGACCATGTACGGATGGTTGTGGCCGGAGGTGTAGGCGTTCGGGGATCCCTGCCGGACGTAGAGCTCGGGCTCGGGGACGTCGAGGACCGCGCACGCCTCCCGGAGCAGGCCGTGCACGCGGGGTAGCTGCCGCGGCCCGACGCGGACGCCCGACGCGGTGTGCTCGACGTACTCGATCCGCTCGACGCCCCACTCGATGAACTTCGCGACCGCCTTGTCGAAGCCCGGCACCTTCTTGAGGTTGTTCGTGGCCTGCCGGTCGAGGGGATGACGGAACACGTCCGGATCGAGCCCGGCGAAACGTAACCGTGCGCTGCGAGCCGCTCCGGGGCCGCCGCCGGTCGGCTTGGTGGAGCTGGGCTGGTCCATCGCTGCCCCTGTTCCTGGCACGAGCCGGCCGTCGTCCGCGGCGGTCGCGGGCCGCACGGCGACCCCCGCCGGACGGCGTGCGTGCCGCGTCGCCGTGGCACTGGGTGGCCCCGGTGGCAGGAGGCTACTGCACACTGTCCGTGTCGGGCGATGCCCTGGCAAGTCCCGACCTGTCACGCACCCGTCACCGCCCGCGCGGCCGATCGTCCGCCGGGAAGACACGACCTCGCGCCGGGTTCTAGCGTCAGAGGGACACGGGCGTAGTCCGACGCCAGGCCGGGTCGACCGGGCCGCCGAGCGCCGGGGACGCAGACGAAGACGAACGAAGCCGGTGAAACCGTGAGTGCAGGTGGCGACGAGGCCACGGAGGACGTGCGGGCAGGCGTCCCCGAGGCAGGCATGGGAGAGAGCGACCGGGCGCGGGTCGCGGGCCCGAGACCGACCGCCCCGACGGTCACGTTCAGTTACGGTGACGGTGGCGTGACGCCCTGCCTGGTGGCGTGGCCGGGGCCGGCCGGCCGGCCGCCGCTCGCGGCCGTCGTCGACGTGCTCAGCCGCCTCGGCGTCGAGGTCGTCGACCACGACCACTCGCCAGCGGCCGGCGGCGGCTCCGGTGACGTCGAGCGGGACGAGTACCTGCTGCGGCTGCCGGAGCCGCCTGCCCCGACCGGGCCGCTACCCGTCGTCGCTGCGGCGGGGGGTGCCTCGCCGGCGGGTGCGGACGGGCAGGCGACGTTCGCGCAGCTGTTCGCGGCGGTGTGGACCGGGCAGGCCGAGCTGGACGGGTTCACCCGGCTGGCGCTGACCGCGGGCGTGCCCTGGCGCGAGGTCGACGTGATCCGCGCGGCCTGGCGGTTCCTGCACCAGACCGGGGTCGGGCTGTCCCACGACTACGCGGCCCGGACCGTGCTGGCGAACCCGCGGTTCGTCCACGGGCTGCTCGGCTACTTCCGGGCCCGCTTCGACCCCGACTACCGCCTTGAGCCCGCCGCCTGGCCCGACTCCGCCGCCTGGCCCGACTCCGCCGACTCCGCCGACTGGGACCCATCCGGTCCGGACGCCAGGGAGGCGGGCGCCGCGGCGGCGTCGGCGCGGCTGGAGGAGCTGCTCGGCGGCGTCACCAGCCTCGACGAGGACCGCATCCTGCGCGGGCTGCGGGACGTGCTCGCCGCAGTGATCCGCACGAACTACTACCAGCGGGACGCCGCCGGCCGGCCGCGGCCCGCGCTCGCGCTGAAGATCGCCTCGTCGCGGCTCGGGCTGCTGCCGGCGCCGCGGCCGTGGGTCGAGGTGTTCGTGACGTCGCCGGGGGTCGAGGGTGTGCACATGCGCGGCGGCCGGGTCGCCCGCGGCGGCCTGCGGTTCTCCGACCGGCCCGAGGACTACCGCACCGAGGTACACGGCCTCTACCGGGCGCAGGTCACCAAGAACGTCGTCATCGTCCCCGACGGCGCCAAGGGCGCCTTCGTCCTGCACGAGCCGACGATGCGAGCGGGCGCCGGCGCCGGTGCCGGCGATCCGGCCGCGTCCGGAGCCGCCGGCGGTGGCCGACCCGGCCAGGCGCGGGTCAGGGCCGCGTACCGGACCTTCGTCTCGGCACTGCTCGACGTCACCGACAACCTGGTCGGCGGCAAGCCCGTCGGCCCCGAGCGGACCCTCTGCTACGACGACCCGGACACCTACCTGGTCGTCGCCGCGGACAAGGGCACGGCCACCTTCTCCGACCTGGCCAACGAGATCGCCGCCGAGTACGGCTACTGGCTGGGGGACGCGTTCGCCTCCGGCGGGTCCGTCGGCTACGACCACAAGGCGATGGGGATCACCGCCCGGGGCGCCTGGGAGTCGGCCCGCCAGCACCTGCGCGAGCTGGGCGTCGCCGCCGACAGCGACCCGTACACCGTCGTCGGCATCGGCGACATGTCCGGCGACGTCTTCGGCAACGGCCTGCTGCGCTCCCGCTCGCTGCGCCTCGTCGGCGCGTTCGACCACCGGCACGTGTTCGTCGACCCCGATCCCGACCCGGCGGCGTCGTTCGCCGAGCGGCAGCGGCTCTACGACCTGCCCGGCTCGTCGTGGGCGGACTACGACCCGGCGGTCCTCTCGCCGGGCGGTGCGGTGTTCCGCCGCGACGCCCGCCGCGTCGAGATCTCAGACCGGGCCCGCGAGGTCCTCGGCCTTCCGCCGGTCCCGGCCGCGGACGCCGCCGCCGGCACCGGCGGGGCGGCCGGCGGGGCGACCGGCGGTGGAATGTCGCCGGCCGAGCTGATCCAGGCCCTGCTGCGCGCCCCCGTCGACCTGCTCTACAACGGCGGCATCGGCACCTACATCAAGGCAAGCACCGAGGACCACGACGACGCCGCCGACCACACGAACGACGCCGTCCGGGTCGACGCGGACGAGCTGCGCGCCCGGGTCGTCGTCGAGGGCGGCAACCTGGGTGTCACCCAGGCGGGCCGGGTCGAGCTCGCCCACCACGGCGGGAAGATCAACACCGACTTCCTCGACAACTCGGCCGGCGTGGACACCTCCGACCGCGAGGTCAACCTCAAGATCCTGCTCGCCGGAGCCGTCGACGAGGGGGAGCTGACCCGCGCGGGCCGCGACGAGCTGCTGCGGTCGCTGACGGACGACGTCGCCGCGTCCGTCCTCGACGACAGCGTCCAGCAGGCCGTCGCAGTCAGCCTGGCCGCGACGTACGCCACCTACTACCTCGACCGGCACGTCCGGCTGCTGCGCAACCTCGAGGCCCGCTCCGGCCTGGTCCGCGCGCTGGAGCACCTGCCGTCCGAGGCCCGGCTGGAGGAGCTGCGGGCGGCCCGGGACGGCCTCACCCGCCCCGAGCTGGCCGTGCTGCAGGCCAAGGCGAAGACGCTGGTGCGCCAGGAGCTGCTGGACTCGCCGTTGCCGGACGCGCCGGCGCTCGACGCGATCGCTCAGCGGTACTTCCCGCCGGCGGTGCAGCAGCGGTTCGCCCGCCGGATCAGCGCGCACCCGCTGGTCCGCGAGATCATCGCGACGCGGCTCGCGAACGAGTTGGTCAACCGGATGGGCCCGGGCTTCGTCTTCCGGCTGGAGGAGCAGATCGGCGTGACGACGGCCGACGCCACCCGGGCGTACGCGGCCGCGGCGGCGCTGTTCGGCCTCGACGACCTCTGGGCCGCGCTCGACCGGGGCGGGGACGCGCTCCCCGGCGCCGAGGAGCTCACCGCCCGGCGCGCGACCCGCGACTTCCACGAGCTGGCGACCGAATGGCTGCTGCGGCATGCCCGCGGGCCGGCCGGCACGACGGCCGCGCTCGCCCGGCTGCACACCGCCGCCGCCGAGCTCGCCGCCGCGTTCGGCGTGACCCCGCGGACGGACGCGGTCGGCGCCCCGGCGTCGCTGACCGAGGCCGATGGGTTCGGCGTGGCCGACGAGCCGGCCCCGGCCGGGCCCGGGGGCACCGTCGCCGGTCTGCCGGCGCGCGTCTCGGGCCTGGCAGGGCTCGGCACCGCGCTCGACCTGCTGGTGGCCGCGCCGAGGCCGGCTCCGGCGTCGATGGCGGACGCCGCGGCCGTGCACGCGGCACTCGGCCGGTGGCTCGGCCTCGCCGGCCTGCACGACCGGCTCGACGACGTCGCCGCCGACCCGCACTGGACGCTCGCGGCCAAGGCGGACCTGCGGGCCCGCCTGACCGAGCTGTGGGGGGCGCTCGACTGGCTGGTCCTCGCCGACGCCGCCGTCGGGCAGCGGCCGGTGGACGGGGCGCGGGTGGTCACCGGCTGGCTCGCCCGCAACGCCGACGCCGTCGGGCCGTTCACGGCGGTCCTCGCCGAGCTGGCCGGGGCTGCGCCGTCGGGTGAGCCGCGCCCGCGCCCGGCGCACCGCGCGGGCCGCCGCCGCACGGAGGTGCGCGCCGGCACGGGCCCGCTCGACGTCGCCGCGGCGACCGTCGCGATCCGCGAGCTGCGCCTGCTTCTCGAACGCGCCCAGTTCACCGCCGACGGCCTCGCCCCCCAGCTGCGCGACCGCTAGGTCGCGGCGGCGCCGGCGCCATCCTGCGCGGCGGCCGGCGTCGCGTTCACGTAATGGACGTCTGTCTCGGTGACCGTCACCCCGACGATGTCCTGGTAGGTGCCGCTCGGTGTCGCGACGGTGGCCACCTTGGGGGCCGCGGTCACCGTGTAGGTGATCGAGATCTGCAGCGCGTCGCCGTCCGTGATCATGTCGCGGATCCCGTGCTGCGCCTCCGGGGTCGTCGCCGACATCGCCATCGTGAGCGTCGAGCGGCGGGACTCGCCGCGCGCGAGCTCGGTCGGGCTGGGCCAGACGACCGGGTCGTCGACGGTGAAGACGTACGGCTTCGCCGCGCCGGGCTTCTGCGCGACGGTGACCGTGTCGTTGCGGTGCACGAAGTACGGCACCGTCTGCGCCGCCGGCCTCGTGAACTCGTCGGCGCCCGGCGGGAAGGTCATGACGGCGGGCCCGGCCGCGGCTCGGGCGGGTGAACCCTGCCGGTGCGGGAAGTTAGCGACCTGGAAATTTGGCCCTGACGGTGTCGTCATGACGACTGGACAGAGTGGTCGGCGGGCCACCATGCGGGGAGCGGGTCCGGCCGCCTGGAGTGATCCGCGATGCGGGCTGGCGGTCGGTTCCCCGGGCAGCGCGCGACCCTTTGGAGGCAGCATGACCAGGATCTTCGCCGACCTTCGGGCTCCCGAGATCGCGCAGCTGTCGCCGGCGGCGGTCGCGGTGCTGCCGATCGGGTCGGTCGAGCAGCACGGGCCGCATCTGCCGCTGTCGACGGACCTGGTCGTCGCGGACACGCTCGCCCGGGACGTGGTGACGGCGTACGGCGACGAGATCGACCTGCTGCTGCTGCCGACGCTGGCGTACAGCAAGTCCAACGAGCACGCCTGGTCGGCGGGGACGATGTGGCTGTCGGCGACGACCCTGCTGGCCACGCTCGACGACATCGGCCGCTGCCTGGCGACGACGCCCGTCGAGCGGCTGGTGTTCCTCAACGGCCACGGCGGGAACAGCGCGCTGCTGCAGGTCGCGGCCCGGGACCTCCGGCTCGCCCACGGACTGCGCACGTTCGTCATGCACCCGTCGCTGCCGCCCGACCACGGCGGTACTTCGCCGGCCGCGGAGCTGGGGATGGGCATCCACGCCGGGATCGAGGAGACGTCGCTGCTGCTGCACCTGCGCCCGGACCTGGTCCGGATGGACCTCGCCGAGCGCAGCGTGCCGGCGTACCTGGCCGGGTTCGAGCGGGTCGGCTGGGGGCGGCCGGTCTCGTTCGGCTGGCTGTCCGACGACTTCGGCACGAACGGCACGCTCGGCGACCCGACCGGCGCCACCGCCGAGCACGGCAAGGCCAACTACGAGGCGATGGTCGAGACGGCGGCCGCGTCGCTGCGCGAGATCGCCCGCTTCGACCCGAGGCTGGCCACGTGACGACGGAGCTGACCGGGGAGGCCCGGCTCGCCGCGGTGGCCCGGCTGACGGCGGCGAGCCGGCCGATGGCGGCGACGGGCCCGACGACGGCGACAGGGCCGACGGCGGCGACAGGCCCGACTGCGGCGACAGGCCCGGCGGCGGTCGCCGAGCCGCAGATCCCGGCCGCGGCGGTCGACGGCCTGCCCGCGCACGCCGACGTCGTCGTCATCGGCGGCGGCCACAACGGGCTGGCCTGCGCGGCGTACCTGGCGCGCGCCGGCCGGTCCGTCGTCGTGCTCGAGGCGCGGGAGCACGCCGGCGGGTGCGCGTCGACCGTCGACACCCTCGGCGCCCGGGTGAACATCTGCAACTGCGACCACACGATGATCCTCGCCAGCGGCATCGTCGAGGAGCTGGACCTCGCCTCCTACGGCCTGCGCTACCTGGACGTCGACCCGCTGGTGATCGGCGTCGGCTGGGGCGACGAGCCGGTGTTCGTGCAGTGGCGCTCGATCGAGCGCACCGTCGACGGCCTGGCCCGGATCGACCCGGCCGTCGCCGACGCGTACCGGCGCTACCTGGACGTCGCGCTGCCGGCCGCGCGGCTGGTGTTGGCCGTGCAGTGCGGCCGGCCGACGACGCCGTCGATCCTGGCGACCGTCGTCGCGAGGCAGAAGCTGCGCGGCTCCCGGGTGCTGCTGGACTGGCCGCGGCGCAGCCTGGTCGACGTGCTGACGTCGTTCGGGCTGCCGCCGTGGTTGATCGCCTCGACGCACACCGTCGGCCCGGCGGTGTGGGGGCTCGGCCCGGACGCGCCCGGGACGGGGCTGGGCGCGCTGGGGCTGGCGATCCGTCACCTCGTCGGCGTGGGCCGGCCGGTCGGCGGCAGCGGGGCGGTGCCGACGGCGCTCGCGGCGTTCCTGCGGGCGCACGGCGGCCGGGTCGTGACGGGTGCACGGGCCTGCGGGGTGGACGTCGAGTCGGGCCGGGCGCGGGCGGTGCGGCTCGCCGACGGGCGGCGGATCACCGCCGGCTGCGTCGTCAACGCCACCGACCCGCACACCCTGCTCGTCGACTGGCTCGCCGGCGTGCCGGCGACGCGGCGCTTGCGGCGGCGGTGGGCGTCCCGGCCGGCGGACGACGGCTACGAGTCGAAGGTGGACGCGGTGGTCACCGCGCTGCCGACGCCGCGGGCGGTGGCGGAGCTGCCCGAGGACGTGCTGCCGGCCGCGCTGCGGCACGTCCCGACGACGATCGTCAGCCCGACGCCGGAGCAGCAGATCGCGGCCGCGGCGGCGTTGCGGTCGGGTCTGGTCAGCGACCCGCCGATGTTCTTCCTCAACGCTCCGTCGGCGCTGGACGAGACGATGCGACCGGTCGCGGCGGCCGGTTCGGACGCCCACGTGCTGAGCCTGGAGGTGCTGTGGACGCCGTGGGCGCTGCGCGGCGGCTGGGGTGACCCGGCGCTGCCGTGGAGCTGGCTGGAGCGGTACGCGTCGATCTGCGCGGACGGGCCGGGCATGCTCGCGGCGGTGCGGGACTGGCGGGCGATGACCCCGCCGGACTACGAGCGGGAGTTCTTCCTGCGCCGCGGCTACGTCCCGTCGTTCCCCGACGGGGTGATGGCGGCGCTGCTGGGCCGACGCCGCGAGCTGTCCCGCTACCGCACTCCGATCGACGGCCTGTACCTGACCGGCGGGGCCACGTTCCCCGGCGCCGGCGTCTGGGGCGCGTCCGGCCGCAACGCCGCCGCGACGATCCTCGACGTGCCCGACGGCGCCCGTCCGGCCGTCTAGCGGCCGGCGGCGGGTCAGCCGAGGACGATCGTCGAGGTGTGGTCGTCCACGGGGAGGTCGCCGGCGGACGTCGCGGTGACCTCGATCGACTGCAGCGTGACGATGCCCTGCGGGATGTCCGCGAAGGCGGCGTCGGTGGCGTCCCGGCCGGTCGCGATGCGGACCAGGCTCGGCCGCGGGACCAGACGGGTGGCGTCGTAGAGCTGCCAGGCGCCGTCGAGCCAGGCCTCGAAGACGGCGTGGAAGTCCATCGGGGCGAGGCCGGGCGCGTAGACGGCGGTGAAGCGGGCCGGGATCTGCAGCGCCCGGGAGAGCATGACGCCGAGGTGGGCGAAGTCGCGGCACACGCCCCGCCCGGTGAGCATCGTGTCCTCGGCGGAGTCGTGGACGGCGCTGGACCCGGGCACGTACTCGATCCGGCGCCAGATCCAGTCCGCGATCGCGTCGACCTGGGCCCGGCCCCGCGGCAGGTGGCCGAACTCCGCGACGGCGAACCCGGCGACGTGGTCCGACGGACAGTAGCGACTGGGCCGCAGGTAGATCAGCTGTTCGAGGGTGACGGCGTCGTCGCCCGCCGGGGGCGGATCGGTGGGGGCCGCGGCGGGTGCCGCCTCGAGCTCCGCCCGGTAGGACACGGACAGCTCGCCGGGCGGCGCCGTCACCAGGTGCAGGCGGCCGCCGTGGGGCGCGGCCAGCTCCGTGGGGCTGGACACGGGCGTGGAGCCCGAGGTCGTGGCGGCCAGCCGTTCGGCGAGCACCCGTGGGCCGTGGGCCGCGGCGATCGACAGGACGACCTCGGCGGGTTCCGCGACGGTGAACACCAGCTCGGCGCTGACCACCCGCCCGAGCCCGCCGGCCGTCGGGCGGGGTGCGGGCCCGGCGGGGCCTCCCGGCTTCGTCTCCACGGCTGCCTCACTCCGGTGGCCTGCGCCGGACGTTGTCGGCCGGCGGACACGCCGACCACCGCGTCGGGATCCGCGGATCCCGACCCTGCGGCAATTGTGGCAGGTCGGGAGTGCGCCGCTGCGGGCCGGTTGGCCGCCAGGTAGGGTTCCAGAGAGCGACGGAGTTCTCGTCCCGGTCTGGTCCCACGCCTGTTCTGGGTTCCACTCGCTGATTCAATCGGGTCGGCGGAGAGGAATAACCATGACCACTAGCGCAGTGCCCGCGTTCACGGCACCACATCAAGGCCATACCGGCGGCTCGCCGAGTCCCGGTGGCCCGGCGAGTCCTGAGGTCTCAGAAAGCCCCGACCTCTCGGCGAGTCGTCGAGACTTCATCGAGCTTTACCAGCAGGTCAAGCGTGCCGGGTTGATGGAGCGGCGCCCCGGCCGGTACGTCACCCTGATTGCGCTGAACTGGGCCCTGTTGGCCGCCGGATGGCTATTTTTCGCCTGGTTGGGAAATTCGTGGTGGCAGCTGGGCACCGCGGCTTTTCTGGCGGTCATGTTCACGCAGATCGCATTCGTCGGGCATGACGCGAGCCACCGGCAGATCTTCGCCGATCGGCGATCCAACAACGCCGTCGGCCTACTGCACGGTAACCTGCTCGTCGGGTTGAGCTTCGGCTGGTGGGTGGACAAGCACAGCCGGCATCACGCGCACCCCAACCACGTCGGCCGTGACCCCGACATCGGCGTCGGCGCCTTCGTGTTCTCGCCGGACGAGGTCCATGACCGGCGCGGCTGGCTGCGCTGGCTGACCCGCTACCAGGCCTTCCTGTTCTTCCCGATCGTGCTGCTCGAGGGCCTGAACCTGCACGTGTCCAGCGTCCGGGAGCTGATCACACGGCGTGACCGCGCCGCCGTCTCCGAGGCGGCGCTGCTGACGGTCCACACGGTCGCCTACCTCGGCGCGATCCTGCTGGTCCTGTCGCCGGTGAAGGCCCTGGTCTTCGTGCTCGCCCACCAGGCGCTGTTCGGCCTGTACATGGGCTGCGCGTTCGCGCCCAACCACACGGGCATGGAGATCACCTACGAGCCCGGGACGGACTTCGTCCGCCGGCAGGTGCTCACGTCGCGCAACATCCGCGGCGGGCGGTTCGTGTCGTGGTTCTTCGGCGGCCTGAACCACCAGATCGAGCATCACCTGTTCCCGATGCTGCCCCGGCGCAACCTGCGCCGCGTGCAGGTCCTCGTCAGGGAGTTCTGCGAGAAGCACGGCGTCAGCTACCAGGAGAGCAGCCCGCTGGGCTCGTACCGGGAGGCGCTCGTGTACCTGCACGCCATCGGGGCGCCGCTGCGCAATCCCGCCGCCCAGGCCTGACCGAGCCGGAGCGGCCCTGACGTGAAGACCCGCCCGGGCTTGGAGAACGCGCCCGGGCGGGTCTGGCGGTGGTGGGTCTGGCGGTGGCCGGTCAGCCGACGGGCGCGGGCAGCTTGCCGGGGTTGAGCAGGCCGTCCGGGTCGAACCGGGTGGCGGCCGCGCGGATCATCTCGACCCGGTTCTTCAGCACCCAGGTGTGCGGGTCGTTGACGAAGACCTCGACCTCGGCGAGCCGGGCCATTCGGTCATAGAGGCTGTCGACGTCGTCGAACCGCAGGAACAGCATGCCGGCCCAGAACCACCCGCCGCCCGCCAGGTCGGCGAAGCCCTCCAGGTGGATCAGCGAGTCCGGGGCGACCTCGGCGACCTCGGCGCGCCGCCGGGTGAGGCCGGGGCCGCCGCACTGCAGGTGGGTGAGCTCGGGGCGCAGCTTGCGGACCCGGTAGGTGGTGTGGTTGTACGACAGCGACGCGACCAGGGCGGGGCCCTTGGGCCGGACGGCGTCGACCCGGCCGCCGTGCCGCTCGATCACCGCGGTGGCCGCGGGGACGCTGTCCTCGGTGACGATCCCCCGCAGCGACAGCCGGTCGGCGGGCATCGCCGGGTCGGCGGGGCGGAAGGTGGCGACGACGCCGGCCTCGTCGAGGGAGAGCAGCCGCGGCGTCGGGTCGAGGCCGAACAGCTCCTCGCCCGCGGCGACGGCGCCGTCCAGCTCGGCAAACGAGGCGAACAGCGCGGTCCAGCGTCGCGCCGGGCGCAGGGCCACGGTCGCGGTGGCGATGACGCCGCTGACGCCGAAGGCGTGCGACTGGGCCATGTTGTCCGGGTAGGGCACGTCGACCGGGGTGGCGTCGTCGGTACACGGCACGACCCGCAGCGAGCGGATGTAGCCGTCCCAGACGGCGCCGTTCGCGATCGAACCGGTACCGCCAGCGCCGCCGGCGATGAAGCCGCCGATCGTGGAGCCCACGGTCGACGGCATGATGGCCAGCTCCTGGCCGGTGGCCAGCGCCGCCTTCTCCATCAGGACGAAGGACGCGCCCGCCTCCGCGGTGATCCAGCCGTCCTCGACGGCGAGCACCTTCGTGGCCCGGGAGGTGTCGATGACCAGGCCCCCGAACAGCGGGATGCCCTGGCCGTAGTTGCCGGTGCCCTGGCCACGGACGGTGATCGGGACGCGGTGGCGGTGCGCGGCGCCGACGGCTGCGGCGATCCCGTCCGCGTCGGCCGGGCGGGCGACGACGTCGGCGACGCCGCCGGGCAGCATCGGGCGCAGCACGGGGCTCATGTGCGCCCAGTCCGTCGACGCGGTCAGCCGGGCCGCCTCGTCGCGGGTCACCGCGTCCTCGCCGAGCACCCGGGACAGCTCGGCGGTCAGGCTCGTCAGCGCGTCCGGCTCGACCGGGGCCGCGGCGGGCAGCGTGGCCCGGGCGAACGCCGGCATGGCGATGGGCTCCGCCATGAACATCCTCCGTGGGTAGGGCAACGACGGAATCCCGGTGGCCGCCCGCCGAACAGGCGGATCCACCGGGATCCCTTGTGCGTCAGCTACTTCCCTGGCCGCGACCGGTCGCCGGCCGGAGCCGGCGACCGGGCCGGGGCGGTCAGGAGGTCAGGCTGATCTTGGTGTCGAGGAACTCGTCGTCGTACAGGTCCGTCGGCTTGAGGCCGTCCTTGACCGGCTTGTTCTGCGCCGAGTAGATCGGCGAGAGGATGCCGATCAGGGTCTGGGTACGGGCCTCGTCGAAGTCACCGAGGGTCGGGGTCTTGCCGTTGCCGACGATGCCGAGCTCGGCCATCGTCTTGACCGCGTAGTCCGCGACGCCCTGGGTGTAGACCCAGCCGTTGTTGTACTTGGCGACCGCGTCCAGGATCACCTTGTTCGTCGCGGCCGGGTCGGCCATGAAGTCGACGATCGCCTGCTGCATGATCGGGACCAGCTTGGTCAGGCAGGGCTTGAGCGCCGTCAGCTTGTCGGCGCGCACGCCGATCGCCTGCTGGTAGAAGTCGAAGCCCGCGTCTGCGACCAGCTGGTACTTCAGCGGCTTGCCCCAGGAGCGGACCTCGTTCTCCCAGGTATAGGGCTCGGAGGTCGCGAAGCCCTGGACGGCGTAGTCACCGCCGGAGGCGACGAAGTTCGTCGGCGTGCCGTCGTAGCTGCCGTCGATCTGGGCCTTCTTGAGGATGCCGCTACCGGTGAAGTAGTCCATGTACGCGGCGCCCTCGAAGTAGAGGACCTTCGTGTCGGTCTTGCCGATGTCGGCGATCGTCTTGAAGTCCGGGTGCTTCTCCGGCGACCAGGCGATCTCCTGCGGGCTCTTCTCCAGCCCGGCGAGCAGCGCGACGGTCGCGTGGTCCTTCGAGTTCTGGATCTGCTCGTCGGTGCTCACGTAGCCGATCGTGATGCTCGGGTCGGCGTACAGCTGCGAGGTGACCGTCTGGAAGCCGATCGCCGGGCCGCCGGCGCGGATCTCCAGCTTGACGCCCGTGTCGACGCCGCCGTGCGCGACGAGCTCGCTGGTGACCGACTTCTTGCCGGTGTTGAACGACGGGTTCGGCCCGAGCAGCTGGTACTGGCCGCCGTGCTCCGACTCGGGGTTCCAGTCGGACTGCAGCACGATCGTGCTCGGGCAGCCGGCCGCCTTCAGGTCGTACTGGGCCGGCACGGGGCCGCCCGCGGACGCCGCCGGCGTGTCGTCCTTCGCGTCGTCGCTGCCACAGGCGGCGGCGACCAGGGCGAGCGCGACCGCCGCGGCGGTCGCCGCGACGATCCTGGTCGGGCGTGGTCTGATCAACGGAGTCTCCCCCTGCTTTCCTCGGGCGGCAGTCACCCGATGGCGTAGATCGATGAAACCGGCTGCGGCGGCGCGGCCGGCGTGCTGCGGTGAAACGCTTGGAGCGGGCGGGGTCAGCCGCGCTTCGGCTGGTACCAGCGGCCGACGACGCGGCGCGCCAACCAGCCGAACAGGACGAAGACGGCGATGCCGAGCAGGCTCGCGACCAGCGTCGTCGCCCACAGCCGCTCGCCCTCCAGTCGCGAGCTGTAGACGGACAGGTTGGTGCCGAGGCCGGCGTTGCCCTGCTTGAAGAAGAACTCGCCAACGATCGCGCCGATCACGGACAGTCCCGCGGCGACCCGGAACCCCGAGAACATCGCCGGCATCGCGGCCGGCAGCTGCAGCTTCCACAGCCGGGTGAGCCGGCCGGTGTGGTGCAGCGTGAACAGCTCGTGCATGCCGCGGTCGACGGACTGCAGGCCGAACAGGGTGTTCGAGACGATCGGGAAGAACGCGATGATGACGCAGACGATCGTCCGGCTGGTCAGCGCGAACCCGAAGAAGAAGCTCAGCACCGGGGTCAGCGCCAGGATCGGCACGGTCTGCAGGACGACCGCCCACGGGTACAGCGAGCTCTCGATCCAGGACGCCTGGCTCATCAGCACCGCCGCGAGCACCCCGAGGACCATCGAGATCGCCAGGCCGATGAACGTGACGATCACGGTGTAGCGCAGCGCCTCGAGAATGACCTTGAAGTTCCCCCAGTCGAGGATGCCGACCCGGATCACGTCGTGCGGCAGCGGCAACATGAACCGCTGCTGCTTGGTCAGCGTCAGCCCCGAGATCAGGTACCAGGCGCCGATGAACAGGGCGAAGACGCAGAACGGCAGCAGGAACTTGTTCAGGAACGAGGCGCGGACCCGGGTCAGCGCGCCCCGGCGGGCACGGGCGTCCACCGCGGTCGTGACCGGCTCGCCCGGCGGCGGCCCGGCGGGCGGGACCGCCGCCGTCACGGAGTCCACATCAACCGTCATGATCGTCACACGTCCCTGAGGTGTCGGGAGACCTCGCCGCACAGGGCGGCGAACTCGGCGCTGTACCGCAGCTCCGGCTCGCGCGGGTAGTCGAACGGGACGGCGACCTCCGTCTTCACCCGTCCTGGCCGGCCGGTCATCACCAGCACCCGGCCCGACAGGAACACCGCCTCCTGCACCGAGTGGGTGATGAACAGCGCGGCGAAGTTCCGCTGGCTGAACATGCGCAGCAGCTCGTCGTTCAGCCGCTCCCGGGTGATCTCGTCGAGCGCGCCGAACGGCTCGTCGAACAGGAACACGTCCGGGGCGAGCACCATCGACCTGGCCAGCGACACCCGCATCCGCATGCCGCCGGACAGCTCGTGCGGCAGGTGCTTCTCGAAGCCGGTCAGGCCGACCAGCTCGATGGCGTCCCGGACCCGGCCGTCGCGCTCGGCCCTCTCCATGTGCTCCAGCTCGGCGAGCAGCCCGACGTTGGCCCGGACGTTGCGCCAGGGCAGCAGCGTGGCGTCCTGGAACACGTAGCCGACCGACTTCGAGTGGACGTTCACCTCGCCGTCGCTCGCCGCGTCGAGACCGCTGGCGATCCGCAGCAGCGTGCTCTTCCCGCAGCCCGACGGCCCGACGACCGAGACGAACTCGCCCGGCGCCACCGTCAGGTCGGCGTCGGTCAGCGCGACCGTGCCGTCCTTGAACCTCTTGCTGACCCCGGCGAAGCGCAACGCCTCGGCGCCCGCCCGCGGGGGCTCGGTAGTCAAAGTCATCGGCTAGGTCTCCGGTTCGAACGGGGTGGCCGATGCCCTCGACCACGCGGCTGCGGAGGAGACGGGCGTCGCTCCAGCAGGAGCGGCGAGGTCGGAGTGCACGACGGTCCGGGCGACCACCCGGCCGTCGCGCCACACGGTCCGCTCGGCGCCGGCGATGCCGAGGGCGTCGAGCAGGTCGGACGCCGGCATGGCGACGAGGTCGGCGGGCGCGCCGGGCGTGAGCGTGACCGCCGGCAGGCCCATCGCCACCCGCGCCTGGCCGGTCACCGTGTCCAGCGCCGCGGCCGGGTCCAGATGGCCGCAGGTGATCATGAGGGCGGCGACCTCCAGCGCGTCGCCGCGGCCGACGAGGTGGAACGGGTCGCGCAGGTTGTCGCCGCCGGCCGCGACCGTCGCCCCGGCGCGCCGCAGGGCCGCGACGGCGGTCAGCCCGCGTGGGGTCGCGACCGGCTGGTCCCGCCCCTGCAGGAACAGGTTCGTCTGCGGCAGCGCGACGACGGCGATGCCGGCCGCGGCGACCAGCTCCGAGATCTCCCGCTGCGTCTCGACCGGCTGCATCGCCAGGCTGACGCAGTGGCTCGCCGTCACGCCGTGGCCGAAGCCGGTGCGCAGCACCAGATCGGCCATCGTCCGCAGGCTCAGCGCGGCCGGACTGAGGGTCTCGTCGGTGTGCAGGTCCATCGGCACGCCCGCCTCGCCGGCGGCGTCCAGGCAGGCGGCGACGGCCCGGTCCGGGTCGTCCTCCATGTGCGGGCAGCCGCCGGCGACATCCGCGCCGACCTTCAGCGCCGCCCGCAGCAACGGGCCGGACGTGTCGTTGACCAGGGCGACGAGCTGCAGGTCGATGACGCCGCGCCAGCGCTCCCGGACCTCGATCATCGCCTCCATACCGGCCAGGCCGACGTCGGAGAGGACGTTGACGTGCGTCCGGATGTGGGTCGTGCCGTAGGCCAGGTGGATGCGCAGCGCCGCCTCGGCCCGGGCGATGATGTGCGCCGGCGTCGTCACGGCCCGCAGGTCGTCCATCGCGGCGATCGCCCCCGCGAGATCGCCGGTGAGGTTGCGCCCCAGCGACGCCGTGAGGGCCTTGTCCAGATGCGCGTGCGGCTCGACGAACGACGCCAGCAGCACCTGCCCCGAAAGGTCCACGTCGCCCGCGCCGCCGACGGCCGGCGCGTCGCCGGCCGCGCCCGTCGCCGGCGGCGCGTCGCCGGCCGCCGCGGGCAGCACCTGCCCGATCACCCCGTCGACGATCTCGACGTCGACGATCTCACCCGTCGCCGTGGTCGCCGAGCGCAGCCAGCTCATGCCCACCGCCGTCCGCCCACGTCGCCTCCCAGCTCGCCACCGCCGGACGCCCGCACCGCCGGCCCCCGGCACGCGCCCCGCCCTGGGTGTGCGGTTGGCTGCGCGTGGGTGACACGCCCGATGCGGGCGGTTCGTGCCCTGTGCCCCATGGTGAACCGTCTCATGTCGCCCCGACCCCCCTGCGGGCGGCTGCCCGGTCGGACCCACGCCGGCCGGCGGGCGCGGCGACGCCGAGCACGCGGCGCGAAATTTCGGCCATCGCCGCCGCGAGCGCCGCCTCCTGACCCGGCGGGGCGCCCCCGGACAGGTTCACGCCGTCGACGCCCGGGATCTCCAGCATCCGCTCGGCCAGCTCGGTCCCCTCGGCGATGCCGGCCGCCTCGATCTCGGCCGCCTCGCCGGCCCCGACTCGCGGCATGGCCCCCACCTGCGGACGAGCCCCGGCCCGTGACTCGGCCTGGGCCCGCGACTCGGTTCCGGCCGGCGGCCGGGGCACGGCCCGTGGCGCGGTCGGGTCGGTGTGGGCCGCCCAGCCGACGCCGGTGATCCGCTCCAGGTAGCCGGCCGGCAGCCGGCCGCCCGCGAACGACGCGACCACCGCGGCCGACGCGGCGCTCGTGACGACGGGGACGCAGACGAGCACCAGCCCGGCGAACCCGGCGGAGCGCAGCTGGCCGACGGCGTCCGCCACCGGCCCCGGGCCACCGCAGTGGTCGACGAACACCACGTCCGCGCCCGCGTCGACCTTGGCGAGCAGCCGCGGCAGGCGCCGGTCGGTCGGCGGCGTCGCGGGGGCGTGCGCGACCGAGCACAGCGTCCCGGCCGCGCCCGCCGTCGCCGCGGCCAGCGCGACCACGCCGACGGAGTCCAGGTCGAACACGCCGGGGGCGTCGGCCCGGTGACCGAGCGCCGGATGGTCGCCGGTGACGCAGTGCAGCGCGACCGCGCCCGCGTCGACGCAGGCCGCGACCTCGCCCTCGAGCGCGACCCGGTTGCGGTCCCGGCAGTTGATCCCGACCCAGGCGGGCACGCCCTCCTCGGCGAGCAGCCGGGCCCGGTAGGACGGTGGGAACTGGACACGCGCGCCGCCATGGTCGCCGAGCAGGCAGGCGTCGGCGGCGCCCGCGAGCGCGGCGGCGCTCGCGCGCAGCCCCGCGGCGGACAGCGGTGCGGCGGGCAGGTCGGCGACGACCACCGGGCGGACGGCCGCGGCGGCGAGGAAGCCCGCAACCCGCGGATGCCGCCCGGCGCCGCCGCGCCGGCTGGCACCCAGCTGCCGGCTGGCGTCGGCCTGCTGGCTGGCGTCGGCCTGCTGGCTGGCGTCGAGTCGCTGGCTGGCGCCGGCCTGCTGGCTGGCGCCGCCGGGCTGGCCTGGGCGACCGGGCTGGCCGGGCGCGTCGCCGCGGGCCGCGGCTGGGCGGTGCGGGCCGAGTGTGCCGGCGTAGGGCCACGCGGCCGCGTCGACGGCGAGGAACGTGCAGGCGCCGAACCCGGGGACCTCGCAGGACCCGTCCGTGCCGACACCCGCGCACGGGCCGTGGGCCATGGTCTTCGGGCACCGGGCAGCAGCGGCGGACCAGCCGCCGGCAGTGAAGTCCCCGATGTCCACCACGCACACACTGTCCAGCACCGCCAGCAGCGTCCGGTTGCGAACCGATCAAATCTACGTTTCCTACCCCTGAATCACCGAAAATCACCGAAAGTTTAGGTCATTCCCCGCTCCCCGTCGCAGGCCGACCCGCCCGCGTAACCGCCGGACCGCCGGCAGGTGCCTAGGACGGGTAGCGGTGGTCGGTGGGTGGGCGCAGGTTCTCCTTCAGGGTGCGGGGGCTGGTCCAGCGCAGCAGGTTCAGCGCCGAGCCGGCCTTGTCGTCGGTGCCGGAGGCGCGCGCGCCGCCGAACGGCTGCTGGCCGACGACGGCGCCGGTCGGCTTGTCGTTGACGTAGAAGTTGCCCGCGGCGAACCGCAGCACGTCGGCGGCGTGCGCCGCGGCCGACCGGTCCTGCGCGACGACCGCGCCGGTCAGCGCGTACCGGGACGCGTCGGGATCGGCGATGCCGGCGAGGACCCGGTCGTAGTCGGTGTCCGCAAAGACGTGGACGGCGAGCAGCGGGCCGAAGTACTCGGTCGTGAACGCCTCGTCCGCCGGGTCGGTGCCGACGACGACGGTCGGGCGGACGAACCAGCCGCGGCTGTCGTCCGCGAGGCCGCCGGCGAGCACCGTCAGCGCGTCGGCGCTGCGGGCCCGGTCGATCGCGGCCGTGACCCGGGCGTAGGCCCGCGCGTCGATGAGCGCGCCGCAGAACACCGCCGGATCGGTCACGTCCCCGACGACCAGCGTCTCGGTCGCGCCGACCAGGTCGTCGCGCAGCCGGCGCCACACCGACTCGGGGACGTACGCCCGGGACGCCGCGCTGCACTTCTGGCCCTGGTACTCGAACGCACCCCGCACCAGCGCGGCGCGCAGCACGTCCACGTCGGCCGACGGATGGGCGAGGACGAAGTCCTTCCCGCCGGTCTCGCCGACGAGCCGCGGGTAGCCCCGGTAGCGGTCGATGTTCGCGCCGACCGTCCGCCACAGGTGCTGGAACGTGCGGGTCGAGCCGGTGAAGTGGATCCCGGCGAGGTCCCGGTCGGCGAGGGCCACCGCGGACACGGCCGCGCCGTCGCCGGGAAGCATCGAGATCACCCCGGGCGGCAGGCCGGCCTCCGTCAGCAACCCCATGAGGAAGTGCGCGGCGAGCTGCTGTGTGGGGGAGGGCTTCCACAGCACGACGTTGCCCATCAGCGCCGGCGCGGTCGGCAGGTTCCCGGCGATCGACGTGAAGTTGAACGGCGTGATCGCGTAGACGAACCCCTCCAACGGCCGGTGGTCGGCCCGGTTCCACACGCCCGGGCCGGACGCCGGCTGGTCGGCGAGGATCTCCCGGGCGAACGCGACGTTGAACCGCCAGAAGTCCACCAGCTCGCAGGCCGCGTCGATCTCCGCCTCGTGCGCGACCTTGCTCTGCCCGAGCATGGTCGCCGCGTTCAGCGTGTCCCGCCACGGCCCGGCCAGCAGCTCGGCCGCCCGCAGGAACACCGCCGCCCGGCCGTCGAACCCGAGCGCCCGCCACCCCGGCGCCGCCTCCCGAGCCGCCGCCAGCGCCGCCCGGGTGTCGTCCTCGGTCGCCGCGTGGAAGGTGCCCAGGACGTGCTTGTGGTCGTGCGGCATGACCACGTCGACGGGCGCCCCGCCGCCCGGCCGCCGTTCCCCGCCGACCGCAGCCGTCAGCTCCACCGGCGCCGCCGTCAGCTCGTCGCACCGGGCCATGAGCCGTGCCCGCGCCTCCGAACCCGCGGGATAAGCCCGAACCACCTCGTTGACCGGCCGCGGTACCTGGGTCACGGCATCCATCGCGAGCCTCCCTCGGGAGCCCCACCCGCCCGGCGGCGACCCGGCTCCGGTGCCTCCGGTCTACCCCGCGGCGGCAGGTCCCGCCACCGGGGCGGCCGGCTCCGGCTCCGGCGCGATGCCCGCGCCCGTGGCAGCGGCGCAGACCGGCCCGGCTGCCTCGACGCTGCGCCGAGGTGGCGGAAGGCTGACCATCGTCAGAAGCGGCAGCGCACCGGGTTGGCGAAGACCGGGGGAGGGCCGGCGAGGGTCGCGCGAAGGGAATGCTCCAGGACCGAGTGGTCGGCGTCGTCCAGGCGGTCCAGGCGCAGCGGAGCCCGCAGGCCCGCCTCCGTGTCGAGATGAAGCGCGGCGGCCCGTGGCGCTTGAAGCCACGGGCGTGGAACAGGAGCGGGTGGGCGAAGCACGACGTCGCCGGCCGCGCCGGTGAGCTCGGTGATGTTCCCGATCGGCTCGGCGAGGACCGCGTCGAACAGCTCCCGGTGGGTGAGGCCCGCCGGATGCGCGGCCAGCACCCGGGCCGCGCGGCGATGGCTCCCCGCCGCGACCACGGTGGCGCCCCCGCCCGGCTCGACGTCGCTGTCTCGACGGTCAGCGGTGGCCAGGAACGGTCTGACGCGGGCCTCGTCGATCGTCCACGACATCGGCGGGGCGCTCCTTGAGGTGTCGGGGGTGGGCAGGCGGTGGCGCGGGCTAGCCGCCGGATCGGCGGCGGCCCGATGCGGCGGAAAGGCCGGGTCGTCGGCGCCGCCGGCGCGGTACAGGGACAGCGCAGCGGCGAGCAGGCGCTGCGCCTGCGAATAGTGCGGGTTGAGGTTGCAGATGACGTGGTCGACGCCGAGCGCCTCGTAGCTGCGCAGCCCGGTGGCGATCTGCGCCGGCGTGCCGGCGAGCGCCGGGTATTCGGGTGCCCGGACCTGTGCCGGCAGGCCGGGGGAGCGCGGTGCGATGTTGACGCCGACGGTGACGCCGAGCGTTGCCGGGTCACGCCCCTCGTCGACGCAGGCGGCGCGGATACCGGCCAGGGCTGCTTCCACGGGTACTCGACGAGAGGCAGCACGACGCCGACGCGCATGTACTCCCTCTCCCGGCCTATTCGCACCCGAGCGTACGGCGGCACGATCGGCCGCCGTTCGTCATCGGCGGGATTTCAGTGCTGCCACTGAGTCGCGCCGAGTGGCGGTGAACGGGCCGCACGAAAAGAGTCCCGTCCGCTGGCGGAGCCGGAACCGGCTCCGCCAGCGGACGGGACTCTGGTGCGCGGGCGCCGCGCCGTTCAGCTCGGCCCGAGCGCTCAGATCAGGCGAGCGCTCAGATCAGCCCGAGGACGCGGATCGCGTCGCGCTCCTCGGCGAGCTCGGCGACCGAGGCGTCGATGCGGGTGCGGGAGAACGTGTTCAGCTCGAGGCCCTGGACGATCTCGTACGCGCCGTCCTTGGTGGTGACCGGGAACGACGAGATCAGGCCGGCGGGGACGCCGTAGGAGCCGTCCGACGGGATGCCCATCGACGTCCAGTCGCCCGCGGCGGTGCCGTTCACCCAGGTGTACACGTGGTCGATCGCCGCGGAGGCGGCGGAGGCGGCGGAGGAAGCACCCCGGGCGGCGATGATCGCGGCGCCGCGCTTGGCGACGGTCGGGATGAACTCGTCGGCGAGCCACGCCTCGTCGACCTGGTCCGCGGCCGGCTTGCCGGCGACCTCGGCGTGGAACACGTCCGGGTACTGGGTGGCGGAGTGGTTGCCCCAGATTGTGATCTTCTTGATGTCGCCGACGGCGACGCCGAGCTTCGCGGACAGCTGCGAGATGGCCCGGTTGTGGTCGAGGCGGGTCATCGCGGTGAAGCGCTCGGCCGGGACGTCCGGGGCGTGCGTCTGCGCGATGAGGGCGTTGGTGTTGGCCGGGTTGCCGACGACGAGGACCTTGATGTCGCTCGCTGCGCCCGCGTTGATGGCCGCGCCCTGGGGCTTGAAGATGCCGCCGTTGGCCTCGAGCAGGTCGCCGCGCTCCATGCCGGCGGCGCGCGGCCGGGCACCCACCAGCAGGGCGACGTTCGCGCCGTCGAAAGCCTTCACCGGGTCGTCGAAGATATCGACGCCGGAAAGCAGCGGGAATGCGGCGTCGGCGAGTTCCATCGCCGTTCCTTCAGCCGCCTTGACCGCCTGCGGGATTTCCAGGAGGCGCAGTTTGACCGGGGTGTCCGTGCCGAGTAGCTGACCGGAGGCGATCCGAAAGAGGAGCGCATATCCAATCTGCCCGGCGGCGCCCGTTACCGTTACGTTGACTGGTGTACGTGCCATGGCCCGGATGCTAGTCTTCCCAGCTCGTTCCCGCCGCTCCCGGCGGCCCTCCCAGGCACCGGGACGGCGTGGCACCGCACACATCGGCTGCCACCAGCATGATCAGCGCCGTCCACCGGGCGCCGTCGGGCGCGAAACCGGGCCGGGCACCGGGCTGTAACCGGGGCGGCCTCCGGCCCCTAACCGGGCCGGGCACCGGCCAGTAAGGAAGCGGAGTACCGGTCGCGAAAGTGCGGAATCGGACCGTCGGGCGCCATAGCATGCGGCTACGGTCGCGCCGGGTGGTGCCGCGGCGACCGTCGGCAGCCCACGGTGTCGGCGGCAGGCTCTGACTTCGCCTGGAGGTTCGGTGACCGGCGTCGGGGAGACCGGAGTCGTCGAGACCACGGCCGGCAAGGTCCGCGGCCGCGTGGAGGAGAACGGCACCTGCGCGTTCCTCGGCATTCCGTACGGCGGCCCCACGTCCGGCGCCGGCCGGTTCCGGCCGCCCACTCCGGCCGAGCCGTGGGCGGGCGTGCGGGACGCGGTCGACTGGGGGCCGCGGTGCAAACAGTCGATGCTGCGGCTCGGCGCCCGGTACGGCGCCGACGAGCCCGGCCTCGACCGGGCCGCGGCGATCGCCCGCAGCATCGCGCTGGTCAAGCTGTCCGGCGGCGGCGACTTCGGCCGGGTCAGCGAGGACTGCCTGAACCTCAACCTGTGGACCCCGGCCACCGACGACGGCCGCCGCCCGGTCATGGTCTGGCTGCACGGCGGCGGCTTCTCCAGCGGCAGCGCGAACAACGCCGCCTACCTGGGCGACCGGCTCGCCCGCCGCGGCGACGTCGTCGTGGTCACCGTCAACCACCGGCTCGGCGTGCTCGGCCACCTGCACCTCGCCGGCCTCGGGGGGGCCCGCTGGGCCGGGTCGGGCAACGCGGGGCTGCTCGACGTCGCCCTGGCGCTGGCCTGGGTCCGCGACAACGCGGCGGCGTTCGGCGGTGACCCGGGGCGGGTCACCGTGTTCGGCCAGTCGGGCGGCGGGTCGAAGGTGTCGACGCTGCTTGCCATGCCGGCGGCGGCCGGACTGCTGCACCGGGCCGCGATCCAGAGCGGCCCGAGCCTGCGCGCGGTCACCGCGGAGAAGGCCGATCGGGCGGCCCACGCCCTGCTGCGCATCCTCGACCTGGACGCCGCCAACCTCGACCGCCTGCGGGAGATCCCGGTCAGCGCCCTGCTGACGGCGTCGGGCGTGGCGGCGCGGGCGGGGGAGACGGCCGGCCCGCTCGGCTTCGCCCCGGTCGTCGACGGCGAGGCGCTCCCGGCCCACCCGTTCGACCCGGTCCCGGCGGCGACGGCCCGGGAGGTGCCGCTGCTGGTCGGCGCGACGGCCGACGAGGCGGCGTTCATGTCCGCCTTCCATCCCCGGTTCGGCGCGTTCACGATGTCGGACGTCGCCCCGGGTCTCGTCGACGCGTGGGGCGAACGGGCCGACCTGCGGGTCGAGCTGCTCCGGGAACTGCGGCCCTACTGGACGCCGTCGCTGCTGCGGGCCTGGAGCCGGGGCATCGGCTTCCAGGTGGCCGCGTCGCTGCTCGCCGAGCGCAGGGCGGTGGCCGGCGGCGCGCCCGTCTTCGGCTACCTGCTGTCGTGGCGGACGGCGGCGCTCGGCGGGATCCTCGGCGCCCCGCACTGCCTGGACCTGCCGCTCGTGTTCGCCAACCCCGACCGCGCCCCGATCTGCGGGGACGCCCCCGACCTGGGCGTCCTGCTCGACGAGGTGGCCGACGCCTGGGTCGCGTTCGCTCGCTGCGGCGACCCGAGCCATCCCGGACTGCCCGCCTGGCCCGCCTTCGACGCCGCGGACCGCGCGACGATGGTCTTCGGCCGCCCCACCGAGGTGCTGCGCGACCCGGAACCCGACATCCGGGCCGAGTTCGACCCGGCACCGCTTTTTCTCTGACCCGGCCGCCTGCCGCGCCCCCGGGACGGGTGATGCCGCATATCGGGGGATGCCGCGAACCTGGCGAGAGCCACGAACGGCGGTGAACGGGAAGTCCGGGCTCGGCTAGACTCGGCCGCAGGCCGTGCGAACGTGCCTGAGAACGCGCCCGAGGCAAGCACCGAGCAGGGGCGGTCCCCTCTCATGCACCGTGAGGCGGTCGTGGTTCCGGTGTTCCGGTGTTTCTCGGGGTGATGTGTGCGTACTGGCAAGGTGTTGAGGTTCGACCAGGTGCGGGGCTACGGGTTCATCGCGCCGAGCGGCGGCGGGGAGGACATCTTCCTGCACGCGAACGACCTGCTCGTCGAGAAGCATCTGGTCACCGCCGGCGTGACCATGGAGTTCGAGGTGGAGCAGGGCGACCGGGGCCCGAAGGCGACCGGCGCACGCCTGGTCCGCGGCGCGCCGGCCAGCCCGCCGGCCGCCGCCGGGACGCCCGGCGCGGAGGTCCCGGCCCGCGAGCCGGGAGACGACACGGAGGATTTCTTCTACGTGCCGTCGGCGAAGGAGTTCACCCGCGAGATCACCGAGCTGCTGCTGCAGATCGAGCCGACGCTCACCGGCGCGCAGATCCTCGCGGTCCGCCGCGGCCTCACCCGGCTCGCCGAGAAGAACGGCTGGATCGACGGCTGAGCCGGCCGCCCCCTGGGCCCGATCAGCCGAGCGAGCGGGGGTCTGCCGGGACGTCGACGGCGTGCTCGCGCAGCGCCTCCAGCGGGACGATCTCGAGCGCGCGCGCGTTCGTCGAGGCGAGCACGACCGGCGCGGCGACCCCGGCCCGGTAGGCCTGCAGCCAGCGAGCCGCGACGACGCACCACCGATCGCCGGGATGCAGCCCGGGGAAGCCCCAATCGGGCCGCGGCGTCGTCAGGTCGTTGCCGGTGCCCCGCTGATGGTCGAGGAACTCCCGGGTGACCACGGCGCAGACGGTGTGGCTGCCGACGTCCTGCGGGCCGGAGCTGCAGCAGCCGTCGCGGAGGAAGCCGGTCATCGGGTCGGTGCCGCACGGCTCCAGCGGGTCACCGAGAACGTTGCGCTCGTCCGTCACGCCCCCAGTGTGCCGGTTACCGGTGGGGGTTCGCCGCCTGGTCGTGCGTTCGTGGCCTGATCGTGACCCACCGGGTGGTCGTGCCCTCGGCCTGGTCGGTGACGGACCGGCGACGTGCCACTCCCGGGACGTTGGCCGTCGGGGCCTCGGGAGCGAAGGTGGTAGTCACCGCAACGACAGCGACCGCAACGCTCACAATCTGACGAGGTTGTAAGGTATTCAGCGGTCGACTACCGACGACGACCACCACCCGACGGGCGAGGCGACCGCCTCGGCCGCGAGGGCTGGCCGACGCCGAACGGCCGACGTACGCGTCCGGTCGCGGCCCGGCCGGGCCGGCAGGCGGCAGGGGCGACCGTGACGGCGGCCCGTGGCGCGTGGCGGTGGCGATCGGGGTCGTGAGTGTTCGCAGGCGACAGGTACGGGCGACGAGCACGGTGGGCGGCGGCGGCGGATGCCCCGGCGTCGCGGAAGGGAGTCGGCCATGGGGCGGGGTCGGGCCAAGGCGAAGCAGACGAGGGTCGCCCGAGAGCTGAAGTACCACTCGCCGTCCATAGATCTCGACCGGCTGCGGTCGGATCTCGGTGTGGCGGCAGAGGACGGTCTGGACGGCGAGGCGGAGCCGGCGGTGAGTTCCGGCTGGGCCGACCTGTACGAGCAGGACGACGAGGACGACGAGGCCCACGCCTCCTCGTACTGACCGGCCTCTCCTGCTGACCGCGCGCCCGGGCGCTGAGCGTTGGGTCCGCGCCCGGGCGCACCCGAACTCAGGGCTGCGCGGCCAGGAGGTCGCGCAGGATCTCGGCCTGCTCGTGCAGGACGCCGGTGAGGATCAACCGGGTCTGGTCGAGCAGCCCGGCGATCAGCGGCGTCGCCAGCGCGTAGTAGACGGTCGTGCCCTGCTTGCGGGTCGTCACCAGTCCCGCGCGGCGCAGCACGCCGAGCTGCTGGGACAGGTGTGACGCCTCGAGGCCGACCTGGCCGACGAGCTCGCCGACGGATCGCTCGCGGTCGCGCAGAAGCTCGAGGACCCGGATGCGGGCCGGATGCGAGAGGGAACGGAAGAATTGGGCCTGGAGTTCGGAGAGCGGGGTCGCCATCGGACTAGCCACCCTGCCGGCATACCCGGCCCGCCAGTCCTAGCCCGGCCGTCGGGGTGCGCCCCCCGGCCCAGACCGATCGCAAGAAAGTTGGTCGACGGGAAGGCAACACCTGCGAATCTTACGACATTGTCAGGTTGCCGGCCCTGACCTCCACGAACGCGTATGCGGCCGCGTCCGCAGAGGGGGCGGCGGTGTGGCAGGACGCGGGCCGTCGGACCCACCTTCTGACGCCGGTCGCCGAGATAGTTACGTGGCGTGATTTACCGGATACGGCTGAGCGGCCGCAGGCGGCCGTACGCGGGGCGATTGGGCGGAACTCCCCGCGCCGCCCGACCTGGCCGCGAGCGCGCCGTCGCCGCGAAGTCCGAGCCGTGTCACCTCAGACCCTCTATAGGCGTACTGAGGCGACACACCTCATCAGGCCCGTGGAGAAGTGCGTCGCGCCAGTGAGCCTATAGACACCTTTATCCGACGCGGTTGGCGCGTCACCGGCCGCCTGGAGCGGCTGCGCTGCCTCTAGCGGCGACGCCGGAACCGGGCGGCTCCGGCCGTCGCGGGCGGGCCGAAACCGCCGACGTCGTTCTCGGGAACCGCCGCCCTGCCGGGCGTCCGGGCACCCGAAGGCTCTCCGGCCGCCGCCCGGACTCGGCCACCCGATGGGACTCGGCCACCCGCCCGGACCGTGGCTGCCGGCGAGGCCGACGTCGCCGAGCGTGCCGTGGCGGCCGGCGAGTAGGCGGCGCTCGCGTCGATCCGGTCCTCGGACTCGGTCCGCCGCGGCGTCGAGGGTCGCCCTGCCGGGCGAAGCGACGCGAGGTACCGGGAGCTGCGCCGATAGCCGTGGATCCAGGTGTAGTGCTCGTCCAGGTCGCCCGTCGATGTGAACAGCGCGGTGCAGCGCAGGTCGGATCGCGGGCATAGGTAGAGCGTCATGAGCACCCCTCCCGGCCGCCCGGCTGCGGTCCGCGGTGGTCCTCCCGTTACCGCGGCGATGCGGCCGGTGCGGCGTTGTTGTCCTTGCGTCGTCTTCCCGCGCGTCGAGCTCCTGAACGCGCCGGACCGGCCGGCCCAAGACCGGTCACCTCCGCAGGGTGGCGCGCGTCCGTCGATGGATGTGGTGTACGTCTCACTGTTGCGGTGAAGTTAACGAGGTTGGCTGGTTTCCGTGGCCGAGCCGGTGCACGGCGGAGGTCGGGGGCAGACTGTCAGGCATGGCTAGCGATTCGTCGATCTTCCCGGGGACACCGGCCGGAACCGCGTCCCCGACCCCTGCGCGCGCGGCGTACCTGCCGAGTACGGGTGCGCAGGACGAGGTCGTCGAGCTGTGCCGCGACCTGCTGATGATCGACTCGACGAACCGGGGCAACGGCGACGGGTTCGAGCGGACGGTCGCCGAGTTCGTCGCCGGCAAGCTGGCCGAGGTCGGCCTGGAGCCGACGCTGCTGGAGTCGGAACCGGGCCGCACCAGCGTCATCACCCGCGTCGAGGGCGCGGACCCGAGCCGCCCGCCGCTGCTGATCCACGGCCATCTCGACGTGGTCGCGGCGGACCCGACGGAATGGACTCATCACCCGTTCGGCGGCGAGGAGGCCGACGGCTGCCTGTGGGGCCGCGGCGCGATCGACATGAAGGACATGGACGCGATGACGCTCGCCGTCGTCCGCGACCTGATGCGGACCGGCCGCAAACCCCCGCGGGACCTCGTCGTCGCGTTCCTCGCCGACGAGGAGGCCGGCGGCCCCCTCGGCGCGAGCTGGCTGGTGAACAACCATCCCCACCTGTTCGCCGACTGCACCGAGGCGATCAGCGAGGTCGGCGGCTTCTCCTACACGATCAACGACGACCTGCGCCTCTACCTCATCCAGACCGCCGAGAAGGGCATGGCCTGGATGAAGCTGACGGCGCGCGGCCGGGCCGGCCACGGGTCGATGCTCGCCTCGGACAACGCGGTGACGGCGCTGTCGGAGGCCGTCGCCCGGGTGGGCCGCCACCGGTTCCCGATCGAGCTGACCCCTACGGTCCACCAGTTCCTGGACGCGGTCGGCGACGCGCTGGGCATCGAGATCGACCACGACGACCTGGAGACGACCGTCTCCAAGCTCGGCGCGCTCGCCCGGATGATCGGCGCCACGATCAGCAACACCGCGAACCCCACCCAGCTGGACGCCGGGTTCAAGGTGAACGTCATCCCGGGCGAGGCGACGGCCGGCATCGACGGCCGTTTCCTGCCGGGCCGCGAGGAGGAGTTCATCCGCCAGATCGACGAGCTGATCGGTCCGGACATCCGCCGCGACTGGGTGGTGCTGGATCGGGCGGTCGAGACCGGGTTCGACGGCCCGATGGTCGACGCGATGGCGGCGGCGCTGCGCGCGGAGGACCCGGGTGCCCGCGCCGTGCCGTACATGTTGTCGGGCGGCACCGACGCCAAGTCGTTCTCCCGGCTCGGCATCCGCTGCTTCGGCTTCTCCCCGCTGCGCCTCCCGCCGGATCTGGACTTCTCCGGCATGTTCCACGGCGTCGACGAGCGCGTCCCCACCGACGCCCTGAAGTTCGGCGTCCGGGTGCTGGACCGTTTCCTCGCCGCCAGCTGAGCTGGCGGCCGGGGGGCGAGGGCTGGGGTGGCGGCGCGACGGCCGGGGCCGATCGGTTGGCTGTTCATCGCGGCGTTGCTGGTGGCGCTGGTCGCGATAGTCGGCCGGCCGGACGGGGACGGCGCTGGCGGGCGGAAGGTCGCGCTGTGGGGTGACTCGCTGGCGTGGGAGGCGCAGGGGCCGTTCAAGGACACGGTGACGGCCGCCGGTGGCACGTCGCTCCTCGTGCACACCTTCGGCGGCACGGCGCCCTGCGACTGGCTCGACGACATCCGCAAGCAGTCCCGCCGCTGGCACCCGACGGTGGCGGTGCTCGCCTTCTCCGGGAACACCGGCTCGCGGTGCATGAAGGACCGCGACCTCGTCGACGCCTACCGCGACGACGTCGCCGACGCGGTGGCCCGGCTGACCCGCGGCGGCGCGCACGTGCTGCTGGTCGAGGCCCCGCCGCGGCTGGACCAACCGGTGAGCACCGCCGGCCGGACCCCGCTGGACCAGGTCTGGGCGGACATCGCCGACGACCTACCGGACACGACCGTCGTACCGGCCGGCCGTGAGGTGACCGCGCCGGACGGCCGGTTCGCCCGGACGTTGCCGTGCCGGCCGGGCGAGCAGTGCGGGCCGGCCGGCCAGGTGACCGTGCGCAGTCCGGACGGGGTGCACTTCTGCCCGCTGCAGATGCCGCCGGTGACGCCCTGCCCGGTCCCGTCCGCGGGCGCGGACCGCTATGGCCGGTCGATGGCCGCCGCCGCGGTCGCGCTGCTCGGCCCGGCGCCGCCGCCGTCGGGCACACCGCCGCCGTCGGCGCACCGGTCGGCCCTGGACGCCCGCCCCGAGCGGGCCCGGCCGCCCCAGTGAGCCCGGCCGCCCCGGTGAGCCCGGCCGCCCCGTGACCAGGAGAAAGATGGCCACCGTTCGTGCACTCGCCGTCCCGGCCCCGGGTGCGCCGGTCGAGCCCGCCGCCGTCGAACGCCGCGACCCGCGCCCGGACGACGTCGTCGTGGACATCCGCTACGTCGGGATCTGCCACAGCGACATCCACCAGGCCCACCAGGACTGGGGGCCGGTGCACTTCCCGCTGGCGATCCGCAGAGCCACCGTGCCTACTCGCTGATCCAGGCGCGGCGCACCCTCGCCGGCTCGAACGTCGGCGGGATCCGGGAGACGCAGGAGATGCTCGACTTCTGCGCCCGGCACGGGATCACCGCCGAGATCGAGCTGATCGGCGCCGGCGACGTCAACGTCGAGGACCGCGCCGGCGAGGGCGGCGAGCTCCGGGTCGAACGGCGGCGGCGGTCCGAGCATCGGTGCGTCGGCGGCTGGTCCCTCGCCGCCCGCCGGGGGGACGGCTGTCGAGGTCGGCGGCGTTGTCGTCATGGCTGGTCCTCGGTTCCCGGCGGCACGCGGCGCGGCTGGTCGGCGGCGCGGATCGGTCCGAGCAGTATCGGCTCGGCGTCACCCGGGCGCGACAAAACCGGCGGTACCGCGCCCTCGTGCCGGCCTCCCCCGGGGCTGGGCCGTTCCGCGCGGCCTGTTCGGTATCAGCGAACAAGCCGGGCCGCCGGAGCGGAACAACCGGGCGCCCCGGTGGCTTGAGTGGGTCAGTGTCAAGTTGCTTGGGCTTGGCGATGACTGGTCTGTTGACCGTGAGGGATGTGCTTCGTGACCCAGACGCGTGTGCTGCCCGTTCTGCCGCTCGACGACGCGGTCGTGCTGCCCGGCATGGTCGTTCCGCTGGCCCTCTCCGACGCCGAGACACGCGCCGCGGTGGAGGCCGCACGGGCCTCCGCCCAGTCGCGGTCGCCAGACGATGCGGCGTCGGGCGGCTCGTCGGCCGACGGCCGCAAGGCCCAGGTGCTGCTGACGCCGCGGCTTGACGGCAAGTACTCCGGCGTGGCGGCGCTCGGCGTGATCGAGCAGGTCGGCCGGCTGCCCGGCGGCGAGCCCGCCGTGGTCGTCCGGGCCGTTTCCCGCGCCCGCATCGGCACCGGGAGCACCGGTCCCGGCGCGGCGCTGTGGGTCGAGGCGACAGTGCTCGACACCACCGCGCCGACGTCCGGCAAGGTCGTCGAGCTCGCCCGCGAGTACAAGGCGCTCGTCACCACCCTGCTGCAGCAGCGCGGCGCGTGGCAGGTCGTCGACTCGGTGACCTCCATCGAGGACCCGTCCGCGCTCGCCGACACCGCCGGCTACGCGCCGTACCTGACCGCCGGCCAGAAACTGGAGCTGCTGGAGACCGCCGACGCCGCCGAGCGGCTCGAGAAGGTCCTCGGCTGGACCAGGGAGCACCTGGCCGAGCTGGACGTCGCCGAGACGATCCGCAAGGACGTCCAGGAGGGCATGGACCGCCAGCAGCGCGAGTTCCTGCTGCGCCGCCAGCTGGAGGCCGTCCGCAAGGAGCTGCGGGAGCTGTCCGGCAAGGGCGGCGACGGCGCCGCTGCGGGCGCCGAGGAGGAGGACGACTACCGGGCCCGCGTCGAGGCGGCCGACCTGCCGGAGAAGGTCCGCGAGGCGGCCCTCAAGGAGGTCGACAAGCTGGAGCGCACGTCCGACCAGTCCCCGGAGGGCGGCTGGATCCGGACCTGGCTCGACACCGTCCTCGACCTGCCGTGGAACTCCCGGACCGAGGACTCGTACGACATCGCGGGCGCCCGGGCCATCCTGGACGCCGACCACGCCGGCCTCGACGACGTGAAGGAGCGGATCGTCGAGTACCTGGCCGTGCGCCGCCGGCGGGCGGACGCGGGCCTCGGCGTGGTGGGCGGCCGGCGCAGCGGCGCGGTGCTCGCGCTGACCGGCCCGCCCGGGGTCGGCAAGACGTCGCTCGGCGAGTCGGTGGCTCGCGCGATGGGCCGCAAGTTCGTCCGGGTCGCGCTCGGCGGCGTCCGGGACGAGGCCGAGATCCGCGGCCACCGGCGCACCTACGTCGGCGCGCTGCCGGGCCGGATCGTCCGGGCGATCCGCGAGGCCGGCACGATGAACCCGGTCGTGCTGCTCGACGAGGTCGACAAGCTCGGCGCGGACTACCGGGGCGACCCGACGGCGGCCCTGCTGGAGGTGCTCGACCCGGCGCAGAACCACACGTTCCGCGACCACTACCTCGAGGTCGAGCTGGACCTGTCCGACGTGCTGTTCCTGGCGACGGCGAACGTCGTCGAGGCGATCCCCGGGCCGCTGCTGGACCGGATGGAACTGGTCCGGCTCGACGGCTACACCGAGGACGAGAAGGTCGTCATCGCCCGCGACCACCTGCTGCCGCGCCAGCTGGAGCGGGCCGGCTTCGCCGCGGCGGACGTGACGATCGAGGACGAGGCGCTGCGGCTGCTCGCGGGGGAGTACACCCGGGAGGCCGGCGTCCGCGACCTGGAGCGGGCGATCGCCCGGGTCCTGCGCAAGATCGCCGCGAAGGCGGCTCTCGGCGCGGAGGCGGCGAGCCCGGGGCAGGCAGGCCCGGGGCAGGCAGGCGCGGGGCAGCCAAGCGCGGAGCCGGCGGGCGCGGAGCCGGCCGGTTCGGCGAAGGCCGGCTCGGTGCGGGGCGGCTCAGCGCGGGCTGGCACCGCGGGGGTCGACCCGGTGACCGTCGGCGCGGGCGACCTCGTCGACTACCTCGGCCGGCCGCGGCACACCCCGGAGTCGGCGGAGCGCACGGCGCTGCCCGGGGTGGCGACCGGGCTCGCGGTCACCGGCGTCGGCGGCGACGTGCTGTTCATCGAGGCGTCGCTGGCGGACAAGGAGACCGGCGCGACCGGCCTGACCCTGACCGGCCAGCTCGGCGACGTGATGAAGGAGTCCGCGCAGATCGCGCTGTCCTACCTGCGCTCGCGGGGCGCGGAGCTGGAGCTGCCGGTCGGTGACCTGGCCTCGCGGGGCGTGCACGTGCACGTCCCCGCGGGCGCGGTGCCGAAGGACGGCCCGAGTGCCGGCGTCACGATGACGACGGCGCTGGCGTCGCTGCTGTCCGGCCGGCCGGTGCGGGCCGACGTCGCGATGACCGGCGAGGTGTCGCTGACGGGCCGGGTGCTGCCGATCGGCGGCGTCAAGCAGAAGCTGCTGGCGGCGCACCGGGCGGGGCTCACGACCGTCCTGCTGCCGAGCCGCAACGGCCCGGACCTGGACGACGTGCCAGCGTCGGTGCGGGGCGCGCTGAGCGTCCACCTCGTGTCCGACGTCCGCGAGGTGCTCGACCTGGCCCTGGAGCCGGCCGCGTTCGACCGGGGTCCCGGCGCGGTGCTCGCCGCGTAACGGGAGCCGCCCGGCGCCGATGCCCCCGCCCGGCCGGCGGGGTGCGGCCGCCCCGGCCCTCGAGGCCGGCGGCGCCGGGAGCACAGGCGGCCGAAACCACGGCCCGGCCGGCGGACTTTTGGTCCCCGGCCGGGCCGCGGTTGTCTGCGCGCTTTTCGGCCCGTTCCTGTTGCAACCTTGACGGATTCCGGCGGCCCGACCTAAATCCGGCTGATTCCGCGCCGTATCGGCCCCGTGGCCGTCGGACGGTGCGCCGAATTTGCGCGTGCACTTCCGGTGCGCCGTTCAGCGGACGGAACGCGCGTATCCCACCCGCGGCGTGGCGCCCGACGGGCCCGCCGTCGGCACGGACGGCGGCCCGGCCGACGGGCGCAGCAGCTCGGCGGGCACGCCGGCCCACAGCTCGCTGTCGCCGATGTCGTGGATCGCTGCGGCGCCCATGCCGAGCATCGACCAGGCGCCGACGGTCAGCCCCTCCCGCACGGCGCAGTTCTGCCCCAGGTAGGCGCCGGCGCGTACCCGGACGGACCCGCCGAGCGTCACCGAAGCGCAGGCCGTGACGTAGTCCTCGACGACGACGTCGTGGGCGAGCACCGCGTTCGGCATCACCGCGACGTGCCGCCCGACGGTCACGTCCGCGGTGAGGACGGCGCCCGCGAGCAGCACCGATCCGGCGCCGACGGAACAGGACGGCGGTAGGACGGCGCGCGGGTGGACGACGCTGGTGTACCGCTCGTGCAGGACGCCCATCTGCTCGAGCCGGTGTCGCAGCTCGGCCCGGGACCGACCGTGGCGAGTACCGAGCAGCAGGCGGGCGCGCGGATAGTGGGCGACCCGGTCCAGGCCGCCGAGGACCTGGGCGCCGCCGATCGGCGCGCCCCACAGCGCGGGATTGTCGTCGAGGAAACCCACGACGTGATGCTCGCCGGACGCCCGGGCGGCCTCCGCGGCCTCCCGCGCCAGGCCACCGGCGCCGACAATGAGCAGCGGGACGGGCCCGGCGGCGGTCATGGTGTATTTATACGGCCTGGCCACATCTCGCGCGGTCGCGGGTATTCGGCGTCGGCGTGACCGCCAGTCGGGCCGCCGGGGAGGCGCGGCGGCTTCCCGCCCGGCCGGTCAACCGCATACAGAACATTGGTGCAGGCGCCGGTCGCTCATGCCCGACGTGGTCATGACCTCCGTCGAACGCGAACTCGTCGAGGCCGGCCGCCCGGTGCCCACCATGGCCGACGTCCGCGAGACGACCGCCGCCATCCTCGGCGCCACGGCACCGGTCGTCCCCTGGACACGACCACCGCGGGGCAGAAACGCCGATCATGCGGCCGGCCGGGCGGGGCCGACCTTGCCGGGACCGGGGGCGGCATCCTCGTGGGAAGTCGGTCTTGCCAGACGTGCTAACGCGATATATCGTGAGCGTGTCACCGAAACACCGGCCCGGGCGCCGAGGCAGTTGCCGAAGCCGGGCGAAGGTCGAAACGGTGGCTTCGCGGGAGGCGACGATCCGCCAGCTCCATGGGGCGCGGGTCGGACAGCACCTCGCACACCTCAACCATCAGCGCGTTCACGCGCATTTCCACAAGGAGCACCTCATGAAGCACGACCATCACTCCTGGTCCGCCGCGCAGTCGAGGGAGCGGGGCGAGCCCGGCCCGCGCGGCGGCCGCCGGGCGCACCACGGTCCGTTCCGCCGGCACGAGTTCGGCTTCGCGCATCACCCCGGCCCCGGCATGGGCCCCGACATGAGCCCGTTCGCCGGGCCGCCGCCGATGGGCCCGGTCCCGCCGGGTCCGATCCCGCCTGGCGGCCCCGGCCCGTGGGCCGGCGGTCCATGGGGGCGTCGGGGCCGTGGCGGCCCGGGCGGCTCGGGCCGTGGCCGCGCCGGTCGCGGCGACGTCCGCTCCGCCGTGCTGCTGCTGCTCGCGGAGGCCGAGGGCCCGATGCACGGTTACCAGCTGATGCAGGCGATCGGCGAGCGGACCGGCGGCGCCTGGCAGCCGAGTCCCGGCGCCGTGTACCCGACGATCAGCCAGCTCGAGGACGAGGGCCTGGTCACCGTCACCGCCGAGGGCGGCCGGCGGCTGGTCACCCTTACCGCCGCGGGCAGAGAGCACGTCGCCGCGAACCAGTCGGCGCTCGGCGACCCGTTCGCCGGGTTCGCTGCCCGCGCGGGCAGCGGGACCGGGCTGATCAGCCCGCTGCAGGAGCTGCACGCCGCCGTGTGGCAGGTCGCGAAGGCCGGCAATGCCGACCAGGTCGCGGCCGCGCAGAAGGTCCTCGCCGATGCCCGGCGGTCGCTGTACCTCATCCTCGCCGGTGAGCCCGTCGCCGAGACGGCGCAGGCGGCAGCCGGGGACGCCTCGGTCGCCGACGCGGCGTCGCCCGCCGCGTCCGCCGCGGGCGAGACCCTGCCCGCCGGCGAGTAGCCGGTCCGTCCGCCGCCGGCACCTGCCCGAAAGGGCCGGTGCCGGCGGCTCGTCGTCGTGCGGTTTCGCCAGTATCAGCAGCTCCGCAGGCTTTCTTAAGGCGCAGCCAAGACTCGCGGTGCACTGTCGTTCCTGAGGCCCTTCTCACCCCGGCCGGTCGCCGCGTAGAGCTCCCTCCGCGCGGCGCCGGCCGGGCCCCCTCGGTCCCGTGCCCGCCGGCCGGCGGTGCGTTCAGAACGGTGACGCGTGAGGCGGGTTCTGAACCGTGACCCAGTGCGCTCAACGGCCCCTGCTTGGCGCCGAAGCGCCGCGGCCTCTAAGACAGGCCTGGGCCGGCCAATGGCGCAACCGCCGCGCCCCCACGGGCAAGATCGGCCCGTTCAGATGATCGCCACTGAGGCCCTGGGCGGGTCACGAGGGGAAATGACCAATCGGGCTCGAAGCCGCGGCGATGTCGGCGAACGTCACGCACGTGGGGGAAGCCGAGCGGTTCTCGCGCGTTCGCGGCTGCGCGGCGCGTGCGAGCGGCGTGGGCGGCCTAGGACTGCGTACAAAGACGGAACGGCGCGTGGCCCCTGGCCGCGCGCCGTTCCGCCTGAAGTCGGGGCGTGTCAGACGGGCTGAACCCGGTCGGCCTGCGGGCCCTTCTGGCCCTGCACGATCTCGAACTGGACGTTCTGCCCCTCGTCAAGCGACTTGTAGCCGTCCGACATGATCGCGGAGAAGTGGACGAACACGTCCGGACCGCCACCGTCCACGGAGATGAAGCCGAAACCCTTCTCCGCGTTGAACCACTTGACGGTACCCTGAGCCACTAGCTTTCTCCTTGCTGTTTTCCCCGGCAGACGTCCTTCGTCTCCCGGTCTCGCGCCGGCCGCGGACCTCTCCCCGTCCGGCCGTACCGTTCGACGATGCATGACGTTCATACAGCGGAGAACCGGCAACGCCCCCACCCTACCTGCCCTCGGCCTCCCGAGTCCCGTCGTGTCCCGCTCCCGGGCCGGTCGCGTTCCGGCCCGCGTGCGGGTGTAATGCGACATTCGGCCACGCCCCCCGCCCGTCTGAGCATCCCGGGCGACCCGGGACGCTCCCGCCGCTCCGGCCGCTCCAGCCCCGCGCAACGTGCCGGAATCCTGCCGATGTCCGGTCAAGGAACCGTCCGACCGACATTAATGCGCGTATTCCGTCCACCCCAACCGCTGTGGCGCCCACACCACCGCGCCGCAATCACCGCGGCGCTGAACGATGCCCAAGCGGACGACGAGCGCGATTTCGCGACGCGCCCGCCCTTATCGCGGGCACGCGGGAACCGGCGACCCCGGCCCGGCCGTCGCCTCCCGCCCGCCGGTCCGGCCGACGATCCACGAACGACACCTGGAGCTAGGTCACGACCCGCAGCCGCAGGGCCTGACGGGGGCAGGTGTCGGCCGCGCGCCGGGCGTGCCCGGCGAGCGGCGCCGGGACGGGGATGTCCCGGCTGGGCCGGCCCCGCGGCCGATCGCCGTCGCGGGCCTCCGCGGCCCGAGCCGCGTCCTCGCGGGAGATCGGATAGCCCCACCTGTCCTGCGCGAGCACCTCGGGCAGCAGCTCGGTGCACCAGCCGCGGCCGTCGCACACGGTCCAGTCGACGGTGAGCAGCCAGCTGGACGGCGGCTTCACCGCCGGCCGGGGGCGGGCCTGGGACCGTGCGTCCGGCTCGGGCCGCGCGTGGTCGGGTGCGCTCGCTGACCGCTGGGGTGGTGGTCCACTGGGCATGGCCCTGTCCTTCCGACTGGTGGCCGCCCGAGCCGGCGCCCGGCGCTGGGGCCGGGAACCGGTGGGCGATGGGCGCGGACGGTTCGGATGGTGCGGCGGACCGAGTGGATGTACCCGCGTCGGCGCCATGCAGCACCCGGAATGACGACGATCACGGGACGGCACCGACGCAGCAGCCCGCGGCGTGGCCGGCCACCTCGCCGGCGAAGACGCGCAGCTGTGACATCGGCACGGCGTGCGCCGGACCGGCCGGCACTCAGGCGCCTCCGTACCCGCCGACGCGCACGGCAGCCGGCTTCCCGACCGCGCCGCCGGCCAGGCCGACGATGTCTCCGATCGTCGCGCCGACCGGCACCTCGACCACGCCCGGACGGGCGACCCCGCCGCTGACCGCGTCGGCGAGCGCCTCGTTCAGGCCGATCTCCTGGGTCGCCCTCGACTTGACCTTGACGACCTCGTCAGCGCCGGCCGCCCGGACCAGGTCGACGACGATCCGGTTCGCGTCGTGGGCGTCTCGTGCCCAGTGGACGATCCCGCCGCGCGCGGTGACGTTCTCCTCGAGCTGGACGAGGTAGGCGTCGAGGTGCGCCAGCACGTCGTCCTTGATCGCGGCGCCGGCGGCGCGCAGCGGTTCCCAGTCGTCGAGCTCGGCGACGACGGCCGCGCGCCGGCCGCGGATCGTGCCCGTCGCCGTGGCGAGGTTGCGGCGTAGCTGCGCGTCGCCCAGCGCCCGGCGGGCGGCCGTCGGGAAGGACTCGTCGCCGCGCAGCACCCCCACGCCCCGCGGCGCCGTGGGTACGACGACCGGCGTGGGTACGACGACCGGCGGCAGGCCCAGAAAGGTCGGCGCGGCCGCTGTCGCCCGGTTCCCGGTCCGACGCCGTCACGGCCGGCCTCCGTGGCCGAACCGTGTCACGTGAGTGTGCCTATGGATGCACCTCTTTAGGGACACAATAGTTCTATGTCTATTGATGTGTCCCATGGGGTTGATCCGGTCGACAGGGCGCCGTCGTCGTGGCGGGAGGTGATCCAGCCCGAGACGGGCCGGTTGCTCGCGGAGCTGCTTGGGCGGGAGCCTGAGCGGTTCCCGGTGGCGGTGGGGATCTATGCGCGGATCTCGAAGGACAAGGGGCACGACGCGCGTGGGGTGGCCCGCCATATCGATCAGGCTGTCGCGCGGGTGGCGCGGGAGCCGGGGTGGCGGTTGGCGTTCCCGCCATTCGTGGACAACGACCTGTCCGCGACCAAGGGGGCGAAGGGCAAACCACGCCCGGAGTACAACCGGATTATGGCCGCCGTCGGGCGTGGCGAACTACGGGTGATCGTGCTCTACATGTCCTCTCGCCTGTGGCGGAACCGCAGGCAGCGCGCGGAGGCGATGGAGCCGTTGGCGCAGTGGGGTGTGTTGCTGGCCGCGACGCAGGGCAGCGACCTGGACCTGTCGACCCCGTCGGGGCGGATGGTCGCCGGGATTCTGGGCGAGGTCGACAGCCACGAGGTGGAACAGAACGCGGTCCGGATCCGCGACGAGATCGAGCAGCGCGCCCGCCACGGTCTGCCGTCCGGTACCCGGTTGTATGGCTACACCTCTGGCCGGCAGGTCATCGACGAGCAGGCGACGATCATCCGGGCGTGTGTGGAGAAGATCCTTGACCCGCGTCAGGACCGGTCGATCACGTCATTGGTGGCCGAGATGAACGACGCCGGGGTGCCGACGCATAGCGGCGAGGCCCGGTGGCAGACGAGCACGTTGCGGGAGCTGTTGCGCAATCCGGAGTTGGCAGGGTTGCGGACGTATCACCGGAAGGTGGTCGCGACCGGCCAGTGGGAACCGATCATCAGCCCGGAAACCCATGCCCGCCTGGTCGCGCGCCTCTCGCGGCACACGATGCCGCCGGGGTGGTCGAACCGGACCCGGCATCTACTGCCCGGGATCGCGACCTGCGGCCGGTGCGGAGCGGGGATGCTGTACCGGGGGCCGCAGGGCCGGACCAAGGCCAGCTATATCTGCCCGCCCGCCGAACGGGGTGGCTGCCGTGGGGTCCGCCGCCAGGCCGCCCCGGTCGACCTCTACATCGAGACGACCGTCGTAGGGTTGCTGTCCCAGCCGGGCATCCTGGCCGAACTGGTCCGGGAGGACGCCACCGACCCGATGGAAGCGATCAAGGTAGCTGCCGACATCGAAGCCGCGCAGGCCCGCGCGACCGCGTTGGGCGAGCAGATGGCCGACGACGACCCGCACGACGAGGTCACGAAGATCCTCCGCAAGTCACAGGCCGGGAAGATCCGGGCCGATCTTGCCGAAGCCCGCGCCCGCCAGGCGCAGATGACCCAGTCGGGTGCCTTTGACGGCCTGTTGGACGTCGAGGACATCGCCGCGCATTGGGAGTCGTTGTCGTTGCCGCGACGCCGGGCGATCATCCGGGCCATGGTGACCGTGACGATCCTGCCCACCGGACGGGGACGAACCGCGTTCAACACCGACACGGTCCAGATCAAACGCCGCAGCCCGTCAGCTCTCGCCGTTGGTCCGGGGCAGGGGGCGGACCGGGCCGACCAGGTCACGGACCGCTAACACCGTCTCGCGGTCGAACGGTTCAGCCGCCAGCACCACCACCCGCGCCCGCGCCGCCGCCACGATCTGCGCGGCCAGCTCCTCCGACACTCCATCCACCCCGACCGAGACGCGACGCCCACCAGGACCACGACCCTGAGCAGGCCGCGACGCGGCCACCCCCGCCGAGCCATCTGCCGGAACATCCGCAGGCCCGGACGGGGACGGGTCCCACCCACCCACCCCCACGGGTCGCGCCGGGCGCGCACCAGGCACCGAGACAGCTGCGGAACCTTCGGTACTCACCGGTTCGGCGGCCACGTGCCCCACAGGCTCCGCCGCGCCGGCCAGGTCTTCGGGGTCGTCGAAGGGCAGCGCGGTCTGTCCGGCCAGCAGCCCCGCCCCGCGCCGCCGGTTCACGGCCCACCCTCAGGTGAGTCCTGCGCCATGGCGGGATCACGGCCGCGTCCGGCGTAGCGCCACTGGCCGATGACCTCTGTTTGGGGGTCGCCGTCGGGGCGGCCGAATTCGTCGAGGACAACCGGCGATCCGTCGTCGTCGAGGCCGAGGGGGCGGCCGCCCAGTGCCGCCGCGAGCAGCCGCGACCAGCGCCGCCGTACCCCGCGCAACTGCCGAAACGTCGTGGAGTACTTCCGCGACTTGGTCAGCCAGTGCCCGCCGAACCCGAACGAGTGCGACCAGCGGATCAGCCCGGACACCCGGCCCGCCGGGCGGCCCGCCGCCGCATCCAGCGCTTCCGCGAACGCACGATCCGACCCGAGGCGCCAGCACGTCTCCACCAGACGGCGGGTGTGCTCACGCAGGCCGAGCCGGGCGAGCTGCCGCAGCGACCGGACCGGACCGTCGAGTGCCCCCGATTCGGTGACCGACTTGGTCAGGTATTTGGCCAGGTAGTTGCCGACCTTGACTGCGTCCACGTCCGAGCCCAGTCGGATCCGCCGGATGTCGACCTGACCACCCCAGCACACCGCCCACCCGTCAGCCGACGCCGCGACCGGCAGTGCCCCCGAGCTGTCGAGCAACGTCGCCGCCGCCGGATCCGGAGCAGCCACCGACACCGAGTCGACGACCGCCCGCAGACAGTCCGTGATCAGATCCCCAGACGCCCAGGAAGGCGGAGCAGCCGGTTCGCCGGACGGGTCGCGGCCATCAACCCGGACCACCACGTGCAGATGCACCAGGCCCCGGCGCTGCATCTCGGCGACCTTCACGAACGACACCCGCGCCACCCGGCGCAGCCCCGTGACCATCAGCCCGACCGCCGAGGCCACCGCGGATTCCAACCGATCCCGGGTTGCCTTCCACAGCGCCGGCACCATCGCGTTCCAGACCACCGCCCGGCCGTAGTCAAAACAGCGCGGACACAACGGCTCACCAAGCCGCCGGTCATCCGCATCGTGGCGCAGGTGGCAGGACAGCGCCCGGCCGTGTTCACAGGTCCCACGCCGCGCCCGACACACCCGACTATCCGCACCCTTGCCAGCACGGCGGGAATGCACCGGCCCGAACGACGGGGCAGTCAGGGTCACGAACCAGGCAGGCCCACCAACGACCGCAGCAGCCGCACCGTCGGGACCGGTCTCCAGGCCGCGCACCACGATGCGCCGCGCATCGCGCTGATACAGCTTCGAGCAGTCCGAACACGCCGACGCCCGCCGGTTGTTACACCGCACATGTACCACCGGCGGCGCCGACGAACGCCGAACCTCACCGGTCGCCAGGTCCACGTGGTCGGAGCGGCCAGCCAGCCGGACGGGCCGGCTACAACCGTCGGTCTGTGCGCCGGTCGGTCCTGTCGTCGCAGCGTCGTTGAGTGTGCCGGCCGCCATGACCGATGCCTCCACCCCCGGGAAGCAGGCCCGACCACGACGCCGCACAGCGCACAGATCACAACACCGGCCGCCGATGGCAGCCTGATCGTGAAGAGCGCGGCAGGACGAAACGTGTGGTCGCGGCCCGCAGGCCGCCCCGCCCGAAGGCGGGGTGCGCCCGGGATACCTACCGCTGAAGCTCGCGGAGGTCACACCAAACGCAGAGTGGTGACACCCCTGCCCGCATCATTGGCAGTCCGCTATCTGGCGTCACCCGTACTCATCCAGGTCTGGGAATCTTGACCTAGCCCTAACAGGCTCTAAAGGGTCTACCCGATGACCAGACTCCAGAATACCGCACCAACACAGCCAAACACACGGAAACAAACAGATCCGACCGCAGCCGTGCCTGCCCAGGACGCAGGCTTCAACCACGACCCGCACCGGCCATCGCCCAGCCCGGCCACGGTCACCAGGCCCAGGCCGACAACCACGTGAGCAGGCGGCCCGTCAGGCCGCCGCCTTGCTCGTCTCCACCAGCCCGGACACGGCCAGACGAGGGAGTGGGAGCAACTCCCACACCACCAGCGCCACCCGCCGACCCCCGACCTCAGCCCGCACCTCATGACAGACCGTCGGACGCGACCGGCGCATCGGAGGCTTCCCCGCACACACCACCGGCGGCACCGACCCCGCCGGACGGCCCACCGCGATCAACCCACCGACCGCAAGCGCCACCGCCGTGCGCCCCGCCGACACCTCCACCGGCCACACCGCCACCGGACCCACCTCCGGATGCCCCGACGCGACATCGAACGCCCACCGGACCAGACTCCGCCGAGGCGCCAAGATCACCCCCGGCCGCGACGGCCCCAACCCACACCCGAGCTGACGCGACAACGCCACCCCGTCCTGCCCCAACGGCGCGAGCACCGGCAGAACCACCGGACCACCCACACCCCCGCTCCACTCAAGAATGACCGCCGTCGTCACCACGCCTCCCCGCGTCAGGCCGAGCGCCCACGCCAGGCAGCCGGCTGTCAGGCCGGCTCCGGCCGGGGGATCGACGCCAGCCCGACCGGAACCGACGCAACCCACGATTAGCTATCGATCGGATTCGGACAGTCGCAGCAAACGGAGCGTTCCAGGCCGACCGCGTGCGCACCCCACACGCCGCATCCGAGCGTCTCGGACGGCCTCCGGCAGCGCTGTCAAGGCCGTTGATAGTGCCATCTCGGGACATCGTCGGGTCATTTCGTGTCGTCCCGTGCCGGCAGCGTGACAGCCAGCGTCCGATGCCCGGATCATGTGACCTGTCCCGTTCCGCCCTGCCGAGAGGTGACGCCGTGCCCGTGGCGCCCGCGCAGCGCACCCTTCTGGCCCGCCGGATCCAGGAACGCCACTGGACCGCCGAGGACTTCACCGAACAGTTCAACCAGGCCGCACGCCGCTCCCTACCCGGCGGACGCGACCACGCCGTGAGCCTCAGCCAGGCCAAACGATGGATCACCGGCCAGTGCACCCAGCCACACCCCGCGTCCCGCCGTGTCCTCGAAGCCATGTTCGCCACCACCGCGAACGACCTCTTAGGACCACCCGACCCACCGTCGCAACGTGACCCAGCTCGCACCACACCGCCCGCCATGACCAGAACCCCCGAGACGGGTGACCATGGACACACCGGGCCGGCCATGTCCGAGGAGGTGAGCCCGTCGCGTCGTCGTGACCTGCTCAGCACAGGCGTCCTGCTCACCACCACCGCCACCGTGATCGGACCCGCCGACCGGGCAGCCCGGATCTCCCGCGCCATCGCCACCGGCGGCCCCGACCCACTCACCCTCGCCCAGCTCCAGCACGGCATCCACCGCCTCACCACGCTCTACGCCGTCACCCCCCACGGCCAGCTCATCGACCCGATAGAACGAGCGTGGGACGACGCGGAAATCATGCTGGGAGCCTGCCGCCCCGGCGCCACCCGACGCGATCTCGAACTCGTCGCCGGCCAGTTCGCCTACTACCGCGGCCAACTCGCCTTCGACATGGGCGACGACGACACCGCCCTGACCTTCTTCGTCCTCGCCACCCAACACGCCGACGCCGCCCGGGACTCCCTGCTCTCCGGCTCCATCGCCGTCATGCGCTCCGCGGTCGCCTTCTTCTCCGGCGACTTCACCAAAGCCGCCACCATCGCCCGCCGAGCCGAACCAGGCGCCCATCCCTACATCGTCCCCAAGCTCGCTAGCGCACTCGCCCGCGCACTGGCGCAAACCGGCGACACCGACGGCGCCCAGGCCGCACTACGCACGATGAGCGACAACCTCTGGACCGGCCCACCCCAGCCCGGACCAGAACCCGGCGACGAGGAAGGCTACGAAGCCTTCAGCGCCGTCACACTCGGCTACCTCGGACGAGGCGACGACGCGGAACGCCACGCCCGCAGGTCACTCGCCCTCCTCGATGGCACCAACCGACACGTCCAGACAGCCGGAACCCACCTCGCACTGGCACGAGCGTTCCTCCACCGAGAACACCCCGACCCCGAACAAGCCGCCCAGGCAATCAGCGACGCCCTCACCGCCGCCGAAGGCAACGAGCACGGCGCCACCGCCACCCGCGCCGCCGGCATCTACCGACGCCTCACAGCCGAACCGGACTGGACACGACTCCCAGCCGTCCGCGACCTCGCCGACCAACTACCCACCCGCAAAGCGCTACCCCCACGAGCCACCGTCTAAAGCCGCTACTAGCACCAACCACCAACAAACACCTTCGAGCCCAGACGCTTGACGTTTCCGTCCCAGGTCGTACTCATCGACGATCTAGGCCGCGCTGGTCACGCGGGCTCTACGGCCGTCCCTGGCTCGCGAGAACCGCTCACGCTTCCGCGCGGCAGGATGGACCAGAGCAGCGTTGCCGGCCAGGTGACGTGCACGGCTGCCTGCTCACTCGTAACCTCCGATCAGCGGGTTGAGGGCTCTCGTCCGGGCACTCACCTGCAGTCACCGCTATCAATTACGCCTGGTTTCCGGACGCACAATATTCGCCGGCCATTATCAACCCCGCCTTTCGCGATTCCTGGTTCAAAAATCATCCGCTATGTGCTGTGGGTGGAGCGCTCCCGGGGGTGCTGGTGGTCTTAGTCGAGGGAGTCGAGGGAGTTGGCGCCGGCGTGCTCGACTGGATCACGGAGGGTGGCGGGTGCCGGTCCGTTTGTTCTACAGCCAGTATCTTCACGACGGTTGAGAGCACTACGATGGCAGTAGCCAGCAGGATAAGAGTCACATAGAGAAGAAGGGCATGGCGTTGGGCGTGAAACGCCGTCGGCGCGGGAGCTGAATGGACTGGGCGGTCAGGGTCCGGCCGCACACTCACGGTACGTGCATTGGGACTGCCGATTGCGTCGCGGACGTCGTCATCGAGGTACAGCTTTACCCCAGTGTCAAAGGTCCAGCCGATACCGTAGCATTCAACCCCGGCCACAGCGATGTCCAAGGCGAAACCGTGCGCGTCGGGGTGACGGCTGGCCGCGTCCTTTCCGAGATTCTGCATGATCAGCTCGGCGAGCGGCGCAGGGACATCGGCAGGGAATGCCGGTAGGGTATTAAGATGGTGCTGCCACAGCGTGGCCTGCGACAAAGTCGGGTCGAACGGCGGCGCCCCCGTCAGCAGCTCGTACATAAGCGCTGCCAACCCGTAGAGATCGGTAGCAGGGGACAACCGGCCACCGAGAATCTGCTCCGGTGCCATGTACGCGGGAGTTCCAACGACTGCACTTGCGGTGCCAGCTGCGCCTTCGGCGACTTTCGCGATTCCGAAGTCCGTGACCTTGACCAGTCCATTTCCGTCGAACAGAACGTTGCCGGCCTTGATGTCTCGATGCAGTATCCCCCGTCCATGGGCATGCGACAGCGCTGTCGCGACCGTTAGACCTACTGCGCATGCCTGCTGTCCAGCCATCTGCTTTCGGCGGCTTAGCGGGCCACCGGCCAGAAACTCCATGACGATTAGCTGAAGATCGCCATCTTCGACGTAATCGTGCACCCGTACCACATGCGGGTGGTCCATGCTGGCCAGTACCCGTGCTTCCCTAGCGAACTCATTGACCGCCCGACCCCCTTCGACAGACAGCACCTTAACGGCGACCGCGCGGTCCAACTGCCGGTGGCGGGCTCTGATAACCAGACCATATGCGCCGGCTCCGACTTGAGCACCCAGTTCGTAGCCAGAGAGCAGCGTAGCTATACGCGCCCGATCGACGATCACAGCACCGCAGCCGTACGTCGGTGACCTACAGCATTCATCGCCATCGCTCCGCTCATCGCCCCCGACACGATCCCGTGATCGTAGCCGCACCCACGAACCCACAGACGCGTATGCGTAGGGCCATCGTCGATCGTGTCCCCCGACCGGGTCTCCAAGGCCCTCCGCGAAGACCAGTGCCAGGCGTCGGCCGAGGTGAGAGGCAGGTAGGCGAAGATCGGACCAAGATGTATCCGACGACCGACAGCCGGCCAAGATCGCCATCGTAGAGTTTCTGTACCAACCTTCAAGGCGCCCCTTCGGGGCGCGCGCCGTGCCGCCGCACGCGCCGTGCCCGGCCGGGACCCGTCAGCCCCGCCACGCCCCGGGGCCCCGCCTCGCTTCGCTCGGCACCCCGGGCGTGTCGGTCTGCCACCCCGCCGGGCGCGTCGGAGCGTCGCCCCGTCGCTGATGCCGAGACGGATGACAGCGATTCGAGCCCCGCGCTGCTACCGCCGGTCCCGCTGATCATCCTTGTCTAGAACGCGGCGCGCGAGATACCACCGAAGCGGCGGGATACGGAAGGGACGTACCCAGAACAGCTCCATCGTGCCCGGCACAGCGACCACCCCGCCCCAATGCCGACTTCCGACGAACCAGACCGCCGTACCATCGCAGGCTTCCAGCGCGGGCCACCGCCACACGGATGTCACCGGGGACATGACCGCCTCGTACCGCCCGCGCGGCTCGACGGCGCGTGGCCCGACCGGCTGCGCGTCACGTGGCAGCTCCGGTGGCCACAGGACCAGCGTCGGCTGGCCGTTGCTGCCACCGATCGTCCCGAACCGGCACGGCCGCACCGTCCACGGCCTGCGCGCCAGCAGGAACCACATGCGTGCCACGTGAACGAGTGCGACCAACCCGCCAGCCACCGCCAGCGCACCGAACATGAACGGCGGGACCGCCGGGCCCCCGTCACCGATCAGAGTCAGCGGCAATCCCATCGCCATCACAAGCACGCCGATGCCGACCGTCCCCCAAGCCCGGCGATGCCGCTTCCGCAACGCCCGAGCGGTTTCCCCACTATTTAGAGCGGCACTATGAGCACGATTCGCGCGCGACACGCCCGGAGCGTAGCGGGCTACCGCTGCCGGCTTCTGCGGTCGTCACGGAGCGATCGACTTCGTGCCCAGATCAAGACCGCCCGCGGGATCCGTCAGTACACCCCCCGCGAGCCCGCCGACATGGCCGCCAGGTGAGGCGGGTCTGGTTTAGTGCTCGGGGGCCAGCCCCCGAACCCCCGGCCGCCTCCGGAGAGGGGACAGGACAGGGCGGGAGTCCGCGTGTCTCCTCCGGTGAGCAGGCACCCAGAGGGTTGCCACAGGAACCCCGACCGCGCAAGACCCGCACCATGGCCGCTGTGGGCGTCCGTCAGGTCGCGCACGCTCCGCACGGCGGTCGACGAGTGCGAGCACCGACGGCGGAGCGTACCCGACCAGCCGGTCGCAGGTTCCGACGGCGGATCTTGCACGGCCGGGAACCCTGTGGCAAAGCGGAGCTTGCCTGCCCGCCGGAGAAGCCCCGCTCAGCCAGGGGTATGACGGGGCAGAGCCCCGAGGCCCCGGACATGGCGGCGGCCGGCAACCCTGTGCAGGATCGTCGGCCGCCGCCGTCCACCTGGACTACGGGCGGTGCCGATCCGCCCGGCACCTGCACCGGCCCCGCGTCCTGTCTCGCAGCAGGCCCGCGAGCGCGACCACCGTCTCAGGAGCCTCGCGGCGTACGAGATCGAAGACGCGGGCGCCGATCGCCGAGTCGGCCGCCGCCGAGATCAGCTCATACGCCGCGACCTGGTAAGGGGTCAGGCCACGGTCCGGCACCGCCGCCACGTCCGGCACCCAGCCGCCAGGCAGCGTCACGGCCTCCTGCCCACCGCCGGACCCGCCGGAGGGCACCGCCGGGTCGGGTACGCCGTCGGGGAACCGGCGAAACAGCAGCACCACGCCCGTCTGGCGCGCAGGCATGTGATCGACGAACGACGCCGGGGGAAGCCCCGCCACGACTGTGCCGATCTCCGCCGGAGTCGCGCCCGCCTGTACTTCCAGGCCATAGCCGCGCTCTGGCAGCGTCAGCGCCCGGACCAGCGGCCAGCCGTTCCCGCCGCTCACCGGGACGCCGCCGCACGCGCCTTGCCGACCACGGGCGGGCCGATCAGGGAGTCGACCAGCCCGGCGCCGATCCAGTCGGCGGTGTCGATCCCATCGCGGGCGATCAGGAGCCGCACCCCCGCGTCGCGCAGCATGCCCAACACTCGCATCCGCCCGGCTTCCGTCGCCGCCAGCCGATCCCACGTGTCGACGACGACCACGTCATAGGTGCCGTTGTGCACGAGTCGGATCACCGCTGACCAGGCGCGCAGTCCGTCACCGATCTGGCCGACCGAGCCGCCCGCCGTCCAGCCCCGCGCCGCACACGCCGCCGTGAAAACCGCATGCTGAGCCGGCAGCTCCCGCGCCGAGCCGGGCGCCTGACGGGTGAAGTTCACCGCCCGCATCCGCAACGCGGCGTAGTCCGCCGCCGTCGGCAGGTTCCGCACGATGATCGCGATCTTCTCCGACAGAGACAGCTCAACCGTCCCGTCGCCGCCGATCATCCCATCTGGCACAATCACCATCAGGTTCCACTCCTTGTTGACGCAAGGTTTGGGATCTAGGCCCGGAGTTGGTGCTGCTAACACCTCTCCGGGCCGCCTTATTGAGTTTTCTTTCTATCTTCCATTGTAGGCGAAATGCCAGGTAGGTCGCCGCCGAATCGGAAAATCCTGGTGGGCGGAATCGGGCGGGCAATACAGCCCCGCCTTTGGACTTCATCGCCCGCGAGGAATGTGCCGCCGGATGCTGGGAAGCGCAAGGCTACCGGGACTACAACGCCAGTCGGCCGAGCCCGACGCCCGCCAGGACGACGCCGAGCGTGACCCGACCGATCCCCACCGAGACGACAGCGGGAGCGGACGGACTAGTCGATACCAGGCCAGCGTGTGCCAGTGGGAAGATCAGAGACGTGACGGGCGCGGGGGACACAGACGACGCACGGGGGTGGGACTTCTTTGTCTCCTATACCTCTGCTGACCAGCGGTGGGCGGAGTGGGTGGCCTGGCAGTTGGAAGACGCCGGGTATCACGTGCTGGTCCAAGCGTGGGACTTCGTACCGGGGTCAAACTTCGCCAGCCGGATGCAGCAGGGCGTAGTACACGCCCGCTGGATGATCGCCCTCCTGTCCCATGACTACCTCGCGTCGCAGTATGGCAGCCAGGAGTGGCAGGCCGCGGTGATGGCCGACCCGACCGAGTTCCCCCGCAAGCTCATCCCCGTCCGCATCGAGGACTGCCCCCGGCCGGGACTGCTGAGCACAATCGTGTCCTTCGACCTATTTGATCTGCCCCCTGACGACGCCCACCGCCGCCTCTTGAAAGGGGTCCGCGCCGCGATCTACGGCCGGGCCAAGCCCAAAGAACCACCGCCCTTCCCTGTCTCCTCACGCCAGACGCCACCCATCACCGAACCGGACTTCCCGCCAGTCGCCGACTGGACAACCATTCGGTCCGTCACTCTGCCGTTGGATCAACCCTGGCCATTGGGCCCACGCCGCAAACGCACCGTGCTGTCAGTGTCGCCGGTGGTGTTTTCCCCCGACGGTCGCACCCTGGCCACTACCGCCACCGACAACACGGTCCAGTTGTGGGACGTGACCAACCCGGCCCGTCCCCAGCAGATCGGCCAGCCCCTCACCGACCACATCGGCGCGGTGGCGGCGATGGTGTTCTCGCCGGGCGGCCGCACCCTGGCCACTACCGGCACCGACAACACGGTCCAGTTGTGGGACGTGACCAACCCGGCCCGTCCCCAGCAGATCGGCCAGCCCCTCCCCGGAAGCCCCGGCTGGATGCGGCCAGTGGTGTTCTCGCCGGACGGCCGCACCATGGCCATCACCAGCTACGACGAACCGCCACGACTGTGGGACGTGACCAACCCGGCCCGTCCCCAGCAGATCGGCCGGTCCCTCACAGACCACACCGTCGGGATGCGGTCAGTGGTGTTCTCGCCGGACGGCCGCACCATGGCCACCACTGCCTTCAACGCGGCGTGGTTGTGGGACGTGACCAATCCGGCCAGTCCCCAGCAGATCGGCCAACCCCTCACCGGCGACTCCCGCGATGCACTATCGGTGGTGTTCTCGCCGGATGGTTACACTGCGGCGACCATTGGCGACACCTCGGCGACCATCAACTTTGATCGCACCGTGCGGTTGTGGGACGTGACCAACCCGGCCCGTCCCCAGCAGATCGGCCAACCCCTCAGGGTGAGGTCGGTGGCGTTCTCGCCAGACGGTCACACCCTGGCCGCCGTCGGCCACGACAAGACCGTGCGGTTGTGGGACGTGACCAACCCGGCCCGTCCCCAGCAGATGGGCCAACCCCTCACCCACCACGACGCCACCGCAGTGCCGTTGGTGGTGTTCTCACCCGACGGCCGCACCATCGCCATCACCAGTTACCGGGACCCGCCACGACTGTGGGACGTGACCAATCCGGCTCATCCCCAGCAGATCGGCGAACCCCTCACCCACCACGACGCCACCGCAGTGCCGTTGGTGGTGTTCTCACCCGACGGCCGTACCATCGCCACCGCCAGCATTGGCCACACGGTGCGGCTATGGCAACTTTGATGGATCGAACGTCAACCATCACCGGGAGCAATCGGCGCATTTCGCCAATTCGCCCTATTGTGACGCAGATCATATGTGTCCCAGAGCTAATGCGTCCATAGACCCACTGAGTCGACACAGTCCCAGACCCCTCCGACGAACCGCGTCGGGTGAGTGAGCCTATAGGCACACCCAACCGACACGGTTCGGCACTCGGCGCGCCCCTCGGCGACGACCCACCCGTCCGGCGGGCGGTTCGACCCCTGCCACGGAGTACCCGCCCACCTCGGAGAACCCGTCCACGGCCCGCTCAGCCGTACACGCTCCGGCGCTGTGCGTAGTCCCGCCTTGGGTGTGGCTCACGCCGCATCCGCAGGTCATTGCTTGTGGAGAGCGTCCCGGTCGGGGTGAATGGGGCGGCATGAGGACGCTGGTGCGGGGTGGGGTCGTGCTGCCGATGGCGCCGCGGCGGGCGGTGCTGCAGCCGGGGTCGGTGCTGTTCGACGGGGCGGAGATCCTCGCCGTCGGGACGGTCGAGGAGGTCGACGCCGAGCCGCGGGCGGCCGGTCCGGGCGTCGAGGTGGTCGACGCGGCGGGGTTCGCCGTGCTGCCCGGGCTGCACAACTGCCACCTGCACTCGGGCCTGCTGCGGGGGACGGCCGAGGGGCTCGCGCTGTTCGACTGGCTGAAGACCTACGTCGATCCGGCGCATCGGGCGCTCACCCCGGAGATCGCCGAGGCTGCCAGTTGGCTTTGCTACGCCGAGGCGGTGCGGTCGGGTACGACGTCCGTCATGGATATGTGGCGGTTTCTCGATGGTTCGGCGCGTGTCGCGGGGGAGCTCGGGATTCGGGCCACCCTCGTGCCGTATGTCGCCGACGAGGTTGGATACGACTACTTCGAGTCGATCGACTCGACCCGGGCGCTGCTGGCCGCGCACCGCTCGTCGTCCGACGGTCGGGTCCGCTCCTGGGTCGGTCTGGAGCACCTCTTCTACTGCACCGAAAGTGCGTTCGCCGACGCCGCGGCGCTCGCCGCCGAGTACGACACCGGCCTGCACGTGCATTCCAGCGAGAGCCGCTGGGAGGTCGAGGAATCGCTGCGCCGCTATGGCCACCGCCCGCTGGCGGAGATCGCCCGGCGCGGCGCGCTCGCGGACGGCCGGGCGGTGGTGGCGCATTGCGTCTGGCTCGACGACGCCGAGATCGACCTGATCGCCTCGACGGGCACCCGGGTCGCGCACTGCCCGGTGTCGAACATGAAGCTCGCCTCCGGCCCGGCGCCGGTGCCGAAGCTGTGGTCCGCCGGCGTGACGGTCGGCCTCGGCAGCGACGGGGAAAAGGAAAACAACAACCTCGATCTCCTCGAGGAGGCGAAGTTCGCGTCGTTGCTGCAGAAGTTCGTCGCCCTGGACCCGACCGCCGGCGACCCCTGGGACATCCTCGCGATGGCGACGATCGACGGGGCGCGCTGCCTGGGCCTCGCCGACGCCACCGGCAGCCTCGAACCGGGCAAGCGCGCCGACCTGATCACCGTCGACCTGCGCAAGCTGCACACCACCCCGCTGCTGGCCGGGGCGGATGCCAACGTCGCCGCGCACCTGGTGTTCTCGTCATCGGGCCAGGATGTCGACAGCGTCTGGGTCGACGGCCGCCGCCTGCTCGCCGGCGGCCGGCTGCTCACCGCCGACGAGGCGCTGATCCGGGCCCGTGCCCAGTCCGCGGCCGAGGAGCTCTTCGCCCGCCGCGCCGCCCTCGCCGACCACTGATCGGCGCGCGCCCCCCGGCGCGCGCCTCGAAAGATCGCCACGACCCTGTTGCCATCGTCGCGATTCCGGCCAGATCACGACGCCGGCAACACGCTGGCGGCGATCAAACGATCAAACGATCAAACGATCAAGCGAGTGCGCGGCGCCGGGTGGTCGGCGGTCGGCGTGTGGCGGGGTCGGCGCGCTGCGGCGTGGGAGCGCTGCGTGGGCGGGAGCGGTGCGGTGCCGGAGCGGTGCGGTGCGGTGCCGGAAAGCTGCGGTGCCGGTGCGGTGCGGTGCGGAAAGGCGCGGTGCCGGCGCGGTGCCTGGGTCTAAAGCGCCGCGGCGGCGGCACGGGCGACGGCCTGGTCGTCCTCGGCGGTGCCGCCGCTGACGCCGACCGCCCCGACGACCCGCCCGTCGCGCACCAGCGGAAAGCCGCCGACGGGCCTGGCGGTCCGGCTCGGCTCGGCGGGGGCCGCGTCGCCGAACCGGTCGCGCCCGCGGGTGTCGGCGCGGCCAGCGTCGGCCCGGTACCGGTCCTCGCGGTACCGGTCCTCGCGGTATCCGTCCTCGCGGGTTGCACGCTCCTGCCTGCGGCCGCCGGCGAACCCGTCCGATCCGCCGCCGTGCGATCCGCCACCGTCCGACCCGTAGCCGTCGACTCGGTATGCGTCGACTCCGTAGGCGTCGCCGCGGTACCCGTTGTCGGTGTGGTCGGGTTTGCCAAGGCGCGGCACGCCGGCGGCGGCCAGGTCACGGGCCCGCTCCTCGGTAGGGCGGCCGTCGGGCGTGCGGGCGGTGACCGCCTTGTTGATCGACACGTCGACGCTGCCGACCCAGGCGCCGTCCATCCGCACGTGGGACACCAGGTTGCCGCCGTCATCGACGACGGCGATGTTCATCGGCTGCCCGAGCATCCGGGCCCGCCGCTCGCCCGCCGCGATGACCCGACGTGCGTCCGACAATGACAAGGTCACAGTCCCCCCACCCTCTCGCCGACGGATGCCGCAGCCATGCCGGTGCCGCCCGCGCGTCGCTGTGAATACGGGCGATCTGCCCGTAGCCGACGCTAGATCGGTCGACACCGCCCGGCGCCGCGCGCCACGTGGCACACCTGTCGGCCGGCCGGCCCGTCAGGGGGTCGGCGACGGCAGGGGGATCGGGGCTCAGGTCGCCGGCGGCGCGAAGAACTCCAGGGCGATGCCGTCCGGGTCCTTGACGGCCAGCCCGGAGCCGTAGTGCGCGTCGACGATGCCGCCATGCTCGACGTCGAGCTGGTCGAGCCGGTCCCGCCAGCTCGCGAGCTCGGCGCGGTCGGCGCAGCGGAACGCGACATGATCGAGGCCCGGCCGGCGTGGGGTGAACTGGTCCGACGAGTCGTTCGACGGGAAGTGGTGCAGGCCGAAGAGCTGGCCGCCGTCGAGGGTGTAGACGACGTGCCGGAACGGGCCGGTGTCCTCGTCGAGCACCGGCTCGGCGCCGAACAGGCGGGTGTACCAGGGCACGCTGGTCGCCAGGTCGGTCACCGTGACGGCGACGTGTGCGACCCCGGGAAAGGACGTCATCGGACGTCTCCTCTGCTCGAATCCTGTCGACGGATCTCGTCGAGTCGTTCCGGCGTACGCCGCCGGAGTGATGCCGCTGACGCTAGGACCAGCGCCTTCCGCCGGACTTCTTCGCGACTGTCGCGGCCGCGACGGCGTCGGGGAAGATCCAGTTCTGTCGGGGAAGCAGACCGGGGAAGGCCCGGGGAAGGTCGGAATGCGGCGGACGGCGTCGGAGTGCACCAGGGCGTGACCGGCCGCCGACGTTCGGGGCAGGTGTCGGGAAGGCGACCGTCCCGAGCCGATTCGCGTCGAGCCGGTGGGCCACGGTTGCTCCGACAATCGTCGTCATGACACTGGCGGAGCGGGCGGTGGCTGCCTCGGCGCGGCCCGAGGTGGAGATCCGGCTGCTCGGCGGGTTCGAGGTGACGCTGCGGACCGCGCCCGACGGCGGCCGGGCCCGCGTCGACGTGCTGCCGGAGGACGCGTGGCGCCGCCGCCAGGCCGCCGCGCTGGTCAAGCTGCTCGCGCTCGCGCCCGCGCGGCGGCTGCACCGGGAGCAAGTGCTCGACGCGCTCTGGCCCGGCGTCCGGGTCGACGAGGCGGCGCCCCGGCTGCACAAGGCGGCCCACTTCGCCCGCCGCGCGCTGCGCGACCCGCAGGGCATCCTCCTGCGCGCCGACGCGGTCACGCTCTGCCCCGACCGGCATGTGACCGTCGACGTCCGCGTCTTCGAGCGCCTCGCGGCGCGGGCGCTCGGTGGTGCGCTCGGCGCCGGTCATGACGCCGAGCGGGCGGCGGCGGCCGGGGCGGCGGACTCCTATGGCGGGTCGCTGCTCCCGGACGACCTGTACGAGCCGTGGACGGCGGCCGACCGGGATCGACTTCGGCTGCTGTACCTGCGGCTGCTGCGCTTCGCCGGCCGGTGGGACCGGGTGCTCGCGGAGGATCCCGCGGACGAGGAGGCGCATCTGACGCTCATGCGCGGCTACCTGACCCGTGGCGAGCGGCACGCGGCGCTGCGCCAGTTCGACCGGCTCGAGCGTGCGGTGGCCCGCGAGCTCGGCGTCGGCCCCAGCCCCGACGCGTTGGCCCTGCGCGCCGCGGCCCTGACCGCCCCGACCCTGCCGACGGCGGCCGCGACGGCGGCGACGGCGGCCCCGAGCCCGACCGCAGCCCCCCCGACCCAGGCGACGGTGGCCCAGGGCCCGGCGACCCCGCCTCCGGTCGCGACGACGGCAACCCCGACCCGGCTCGCGACGATGACGGTCTCGCCCCGGGGCGCGACGGTCCCGGTCCCGGTCCCGGTCGCGGCGGAGGCGGCGTCGGCCGGCGCCGCGCGGCCGGTGCCAGCGCCGGCCACCCTCCCGGCGTCGGCCGCCGGGTCCGAGGTGATCGGCCGGGACGCCGAACTGCGGCTGGTCGCGCGGGTGCTCGATCGCGTCGCGGACGGCGGGCCGGACGGCGTGCGCGCCGGTGGCGTCCGTGGCGCGGTGGTGCTGGTCGGCGGACCGGCCGGCGTCGGCAAGTCGGCGCTGCTCGCCGCGGTGACCCGCCGGGCGGTCGCGGCGGGCTGGGGGGTGGGGGCGGGCACGGCCGTGGCCGTCGAGGGTGCCTGGCCCTACGCCCCGGTCCTGGAGGCGCTGACCGACCTGTGCCGGCGGCGCCCGGCTCTGCTCGTCGCGATCGACGGCCGGTACCGGGACGAGCTGGACCGGGCCACGTCCGGCCGCGACCTGGACTGGTCCGGGGCGTCCGGCGCGGGCGGGCAGCAGCGCCTGTTCGTCGCCGCCGCCGAGCTGGTGCGCGCCGCCGCCGAGAGCATCGCCGGCCCGGTCGACGACGACGACGCCGCCGCGGCGACCGGCCGGCCGGGGGTCCTGCTCGTCGTCGACGACCTGCAGGACGCCGACGACGCCAGCCTGCGGCTGCTGCACTACCTGGTCCGCGCGCTCGCGGCCCAGCCCGTCGTCCTGCTGCTCGCCCACCGACCGGTTCCGGCCGGCGTGGCGGCGGCCACCGGGGAGCCGGTCCTCGCCGAGATCCGGGCGAGCCTGCTGTCCAGGGGCTGCGCCGTCGCCGTCGACCTCCGGCCGCTCGACCGGGCCGCCACCGCCGCCCTGGTCGTCCGCGAGGCGGAGCTGCCCGAGCCGCTCGTCGAACGGATCTGGGCCGCGTCGGGTGGGCTGCCGTTCACCGCCCTGCGGCTGGCGCGGCGGGCGGCGCTCGACCCGGGCGCACTGTCGTCGCCCGCCGCGACGACGGCCGACCTGGACGCGGCGGCCGGTGACCTGCTGCGCCTGCTCGCCGTCGCGGGGGCAGCGTTCGGCACGGACGAGTTCGTCGCCCTCTCCCGTCTCGCCGAGGACGGCGCGTACGCGCTGCTCGACGACCTGCTCGAGCGCGGCGTGCTCGACCGGACCGACGGCGGCTACCGCTTCCGGCACCACCTCGTCCAGCAGGGGCTGCTGGCCGAGCTGCCGCCGCACCGGCTGCGGGTGGCGCACCGCACGGTCGCCGAGCGGCTGGCCGCCGGGGGCGGGGCGCCGGGGCCGATCGGGCGGCACCTGGTCCTGGCGGGGGAGCGGGCCCGTGCCGTGCCCTTTGTGCTGCGGGCGGCGCAGACGGCGGCGGCCCTGGGCGCGTTCCGGGACGCGCTGGCCCAGCTCGACGAGATTCGGGAGCATGCCGCCGGCTCCGAGGCGGTGGCGGTCGCGGCGCTGCGCGCGGACCTGCTGGTCGCGCTCGCCGACCCGGCCGCCGCGGACGCGTACCGGTCGGCGATCGCGCTGGCCGCGCCGGCGGAGGCGCGGATGCCCCGGGCCCGCCTCGCCCGCGCCCTGCTGGTCGCCGGCGATCTCGCCGGGGCGGCCGACGCGCTCGACGGGCTGAAGCCGGACGGCGGACCGGCCGACATGACGATTCTGCTCGGGCAGGGGCATCTCGCGTACTTCCGTGGCGACGTGGCGGCCGCGGCCGCGATCGCCGACGAGGCCGGCCGACGGTTCGTGTCCGCGCCGACGACCCGGTTCGGCTTCGACCTGGTCAGCCTGCGGGGACTCGTCGCGCACAGCCGCGGCGAGTACTTCGCGCAGCTCACCGCGGACCTGCGGCACAGCAGCCAGCTGCCGGTCCTCGCGACGACCGTCTTCGACGCCCATCTCTGCGTCGCCGAGTACATGCTCTACGGGCCGACGCCGTATGCCGACGTGGTCAGCGTCGCGGACCGGCTCGCCGCGGCGGCCAGGGCGGCGGGCGCGGCGCGGGGGCTGGCGTTCGCGGCCTGCCTGGCCGGCGAGGCGCAGCTGCTCGGCGGCGACCTGGACCGGGCCGAGCGCCGGCTCGTCGAGGCGGTCGAGCTACACCGCGCGATCGGGGCGACGGCGGGGGAGGCGCACTCGTTGCAGCGGCTCGCCGAGACGCGGCTCGCGCGAGGCGACGCGGCCGAGGCGAACCGGCTGCTGCTGCGGGCGTTGCCGCTGGCCCGCTGGTCGCCGATCGCCGCCCATCTGCTGCACCGCATCCACGGGACGCTGATCGCGGCGGCCGTCGACGCCACCGCCGTCGAGATCGCGCTGACCAGGGTCGAGGAGACGCTCGGCGTCGAGGACGGCTGCGTGTTCTGTTCGGTGACGTCGGCCGTGCCGGCGGTCATCGCGGCGGCGCGGTCCGGTGACCTGGCCAGGGCGCGGCGGCACCTCGCGGCGGCGCGGGCGGCGGCCGCGCTGTGGGACGGCACCGCCTGGCAGGCGGCGACGCACGAAGCCGAGGCGCACGTGGCCCGGCTGGAGGGCGACGTGGAGCGGGCCGGGGCGCTGCTCGTCGCCGCGGGCCGGATGTTCGACTACGTCGGCCACCCGCTCGACGCGGCCCGTTGCTACGGCGCGCTCACCGGGGCCGACGCCGAGGCTGGTCTGAGTCAGCTCGACGACGGCGTCGTGGCCTGAGGGATCGGCTCGACGCGTCGACCTGTCGTCCACCTGTCCGAAAAGCTGTCGGCTAGGCGCGGGTGTTGTCGGCCGGGCGTCGAAGCGGGGACAGGAAACCCGTCAACGGGCTTTTATGGCAATGCGCCCCGACGTCGAGGCGTACCGGAAAGAAATCCTCCGCGGCCACGGTCGCGGCGCGCGCCACAGAAAGCAGGGGAGTCCAATGACGCGCTCATTCCTGTCCATGTCCCGCATCGGTGGCATGCTCCGCGGCCTGAATCACTCCGACATCGACCACGGTGCCAGCGGCGCCGAGGGCGACGTCCCGGAGTGGCTCGTCGGCTCGAGGGCTTCGGGTCGCCGGGGCGAGGCCGGTTCCTCCGTGGACCGCGCGCTCGCGCTCCCGCCGCGGCTCGGGGTGTTCTTCTAACCGGACACGAAGGCGCGGCAGTCGGGACCGGCGGGCGTCAACGACGACGCCCGTCGCCGGGTTCCGAGGAGGCATCAGGGGGGCTGCACCTACGACGACAATGGCCGGCAGCAACGCTGCCGGCCATTGTCGTGCCGGCGTTTCCGCCGCGGTACGGGTCAGATCCTGGTCCACGCCTCCGCCAGGACGGAGTGCAGGATGGACTCGATCTCGTCGAAATGGCTCTGGTCGCAGATCAGCGGCGGGGAGAGCTGGATGACGGGGTCACCGCGGTCGTCGGCGCGGCAGTACAGGCCGGCCTCGTAGAGCGCGCCGGAGATGAAGCCACGCAGGAGTCGCTCGGACTCCTCGTCGGTGAAGCTCTCCTTCGTCGTCTTGTCCTTCACCAGCTCGATGCCGTAGAAGAAGCCGTCGCCGCGGATGTCGCCGACGATCGGCAGGTCGGCGAGCTTTTCCAGGGTGGCCCGGAAGGCGCCGGCGTTGCGGTCGACGTGGCCGACGAGGTCCTCCCGCTCGAAGATGTCGAGGTTCGCCAGCGCGACGGCCGCCGACACCGGGTGGCCGCCGAACGTGTAGCCATGCACGAAGCTGGCCGTCCCGCGCAGGAAGGGCTCGGCGAGCCGGTCGCTTACGATCATTGCGCCGAGCGGGGAATATCCGGACGTCAGCCCCTTGGCGCAGGTGATGATGTCGGGCTGGTAGTCATACCGCTGCGCACCGAACATTGCTCCGGTCCGGCCGAACCCGCAGATGACCTCGTCGGAGACCAGCAGCACGTCGTACTCGTCGCAGATCTCGCGGACCCGCTGGAAGTACCCGGGCGGCGGCGGGAAACAGCCACCGGCGTTCTGCACCGGCTCCAGGAACACGGCGGCGACGGTGTCCGGCCCCTCCTGCTCGATGGCGACCGCGACCTGGTCGGCGGCCCAGCGGCCGAACGCCGTCAGGTCGTCGCCATGCTCGGGCGCCCGGTAGAAGTTCGTGTTCGGGACGCGGAATCCGCCCGGGACGAGCGGCTCGAACATCTGCTTGAGCGCCGGGATACCGGTGATCGCGAGCGCGCCCTGGGTGGTGCCGTGGTAGGAGGTCGTACGGCTGATTACCTTGTGCTTGAGCGGCTTGCCCACCGCCTTGAAGTACTGCTTGGCGAGCTTCCAGGCCGACTCGACGGCCTCGCCGCCCCCGGTGGTGAAGAAGACCCGGTTCAGGTCACCGGGAGCGAGGCCGGCGACCCGTTCGGCGAGCTCGATCGCGCTGGGGTGTGCGTGCCCCCAGATCGGGAAGAAAGCCAGCTGTTCGGCCTGCTTGCGGGCGGCCTCGGCCAGTTCGGCGCGGCCGTGGCCTACCTGGACGACGAACAGTCCGGCGAGCCCGTCGAGCACCCGATGGCCGGTCGCGTCCCAGATGTAGGCGCCGTCGCCGCGGACGATGACAGGCAGGTCGCCGGCGGCGATCGCCGAGAGGCGGCTGAAGTGCGGCCACAGGTGGGCCGCGGCCGACTCGACGAGGGCAGCGGTCGAGATGGAGGCGGTCGGGCTGACGCCGGCGCTGGCGGATGACGCGGCGGGCGTCGGATCGGAGGCGAGGTCGAGGGCTGTCACGGATGTCCTTCCGCCTGGCCGGCAGGGCACCGACGTTGCATCGTAGATGCGTCTTATCTTACGGTTATCGCGGAACAACGGCCACCTCGCAAGCGTTTCCGCAGAGTATGATCGACATGGCGACGGTTCCCGCATTACGTTCCGGAGTCGTCCGGGCGGCATTCCGGGAAACCACGCCGTATCGGCGTGGCGCCGTCACAAGGGAGCCCAGCTGTGAGGATCGCGATTCCCCGCGAGGTCAAGAACCGCGAGTACCGGGTGGCGGCCACCCCCGCCGGCGTCCATGAGCTGACCAGACACGGGCACGACATCTTCGTCGAGGCCGGCGCCGGCGCCGGATCGATGATCGCGGATGCCGAGTTCGTCGCGGCGGGGGCGAAGATCGTCGAAGGCGCCGACGCGACCTGGGCCGCCGGTGACCTCGTCCTCAAGGTCAAGGAGCCGGTCGAGGAGGAGTACCACCGCCTTCGTCCCGGCCTGGTCCTGTTCACCTACCTGCACCTGGCCGCGTCGCTGCCCTGTACCCGGGCACTGCTGGACGCGGGGGTCACCGCCGTCGGATACGAGACCGTCGAGCTCGCGGACCGGTCGCTACCGCTGCTCGCGCCGATGTCCGAGGTCGCGGGCCGGCTCGCGCCGCAGGTCGGGGCCCAGGCGCTGCTCGCGGCGGCCGGCGGGCGTGGCGTGCTGCTCGGCGGGGTCCCCGGTGTCGACCCGGCAAGCGTCGCCGTCATCGGCGCCGGGGTCGCCGGGCTCAATGCCACGTCCATCGCTGCCGGCATGCGGGCGGACGTCACCCTGCTCGACCGCGACCTCGGCCGGCTGCGCGTCGCCGATGCCCGGTTCGAGGGCCGCGTGCGGACCGTCGCATCCAACGACTACGAGGTCGAGCGGGCCGTGCTCGCCGCCGACCTGGTGATCGGCGCGGTGCTCATCCCAGGGAGACGGGCGCCGAAGCTGGTCACGAACGCCATGGTCGCCCGGATGCGCCCCGGTGCGGTCCTCGTCGACATCTCCGTCGACCAGGGCGGCTGTTTCGAGGACACCCACCCCACGACGCACGACGACCCGACGTACAAGGTGCACGACGCCGTCTTCTACTGCGTCGCGAACATGCCCGGCGCCGTGCCGCGCACCTCCACCCACGCCCTGACGAACGCCACCCTGCCGTACGCGGTCGCACTCGCCGATCACGGTTGGCGCGAGGCAATGCGCCTCGATCCGGCGCTGGCCCGCGGGCTGAACACCCATGCGGGCCAGATCACCTGCGCGCCGGTAGCCGACGCGCATGGCCTGCCAAGCATCGCGGTCGCCGACGTGCTGACGGCCGAGGCGTAACCGCCCACCGCGCCGGCGGACATCCTCAGAACCGCGAGTAGTACCCGGGTATCGCTCCTGGTACTGTTCGGACCGTCCGGTCGTGGGCTCGTGCCCGCGCGGACGGGGTCGGGGAGGGGTGGTCGCCGTGCCGGCCGAGCGTCTGTTGCCATCCGACGAAGCGCGCGAACTGGTCGCGCTCACCGCCGACATCTGCGCCAAGGAGATCGAGCCGCGCATCGCGCAGGACGAGGCCGAGGCGCGTTTCCCCCGCGAGATCTTCCACACCCTCGGCCAGGCCGGACTGCTGGGCCTGCCTTATCCCGAGCGGTTCGGCGGCGGTGAGCAGCCGTTCGAGGTCTACCTCCAGGTGCTGGAGGAGATCGCCTACCGGTCGGCGTCCGTCGCGGTCGGCGTCAGTGTGCACGCCCTGTCCTGCTACCCGCTCGCGCGCTTCGGCACCGACGCGCAACAGGCCGAGCACCTGCCCCGGCTGCTGTCCGGCGAGCTTCTCGGCGCCTACTGCCTGTCCGAGCCGCACGCCGGCTCCGACCCGGCGGCGTTGAGGACCACGGCTCTTCCGCCCGCCGAGACCGGCGGCGACTATGTGCTGTCCGGCACAAAGGCCTGGGTGACGCACGGCGGAGCCGCCGACTTCTACACCGTGTTCGCCCGCACCGGCGAGGGTCGCGGCGGCATCTCCTGCTTCCTCGTCGACGCGGCGACGCCCGGCCTGATCCCGCACCCCCCGGAACGCAAGATGGGCCTCACCGCGTCCCCGACCACCCAGATCGGCTTCGAGAACGCGGCCGTCCCGACGAGTCGCCTCGTCGGTTCCGAAGGGCAGGGACTCACGATCGCCCTGTCGGCGCTCGACTCCGGCCGGCTCGGCATCGCGGCCGCGGCCACCGGCCTCGCCCAGCGCGCACTCGACGACGCCGTCGCCTACGCGAAGGAACGGGAAGCCTTTGGGCGGCCGATCATCGACCATCAGGGCCTCGGATTCCTGCTCGCCGACATGGCGGCGGCCGTCGAGTCGGCCAGGGCGACGACGCTGTCCGCGGCCCGGCTACGCGACGCCGGCCACCCGTTCTCCCGCGCCGCCAGCATCGCCAAGCTCGTCGCCACCGACGCCGCGATGAAGGTGACCGAGGACGCCGTCCAGGTCCTCGGGGGCGCCGGATACACCAAGGACTATCCCGTCGAGCGCTACATGCGCGAAGCCAAGGTCATGCAGATATTCGAGGGGACCAACCAGATCCAGCGGCTGGTGATCAGCCGCCATCTGGCGAAGGCCTGATCAGGGGCTGTTTTCGCAGGTCAGAGGCCCCAGTCGGGGTCGGGCGGGTCGGCTAGCGGTTCGGGGCTGGTGTCTGGCTCGGTGCCGCTGAGACTGGCTGTGTCCGGCGGTCTGTGGATGAGGTGTGGATGGGAGCGGCGCTCCTCGGGGGCGGTCGGCGCCTCGGCTGCCTCGTCGTCGGCGGCGAGCGCGGCGTCGATTCGCCGGCGAGCGATCTCGTCTTGGCCGGCGATGCATTTGGCATAGACCATCAGGAGGACGCGTACGGAGTGGCCGGCCCATTCGGCGGCTTGGGTGATGGGGACGCCGGCGTTGAGCCAGCCGGAGACGGCGGCGTGTCGGAGGTCGTAGGGGCGTCGGGCTAGTGGTGAGGCCGCTTCGGCGGTGGTGAGCGCCGTTGTGCGGGCGTCGCGCCAGACGGGGAGGTAGCGGCTCGCCTTGACCGGTCCGTCGAGGCCAGATCGGAAGAGACGCCCGTCGGCGGTGGTGCCGAACGTGTCGAGGTGGCGCTGCAGGATGGCTACGAGGCGTGGGTTCAACGGGACTGGTCGCGTTTCACCTTTGGCTCGGTGTTTGAGTTCCCGGGGCTGGCGTGGCTCGTGCGGGGCGTCGGACCAGCGTGGCGAGATCTCGGGGTTGTTGCCGGAGAGGAGGACCTCGCCCCAGCCGGAGGCGGGAAGGGTTAGTTGGTCGAGACGTAGTTCTTGAAGTTCGCCGGGTCGTAGTGCGGCGTGGTAGATGGTGGAGTAGAACGCTTCGAGTTCGGGTGCCCGTTCGGCGACGGCGGCGAACAGGCGGCGTGCCTGTTCGTGATTGACGACGACGCGCCGATCGATCGCGACCAGGGTACGCGGAGCTTTCCAGCCGAGGTTGTCGAGCGGGTTGGTGTCCAGTTCGACGCGGTCGACGGCGTATTTGATGGCCATTCCGAAGACCTGGCGGCGGCGGGTGATGGTATTCGCGGCTGCGGGCTTACCGTCGATGCGCCGGGATAGTGCAGCGTTGGCTGCGCGGATGATGTCTGGATCGGCGAGATCCGTGATGGGCCTGCTGTGGTGCTCCATCCAGTCGATCACTGCTGCCCATCCGGCAGGAGGGGTTGCTTCGCGTTGTCGGTCTACGCGGTCCGTCTCGGTTCGAGCACCGGTGTTGAACGTCCAGCCTGACAGGGCTTCGCGGGTCAGCTCGGCCAGCTGTGGGGGTATGGGTGCGTCGAACAGCGCGACCGTGACGGCGCCGAGTGCCTCCGCGATCGAACGGCGACTCCCCGGTGCCTGGTGCTCCTCCCATTTCGCGTCGGTGAAGCTGCGGGCGACCTGCAGCCAGCTGCGTGGCGGCGCGGGTGGTGGAGCGGCGGCCCGCTGGGCGAGCGCTTCTCGGACGGGGAGGCCGGTGGTGACGTCGAAGGCCTCGCCCTTGTTGACGGCGGTGAAGATCTCTGCGCGACGGGCCTCCGCCGCCTTCTTGGTGACGAAGGACTGGGCATTGGGTGACGGCCGGCCGGCGACCCACCAGCGGACTTGCCAGCTGGAGCGGCTTTTTCCCTTCAACTCGCGGACAGCCCAGACCCGCACATCGAAAGAGGTCTGGTGGCTCTCTGGAGCGATCCCGATCTCGTAGACAGTCGACGTGAAGTCCACTGACTACCAGGGAGATCCGGGGATGGGATCGACGCGGAGGAAGTTCACTCAGGAGTACAAGGACGAGGCGGTGGCTCTCGT